>Ga0207952_1000020_pt1 | contig 253842 bp, 197 predicted proteins | sample SubbioR12Aug_8Ca_FD_184831 | JGI IMG/M metagenome (GOLD analysis project Ga0207952, IMG submission 184831) | Serpentinite rock and fluid subsurface biosphere microbial communities from McLaughlin Reserve, California, USA - CR12Aug_8Ca (SPAdes) | ecosystem: Environmental > Terrestrial > Deep...
GTGACTCCACTCCTTAAGACTAAACACAAACTGTCTTTATTTTAAATCGTTACATGTTTTTAAAAAGAGGGTCGAAGTAGAAACAACGACCCGTGTCTCCTTAAGACTAAACACGAAACAATCTTTATTTATATGTTGTTTTATTTTTCATTTTTATTTCATTTAAAGAAGGGTTAAAAAGGAGTCACCGAACAACCAGTGACTCCACTCCTTAAGACTAAACACAAACTGTCTTTATTTTAAATCGTTACATGTTTTTAAAAAGAGGGTCGAAGTAGAAACAACGACCCGTGTCTCCTTAAGACTAAACACGAAACAATCTTTAATTCATTGCTTTAATTATTTTAGAGTTACCTAATATTTTTCCGTTTTCATCTTCAATTAAAATTGTATAAGTGCCACTTGCAAGGTTGCTAATATTTAAATTAAATGTTTGATTAGATGAATTACTATTTGTTTGTTGTTGAACTAATTTTCCATACATACTAATTACTTTTATTGTTACATTTTTAGTACTAACTGGAGTTTTGAAATTTACTTTTACAAAATCTCTACTTGGGTTAGGGTAAACCAATAATTTTTCAATCTGATTTGATATAAATTCAGGAGCAATTGTTACAGGTACATTATTATTTATACCTCTTGAATAGGTATTTCCACCAGTTTTATCATCATTTTCAATTGTCATTGATGTCATATTAGTTACACCCAAATTACTAGTTACATACAACCTAATTGTAAATTTATAATCTGCTTGATTTGCTTCTGGAACACTAAATTGTACATCAGTAAATGGAGCCCCAGATGTAGAAACCCAATTTGTAACTGTTGTCATTGACGGACTATGATAGTAGTCAATTTCAATTAATGAACTAACAATAGAACCTGTAACAATAGTACTTGCAGTAGGTGCATTTGTTATACCAGTAACATGATATGATTTATAATTAGCAGTACCAGGAATTCCCAATGGATTAGGTATTGCAACAACCGTAGTTTTAACTGAAATTTGAGCTTTAGGTCTGATTACAATATTTACAGAACGCGATACATTTTTAACACAACCAGCATTGCTTGTTATGGTTAAATTGATATTGTAAGTGCCACCAGCATTATAAGTAAATGCTGCAGGATTTGAAACATTAGAATTTGTAACTCCGCCTCCACCAAATGACCAGTTGTAACTTAATATTCCACCATAATCGTATGAGGCATTATTTACATTAACTGTAGGGTTAGCATAGATATCAGGACTGTAAGTAAGTGTTGGATTAAATTGTGCATGAGGATCACTTAAATACACCATTCTAGTTACAGAATCAACACAACCTTTATCACTAGTAACTTTTAGTTTTACTGGATAAGTACCAGCAGTATCAAAAATTACGCGTGGGTTTATATAGCTGATGTTTGATCCATCTCTAAAAGTTACACCACCAGCAAAACTCCATAAATAAGTCATAGTTCCACTTGGTATGGTTGAACTTGATTGGTAAGAAAAATCGTCTCCAGGTACAAAACATTTTTTTGTTGTGTCAGTTGAACCAGTTGGAACTAATGCAGTATTAAGATATAAAACATAACTAGCAACTGGTTTTGGATTTGCACTAACAGTAATTGCATTACTTACAGCACTTGGACAAGCACCTCCATTTCCAGTGATAACAGTATAAGTTTTAGAACTATCCGCAATTAAAGTTTGATTTGTCGCACCAGGAATTATAACTCCATTTTTATACCATTGATAAGAACTTGCAACAGTAGAACTCAATGTTACACTAGCAGGGGCACAAAAAGTAGTAGCACCACTTGCAGTAATAACTGGTGTTGTTGCAGCAGGATTCACTGTTACCGAAGTAGCAGTACTTTGTATACTAGTACAACCATTGCTATTAGTTATAGCTACAGTGTAATTGCCAGTAGCAGTTGCATTATAAGTAGAGCCATTAGCTCCACTGATAGTAGATCCATTCAAATACCATTGATAGCTATTACCAGTAGAAGAAGTTAAAGTAACCGAACTACCATTGCAGAAAGTAGTTGCCCCACTAGTAGCAATTGTTGGTTGAGAAGGAGCAGCTACAACAGTAACAGAATTACCATTGCTTGCCACACTTGCACATCCACTATAAGTAGCCACTACAGTATACACACCAGCAGTTGTAGCAGCATAAGTTTGAGCAGTAGCCCCACTAATTAACACAGCATCTTTATACCATTGGTAGCTAGTAGCAGCAGATGAAGTTAAAGTTACAGAACCACCATCACAGAAGTAAGTAGTACTTCCAGCAGCAATAGTAGGTTGAGGAGCATCTGTAATAGTAACATTATAAGTGGCTGTTGAATTACCAGCACTGTTACTAACATACAATTGAACAGTATGAGTACCAGGCTGACTAAATGTTACTGTGTGCGGTCCAGCAGCAGTACTGCTAGAAGCTGTAGCATTTTGGAAATACCATTGGTAAGTCGAAGGTGTACCACCAGAAACATTAGGACTAAAGGTAAATGAGTTACCATTTAAACATTGTGTTTGAGTACCACTAGATAAAGTGATACCAGATACTGGAGCAATTGTACCACCACCCGAACCACCAGAACCACTTGCATTTATAGATATTGGTCCATAAGAATTTGTACAACCACCATCACTAGTTGCATTTAAAGTAACAGTATTTGTACCACTATTTAAAGTAGCTTGAATATTTTGACTAGTAGAAACTGTTGAGCCATTGATATTCCAATCATAACTCATACTACCTTGAGATAAGGTTGATGTATTAGTGAAGCTATATTGTAAGCCTGTGTTTGTGTATGTAAATCCTGCAACAGGCATTGGTTTAACAATTACTTGCTGATTGGTGAAGTAATCGTTACCATTAAATGTTGCTTTTAATTGAACGTTATAATTGCCTGCTGTTGAATATGTTTTAGCTAAAGGTGTAACACCATTATAAGTAGTGCCATCATTAAAAATCCATAAGAATGTTGTGCCCGAAGGATAAGTAGAATTATTAGTAAAAATAAAACTATTACCAGTTAAACATTGTTGTAAATTATTTACTATAAATGATGGTGTAATATTTGTTCCACTTCCTCCTGTTCCTCCACTTCCAGAACCACCAGAACCTCCACCAGATCCAGCAATAATAACGTTGATAGACGAAGTTGTACTATTAACACAACCAGCATTACTAGTTACGGTTAATGTAACATTTTTGTTACCACTATTTGCATAAATATGTTGTACATTATCACCAATACCTGTATTGCCATCACCAAAAGCCCAAGCATAACTCATGCTACCTCCTTGTATAGTAGATGAACTTTGGAAAGAATAGCTACTACCATTACCAGTATTTACATAAGTTACAAAACTTGCAACTGGCATTGGGTTAACAGAAACATACATGCTAGAATAAGAATCAATACCATTTAAAGTAGTAATTAATGTTACTTGATAATTTCCTGCAGCATTATAGACATGAGTTTGAGGAGTATTGATTAAACTGGAAACAATTGGAGTATTATCTCCAAAATTCCATTTATAAGTTGCACCTACAACTTCACAACCATTATAAAAAGTAAAACTATTGCTATTTACACATTGTGAACTATTAGCAGTATAAATAGGACCAACTGAAGCAACAACAGGAGTTCTTGCAACTGAAGTACAACCTTGTGGACTAGTTGTAGCAACATAATAAGTGGTATTAAGTGAAATACTTGGACTATAAGTAGCACCAGTAAATAAACTTGCACCACCTGAAGCTGCATTATACCAATTAAAAGTACTTGAATTTATAGAAGAAGTTGCAGTTAAATTAACAACACCTGCACCACATCTTACTTGTGGTGTATTGGTTGAAGTTATTGTTGGTATTGGATTTACAGTTACTGTAACAGGTGTTCTAGACCCAGAGAAACAGTCTAAACTTGAAACTTCAACATAATAATTTGTATTAGCTGTTAAAATAGGTGTTGTATAACTTGCACCAGTAAATAATAAGGTTCCACCAAGAGCAGCATCGTACCATTTAAAAATTGGAGAAGGAGAACTGCTGTGTGCAGTTAAAGTGGTAGATTGTCCATTGCAGATAGATTGTGATCCTGAAAAACTATTTATAGTTGGATATGAAAATGCAGAACAATTGCCTGTTACATATCCACTTGTCCAGTTTGAAGTTGTTCCATTTAAAGAAAAACCAATTAATGTACCATTATAACCATTTCCACTATAATCTATTGCAGTAATAAGTCCACTGTTATTTGCATTTACAAAGCCATTATTTAATTTTAGATATAGTATTAAATTATTTTGTGCAGTTGTTATTTCACAATTTTTATTATTATTAATTTCACTTTCACATAATGCTTTACTCCAAACTTTTAAATCGTCAATAGAACCATTTAAAAATCCTGTTTTGCCTGAAGGAGTTTGTTTACAACCGACTGTGTGTTGTAATAAATTTGTGCCAGAAAGACTATTTAATGCATTGCCAGAATTATTTAAAATACCATTAATATAAATCTTTACATTTCCTAATGCATCTCTTGTAGCTGCAAGATGAGTCCAAGTATTTAGAGGAATAATTGTAGATGATTCAATTGCAGTTCCCCAACTAGTACCATTACCAAAATTTACATGAAACTTTCTGGTTGAATTATTAATTGAAAAAGCATTTGAACTTTCTTTAGACCAAATTTCTGAGAAGCCAGTTCCATTTGAGCCATATGAATTTAATTTAACCCATACAGCTAATGTAATATCTGATAAATTATTGAACTGATTACTTAATTCAATATTATCATTCAAACCATCAAAATGTAGAGCTGTTGCTGGAGGGTTTATTGTAACATTAGTTGAACTATAAACCGGGCTACAGCCATTAATTACTGCAGATAAAGAGTAAATACCTGAATAATTGGGTTGAACATTTGAAATGGAAGGATTTTGAACAGATGAAGTGAAACCATTTGGACCTGTCCAATTATAAGTTGCAGTTCCAGTATGTGTTGCGGTTAAGTTTAAAGTTGAACCTGTATTTACAGGTCCATTATTTGAAGCCATAATAGATTGTGAGAATGAACTACAACTGCCAGTTACACCACCAAATGTCCAATTCGAAGTTGTTCCAATTAAAGAAAAGTTTACTAAGGAAGCATTTCTTAAATTTCCACTAACATCATTTGCAATATTGATTGCAGTATTATCTGAGTTTTCAAAACCTTGATTCAATTTATAATATGCTAATAATACACTAGAATTAATTGTAGATAATTCACAATTCAAGCTATTTAAAATTTCTCCCTGACATCGTGCTATATTCCAAAATCTAATCTCGTCCATTTTGCCATTAAAAGGAGCAGCATTGCCTCCTATATAATCTCCAGTATAACTTCCAATAGTTACAGGGTGGGTGCTAGAAGAATAATTTGATATGATGGCATGGTTTAAAAATCCTTTTTGAACACCATTAATATAAATGGTAATACTAGAACCGTTTCCAACATAAGCAATATGATTCCATGTATTTATAACCATGTCGTGGTTGACTGATAAACTAAAATTGGGATTCCATATTTCAATTTGTCCACCTGATATAGAAGTTTCTAAAACATCATTTTGGCCAAATAAACTCTGAGAAGCTGTACCAGTATAATATATTCTTCCTTCAATTGTAAATTGAGATAAATTATTTAAAAAAGAAGATCCAGCGTTTAAGTAATTCGTATTACCATTAAAATCTAAAGCACTGGCTTGTGGTCTGAAATTGGGATTGCTAACTGGCATATCAAAATATGCAGCCCAACAAACATTATTAGAATATGCAGTTACATTTAAAGATCCTGATATATAAGGTGTGGTTACTGTGGCATAACTAACTCTTGCACTATTATTATTTGCATAGGAAGGGCTTAGTGTAAAAATATTGTTGCTTAATAACTGAATACTTCCTGTAAAATTATTTTGAAGTGGATAATTTGTACCATTGATATTGATGCCTGAATTAGATATTCCACACTCAGATGTTGTATGATATGATTGTAAATACCAAGTTAAGGAACCATCTTGATTTTGGTTTACTCTAATTTCCCAAACATGAGCAAGTAACTGATTGAATAGTGTTATTAGTATGAAGCTAAGTGTAACCAAAATACCCCTAATGGGGGTTGCGGAATGTTTCATGCTCTTTGTCTTAAGGTGTTTAGGAGATTAAAAAACCAATTTAACAGGTTGATTTTCTAATTGTTTCAACAACAAAACTCAATCATTTGCATTCCTTAAAAAATCCCTTGAATCAGGGGGTAATCATTTTTTGATAGTTATTTAATAATTATGCTTTATCAATCTCTCTAATATCTTAAATTGCCTCCTCAACTTTTTTATATGAAAAAATTTTTCTTTTTAATTGTTCTTATTATTGGAAGTTTCAATTTTTCTTATGCACAAGATGCAGTTACCTATCAAACTCCTCCAAAAGAGCTCTCAGAATTATTGTTAGCAAAACCTACACCTTCTGTAAGTATTGATAGTAAAGGAGAGTGGATGTTAATTATGGAAAGAAATAGTTATCCCTCTGTTGAAGAAATGGCACAACCCGAAATGAGAATTGCAGGGCTAAGAATTAACCCCAATAATTTTTCTCCTAGTAGACAAAACTTCATCAATAACCTTACTTTAAAAAATATTAAATCTGGAATAAGTTTTCCTATTGTTGGGTTGCCACAAAATCTATTGGCTGCAAATATTAGCTGGAGCCCATCTGAAAAAAAGATTGCCTTTACAAATAATACATCTAGTCTTGTTGATTTATATGTATTAGATGTAAATACAAAAAAGGCAACAAAAATTAATAAAACCAGTTTAAATACTGTTATTGGTTCAGCATTCAGTTGGGCCGATGATCAAACTATTTATTATAAAACAATCATTAAACCTTCTAATCAAATTCCTCAAAAATCATTAATGCCAAAAGGCCCTACAGTACAAGAAAATTTAGGTAAAGCTGCACCAAGCAGAACCTATCAAGATTTAATTAAGTCTCCTTACGATGAAGATGTATTTGAATTTCTTGCTACTGCTCAATTAGTAAAAAATACAAATGGTATAGAACAAAAAATAGGTAAACCTTCAATAACCAATACATTTAGTCTATCTCCAGATAATAAGTACTTTTTAGCTCGAACTATACATAAGCCTTTTAGTTATTTAGTTCCTGCATTTGGGTTTAATTCAACGGTAGCCATTTTTGATAACTCCGGTAAGCAAATTAAAGTTTTGGCAGAATTACCATCTAGTGAATTATCGCCTTCAGGATTTGATAATATTATGAATGTTCCTAATCGTTTTGATTGGAGAGATGATGAAGCAGCTACCATTACTTGGAGTATGCCTTTAGATAGTGGAAAATATAAAAACAAAATGGAATTTCATGATGTAGTTTATATGCTTACTGCTCCATTTACCTCAGCGCCTAAAGAGTTATGTAAAACCAATTATCGTTTTGCTGGAATAACTTGGTGTAATCAGCAAATGGCATTTGTAACTGAAAGATTACAAAGTAAACAATTAAGCAAAATAAGCAAACTGAATCCTTCAACAGGAGCAATGGAAACTTTGTTTGAAAGAAGTAATAACGATGCTTATAACAATCCTGGAGCTCCAGTACTCACAAAAAACAAGTATAATAGAAATGTAATTCAGGTTATTGAAAATGGCAATACAATTTTATTGAATAATACAACTGGTAGTTCACCAAAGGGAGATTTACCATTTTTATCAACTTTCAATATTCTTACAAAAGAATCTAAACAAATTTGGCGTTGCCCCGAAGAAAGTTTTGAAATGGTAACCGATATTATTGACCCAGAAAAAATGATGGTGATTACTAGAAGAGAAACACAGACTGATGTGCCAAATTATTATTTAAAAAATTTAAAAGAAAATACAACTCAACAACTCACCAACTTTAATCATCCTTATCCAACATTAGTAGGAGTTAATAAAGAAAAAGTGATTTATAAAAGAGAAGATGGTGTTGATTTATCGGGTAATTTATATTTACCAAAAGGATACGATGCCAAAAAAGATGGCCCATTACCGGTTATTATTTGGGCTTATCCTAGAGAGTTCGAAAGTGCAAAAGATGCTACTCAAATCAGGGGCTCCAATTATACATTCACACGTATAAACTATGGGTCACCTATTTTTTGGGTAACACAAGGATATGCTATTTTAGATAATGCAGAAATGCCAATTGTGGGTGCTGAGGGTAAAAAACCTAATGATAATTTTATTGATCAACTTCGAATGAATGCAGAAGCAGCCATTCAATATTTAGCCAAATTAGGAGTTGGTGATTCAAATCGTGTTGCTGTGGGGGGTCATAGTTACGGTGCTTTTATGACTGCTAATTTACTGGCACATACAAAATTGTTTAAAGCTGGAATTGCACGTAGTGGAGCATATAACAGAACTCTAACACCATTTGGCTTTCAAAATGAAGATAGAACATATTGGGAAGCTCCTGATTTATATTTTAAAATGAGCCCTTTTAGTTACGCTAATAAAATTAAAACGCCTTTGCTTATGATTCATGGTGAGATGGATAATAATTCTGGAACTTTTCCTATACAAAGTGAACGATTATATAATGCTATCAAAGGTCATGGTGGTACAGTGCGTTATGTTGTTTTACCTTATGAAAGTCATGGATACACCGGTAAAGAAAACTTGTTGCACTTGATTTGGGAAGAACATCAATGGTTAGAAAAGTATGTAAAAAATGTAAAGTAATAGGAGTTAAAAGTGAACTAATTATATGTGACTCAACAATTAAATTAGGAATTGTCAACTTTTTTTAGTATTATTCATCTTTGGGTTACTAGATACTTTATTTAGCAATCTTATTATTTAACTTAAAATTTTTACTTTATGAATTTAATGAATTATTTGGATTACAATGTTATTATTGATGTGTTTGATGCTTTTGAAAAAGAAGAATACGACTTGGCAGAAAAACGACTAGATAACAAATTTAATTCAACAATTCTTGATAAAGAAGTAAGTAAAACAGAATTTGTTGAATTATATAAAAAGATTAAAATGGGTATGCCAGACGCTGTTTTTAGTATTGAAAACTTAATTTTAAATGGCGACTCATTAACCGGTAAAGTAAAAATTACAGGTACACACACCCATCCTATGCCACCATTAAAAAGAGGCTGGAAATCAGGTAAACCTACTGGTAAAAAAATTAATAAAATTGTTTCATCTATTGAAGTCATTATGAAAGGCAGCAAAATCCTTGAAATTAGAAATGTGAAAGAAAAGAAAGGTGTTGCTGCAGGTTTGTTAAATGAATTAGACTTACTACCTAAAAGTTATTCTTTAAACTAATTTTTAAAGCAAGGTAAGCAGAAAACCAAACCCCAAAGGTTTGGTTTTTTTATGCAAAAATTTCCTCTTCAATTAAATGCTTTACTAGTTTATATTTGTAGTGTATACATTTAATTTGTTATACCCAATTTTATGGATATTTTAATTGTAGAAGACGAAAAAAAAATTGCCGAATCCTTGAAACAAGGATTAGAAGAAACAGGATACGAAGTAATGGTAGCTTATGATGGACTCATGGGCGAAAAAATGATCAACAATTATTCTTTTAATCTTGTTTTATTAGACATTAACCTGCCTGGTATCAATGGTATTGATCTTTGTAAAAAAATTCGACAAAAAGATAAACAAATACCAGTATTAATGCTTACCACATTTGGTTCTGTTAATGACAAAATAGATGGTTTTGATGCAGGTGCTGATGATTACTTAGTAAAACCTTTTTCTTTTGACGAATTAATAGTTCGTATTCGTGCTCTGATACGAAGAACTGCAGATTCTAATATACCCGTTGGCAATATTTTACAATTTGCCGATTTAGAAATGAATTTAGATACCAAAATGGTTACTCGTTCTGGAAAGAAAATAAGATTAACAGCAAAAGAGTTTCAACTGCTAGAATATTTATTAAGAAATCGAAAACGAGTTGTGAGTAGAGCTGATATTGGTGAACATGTTTGGAATATTGATTTTGATACACAAACCAATACCATTGATGTGTATGTAAATTATTTAAGGAAGAAAATTGATAAAGGATTCCCACAAAAACTTATTCATACACAAGTCGGTTTTGGATATGTATTAAAAGAAAATGCTTCTTAATGAAAGTGAGATATAAAATTACACTCGCATTTATTTTCTTAACAACTATATTGTTACTTTCACTTTGTTTTTTTACTTACTATAATACTGCACAGCAACAAGAAAGAGACTTTAATAAAATGCTCAATAATAGAGCACATACTATTTCTTCTTTACTACTTTCATCAAAATTTTATGACTATAAATTTCTATCTGAAGTTGATAGTGCTACCAGAAATTTGTTGTTTGCAGAAAATATTAATGTATTTAATGTCCGTAATGAAAGAGTTTATCACTTTGCCAGAAATGCAAGCGATACCATAAATATTCCTGTTCAATTAATTCAACAAGCAAGAATTGAAAAGAAAATAATTCAAACAGTCGGTAACAAAAAAACCCTTGCTATTTATAATAGTGATCCTGATTACCCAATAGTTGTTATAGTTTCTGCTAATGATGAAAATGGCAGGCAAAAACTCTCAGCACTTAAACATAATTTAACCTATGGGTTTTTAGTAGGTGTATTATTGTCTTTCATTTTTGGATGGTTTTTCAGTAATAGCATACTAAGGCCTTTAATACAAATCAATAATAGGGTAGATAAAATTTCAGCTTCAAATTTCGAAGAAAGATTGCCGGTTAAACATCTTAAGGATGAATGGAACAAACTGGCACAAACTTTTAATAGCTTATTATCTAGATTAAGAGAGTCGTTTGAATTGCAAGGCAGATTTATTGCCAATGCATCTCATGAACTTTCTACACCTCTTACGTCTGTTAGCAACCAGATTGATGTAGTATTAAGAAAAGAAAGATCTAAGGAAGAATATTTACATGTTTTGCGTTCTGTAAAAACTGATGTTCAACATATGAGTGCATTAACACAACAGTTATTAGATATTGCAAGAACTTCTAGTGGAGGTGCTATTCAAACAGAAAACTTAAGGGTAGACGAATTGTTAATGGAATTACCTGCCATGATGAAAAAAATAGATTCAACATATGCAGTATCTGTATTTTTTGATGAGCTACCAGATGAAGAATCTTATTGTTTGGTAAATGGTAATTATGCTTTACTTCTGGCCGCTTTTAAAAATATAACTGAAAATGGTTGTAAATATTCACCAAACCAACATGTTAAAATATCATTATCCTTCATAGAAAATAAAATTGTTATTCTTTTCTCAAATCTTTCAACTATCCTTGATTCTGCAGAAATAGAAAACATTTTTCAACCATTTCAACGAGGTAGTAATGCCACTAATATTAAAGGTTATGGTTTAGGATTGTCTTTAACACGTAGAATCATCTTGCTTCACAAAGGAGAGGTAAAAGCAGAATTAAGTAAAGATCAAAACATTATGATTTCTGTGATTCTAAAATCAGTACTCCTCAAATAGTTGGGTTTTAATCAGATTCTAATCTCAAATTTAATGACCTCTTAGAGTGAAATCTTTAATTTGAAAGGAAAATGAATCTATGCGATTACTCAAGTTTTGCTTTCTTATTTCTTTATTCTTAGTCATGCTCTTAGGATGGCTAGAAGTTAATCAGCAAAAAAAGCTTAATCAATTGAAATTACAGAATCAAATTTTATTGATTCAAATAGATTCTTTAAAAGCTGAGAACTTTTTTAAATCGCAACAAATTCAGCAATTCTCATTGGTTAATGACAGCTTATTAAAATAAGTACTTACCAATAAACTGTTGCACTAACAATTAATATTATGACAAAAACTATAGAACAAAATAACACAGCAATAAATAAAAATATTATTTCAGTAAGAAATTTAAGAATTGAAGACTATGAAGAAATAAAACAAATGCAATTACTTTCTTTTCCTGAAATGAAACCATGGAATTTAGATCAATGGAAAAAAGTAGTAGCTACTTTTCCCGAAGGTCAAATTGCCATTGAAATTAATGGAGATATTGCAGCCTCATCTAGTTCATTAATTTTAAATTTTAATGAATTTGAAAAAAATCATTCTTGGGCTGATATTACTGGAAATGGAACACTTTCTACACACAATCCAAAAGGAGATACATTATATGGAATAGAAATTATGGTGTCACCAAAATATAGAAGTATGAGACTTGCTCGTAGACTATATGATGAAAGAAAAAAACTTGCTGTTTCTAAAAACTTGAAAAGAATTGTAGTAGGAGGCAGATTACCTAATTTTTATAAAGTATGTGATAAGTATACTGCAAAAGAATATGTACAACAAGTAGTAGATAAAAAACTTGTTGACCCCGTTTTAACCACACAACTTTCTAACGATTTTATTTTAAAAAGAATTATCAAAGATTATTTACCTAATGATGAACAGAGTTGTGGTTATGCTACTTTTATGGAATGGGTAAATTTAGATTACGAAATTCCAAGTTTTGAAATTCAAGACATATCACCTTATGTACGTGTTTGTGCAATACAATATAAAATGCGTATGGTAAAAAGTTTTGAAGAATTTGCTCATCATTGTGAATATTTTATAGATATAGCTGCAGATTACAAAAGTGATTTTGTAGTGTTTCCTGAATTATTTACCATGCAATTATTATCTTTCTTACCACAAAAAAGACCTGGTTTAGCTATACGTGAATTAAGCAATTTTACTAATGACTATATTGAGTTTTTCAGTAAGATGGCAGTAAAGTACAATACCAATATTATTGGTGGAACACATATCACTGTTGAAGACGATAACTTATACAACATTTCTTGGTTTTTTAGAAGAGATGGCTCTTATGAAAAACAATACAAAATGCATATAACACCACATGAAAGAAAATGGTGGGGTTTAAAAGAAGGCAAGAAAGTAGAAGTATTTGATACCGATTGTGGAAAGATTGCTATTAACATTTGTTACGATATTGAGTTTCCTGAAATTGCTCGTATTGCCACATCTAAAGGTGCTGAAATTATTTTTGTACCTTTTAATACCGATGAAAGAAGAGCCTATAATCGTGTAAGGTATTGTGCACAAGCTCGTGCCATAGAAAATCAAATCTATGTAGTTTTAAGTGGCTGTGTGGGCAACTTACCTCAGGTTGATAATTTAGATATTCAATATGCTCAGAGTGCAATTCTAACACCTTCTGATGTTGAATTTCATAGAGATGGTGTAGCTGCAATTGCAGAACCTGGTGATGAAACTATGATTTATCAGGATTTAGATATGCATCTATTAAAAACAAACAGATTAAATGGTAATGCTCAAACTTGGAATGATAGAAGAAAAAACTTATATTCTATTGTTTACAAAGAAGACGAAAAGGAGATTGCCTTCTAATCTTAAAACACCAATAACAATTTACTTAACATAAAAAACATTTAACATGAAAACAATTAACATCAGAAAAATTTTAGTACCCATTGATTTTAGTAACAATTGCATGAATGCATTGCAAACTGCTGTAGCTATTGCTAAACGGCATCAGGCAATGGTACATTTACTATATGTCAGTGATCATGATTACGATTTGTACACCAACGATAATTATATTAAACCTCCACGACTACAAGATTATTTAAAAACCCTAGCTCAACTTGCAAAAACTGTAATTGTGAATGATGGTGTAAAATGTACTTATGCAACAGAGCATGGTGGTGTAACTCATAATATTTTAAAAACATCTATATCCATACATGCAGATTTGATTGTGATGGGTAAAAATGGAACCAATGGTTTGTCTACATCATACTCTGGAACTCATGCTATCCAAATAGCAGAAAAATCAAAAGTACCAGTAATCATAATTCCTGAAAATGTAACCAAGTACAATTTTGAGAATATTTTATTTCCGATAAGACCTTTATTAAGTATGACGGATAAGTACGATTCACTACGTCCGTTTATTTTAAAAAGTAATCCTGCTATTACATTATTAAACCTACGTAATCCGAATTATGAAAATGAACTTCACATTATTCATAGACTATCCTTATTAATGAAAATGAAGTTAGAAGCAGATAATGTTCCTTATGAAATGCAATACTATTTCGAGGACAATAAATTTGCTGAACATGTAATTAAAGTAATTGATGAGTCTGAAAAGAAATTTGATTTAGCGGTAATTACTGCAGAAATTTCAAAAACAAATAAAGACTTTCATATTAGTTACTATACTCAAAAAATAATTCACCATGCAACAATTCCTGTTTTAGTAATAAGACCAGAATATGCCAAACTAGACAAAGAAGAAATTTTACAAAAACTTGAAAAAGAAGTTCAGTTAAATTAAGGTAAAGTTTTGTTTTTTATAATTGTTATATCCAAGAGGCTGTGTTATGCAGCCTCTTGTTGTTTTTAATCGTATTCTAATCTTAGATTAAACTTGCATTTACATGTCTTATTTATGTTTAGCGTATTAAAATAGTGAACATAAATGAATATAAAAAAATTATAAAAATTATACATGAACCCAATTATAAAAAAAATTCTTATACCTGTTGAATTTGATGAAGAGCATTTATCTATAGTAATGCAAACTGCTGAAATTGCAAAAAAGCATAATGCTGCATTACATTTAATACATGTTCAGAAACCAAATATTAGTAATTACATCAATCAAATTTTTAACTACAAAAAACAAAACTCCATATACTCAATAACAAAAAACAAAACAAATTTAATTCATACATGGAGGCGGTGGATTGAAAAAGAATTTGGAATTGAAGTTAAAGTTTCAGTTGATTGGGGTAATTGGAAAAAGATTGTTTTAGAAAAAGCCTTTTCTATAAATGCTAACTTAATTGCTTTAAATCATCATCAAGAAAAAAGTTGGGTAAATATATTTTTACCTACTAGAAATAATTATATTATTGATAAAAGTCCTTGTCAGGTTATTACATTTATTACTGAAGGTAACAGTATTTCAAACTGGCGAAATATTGTAATACCAGTAACAAATTTTATACCCGAAAATAGAATTAATACCATCATAGAAATTGTAAAGTATTATAACATTAAACTTCATTTAATTGCATTTAGTACAAATACAATTGTTAGCCATAAATCAAATTTTTACTATCTAACAGAAACATTAAAGCTTTTAAAAGCTTCAGGAAATATTCAGGTGGAGTGTAAATGTATTAATCCAAACAGTTCAAACTTTAAATCAATTCTACAATACGCAAAAGAAGTAAAAGCTGATGCTATTATCACGAATAAAAAATTAAATATTTCAGAGCAGCATCAAACTACTAATTCAGTTAAATCATTTTTTGAAGATGATAAAAAAGTTCATCAACAAGATTTATTTCCAGCATAAACAATATGTCATTATTCAATAAAATATTAGTCCCAGTAGATTTTTCAACAATATCAATTGTTGCATTAGATTGTGCAATTGAAACTGCAGTTTTATGTAATAGTAATGAGTTGCATTTGATTTCAGTTGTTGATATTAATACAATAGGGTACTTAGTAGCAGTTGAACCAGGAGTAATGATTAATTATGGTAGTGTAGATGACTATATTAAAAATGCTGAAACTAAAATGCTTGTAATTAAAGAAAATATTTTAAAGAAGCATCAGGTTAATATAAAGTATAAGATTACTGTGGGGAATTTATTTACTGCTATTAATGAATATACAGAAACAGAAAAAATTGACTTAATAGTAATGGCAACCTCCGGTTCAGATGGAATTAAAGAATTTATATTTGGTAGCAACTCTCAATATGTAGCTGAAAAAGTAAATTGCCCAATTCTTACTGTTAAATCAAATAACGCATCAGATTTATACAAAAAAATTATCCTACCCATTGAAAACTTTTACCCTAAAAATAAACTAGCATTTGCAAAAGCAATTGCTAAAATATTTAAAAGTGAAATACATTTAGTTTGTTTAAAGAATGAGTTAAATAATGCTGATAAAACAACTGAGCATCTTATATACACTATTGTTGAAGAACTAAATTTAGAAAGTATACCTCATCAATTATTTGTTGCTGGAGGTAAAAATATAACAGATGCTATTTTGCGATATGCAGAAAAAGCATCTATCGATTTAATCTTGGTAAACCCTGGTGAAGAGTCTACATTAACAGGAAAAATAATCGATGCCCTAGGTGGGCAAATTATCAATCATGCACAAACACCTGTGCTTACAATTAAAAAAGAAAACAATTAAAAATTTATGAAGAAGAGAATTATGCTTTTATTAGGTATTGCGTTTATAGGTATTCAGACTTTTAGTCAACTGAATACGAATGGCTTTAAATTAATGGAGTATCAACGTTATCAATCGGCTATTGATGTGTTTAGTGCCAATTATCAAAACAATCCTCAAGATAGTATAAATGCTTATTGGTTAGGGCAAGCATTTATTAAAAATAAAAATATTGATAGTGCAATTGTTTTATATCAAAAATTATCAAGCAATAATAATAGTTATATCTATAAACTTGGGTTGGCTCAAGCATTAGCATTGAAGTCTAATAAAACAAAAGCAACTAACTTAATTAATGGACTAGGAATTTTCTTAGATCAAATTCAGAGTGCACATGTTGCAGTAGCAACTGCAAATGCTTATACTGGACTTGGGTTGGTAAAAGTTGCTGAAAAATATTATTTAAAAGCCATTAGCTTGGATAATACAGACATGAAAAACTATATTATTTTATGCAATAATTATTTAAAAATAGGAGACGGAAATAATGCGTTTAAATTAATTGAAAAAGCACTGAAGGCAGATAGCAATTATGCTGCTACTTATTACACAAAAGCTAAAATTTTTATCTCACAAAATAACAAATCTTTATTCTTGCCATTACTCCAAAAAACGCTGGAAAAAGATTCAATGTTTACACCAGCTTGGTACGAAATGTACAGATATGCTTATTATAATGATAAGGCAATGGTAAAAAAATATTATGCAAAATATTTAGAATTATCCGATAAAAATGAGAAAGTAGATTTTCAATTATTGGTACTTGATTATAATGCTAAAAAGTACAAAAGCGTTATTGATAGAGCTAATAAAATGATGAAAGATGGTGAAAGTGAAACCCCTGTTGATGTTTATAAATATGTAGCTTATTGTTATAATAATTTAAATAATATACCAAAAGCATATGAATATATGAGTCAGTATATGCAAATTCAAGAGGCTTCAAAAATTACTTACTATGATATTTATTTAACAGCACAATATGCAGCCAGACAAAAAGTAAAAGATTCTACAACATTAGCTCATATTAATTGGGGCTACGAAACTGATACTGTTGTTTCTCACAGAAAATATTATGCTGGTACATTATTGAATCATTATTTATTATCAAATGATAAAATGACTGCTGTTGAATGGCGTGAAAAATTAATGAAGCTTAAAGGTACCAACGCTGTGGATTTATATAAAATTGGTGTGGCTTATTTCGAATTAGACCAATTGGATGTTGCTGACAGCATTTTTAACGATTTTGTAAACTTATACCCAAAACAATATAAAGGAATTTATATGCAAGCCGGTATAAAGTCTCAAAAAGATTCAACTATTGAAATTGGAACTGCTGTGCCTTATTTTGAAGACTTTGTAAGTAAAGCAAAAAACATGACTCAAGATGAAGATTACAAACCCATGTTAGAACAATCTTACAATTATCTTGGCTCATATTATTTGATTAAAAAAGATTATAAAACTGCATTAAATTATTACACACAATTGCAGAAGTTTAAACCCGATAGTAAAGAACTTAAACAAACAATTGTTGGTATTAAAAAGTACTTACGAGACGTAGAAGCTTATAGGCAAAAAAAGAAAAGCAGCAATTCTTAATTCCTTTTCAACATTTATTTTTCAATCTCTTAGTCTATATAATTAATTTGATAATTATTTAGACTAAGTAGATTATTGACTTAACTTTAATTACAATTCGATAACCAAAATAATTGTTATCAGATTGTATTTAATACAAATAATTAAATTTTATGAAAATATTTTTTACTTTTTTATTATTGTGTTGCTTCACTGTGCAAGCACAAGTTTTTAAAATTGACACTTCTGAGATAACTTATGAAAATAAGCTCAGAACTTGTTTAAGTGTAAATTTTGATGCTGATGCTGATTTCGTAAAGAAAGCATTTAAAGATTATTGCAAAGAAAATTTTGATGTTAAAATTAAAGGTTATGGTTTTTTAAGTAATGCAGATATTGTTTCTGCAGAAGATGCTATAATAAATATAATAAGCGATAAACGATTAAATATCTATAATAGAGTAATCGAAATGCCAAATGGTGGTTCAGAATCTAAATTGTTCATTTCTTTTGGATATGATTTTTTTCTTAGTCCAGAAACATTTCCAAATGAGTTTACAAGCATGTATAACATGTTCAACAACTTTAGTACAAAAATGCTATTAGATTTTTATGATACCGATATAAAATCTATGAACAAAAAAATAAAAAAAGTTAACAGAGATACTAAATCAAATTCACGAGATATAAAAAAATATACTAAGAAGGTGAATTCGTCTAAATACTCTGAATCTGAAAAATTAGAGTTTAATGGTAAAATAGAAATAGCAAAAAAGAATATCGAATCAAATAACAAAGAGGTTGTTGAACTGAACAGTAAAATTAAAATATACAGTCAAAAATTAGCAGATATAATAAATCCGAAATTAATTAATTAAAAAAGATGAGGCCATAAAAAACTAGTTTATAATATATGCTTAAAAACAAATTATATCATATTGTTTTTGAAACCGAAACAAAAGCAGGTAAGCGTTTCGATGTTGTATTGCTTTGGTTAATACTAATTAGTATTATTATAGTAATGCTAGAAAGTGTACCTGAACTAGGTGAAAAATTTACTAAAGTATTTTTCATTGTTGAATGGGTGCTTACTATATTATTTACTATTGAGTATTTGTTAAGAATTTATATCAGTCACAAACCACTCAAATATGTTTTTAGTTTTTGGGGGCTTATCGATTTTTTGAGCATTCTACCAACATGGCTGAGCTTGGTTTATACTGGTTATCATTATTTATTAATTGTAAGAATATTCAGACTTCTTAGAATTTTTAGAGTGTTAAAACTTGTTCGATTTAATGCAGAAGCACAAATATTAATTAAAGCATTAAGAGCTAGTATTTATAAAATTAGTATCTTCTTTGTAGTGGTATTAGCAATAGTTACCTTTTTAGGTGCTTTAATGTATGTAGTTGAAGGGGGAGAAGAAGGTTTTTCAAGCATACCGCAAAGTATTTATTGGGCTATAGTTACAGTAACAACTGTTGGTTATGGAGACTTAGTTCCCCATACAGTTATTGGTAAGTTTATATCATCATTTGCAATGATTATTGGTTATGCCATTATTGCTGTACCTACAGGAATTGTAACTTCTTCATTAGTAAATAGGGTTCAAACTGGAGAATCAAAAAAGTGTACTACTTGTAGTAAAGAAAACAACGAGTCTGCCATATTTTGTAATTTTTGCGGAAATCAATTTAAAGAATTAACATGAAAGAAATATTAAATTATACATTAATTGAAGTTGGAGATTATAAGCTAAAATTAGCATCAGTGTTAATGGTTTGTATCATTGCATTAGTTAGTTTTTTAACCTTGCTTATCATTAAAAAACTTATTTATAAATCAAGAAGAATTGAGACTGGCAAAAAGTATTCATTTTATAATTTGATTAAATATTTTGTTTTAGTAATTGCCCTGGTTTTAAGTTTACAAACAGTTGGATTTAATGTTTCTGTTTTACTAGCAGGTTCAGCTGCACTTTTAGTTGGTATTGGTTTAGGCTTACAGAATTTATTTTCTGATTTTATTTCTGGAATTGTTTTATTAATAGATGCAACAATAAAAGTGAACGACATAATTGAAGTAAATGGAATGGTATGTAAAGTGAAAGAAATTAAACTTAGAACTACAACAGTTTTAACACGTGATGATAAGTCTATCATATTGCCAAATACAATTCTTACAAAAAACCAAATTATCAATTGGACACACAGTGAAGTAGATTCTCGTTTTGACATACAAGTTGGAGTTGATTATAGTAGCGATGTTACATTGGCTATGGAAATACTCAAGCAAGCCGTGCTTCAGCAAAAAGATGTATTAAAAGAACCAAAGCCATTTGTTAGATTTACTGACTATGCCGATTCTTCATTACTATTAACTGTTTACTTCTGGACAAATGAAGTGTTTAGAGTAGAAAATGTCAAGAGTGAAATACGAGTAAGAATTTTTCAAATGTTCAAAGAAAATAATATTACTATTCCTTTCCCTCAAAGAGTTGTACATACAAGACCTTAATTTAAATTATTTTTCAATCTGCTTTTGCATATAAAAAGCATTTATTTAAGAGATTAAAGTAATCAATAAAAAATATTAATATTTTATAGTAAAATCTAACTTACGAAAATGTTATTGATTCATATGGTTTTCAAAAACTAAATTTGCAACTTAGGTTATATCAATTGTAACCAACATCTTTAATTTAAAGTAAATTATTCAAACATTTTCTATTTATGATTGTATTACTTATTGCAGTATTTATTGTTGGCTATTTATTAATTTCTTTAGAAGAACCATTAAAGCTTAATAAAGCAGCCAGTGCATTATTAACAGGTGTTGTATGTTGGGTTATATTTATAATTAGCTCAAATGAAAAAGATAATGTTACAGAAAATCTTTATCATCATTTAAGTGAAATTTCTGGAGTATTGTTTTTTTTACTAGGTGCAATGACTATAGTAGAGTTAATTGACAGTCATGATGGATTTAAAATTATTACTCGTAAAACAAAAACCAGAAGTAAAGCAAAACTACTTTGGATAACCGCTTTGCTAACTTTTGTATTGTCTTCTCTTTTAGATAATTTAACTACAACAATAGTAATGACTTCATTTGTAGGTAAAGTACTTTCTAAAAAAATTGATCGTCTTTGGTTTACGAGCATCATCATAATTGCTGCAAATGCTGGTGGGGCATTTTCTCCCTTAGGTGATATAACAACTACAATGCTTTGGATTAATGGCCAAATCACTGCTCAAAATATCATTGTTCAATTATTTTTACCAAGTATAGCAGTTTGTTTGGTACCATTATTAATCATAACGCCAAAATTCAAAAATCAAACCTTTGAAATGACTTATGAAGAACGCAATAGTAATTTAACTCCAAAGGAGTCAAATTTTGTTTTAATACTTGGTGTCTTCTTATTATTATTTGTACCGGTTTTTAAAATTGTTACCCACTTGCCTCCATTTATGGGAATGCTTTTTTCATTAAGTATTTTCTGGATCATCATTTCAATTATTCACTTTAGAAAAACATTTGAAGAGAAAAAACGATTTTCTGTTACTTATGCTTTGCAAAAAATAGATACCGAAAGTGTGTTATTTTTTCTAGGAATATTACTGGCAGTATCTGCATTGCAATCTGTAGGTGTGCTTAAAGATATTGCAAATACCCTCGATGAAACTTTTGGCAATGTTTACATTATTGGCGTAGTGTTAGGCTTAGTTTCAGCTATTGTTGATAATGTTCCTCTTGTGTCTGCAGCACAAGGCATGTACGACTTATCAGTTTTTCCTACCGATCATGTTTTCTGGGAATTTTTGGCTTTAACAACAGGTACAGGTGGTAGTGCAATTATTATTGGCTCTTCATCAGGTGTAGCTGCTATGGGTATTGAAAAAATTGATTTTATTTGGTATTTGAAGAATATTAGTTTGCTGGCAATAGCAGGATTTTTAGCAGGTGTATTGGTTTTTATATTACAGGCAGAATACATGCATTTTTAACCCAATCAAATTTGGTATTTTTAACTTTAAAATTATATTAAGATGGGATTATATCAGATTATTGAAGCATTAGTTATTGTCTCTGCAATATTTGCATATATCAATAAAAGAGTTTTTAAGCTCCCTATTACAATTGGATTAATGTTTTTAAGTACATTATTTTCTTTTCTTCTTTTATTAGTTCATTATATTGAACCTGGTATTTTAAATCCAATTACAACTTTTATTCATAATCTTGATTTTACTACTATTGTATTAGATATTCTACTTAGTTTTTTATTATTTGCTGGTGCTATGCATACAGATTTTGAACAACTGAAAGAGAATAGAATATCAATTATTCTTTTTGCTTTTTTTAGTGTACTTATTTCTACTTTTTTAATTGGTACAGTTGTATATTATGTTTCAAGCTTTTTTGGAGCACCCATAAATTTTTTATATTGTTTATTATTTGGAGCTTTAATTTCTCCAACTGATCCAATTGCAGTATTAGGCATACTTAATAAGGTAAATGTTCCTCAACAAGCTAAAATTAATATTGTAGGTGAATCACTTTTTAATGATGGAATAGGTGTAGTAATTTTTGTAACCTTATTAACTTTTATTAATAAAGGAGTTGAAAATGTAAGTGCAGTTGAAATTCCATTGCATTTTTTAAAAGAAGCTGGGGGAGGCGTTGTGTTAGGCTTAGTTCTGGGTTATATCATATTTTATACTTTAAAGTCAATTGATGATTACGAAATTGAAGTTATGATTACTTTGGCAGCAGTAATGTTAGGTAATATGTTAGCACAATCATTACATGTATCAGGCCCTTTAGCAATGGTAGTTGCAGGTTTAATGACTGGTCATAAAGCAAAAAGTGAAGCAATGAGTCAGCAAACATCTCTATACGTAGATAAGTTTTGGCATTTAATTGATTCTTTAATGAATTCAGTTTTGTTCGTTTTAATTGGATTGAAGATATTATCCATAAAGTTTGAATGGAATTTCTTATGGATAGGATTAATTGTAATTCCTTTATTAATCTTGTCAAGATATATAGCACTATCCATCCCTTTTCAACTTACTAAAAAATTATTGTCAATAACAAACAATACAGTTTTACTAATGACTTGGGGAGGCCTACGTGGTGGACTTTCTATTGCAATGGTTTTATCCTTATCCGAAAGTGTTCCTGTAAAAGATGAGCTTGTATTTATAACTTATATAATAGTTATGTTCTCTATATTTATACAAGGGCTGTCAATAGAAAAAGTAGCTAAACGAATTTATAAAACCCAGGAGTAATGTTACACAATTATAGGTTTTTAAAAAACTTTAAACTTTTTGAAGAGAAAGAAGATTTTGAATTAGTTATTGAGAATATTGAAAAAAGTGTTCCATTCAAAGGCACTAATCTTTGGATTTTAATCTTTGCTATAATTATAGCATCATTAGGTTTAAATGTAAATAGTACTGCTGTAATTATAGGTGCTATGTTAATTTCACCATTAATGGGTCCCATAATGGGTATGGGTTTAAGCCTTGGTACAAATGATTTAAGTTTATTAAGAAAGTCTATACAAAATTATTTATTCTCATTAGTAGTAGGGTTACTAACATCAGCTGTATATTTTTTCATTTCTCCAATCAATGATGCTTATTCTGAAATTTTATCTAGAACACAACCTAATATCTATGATGTACTCATAGCTTTTTTTGGTGGATTAGCAGGTGTATTAGCCTATAGCAGTAAACAAAAAGGCAATGTAATACCAGGTGTAGCAATAGCCACTGCTTTAATGCCACCTTTATGTACTGCAGGATATGGATTAGCTACTTTACAATGGAACTTCTTTTTTGGAGCATTTTATTTGTTTTTAATTAATACAGTTTTTATTGCTTTATCAACTTTAATTACTGTTAGATATTTAAAATTTCCAGTAAAACATTTACTCAACGAAAAACAAGAATTAACTAATAAAAGAATTATTTGGGCTGTTACCTTATTAACTATAATTCCTAGTTTATATTTTGGTTACAATTTTATTCAAGATAATCGCTTTGTTTCTAAAGCAAATAATTTTATTGAAGCTCAAGCTAAATTGCCCAATCAATATTTATTAAATAAAAATATAGAAGCAAATAAAAGAAAAATAGTTTTAACCTATGGTGGTGCAAAACTTAAAGAGGTAGAACTAGAATTTTTGCAAAAGAATTTTAAAAATTATGGGTTTTCTAAATCTGCAGAACTAGAGATTAATCAAGGATTTTCATACTTAGAAAATAATGAAAATAACAATATGAGCATTATTTCTGAAAAAGATGCTTTAATTATTAAGTTACAAAACAAGTATGATAGTTTAATGCAGGATAATGTTTTAGGGAAGTCTATTTTTCAGGAAATGAAAGTTATATATCCAAATGTTGAAAGTGTATCATTAACTAAAGCATTAAATAATACAGATAGTTTAACTATTCCTATTACGTATTGTATCATCAACTCTAATAAAAAAGTAGATACGAATCAATTGTTTATGCTACGAAATTGGTTGAAGGTGAGATTGAAAGCTGACTCATTAGATGTAATTATGAAATAATAGTTATAGTATACCTTCAATTTCATTCAAGTGAAATACGGTATACTTTGATCTTTCATATTTATTTGTATTTAAATGATTAACATAAATAGTATCCATATTAACGTTTAAAGCTCCTTCAATATCTGCTTCAACATTGTCACCAATCATTATGCTTTCAACTAAATTAGCCTTTGTTTTTTCAAGAGCATAGTGAAAAATTTCTTTGTGAGGTTTAAGACTATTACTAGCTTCTGATGTGATCACTTCTGTAAAATATTGTTGTAAATTACTTTGTTCTAATTTTTTATATTGAATGCTATCAAATCCGTTTGTTATTAAATGCATTTGATATTGTTTGCCTTGTAAATAAGTTAATAACTCATGGGTATGAGGAAATAAATTCTTTTTTAATGGTAATATATCAGTAAACGCTACAGCCATGTTCTTAGATAGAGCTTCATCTGCAATTTTATAATCTAACAAAGCTAGCCACATTCTTTTCCATCTTAATTCTTGTTGCTTAATAAAACCCTTTGTATACCTATCCCAAAGCATGTGGTTATAATGACTGTATTTGGTGAAAAAACTATCAAAACAATCTATACCCTTTTCTTGAAGCTTAAATTGCAAAAACAAATCATTCAAAGTATCTTTTGCATTGGTTTCAAAATCCCAAATGGTGTGGTCAAGATCAAAAAATAAATGTTTGTATGGTTTCGTTTGCATAGTGCTACAAAATAAAGCATGGATAATGTAAAAGTTTTAATTTTCAGGAAATAACTTCGTAAATACTATGAATATAATTATTACAGGAGCTTCGAAGGGATTAGGAAAAGCATTTGCACTAAAATTTGCTCAAGAAAACAATCAATTATTTTTATGTGCAAGAAATACTAAAAACTTAAAGGATACTGTAGATGAAATTAAAAAATTATCACCTGCAACCATAGTTCATTTTAAAACGGCTGATGTAAGCATCAAAACCGAAGCTATAAAATTTGCTGAATGGTGTTTAAGTATTGCTGTGCCCAATATTTTAATTAACAATGCTGGTGCTTTTTTACCTGGCACTATTAGTGAAGAGGCAGATGGAGTTTTAGAAGAAATGATTGCTATTAACTTATACAGTGCTTATCATATTACAAGAGCTGTGTTGCCAAAAATGAAAGCAAATAAATCGGGCCATATTTTTAACATGTGCTCAATAGCATCAACAGATGCATATGCAAATGGTGGAAGTTATAGCATTAGCAAATTTGCTTTAATGGGCTTTAGCAAAAATCTGAGAGAAGAACTAAAACAATATAATATTAAAGTAACCTCAATCATACCAGGAGCTATTTATACAGATAGTTGGAAAGGGAGTGGAATTGATGAAAATAGAATTATGAAAGATTCAGATATTGCTGAATTAGTATTTGCAGCAACACAATTATCTCCACAAGCTTGTGTAGAAGAAATTGTTATTCGACCTCAATTGGGTGATTTATAAAAAAAGCTGTTCGTAAGAACAGCTTTTTAGTAGTTGGTAAATAGTAGTTAGTAATTAGATGAAAAATCTAAATTCATCCCATTTAATTTATCATTTATCATTTACAATTACTTGCTGCCCCATCCAAACTTGTTTGCCTTGTAATTTTCTAACCAAAAACATAATGCCAGCAAGAATGAAAAAGAAAGGACCTGCAAAACCAAGTATAGCAATAAATTTAGTGCCATAGAATCTAGTCATGGGTCTTCTTAATCTTTCACTAATGATATACATACTCGGTACCATAATTAATGTTAAGAAGAAAGCAAATATTAACCCAAATATTAAAGTCCAACTTAAAGGCCCCCAAAACACAACACTATCTCCTCCAAAAAATAAATGAGGATTTAAAGTACTGAGTAAAGAATGAAAATCTATATTTAATCCAACTGCTAAAGGAAACAAACCAAGCATGGTAGCTAGTGCTGTAAGTAAAACGGGAATAATACGAATTTTTCCTGCTTGAATTGCAGCTTCTCTGGTTTTTACACCTCTGCTTCTTAGTTCGTCTGTAAATTCTATTAATAAAATACCATTCTTTATTACAATACCTGCCAAGCCAACAATACCAACACCTAGCATAATAAATGCCATAGTCATACCAGTTAAAGCATAGCCTAAAAATACACCAATAATAGAGAAGAAAATTTCAGTTAATACAATAAATGGCTTACTCATTCCATTGAATTGTAAAACCAGAATGAGAAAAATAATTAATAAAGCCGATATTAATGAAGTAAATAAAAAGCTCATGGTTTCTGCTTGTTGTTCACCTTCACCACCTTGTTTAATAGTTACATCTGCAGGAATTTTTGAAAACGATTTGAAAGTAGCAATTTTCTCTGCTAAAATTTTATTTACTGGTCCTGTAAGAGAAGGGTCAATAACATTAGATTGAATTTGAATAGTCCGTTTTAAATTTTTTCTCTTTACACCACCAGAAGTATTCGTATAATCAACAGTAGCTACAGAATTTAAGGGTACTTGTTTAATAGCCATTGTTGCAAAATCTCTAAACGTAATTCTCATGTTCATTAAATCGCTGATATTATTGCGTTGTAACTCACTATAACGAATTTGGATTTTATATTCATCTTCACCATCTTTTAATTTACTGGCCTCTTTGCCAAAAACAGCATTTCTTATTTCCATACCAATCTGACTGGTAAATAATCCTTCACGCATTGCTTTTTCTCTATCAACTTTTATGGTTACTTCTGGATTAATTAAATCAATATCTGCATTTAATTTTTCAATTCCATAAATTCTATTGGTATCAAGATAGTTTAATAAATCAATCGATGTTTTAGCAATAGCATCAAAATCATCACCTGCAATTTCTATATTTACTGGAGGGTCTGTAGGTGGTCCTCCTGCTTCTTTTTCAACTGTAATTTCTGCACCTGCAATTGCTTCTTTCATTTCATCTCTAATTTCATCTAAATATACCTGTGTTTTTTTACCATCTCTTTTTTCATGTTCTAAAAAACTAATTTGTATTCTGCCTAAATTACTTTTTGTGCTTCTATCATTATCTCTAGGATTATTAGCACTAATGGCAACATTAGAAATAATACTTTCTACAATTCCATTTTTAGAAGGCAATTCATCTGCCAATACTTTATAAACTTTTGATTCTAAAATTTTAGTTACAGAATCAGTTACTTCTGTTTTAGTGCCAATAGGCATTTTGAGATAAACATAAATAAAATTTGGATCTCCACTAGGAAAGAATGTTTTAGGATTATTTCTTAAACCTACACCAACAACAGATAAAATAAACAAGCCAAATAAACTTGCAAAAATCCATACTGGTCTTGTACCTACTAAAACCCATCTCAATAATGTTTCGTACCTATTCATTAGTTTAGGTAAGATGTTATGTTGAAATGAATAGATCAAGTCTCTCAGCACATAATTATTTAAGATAACCAATAAATCTAGTAAGATTAAAAAATTACCTAAAGCTGGCCAGCCTGCAATATCCAAAATAATACCCCAAAATAAGAATACCCAGAACCACCATTTTTTGAAAATTTCATTTTTAGGTTTTTCATATTCTTTACCTTCTGGTTTCATGAAATCGACTGCAAAAACTGGATTGATGATGAATGCAACTATTAGTGAAGCAGCCAAAGTTAAAATGAGCATTGTTGGCAAGTAAATCATAAACTTACCAATTAAACCCTTCCATAATAATAATGGAAAGAATGGAGCTAAAGTAGTTAAAGTACCTGCTAATACAGGAATAAAAATTTCACCAGCAGCTTCTTTTGCTGCTCTAGTAATTTTTACTTTACCATTGTTATAAATACGATGAGTGTTTTCAATAACTACAATTGCATCATCTACAATAATTCCCAGTCCAAAAAGTAAAGCAAATAATACAATAAAGTTTAAAGTAACGGTAGTGCCAATAATGCCATCTGCTAATGGCAAAAACATAAAGGCAACAAACACACTTAAAGGAACACTAAGTGCAACAAAAAATGCATTGGTTACACCCATAAAAAACATTAATACTAGAAGTACCAAAATAAAACCAATGATAATTGTATTTACTAGGTCTTTAAAAGATGTTGCTGTTTGTTTACTTTGATCTCCGGTAAACACTACAGTCAATTTATCTTTAGGTGGAATTTGAGCAGACTGCTGCATTTCTTCAACAATGGTTTTAATTTTTGTTGCACCATCAATTAAATTTTCACCAGCACGTTTAACAATATTTAGTGTAACTACATTTTTACCATTTAATCGAGCATAACTTTCAGTTTGCTTAACTGTATCTTTAATTTCTGCAATATCTTTTAAGAAAACAGCACCTCCTGTTAGGTTTTTTACTATAATGTTTTGCATGTCTAAGACATCTGCAAACTGTCCTCTAATTCTGATAGAACGTTGTGTATTTCCAACTTGAATTAAGCCGGCACTAACATCTTTGTTTTCATAATTGATGGCATTGCTAATATCATTGAAACTTAATTTTGCAGCCTGCATTTTAAATGGGTCTACATTAATTTGAATTTCTCTTTCTGGTGCACCAACAATATCTGCTCTATTAATTTCTCCTAATTCTTCAAAACGATCTTGTAATTTTTTTGCATATCGTTTTAATGTCATACCATCATAATCACCACTCAAATTCACATACATAATGGGCATTTCGCTAAAAGCAAATTCCATTACATTAGGTTGTTGAGTTAAATCTGTTGGTAAATCTGTTCTAGCTTTATCAACAGCATCTTTTACTTTTTGTTTAGCAACTTCAGTATTTATATCAGTATCAAATTCAACAACAATAGCACTAAAGTCTTGTTGAGATGTAGATTGAACCTTATTAATCTTTGCACCAGTTATACCTTTAATTTGTTTTTCAATAGGTCTGGTTACTAAGTTTTCAATATCCTTTGGAGAATTACCAACATAAACAGTTTGTACATAAATAGTAGGTACAACAATATCAGGAAACTGTTCTTTAGGTAAAGTGTTAAATTTGGTTATGCCATATAAAGAAATTAAAATAGTAATAATATAAACTGCTGTTCTATTATCAACTGCCCAAGAAGTGGGTTTAAATTCTTTAAATTTTGTTTTTAATGCATCAATGATTTTCATTGTAATATTTTAAAAGAGAAAAGATGATTTGTACGATGATGTATCAATTATTTTGTTCTTAACGACTGACCATCATATACTGTTTGAAAACCTTCTGTGATAAGTTGGTCGCCAGATGCCAAGCCAGTCTTAACTTCTATCAAATTATCACTTAACTCTCCAACTGTAACTTGTTTTTTTCTGGCAATTAAATTTTTTCCTTCTGCAACTGCTATATAAACAAACTTGCCTTTATCGTCTGTTTGAATTGTGTTAACAGGAATAGCAATGGTGTTTTTAGAAATATAATCTTGAATTTTTATTTGTACATTCTGATTTGGTCTGCTTAAACCATCGAAAGGAATTTTTGCTTCGGCAGTAAAACTTCTGTTATTTGGATTTATAGTTTTAGCAGCAAATGAAATTTTACTGTTATAAGTTTTATTAATATCGGTTAAAAATAATTCTACTGGAGTGCCCACTTTTACACGAGCAATATAATTTTCTGGAACTTCAGTTACTACTTTTAAAGTATTGGTATTAACAATTTTTACTTGAGGCATATTTGCTATAAAGCCAGTAAAAAATTCACCAACTCTAACATTTAATTCATCAACAACTCCATCAACATCACTTACAACATTTAATGCAGAAGCTTGTTCTTGTGCTGTTCTATAATTGGCTTCACCAGCAGCTAATTGTTTTTCTAAAGTTTCTGCTTGTGCTTTTGCACTAATTAATTGTACTTCGGTTCCAATGCCTTGCTTCCACAAATTATTTTGTCGATTATATAAATCTTTTGCTAATGCAACTTGTGTTTTAATAGTTTCTAAGCTTTGTTTTGCTGCTATTAATGATTGTCGAGCCACTGCATCATCTAACTTTAAAATCAGTTGACCTTTTTTTACATATTCCCCTTTTTTTACATAGATTGCTTTAACCTGTCCACCACCTAAACGAGGAGATACATAAGAAATATTTTCTGCATCAACCTTGCCTTGAATATCTATTACATGTTTAAAATCTGTTGTAGCAAGGGTTGTTATACCAATGAGTTTTGCATTATCATTGTTTTCAACTTTAGCACTAGTATCAAGCTTAGCAATTTCTAGTTCAAGTGTTTTTATTTTTTCATTTGTAGCTAACACTTCTTGTTGCAAAGATTCCAATTCAGCTTTCTTTTTCGATAATACATCGTTAGATGAACCACAAGCTATCAATAAAATAGTAGAGATGGTTAAGATAGAAATTTGTATTTTTTTCATGATATATTTTGCTTAATTATTTTAAATTGATTTATAGTTTTCCTACTGCTTTTAAATAATCTACTTTTGTTATTATAGCATCGTATAAGGCAGCTATGTAATTGGTTTGTGCTGCTTTTAATTCTGTTTCGGCAGTGGTGATTTCTGTGTTTGAACCTGTACCCACTTCATATTTTTTCTTGGTTTGATCGTATACTTTTTCTGCTAAAAGCATATTCCTTTTTTGAATATCAATGGTTTCAATTGCAGAAATTAATTTCAGTTTTGCTTGTTCGGCTTCAGCATTAATAGTAATTTTTAAGTTCTCAATGTTATTGGTAGTTTGTTGAAGATCTAATCTGGCTAATCTTAATTTAGAATCTTTACTAAAGCCACTAAAGATGGGCATATTGATATTTAATCCTACAAATGATGAGGTAAACCAATCTCCTCTTTCGAAGAAAGTATATTTATTTCTCAAAGCTTGTTTGCTATAATTAGCATTAAAAGAAATGGTTGGTAAATAGCTTAATTGATATCTTTTAATGTTGTAGTTATTTAAGTCTTTTGCTATTTGTAAGTATTGATACTCTTTTCTATCTGAGTATTGAACACTATCTAAAAGAATATCTTTTTTAATTTCAGTTTCAGAAATTTCATCAGTTAAAATTAATTCATCTGCAATAGGCATGCCCATTAAGGTTTTTAAACCAACATACCCTATACTAATATTATTAATAACTTTTTGTTTTTCTGTTTGAAGGTTGTTTAAAGAAACTACTAGTTTATCTACATCTAATTTTTCTGCAAATCCATTTTTATAAATTTCATTCACATCATGTTGTAGTTTTTTTAATCTGGTAATATTGGCATCTAATAATTCAACTTGTTTTTTAGCTACAACAAGCTGATAATAGATTTTTTGTACATTGGCCTTAATGTTTTGCTCAGTTACTTCAACAGCTTTCTTTTGAAATTGCATAGAGGCATCACGAGCTTGTAAGCCCACAAAAACTTGCCCATCAAAAAGTAATTGTTTTAATTGTACACTAGCAGTAGTGTTGTATTTAGTACCAAATTGCACTGGAATATAAGTACCTTGAGGTTGTCCAAATACTTCACCAGGAATTAAAGAAACTGGTATATCAATAAAATAAGTGGTTCCAACATTTGCATCAATAGTTGGGAAAGCAGCTGCAGTAATAATTTTATTATTTTGTTCTTGCATTTGAACATTGAGCAAAGCATTCTTTACCTGAACATTATTTTTTGAAGCATAGTCAACTGCTTGTTGTAGCGAAAATTGATGTTTAGTTTGAGCAAGTGTTGGGCTCGATAACAGAAGTAATAAACTAAAATTTAATACTAGAAATTTCAATCGATACATTGTATAATTTTTATAAATTTTTATTGTGGTGTTTGATATTTTTCAATGAGCTGATAACCTTTTGGTGTAACTAATCCATATAAAAAAAGGAGCAATACTTCTTTAAATACATTGCTTAGTTCAAACTTTGGATAGGGAAATATTTTTTGGTCGAATAAAATCCAAATAGATGCCATTCTAAATCGAGCAACAATTTCTGTTTGCATATTATCTCTGTAAAGCTTTTCTTTAATGCCTCTTTCTAAATTATTTAAAACCATTTGTGTAATATTTTCATCTAAATGGGTTTGAAATTTTTCAAAAGTTTTGTTGTGAAATTTTTCGAGATCTAATAATATAATTGGATTTAGATTTCTAAAATCTTCTCCAATGTGTTTCATTAACATAAAAATTTCTTCAATGGCATTACTAGCTTCTTTGCAACAGGTTTCACATTTTTTATAGTTGCTATCAAAATGTGTCATCATCACTGCATCAACTAGTTCATTTTTATCTTTAAAATACTGATAAACCGTTTTTTTGCTAATGCCTGAATTGAGAGCAATTTCATCCATGGTAACGGCTCTTATACCAAACTTTCTGAACAATTCATCAGATTTTAATAATATTCTTTCTTGTACTTCTGTCATGAAGGTGCGAAACTAAGGAAACTTTTAACGTAACCAAAGTTTCCAATATCATTTTTTTATGAATGGTAAAAATCAGGTTTTACTGAAATAAACCTTTGGCTCAATAAACTTTAAAGTATTTTTGAGTTATGAAACCTAATTATAAAGAAATAGGAAAAAGATTATTACAACTTTTTTTACAAGGTTTAGTTGTATTGGCTCCTATTGGAATTACAGTCTGGGCCATTGTAGGTTTGTTTAATTTTATTGATGATATTCTGCCTAGCTTAATGCATTCTATTTTTCCTGAATGGATTAAAAGAAATGCCGAAGGAAATATTGATAAAATTCCTGGCTTAGGTTTTATAATAGTTATCAGTTTAGTGCTTTTAGTGGGTTGGCTATCATCATTATTTATGGTGGGAAGATTAGTTGAGTTGTTTGATAAAGTATTAGAAAAAACACCAGGCATTAAAATTATTTATTCATCGGTAAAAGACTTTTTTGAAGCTTTTGCAGGCGATAAAAAGAAATTCGATAAACCCGTTTTAGTAAATATTGATAGTCCGGATATTTGGCGTATTGGTTTCATCACTTTAAACGATGCTGAAAATTTTGATATGAAAGGATATCTAGTTGTATATGTTCCACTATCTTATGCAATAAGTGGAATTACTTACATTGTACCTAAAGATAAAGTAAGACCCTTACATCATTTATCTGCTTCAGAGGCTATGAAATTTGCAGTAAGTGGTGGTGTAGTTGGTTTAGAAGATAATAATTAATGCTCTAATTCATAGCCGTTTATACTTGCTTTAACATTCATTAATTTTAGAATCACTTAATTTGCAATGTTGATTTGGAATAATGAAAAAGCATAATTTTAATTCTGGTCCCTCTATTTTACCTCAAGAAGTGCTTGAACAAGCCTCTCAAGCCATTTTAAATTTTAATAATATTGGTTTATCTCTTTTAGAGATAGGACATAGAACAAGTTGGTTTTTAGAAGTAATTGACGAAGCAAAAGCTTTGGTTAAAGAACTAATGAATTTGAACGATGATTATGAAGTTCTTTTCTTGCATGGTGGTGCAACTACTCAGTTTATGCAAGTACCAATGAATCTATTAAACGTTCATGATACTGCTGCTTATTGTGATGATGGTATATGGGGGCATAAAGCAATACAAGAAGCAGCATTGTTTGGTAAATTACACATTGCTGCAAGTTCAAAAGATAGAAACTACACTTATATTAATAAAGAGTATAGTATTCCTTCTCATTCTAAATATCTTCATATCACAACAAATAATACTGTTGAAGGAACTCAGTGGCATCAATTTCCTAAAACAACAGTGCCTTTAGTGGCAGATATGAGTAGTGATATTTTTAGTAGAAATTTAAACTTTAATCAGTTTAGTTTAATTTATGCTGGTGCTCAAAAAAATATGGGAGCTGCTGGTGTAAATGTTGTTGTAGTTAAAAAATCATTATTACAAAATTTAGAAAAACCCATTCCTGCAATTTTAGATTATAGAAATCATATTAAGGCTAATTCTGTTTTAAATACGCCTCCTGTATTTGCAATCTATGTTTCTTTGCTAACTTTAAGGTGGATAAAAAAAGAAGGCGGATTAGATGAAATGGAAAAAAGAAATAATCGTAAAGCTAATCTACTATATCAAACTATTGATTCTTTACCCTTATTTCATTGCCCAATTAATAAAGAAGATAGAAGTAAAATGAATGCCGTTTTCTTTATAAAAGATGAAGCAATACAAAACGAATTTCTAGAAACTTGTAAAGAGAATGGTATGGTTGGGGTTAAAGGTTATAGAACAGTTGGAGGCATAAGAGTAAGTATGTATAATGCTTTACCTTACAAAAGTGTTGAAGCATTTTGTGATGTAGCAAAAGATTTTTCAAATAAAAGAGGATAATTTAATAGCAATAATTTATGAGTAATATTCGACCATTTAAAGCATTAAGACCCGAAGCACAATTTGCAAAACAAGTTGCCAGCAGACCCTATGATGTATTAAACAGTGCTGAAGCTAAAATTGAAGTTCAAGGCAACCCACATTCTTTTTTACACATTACAAAAAGTGAGGTAAGCTTACCAGATGATGTAGATATTCATGCAACAGAAGTTTATGAGAAAGCTAAAGCTAATTTAGAAGCTTTCATTAGCCGAAATGTTTTATTTCAAGATAATAAAGCTTGTTATTACATCTATCAGCTCATCATGAATGGCAGAAGTCAAACAGGTTTAGTTTGTGTGAGCAGTGTTGATGATTATGAAAATGACATCATTAAAAAACATGAATTTACCAGACCAGAAAAAGAGTTAGATAGAATCAATCATATCAAAACTTCTGGAGCACAAACCGGAAATGTTTTTTTAGCTTATAGAAATGTTGAAGAGTTGGATGTGCTAATAGAAAAATGGAAAGCTAATAAAAATCCAATATATAATTTTACTGCCGACGATCAAATTCAACATACTATTTGGGTGGTTAATGAAGATGCAATCATTGAGAATATTACTCAAATTTTTGAAGAAAAAGTTCCTTGTACATATATAGCAGATGGACATCACAGAGCAGCATCAGCAGCTAAAGTAAGAGCTGCTTTGGGTGATAAGGCTACAGAAGAAAGCAACTATTTTTTAACAACATTATTTCCATCAGATCAACTAGCTATTTTAGATTATAATAGAGTAGTTACCGATTTAAATGGATTTTCAACTCAAGATTTTCTAACTAAATTAGAAGAGAAATTTTTGGTAAGTTTAGTTGGTGAAAAAGCTTTTCGTCCTGCTCAGTTACATGAACTAGGTTTGTATGTAGATAAGAAATGGTATAAGCTGGTAGCTAAAGAAAATACTTATACTACAGATCCTATAGGTGTTTTAGATATTTCAATTCTTCAAAATAATATATTCACTCCATTATTAAATATTGTAGATCAACGAACAGATAAGCGAGTTGATTTTGTAGGTGGAATTAGAGGATTAGGTGAATTAGAAAAAAGAGTAAATAGTGGAGAAATGGCTGCAGCATTTAGTTTATTTCCTGTAACTATTCATCAGCTATTTGATATTGCAGATAGTGGTAATGTAATGCCACCAAAAAGTACTTGGTTTGAACCTAAGTTAAGAGATGGCTTATTAACACATTTAATTTATTAAGATAATATGAAATCCTTGCTTTCTTTACTCATGGTTCTATTAGTTCAACTTGTGGTAGCTCAGCCTATGTCTGACTTACATAAGACTGCTAAAAACCTTATGATTGAAGGAGATTATGAAAATGCAACGCTTGTCTTTAATAAATTATTTGGAGTTGAGCCAAACAATATTGCAGCTCAAAAAGATTTTGCCTATTTGTGCTTTCTAAAAAAAGACTATAACAAAAGCATTGAAATTTCAAAGAAATTTATTGATGAACTTTCTGTTGAAGAAAAAGATTATCAGATTTTGGGTATGAATTATAAAGCTCAAGGAAATTTTAAAGATTGTGAAAAATTATATAAATCAGGATTAGTAAAATTTCCAAATTCTGGTGTTTTGTATACAGAATTAGCAGACTTATATGTAATAGATAAAAAACTTCCTGAAGCTATTAAAAATTGGAAAAAAGGTATTGAAGTAGATCCGAATTATCCCAATAATTATTACTATGCAACTATGTATTATAGTGCAACTAAAAATTATTTTTGGACGATTATCTATGGTGAAATTTTTGTTAACCTTGAAAGTTATACAGTTCGAACTGCTGAAGTAAAATCAACAGTTTTAGATGCCTATAAAAAAATTTTATACTTAGGTGTTACACCCAATAATGATTTTGAAAAAGAAGTGCTGAACTTATTAGGTAGTACTACTGAAAGTTTAACAGCCTATCGCTTATCTGCTATTAGAACAAAGTTTATTTTAAATTGGTATCACAATAAACACAACGAAAAATATTCATTCAGATTATTTGATCAACAAAGATTCTTACTACAAGAAGGTATGTTTGATGCCTATAATCAATGGTTATTTGGCATTGCTGTAGACCCTATTCAATATAAAAATTGGGTAGATGCAAATCTTGTAGAAGCTAATAAATTCAAGCAGTTTCAAGAAGGTAGAGTGTTTAAATTAATCACAGGTCAGTTCTACCAAACCAATTAAAGTTTTATTCCTTGCCCTTTATAAAACTCTAATATTTTCATTCTAAAAATATATTCAAACTGATTGTTCAACTTATCTAGTTGAGCTCTGTTATAATTATTCTGATTGGTTAATAAATCAAGAGTTGTTCCAAGTCCAGCTTCATATCTTTTTTTTGAAAATTCATAAGCAACAGCAGCTAAGTCTACACTCTTTTTAGAAATATTAAATCTTTGTAATGCAGCACTTGCATTTTGAAATGCCTGATAAATATTTTGCTTTAATGTAATATTGGCTTGTTCATTGGTGAACTCAGAATTTCTATAGTTAAGTTTAGCTCTCTCATATCCTAATCTAGAACTTCCGTTATTTAAAATTGGAACTTGAATTTGAATACCAAAATTTTGACTGAAATTCTGATCTAATTGATTGCCCCAGCCTTCCCACATTTGAAAGAAATTCCTTTTACTAGATTGAAACTCATAATCAGGTTGAAAAACATAATTTTTTGTTGTACCAGTTTGTGTATAGAAAGAAGTTTGTACATCTCCCTTATAAACTAAACCATCATTTCTAATGCTGGTATTAGCAAATCTTGAGTTTAATCCAGCATAAAGTGAAATGGTAGGATAAAAAGCAGTTTTTGCAAACTGAATAGATTGTAAAGAAGATTTTAGTCTTAATTCATTAGCTCTTTGTAAAGGCTGATTAGCCACTGCAAATTTGTATAAACTTTCAGGTTCTAAACTCATTAATGGCTCTAGTTTTATACTTTCTACTGGTGGTGTTTCAACTTCAAAATCACTAGCCATATCTAAATTAATAGCAGCTTTTAATTGTATTAAAGCTAAAGCATAATTTGCATTAGAACTTATATAACTTGCACTATCTCTAGCTAATTGAGCTTCTAATTCTGCAGCATTTAATTCTGGTAACGATCCAGCATTAACTCTTAATCTAGTAAAATTTAATTGAGATTGTGTTTGATCTATCTGAATTGAAGAAATTTTTAATTGTTGTTTTGCTGATAGAACTTGTAAATAAAAAGTGGCAATATTTAATGATACATCATTCGTAATTCTTTCAATATCTATTAATGATGCTTTTGCATTAAAAGTTGCAATCTCTTTATTCAATTTCAAACTACCCCAATTATACAACTGAATACCAGCATTAACATTGTAATTGTTATTAACCAACTGACTAGATACAAACTGATTGGTTGTAGGATCTACAGATCTACCAAATAAACCACCCACATTAGTGTTAAAACTAACATTAGGATGAGTTAAATAAATGGCTCGGTCAACATCTAATTGTGAAAGTCTTGCTGCAACATCAGCTTGCTTAACTGAAACATTATTTTGAATAGCATATTGTACACATGCTTCTAAACTCCAAACTTTTTTATCCTGACCCAATAATGTAGTTGTTATAAAAAACAAGCTATAAAAAAATAAATTCTTCATATAACAAAAATAAGAATAGACACTTGCACACTAAATAAATTTATTTAATTGGTGAAATAAGCTTGTACAAGGTATTGTCAATTTGTGAATAAAAAGTTATTAAATATAAATCTTATTCTATAATAAGGAAATTTGTTTTAAAGTTATTAAGTTAGCCAAAACAAATACAAATACTTTGACAGACACTATCATCAACCTAGAAACCATCAACCCTACTGCATTCTTTGGTGTTAACAATGGAAAGTTAGATTTGCTAAAGAAAAAATTTCCATTGCTTAAAATTTTATCGCGTGGTACACAAATTAAAATAAGTGGTGCTCCAGAACAAATTGAAGTAGCTAAAGAAAAAATTGAACAAATTATTCAATACCTAGAACGTAATGGAGATTTGGGAGAAAATTATTTTGAACAAATTTTAGGAGGAGATGATGCTGAAGCCATTGATAATTTTGTTGACAAAAATCCTAATGATATTTTAGTTTTTGGTCCTAATGGAAAAACTGTTAGAGCCAGAACCATTAACCAAAAGAAAATGGTTGCTGCTGCCGATAAAAATGATATTGTATTTGCAATAGGTCCTGCTGGTACTGGTAAAACTTATACTGCTGTTGCATTAGCTGTAAGAGCTTTAAAAAATAAAGTGGTTAAAAAAATTATTTTAACCCGACCAGCAGTTGAAGCTGGTGAAAACTTGGGTTTTTTACCAGGCGATTTAAAAGAAAAAATAGATCCATATCTACGTCCTTTATATGATGCTTTAGACGATATGATTCCTGCTGATAAGCTTGGCTACTATATGACTACCCGAACTATAGAAATTGCCCCTTTAGCTTATATGCGTGGTAGAACTTTAGATAATGCTTTTATTATTTTAGACGAAGCACAAAACACTAACGATCTACAATTAAAAATGTTTTTAACTCGAATAGGCCCAAATGCAAAAGCTATCATCACCGGAGATCCAACTCAAATTGATTTACCCCGAAATATGCAAAGTGGATTGTTTAAAGCCACAAGAATATTGCAAGGTATAGATGGTATTAGTCATATAGAACTTTCTGAAGAAGATGTTGTAAGGCATCGATTGGTAAAAGCTATTATAAAAGCCTATAACAAAGAACAAGAAGGTCATTAAATTCTTTATTTCAAGTATTTTGTAGAAGAAATATGATTTTTTTATTAGAAACATACTAATATTAAAATTAATTCGTTACTAGTTAAGAGAAACAACTCCTTAATCCAAATACTTGAAACAATGAACAAGTTAATCACCCTATTAGCAATTCTATTTGTTGGAACTGCTGTTGCACAAACTAATGTTTCTAAGCAACCAGTAAAAAAATACACTACAACAAAAAGAAGTTATGCCACTTACCCAGTGCAAAAACCTGCACAGAAAAATATTGTTTACCAATACATTGATACCACTTTCCCTGATGCAGAAAACCATTTTCCTATTAAAGGAAACATAGGTATTGGTACAGATGCTCCTCAATCTGCTCTAGAAATTAAGAGAAATGGGGGCAATGGTCGTTATAAAAATTTCTTATTACAACTTAGTAATATCTGGACTCCAAGTGGTTTGAATGAACCTACTATTATGTTCTCAAATGGAGACCTTAATCCAAACAATGTAAGTTATTGGACACTTGGTGCAAGAGTTTCTGGTAATAACATGGATAAAGATCCAGTTGCATTTAAAATAGGTTTTAAAGCACCTAACCAAGTAGATGAACATGAATATTTTTCAATAGATTCTTATCAAGGCAGAGTAAAAATTGGTAATGTAAACACCAATGTTGATGGCTATAAATTATATGTTGAAGAAGGTATTTTAACTGAAAAAGTTAAAGTGGCCATCAAAAATTCTGAAGATTGGTTCGATCATGTATTTAATGCAGACTATAAATTGATGCCATTAACAGATTTAGAAAAATATTTAGCTATTAATAAACATCTACCAGATATGCCTACAACTACAGAAGTAATGACTTCTGGTTTAGATTTAGGTAAGATGAATGGCTTATTATTAAAGAAGGTTGAAGAGTTAACCCTTTACTTAATTGAAATAAAAAAAGATTTAGACCAAACTAAAAAAGAGTTGGCCGAATTAAAAAAATAGTTTCCAAGTATTCCTACTCCGTTTTTAAAATCAAAATAATCCCGCAAAAGCGGGGTTATTTGTTTTTACACTAAACCATTACATTGCATTATTTTCGCTAGGTAAACACGAATTATGAGTGCAATTGATTTTGAACATTATAAAAAGAATTTTTCTCCCGAAGGATTAATACATCTCTACAAACAAATTCTCTATCCAAGAATGATAGAAGAAAAAATGTTAGTGCTTTTGCGTCAGGGGAAAATTAGTAAATGGTTTAGTGGTATTGGTCAGGAAGCAATTGCAGTGGGTGCAACAGTGGCTCTTCAGCCCAATGAATGGATTATGCCTTTGCATAGAAATTTAGGCGTGTTTACTAGCCGACAAATGCCCTTACACAAATTATTCATGCAATGGCAAGGCAATAAAGATGGTTTTAGTAATGGTAGAGAAAGAAGTTTTCATTTTGGCAATAAAGACTATCATATCTGTGGAATGATTTCTCATTTAGGTCCACAATTAGCCATTGCTGATGGTGTTTCTTTAGCTTCAAAGTTAAAAGACGATAAAAGAGTTTCTTTAGCTTTTAGTGGTGAAGGAGGAACTAGTGAAGGAGATTTTCATGAGGCTTTAAATGTTGCTGCTGTTTGGGACTTGCCTGTAATATTTTTGGTTGAAAATAATGGCTATGGATTAAGTACTCCAACAAATGAACAATATCGTTGCGAAAACATTGTTGATAAAGCAATAGGTTATGGTATGAAAGGCTTAAAGATTGATGGAAATAATATTTTAGAAGTTTTTCACACCATTAAACAAGCCAGAGAATATTGTATTCAACAACAAAAACCCATTTTAATTGAGTGTATAACTTTTAGAATGCGTGGCCATGAAGAAGCCAGTGGAACAAAGTATGTACCTAAAGAATTATTTGAAGAATGGGGAAGAAAAGATCCTGTAAAAAACTTTGAGCAATTTATAATTGCTGAAAATATTATTTCTGAAATGCAGGTTGCCGATATCAGAAATAATATGAAAGATTTAATAGAATACGAACTGCAAATTGCCTATAAAGCAGAAAAAATAAAAGTTGATACAGCTACTGAAATCAATGCAGTGTATGCTCCTTGGAAAAAATTAGCAACTCCTGAAAATGATTTAGCAGATAAAGTAGAAAAAAGATTTATTGATGCTATTAAAGAAGGTTTGTTGCAATCTATGCAGCAACATAGAGATTTAGTTTTAATGGGGCAAGATATTGCAGAATATGGCGGGGCTTTTAAAATTACTGATGGCTTTGTAAGTTTATTTGGTAAAGAAAGAGTTCGTAATACTCCCATTTGCGAAAGTGCAATAGTTGGAGCAGCATTAGGTTTAAGTTTAGAAGGAATAAAGAGTGTAGTTGAAATGCAATTTGCCGATTTTGTTACTTGTGCTTTTAATCAAATTGTAAATAACCTTGCAAAAATTCATTATCGCTGGGGAGCCAATGCAGATGTTGTAGTTCGTATGCCAACAGGTGCTGGTGTTGGTGCTGGTCCTTTTCATAGTCAGAGTAATGAAGCGTGGTTTACACATGTTCCTGGTTTAATTATTGTTTATCCTAGTAATCCTTACGATGCTAAAGGACTAATGATTGCAGCAATCAACAACCCTAATCCTGTTTTATATTTTGAGCATAAAGTTTTATACAGAAGTATTAGTGGTCAAGTTCCTTTAGAATATTATGAAGTAGAAATAGGTAAAGCAAAAGTGGTGAATGATGGAGATGATATTAGTATTATAACTTATGGAGCAGGAGTTCATTGGGCTTTAGAATATGCAAAAGCCAATGAAAACTTAAGGATTGAAATTCTTGATTTAAGAACTTTATTGCCTTTAGATTATGATGCAATAAAAGCTGCTGTTGAAAAAACTGGTAAAGTTTTATTACTTCACGAGGATACCATGTTTGGTGGCATAGCAGGAGAAATTAGTGCTTGGATTACCGAAAATTGTTTCGAGAAATTAGATGCTCCGGTAATGCGTTGTGCAAGTTTAGATACACCTATTCCTTTTAATACAGAGCTGGAGAAAAACTTTCTTGCTAAGAGTCGACTAGCAACTTCAATTGAAAAATTAATTCGATATTAAATTATGAAAAATATAGTTCAACTCATTATTATTATTTTATGTAGTACATCTTTAGCTGCACAAGAATATCCAAATGGATTACAAGTGAATGATGAGGCACCAGCCTTTAGTGCAGTTGATCAAAATGGCACTTTAATAGAATTAAAAGATGTATTAACCAAAGGAAATGTAGTCATGATTTTTTATAGAGGACAATGGTGTCCACACTGTAATAGACAACTTAAAGCTTTAGAAGATTCTTTGCAATATTTTGTAAGTAAAAAAGCTCAGTTGATTGCGATTACTCCAGAAAAGCCTGATAACATTACGAAATCAATCTTTAAAACAAAAGCCAGTTTCCCTATTTTGTATGATGATGGTTTAAAAATAATGAAGAGTTATAAGGTTGATTTTGCTGTTGATGAAAAAACAATTGTAAAGTACAAAAACTATGGTATAGATTTTAATGAAGCCAATGGAAGTAATGGGGCCAATCTTCCTGTGCCTGCTGTTTATATCATTAATCAAGAAGGGAAAATTATTTATAAGTATTTCGATATTGATTATAAGAAAAGACCATCAGTTGCTGAACTATTAAAGCATCTATAAAAACTATTTATTTTTTAAAGTTGATTTCAAATAATTGATTTCTTTCCTTTCAACTTTTACTACAAACCAAATAAAATTCAACAGTAAAATAGTGGCCACAGCTATTTCTAACAAGAAATTAGAGTATAATTTGTTAATGCCTTCGTGCACAAAAAATATGAGAACTACTAAAACTATATAAGCAATCAATTTTTTTGTAGCATAAGGTATAGGATAATGTTTTTGTCCCCAAGCATAACTCATTACCATCATTGTACCATAGCAAAAAAATGTTGCCCAGGCACAAGCCATATAACCAAAATAGGGAATCAAAAAGTAATTAATAGCAAGCGTAATTGCAGCACCTACAACAGTAATCCATGCACCTGCCATAGTTCTATTAGCTAATTTATACCACACACTTAAGTTGTAATAAATGCCTAAGAACATATTCGCTAAAAGTAATATAGGTACTACTTTCAAGCCAACATACATATTGGGGTTACGAATAAACTCTTTCCAAATATTTAAATAAAGTGCCACCATTAAAAACATTATGCAAAGGGTAATCACAAAAAACTTCATCACTCTTGCATAAGTTTTAGGAGCATCTTGTTCACTAGCTTGTTTAAAGAAAAAAGGTTCTGCACCCATTCTAAATGCTTGAACTGCTAGTGTGATTAAAATAGATAATTTATAACAAGCCGAATAAATACCAACCTGTGCTTTGGCTTCTGAAGCTGAGTTTACAGGTGCCCACCAGCCTAACATAATTCTATCGAATGTTTCATTAATCATGCCAGCAAAACCTGCAATAATTAATGGCAAACTGTATAATAAAATTTCTTTCCAAAGCTTAGCTTCAAACTTCCACTCAAAACTCAAAAATTGTTTGCTTAAAAATAATAAGGTAAAAAATGATTGAATCAAATTTGCCAATAAAACATAGCCAACAGCCCAATTGGTTTTGTAAAAACTACTGCACCAATGATTAGAATTTTCTTTCAACCAATTCGGGCAAACACTTAAGAAAAAATAAATGGCAACAATATTGGTTACAATACCTCCAACTTTTATTAATGCAAAAAATTTGGGTCTTCCATCTTGTCGAAGTTTTGCAAAAGGTATAGTAGATAATGCATCTAGAGCAATAATCGCTGCACAAAGAGTTAAATATTCTGGATGATTAGTAATTTGTAAAACCTCAGATAAAGGTTGTTGTAAAGCAATAACAACAATACTTAGAAATATTGTAGAAACAATTATGGATATGCTTGTTGTATTATAAACAGACTGTTTATTTTCTTTATTCGAGAATCTAAAAAAACCAGTCTCTAAGCCATAAGTAAAAATTACATTCATAAAAGGTATGAATGCATATACAATACTCATTTCGCCATATTGAGCTTCAGTAAATTTAAAAGTTAAATAAGGAGTAAGTAAGTAATTAATAAAACGAGCAGCTATGGAACTTAATCCATACCACATGGTTTGTGATGCTAAACTTTTTATCTTACTCACTTTTTATTATATTATAACTATAGATTTCAAAACTAATGTATATCCTTAAAACTAGGTGTAATGTTATAACCTTGTGGAGCAAATTTTTTGTTGCTGATAAAACTTGAATCGGTTAAAGTGTATAAAAAAGAAGTGAGCTGACCAATTTCATAATTACTTAAAGATAATTTATTTTTTACTAAACTATCAGTGTAAGGGTTTACAACCATATTATTTCTATAATGTTCAAATACATTCATGAGTGTAAAAAATCTTCCATCATGTCCGTAAGGGAAAGTTAGCACAATATTTCTTAAAGAAGGAACTCTGAATTTTAGTGAGTCTGAAGATAGATGAGTAATGTTTTTTCTGCCTTCGTCAAAACTTGTTTCACTTAGTTTCATTCCAATATTTCTATAACTATAATCTGTGAACATAGGTTCTGTATGGCAATTGGCACATTTCTTTTGAAAGATTTCATACCCTAATCTTTCTGGTAAGTTAAACGTTTTTTCAGCTCTCATCACTCGATCGTACTTGCTATTACTTGAAACTAGCATAACTAAAAATTGACTCAAAGCTTTTGTTAAATTTTGAGTACTAATAATTGAACTTCCAAAAGCTTTTAAAAACATGTTTCTATAAGTAACATCTGCTTGTAATTTTTTTAGAAGTTGATTTAAGTCTTCTCCCATTTCATTTGCTGCAGTTAAAGGAAATAAAGGTTGGGCATCTAAATGATGAATGCTACCATCTGCCATAAATTCTTTTTGCCAAGCCAAGTTTTGTAATGCTGTAGCATTTCTTGTTGTTAATCCATTATTCACTCCATGCGATAAATCATGATCATAAGTTGCAAAAGCTGCAAATTGTTGATGACAACTTGCACATGAAGTAGATGAATCTACACTTAAATTTTCATCGTAAAATAATTTTTTACCCAGCTCAAAACCCTCTACAGTTAAAGGATTGGCTTTAAAGTCGTACACTGGTTGAGGCCAACCATTGGGAATAATAAATTTTATTGGTATTGGTTTTTTTGTTGCTTCAACAAAACTTGTAGCAACTATAATAAACACTAAAAGAAAAAATATGACAAATTTTATTTTCAATATTAATAGTCTTTAGGGTTTATTTTTTTTCTGAATTGTTTATGCTCAGCTTTAATTTTTTTGTGTTCAATTCTTTTTTCAATAACTGCCTTTGGAATTTTAGTGGCAATTCTACTTTTCTTTTTAATTAATGAATGATTGATGAGTTCATTAATTTTAGTTAAAACATTTTCTTTATTCTCAAGTTGGCTTCTAGCAGCCTGAGATTTAATTAAGAGTTCTCCTTTAGTGTTTATTTTATTCTTCAGTTTTGAAAATAAAATAGCTTTTTGTTCATCATCTAATAAGTTGCTAGCTTCAATATTCCAACGCCCTTCAACCATGGTTTCTACCTTATTTACATTTTGCCCACCTTTGCCACCACTTCTTGCAGTTTTAAAAATTATTTCAGAGCTAATATCTATCTTCATTTTGTAAAATTAAATTGTATTCATGAGAGTTGTTATACAAAGAGTAAAAGAAGCTTCTGTAAAAGTTGATGATAAAATTACTGGTGCTATAGATTTTGGATTATTAGTTTTTTTGGGTATTGAAGATGATGACGATATTGAAGATATGAAATGGCTTTCGAATAAAATTGTTAATCTGAGAATTTTTAATGATGAAGCTGGCGTTATGAATAAAAGTGTGATAGATATTGCTGGTGGAATTTTATTGGTAAGTCAGTTTACTTTACATGCTTCTACAAAAAAGGGTAATAGACCATCTTATATTAAAGCATCAAAACCAGAAATTGCCATTCCTAAATATGAAAAGATGATTCAAATTTTAGCACAAGATTTAGGCAAAACCATTGCCACAGGCATTTTTGGTGCAGATATGAAAGTTAGTTTGTTGAATGATGGCCCTGTAACTATTGTAATAGATACAAAAAATAAAGAGTGATTAAGGAATTAATTCTTTTAGTTTATCCTTCAATTGATCGGTTTTAATATCTACAGCAATAATATTTTTATTCGGATGTATAAGAATATTATAAGGAGTTGTAGAAATATAATAATCTTTTGCTAGTTTACTTTTAAAGCCTAATGTATCTATTACATTTTTGCAAACTATACTGTCTTTTTTAATTTGATACAACCAGTTTTGTTTGCTAGTATCTACTGAAATCGACAAAATATCAAAGTTCTTGTCTTTGTAAATAGAATAAATTTCATTGAGTTGTTTTAATTGATTACGTTGTGCAATATTGCTGCTCGACCAAAAGTTCAACAATAAAAATTTACCATTAAAATTAGTAAAGCTGATGGCTTTTTTAGAAGAATCTAAAATGCTGAAGACGGGAGCTTTACTATCCACTAAAAAAAGTTTTGGATCAGATTTTACAGCAATGGATAAACTATTTTTTAAGCTTTCTAATTGTTTATGTTTTGGAAACGAATCGCATAAAACAGCTAGTTGCTTAAAAACAACTTTCTCATCTAAAGCATGGGTTTGTAAACCATAAAACATAAAAAAATATTTTAAGGCTGGGTTATTTGTTTTGGCAATTGAAAGTTTACAGAATTGTTTTAAGTTCCATTGCAAATTTTTTAATTCATTTTTTTGAATGCTTAGTAAACTATCGCTTATGAGCTGTTTGCTTAAAGAATCAACAAGTATTTGTTTATTGATTTTTTCATTAACTAATTTGTCTAATTTATTTACAAATTCGTGTAATTGTTCAGATGCTTTAGATCCTTGTACAGTATAGCTTTTGTAGTTATTAGCATGTAGAGTTACTTCAATATTTTGGGCATCACTTACAATCCAATAAGGCAATCCATCTTCAGTTTTAATAGCCAATAATTCATTAGGCTGATAAATAGTTTGTAAATTAAATCTACCTTTATGATCAGTTGTTGTACTGTCTAAGATTATAGGTGTTTTGCTATTTTCGAAAGTAATTAGTGTTATTTTTTTATGAGCATAATGCTTTATTTTCCCATCAACTGATAGTAACTGAATTGCAGAATTATTACAGCTCCAATTCAGTAAAATAATTATAAAGATGAACTTTAGATGCTTCATAAAAATTAGTTGCTCAGTTTTTGTTCTAAAATTTGAGTTACAACTTTTGGATCTGCTTTGCCTTTGCTGAGCTTTTTTACTTCTCCTACAAACAATCCAATTAATCCCTTTTTACCTTTTTTATATTCAACTACTTTTTCTGGCATTTTGGCTAAAACTTCATTAACCCATTGGTCTAACTCATTGCCATCACTTACTTGTATTAAGTTTAGTGAGGAGGCAATTGCTAAAGGTGGTTTGTTTTCTTTTATAATAATAGGCAATATTTTAGAAGAGGCCACTGAAAAATTTACTTGGCCTTCATCAATCATTTGTATCAGATTTACTAAATGCTCTACACTAATATCTTGTTCTTTTAAGCTTATATTGTTTTCGTTTAAATATTGTTTAATAGGTCCAAGAATGAAATTAGCTAAAGCTTTGTAATGTTTAGTTTGTGCAGCTGCTTTAATAAAAAAATCAGCTATAGATTTTTCATCACACAGTTGTTGAGCATCATAATCTGATAATTGATAATCTTTTTTAAATTGTTCAATTAACTCATTCGGTAAAATAGGCATTGATGATTTAATAGCATCAATATGAGTTTTGCTGATGTGAAATGCTGTTAAATCAGGATCTGCAAAATATCTGTAATCATTAGCATCTTCTTTATCTCTAATGGGTAAAGTACAATCCAAGCCAACATCATAAGTTCTGGTTTGTTGTGTAATGGTTTCTCCATTTTCAACCAATTGAATCATGCGTTTTACTTCTGCATCAATAGCTCTTTTAATATTACGAATAGAGTTTAAATTTTTAATTTCAACTTTTGTTCCAAGAGCAGTTTCACCTTTTAGTCTAATAGAAATATTGGCATCGCAGCGTAAACTACCTTCTTCCATATTGCCATCACAAACATCTAACCATCTTACTAATTTTCTTAAAGTGGTTACATATTCAAATGCTTCATCAGCACTATGTAAACAAGGTTCTGTAACAATTTCAAGCAAAGGAGTTCCTGCTCTGTTTAAATCTATACAGGTTCTATCCTCATACATATCATGAATACTTTTGCCTGCATCTTCTTCAATATGTATTCTATTCAGTTGAACATTTTTTTGCCTACCATTCACTTCAATTAAAACATTTCCGCCTTTACAAATGGGTGTTGTATGTTGAGAAATTTGATATCCTTTTGGTAAATCGGCATAGAAATAATTCTTTCTTGCAAAATAATTTTTCTGAACAATTTCGCAATTACAAGCAATGCCTAACTTAATAGCAAGGTCTATAACATTGGCATTTGTTTTAGGTAATGTTCCAGGATGAGCTAAACTGATTGGACTAACTTGAGTATTAGGATTTGCACCAAAATAAATAGGGTCGCCACTAAATAATTTGGTTTGGGTTAATAATTGAGCATGTACTTCTAATCCAATTACAGTCTCATATTTTGAAGATTCCATGAGTACAAAAATAGGGTAGAGCATCTTAGTAAATTCAGTTAAAGCTATCTATACCTCATAAAGAAATCAGATTAATCACTCAGCTTTAATATTTTTGCAAAGATTTTTTTATAATGAATAAATATTTAATTGTAGGATTAGGAAATATTGGAGATGAGTATTCCCACACCCGTCATAATATTGGTTTCGATGTGGTGAATGCATTTGTTTTAAAAAATAATGCTTTATTTAAACAAGATAGATTGGCTTATAGAGCAGAGTTTAAGTGGAAGGGAAAACTTATTGTTTGTATTCTTCCCACAACTTATATGAACTTAAGTGGCAAAGCTTTTAAATATTGGCTCGATAAAGAAAAAATTGAAATTGAAAATACCTTAACCATTTTAGATGATTTATCATTACCAGTTGATAAGCTAAGACTAAGACCTAGTGGTTCTCATGCTGGGCATAATGGTTTAAAAGATATTGAGCTCATGTTGGGTACCAATAATTATCCTAGACTCAGATTTGGAATAGGTAATAATTTTCCAAAAGGCATGCAAGCAGATTTTGTATTAAGTAAATGGTCGAGCGAAGAATTACCCATTATTAAACAAAAATTAGAAAAATCTGTAGAAATTATTGAGCAGTTTATAACTATGGGTATTGAAAGAACTATGAATTTAGTAAATAACAGTAGTTTTAAACAATAAATAGACATATTTATTAGTTATTATAAGTTTAGAATTATTTATTTATAAAACCACCAATCTAGCATTTAATTTTTAGTGGATTTTTATAAATGGTAAGCAATAATTAATAAATATGAAGATATTCTGCATTGGTAGAAATTATACCGAACATGCCAAAGAATTAGGCAATGCAGTACCCGAAGAACCTGTTATTTTTATTAAGCCTAAAACAGCTTTAATACAAGGTAATACTCCATTTTATTATCCTCAATTCAGTAATGAACTTCATTACGAGTTAGAGTTGGTTTTACAAATTTGTAAAAACGGAAAATATATTGCTGAACATAATGCACACAAGTATTATAATCAGATTACAGTGGGTATTGATTTTACGGCTCGTGATATTCAAAATCAACTCAAACAAAAAGGTTTACCTTGGGAAAAAGCCAAGGCTTGGGATAATTCTGCTTTTGTAGGAAGGTGGAAGGATATTTCACAAGTCAATCAACCCATAAATTTTTCAATGAATCTTAATGGAACTCAAGTTCAAAAAGGCATTAGTTCTGATATGATTTATTCTTTTAATCAGATAGTTGCACATATTTCTGAATATTTTTCTCTCAATATTGGTGATATGATTTTTACTGGCACCCCAGCTGGTGTTGGCGAGTGTGTTGTAAGTGATGTACTCGAAGGATTTCTAGAAAAAGAAAAACTCTTCACTGTAGAAATAAAGTAAGTTTTACATAATATTCTTATAGTTATAACGTTATCTGTTTGGTCACACCCTAATAATCCGTTATATGCTAAGTAGAGATACCCTATTGAAAGCATTCAAACTAATGGTGGCATCTAAAGCTATGAGCGAAACTTATGATGCCAACCGAGCTGTATGCAATTATGTACATTCCTCATCCAGAGGTCACGAAGCCATTCAAATAGCAACAGGTTTACAATTACACCAACATGATTGGGTAAGCCCTTATTATCGCGATGATGCCATGATGATGGCTATGGGTTTTGAACCTTATCAACTCATGTTACAATTATTGGGTAAAAAAGATGATCCATTTTCTGGTGGTCGTTCTTATTATTGTCATGCTAGTAATGCTGGCAATGGTCATCCAGGTATTATTCATCAAAGTAGTGCAACAGGCATGCAAGCCATTCCAACAACAGGTATTGCACAAGGATTAAGATATATAGAACTTAACGATATTAAAGTGTTGAATAAAGGCCACGAAGGTGAAAATCCTATTGTGGTTTGTTCAATGGGCGATGGAGCTGTTACTGAGGGCGAAGTTGCAGAAGCATGGCAATTTGCAGTTCTAAAAAGATTACCCATTATTTATTTAGTACAAGACAATCAATGGAGTATTAGTGCTAGTGCAGATGAATATAGAGCCATGAATGCATTTGAATATGCAGAAGGGTTTAAGGGAATGAAACGTTTACAATGCGATGGAAGTGATTTCTTAAGAAGTTACGAAACCATGCAAACAGCAATTGAATATGCAAGAACAGAGCGTTTGCCTGTGTTGGTTCATGCCAAAGTACCTTTATTAGGTCATCATACCAGTGGAGTTAGAAAAGAATTTTATAGAACAAGAGAAGATTTACTCAGACATGGATTATACGATCCATTACCAAAATTAAGATTACTTTTAAATGCATCTGGATTTAGTGAATTTGAAATCAATGAGGCAGAATCTCAGGTTGAAAAAGTAGTAGCAGAATCTTTTGAAAGGGCTCAACTAGCTGCCGAACCTAGTGTTAATGAAATTGAAGATCACATATTTGCTCCAACTCCTATAACAGAAGAACGAGGAATTCGTGAACCATTTAATGGAGAAAGAGTAATGATGGTTGATGCAGCTTTACATGCAATTGAAGAAATCATGAAAGCACATCCGGAGTGTATTTTTTATGGACAGGATGTAGGTAAAAGATTAGGGGGTGTGTTTAGAGAAGCGGCAACACTAGCAGAAAAGTTTGGAGATAACCGAGTATTTAATACAGCTATACAAGAAGCCTACATAGTAGGTTCTACTGCAGGTTTATCTGCAGTGGGTGTTAAGCCAATTGTTGAAGTGCAATTTGGAGATTATTTCTATCCAGCCATGAATCAATTGGTGAACGAAATTTCAAGATCTAATTATCTTACACATGGAAAGTTCCCAGTACAAATGGTATTGAGAATTCCTGTAGGTCCTTATGGTGGTGGTGGACCTTACCATAGTGGTAGTATAGAAAGTACTTTATTAAGTATTAAGGGCATTAAAGTAGCCTATCCATCTAATGCTGCAGATATGAAAGGGTTAATGAAAGCAGCTTTCTACGATCCAAATCCTGTAATAATGTTAGAACATAAAGGATTGTATTGGAGTAAAGTTGAAGGTACAGATGAAGCCAGAACAAAAGAACCATCAAGTGATTATGTGTTACCTTTAGGAAAAGCAGCTATTGCTTTACACGCAGATGCCGATAAAGTTAAAAAAGGAGAAACAGTTTGTGTAGTTACTTATGGAATGGGTGTACATATGGCAAAGAATGCTGCAAAAGCATATGAAGGCCATGTAGAAGTTGTAGATTTAAGAAGTTTATATCCTTTAGATGAGGAAATGATATTTAATCAGGTTCGTAAGCATGGAAAAGTTATTGTATTAAGCGAAGAGCAACAAAGCAATTCATTTGCAGAGGCTTTATCGCTCAGAATATCAAATAATTGTTATCATTTTTTAGATGCAAAAGTTGAAGTTATAGGTTCTTTAGATTTACCTGCAGTGCCTATCAATCTTACATTAGAACGTGTAATGTTGCCTACTGTAGAAAAAGTTAGGACAAGAATATCAAAACTTATTGCGTATTAATTGTATTTTTTTCTAACCAAGCTACTATATTTGCAGCCCAAAAACGGCGAGGTAGCTCAGTTGGTTAGAGCACAGGATTCATAACCCTGAGGTCACGAGTTCAAATCTCGTTCTCGCTACAACATATAAGAAAAGGATGCTTTTAGCATCCTTTTTTTATGTCAAGTATTTCGTTTAGGAACTTGTACAAAATTGGACAAAAATATTTTCAATCCCTTTTGTACTTTTACCTCACGAGTTATAAAGTAAGTGTCCTAAAAAACCACTAGAGCAGCATTCATGCTGCTCTTTTTTATTATTACAAATCTCAGATACTTCTAATATATACCTAAAAAAACTATAAAATAAAGTTCTGGTTGTGATTTGTTTTCATTGGAACAACACAGATACCAAAATAAAATAATAGCCAAATCTGTAATTTCAGTTCTTTCTATTTTTGATAACAACAGCGTTGATGCACGAACAAATTTTTATTAAGTTGTGATTTGCTTTCATTGGAACAACACAGATACCAAAATAAAATAACAGCCAAATCTGTAATTTCAGTTCTTTCTATTTTTGATAACAACGTAAAATTAATTCACCCGATTTATTTCCTTGTTGTGATTTGCTTTCATTGGAACAACACAGATACCAAAATAAAATAACAGCCAAATCTGTAATTTCAGTTCTTTCTATTTTTGATAACAACGTATGTTGAAATATTAGGCGTTGCTGGTAGTTGTGATTTGCTTTCATTGGAACAACACAGATACCAAAATAAAATAACAGCCAAATCTGTAATTTCAGTTCTTTCTATTTTTGATAACAACTGATTTAACTAAATCTAATATAGAAGTGAAGTTGTGATTTGCTTTCAATTTCAGTTCTTTCTATTTTTGATAACAACTGATTTAACTAAATCTAATATAGAAGTGAAGTTGTGATTTGCTTTCAATTTCAGTTCTTTCTATTTTTGATAACAACAAGTTAAAGGTCGGATAGTTATTGATACTGTTGTGATTTGCTTTCAATTTCAGTTCTTTCTATTTTTGATAACAACGTGTGGAATTGGCGGCACACCTGATGATTGGTTGTGATTTGCTTTCAATTTCAGTTCTTTCTATTTTTGATAACAACTGATGGATAAGTTGCAGTTGTAAGGCTGCCGTTGTGATTTGCTTTCAATTTCAGTTCTTTCTATTTTTGATAACAACTATTAAAGAAAGTTTTCATCGAAGAAACTGTTGTGATTTGCTTTCAATTTCAGTTCTTTCTATTTTTGATAACAACGATTTCACTGCATTCAATAGAACAATAGGTGTTGTGATTTGCTTTCAATTTCAGTTCTTTCTATTTTTGATAACAACATACTTTGAAATAAAAGCAGCCACTACGCCGTTGTGATTTGCTTTCAATTTCAGTTCTTTCTATTTTTGATAACAACATTGGGAGATTTACAAAAATTATTATAGCAGTTGTGATTTGCTTTCAATTTCAGTTCTTTCTATTTTTGATAACAACAGGATCAGCACAGATAAAAGGCAAATCTAAGTTGTGATTTGCTTTCAATTTCAGTTCTTTCTATTTTTGATAACAACGTGCCGCAACGCCTGCACCTAAGCCAACTAGTTGTGATTTGCTTTCAATTTCAGTTCTTTCTATTTTTGATAACAACAAAACCGCACCAAAAGCAAGTCAACTAACCGTTGTGATTTGCTTTCAATTTCAGTTCTTTCTATTTTTGATAACAACTATTACATTTTTGTACCAAATAAGCAGATTGTTGTGATTTGCTTTCAATTTCAGTTCTTTCTATTTTTGATAACAACATGTTTATCAATCAATCAGGCTCAGTTTTAGTTGTGATTTGCTTTCAATTTCAGTTCTTTCTATTTTTGATAACAACGATGATATACTTTTTGTTGCTTATGATGCGTTGTGATTTGCTTTCAATTTCAGTTCTTTCTATTTTTGATAACAACACTGCCTACAACATAGGGTTTGCCAATATGTTGTGATTTGCTTTCAATTTCAGTTCTTTCTATTTTTGATAACAACGTAGCATAGGCACTATGGCCATGTGGAAAGGTTGTGATTTGCTTTCAATTTCAGTTCTTTCTATTTTTGATAACAACTTAAGTTTAAGACTAAAGGAGTTGACCCTAGTTGTGATTTGCTTTCAATTTCAGTTCTTTCTATTTTTGATAACAACGTATTGACTAATTTAACAGGTAGACAACGTGTTGTGATTTGCTTTCAATTTCAGTTCTTTCTATTTTTGATAACAACATCAAATAGCAACAATAAAAGACTTAGATAGTTGTGATTTGCTTTCAATTTCAGTTCTTTCTATTTTTGATAACAACTTCTGATATTGAAATTGAACAACCAACACCGTTGTGATTTGCTTTCAATTTCAGTTCTTTCTATTTTTGATAACAACATAGTTTAAGTGCGGGCATTCAGTTATGGTGTTGTGATTTGCTTTCAATTTCAGTTCTTTCTATTTTTGATAACAACAAATAGGGCTGTTGCCACCTTTACCACAACGTTGTGATTTGCTTTCAATTTCAGTTCTTTCTATTTTTGATAACAACTTCTAATAAATCAGGAACTTTTGCAGGTGCGTTGTGATTTGCTTTCAATTTCAGTTCTTTCTATTTTTGATAACAACAATTGCGAAATATAGATGAGTGAAAGTGGTGTTGTGATTTGCTTTCAATTTCAGTTCTTTCTATTTTTGATAACAACTTCTAAAGATTTTACTTCTTTGTGAAGTTTGTTGTGATTTGCTTTCAATTTCAGTTCTTTCTATTTTTGATAACAACTAGCAGCTATTTGCAACGCTGCGATGGAGTTGTGATTTGCTTTCAATTTCAGTTCTTTCTATTTTTGATAACAACTATTCCTTCATCGTCTATGCCACTCCATTCGTTGTGATTTGCTTTCAATTTCAGTTCTTTCTATTTTTGATAACAACAATGAGCAAGGAGGAAGCATTAGAACATTTGTTGTGATTTGCTTTCAATTTCAGTTCTTTCTATTTTTGATAACAACTGAATATATAGATATAGACACAGGAGAAGTGTTGTGATTTGCTTTCAATTTCAGTTCTTTCTATTTTTGATAACAACAATATATAGATATAGACACAGGAGAAGTAGTTGTGATTTGCTTTCAATTTCAGTTCTTTCTATTTTTGATAACAACTGTGCGGCTGCTGCTGTGCTGGCATACTGCGTTGTGATTTGCTTTCAATTTCAGTTCTTTCTATTTTTGATAACAACAAATTGGCAATTAAGGTTAAACGAAGATATGTTGTGATTTGCTTTCAATTTCAGTTCTTTCTATTTTTGATAACAACACAGGAGAAGAAACAGGAACAAATGGAGGAGTTGTGATTTGCTTTCAATTTCAGTTCTTTCTATTTTTGATAACAACAGAATTAGCTGTAATGCTTTATGGGTATGTGTTTGAGTAAAATGAAGAAAGAAAAAAATCATTAAATGACTTTATTGAGACAACTCTTTAAGGTCATTTTTTTTAAATCAGCAGATTCCTCGTTTTACTCGGAATGACAGGAAAGTTCAGCAGATTCCTCGTTTTGCTCGGAATGACAGGAAAGTTCAGCAGATTCCTCGTTGCACTCGGAATGACAGGTTAATTGATCAGATTCCTCGTTTTACTCGGAATGACAGGTTAAATCAGCAGATTCCTCGTTGCACTCGGAATGACAGGTTAATTGATCAGATTCCTCGTTTTACTCGGAATGACAGGTTAAATCATCAGATTTCTCGTTACACTCGGAATGACATTAAAAAAATTCGAGTTGTTGTGGTACATCTTTTTTTGAGGATTCTTGCTTTCCTTGAAAAATTTCCATCATGCCAAATTGTTTATCGGTAATCATCATTATTCCAATATGGCCTTTATTGGGTAGTAGTTTTTTCACTCTTTTTTTATGTACTTCTGCATTTTCTACACTTGCACAATGCCTTAAATAAATACTGAACTGAAACATGGTAAAACCATCTTTTTGAATTTCTTTTCTGAACTTACTGGCTACTTTTCTGTCTATTCTAGTCTCAGTTGGTAAATCAAAAAATACGAGTAACCACATAATTCTATAAGCATTTAATCGGTTATTGTTCATTTGCTCAATTTTTATTTGCAGCATAATGGATTTTGTCATCCCGACCGTAGGAGGGATCTGTTGGGTTGTAGTTCTAAAGCTCAACAGATTCCTCGTTTCACTCGGAATGACAGGTTAATTCAGCAGATTCCTCGTTTCACTCGGAATGACAGGTTAATTCAGCAGATTCCTCGTTGCACTCGGAATGACAGGAAAGTTCAGCAGATTCCTCGCTTCACTCGGCATGACAGGGTTAATTCAACAGATTCCTCGTTGCAATCGGAATGACAGGAAAGTTCAGCAGATTCCTCGCTTCACTCGGAATGACAGGAAAGCTCAACAGATTCCTCGTTACTCTCGGAATGACATTTATTCTAAGCTATCATTTAAAAATTTCCATTCTGGGTTTACAGAATTTATTAAAGCTTCTTTTTTTAATCTACTCCATCCTTTTAATTCTTTTTCTCTAGCAATTGCCTGCTCAATCCATTCGTAATGTTCAAAATAAAGTAGGTAATAGGTATTATATTTTCCAGCAAAGGATTTATGATTAAATGGCTTAGCATTTTGTAGATGTTGTAAAATTCTATTTGCTAAATGATTGGTTACACCTATATATAATACAGTTTTGTTTTTATTAGTGGTGATATATACATAATAATTATGTGTACCTATTGGCTTCATAGTTCCATTTTTGATGTCATCCCGACCGTAGGAGGGATCTGTTGGGTTGTAGTTCTAAAGCTCAACAGATTCCTCGTTTCACTCGGAATGACAGGTTAATTCAACAGATTCCTCGTTTCACTCGGAATGACAGGTTAATTCATCAGATTCCTCGTTGCACTCGGAATGACAAAAAACTCAACATGCAATTAAATTCGGATAAAGTATTTTTTTACTTTCACCTAAATAACACTTTGCCAAACTTGCTGCTGTCCTTTGAGTAGCAATCATCAATGGACTTTTTTCAGCACCCATCATCACATCAACTGTGGGTATTTGCAGTAATTGCACTTTAAATTCTTGTGTTAATGTTGAAACATTACTAGTTTTATCAATAATGTTTCTTACTATGCAATCAACATAGGGCCTATATGGTTCCATAATGTCATCAGCTAAACAATATGCATTATATCGGTTTCTGTGAAAAATGCCAAAAGTGGGCAAAAGCCCGGCACCTACAAGGCTTCTAGCAATTGTAGCCCTTAAAATGGCATAACCATAATTCAATAAATTATTGGGTGGTTCACCCTCGCGTTTTCTAAAAAAATTCCATTCTTTAGGGAAGAGGTTACTCCAATAATACACAGCAGCTTTGGCTTCGTTATTATCAGGATCACCACTTTTTACAGATGCAGCTAATTTTAGTAAATAATTATTACCAATATTCCATTGATTTAATAAGGCTGCCTGATTAGAAATTTTAAATTTTACTGTTTGTTGCCATAATTGTTTTTTTAAGGGTTCAGTGGCATTAATTTGAGCTTCAAATCTTTCTTGTTGCAGGGTGTTTCCTTCTAGTGGTAATAACATACCTGTAGGAAGTTTGGTATTTCCGCAAGTAATAACTGCTGTGTTATTGGCTACTAATTGGTCTAGCAAATAGTGAGTAATTGTAATTTGTTGGTGTTCTAAAATTAATATTCCCAAATCTTCTATTGGTATTATTCTTTCTGGTAATGATTCATAACCTTTAACTTGTTCATAGCACAGCACTAATTGTTTGTCTCTAAACTTTAAATGACATGGCGTTTCTATGAAAATGGTTCGTTTGATCATTTGATAGTTTTTTTAATTTCACCAAGCCTATCAAATTCTAACTTCCAACAAAACTCTTTAATTGATACTTTGTCTATAGTTGTTTCTAACTTATTTAATTGAGTGAATTCGACCTTGTCGATAATAGATTTTGCAACTCTAAAAGGTATCGCATATAGTCTGTTACCTGTAAAACTAACCACTTTATAAATTCTATTCATTTGCTCTTTACTTAGATTACTGAAATTAACTAGGTTGTTATTTTCTCTTTCTTCTATTATTGGCACAAATACCAAATCATTAGGTGAAAGATGAAATAGTAAATCATCTCCTGCTTCATTTTTTTGAGGTACAGATTGTGGTTTTTGTTTTGCTGCTGCACTTAGCTTTTGACTTTCTACTACTTCGTTAAATGGTATAGATGCGTAATTGCGTTTTCCATTGGCGTCTTTATATATGGTAAAGAATAGATTAGTGCCTTTTGCAGCTTCTACAAACTTATCTTTTTTATTACCTGAATGGCCTACTTTGAATTTATTACCAAGGGGCTCATAAGTTCTTACTTTTAATATAGGTTGATGTGGCCTCCCTCCATTTAATTCTTGAATAGTGGCATTCATTTCATCAATTCCATCAGGAGAAAAAGCTATTAACTCAGGTGAAATTGGTTTGCCTTTTTCGTCGGTTGATGTTTGGTATTTTTCTTTTTTTAGATGATTTAATAAAATGGTTTGAATACCTGTATCGGTAATGCTTTTAATTTTCGATTCGTTAAACGATTCGTCTAATTTTACTCTTGACGCTACATTCTCTTTATCCCAATAATAAACTTCTACTTTAGAGATGTCATTATCTTTAAAAATATTTTTTCTGTCTTTAAAATATTTTTGTAACATTTTTTTATCATACTTAACATTTACTAGACCCTTAATTACTTTTCTTAATTCATGATCTACTATATCTTCCCAATTTTCAATTGCTACACCAAGCATAACTGTTTTTTTAAACCTTAATTTAACCAAGCCGGAAATGGTATCTTTATGCAATGGTTTTCTTATTGCCCAGCTATCACCTTTGTTTTGAATGGCTTTTACTTTTTCAAGTTTACCATTATTGTTTTCCCAATGGTCGTATTTATTTACAGTTTTGTTTATTACTCGTAAGTTTTGTTTAAAGCTAACAACGGTTGTAAATAAGTTTTCTTTTGCATCTTGTGTAAAGGTTTGCCAAGGTTTTTTAAACTGCCATTTATAATTTCCTTTATCGTCTGTTTTGGTTTTATTACAAAGTATATTTCGTAAGTCCTCTCTTGCCTGTTGTTTTTGATCTTTGCTTTTCTTTTTGTCTAGAGCATTTTGATTATTCAAATAATTAATATGGTTACGTGTTGCACAAGCAATTACCAATGCATCTAAAGCGTGATGGCGATGGTCTATTCTTTTTTTGCTAAAACCTTTCGAAAGGTCTAAAGGCTGCAAATCGGGTATTATTTTATTGTCTTTATTGTACGATAAAAAACTAACTCCATCTTGTATTGCCTTTTCTGTTCTTAAATGTTGCAATCTTTCAAAACGTGGTAAAACAATTTCGTTCCATACATCATTTAATCCCCAATCTTGTTTTAAAGCAGATGTAATTTGTCCATTACTAGAAAGTAGGTTTACAGATGTTGTTCCATTGTCTTTATCATCTTTACGAACAATATTTGAGAGTAAGTTTTTAACCATTTTACTAATATATCTAGTATCATTTATTTGTCTTTCTGCAAAGGCTTCTGGTATATCTTCCATTAGTAATTTTTTCATTTTGCTACGGCTTTTAGTATACTGATTTTTTACCAAATCTTCATAAGCATCAATACTTAAAATTTCTACAGTTTTACCATAATCCAAAGCAACTTTTTGAGTACCGAATGACTTAATAAATTCTAAACCTAGTTTATTGCTTTTAAGTTTATTTACTTCGCTTTCACATATCACTTTGTTACTAAATGAATCATCAAAGAATCTTGATTGTGGTATAATGTGTTCAATTTCGTAAGCAGGTGTAAATAGTTTATTGAGTGGAATAATAGCACCTGTGTAAGGGCTTCTATATTTTTGTTCTAACCAAAGTTTATATCGTATTAAATCGTTCTTACTTGGCTGTGCAGTTTTACTAATTTTTAAAATATCATCAGGCACTTCTTTTGCTGCACTTAAAACCCCATCCTCATAAATTCTTAATATTTCTTGTTGGCTTGGTGAGTAAGGACGAACATTTTCAATATTACTATCATTCAATAATTCTGCTAGTAATGCTTTAATACGAAGGTTAGTATTTTCATTATTAGTAATCTGTTCAGTCATTTGTTTACGTTTATCGGCTGGGTTTTTCATTTCTCTGCCTAATTCTATATGTATTTCATCAAAGTAATTTTCTGCACCCTTACCATAATGTTTCCAAATATCTTTTACTACCCTTAAAGATTCGGTTATTACTTGTTCTACAATTGGGTTGCGAAGTGAATGTTGTTTAAACTCTTTTAAATAATTTTCTAAATCTTGAACAGTTTTCCAATGTTTTATTTCACCGTCTTCGCTGTGTCTATCATATACAATATAACTTGCTAGCCAAAGTGGCAAACCTTTAAAATGGTTAATTTCATTAAGATTTATAGCTTTGTCTCTTACTCTATCTTTTATATTTTCGTCAAATTCTCCACTAATTATTTTTCCAATTCTTTCTTTTGTTTGAGGATGAATATTTGCTTCACTCCAATACTTACCCATTCTTATCAAAGGCAATAGTTTTTTAATTGCTTTGGCAGAATATGCACCATAATCATTTTTGTAAGGAGGAAATTTTTTAAATTGTTCTACAAAATCTTCGTCTAAATTATGTTTAAAAGCAAAGGTTTTAATTGCTTTTTCAATTTCAAATTTGTCATTTACTGAATAGAAAATATGCCAAAGTTTTTCTTCTATTTCCTTGGTTAAAAAATTGGATGGCACATTCTTTACTTTTTCTAATTTTGAAAGTATTTGAGAATGGGTTTCGTTGCAAGGATATTTTTTTGATTCGTCTTTAATGGGATCATACACATAATTCCATCTGTAATTGCTAATCTTTAGTTTTAATGGCTTAATTAGATAATTAAATAATGCTTTGTGGTCAACTTCTTTTCTATCGTTTAACCAATCAAATAAATTTATCCAATCATCTTCTGTTTGTAAAAATTGGCTTGTAACATCTAAGTCTGTTTCCTTTTCATAAATACGCAAGTTTTGCAGCCATTGCCATAACCTAAATTCTTGAAATAATGGGTGCGATTTTGGAATACATTTTATGGGTTCTTTCTTTTCAATATCATCTACTTTATAAGTTCTGCTTTCATATCTGCAATCACTTATCAAGGATTTTTTACTTTTTAAGGGACGTTGATAAAAGATAATATCATTTAAAAATAGATGTACAAAATTTTTATTGGCAATATTGCTTCTATGGTCTTCGTTAAATTCATATAGTTCCTCTAAACATTGCTGATAAAGGTTAGAATCTTTTAATTCAGCATGATGCAGCTGTTGAGTTTTTAAAATTTGTTGCAGTTCCTCTTTATAAAATTTGCGTTCAATAACTCTTACTAAACTACCATTTATTTTTTGTTTAGGGTTTTGAAGTAGTGTGTCGTAAATATATTTACCCACTGTTTTACCACTAGTTCCAATTATATGTTCTGTTTTCTTTTTTACTAAAGTCCAATCATTTTCTTCAGGTGCTCTAAATGTTCTTTTTTCCTTACCTGCTTTATCTAAAGTAGTTGTTACAACAAATTCTTTTAGTTTCCCTTTCCATTGTATAGGTATTGTACTTGGCTTAATAAACTCCCAACCATTTTCTAAAACTATTTTATAAAGTGTTTGCTTTTTTGCATTGAGTTCTTTTGTGTCAATAATATCTGCTACTATTAATGGATGAAATTCTACTTTTTTATCCTCATTTATTTCATCATCATCTTCTCCTCTCAATTGGTAATACCCACGTTTTTGATTAAAGTTTAATAGTATCCAAGCTAGTTCTTCTTTCTCTATTTTTTGTGTTATCGCTTTGTTGCGTAAGTAATATATTGTCCAGTCATATGGTATTAGTTTACCACCTTCTAGCAATTGTGGTTGGTGTTTTTTAAAGTCATCCACCATTTCTTCAAAAGCCTTTTTAAACACAAATTCAAAAGCTTTTGTTTCATTGTTTAAACGATAAGCAATCTTCGGTTCTGTTTCTTTTAAAAACTGCCCAAGTCTTTTTTCAAAATCAATTTCTCTTGCATAATGTTTTGGCAAATAACCCAATATATTCAAAACTCTGTGCAGCCTTTCTCTACGCAATAAATGTCTTTCTCGTAATCTTCTCACTCCTCTGAAGTTAGTTCTTTTAGCAGTATCACTCTCTGTAATACCGCTATCAAACTTTCCTAAAATATCTTCGCTCATAGGAATTACTCTAGTGCCTAATTTAATAATTTCGCCAGTATTATTTTCTAAATCTTGTTTTATTAAAGCCCAACCTATTGAGTTTGTACCAAGATCTAATCCTAAAATAGTTTTGTTCATATTAAATCAATTTATATATTTGGATTATTGAAAGCAAATCACAATAAGGATTATTCCGTTGTGAAAACATTCAAGTTCGCCTCTCGACTTTAACTGGGAGGCTTTTTTATTTTAAAAATATAATATTTTTTTCAAAAAAATCACTGTAAAAGACTCATTATGCAACTTGTACAAACTTGTACCTAAAATATTTTAAATATTTTTTTAACTTCACACCACGAGTTATAAAGTAAGCTTACTAAAAACCACTAGAGCAGCATTCTTGCTGCTCTTTTTTATGAGGTAATCTGAAAAAGTGTAATAGCGGAAAGACGTAATTTTTAATGCAACAAATACTGATTATATAACTAAATTGATTTTAGTTTGATAAAGAAATGGTTTTCAAGATTTCTCTACTTAGCATAGTGTGGTATAAATTTCTGAACCATTTATGTTCTCCAAGAAATAATATGTCTATATGAACTAATTCGAGTGTATCTCTAATTTCTGATGTATTGTTCTTGAGTAATAAACAATTGGCGTAAATGATACAGTACTTGCTTATGATTTCTAGTAAATAAACCGAAACTATACTTTGAAATTCTTGAATAGGTTTTAACTGAATATTTTCATTAATATAATTGCCGTCTTTATAAATCCAGATTAATCTGTAGTACACAATAATAAAACTAGCATATTCAACATTTGTTTTAAGATTAAAGTAAAATGTATTGAATTTTTGTTGAGAATGGTTTAAAATAAAATCCCATGCAGCAATTCTTCCTTTTAACTTTGCATGCATATCAAAGTTGGCTTTATTCAACGCTTTCAATGCTCTTTTGTAGTAAAAACGAGCTTCGTCAACATTTTTTACACTAAATGCTTTCTGGCAAAACATGAGATCTCTAAAAATATAAAAGTCTGGTAATGGAGTTTCTGTAATAGATGCCAACCAATCTCCATAATACCCATTTAAAGCATGTTCTATAACAAAATGTTGTAATAAACATTTTTGTAAAATTAAATTATGATGAATGTGTTTTAAAACAAATTGAATTACTTTATAATTTTCTTTTTCTGCCTGAATATGGAATTCTTGAAAGCTAATAAAAAGTTTTTCAACTACTTCTGTTTTGGAAACATCAAAATCAATTTGAACTATTTGTTCTAACAAAATATAATCATCAAACTGAATGGCTAATTCAACTACAGCTTTTAATTTATATGCACTTTCATGAGTTGAATAGTCTAAGTATTTTAATATTTGTATTAATTTTTCTGAATACGTTTTTCCATTAGATCTGTATAAAAACAAAATACCATTAAAATAATCTGTGTCAAATGTTTGAATGTAAGATTTAAAGCTTTTATAATGTGTAAAGCCAATTGTACTTACCAGTTTATCTAAAGTGTATTGAGAGGGCAAATTATTCGATTGTACTATACCAAACAACCTTCTTATTGTATTATAGCTAATGGAAATATTAAATTGATCTTTAAGAATTTTACTAAACTCTAAACAAGCATAATGACTGTTTAAAGCAATTTGAAATTTGTCTTCAATTAATTTTAATAGCCACTGTCTCTCACTGGGAGATATTGAATTTGGAACACTCATTTGCAGTTAGTGTTATGCAAGTCAAATATACTATTATTTCTAAAGCATGGCATAAGGATTTTATATTCAACAATTACTTATTTTCGAAGAAACACAAAAATTAATGCTAGTTAAAACCTTTGGCAGTGCTGTATATGGTGTAGATGCCATTACAATTACTATTGAAGTTAATGTTAGTGGCGGCGATCTAAAATATTATATTGTGGGCTTACCAGATAATGCAGTAAAAGAAAGTCTGCAAAGAATTGAAAGTGCTATAAAGACTAATAGGTTTACTTGGCCACGAACTAAAATTGTGGTAAACATGGCTCCTGCCGATATTAAAAAAAGTGGTAGTGCATTTGATTTACCCATTGCTATTGGTGTTTTAGGAGCCAGTGAACAGCTAGAAAATTCTGAAAAATTAAGTGATTATGTAATGATGGGTGAATTGAGTTTAGATGGAACCATTGCACCAATAAAAGGTGCTTTACCTATAGCTATTCAAGCAAGAAAGGAAGGCTTCAAAGGATTATTTGTACCAACAGAAAATGCTAGAGAAGCTGGAATGGTAAATAATCTGAAAGTGTTTGCTGTAAAGCATTTGAATGATGTGGTTAATTATTTTAAAGATGAAAATTCTTTGCAACCTATTGTTGTAAATACAAGAGATGAGTTTTTTAATTCTCAACAAGATGCAGAGTTTGATTTTAGTGATGTAAAAGGACAAGAAAATATTAAACGAGCTTTAGAAATTGCTGCAGCTGGTGGTCATAATGCAATTCTCATTGGACCTCCTGGTGCTGGAAAAACCATGCTAGCAAAGCGTTTGCCTACTATACTTCCTCCATTAAGTTTGCAAGAAGCTTTAGAAACAACAAAAATTCATAGTGTTGCAGGCAAGCTTCCAGAAAACTCTACATTGGTTTCTAAACGACCTTTTCGATCACCTCATCATACTGTTAGTGATGTTGCTTTGGTAGGTGGTGGTGGTATTCCTCAACCTGGTGAAATTTCTTTAGCTCATAATGGGGTGTTGTTTTTAGATGAATTACCTGAATTTAAAAGAACTGTTTTAGAAGTAATGAGGCAACCTATGGAAGAAAGAAGGGTAACTATTTCAAGAGCAAAAGTGGCGATTGATTTTCCCTCAAATTTCATGTTAATTGCAAGCATGAATCCTTGCCCTTGTGGTTTTTTTAATCATCCTGTAAAAGAATGTACATGCCCAGCAGGTAGTGTTCAAAAATATTTGAATAAAATATCTGGTCCTTTACTCGATAGAATTGATTTACATGTAGAAGTTACTCCTGTTGATTTTAATGAATTGAGTGAAGTTAAAATTGGAGAATCATCAGCAACAATTAGAGAAAGAGTAATTCAAGCCCGAGATATTCAAACCCAACGATATAAGGACTTTGAAGGGTTATATGCTAATGCACAAATTAATAGTAAACAACTCAGAGAAATTTGTGTGATTGATAAAATTGGAGAAGCATTGTTAAAAAAAGCCATGGAAAGATTAAATCTTTCTGCTCGGGCTTATGATAGAATTTTAAAAGTTTCTAGAACTATTGCAGATTTAGCAGCATCTGAAAACATTAAACCAGAACATTTGGCTGAAGCTATTCAATACAGAAGTTTAGACAGAGAAGGATGGGCTGGATAGATACATTTACGATTTATTGATTTTAGATGTACGATTGATTTTGAAGAAACATATTTTCACCACTAACAAGGAGCCATTTACCTCTAGCCATTAAAAAACTTACATTTGTAGCTTCAATACATTATGAATCAAACAGCGTCCACATTTATTGCAAAGAGTACAATCAAATCTGCCGATTTAAATCATCGCCAAAAAATAAATTTTAATATTGGTAAATACAATGCTGTTGTTCCACAGGGAAAGCAACAGTTTTCAGATGTTTTAGCTGCAAGAGAAATTGCAAAAAATACTAAACATAGGGCCATTGAACATTTAGATGCTTATCTTGAAGAGTTTGAAAGAAATATTACTAACAGAGGAGCAAAAGTTATTTGGGCAGAAAATAGTAAACAAGCTTTAGATGCTATTGGTAAAATTTGTAAAGAAAGAAATTGCAAAACTTTAGTGAAGAGCAAGAGTATGGTTACTGAAGAAATTCATTTGAATGCATACTTAGAAAAAAATGGAATTGAAAGTGTTGAAACCGATTTGGGCGAATATATACAACAACTAGATGGCGAAGCTCCTTATCATATTGTTACACCAGCCATGCATAAAAGCAAAGAAGATGTAGCTAAACTCTTTGCAGAAAAATTGGGAGTCCCTGGAGGGATGTCTCCTGAAGAATTAACACAAGTTGCAAGAAAAAATTTAAGAGAGAAATATACTCAGGCAGAAATTGGTGTTACAGGTGCCAACTTTATAATTGCAGATATTGGTGCTGTTGCAGTTACTGAAAATGAAGGCAATGGTAGATTAAGTTGTGGCATGCCTAAAACGCATATTGTAATTGTAGGTATAGAAAAAGTAATTCCCTCTATTGATGATTTGGCTTTGTTTTGGCCTTTACTTTCAACCTTTGGAACTGGACAAAAAATTACTGTTTACAACACCATCATATCTGGACCAAAACAAGCTAATGAAGTTGATGGACCAGAAGAAATGTATGTAATTCTTTTAGACAATGGAAGAACGAATTTGTTAGAAAATCCAACTACTCGAGAAGCTTTGTATTGTATACGTTGTGGTGCTTGTTTAAATGCCTGTCCTGTTTATAAAAATATTGGTGGCCATAGTTATGGTACAACATATAGCGGTCCTATTGGAAGTGTAATTACACCTTATTTAAGTGGCATGGATGAATTTAAACACTTAAGTAATGCCTCATCATTATGTGGTAATTGTACAGAAGTTTGTCCTGTAAGAATTAATTTACACGAATTGCTTTTAGATAATAGACATGAAGCTGTAAAAAAAGGAACAAGTACTTTAGTTGAAAGAATTTCTTGGAAAGCATGGCGTACTGCAAGTTTAAACAGAATGATGATGAATATGGGAACAGGAAATTTTAAGAATAAAGTCGTTAATAATTTATTTAAAGGTTGGAGCAAACATAGAGCACCACTTGATTTTAGTCAAAAAACATTCAATCAATTGTGGAAGGAAAAGAAGAGTTAGTTTATTGGGAATTAGGAATTAGTTAATCTTTTTTTCCTTTCAATTTTATAAAATAACCAATAATAAGCATTATAGTTCCACCACTTAAACAACCTCCAGCAAAAGTGGTTAAAATATTCATAACATCTTTCGATCCTGAACCAGGAACTCCAGTTCCTGTCATGCCAAACTGATCAAATAAATAACCTCCCAAGCCTCCACCAATAATTCCAAACAATGAATTAAAAACTCTGCCCATAGAAACTCTAGGCATTAATTGCCCTGCTAAATTGCCTCCAATTGCACCAGATACTAACACAGTTATTAGTGGTAAAATATCCATAGAATTTTGTTTAAAATGTTATAAGAGATTCAATGTAAGTATTTTTTTTGTAAGAAGGGTTTATAACTTGTTATTTAGGTATTAGGAATTTTTATTAGGGTATTGAGTTGTGTTTGTCACTGTGAAGTATGCAGCAGTCTTTTCTTTTAAGAGATTTCTCGTTCGTTCCTCACTCGAAAAGACGAGTGAATATCGTCATTTCGAAGGTTCTTGCCTGAGAAATCTATTTAGTTATTTTATCGTCACAACTAACATCAAGCATTTTTCTGTTATGAGATTTCTCGTTCGTTCCTCACTCGAAAAGACGAGTAAGGTAAAATAAAAAAGCTACTTCAAAGTTGAAATAGCTTTTCAGTTTAGTGTTCAATCCAAACTTATTCATCTTTTTTGCCCATCATTCCTTTTATGTATCCTATTACAGTCATCAATACTCCACCACCTACACCACCTCCTGCTACAGTAGTTAAAATATTGCTCATGTCCATGCTTGCACCTTCTGCACCACCCATGCCAAGCATACCTAGTAAATAACCACCTACACCACCACCAAGAATACCTGTAATTGAATTTCCAATTGTTCCCATCGATGCTTTAGGCATCAATTTGCCGGCTAAATTTCCACCAACTGCCCCAGAAGCAAGTTGAATAATTAATGGTAAAATTTCCATAATGTTTTGTTTTGGTTGTTAATAATGTTTCAAGGTATGATTTAAATTCTATATGTTTTTTGTTTTAATAAAAATTTAATCAACAATTGTTGATAAGCATTTAGAAGAGAAGCCTTTTAAAGGCATTATTTTTTAATGCTGAGTTGATGAATAGTTTTTAAAACAACTTCTCTATTCTTTTTCGATGTCATCCATTTTGGTAGTCTACTGCCTATACTTTTATTGGAGATTTCATCAAGATTTCTTTTTCTCAGTTTTGCTTCAATATGATTTTTTAAGAAATCTAAATGCTCGTAATTATAAGCCCAAAAAATATTCTCACAACAAGATTGTTGTAACCAAAGGGGTAAATGAAAATATGGATCAATTGCTCCAGCAATAATGGTGTATTTGCCTATAATTATTTTAGATGAGGATTGATGTAAAATTACATTTGGTTTTTCTGAAAGCAATTTGTTGTAACCACAATTTGTACAAATTAGTTTTGTAATAGCTTCTGTCTTTTTTACAATAGCCATTTTACTGCAAGAAGGGCATACAACCAAAACTTCATTCATAAAATGACTGAGTTGTGTTTGATAACTGTCTTTATTTCTAGAAGATTTCAATTATTGATTTATTTCTTCAAACATACAATTTTCCCATCTAGCAAATATTTCTCTTGCCTAACTTAAGTTTCTAATGTTCCTTTGCATTGTTAAGTCAAAAGTGAAAAGTCAAAACCTAAAACGGTTAACTCTTCATCTATAATTTATAATTTAACATTTATAATTTTAAAATGAATTTATCTGAACTATACAATAAAGCCAGCAACTTCGAATTTTTGAGTGTGGAAGAAGGCATGTATTTATTTAATCATGCTCCTTTAACAGAGCTTATGTTTGTTGCTGATGAGTTGCGTAAAAAACAAGTACCTCACGGAAAAGTAACTTGGCAAATTGATAGAAATGTAAACACCACCAATGTGTGTATTGCTAATTGTAAGTTTTGTAATTTTTATAGAATTCCTGGTCATGCAGAAGCTTATATAACAGACATGCCCACTTACAGAAAAAAGATTGAAGAAACAATTGCTTGGGGAGGAGATCAATTGTTATTACAAGGAGGTCATCACCCTGAACTAGGATTGCAATTTTATGTAGATACGTTTAAAGCCATTAAAGCCGAATATCCAAATATTAAATTACATGCTTTAGGTCCGCCTGAAGTAGCACATATAACTAAACTTGAAAAATCTACACACGTTGAAGTGCTGAAAGCCTTGAAGGAAGCAGGTTTGGACTCATTACCAGGTGCTGGTGCAGAAATTTTAATTGATAGAGTAAGAAGATTAATTAGCAAAGGAAAATGTGGAGCTGATGAGTGGTTAGAAATTATGCATCAATGTCATAATTTAAATATTACAACAAGTGCCACCATGATGTTTGGTCATATTGAAACTTTAGAGGAACGCTTCATACACTTAATCAAAATCAGAGAGGTACAAGCTAAGAAACCAGCAGATGCCAATGGATTTTTAGCTTTTATTCCTTGGACGTTTCAAGATGTTGATACTTTACTAACTCGCATTCGAGGAGTTCAAAATTTAACCACTCCAGATGAATATATTAGAATGATTGCTATTAGTAGAATTATGTTGCCTAATGTAAAAAATATTCAAGCTAGTTGGTTAACTGTGGGCAAGCAAACTGCACAAATTTGTTTGCATGCAGGTGCCAATGATTTTGGAAGTATTATGTTAGAAGAAAATGTGGTGAGTGCTGCTGGTGCACCTCATAGATTTACATACAAGAGCATTCAAGATGCCATTCAAGAAGCAGGATTTGAACCACAACTTAGAACGCAACAATACGAATGGAGAGCCATGCCTGAACAGATTCAAGAGCAAGTGATAGATTATTAATAATGTTTAATTATTAATGATTAATGTTTAATTTATGTCACTGCGAGGCACGAAGCAGTCTCTTATAAGTTATGTGGTTGAATTGGAATTTATCGTCATTTCGAGGGAGGAACGAACGAGAAATCTCTTCAATATAATTGAGCAGATTTCTCACTTCATTCGAAATGACGAATAACTATTTTAAATCATTTGCCAATTGAACCAACTGAGTTGTAGTTTTCCAATTTCTAGTTGTAACAATATCTACTTTCAATTTTCTCTCATTAACATTAGTTGCCAATTTTGACGCACTAATTTTAGTATAGAAATACATATACACCACATCATTTACAACCTTATATTCAGCATCATCATAATTACCTAAATCAATATTTTCTTCTTGTGGAGATGAGGAAAGAAAGCTGATGTATAAATTATTAATTTCATTTTTTATAAATGGATTGTTGTTAAAGATGAAGTCAAGTTCGTTTTTTGTTTTAACAATCACATCAACATCAAAACCAAAAGCTTCTTTTATTTTTTGTGAGATAATGGTAGCCAGTTTTACTGAATCTGTTTTCTTGTATTCAAAAACAATATTCCCACTTTGAATGTAAGTATTGACATTGTTAAAGTCCAATGTTGTAAGCATTTCAACTAGACTTGTCATTTTTATTTTTTTATGACCGCCTACATTAATTCCTTTCAATAAGGCTATATAAATCATGCTCTAAAATAAGCATAAAAAAAGGGTTGCAATGCAACCCTCAAAATTTGTTTTAAGAATATTAATTTCTTTCGAATGTTAACTCATCTGTTGTACCATTGCCACCACTTATATGTTGGGTTCTAATTTTAGTATCAGTTCTTTCTAAAACATGCCAATCTTCTGAAAGCGAATCAAAATTTGAAGCAGTAAAAGCTAAGATTAGTTTAACTTTTGAATTGTCATTTCCCATGGTCCATGTACCAGTTACAGTGGTAGTGTTTTTTACTGCAGTAACTACATTGTTGGCTCCAAAAGTAAAATTGTAGCCATTATAGTTACTTGTTTTGTTTACACCTGATTCAGCAAAATATGTAATTCTCCAAGTGCCATTGCTTACAGTTGAACTTACATTAGTAGTTGAAATTACATCATCATCTTTTTTGCAAGAAGAAAATAATAATGATGAAGCTAAAAATAAACTCAATAATTTTTTCATGATCTATATTAATTTTACCAAAAGTAGAATAATGTTAATTACAAACAAATGATTTCAATCATTTTTACCAAATTTTAACTCTCAAACTATCTGCTCTATACATTTTATCTCCTGGTTTAACTCCAAAAGCTTCATAGAATTCTGGCACATTTACTACTGGTCCGTTTATCCTTTCTTTAGCAGGACTATGAACATCTGTCTTTACTTGATTTGCTAATCTTTCTTTTCGTGCTTGATACATCCAACTATAGCCATAGCCTAAAAAATATCTTTGTAAAGGAGTTAAGCCTCCTATCTTTTTACCACTTTTATAAGCTTCAGTTTTTTTGAATGCATCTAGTCCTAAAAGAACGCCACCAAGATCAGCAATGTTTTCTCCTTGTGTGGCTTCTCCATTAATATGTAAAGTATCTACTGGTACAAATTCATTAAATTGTTGAATTATTTTTTTAGCTCTTTCTTTAAATTCTTCACCATCTTTTTTAGTCCACCAATCTGTTAAATTTCCTGCTGCATCATATTGCCTTCCTTGATCATCGAATCCATGAGTAATTTCATGACCAATAGTACTTGCAGCGGCATAACCATATACCAAAGCATCATCTAGTTCAGCATCTTTTTTACCAGGAATAGCAAAAATTCCTGCAGGTAATACAATTTCATTATTGCTAGGATTGTAATAAGCATTATAAGTTTGAGGTGTCATATCCCACTCATCTCTATTTACAGGTTTGCCTAATTTATTTACACTGTAATTGTGCCACCACAAATTTGCATTTTGTACATTTTCTATGAATGAGTTTTTAGAAATTTGCATTGCAGAAAAATCTTTCCATTTATCTGGATACCCAACTTTCTTTTTCATTTTTGCCAACTTATCGTAAGCTTTTGTTTTAGTTTCATTACTCATCCAACTTAGTTTTTCAATTCTTTCTTTTAAAGCTTCACGTATAGCTTCTACTAAACCTTCATATCTTTTTTTAGCAGTTTCATTAAAATATTCTTTTACAAAAAGCTGACCTAATGCTTCTCCCATAGCATTTTCTTGAGCATCTAACATTCTTTTCCATCTTGGTCTTGGAGTTGTGGCTCCACTTAAAGTTTTACTGTAGTTGAATTTGTTCATGTATGTTTCATCATCTAAATAATTAGCAAAATCTGCAACATAATTATACAACATATAATTCTTCAATACTTGTAATGGAGTTGTAGTTAATGAAGTATTTAAAGCAGTGTAAAATTCTGGTTGACCTACAATTACACTATCTAAATTATTGATACCCGAAATTTTAAAATACTCAGTAAATTTTACATTTGGTGCCAGTGTTTCTAATTTTGAAACACTCATTTTATTATAGTTTTTATAAGGATCTCTTAAATCTGCTAACTTTCTAGAAGCCTTTGCCAGATTGGTTTCAAACGTATAAACTTCATTCATCATTATAGTGGCTTGTTCTTTAGTGTTACCCAATTGAACAAAAGTTTTTACTAAATATTCTTTAAATGCATTTTGAACTTTAATAGATTTTTCATCTGTATTAAAATAGTAATCTCTGTTGGGCATTCCTAATCCACCTTGATATAAAATGAAAGCCATTTTTTCACTATTCATATCATCTTGTCCTATATAACTTCCAAAAAATGTTCCTGAACCTTTGGCACCAAATTCTGCAGAAAGCTTCATTACATCTTGAACATTATTTGCAGACTTTATTTTATCTAAATCTTTTTGAATAAAATTTAATCCAGATTTATTAATAGCAACAGTATCCATAGCTGTAGACCAAAAATCAGCAATCTTCTGAGTAACACTTCCCACTGATGCTTTTTCTTTAATTGCATTCTCGTTAATCGTTATTAATCTCTTGTAAATATCTTCTTGTACTAATTGGCCAATACCCCAAGAAGATTCAGCTTCTGGAATTGGATTATTTTTGATCCAACCATTATTGGCATAAAGAAAAAAATCTTCTCCTGGATGAATGCTGGTATCAAGATTATCTACCAAAGGATCTGTGGTATTTTCTTTTTGATTACTGCAACTTAATAAAGCAACAGAAAATAAAATGTAACTGATTTTTTTTAGCATGATTTAAATTTTAAGGTCATTTATAGTGGGTGAGTTTATTTTAATGATTGGTAAATTCTTCTAAAATATTTATGGCTTTATCAACTTCATTTGCTGCAACGCAAAGATGAATTCCTCCGAAGGTATTCAACGATAAAGGCAATACGGTATTGGAGTTTTCATTCTTTAAATAACAATTAATATCAACAGATTTCAACTTATTTAAGTACAGATTTGCTGACATGTAATTGTCGAAATATTTTATTGTTACGTATTCCATAAAAGAAAAAACCAAACCGTTATGGTTTGGTTTAATATGATTTAATTGTTGACTTAGTTGTTTAACATTAATGGCATTACCAACATAAGTAATTCTTCGTTTTCACTTTGCTCAGATGGTTTAATGATTCCTGCTCTTGTTGGTGTAGACAATTCCATAACAATTTCAGTGGTATCAACAGCACTTAGCATTTCAATTAAAAATTTTGCATTAAAAGCAATTTGCATATCGGCACCATCAAAAGTACAAGTCATTCTTTCATTACCTTCAAAACTAAAGTCTACATCTTGTGCAGCCATTTGTAATTCTGCAGCACTAATGCTTAATGCCACTTGATTGGTACTTTTGTTAGAGAATACATTTACTCTACGTAATGCACTTTGAAAATCGGCTCTATTAACAACTAGTTTATAAGGATTATCTGTTGGAATAACTACTTTATAATCTGGAAAACGAGCATCAATTAATCTACACACCAATTGAATGCTGCTGTGTTTTACAAATAAATGATTACTGTTATAACTAATCGTTAATTCATCATCATTATCTGGCAAAGAATTTTTTAATAAGTTTAATGGTTTGCGAGGTACAATAAAAGAATCATCTTTTGTAGCTTGTGCATCTGTTCTATTATACTTCACTAATTTATGAGCATCTGTAGACACAAATTGAATTGATTTTTTACTCAACTCAAAAAACACACCTGTCATTGCTGGTCTTAAATCATCGTTGCTTACGGCAAATAATGTTTTGTTGATAGCTGTTACCAATGCTGTGCTAGTCATGGTAAAACTATTAGCATCATCGCTAGTAGGTTCTTTTGGAAAGTTGTCAGGGTTTTCGCCCATGATTTTGTATTTACCATTATCGCTGGTAATATCAATTCCAAAATTTTTATCAATGTTAAAAGTTAAAGGTTGATCGGCAATATTTTTTAAATAATCACTCAATACTTTATGAGGAATACAAACCTTACCGTCTGTTTTACTTTCAACTTCTAATTGAACTTTCATTACAGTTTCTAAGTCTGTTGCAGTAACACTTAATTTTTTATCTTTTATTTCGAACAAAAAATCTTCTAATATGGGCAAAACTGTATTCGAATTAATTACACCATTAATTTGCTGTAGTTGCTTTGCTAGTATGGATGACGATACTATAAACTTCATAAATTACCTTTTTTATAATGGCAACAAACCTAATACAATTTGTTATAAACTGTAAAAAATTTATACCCATTCTGTATTTTTCTATTTGGCATACTCGTTAAAAAATTGGTTATTTGCAAAACCTTTCAACTATGTTACCACGTTATAAACGTATTCTTTTGAAGTTATCGGGCGAAGCCTTATTAGGCGATCAGAAAAATGGAGAACCTTTCGACCCAAAAATAATTGAACAATATGCACATGATATTAAAAGCGTTACAGATCTTGGTGTTCAAGTTGCCATTGTAATTGGTGGAGGAAATATCTATCGTGGTATGAATGAAGCAGATAGTGGTATTGAACGTGCACATGGAGATTATATGGGAATGTTAGCTACAGTAATTAATGCTATGGCTATGCAGGCTATGTTAGAAAAAATTGGTGTTTATAGTCGTTTGCAAAGTGCCATTAATATGGAACAAGTTGCTGAACCTTATATCCGTAGAAAAGCATTACGACATTTAGAAAAAGGTCGTGTAGTGATTTTTGGAGCAGGAACTGGTAATCCTTATTTTACAACAGATACAGCTGGAAGTTTAAGAGCCATTGAAATGAAGGCTGATGTTATTTTAAAGGGTACAAGAGTTGATGGTATTTATAATGCAGATCCAGAAAAAGATCCAAAAGCTACTCGTTACGAAAAATTAAGTTTCCAAGATTGCATTAAGCAAAACTTGAAAGTAATGGATATGACTGCTTTCACACTTTGTATGGAAAATAATTTACCTATTATAGTTTTTAATGTAAACACACAAGGTAATCTATTACAAGTGGTACAAGGTATGAATGTTGGAACACTGGTGAGCTAGTAGTTAATGGTAAATTGTTAATGGTGAATTATAGTTTATTTAAAAAAAATATCATCACCACTAGCAACTAGCTATTTACCATTCACAAATTACAATTCACATTTAAATGAAAATATTTCCCCTTTCAGAAGGTACTTTTACTATTGATAAAACTAAAGTATTTGTACCTTTTGAATTAGAACAAGACGATTTACAAGAAAGACCTGTTGGAAGTTTGTTGGTAGAAGTTCAGCCTTTTTTAGTGTTGACTCAAAAAGATGTTTTGCTGATTGATACAGGTTTAGGATTCTCAAAAAATCATCAACTACAAATTCATCAAAACCTTTTATCTGTAGGTGTTTCACCCGATCAGGTTACTAAAGTATTGATGAGTCATTTACATAAAGATCATGCAGGTGGTGTAAGTTATAAAGATGCAAATGGGCATTATCAATTGTCGTTTAAAAATGCCATTTATTATGTGCAACAAATAGAGTTTGACTTTGCCATGGAAAAAGGATTTCCATCTTTCATTACAGAAGAAATAGAAGTGCTAAAAAATCATCCTCAAGTACAATGGTTGCAAGGCGATGGTGTGATTGATGGTTATATTCATCACCACATTACTGCTGGTCATAGTCCACACCATCAAGTATTTTGGATTAAAGAAAAAGATGAAATTATTTTCTTTGGTGGAGATGATGCTCCACAAATTCAACAAATGAAAACCAAGTTTGTAGCCAAGTACGATTTTGATGGAAAAAAATGTATGAACCTTAGAAAAGAATGGTGGGAAAAAGGTAGAGAAGAAAATTGGAAATTTCTGTTTTATCACGACATTAAAACACCAATTTTTCAGCACAACTAATCATCGTATTTAGCCCAACATCAAATTATTTCTACTGCTATTTGTAGTTATAAAACTACTATGCCAAAAGGGTTTATAACATATCCACAGATGTGAAAATCTATATTGCCCTTGTATTCAAATATCTTCAAAGGCTAGTCGTTATTAGTAATAGAACTTATCACAACATATTACACATTTTTTTTCAACAAATTGAATTTTTTGTGTGAACATTTACTGAAATGCAATACCCTTTTGCAGTTCCATGAACTTAGGTCAGTTTATCCACATACTGTTGAAATAAGATTCTTGGGTTGAAAGATGTTGGAAGATATTTTCGTCATCCTTTAATAATTTTTTAGGTCATTAAAGGATTTGTACTTAACCCTACTAAAAAGAAGAACTGTATGCAAAACAAAACAACTGCCCAAGGCTTACACTTTACAAGAAGATTCACCGAAGAAGGCGTTTCACCATTTGACTTGTTCGATTATGATTACAGAACAAGTGTTATTAAAAACCCTACTGGTGAAAAAGTGTTTGAAATGAATAATGTTGAAGTGCCCAAGCAGTGGAGTCAAATAGCAACAGATATTCTTGCTCAAAAATATTTTAGAAAAGCTGGTGTGCCACAACCAGATGGAAGTTTAGGCAGAGAAACATCTGCAAAACAAGTTGCCCACAGAATGGCCAATTGTTGGAAAGTTTGGGGAGAGCGGTATAATTATTTTGCATCTGGAAAAGATGCTGAAGTATTTTATGATGAATTAGTATATAGTATCCTCAATCAATCTTGTGTTCCTAATTCACCACAATGGTTTAATACTGGTTTACACGAAAGTTATGGTATTACTGGTAAACCTCAAGGCCATTATTATGTTGACCCAGCAGATAATCAATTAAAAAAATCTGCGAATGCATATGAGCGTCCTCAGCCTCATGCTTGCTTTATTTTAAGTGTGAGTGACGATTTAGTTAACGAAGGTGGCATTATGGATTTATGGGTTCGTGAAGCCAGAATTTTCAAATATGGCAGTGGTGTTGGTACAAACTTTTCTCAAATTAGAGGTGGTGGAGAAAAGTTAAGTGGTGGTGGTACTTCAAGTGGGTTAATGAGTTTCTTAAAAATTGGCGATAGAAGTGCAGGTGCTATTAAAAGTGGAGGAACTACACGTAGAGCAGCTAAAATGGTTTGCTTAGATTTAGATCATCCAGAAGTAATGGAATTTATTGATTGGAAAGTTAAAGAAGAAGATAAAGTTGCTGCATTAATCGATGCTGGTTATGATAACCATTACGAAGGAGAAGCTTATGCAACAGTATCAGGTCAAAATTCAAATAACTCAGTACGTATTCCTAATGAGTTTTTTAAAGTATTAGAAGAAGGTGGCGATTGGGAATTAAAAGCAAGAACCGATGGAAGAGTGATGAGCAAAATTCCTGCAAAAACAGTTTGGAATAAAATTTCATATGCTGCTTGGCGTTGTGCTGATCCAGGTACTCAGTATGATACAACAATTAACGAATGGCATACTTGTCCTCAAGGTGGAAGAATTAACGCTTCAAACCCTTGTAGTGAATACATGTTCTTAGATAATACAGCATGTAATTTGGCTTCTATCAATCTTAGAAAATTCTTCGATGAAAAAACCAATAAAATTGATATTGAAGGAATAGAATACATCAGCAGATTATGGACTGTTGTTTTAGAAATTAGTGTGTTAATGGCACAATTTCCTAGTAAAGAAGTAGCACAACTTTCTTACGATTATAGAACACTAGGTTTGGGTTTTGCAAATCTTGGCACCATATTAATGTTAAGCGGTATTGCATATGATAGTGATGACGCTCGTGGTATTGCAGGTGCAATTTCTGCAATCATGACTGGAGTTGCCTACAAAACATCTGCAGAAATGGCCAGCTTTTTAGGAGCATTTCCTAGATACGAAGAAAATAAAAACGATATGTTACGTGTAATGCGTAACCACAGAGCAGCTGCTTATGATGCAGATGAAGCTTATGAAGGATTAAGTATTAAACCTGTGGGTATACATGCAAAACATTGTCCCGATAAATTATTAAAAGCAGCTACAAAAGCTTGGGACGATGCAGTTCAGCTTGGAGAAAAATATGGTTACAGAAATGCACAAACCACAGTAATTGCTCCAACAGGAACCATTGGTTTAGTGATGGATTGTGATACTACAGGTGTTGAACCAGATTTTGCATTAGTGAAATTTAAAAAACTTTCTGGCGGTGGTTATTTTAAAATTATTAACCAAGCAGTACCAAGTGCTTTAAAGAATTTAGGTTACACAGCAGAACAAATTGATGCTATTGAAAAATATGCAGTTGGCTCTGCAAGTTTTAAAGGTGCTCCATTTATAAATGCTGAAACTCTTGCTACAAAAGGATTTACAGCCGAAGAAATTGCAAAACTAGAATCAGGATTAAAAGCAGCATTTGCCATCAACTTTGTATTTAACAGATTTGTGTTAGGAGATGAATGTTTAATGAGATTAGGTTTTACCGAAGATCAAATCAATGATTTTGGATTGAATGTTTTAGAAGAATTAGGATTCACAGAAGAAGAAATTGAAGCAGCAGGAGATTATATCTGTGGCACCATGACTGTTGAAGGTGCTCCATTCCTTAAAGAAGAACATTATTCAGTTTTTGATTGTGCCAATAAATGTGGTACTAAAGGAAAAAGATTTATTCATGCTCATGGGCATATAAGAATGATGGCTGCTTGTCAACCTTTTTTAAGTGGTGCTATTTCTAAAACCATCAACTTACCAAACGAAGCAACCGTTCAAGAAATTGAAGAAGCCTACAAATTAAGCTGGGAGCTGGGTTTAAAAGCTTGTGCATTGTATAGAGATGGAAGTAAATTAAGCCAACCTTTAAGCAATAAAGCAGATAAGAAGAAGAAGTCAACTGATGACAGTCAACAGACGACAGAAAACAGTATTTCGGTTGACAGTAAACCGTTGACTGAAAACCAAAGTAACATCGTTGACCTTAGTAAACTTTCAGTTGAAGACTTATTAGATGAAGTAACTAAAAGAATGAACGCTTCTACTGATACTAAATTAAAACGTGCTTTATCTACCATTGTTGAAAGAAAATCTTTACCATCAAAAAGAAGAGGATTTACACAAAAAGCAAAAATTAATGGTCAAGTATTATTCTTAAGAACAGGAGAATATCAAGATGGAACTTTAGGTGAAATTTTTATTGATTTAGCCAAAGAAGGTTCTACCTTGAGAAGTTTAATTAACTGTTTTGCTATTGCTGTTTCTGTAGGCTTACAATATGGTGTGCCTTTAGAAGAGTTTGTGGGAAAATTTGTGTTTACCAAGTTTGAACCAGCAGGAATGGTAGATCATCCAAATATTAAAATGACCACCAGTTTGGTTGACTTTGTATTCAGAGCTTTAGCTTATGAATATTTAGGCAGAACAGATTTAGTACATGTATTAGATAAACCAGAAGTAGGTAATTTGGGTGAAGATGATGGAAACGATTTAAGTTATATTGGTGGAGAACAAGAATTGAGTAATGTTAGAGTTACAGGTTCAAGTACTAATGCAACACCAACACCTGCACCTCAAAAAATGCAAAGAGCTGCGGCAACTGTAAAAGCCGAAGGTTCAATGGATATGGTAAATCTTGCAGCAAAATCAATGCAAAGCGATGCCCCAAGTTGTAATGTTTGTGGACATATCACTGTTCGTAGTGGTACTTGTTATAAATGTTTAAATTGTGGCAACAGTTTAGGTTGTAGCTAATAAAATATTCCAGTCTCCTGAAAAGTTCGAGTAAACGAAAGTTTATTCGAACTTTTTTGTTATCTACAAGATATTTACGTATTAACTTTTCAACAATTCAACAATTCAACTTCAAGCTATTGAACAAATCAACCAATCATCAATATTTTAAAGACTTCAATCCCTAACTTCGCAGCCTTTAAAAAGTTTAATGTTCAAAAGTTTAAAGTTTAAAGTTGTGTCTTAAGTAACCTTAAACCTTAAACCTTAAACGGTATAACAAAATGAGTAAGTATAAAGAGTTTTCAGGTTTACATCTTCCCAGCATTGAGAAAGAAATTTTATCCATGTGGCAAGAGCATAATGCTTTTGAACAAAGTGTTGAGTTGAGAGAAGGTGCCGAGTCATTTGTGTTTTATGAAGGTCCGCCTAGTGCTAATGGAATGCCTGGCATTCATCATGTGATTAGTAGAACTTTAAAAGATTTGGTGTGCCGTTACAAAACCATGCAAGGTTATCAGGTAAAAAGAAAAGGTGGTTGGGATACCCATGGATTACCGATTGAATTAGGCGTTGAGAAAGAATTGGGTATTACTAAAGAAGATATTGGCATTAAAATTTCTATTGAAGAGTACAATCAAAAGTGCAGAGAAGCTGTTCTTCGTTATAAAAAAGAATGGGATGATATCACCACCAAAATGGGTTATTGGGTTGATTTAAAAAATCCATACATCACTTACGAAAACAATTATATAGAAAGCCTTTGGTGGATTTTAAAACAATTGTATAATAAAGATTTGTTGTACGAAAGTGTAAGTATTCAACCTTATTCACCAGCAGCAGGAACAGGTTTATCTTCACATGAATTAAATCAACCTGGAACTTACAAGGATGTGAAGGATACGAGTTGTGTAGCGATGTTTAAAGCAATTCAAAATTCAAAATTCAAAATTCAAAATTTTGATGAGGCCGTTTATTTCTTAGCATGGACAACCACTCCATGGACACTCCCATCAAATTTAGGATTGACGGTAGGTCCAAACATTGATTATGTTTTAGTAAGTACTTATAGCAGTTTCAGTCATCAACCCATCAACGTAATTCTTGCTAAAGCATTAGTAAAAAATTATTTCAAAGAAGAAGGAAAAGATGTTGAAGTTTTAGATGTTGATTCAAAAATTATTCCTTGGAAAATTATTGCAGAATTCAAGGGCTCTGAATTAGAAGGTATTGAATACAAACAACTCCTTCCTTTTGATGCAAACAACCTTGAAGCCATTCAAGAACAAACGCCTAACGCCAAACCTTTTAGAGTTTTACTTGGAGATTTTGTTACAACTGAAGATGGAACAGGTATTGTACACACTGCTCCAGCTTTTGGTGCAGATGATTTTAAAGTAGGTAAAGCCAATAATATTGGTATTCTTACAATGGTTGATAAACGTGGAAAGTTTTTAGAAGGCATAAAAGATGGCGTATTTTTATATGGCAACGAATATGTGAAAGAAGCCTACTTAACAGATGCTGAAAAAGAAATAGAATTTCAACAACAAAAACAAATTCTTGAAGCCAACGGAAAAGTAAAAGATTTAAAAAAATATTTAAGTGTTGATGATAGAATTGTATTAAAACTTCAAGAGGAAGGAAAGCTTTTCAAAAAAGAAAAATACGATCATAATTATCCTCATTGTTGGAGAACAGATAAACCCATTTTATACTATCCTTTAGATGCTTGGTTTATTAAAACTACTGCTCTAAAAGATAGAATGGTGGAGTTAAACAAAACCATCAATTGGAAGCCCAAAAGCACTGGTGAAGGGCGTTTTGGCAATTGGCTGGAAAATATGGTGGATTGGAATTTGAGTCGTTCGAGATATTGGGGAACGCCATTACCAATTTGGAAAACCGAAGATGGTGATGAAGAAATTTGTATTGGTTCTATCGAAGAATTAACAAACGAATTTCAAAAAGCTTTGGATGCAGGATTTAATGAAAATTCAAAATTCAAAATTGAAAATTCAAAATTGAATATTGATTTGCATAAGCCTTTTGTTGATGATATTATTTTGGTAAGTCCATCTGGAAAACCCATGAAAAGAATTCCAGACTTAATAGATGTTTGGTTCGATAGTGGTGCCATGCCTTATGCACAACATCATTTCCCTTTTGAGAATAAAGAATTGTTTGCAAAAAATTATCCAGCAAATTTTATTGCTGAAGGTGTTGATCAAACTCGAGGTTGGTTTTATACTTTACATGCCATTGGTTCTTTAATTAAAGAAAGTGTGGAGGAAGAATTGCAGAAAGCCGGTTTATCAACAAGCCAAGTAGATGGAAGAGCTTATAAAACGGTTGTGAGTAATGGATTGGTATTAGATAAGAATGGAAACAAAATGAGTAAGCGTTTAGGCAATGTGGTAAACCCTTTTGAAACCATTGAAAAATATGGTGCCGATGCTACTCGTTGGTATTTGATTACCAATGCAAGTCCTTGGGATAATTTAAAATTCGATTTAGCAGGCATTCAAGAAGTACAAAGAAAATTCTTTGGAACTTTATATAATACGTATCAATTTTTTGCTCTATACAGCAACGTAGATGGATTTGCTTTTAAAGAAGCTTACATTCCTTTAAATCAAAGACCAGAAATTGATAGATGGATTCTTTCTTCTTTAAATACTTTAATTAATAAAGTAACAGCAAGTATGGAAGATTATGAACCCACAGCTGCTGGAAGATTAATTGAAGAATTTGTGGATGAACATTTGAGCAATTGGTATGTAAGATTATGTAGAAGAAGATTTTGGAAAGGAGAATATGAAGCAGATAAAATTGCAGCTTATCAAACTTTATATGAATGTTTAGAAACTATCATGAAACTGATAGCACCTATAGCACCATTTTTTAGTGAGGCCATTTTTCAAAACTTAAATGCAGTTACCCTTAAAGATGCTTCAGCATCTATTCATCATGCAAGCTATCCTACTTCAAATCCAAAAAATATAGATAAGGATTTAGAAGAAAGAATGGCTTTAGCTCAAGATACTTGCTCTTTGGTTTTATCACTTCGTAAAAAAGTGAATATTAAGGTTCGTCAGCCCTTACAAAAAGTAATGATTCCTGTGTTGAACCCAAAAATGAAAACACAGTTAGAAGGCGTTGCAGAACTTATAAAATCTGAAGTAAATGTTAAAGAATTGCAATTTATTACAGAAAAAGAAAGCGTAATTAAGAAAAAGGCAAAAGCTAATTTTAAAACTTTGGGTGCAAAATTGGGGGCTCATATGAAAGAAGCTGCTCAAATGATTTCTAATTTTAGTCAGGAAGAAATAGCTGAAATCGAAGAAAATGGTGAAATTGAAATAACTATTCAACAGGTTTCTTTTAAAATACAAACTACTGATTTAGAAATAATTGCAGAAGATATACCCGGCTGGAGTGTGGCTTCGAAGGGGAGATTAACAGTAGCTTTAGATATTACTATTACAGAAGATTTGAAGAAAGAAGGAGATGCCAGAGAATTTGTAAATCGCATTCAAACCATTAGAAAAGAAAGCGGATTTGAGCTCACCGATCGTATAAAAGTTGTTGTAAAAGAGAACATAACGATGGTTAGCTCAATTAATAAATATAAAAACTATATTTGCGGCGAAATTTTGGCAGACAATATTACTTGGGTTCCTGAATTAGAGGGTACAACTATAGAAGTAAATGAATCACTGCTAGAAGTGTTAGTAACTAAAAATTAATTAAAGTTATGGCGACAAAAAAACCAGCTCCTAAAAAAGCTACTGCAAAAGTAGCAGCTAAAAAACCAGCTGCTAAACCTGCAAAAAAAGCTGCACCAAAACCTGCTGCTAAAAAAGTTGTTGCAAAAAAAGTTGCACCAAAACCAGCACCTAAGAAAGTTGCTGCAAAAAAAGCTGCACCAAAGCCAGCACCTAAGAAAGTTGCTGCAAAGAAAGCAGCACCAAAACCAGCTCCTAAGAAAGCTGTTGCAAAAAAGGTTGCTCCTAAAGCAGCACCAAAGCCAGCTCCTAAGAAAGCTGTTGCTAAAAAGGTTGCACCAAAACCAGCACTTAAGAAAGCTGCAGTTGTAAAACCTGTAGTAAAGGAAAAAGTAATTGTTAAGCCAGAAGTAATTAAAGAAAAAAAGGTAAAAGAGAAAGTGGAGAAACCAGAAAAAGTAAAAAAAGAACGAAAGGGAAGAGCAAAAAAACCTAAAAGAATTATAAGAGTTCCAAAACCTCCAAAAGCTGTTAAAGCAGCAGGTATTGAAAAAGCAACTACAGTAATTCCTATTAAGAAAATAGCACCTAAAGTAAAAGAAGAACCATTAAAAAATGTAAAAGTACCTAAGATCACTACTAAATCTAGTGTTTCTTATACCCCAGATTATGTACCTATGGATAAAAGAAAAGAAGAAATAGAGCCACAAGTGCCACTAGTAAGATATAACGATACTGAGTTAAATGAATTCAGAGAGTTAATTGCTAAAAAATTAGAAGCTGCTAAAAAAGAGCTTGCCTATTTACAAAGTGTAATAACTCGTAAAGATGATATGGGTGGAGATAATGAAGATGGTCGTTATATGACAATGGAAGATGGAAGTTTAAGTATGGAACGTGAGCAAATGAGTAATATGGCTAGCCGTCAGATTACTTATATAGATCATTTAGAAAAAGCTTTACAAAGAATTGAGAACAAAACTTATGGTATTTGTAGAGTTACTGGAAAATTGATTGATAAAGCCCGTTTACGTGCTGTGCCTCATGCTACTTTAAGTTTAGAAGCTAAGCTTGGATTAGTAAAAGCCGGAGAATAGTAATATCAAAATAAAATCATAAGATGCCTCAACAAAAAGTTGGGGCATTTTTATTAGAATAATCTTCCTCCTAAACGAGAATTGGTGGTGGTATAACCCACTAATTCATCATGTCTTCCAGAAAAGGATCTATAATAAACAAAAGCAGCATAGATGTTTTCAGTTTCCCAATAATTTCCTTCAATGAGCTTGAAACTAGTTTTACTCTCTTTGATTTGATTAGATTTGGTTACATAATTATAACTATAAAATCCTTGCTTAAGCAATAACGTTTTTTCGTATACACCTTTATCTGCATTATAGATCATTTTATTCTCATCACTAATAATATTGTTAGTTAACTCGCCTATAATGTAAATGTCTTGTCCTGCAAGGGGTTGATTATTCTCAGGTGTATAAACAAAATGAACATTAGCATAACCAGTTTGCCACCAATTATTTACTAAATCTGTAGTGGTAATATCATACCAACCATTTAAATCTCTATAATATAAATAGCGTTGATTGAGTCTATTAAAATCTGGTTTTAAATACACTTCAATCGGATTATTGGTTTCATCTCTTCTTGCAATACGATCACTTTCGAACCTAAAACTTCTTAAATCTAGCCAACGATATTCTTTACCAGCTTCAAACACACAATCTCTTTCAGCATCATATTCAAATATATTTTCTCTTATGAAAGATGGTTGTAAATTATAAACAGCATTATCCCAGCGTTGGTTTTGTATAAGATTAACTTTGAGTTGTTGTTGTGGATTGTATAAATTCAACTGATTGGTATTGACCAATAATTGAACTTTTTGATGTGTTTTGTAAATGCTGTTATCAAATGGTTGAAGAATTTGAATGCCAATAGCAGCCTGACTATTGACTACATACATTTTTTTTGTGAAAGCAACATTTTCTTGGTCTCCATTTAAATAAACTTTCAATAAATAATTACCGCTTTTTGTTGGTGTACAATTTCGCTCAGGAAGTGTAACTTGATAGTGTACATATTTGGTGAGGGTATTTGATGAAGCCCTAGCTTGTACAATTCTATTTTGAGTAAATCCTTTAATAAAGTCAAATGGATTTACATTGGCCTCACTCCAATCTGCATTGCATAATTGGTAGGTGTAAAAATAATTTTTAATGTATCCATCTAAATCATCAAAATGAAGTTCAAGTAAATCAGAGGAGTTTAAGTTAATAATGGGTAAGCTTTCTTGATTGTTTTGTTGAAATAATTTAATAGTTCTAATTTTTGCATTATTGATGACTTCAACTTGATTTGTTTGTGCCCAACTTGAACACAACATTAAAAAACTTCCTAGAAAAAAAATTGCCTTCATATTATAGTTTGTCCAAAAATATTGCCAATAAATTATTGTTATCATTTTTAATATGAATTAAATGCATGCATTTGTATTATTTTTGTTATATGCAGCAGCCCCAATCTTTATATTTATTTGTTTACGGTTCATTACGCAGTGGATTTTCGTCAAGTGCTTACAATTACATTAGCAAATATTTTAGATTAATTGGTTTAGCTAAAACTAAAGGATTATTATTTGATATGGGAGAATACCCAGTTGCAAAACCAACTGATAATGAAAAATATTTAGTTGGTGAATTATATAAAATTAATAACCCCGAAGCATTTGATTTTGTTTTTGCTCAGCTTGATGATTATGAAGGTGTAAATGAAAATGGTGAGTCGTTATATTACAGAGCAACAACTGAAGTTTTGTTAGAAGATAAGTCAATTAAAGCATGGGTGTATTGGTTTAATGGGAAAACAACCAACAAAACTGTTATAGAAAGTGGAAATGTATTTGATTATTTAGCTCAAAAGAAAAAATAGAACTAATTGCAGTCTCATAAAAAAATTTATTTTCTATCCGATTTTCATTTAGGTGCTCCTAATTATGAAAGTAGTTTAATACGGGAAAAAAAAGTTGTAGATTTTTTGTCGTCTATAGAACATGATGCATCAGAAATATTTATTCTTGGTGATATGTTCGATTTTTGGTACGAGTATAAAAATGTAGTTCCTAAAGGTTTTGTTAGATTATTAGGAAAACTAGCTGCCCTAACCGATGCTGGAATTCATATTCATTTCTTTGTAGGCAATCATGATATGTGGATGAATAATTATTTTAAAAATGAATTGAATATTGCAGTGTATCATGAACCAAAAGTTTTTGAACGATTGAATAAAAAACTTTTTATTGGTCATGGCGATGGCTTAGGTCCTGGAGATAAAGGGTATAAATTTTTAAAAAAAATATTTCGAAATAAAATTTGTCAATCTTTATTCGGATTTCTACATCCTTATTTAGGAATAAAAATTGCAAATTACTTCAGTCAAAAAAGTAGGGCTAAAACAGGTAGTAGCGATGAAGTTTTTTTAGGAGAAGAAAATGAATGGCTAGTGCAATATTGTAAAAGAAAACTTAATCAAGAACATTTTGACTACTTTGTTTTTGGCCATAGACATTTACCATTAAATATTTCATTGCAACCACATTCAACTTACATTAATTTAGGAGATTGGATTACACATTTTACTTATGCAGTTTTTGATGGTCATCTATTTGAATTAAAGAAATGGGAAAACTAATCGCAACCATATTTTTTATTTGCTCTGTAATTAGTTTAACAGCTCAAGAAACATTTACAAATCATAAAACCCTAAAAACTATTGCAGGTAGTTATAAGAATTTTGCAGTTGATAATTTAGGTAATGTTTATGTGATTAATACTTTTAATCAAATTAAAAAACTCAATAGCAACTTAGATAGTATTGCTGTTTTTAATGATACCAGACAGTATGGTAGCATCACACATGTAGATGTAACCAATCCACTTAAAATTTTAGTGTATTATGCTGAGTTTTCTACTATTTTAGTTTTAGATCGTTTTCTTAACCTAAGAAATAAAATAGATTTAAGAAAACAAAATATTTTTAAAGCATCATGCATTGCTTTAAGCTATGATAATTTTATTTGGGTGTATGATGAATTTGACCATCAAATCAAAAAGATTAACGATGACGGAAATATAGTTATGCAATCTAATGATTTTAGATTGGCATTAGATACAGTAATGATACCTCAAACAATTTTAGATTATAATGGAAAGTTATATTTATACCAACCCAACAAAGGACTTTTAGTTTTAGATTACTATGGTGCATTGCAACATTTTTATGAAATAAAAGGGCTACAAAATGTCCAGTTTAATAAAAATAATTTTATAGGGTTTACTCAAGATGGCTTAGTAAGTTATTCACTAAATTTTTTAACAGAACAGCGAAAAAAAATGGATGTTCTGAATAAGAAATTTTTCAAAATTTTATTACGAGATCAGCTTTGTTATGGTTTAAGTTCTAAGCAATTAGAAGTAATAATTGTAGAATAAATTCAACGATTTAATCTTTATCTTTTAATTAGTTATACTACTGCATAATTTTATGTTACAATATTCGTTAAGAAAGTACTACTAATTATATTTGCTAGCCTAAAATTAGAATGTGAAAAAACAATCAGTCGTTTTATTAATCATTGCCATTGTATTAATTGATCAAGCATTGAAGTTTTATGTTAAACTCAATATGTATGCTGGGGAAGAACATAAAATATTAGGCGATTGGTTTCGTATACATTTTGTAGAAAATGAAGGAATGGCTTGGGGTTGGAAATTTGGTGGTGAAATTGGTAAAGCCACTCTTACCATTTTTAGATTAGTTGCGGTTGTTTGGGGAACTTTTTTATTGGGCGATTTTATTAAGAAAAAATATCATAAAGGGTTTATTATTTGTGCTGCTTTAATTTATGCAGGTGCACTAGGTAATTTAATTGATAGTATGTTCTATGGATTATTATTTGATAGTACTTATAACCCTAGAAACTTTCAAAATGCAGGTGTAGTTGCCAACTTATTAACGGGTAAAGGATATGGATCTTTTCTTCAGGGTAAAGTTGTAGATATGTTGTACTTTCCAATTATACAATCAACTTATCCTAGTTGGTTCCCTTTTTGGGGTGGAGAAAGATTTGAATTTTTTAGTCCGGTTTTTAACATTGCAGATGCCTCTATCTCTTGTGGTGTTATTATTATTTTTATATTTCAGGGAAAATATTTCAAGAAATCTAAAAAAGAAGAATCTTCAACAGATAATTCTATACAAGAAGAGCAAATGGCTAAAGAATAATTAGAACAAGTGTTGGTACACTTCATGTACTTGTGCAAAAGCCAATACTTGTAAATTATTTTTTTTAGAGCTCAGATTTTTTTTATTGTATTTACTTACTATTATTTTTTCGAGACCAAGCTTTTCGGCTTCTGAAATACGTTGTTCAATTCTATTAACAGCACGTATTTCTCCATTTAAACCTACTTCTCCCGAAAAGCAAATATTTGCTGGTAATGGCACATCTTCATATGAAGAAAGTAAAGCACAAATAACTGCTAAATCAATAGAAGGATCTTCAATCTTCATTCCTCCAGCAATATTTACAAAAACATCTTTTACTCCAAAATGAAATCCTCCACGTTTTTCTAACACAGCTAATAATAATTGTAGTCTTCTTAAATCAAATCCACTTACAGTTCTTTGTGGTGTGCCATAAACACTTTGAGTTACTAATGCTTGCACTTCAATAAGCATTGGTCGCATACCTTCTAATGTGGCTGCAATAGCAGTGCCACTTAAATTTTCTTCGCGTTGAGAAATTAATATTTCACTAGGATTGTTGACAACTTTTAATCCTTCAGCATCCATTTCATAAATACCTATCTCATTGGTACTTCCAAATCTGTTTTTTTGTGTTCTAATAATTCTGTAGGCATAATGTCTATCACCTTCAAATTGTAACACAGCATCAACCATGTGTTCTAAAATTTTTGGTCCTGCAATCCCACCATCTTTTGTAATATGACCAATTAAAAAAACAGGTGTATTAGTAGCTTTAGCAAACTTTTGAAATTCTGTTGCACATTCTCTTATTTGCGAAACACTTCCAGCACTTGATTCTATTAAATTGGTTTGAAGTGTTTGAATAGAATCTACAATTACTATTTGTGGTTGAAGCTTTTTTATTTCGCTAAAAATATTGCTGGTATTGGTTTCTGTTAGTAGATAGCAGTTTTCATTTTTTATTTGAATTCTATCAGCACGCATTTTAATTTGTTGCTCACTTTCTTCTCCACTAATGTATAGTACACGTAAATTTTGTAATTTTAAACCAAGTTGTAAAAACAAAGTACTCTTGCCAATTCCAGGTTCTCCAGCAACTAAAATTAAACTTCCTAATACAATTCCTCCGCCTAATACTCTGTTAAGTTCAATATCTTTAGTAATAATTCTTTTTTCTGTATTACCTTGAACATCGTGCAACAATACTGCATGATTTTTTTTTGTTGAAGTGGAATAATCTTTCCAATCTGTTGTAGCATTTTCTTTTTCTATCACTTCTTCAACTAAAGTATTCCATTGATTACAACTTGAACATTTGCCCAACCATTTAGCACTCATATATCCACAGTTACTGCAAAAAAATGCTGTCTTGCTTTTACTCATGTTGTAAAAATAAAGCTCAATAAGTTAGAAGTATGTAAAGAAAATTAAATTAAAAAACAGTAGATGTATGAAAAGTAAAAGAGCCGACAAATTGCCGACTCCTTCACTTACTAACCCATTAAATTCCGAGACTAAATTAATGAAAAGCGGTTATTCCCAAAATTAAATTTTAAAGACTGTCCCAAAAATTTGTTTTTTTGTTTTTTAATAATTTTTTAATGAAAACGTATAAATATTTGTAAAACAGTATATTGTAATATATTCAAATTTATATAACTGCTTGTTAAGTATTGATAATGAATAAATTAAAATTTCATTAAAATCTGTTAAAGCAACGTTAAAGCAAAATGCCTTGTCTTAATTTTAGGCCTTCGTAAAATATTATTTAACTAAAAAAAGCAACAATGAGAAAAAAACTACTCTTGTTAGTTTGTGCTTGGGCAATGTTTAATATTGCCAGTTTTGCACAAACAACGGCAACCGGTAAGGTTGTAGATGAAAAAGGAGCTGCTATAGCTGGAGCTACAGTTCTTGAAAAAGGTACGAACAATGGTACAACCACTTCGGCGGATGGATCTTATTCAATTAAAGTTAAAAGTGGTGCTTCTTTAGTAATTTCTGCAATTGGGCGTGAAACAAAAACAGTTGCTGCAGGTTCTGGCAGTAATGTTTCATTGAAATCAACAGCAGCCGAAATAGAAGAATTAACAGTTTCAACAGCGTTAGGTATTAAAAGAAGTAAAAATCAACTTCCTTATGCTGCACAAGTTGTTTCTGGAGAAGATGTTAATCGTGCTAGATCTGGTAATTTCTTAAATAATTTATCAGGTGCTGCTGCAGGTTTAGATATTCGCCAAACTAATACTATGGGAGGTTCTACAAACGTAGTATTAAGAGGTAACAAATCTATTTCTGGTTCTAACCAAGCTTTATTTGTAGTAGATGGGGTACCTTATAATAATGATGCACCAGCTACTGGAAATCAAAGAACTGGTCGTGGTGGTTACGACTATGGTAACAATGCATCAGACATTAATCCAGATGATATTGAATCAATTACTGTACTAAAAGGACCAGCAGCTACAGCACTTTATGGTTCATTAGGTTTTAATGGTGTAATTTTAATTACAACTAAAAAAGCAAAAAAAGGATTAGGTGTTACAGTTAATACTGGTGTTTCTTTCACAAGTATTGATAAAAGTACTTTCCCTAAATATCAAAAACAATATGGTGCTGGTTATGGTCTTTATTACGAAGATCCATCAGGTTATTTCTTATTCAGAGATGTACAAGGAAATGGTACAAATGAATTAGTAGTTCCAACTAGTGAAGATGCTTCATATGGTGCTCCATTTGATCCAAACTTACAAGTTTATCATTGGGATGCTTTTGATCCTAATTCTCCAAATTACAAGAAAAAGAAACCATGGATACCAGGTGCTAATGGTCCTGAAACTTTCATGCAAAATGCAACTAATTTCAATAACAGTGTATTTATTGAAAATGCAACCGATAAAGGAAGTTTTAAATTAGGTTACACCAGAAATGATGAAAAAGGTGTATTACCAAATAGTCAAATCAACAAAAACTTACTTACTTTTTCTGCTAGCTACAATGTTACAGACAAATTAACTGCAAGTGCTACAATGAACTATTCTAGAACAGATGGTTTAGGTAGATATGGTACTGGTTATGATGATAAAAATCCTATGAGTGCATTCCGTCAGTGGTGGCAAACTAATGTTGATTTAACTGATTTAGAAGCTGCTTATAATAGAAACAAACAAAACATAACTTGGAACTGGGCCGATCCTACAGATTTAGTTCCTATTTATTGGGATAATCCTTATTTCTTAAGATATCAAAGTTTTACAACTGATCATAGAAACAGATACTTCGGAAATGTAATGTTAAATTATAAAGCTAATAGTTGGTTAAACATTATGGCTAGAGTAGCATTAGATCAATACGATGCAATGCAAGAAGGAAGAGATGCTGTTGGTAAAGTAGGTGTTTCTGGTTATACTAGAAGCAATCAAAATGGTCAACAAACTAATTTCGATTTGATGGCTAATATTGATAAAAACATTACTAGCAAATTAAACTTTAAAGGTTTATTGGGTTTAAACATTCGTAAAGATGAATATAACTCAATTGCTGCTGGTACAAATGGTGGATTAGTAGTTCCTGGCATTTATGCTTTAAGTAACACTAAAAATCCATTAAATGCTCCTGGAGAATTTTATGGTAAGAAAAGAGTAGATGGAGTATACGCTGGTGTAACATTTACTTATGATAACATGTTAACGTTAGATGCGACAGTTAGAAGAGATGCATCTTCTACTTTACCTGATGGTAATAACAAATACAACTATCCTGCAATTTCAGGGGGTTTTATATTCTCTAATTTAATACGTGATTATAGCTGGTTATCTTATGGTAAATTAAGAGCCAACTATGCAACTGTAGGTAAAGATGGAGGATACTATCAAGTAAGAAACACTTTCACTCCTCAAACTGCATTTGGTACTGAGAACATGTTTGCTACTCCAACAACTAGTAACAATCCTAATCTTAGACCAGAAAGAACTAAATCTACAGAAGTTGGTTTAGAATTAGCATTGTTCAAAAACAAAGTAACCTTAGATGTTACCTATTATGATGCAAAATCTTACGACCAAATTATTCCAGTTTCAATTTCTAGAGCAACTGGTTATAATGCATTATATCGTAACTCTGGTACTGTTCAAAATAAAGGTATAGAGATTTCATTAGGTTTTACTCCGGTTAAAACTAATAATTTAACATGGAATGTTAGAATCAATTATACTAGAAATAGAAACAAAGTATTAGAGTTATTTGATGATGGTGCTGGTAACAAAATTGATAATATAGTTCTTGGTACTTTCCAAGGTGGTGTAAGTATCAATGCTGCATTAGGTCAACCTTATGGTGTAATTAGAGGTGCAGACTTTAAATACTTCGGCGATCCAAATAACGAAGTAAGAGACCCTAATATGAGAATTGTTTTAGCAAATGGACGTTACGATAGAACAGCTTCTTCAAACTTTGTTATTGGAGATCCAAATCCAGATTGGTTAGGTAGTTTTAGAAATAGCTTAACTTATAAAAATTTCAGTTTTGGTTTCTTAATTGATATTAGAAAAGGTGGAGATGTATTCTCATTAGATCAATATTATGGTCTAGCAACTGGTTTATACCCTGAAACAGCTGGAAACAATGAGTTAGGTAACCCATTAAGATCTGCTGCAAGTGCATTTAATGGTGGTGGTGGTATTTTACGCCAAGGTGTAGACGCCACTGGTAAACCAAATACAGTTAGAGCATCTGCAAATTTCTATGGTGCTTATGGTTACAGATATAGCCCACCTGCAGGATTTGTTTATGATGGTAGCTTTGTTAAATTAAGAGAAGTTTCTTTAGGGTTTACTTTCCCTAAAACTATGGTTGATAAAATGAAGATTTTCAAAGATATTCAATTCACATTAGTGGGTAGAAACCTTTGGATTATTGATAAAAATTTACCTTACTCAGATCCAGAAGAAACTTATGGAGCTGGTAATTTACAAGGTTATCAAGGTAATGCTTATCCGGCTAACAGAACCATTGCTGCTAACTTTAAATTTACTTTCTAACCTAAAAAAATTAATCACATGAAAAAAATACTTATATATTCTGGGTTAGTTTGTATACTACTTAGTAGTTGCAAAAAAGATTTAACCAGTTTAAATGTAGACCCAAAGAACCCATCTGCGGTTCCTGCATACACTTTGTTTACGTATGCTCAAAAAAATCTATCAGATAATTTAGCTTCTCCAAACGTTAATCTAAATATTTTTAGATTAATTACTCAAGCTTGGACTGAAACAACTTATACCGATGAATCTAACTACGACATTTCTACTCGTAATATTCCTCAGAACTGGTTTCACAGTTTCTATAGAGATGTATTACGAAACTTAGAAGATGCTCGTAATTTAATTCCTGGTGAAGTTGTAGATCCAATTAAACGTAAGAATCAACTTGCCATTGTTGATGTAATGAAAGTATATTCTTATCATTATTTATTTACAACATTTGGTAATGTGCCTTATTCTGAAGCTTTAAATTTAGAAAACACTCAGCCAAAATATGATGACGCAAAAACTGCATATACATCTTTAATGACTACTTTAAATACTGCTATAGGAAATATGGCAGCAGGTGAAAGTTTTGGTAGTGCAGATATAATTTATGGAGGAGATATTGCAATGTGGAAGAAATTTGCTAATTCTTTAAAGTTAAAAATGGCTTTGATGATGGCAGATTATGATGCTGCTGCTGCTGCAACTGCTGCTGCTGCTGCTTCAACTGGAGTATTTACTTCAAATGCAGATAATGCAAAATTTGCATATTTAGGTGCACCTCCTAACACTAATCCTGTTTGGGTAAACCTTGTGCAAAGTGGTAGAAAAGATTTTGTTGTTACAAGTACAATTGTAAACCAAATGACTGCTAACAGCGATCCTCGTATCCCATTATTTTTTACAACTGATGCTGGTGGTGGTTATTCTGGTGGTATACCTGGAGCAAATAACAACTATGCAACTTTCTCTAAGCCTTCATTAACCATTCAAGCAGAAGCTTTCCCTTATACATTAATGGATTATGCAGAAGTTGAATTTTTATTGGCTGAAGCTGTTGCAAGAGGATTTGCTGGTGTTAGTGGTACTGCTGCTGGTCATTATGCTAATGCTGTTACTGCTTCAATAACTGATTGGGGTGGTTCTACAGGTGCTGCAACTACTTATTTAACTCAACCTGGAGTTGTTTACAACCCAGCTAATTATAAACAGTCTATTGGAACACAAAAATGGTTAGCAATGTTTGATAGAGGTCATGATGCATGGACAGAATGGAGAAGATTAGATTATCCAGCTCTAGTTGCACCTCCTACAGCTTTATCTACTATTCCTAAAAGATTTACTTACCCTGTAAGTGAACAAAATTTAAATAAATCAAATTACGATGCAGCTTCTGCTGCAGTTGGTGGCGATAATGTTGCTACTAAACTTTGGTTTGACAAATTCTAATAATAGTTAATAGATCTTAAAAAAGGTGCTGAAATTTTTCAGCACCTTTTTTTGTTTAAGAAATGGAATATAAAATAGTTATTTAATTATTTCTTTAAAGGTTGTTATTCCTTTTACAAAATGTTTCCAAACAATACTCTTATTATGCACACCTTCTAAAGTGTGTAATGGTAATCTGTTGCTAGAGGTGGTTTTGGTAAAAGCAAACCAACTTTTTATCACATCAATATGTGCATGATAAATGGCAGTAAAGAATGATGTATCTCCTGCAATTAAACCTTTCCAAGCCGAAATAGCATCTAATAAAAAACGAAAAGGTAGTTTCCAAATTTTTTCATGAACTGGCAAATTTTTGGTGAGCATCCATAAATTATTTCTGAAATTTAAATACACTTTTCTACCACCTCTGGGCAAGGTTCCTGCTCCAATATGATACACTACACTTTTAGGACAAACATAAATTTTATATCCTTTCAATTGCATTCTCCAGCACAAATCAATTTCTTCTTGGTGTGCAAAAAAACGTTCATCGAATCCTTTACATTCTTTAAAGATTTTGCTTTTAATAAACATTGCAGCACCAGAAGCCCAAAAAACAGGTATAGTATCGTTGTATTGATTGTTATCTTCTTCGAGTATATCAAATACACGTCCTCTTAGAAAAGGATAACCTAAATAATCTATATAACCACCAGAGGCACCTGCATACTCAAATAAATGTTTATTATGATACGATAGAATTTTAGGCTGGCAAGCAACAATCTTAGCTTCACTTTCCATTAGCTCAATAATGGGTTCTATCCAACTTTTTGTTACTTCAACATCGCTATTGAGCAAAACATAATAATCTGCTTCAACTAAGCTTAATGCCCAATTATAGCCACCTGCAAAGCCAGCATTTTGATGATTGACTAAAACTTTTATTTGAGGAAAATTAGTTTTTAAAACTATTAAAGAATCATCTGTTGAGGCATTATCTGCAACAATAATTTCTTTGTTATCGTATGTAGAAGCCATAACAAAAGGAAGAAACTTTTTTAAATATTCACTTCCATTATAATTTAAAATAACTATGGCTACTAAAGGGTTGTTCAATTTTTTTTCTTGAATGGCGAAAATAATGGTTAGCAATTACTATTTAACTTCTTATACAATGTTTATGAAATTATTTCAATAATAAATCACTATAAGAGACTTCAACAAAGTCAGAGGGATTAATATTAAAAAACCGAATATAAAAATTGCATTGTTCTTTTAATTGATGAATTGAAATGCTGCCATCTCTATCAATGGCTTCAACTTCAATAAAACTTCCTAATTCTTTTACTTCATCAAAATGAAACTTAACATTATCTATAAAATAAATTTTTCTTAGTTTATCAACTACAACTTTTACTCCATTTGATTGAATGAGTATTTCTTTTAAAGTTTCAGCTTCTACTGTACTATATAAAAGTACATCAGATTGTTTAGCATTTGCAACATTGCTTCTATTGTAATGGATTAAAGCATTTTCAATATTTCCTTGTCTGAGTTTTAATCTTCCTTTTTGAGTATTAAAATAGGTATCAATTTGGTGGTCTAATCCAATAAATATAGGTTGCAAACTTTGCAACTTTTCTTCTTGAATTTTTAACTGATTTGTTCTTACTTTAAATTCTATGTTAGTGGGCATATTTAATAATTATAGTTTACAAAATAAATGAAATAAAAAAACGCAGATGTATCATCTGCGTTTGATATTGTTGTTTTTAAGTTATTGAGGTATCATTTCCATTCCACCACCTTGTTCTGCTTTTGTGTTTTTTCGTTTGAATAAACTGAAATCTTGTTTACCAAAACGATAGCTAATATTAAAACGTAATACTTGTGGATCTCTTAATCTATCTGTATTCTGATTAAAATAAATAGCATTAGTTTCTGTATAAACATGTGTGGCAAAAATATCGTTGATGCTCAAGTTTGCAGAAAACACTCTACCATTTTTCCAAGTCCATTCTTTTCTTAATGATACATCAATATCAAAATATCTTGGTAAAGTAAAACCTTGAGCTAGGGTTTGGTTACCACCGAAACCACCTCGTCCACCTCCTCCACCTTGTGGTATAATGGTTTTACTACGAGCATCCCAATTAATTTGCAAATTCAATCCTTTACTTAATTTAAAAGTAGAGTTTACTTTACTGTTCCAACTAACTAAAGAATTATTAATAATCTGATTTGGAATAACTGCATTTATTTGTGTATTGTATAAATTAAAATTCAACATTAAATCCCACCATTTGGTTACAGCCATTCTATTGGTTAATTCTAAACCATAAGTATAGCTATTGTTGGCATTTATATAACTGCCATAAAATAAACTATCGGTGGCATCTTTGTAATTTCTGTTGATGTCTTTATAAACATATCTGGTAATAAGATTATCGCTGTATTTGAAATAAGTAGTAGCTAAAAAGTTAGAACCTTTGCCATATTGATTATTGTACGAAAACTCAAATGAATGAGTAAACTCTGGATTTAAGTTTGGGTTTCCAACACTTGGATTTTGAGGATCTGTAAAATCGTATGAAGGAAGTAATTGAAAGAAGTTAGGTCTATTCACTCTTCTTGAATAGTTGATTTGTAAGTCTTGTTTATTTTGTAATCTTTTTGTGATAAATACACTAGGAAAAAGACTTATTGGATATTTGATACTAAATGACGTAGAATCGGCACCAGCAAGAGTTTTAAGCTGACCAAAATAATCTGAACTTTCTGCTCTTAAACCCAATTGAAAATTGGTGGTTTCTGTTTTAAAGCTATAAGTAGTATAGGCAGCATAGACTTTATCTGTGTATTGATATTTATTACTAGCACGATTATTTAAGGTATAATTTCCTGCACCTGTACCATCAATATAAGTGAAGTTTTCAGTTTCAAAATTTCTAATGGCAGCCCTTATACCTGCTTCAAACTTTGTATCGTTTTTGTATTTTCTTTCATAATCAGATTGAAAGGTAAAAAATTCATTAGTTCCAGCACCATCTGTTCTTTGTAAAAATTGATTATTTTTAGGAGTGCCATTTGGTAAAAAAGTTTGTGTTCCAATATCACTTACTCGGGTATTTTTACTTAGATTGTAATTAATATCTGCACCTAAATTATGGCCTGTTTGTGGAAAGTTGTGTTTGAAACTTAATTGTGTACCAAGATTTCTAAAATTAAACTCACTCATTGAATTTCTGTTCGAGTAAGAGTATTTTGCTGCATTGGATGAATCGATATTTTGTAAAGCTTCTGTTTTAAAATTACCTCTGTTAAAATTACCATTAAAAGTTAGGGTATTTCTATTGTCTATTAAAAAATCCATACCACCTCTAATAAAAGCAAAATAGCCAAGATTGGTTTGGTTTTCACCAGAGTTAATTAATGTATCGGGGTTAGTAAACAGATTGGTATTAGCCAAATTTGTTGATATTGATTTTCTTTGGTTGTAATTACCACTTAAAAAAACATTCACTTTATTTTGGCGTAAATTAATATCGCCTCCAATATTAACTCTAGCACGACTATCAATTCCTGATCTTAAATTTCCGTTATAGCCATTCTTTTGATTCTTTTTTAATATTATGTTTAAAATACCAGCATTACCACCACTTGCATCAAACTTTGCAGAAGGGTTTGTTATGATCTCTACTTTATCAATAATGTCAACAGGAATTTGATCTAATTGTAAGGTTGTTGGTCTGCCATCTACAAAAATTGTGGGAGCTGCATTTCTTAAAGAAACATTACCATCAATATCTACATTTAAAGATGGAATAGTTTTCATCAGCTCAACTGCAGTTTGACCAGCAGAAACTAAACTCTTATCAACATTAAATATTTTTCTATCAATACCTAATTCAAATTGTTGTTTTGTTGAAGTTGAAACAGTAACATCTTGGAGATATGATTCATCAGGGGTCATGTCATAGTTGCCTAAATCTTTATCGGCTAATGCCATCATTTGTTGCATAGCATTACCATCACTATTGCCTGAAGGCAAACTAATTCCGAATGTTATTTTCTTTTCAATTTTTTTATATCCTATTGCAGTTGCAACAAATTTAAAGTTGCCAAAAATTGGTAAATCTTCTAAATTAAAATCTCCATTACTCTCAGTAAATACAGTTCTTAAAATAGATTCTTTCATTTTTTTTGTGGCAGAATCGTATTTATTGCCAATAAGCTGAATAGTAACATTTTCAATTCCTTTATCAGTTTGTTTATCTACAATTTTGCCATAAAATCTACCAACGTTCATAGAGCCACCATTCATATTTCTTGGAGCTCTTGGTGTACTTCCGGTCATTTGAGCTTGTGAAAAATTTAAAGTCACTAAACTCAGAATTGCTATAACTATTTTCTTCATTTTATTAATTGATTTGTAAAATTGGATGTAACTACATCTAAATAGTTTACTATTTAGGATAAACGGTAAAAAAAAATTTTCATTGGCAAAGTTGTTGAATAATTGAATGTGTAATGGCTAAATAAAATGATTAAACAATTAATTAACTAAATAAATTGATACTATAAACATGCCTATATTATGTTTGTAGACCAATTTGATAGTATGAAAAGATATTTATTTGCATTTTTATTTGTGTTAAGCTTCTCTTCGATTGCTCAGAAACAAAATTATAAAGTAGCTATTATCGGTTTTTATAATCTTGAGAATTTTTACGATACACTTGATGATCCAAAAATTGATGATGAAGAATTTTTGCCAACTGGTGCAAGAAATTATAATGCCAATATTTATTTAAATAAAGTTGGAAAGCTAGCTTCTGTGATTCAACGAATGGGTACAGATGATGAAAAAATTCCTTGTCCAGATGGAGCAGCAATTTTAGGAGTTGCCGAAGTTGAGAATATAAATGTATTACAAGATTTAGTAAATCATCCTTCATTAAAATCTAGAAATTATCAGATAGTTCATTACGATAGTAAAGATAGAAGAGGAATAGATGTTGGATTATTATACAATCCAAAGTATTTTGAAGTTATTGATAGCAGGGCTCTTTATGTAAGTTTACCATCAGGCTCAAAAGATGCTTATTATACTAGAGATGTGCTTTGGGTAAAAGGCAAATTTGATGGAGAAATTATTAATGTTTATGTAAATCACTGGCCAAGTAGGGTAGGTGGTGAAGAAAGAAGTGCACCTGGAAGAGCAGCTGCAGCAGCAGTTTGTAAAAAACATATTGATAGCTTGATGTTAGCAGAAGGTGAATCGAAATATATTGTAATGGGTGATTTGAATGATGATCCCATTAGTCCAAGTTTAACTAAAGTATTACAAACTAAAAACAGCATCGAGGGTACAAAACCTGGGCAGCTATACAACCCTTGGGTTGAGATGTACAAAAGTGGTTATGGTACATTAGCTTATCAGGATGCATGGGGTTTATTTGATCAAATTGTATTAAGTTTTAAATGGTTGAACAAACAACAAGAAGGTTTCTTCTACAGAAAACAATTTATTTTTAATAGAGAATTTTTAACAGAAAATATTGGTAAGTATAAAGGTTATCCTATGAGAACATGGGATGGTTTAACTTATAGAGGTGGTTATAGTGATCACTTTCCTACCTATGTATTGCTATTAAAGAAAGTGGATTAGTTTATTCCCATTTGAATAATTCCACCACCAATTACATCATTGCCTTCGTAAAAAACAGCACTTTGTCCTGGTGCAATGCTTTTTACATTTTCGTAAAATTTTACTTTAATACCAGGATTGCTATTATATAAATTGCTGAGAGCACCTTTGTCTTTATAACGAATTTTTGTAATGGCTTCCATTCCATCACTAATGCCATCGTATTTCATCCAATTAGGTTTGGCAACTATCATTTCACTTTGTTCTAAATCTGTTTCCTCACCTAAAACCACTGTATTATTTTCAGGATTAATTGCAGTTACATAAGCTGGCTTACCTAAAGCTATTTCTAAACCCTTACGCTGCCCAATAGTATAAAAAGGATAGCCTTTATGTTGCCCCAATTTTTTTCCATGCTTATCAATAAACCAACCACCTTGAACTTTTTCTTCTAAGCCATCTACTCTTCTTTTTAAAAAACCTCTATAATCATTATCCGGTACAAAACATATTTCGTAACTCTCACTTTTTTTTGCTAATTCAGGATAACCTAAATCGTGAGCCATTTGTCTGATTTCGGTTTTGTGATATTTACCTAAAGGCATGATGGTTCTACTTAACAGTTCTTGATCCAGACCCCACAATACATAGCTTTGATCTTTTGTTTCATCTAGTCCTTTACTGATAAAATATCTACTGTTCAGTTGATTCACTTCTGCATAATGACCTGTTGCAATAAAATCACAGTCTAATGCATTAGCTCTTTTTAATAAAGCTTTCCATTTGATATGTGTATTGCACATCACACATGGGTTGGGAGTTCTGCCTGCTAAATATTCTTCAACAAAATTTTCAATTACAAAATCGCCAAACTCTTCTCTAATGTCTAAAATAAAATGAGGAAATCCATGATGTACAGCTGCTTGTCGAGCATCATTAAAACTATCAATATTACAACAACCTGTTTCTTTTTTAGATGTGCCACCACCACTAGTTGCATAGTCCCAAGTTTTCATAGTTATGCCTACCACTTCATAACCTTCATGATGTAACATTAATGCTGTAACAGTACTATCAATACCACCACTCATAGCAACCATTACTTTTCCCTTCTTGCTCATGTTGCAAAATTAAATTAAAAGAATTACTAACTAAGAAATATTGAAATCTTAACTTTTTGTGTAGGGTAGAAGAGCATCGGCTAGTATTCTATCATTACTTAAACGAGGCACTTTGTTTTGACCACCTAATTTACCAATAGATTTCATGTAATCTATAAAACCATTTTTTTGGATGGTTCTAATATGTAGTTGTTCTAAAATATTTCCTGTAATTAAATCATCGTAATAAACATTGTTTGCCCTTAAATAATCATCTACTTTTTTACTAAAAGCTTCTACATCTTTGGGTTGATTTTGAAATTCAATAAACCATTCGTGATAACTTTTACTATCGTCTTGTGCAATTTTTGGTGCAACAGTAAATTCTACTATGGATATTTTTTCTTCATTTGCTGCTTTTAATAAAGCATGTTCTACTTCTTCTGCAATAACATGTTCACCAAATGCAGAAATGAAATGTTTAATTCTTCCAGAAACTATAATTCTATAAGGATTTAAACTCACAAATTTTATGGTGTCACCAATATTATAAGCCCATAATCCTGCATTGCTACTAACAATTAAAGCATAGTTTACATTCAGTTCAACATCTTTCAAAGTCAATCTGGTTGGGCTTTCTGAAAAAATTTCATGAGCTGGAACAAATTCGAAAAATATACCACTATTGGTATTAAGTAGCATTCCCTTTTCATTTTGATCATCTTGAAAAGCAAAAAAACCTTCACTTGCAGGAAAGAGTTCTATAGTATCAACTTTTCTTCCAATGCTTTCAAAAAGTTTTGTTCTGTAGGGTTCAAAATTTACACCACCATAAACCATAACACTAAAGTTTGGAAAAAGTTCTCCAACTTTTTTTCCAGATTGCTGTTCTAATTTATCAAAATACATTTGTACCCAAGGTGGTATACCACTGATGAGCGTCATATTTTGTTGAATAGTTTCCTCTACAATATGAGCAAGCTTTTGTTCCCAATCTTCAATACAATTTGTTTCAAAACTAGGTAATTGATTAGCCCTTAAATATTTTGGAACATGATGATTAACAATACCACTTAATCTTCCTGTAGGAATATTAGCAATTCTTTCTAACTCAGGAGAGCCACTTAAAAAAATCATTTTGCCATTTGCAAAACTGTAATTACCAGAATTTACCATATAACATAAAAGTGCATTTCTGGCTGTATTAATGTGGTTCGAAATGGAATCTTTTGTAATAGGAATATATTTTACTCCACTTGTTGTTCCACTGGTTTTGGCAAAATATATGGGATTTCCGGGCCATAAAATATTCGATTTGCCCTTTTTTATTTCCTCTATATAAATTTTTAACTCTTCATAATCTCTTATTGGGACTGCCTTAATAAAATCTGAGTGGGTTTTAATTTGGTTAAAGACATGGTCTTTGCCAAAAACTGTTTTTTGAGCTTTTTGTATGAGTATTTTAAAGATAATATTCTGATCTTCAATAGCATTTGCCTTGCTTTTTTGTATTTTACTATTAATGAATTGTGCAAAGGGTTTTGCTAAAATCGATTTTAAATCCATGTTGTAAAGCTAAGAAATCATGAATATATTCTACCAATAATAGCTATGTATGGTAGTAAGTTTAACAATTCAACTTTTTAACAGAAACTAAATTGTAAAAACATTTTCTTATTTCAGAGTATAACCTTACTTTTGCCGTCCAAAAAATTTTTGAGTTATGTTAGCTGTAGTAAAAATTGCGGGACAGCAATTTAAAGTTAAAGCAGGAGATAGTTTATATGTTCCACATTTAGCAGGAAACACTGGAGATAAAGTTGAGTTTAACGATGTTTTGTTTACTGAAAATGGTGGCACTGTTTCTATATCGAATATTAAAGCATCTGTGAAAGCAGAAATTACAAAAGCACTTGTACAAGGCGATAAAGTAATTGCTTTTAAAATGAAAAGAAGAAAAGGGTTCAGAAAAAAACATGGACACCGTACTCACTATACTCAAATTAAAATTGAAAGTATAGCGTAATACTTTTTTAAAAAAAGTAAATTTCAATTAAATTATTTTTTAATTGAGCAGTAAATAAAATTTTATAAAATAGTAATTATAAAAAGATGGCACATAAAAAAGGTGAAGGTTCAGTAAAGAACGGTAGAGATAGTAACAGTAAAAGATTAGGAGTAAAAATTTTTGGAGGACAGCCTGCAATAGCCGGAAACATTATCATTCGTCAGAGAGGTACTGTTTATCATCCTGGTAAAAATGTAGGTGTAGGAAAAGATTTTACGTTATTTGCATTAGCAAATGGAGTTGTAAATTTCAAAAAAGGAACTAATCAAAAAACTACTGTTTCTGTTATTGAAGCAGAAGCATAATAAATTTTTTTTTGTAGTTTGAAAAATGTTTCTATTTTAGTGGCATATTTACTAACCATTAAATTTTAAAACATGGCAAAAGCTGCAAAAAAAGCTGCTCCAAAAAAAGCTGCTGCAAAAAAAGCTGCTCCTAAAAAAGCTGCTCCTGCAAAAAAAGCTGCTCCTAAAAAAGCCGCTCCTAAAAAAGCTGCTCCAGCAAAGAAAGCTGCTCCTAAAAAAGCTGCTCCAGCAAAAAAAGCTGCTCCTAAAAAAGCTGCTGCAAAGAAAGCTGCACCTAAAAAGAAATAATAACTTTTTAGTAAAACAGATATCATTTAAGTCTCGAAGCAATTCGAGACTTTTTTTATTTCATTAATTTACTTTTTCGAATAAAACCCAAATATCATTAATTGAATTGAGGCCTTTTTTATGCAGCATTACATTTAAATGCCAAAGTGCAGAAGATGAATACAAAATTGGCTGATAACCAAATTTCTCTGGGTTAAAATTCTGGTCTCTTAAATCATTATAAGTCGAAATAATATAGTGTGAAAAGAATTGCTTTGAAAGATGAGCTGAATCTCTACTACTAAAGTTTACAAAATTTGTTGATTGTAAAGATTTGCTATAAAAAACTAAAGGAAGTTTACTTTCTGTTTGTAATGGATTTCTCTCGAAACAAGAAACCGTTTGATGTTGTAGTTTCTTTTCTTTGCTTAATCGCTCAATAAAGTGAATGCTTTGTGAATAAGGAATAAAAATAAACGTAATCAATAAAATTACATTTAGACCCATACTAAAAATTATAATTCGTTTATAAAATTTATTAGTTTGAAATCGTTGAATTAAATTTTCATAATTACCAAAAGATAAAATAATTGGTATTATGTTTATTATGGTAAATAAAAACCTTTCTTCTTTATGAGCCACCATGCTGTGACCAATTAAAAAAAATAGGCAACTAATAACAATTGGGTGTTTGAACTTTTGAATACTTACTTTAAAATATTTTATTAAAAGTATAATGCTTATTGGTGGAACAAGAACAACTCCTAGTAAAACACTTAAATAATAAAAGAAGCTTTTTTCACCAAATGATGCAGCTACACCTTCAACAATATTTTTATTGAAATATAAAAAAGGTGTAAACACAATTTTTTGATAAAATAAAAAATCAATAAAAACATTTAGTGCAACACCAAGTGAAAAGCCAAACAATAAAAGAAAGGTTGTAGAATATTTTTTTTCGAGAAAGAAAATAAGAAAGAAGAAACCAGCTATAGCAAAACCAAGTTGGAATCGCATATAAAAACTAATTGCTATTAAAAATCCAATCAATAATAAATTAATCCAAGACTTTTTATTTTCTAATGTTTGTTTATGAAATAAAAAAATAGAAAAGAAAAAAATAAGGGCAGCAGTAATTTCTGAGCTAAATAAAGTTCTTGAATATGGTAAAAACCAAGAAAAATTGATGATGAGTAATGTTACAATTAAATTTTTATGACTAGTATGTTTGTTATAAAAGAATGCTATATAGTTGAGTAGGTACCAAAATAGTAAGCCTTGAATTAATCTAAGAATCAAAAGCTGTATAAACGGATTTAGGACACCTAAATACTCAACTATTAATCTATATCCAGAAAATAAATAAACTTGAATGGTGGGTCTTATACTGCTTTCTAACTCCCATACAGAATTGGCTGCATTGGGCAAATGTAATTGCAAAGAAGAAAATTCAATAATCTGAAAATGTTGATCAGGATGAAAATATCCAATACCTGTAATACAGAAAACTATTTGAATCAACAATCCAAAACCTAAAACCAATTGTATACTTGTTGAGTCTTTAATTGTGAGGATGTAAGATTTCAAAGTAAAATAGCTTAAATGTTTTTGAAAGTGTTTAAGTCAAGAATATTTGGGCAAAAACTATATTCTTGTTCATCGTTACTACAAATAATAACTAATCTGTTTTCTGTAAAATTTTGTATAAGCTGGTGGTATAACTCTATACCCTGTTTGTCTAAATTTGAGCAAGGTTCGTCTAAAAGTAATAAAGTACTATTGCTAAAAAATGCCTGAGCTAATTTCAGCCTTTGCTTCATTCCACTACTAAAAAAACGTATTTGTTTATCTGCTGCTGTTGAAAGTTGAACTTGTTCTAAAATTTCTATTGTTTTAAATTTTGTAGTAAACACTTTGAATTTAGAATGAAAATTTAAAAACTCAGTTGCTGTCATTTCTTCAATTAATTCAATATATGGAGCAGCAATGCTGGCTTGAGAAAAATAGTGCTCTTGGTTATAGCTATTGCTAATATTACCTTCTGTTGCTTGAATAAAACCTAAAATGATTTGTAATAATGTACTTTTTCCGCTTCCATTAGATCCTGTAATGGCATACATTTCATTTTGAGAAAAAGAGTAATTTATATTTCTAAATATCCAATCTCTATTGAATTTTTTGCCAATATTATTTAATTGAATATTCATGAGTTTTTTTAAAGTGCTTCTTTAATGTCTTGCATCATTTTTATAGCAATATTTTGTGCAGTATGCTCAAAATTACTCTCACTATAAATTCTAATAATAGGTTCAGTATTGCTAGTTCTTAAGTGTACCCAATCGTTTTCAAATTCAATCTTTAAACCATCTTCGGTGTTAGTTGGGTATTTTTTGTATTTAGATTTTATATGTTCAAATATTTTATTAATATCGAATCCATTTTCTAAATCAATTTTATTTTTACTAATAAAATAATCAGGGTAGGTGTTGCGTAATTGTTTTGCCGTTTTATTTTCTTTAGCTAAATGGCTTAAAAAAAGAGCAATACCAATTAGTGCATCCCTTCCATAATGTAAATCAGGAACAATAATTCCTCCATTTCCTTCGCCACCTATTACTGCATTAGTAGCTTTCATTTTGTTCACCACATTTACTTCTCCAACAGCAGAAGGGGTATAGATTCCACCATGTTTAATTGTAATATCTTTTAGTGCTTTGGTCGATGACATATTACTTACAGTATTTCCTTTCTTATATTTCAATATATAATCTGCAATGGCAACTAAAGTATATTCTTCTCCAAACAATGAGCCATCTTCACATATAAAGCAAAGTCTATCTACATCTGGGTCAACAACTATTCCTAAATCTGCTTTTTGTTTTACAACTTCATTACAAATTTCGTTGAGGTGTTGGGGTAAAGGTTCTGGGTTATGAGCAAAATTACCATGCATTTCACTATTTAAAACTTCAACATCATTAATGCCAAGTGCTTTTAATAGTTTAGGTATTGCAAATGCACCAGAGCTGTTGATGGCATCAACAACTATTTTAAATTTCTTGGTTTTTATAGCGTTAATATCAACAAGTGAATAATCTAAAATTGCTTGAAGATGTTGATCTAATGCAGTTGTATTAATGATATGTTTTCCTAATTGATTAACAGAAACAAAATTAAAATCTGATTGATCTGCTATATCTAAAATTAATTGCCCATCTGCAGCACTAATAAATTCACCTTTGTTATTTAATAATTTTAAGGCATTCCATTCTTTTGGGTTATGACTAGCAGTTAAAATGATTCCTCCACTTGCTTGCTCAAAAACTACAGCCATTTCAACAGTAGGCGTTGTGCTTAAGCCAACATCAATCACATCAATACCTAATGATTGTAGTGTGCTAACAACAATATTTTGTACCATTACTCCGCTTATACGTGCATCTCTGCCAACAACTACTTTAGGTTGTTGTGGATGTTGTTGTTTTAACCAAGTACCATAAGCTGCTGTAAATTTTACAATGTCTAAAGGGGATAATCCTTCTCCAACTTTTCCTCCAATGGTTCCTCTTATTCCGGATATGCTTTTAATTAATGCCATAATGCTAATGATAACTTTTTGCGAAGTTAAATGAATGATGGGTTAAAGTAAAGGAAGAAAAATCTTATTAACTTTTTGTAGACGCAACTATATTTTTATTATATAAAGGCAATAAAATAACACAAATGAAGCCAACTACAACAATAATGGCAAATTGTGCAAACCATTGTAAAGTTCCATTAGCTAAACCAAGTGCGTAAGGAACATTATTAATTTCTAAAACCTTTGCAATTAAAATAGCATAAGCTCCAATACCTCCAGGAGTTAAAATCATTCCAATACTTGCAAAAGCTAAACAGCTAACTGCAGCAGGTAAGCCTACACCAGTGCCTGTTGTTGCATATAAGCCAATCCATGTTCCTGCTAAATATAAAATCCAAATTAAAATTGAGTAAAATATAAATAAATTTTTTTGCTTCAATTTAAGTGCACTTAATAAACCTTCAATAATACCTTTTATAATAACTTTAGTTTTGGTAAAGATGATTTGCCATTTTTTGGCAATTGTCATCCATGCTATAAAAACAACAAAAGCTAAAGCAAAAATCATTTTAATGTTAAATGCAGATTGACTTTCATTTGTTTTGATAGATGATGAATAATCCATCATTTTATAATAAGCTTCAATTACTACATCATATTGTAGAAACAAGGCAAGAGCAAACATTAGTAGTAAGCAAATAACATCGAATGCCCGTTCTGCAACTATGGTTCCAATATTTTTTTCAGCAGGTATGTGTTCGTACTTTGCAAGAATGGTACATTTTAATATTTCACCTAAACGTGGTAAAGCAAAATTGGCTAAGTAGCCAATCATTACAGCAAAAAAAGTATTGGCTAAACTGGGCTTATATCCCATAGGCTCCATCAATAATTTCCAACGTAAAGCTCTAATAACGTGACTAGCACTGAGAATTAAAAATACCGGAATAATCATCCAATATTTTGCTGTTTTTAATGATTTTGCAAAAGCTTCATATTCTGTTTGTGGTATTTGTTGAATACTCCACCAAACTAAAAAAATACCCAAGCTAAAAAAAATGCAAAACTTTAGAATAGTGAATATTTTTTTATTCATGAATAGATGATATTAGTGTTACAATTTAACCAAAATCTAATTCGGTATTATCGCCAATATTTAGTTTTCTGCTAAGTCCTTTAACACAAGCATCGCTACCAATGAGGGAGTTGTCTAAAACAACTTCATTAAGTGTAGTAAAATTACCAATAATACAATTTTTAACTATAGATTCATCAATTTTTGTGTTGTTACCTATAGTAACGTAAGGCCCAATGATAGAATTATTAATTTCACAGCCACTTGCAATACTTACCGGTGGAATGATTATGGTGTTGTTAAACTGATGATCTGTTTGAATATTACCACCATATTTTTTTAAAATAATTGCATTACTTTCTAAAAGTGTTTCCTTCTTACCACAGTCGAACCAATTTTTAACCTTAAAACTTTTAAATTTAATGCCTCTGTTTATCATGCAATCTAATGCATCAGTTAAACTATAATCTCCCTGAGTTTTGATGTCTTGAGAAAATATATGATGCAAGCACTCGAACAATACATGGCTTTCTTTTATTTTATATAAGCCCACAAGTGCCATATTACTTTTAGGTATTGCAGGTTTTTCTATTACTTGTTCAATAAAGCCTTCATCATTTATTGAAGCAACCCCAAAGTTTCTAGGGTCATCAACTTTTTTAATACCCAACATGCTACACTCACTTTCTATAACTTCTTTTATATCGAACTCACAAATCGTATCTCCGAGTGTTATAAAAACCTCATCATTATTTATAATGTCTTTTGTAAGTTCAATGGCATGCCCTGTTCCTTGTCGTTCGTTTTGATACACAAAATGAGTTGTAAGATGAGGATATTCTTGATGCACATATTCTTGAATTTTTTCTCCTAAATATCCAACAATAAACACAAATTCATTAATACCTGCTTCATGTAATTGATCAACTATAAAACTTAAAATAGTTTTTCCAGCAATAGGAATTAAAGCTTTGGGTTGAGTATATGTATGTGGTCTTAACTTAGTACCTGCTCCAGCTACGGGAATAATTGCTTTCATCAACAAAATTTTTATTATAGAAGCATAAGTTTAAAATTTTGCCTCTCATAATAGTTTTGAGCGGTGAAAGTAGCAAAAAACCATTAATCCAACTGTGTTAAATTTATATCCATAACATTAAGCTAACATTTAAGGATTATTTTTGAAGCCATTCTTATGCATAAACATTTTATTTCACGAGATATTAGTTGGTTAAGCTTTAATGCAAGGGTATTGCAAGAAGCTGCAGACGAAACTGTGCCTTTAAAACAACGAATCAGATTTCTAGGCATCTTCAGTAATAATACTGATGAATTTTTTCGGGTTCGTGTAGCTACATTAAAACGCATGATTGAGTATACACAAATTAATAAAAGTCTCAATATGCATTTGGAGGAGTCTCCTCAAAAAATTGTAGATGAAATTCAAGTCATCGTATTACAGCAACAAAGTGAATTTAATAGAATTTGGAAAGGCATTTTAGCTGAGTTAAAACGAAATAAAATTTTCTTAAAAAATGAAGCTAACTTAAACAAAGAACAAGCTGTTTTTGTTAAGAAATTTTTTGACGAAAAAGTAAGGGGCCATGTAATTCCATTAATGATAGAAGGACTTACACAAATGCCTTATTTAAGAGAAAAAAGTATTTTTTTAGGTGTTACCATGCGAAAGCAAACAACTGCTTATCATCAGAAATATGCTTTAATAGAAGTGCCTGTAAAATATGTAGGAAGGTTTGTACAATTACCATCAAAAACAGGCGAAAAAAATATTATTTTATTAGAAGATATTATTCGTTTTAACCTGCCACATATTTTCACCTATTTTGATTATGATGTGTTTGAATCGTGGATTTTTAAAGTGACCAAAGATGCTGAAATTGATTTAGACAGTGACATTAATACCAGCTTTGTTGAAAAGATGGAAAAAGGGATAAAGAATAGAAGAAAAGGGAAAACTGTTCGTTTTGTTTATGACAAAGAAATGGATGCTGGTTTACTTCAATTCTTAATTAGAAAATTAGATTTAAATAAAAAAAGTAATATCATTCCAGGTGGTAGAATCCATAACTACAGGCATTTTATGGACTTTCCAGATGTTTTTAAAACCAGAAATAAAACTCAATCTCCCATTTATCATCCTGCATTCTTACAAAATAAAAGAATTGACGAAGTAATTGTTCAACAAGATGTGATGTTGCATTTTCCTTATCACTCATTCGAACATATAATAGATGTATTACGTGAAGCTGCAATGGATGAGAAAGTAATTTCTATAAAAATAACTGCTTATCGTTTAGCTCAAAATTCTAAAATTATAAACGCTTTAATTAATGCTGCACGAAATGGAAAAAAAGTTTTGGTAATGTTAGAGCTTAAAGCAAGGTTCGATGAAGAAGCTAATATTGAATGGAAAAGTATTTTAGAAGAAGAAGGCGTGAAAGTTGTAATTGGAGTACCTCGTATGAAGGTTCATGCAAAAATTTGTGTCATTCAAAAAAAAGAGAAGAATAAAATTGTTCAGTATGGTTTTGTTAGCACAGGCAACTTAAACGAAAAAACGGCAAAAGTTTATTCAGATAATTGTTTATTAACTGCCAATCCTAAAGTGATGGCAGATATTAATAAAATATTTCATTATTTAGAAAACTGGAAAACCAAGGAAAGTTTACTAAAGCAATGTAAAACTTTATTGATTTGTCCAACCAACATGCGACAAAAAATTTATGCTTTAATTGATAAAGAAATTAAAACAGCAAAAAATAAAAAAGCAGCATCAATCATTATAAAATGCAATTCTTTAAGTGATAAAATACTTATTGAAAAACTTAGAGATGCAGCTGAAGCAGGAGTAGAGATTAAGTTAATTATTCGTGGTATTTATTGTGCAACATTTTCAAACAAAAAAACCAAAATACCTGTAAAAGCAATAAGTATTGTAGATGAATATTTAGAGCATGGAAGAATAATGGTTTTTGGTGAAGGTAAAAAAGCAAAAGTGTTTATTTCTTCAGGAGATTGGATGGTTAGAAATTTAGATCATAGAATTGAAGCTGCTGTTGAAATTATTAATTCGGCTATTAAAAAAGAAATTCAAGATATTTTACAAATTCAATTAAATGATAATGTTAAAGCAAGAGTTCTCAACACAAGTTTAAGTAACGAATATGTTAGAAATCAACTGAGAAAAAAGTACAGATCGCAAGTAGAAACATATAAATATTTATTGAACAAAGTGGTTAGTTTTAAATAAACAGAAAGTATACAAATGAAATTAGCAGCAATTGATATTGGAAGTAATGCAGCAAGACTATTAATCAGTGAGGTTTCAATCGATTCAAATGGGGAGCCATTGTTTAATAAAATAAACTTAGTTCGAGTTCCACTAAGGCTAGGTTTCGATGTTTTTGAAAATGGTTTTATTTCTCAAGAAAAAAAACACATGATGATTGAAACCATGAAAAGCTATGCACACTTATTGAAAGCTTATCACATAGATAATGTATTGGCATGTGCTACTAGTGCAATGAGAGATGCATCTAATGGTTTAGAAGTTAAAGATGAGATTAAGCAAAAAACAGGAATAGATGTTAGAATTATTAGTGGAGATGAAGAAGCTAGTTTTATTTACGAAAATCATATTGCTGAACATTTAGATAAAGAACATTCTTATCTCTATATTGATGTAGGTGGCGGAAGTACAGAACTCACTTTTTTTGATCAAGGAAAATTAATGTATAAAGAATCTTTTAATATAGGAACTATTCGATTATTAAAAGGAATGGTAACTGATGATATTTGGGATGAAATGAAAGATCATTTAAAGAAAAACACTTCTAGTAAATTACCAATGGTAGCTATTGGCAGTGGGGGTAACATAAATAAAATATTTTCTTTAAGTAAACGAAAAGAAGGAAAGCCATTGAGTTTAGAGTCTTTGAAAGATTATTATAAAGAATTATCGAGTGTAAACTTAGAGCAACGTATAAAAGTGTATAAACTAAAAGAAGATAGGGCAGATGTGATTGTGCCAGCTTTACAGATTTATATAAGTGTAATGCGTTGGGCTAATATTGATCAAATTTATGTGCCAAAGATTGGGTTAGCCGATGGATTGATTCAACATTTATACGAAGAAATTAGTTCTCCATTAACCACTTAGTTAAGGTTTGATATTGTTCTAAAAGCTTTGGTTCATTTTGTAAAGCATTTAAGTGTTTTGCAATTGTTATTTCATCTTTTCTAATTGCAGGTCCTGTAAACAATTCTTTGGGTTGTTGTGTTTTAATGTTGTTTGCTGTAGCTTCTATTAAAGGATATAATAATTCAAAATTGATTTTATTAGCACTACAAATATTTGCACTTTGAGCATACATAAAGTTTACAAAATTGTTGGCAAAAACTGCAGCAATATGAAGTTGTAATCTTTGTTCATCATTTCCATAGTTTACAAAAGTTGACAAACTTTCTGCAAATGTTTTTAAAACAGATAAAGTATTATCATTATTACCATCAATCAGAAATGGAATGGTTGTTTCTAAACTCATATTGCTTTTTAAACTTTGAATGGGGTATAAAACGCCATAGTTTAAAGAAATATGCTGCAAAACTGATTTATTAATAGCTCCTGCAGTATGAACAATAATTTTATCGTTGAGTTGCCAATTAGTAGAAATTTCCTCAATGGCCTTATCACTAACAGCCATTATATAAATATCAGCACCTTTTGTTATATCTTTTATTGCAGTAACAGGTTGGGCATTTACTGCTTTAGCTAATGTTGTTGCATTGTTTAAATTTCTTCCAAAAATTTGAGCTATAGTATGTCCTTTTTGAAAAATTAGTTTACTTAAAACACTTGCTACATTACCTGTTCCAATTATTGTTACTATCATATATTTGAATTCATGAAGTTATCTAAAAAGCAAAAATTATTCATTCAACTCTATAAAACAAAGTTCAAGACCATTTCTATTTTTTCAAAGCAAAAAGCTGCAGAAAGTTTATTTAAACTTTTTTGTACGCCTTATAGTGGAAAAGTAAAACGAAAAGCACCTCCATTTTTCAAAAGAGCTAATGCATTGAATTTTGTTTATGAAGGTAATACAATTAGAGGTTGGCAATGGATTCCTAATAATTGTAATGGCAAAAAAGTTTTAGTGGCACATGGTTTTGATAGTTGTTGCTACAAATCTGAAGCTATTATACACAAGCTTTTTTTAACAGGGTTCGAAGTATTAGCATTTGATGCACTAGCACATGGTGAAAGTGATGGAAAAACTGCAAATGTTAAACAGTATGGTGAATGTATTAAAATGATTGATGAACAATTTGGAAAATTATATGCAATTGCAGGACATTCTTTTGGAGGTTTAGCAACTTGTTTAATAGTTGAAAAAACTTTACCACATATAGAAAAAATTGTTTTAATAGCTCCTGCAGTTGAAACTACAAGAGCAATTGATAACTTTTTTAAATTTTTAAAAATGCCAATTGAATTAAAACCTTTTTTAGAGCATTATATTTTAGAACAATCTGGAAACAAGCCTGAATATTATTCTGTAACAAGAGCTTTAAATAATGTACCATCAAAAGTTTTGTGGGTACACGATGAAAAAGATTTTATTTGTCCAATTGAAGATTTAAAACCAACTCAAGAAAAAAATTATCCACATGTTGAATTTTATATCACATCAGGACTTGGACACAATGTTATTTACCGCAACCCCAATGTATTACAGAAAATAGCTTTTTTCTTGTACGAATAAATTATCTTCTTACTCTAACCCATCTTGCAGGAACCCAACAATGGCCTCTTCTTTTTTTATACTTCCATTGCCCTGGAATATAACGATAGCCTACTCTTGGTTCGGCCCAATAACCATTTACTAAAACGTATTTACCATTTCTCCAAACATAATCTGGTTCAATCCAAATATGACGAGGTGATGGACAAATAGGTCTTGGATCATTAACAACAACAGTTGGTCTTACATTAACATAAATCTGAGCTTGACTTACAGATGAATGGAAAGTTATAAAACTTAACAAAAAAACTGATAACATAATTTTTTTCATAACAAGGATTTAATGCTTTATTGATATGAATAAATATTAATAGTTTAATGTAAATTAGAATTTATCATTTTTTTAAATTTTTCTATTTTTCCATTTATTGCTTTTCATATAAATAAATGCAGGAATCAATAGACTTCCCCAATATACCAATTCAGCCATCCAGCCTATGGTGATGCTTAAATTAAGTTTTTCCAACACAATATATACATAGGTGCAGTAAAGAGTTATTGCTAAAAACTCTATTCTTAAAGTAATATTTGTATTGCCTGTACCAATAACAGCATTGAGCCAAACAACAGAAAAACTCATCAGTAATAATGCCAATGTTACTACTCTTAATACTGGAATTGCTGCTGTATTAAATGCTTCAGTTTGTCCGTAAACACTTAAATACAATTCAGGAAAAATATTAATGAGTATGCAAATTGAAATGGAAAATGTAAATGATAATTTTAAAATTTTATTGATGAGTATAAATACTTTATCCTGCAAACCCTGACCAATTACATTACTCACCATAGTATTGGTAGTAGCAGCAAAAGCCCAGGTAACACAACCAAAAACACCAAAAACATTTCGCATAATGTTTGATATAGCACCTGCCTGATTGCCATGATGTTCACTTAAAACAAAGAAAAACTCCCATGCCATAATACTTAATAAATGTTGAGCTATTAAAGGAGCACTTTGTTTAAAGATGATTTTTGCAACAGCTTTATCCCATAATTGTTCAGCCTGAAATTGTAATTGCTGCTTAATCTTTTTAAATCTAATAATTTGCCATACAGTTATAAATGCTAAAGCTTCTGCTAATATTGATGCATAAGCTGCTCCATTAAAACCTAAATCAGGAAAACCCAGATTTCCAAAAATTAAAGTATAATCAAAAAATACATTGCTTGTTGCTTCAATGGCTGTACCAAATATTAAATACTTAGCATGGTTAGTGCCTACCAATAATGCATTACGAATTTGAAATTGAAATAAAAAAAACAAACCCCAGATTCTAATGTGTAAAAAATCTATCGCAAGTTGTGCATTGCTAGCATCTGATAAGGCATAATTAAAAAAGATTGGAGCAATCAGCCATGTAACTGCAATACCAAATGCAGCAAATACAAAGGCCAACTTTTTACCGTGATCAAATAAAAAACCAATGGCTTCAATTTTATTTTCGCCTGCTCTACGTGCAAACAACATTTGCAAACCATTACTTAAACCAATACCAATTACTGCAAATATTAAATAATACACCCCTGTAATACCGGCAACTGAAAGGGTTTGCTCACCAAGTCTACCCAAAAAAATATTATTAGTAATAAAGTTGAGCTGAGGAACAATAATGGCCAATGAAATCGGTAAAACAATAGATAGAATTCTTTTGTTAGAAATATCTAATCTATAATCTTTAGCTATTATTTCTGCCATATAACAAAACTAATGGAAGTTGGAGTTTGAGTTAAAAACTTTTCTATTGCAATCTTATAGATTAATTACACAGGGTGCTTCGTTCCTCGCAGTGACTTTGAATTATTGTATAAAAAAACCCAGCTATATTTTAGCTGGGTTTTACATTTATTTTTTAAGAAAGATTATTCTTCAATCTTCACTTTTCCTTTGCTCTTTGCAATTACTTCTTCAGCAATATTGTTTGGAGCTGGATTGTAGTGTGAAAACTCCATAGTTGAAGTTGCACGACCAGAAGATAATGAACGTAGTTGAGTTACATATCCAAACATTTCACTCAATGGAACTTTTGCTTTAATAACTTGTAAGTTAGCTCTGCTATCCATTCCTTCTAACATACCTCTTCTTCTGTTTAAGTCACCAGTAACATCACCCATGTATTGATCTGGAGTTAATACTTCCACTTTCATAATAGGTTCTAGTAAAGTTGGTTTTGCTTTTCTTCCTGCTTCTCTAAATGCAGATTTAGCACAAAGTTCAAAACTCATAGAATCAGAATCCACATCGTGATAGCTACCATCAAATACTCTAACTTTCATATTATTAACTGGGTAACCAGCTAAAACACCTGTAACCATTGAAGTTTCAAATCCTTTTTGAATTGCAGGAACAAATTCTTTAGGAATAGAACCTCCGAATAAGTCGTTTACAAATTGGAAATGTTTTCCTTCATTTGCTGCTAACCATTCTTCATCAGCTGGTCCTAAATCGAATTGAATATCTGCGAATTTACCCCTACCACCAGATTGCTTTTTCAAAATCTCACGATGAGTAACCACTTGACCAAATGACTCTTTGTAAGCCACCTGAGGTGCACCTTGATTTACTTCTACTTTAAACTCACGACGCATACGATCGATGATAATTTCTAAGTGAAGCTCACCCATTCCACGTAAAATAGTTTGACCAGTATCTTCATCAGTATTTACTCTTAATGTAGGATCTTCTTCAACTAATTTAGCAATAGCCATACCCATTTTATCAACGTCTGCTTGAGTTTTAGGCTCAACGGCAATGGCAATAACTGGTTCAGGAATAAACATATTTTCTAAAGTGATCGGATGTTTTTCATCGCATAAAGTATCACCAGTTTTAATTTCTTTAAAACCTACTGCAGCAGCAATATCTCCAGCTTCAATAAAATCTACTGGGTTTTGTTTGTTAGCAAACATTTTCATGATACGGCTAATACGCTCTTTCTTTCCACTTCTTACATTTAATACATAAGAACCTGCATCTAAATGACCAGAATAGCAACGGAAGAATGCTAAACGACCTACGAATGGATCGGTCATAATTTTGAAAGCTAATGCAGCAAAAGGTTCTTTAGCATCAGCTTTTCTTGTAATTTGTTCGCCAGTATCTGGATTAGTACCTACTGTATCTTCAATATCTAATGGACCAGGCAAATATCTACAAACAGCATCTAAAGCAGTTTGTACACCTTTATTTTTGAAAGATGATCCACACATCATTGGAACAATTGATAAATCGATACAAGCTTTACGAATGGCTTCATGCATTTCATCTTCTGTAATGCTATTAGGATCTTCAAAGAATTTCTCCATTAAAGTATCATCATATTCAGCAACAGCTTCAACTAATTTAGCTCTCCACTCATTAGCTTCTTCTACCATATCAGCAGGAACATCAATTTCATCAAAAGTCATTCCTTCGGTTTCCATATGCCAAATAATACCTTTCATTTTAATAAGGTCAACAACCCCAGTAAAATTATCTTCAGCACCAATTGGTAATTGTAAAGGCACAGCTTTTGCACCTAACATATCTTTAACTTGTTGTACCACCATTAAAAAGTCGGCACCACTTCTATCCATTTTATTTACAAAACCAATTCTTGGTACTTTATAACGATTTGCTTGACGCCATACCGTTTCAGATTGTGGTTCAACACCATCAACAGCACTAAATAATGCAATTAAGCCATCCAATACACGCATTGAACGTTCTACTTCTACAGTAAAATCTACGTGACCCGGAGTATCAATAATATTAAAATAATAACTTTTAGTGTTTGCATCAGCAACACCTTTAACAGTTGGGAATTTCCATTGACAGCTAACAGCAGCAGAAGTAATAGTAATACCACGTTCTTTTTCTTGTTCCATCCAGTCAGTTGTTGCAGCACCATCGTGTACTTCACCAATTTTATGAATCATACCTGTGTAGCGTAAAATACGCTCTGTTGTTGTGGTTTTACCAGCATCAATATGTGCTGCAATACCAAAGTTGCGTTGAAATTTTAAGTCTGCCATTTTTTTATTTTGTGAATTCTTGAATATTAAATGTGAATTTTGTAACGAAAAAAGAACTGATTTTTCTTGGTTACAAATTAGCACATTCGCTTAATTGTTTATTTTTTCGAGCGGCAAAGGTAAGGAGTTCTATAATACATTAGTGAATTGAAGAAATAACAAATTCTTAAATAATTGCTTCAATAACATTTGGGTTAAGTTTAAATGTCAAAATTTGAATTTAAATATTGAAAATGAATTGTTTGCATATTTAATCAGGGTCATTAATTATAAATCTCTTATGATTATTTGATGCAGGTCGGAGAAACTGTACTGAAATTCGGCTACTCTTGATTTTGAAATTGCAATCTTTAATTGACAAAAAAGTTGAGTATTATTTTCAATTATAGTGGCATCTAGTTTTTTGAGTACTTGCATTACAGCATTGGTTTGAGTATAGTCATACTCTAACTCGAAATATTGTAAAATAGGTTTTTGAACTATTTGAGTAGTTTGTAAAGCTAAAGATGTTGTGGTTTTATAAGCATTTATAAGTCCAGGTACACCCAATAATGTTCCTCCAAAATACCTCACAACTATTATTAATACATCTGTTATATTTTTAGATTCAATAGCATTTAATATGGGTTTTCCTGCTGAACCATTGGGTTCACCAGCATCAGAAGACCTAAAATTTGTGTTATCTAAACCTATTTTATAAGCAAAACAATAATGGTTAGCTTTTGGATGTAGATTTTTTACTTCTTGCATAGCCAACTTAAAATCTTCCTTGTTCTTAATCGGATAAGCTAGTGCAATAAATTTGCTACCTCTATCTTTAAATTCTGCACTACCTTTTGTTGAAATTGTAAAATAAAAATCTATTCTTGACTCCATAAATCTTGTTCTGAGTCAGCAAAAATGCTTACTTCAATCCAATAAAAAAACCTATTAAATATTTGTTTAAATACTTTATCTTTGTGCTTCAACGCTGTGCATTAATATGATGTACGGCGTTGTATTTTTATATCCTTTGTAAACTTAAATTGAGATTTATGAGTGAATATGTTACACAAGAGACTTTTGATAAGATGCGTGAAGAACTGCAAAGAATGAAAGGCGTCGATCGTCCGGCTGCTTCAAAAGCTATTGCAGAAGCTAGAGAAAAAGGAGATTTGCGTGAAAATGCAGAATACGATGCAGCAAAAGAAGCACAAGGTATGCTTGAAGCACGTATTAAACAATTAGAAGGTGTAATTGCTACAGCAAAAATTGTTGATCCTACAACTATTGATACCAGTAAAGTAACCATACTTACAAAAGTTACTATTACAAACATTGCCAACAAGAAAACAGTAACTTATCAAATTGTTGGAGAAAAGGAAGCGGATTTAAAAGAAAAAAAGATATCAGCATCTTCACCTATTGGACAAGGATTGTTAGGTAAAGCAATTGGTGAAATAGCAGAAGTTCATGCACCTACTGGGATTTTAAAATTCAAAGTTGAAAATATTACGATCTAATAATGACCCTCTTTTCAAAAATTATTCAAGGAGAAATACCCAGCTATAAAATTGCAGAGAATGAAAATTTTTATGCTTTTTTAGACATATTCCCATTACAAAAGGGTCATACCTTGGTGGTGCCAAAGGTTGAAATTGATAAAATTTTTGATCTGCCCAACAATTATTTGGCTGAAATCTTGGTTTTTGCACAACCCATTGCAAAAGCTATTGAAAAAGCCTATCCTTGTAATAGAGTAAATATGGTTACTGTAGGTTTAGAAGTGCCTCATGCACATGTACATTTAATACCAATTAACCATACAAATGATATGAATTTCGAAAATCCAAAGTTGAAATTCTCAGCAGAAGAGTTTACAGCAATTCAAAAAGAGATTTGTAGTTATTTATAAATTAAGTCAAAAAATATTTGTTTTACAATAAATCTTACTACATTCGCATTGCCTTTACAAGTTGTTCCAAGTTTCTTCGATGTGTTTTGTAAATACAAAAGGACTAAAGGGTTACTGGTAATGGATAATTTTTAACTTTTAATCATTTACAAAATGAACATTTACGTTGGTAACCTAAGTTGGAACATGACCAATGAGGATTTAAACAATTTATTTACTCCACACGGTGAAGTAATTTCTGCAAAAATTGTTACAGACAAATTTAAAAACGATCGTAGCAAAGGCTTCGGTTTTGTTGAAATGAGCGATGAAGATGGCAAAGCTGCTATCGCTGCATTAAACGAAACAGAAGTTGATGGTCGTAAAATTGTTGTTAACGAATCTCAACCTCGCCCAGAAGGTGAACGTCGTAGTGGCGGAAACCGTGGTGGTGGTTTTGGTGGAAATCGCGGTGGCGGTGGATATGGTGGTGGAAATCGCGGTGGCGGTGGATACGGTGGTGGAAATCGCTCTGGAGGTAACTCTGGTGGCGGTGGATATAACAGATATTAATCTCATCCCAAATAAAACCTTTAAGGCTGTCTCAATGAGACAGCCTTTTTTATGTGCCAATGTTTAAGTTTGAAGTTGTTAATTTGTAACGAATAATTTAATATGGAAATAGTTCAGAATATTTCTTTAAAAGCATTTAATACTTTTGGAATTGATGTAAGAACTCAATACTTTACTGAGATTGAATCAGTAGATGATATTCGAGAAGCATTATCCTTTGCCAACAAAAATCAATTGCCTTATTTAGTTATTGGAGGAGGGAGTAATATTTTATTTACTCAAAACTTTCAGGGACTTATAATAAAAAATAACCTGAAGTCAATTGAAGTTATTCATGAAGATCAAAATAATTATTACATAAAATCTTCAGCAGGAGAGGTCTGGCATCAACTGGTTTTGTATTGTATAGAGAATAATTATGCCGGAATAGAGAATTTAAGTTTAATTCCAGGAAGCGTAGGTGCTGCACCTTTACAAAATATTGGTGCTTATGGTGTAGAATTGAAAGATGTTTTTTATGAGCTTGAAGCCTATCATATTCCTACACAAACTATTGAAAAGTTTGATTTAAATGATTGTGCTTTTGATTATAGAGAAAGCATCTTCAAAACCAAATTAAAAAATCAGTATATCATTTTAAATATTACCTTACAACTTAAAAAAAATCCACAATTCAATATAGAATATGGTGCAATAAAAGAAGAGTTAGAAAAAATGAACTGTACCTCTTTAAGTGTGAAAGCTATCTCTCAAGCTGTAATAAATATTCGTAGCTCTAAACTTCCTAACCCTAAAGAAATTGGTAATGCAGGAAGCTTTTTTAAAAATCCTATAATAAATCAAGAGCAATCTGGTCAACTTAAAAAAGAATTTCCATCTATTCCAATTTATCCATCAAAAGCAAATCAATTTAAAGTTGCAGCAGGTTGGTTAATTGAACAATGTGGTTGGAAAGGTTTTCGAAAAGCTGATTATGGGTGCCATGCCAAACAAGCTCTAGTTTTGGTAAATTATGGTACAGCAAAAGGACAAGAAATTTTTGATTTAAGTACTGCAATCAACGAATCTGTGTTTGAAAAATTTGGAATTGAGCTTGAATGTGAAGTGAATATTGTTTAAGGGTTGTTAGCCAAACAAAAGGCAATAAACTTAGTATAAGCATCACTAGAATTTGTAGAATTAAACCCATGACCATCACCAACATATTCTGTATATTGCTGAGTAACACTCGCTGTTTGTAAAGCTGTTTTTAAACGAGTACTTTGAGATAGAGGTACAACATTATCAGCAGTACCATGAAATATTATTGTTGGAGGGGAAGATGCATTTACCGAAAATAATGGACTAGCATTAGTATAAACAGTTGGTACCGAAGTAGGTGTTCCTCCCATAAATAATTCGAACAATTGTTTTTGCAGACCAACTTGAAAATTGTACAAATCTGCCATATCTGTAGGTCCAAAATAATCAACAACAGTTTTAATTCTATTGTTAGAATTGTATTTGTAAGCTTTAAGCATGCCTAAATGTGCACCTGCACTTGCACCCATAACTACAATTTTGTTGGGGTTATAATGATAATAATTAGCATTAGCTATAATGTAATCAAAAGCAGCATTTACATCATTTATTTGTGTTGGCCATAAATTTGTTGATGGCGGAACTGCTAATCTATAATTTATGTTTATGATAGCATAATTGCTTAATCCAGATTGAATGGATGGAATAGTTGAATTAAAATCTGATTTATCACCAGCTGTCCAAGCTCCACCATGAATCATTACAAAAACTTTTGTATTGACATCTGAACGATTTGGTGGTAAATAAATATCCATTTTTTGTGCAGCTTCTATACCATAAGCAACATTCATGGTATCTAACTTTGATGCAGTATTGGTAGTGTTTGGTGGCGTAACTGTATCAGTAGATTTTGAACAAGAACTGATAAAAAAAGCTACAAAACTTATAGCCACTAATTGTTTAAACAAAGCAATTTTATTTTTTTTCATATAAAAAGTTGGAAGTGAAAATATGATTAGTTTAATAAAAAAGCAATTAATTGATCTGTTGCTTTTCGTCTGTGGCTATAAATACTTTTTTCATCTAGATTCATTTCAGCAAAAGTTTTGTTACTGCCTTCGGGTATAAATATAGGGTCGTACCCAAAACCATGTTGACCTTTTGGTTCATCAGTAATAGTTCCTTTGCAAATGCCTTCGAACATATAATTCTTGCCATTGAGCATTAATGAAATGATGGTTTTAAAATGGGCTCTTCTATTTTCAATTCCTCGCAAATTGGTTAAAACTTTCTCTATATTTTTTTGATGATTTTTCTCATCACCAGCATAACGAGCACTTAAAACTCCAGGTTCATTATTTAAAGCTTCAATCTCCAATCCAGTATCTTCTCCAAATGCATTTTTGCCAGTTAATTGATAAATGAAATTTGATTTTTCTGCAGCATTAGCTTCAATAGTATCATGAGGTTCTGGTATATCAATATGAATACCTGCTTCTTCTAAAGTAATAATTTCAAAAAGATTTCCAATTAATTTTCTTATTTCCTCAACCTTGTTTTTATTGTTGGTAGCGAATATTAAAGTTGACATGATTATTTTATATTAAACATCAATTTTAAAGCATTCCACAAAGCTCTTTTTTCATTTTTTACTTCATTACTATTACCAATTAAAACGCTTAGGTTTTCAGTGATTAAAAGACTTATTTTATCGAAATGTTGAACTTTGTTTTTTGAAAATATTAAAGGCAATTCGAAAGCTTGAATATCAATTCCCATCATTAAAAGATACTCAATATTTAAAGATGTCTTTAGAGTTGTAAAGTTGATATTTTTATTAGCAATATTTATGATAGCAACATCAGCAATGCTTAAATTACAAGCTAGCAATAAATTGGTTAATAATTGTAATTTATCATCTGTAATGTAAACAGCATTTGCATCGTTTATAACAATTGCAATTCCTTTTTTATTCTCTCCTAAAAATTCTAATGGTTTTCTAATCTCTTCAAATTCCATATTTTCTGGGGCAGGTAAATTGTTGTTTGTACTGCTTATCAATACTTTTTTAAATAAATCAGTAATCAGAAATGTTGGTAATTTAGTCGTGCTAAAACTCATAGATCATTTTTATGTTAACAGTTGTTAGTTTTTTGCTTTATTTTGCATCAAATATATAGCTATGGAAACAGATATTGATATTAACATTACACGAGTAGAAAGTAGTAAGTTAAAAGACATTAATTTGGAGAATATTCCATTTGGAAAATATTTCAGCGATCATATGCTTGAGGCTGATTATGAGAATGGCGAGTGGAAGAATGTTGAAATTAAACCTTATCAGCCTTTAGTAATAGAACCTTCTTTAGCAGCATTGCATTATGGACAAAGCATTTTTGAAGGAATTAAAGCCTATAAAGATGCTAATGGTGAAGGTTATATTTTTAGACCTTACGATAATTTTAAAAGATTTAATATCTCTGCTGCTCGTATGTGTATGCCAACCATTCCTGAAGAAATTTTTATGGAAGGCATGAAGCAATTGGTTGCACTTGATAAAAATTGGATTCCTTCTAAGGAAGATCATACTATGTACATTCGCCCATTAATGTTTGCTACTGATACATTATTAGGAGTTAGACCATCAGATACTTATAAATTCTTAATTTTATTAAGTCCTTCTGGTCCATACTACACATCACCCATGAAAATTTATGTTGAGGAAAAATATTCTCGTTCTGTAAAAGGTGGAGCTGGTTTTTCTAAAAATGCTGGTAATTATGCAACCAGTATGATTGCAGCAAAAGAAGCCAGAGCTAAAGGTTACGATCAAGTTTTATGGACAGATCCTTTTGAGCATAAATGGTTACAAGAAGTAGGCATGATGAATGTAATGTTCATTATTGATGGTGTAGCAGTTACACCAGAATTAAGTGAAGGAACTATTTTAAATGGTGTTACACGTAACAGTGCTATTGTATTGTTGAAAGAAATGGGCATTGAAGTTCAAGAAAGAAGATTGAGTATTGATGAGATAGTTGAAGCTTATAAAAAAGGACAACTCAATGAAGTTTTTGGTTGTGGTACAGCTGCAACAATTGCACCCATTAAAGAATTAGGCTATGGCGATTATAGAATGCCTTTTGATGTTGAAACTTTTAAAATTGCTGCAAAACTTAGAAAAGAAATGGATGATATCAGATACGCTCGTATTCCTGATACTCACAATTGGATGGTAAAAATTTAATTGAATTTCTTTGGTATATAAATAGAGCCACAACATTTGTTGTGGCTCTATTATTTTTAGTTGTATTAAATTAACTAAAAGCTTCTTTTACTTTATCGAAAAAGCTTTTATCTTTTTTATCGGGGTTAGGTTTAAAGTTTGGACTTTCATTTAACTTTTCTAAAATTTCTTTTTCTTCAGCACTTAAATGTTGAGGTGTCCAAACATTAATTTGTATTAATTGGTCACCTTTGGCATAACCTTGAACTTCGGGAAAACCTTTGCCTTTTAATCGTAATATTTTTCCACTTTGTGTACCTGCAGGAATTTTTACTTTGGCTCTTCCTGTAATTGTTGGCACTTCTACTTCAGTTCCAAAAACTACATCAGGAAAAGTTAGGTGTAAATCGTAAGCTACATTTAATCCATCTCTTTCTAATTCAGGATGAGCTTCTTCTTGTATTTGTATAATTAAATCTCCAGGATAACCACCTCTTTCACCTGCATTACCTTTTCCACCCATGCTTAATTGCATGCCTTCTTGAACGCCAGCAGGAATTTCTATATTAATCATTTCTTCTCCAAAAACTCTTCCTTCACCTTTACATGAGCCACATTTTGCAGTAATTGTAGCACCTTCACCATTACATGTAGGACAAGTTGTAACCGTTTGCATTTGTCCTAAAAATGTGTTTTGTACTCTTTTTACTTGACCATTGCCCCCACAAGTACCACATTTTTGAAAACTACTTTTATCTTTTGCACCATTACCCCCACAAGTATTACAAGCCACATGCTTTTTTACTTTTACTTGTTTGGTTACTCCACTTGCAATTTCAGCGTAAGTTAATTTTAACTTTATTCTTAGATTACTGCCTCGTTGACCAGTAGATTGACTTGATCTTCCACTACTTCTTCCTCCTCCACCAAAAAAACTACCAAACATATCATTGCCACCAAAAATGTCTCCAAAATGGCTGAAAATATCTTCCATATTGGTATTGTGGAAACCGCCACCACCTGTTCCTGGACCAAATGCTTGATGTCCGTATCTATCGTACTTTGCTCTTTTATCTGCATCACTCAAAACTTCATAAGCTTCAGCAGCTTCTTTGAATTTGTCTTCAGCAGCTTTATCTCCAGGATTTCTATCTGGATGATATTGCATAGCAGTTTTGCGATATGCTTTTTTTATTTCATCTGCACTTGCAGATTTGCCCACTCCTAATATTTCGTAATAATCTCTTTTCATTGCTTGTTTATAAGTTGATTAGTTAATTAGGTTGACTGGTTTTAAAACATATGCACCAATTAACCATTCAACTAGTTATTTGCCTACTACCACTTTTGCAAAACGAATAATTTTATCGTTTAAAGTGTAACCTTTTTGAACTTCGTCAATAACTTTTCCAACAAGTTCTTCTGAAGGAGCTGGAATTTCAGTGATGGCTTCATGTTTTTCAACATCAAATTCTTGCTGAACACTTTCCATAGGTTTTACACCTTTAGAAAAAACAGTCGATCTAATTTTGTTAAAAACTAACTGAATACCTTCTTTTTGTGTTGCCATATCATCATTAGCATTCAATTGTTTTTCTGCTCTATCTACATCGTCTAACACATCTAAAAGCGAAACTAAAATATCTTTACCTGCAGATTGAATTAAATCAATTCTTTCTTTAGAGGTTCTTCTTTTATAATTTTCAAACTCTGCCATTAACCTTAAATATTTATCTTTTTGTTCGGCTAATTCAATTTGTAGCTTTTCCACTTCTGAAATGGGAGTTTCATCTGCTACAGGGGCTTCATTTTCTTGAGATACTGTTGTTTCGTCAGTATTTACAATGTTTTCAACTTGATCTTTCTCTATTTCTACATTTTCGTTCTCTTGCATAACTATTTTATAGGTTTGTAAAGTGTTGTCAATTTTTTTGCCATTTGATAGATTAGGCAAATTTGTCAGTCATTTTATTGTCCTTGTGCCAAACTATATGCTCTTTTACCATCCCACATATTTAAAATTTCTGTAGAGCAAACTTTAAATTTATGGCTTAGTGCTGTATATAGATTGATGATATCTTGTTGAGATAAGGCTTTATCATCAATACTTTCGAAACGACAACGATATTGGTTGATTAAATTAGTAAATACACTACCTGTTGGCCAAACTTGAGTTCCTCTATTACTAATGGTGGTAAGTTTAAATAAATCTCCTAAACACTCATTACACAAATTGGCAACAGCATTTGGTTGTTCATTACTTTCAATAAACATATCAACTCCAACAATTTTTTCTTCATTGTTTTCAGGAGATTCTAACATAGGATTTTGTGCCAATTTTAAAACTGTGCATGAATATGGCACATCTGTTAGTTCTGGTTTTGGATTATGTTTAGGGGCTTTTCCAAAATTATTAATGATGGCATTTATAAACTCTGTTGTATTTAATGCTTTTGTATTTTTATCTCCAAAATCTCCGGTATGAACTCCACTTTCAAGTGTGTACAATAAGGCGTTTTCAATTAGAATACTACTTTCTCTTAAACCTAAATGTTGTAACATTCCAATTCCACTTAATAATAATGCAGTTGGGTTAGCAATATTTTTCCCTGCAATATCTGGAGCTGTTCCATGTACTGCTTCAAAAATTGAAATATGATCTCCAATATTTGCAGATGGTGCAAATCCTAAGCCTCCTACTAAACCAGCACATAAATCGCTTACAATATCTCCTTGCAAATTGGTTAAAACTACTACATCGAATAAGTCTGGACGAGTTACCAACTTCATACACAAATCATCTACAATTACATCGTCTGCTTTAAGTTCAGGATATTCTTTTGCAATTTCATAAAACACTTCTAAGAACAAGCCATCAGTAAGTTTCATAATGTTGGCTTTATGGCCACATGTAATTCTTTTAGCTCCTTTTTTCTTAGCCATTTCAAATGCATAACGAATTACTTGCTGACTTCCGGGACGAGTAATAAATCTTCTGCCTAATGCTACATCATGTGTAAGCATGTGTTCAATTCCACCATAAGTATCTTCAATATTTTCACGAACTATGGTTACATCTATAGGTATTCCTGCTTTACTGAAAACTGTATCTACACCATGTAAGGTTAAAAAAGTTCTTTTATTAGCATAAGTATTCCACGTTTTACGAGCAGTAACATTTACACTTTTAACGCCTTTACCTTTTGGCGTTTCCATTGGTCCTTTGAAAAGAATTCCTAATTTTTCGATAGTTTCTTGTGCTTGAGGAGTCATTCCATTATTAAAACCTTTATCAAAAACCCATTTACCCATTTCTACAACATCATATTCTAATGGAACTTTTGCAGCATTAAAAACCTTTAAAACGGCGTCCATAATTTCTGGACCAATTCCATCACCTTTTGCAACTGCTATTTTGATCATTTTTTAAAATTTTGTGCAAATAAACTACGATTATTTTTAAAGATAGCATTCATTAACCCCATTTAAGATTATTTAACATCTTGTAGTAAAATATTATATTTTTTAATGATAGAAAGGGTTGTTGAATCTATATTATAAACAGAATACCAACCTTGTTGTTCATGTGGGGGGTCGCCAGTTAAATGATCTCCATTTTTCCACCAACCTCCATATTTAGTAGGCCTTCCTTCTCCACCCCAAGCCCAAAAATTTGCTCCACTTGCCGTTTTGTTTTTAATGTTTTGATAGATGATGTTAAAGATGAAATTAAAATAATCGTCTCTCACTTTTGTTGTGGCCCTTATATTAAAATTTCCTTCATCTCTAGAAATTCCAAATTCTTCCAAAACAAAAGGCTTATTGAGTTTTGTGGAGAGGGCTATATGGTTTTCAATGTATTCTTTAGCTTTTTTTATTGCGGAGCTATAAGTTGCTGCATGATTTTTTGGGTTGTAAAGATTCCAATTTTGAACCCATAGATGAGCTGTAGTGTAATCAATAAAAGGGCTTTGGTGCGTTTCTATAAAAGGTAAGCCATTATATTCTGGAGTGGTGGTTAAACCTTCACTACCTACTGAAACCAGATGGTTAAAATCTAATTGTTTAATAAATTTTGCAGATTCTTCAATCCATTTTAAATAAGCAGCAACATTTTTCATTCCTCTGGGTTCGTTGCATAATTGCCAACTCATAATTGTAGGGTCATCTTTATACAAAATATTTGAAATTGAATTTTTTCGATTGATGATTTTTTGAATATTGTTGAGGTATGTTTTTTTTGCTGCTGTATCTGAATAAAATGATGAAGTAACTTGTTGGTACAAATCCCAATCTTGATTGCCTAAAGTATCCATTGGATAAGGAATGGTATCTATACTACCTGCCCATTGTAAGTATTGGGCAAAACCCCCACTCCATGGCCAAAAATTACTTAAGCAAACAACGGCATACATGTTTCTTTTTTTCATTTCATCCAACAAAAAATCTAATCCTCTTGTAATATCTTCTCTTAAGTTTTTTGTATAATTATTTGCTGGAGTTATTCGGTAAGGTTCAGTATCTGGGCCTTCAACAAGTGCCATTATTCTTAAATTAGTAACACCTAGTTCTTGAAGTTGATTCAGTTCTCTTAGTAATCGTTTCTTATCAGAGAATCCTAAGTGCATTCCATACCAAAGATTTGTTCCAATAAAAAAGTAAGGTTTATTATTTAATTCAAATTGGGTGCCTTTTACTTTAATAAAATTATTGTGTGTTTGCCCAAAAATAATTTCTGTAAAACCCAATAAAAAAAACAGAAAAAAGAGTAGGTTTTTTTTCATAAAATAATAATTTAGAGTTAGATATAAGGTTTAGGTTTTAACCTATGAATATTAATTTATGCAATCTTATACAGCACCTATTTTTAAATTAATACCAAGTCTGAGATTTTTAATTGCTTTAGTCATTGGTATTTTATTACAATTTCATTGTAAAATTACACTGCAATGGATTACTTATTTTTTTGTAGGCTCATTAATTTTAAGTTTCTTTTTTCGAATTTTTAATGCTTTTATTCAATTCAAATTTAGTTGGGTTAAAGGTATACTGTTCAATATTGTTTTTGTGTCATTGGGAGCATTAATTTCTTGGTTTAAATTCATAGAGAATCGGCCTTATTGGATTGGGAATTATTTTCAAGAAAATACTCCAATTATAGTTACGTTTCAAGATAACATTGTTCCAAGAAATAAAAGTTATAAAGCAAAAGTGAGTGTTGATGCTATTAAGCAAAATAAGTATTGGAAAGCAGTTGAAGGAGATATGCTTTTATATTTTAAGAAAGAAGCTGTGCCTCCAGATTTACATTATGGCGATCAAATTATTGTTACCAGAAATATCAGAGAGATTATTAATTCTGGTAATCCTGGTGGATTTAACTATGCTCAATTTTGTGCTTTTCAAAATATATCATATCAGGGTTTTTTAAATAAAGAAGATTATATCAAACTGCCTTCTACTCACAGGCAATGGTTTAATTCTTGGTTGTTAAAATGTAGAACTCATTTTCTAGGTATTTTAAAACAAAATATTAAAAGCAAACAAGAAGTAGGAATTGCAGAGGCTTTACTTATTGGCTATAGAGAAGAATTAGACAGGGATATGGTTAAAATGTATAGCAATACTGGAGTAGTTCACATTATTGCCATTAGTGGTTTGCATTTAGGAATGATTTATGCATTAATTGTTTTGTTATTTAAGCCTTTAAAAAAATACAAGTGGAGTAGTGTATTGAAATTAATTACAGTAGTTGTTGTGCTTTGGCTGTTTAGTTTTATTGCAGGTTTGCCAGCATCATTATTAAGAAGTGCCATCATGTTTTCTGTAATTGCAATTGGCGATGTATTTGGTAAAAGAGCTAATATTTATAATAGTTTGGTGGTATCAGCTTTAATTATTTTAATCATTAATCCATTTAGTTTATGGGATGTAGGTTTTCAACTTTCTTATACTGCTGTTTTAAGTATTGTAATCTTTTCACCAATTATTAAAAGAAGTTTTTATTTTAAAAATAAATTATTAACCGCCTTCTGGAATTTGAATGCAATTACAATTTCTGCTCAATTACTCACTTTGCCAATTGTATTATATCACTTTCATCAATTCCCTAATCTATTCTTATTTACTAATTTATTTGCAGTACCCCTTTCAGGTTTTATTCTATATACTGAAATTATATTGTTGTTAGTGAGTTGGCAAAAAGAGTTGAGTACTTTTTTAGGAAATGCAATTGAAAATTTAATTAAAGTGTTAAACGATTTTGTTACTCATGTAAATATAATTCCGTTTGCAACTTGGAGTTTTATTCAAATTAGTATTCTTCAAACCATTTTGTTATTTATTTTTTTTATAACTCTAGTTTATTGGATATTTCTTAAACAGAACAAGTATTTATTGTATTGTCTTTTTTTTATTTTATTATTTATAGCAAGTAGAAGTATTGATTTTATTGATAAGTATCATCAAAAGAAACTTATTGTTTATAATGTTCCTAATCATAAGGCTATAGATGTTGTTGAAGGAAGAAAATATACTTATATAGGAGATGATGAATTGATTAAAGATGGTTTTCTAAGAAATTTTCATGTTCAGCCAGCAAGAATAAAACATAGAATTAGAACCGATAGTGTGCTTAAAAATATTATAATCCGAGAGTCTTCAATATTATCTAAACATCGCAAAATATTATTGCTTGATAATTCCATTATCTGTTTTCCAAAGCAGTCAAATTGGGATGTAGTGGTTATTTCAAAGAATCCTAAGATTTCAATTGCAAAACTTTATCGTAATTCAAAGTTTACCAAAGTTGTTTTTGATGGAAGTAATACTTTGTGGAAAATCAATCAGTGGAAAAGGGAGTGCGACAGCCTACATTTGCAGTATCATATTTGTTCCATTCAAGGAGCGTTTGAAATGAATTTGTAATGGCATTAAGTCAAAAGAATAAAGCTTATATAGCATTAGCAGCAACAAGTTTAATTTGGGGCACTACATGGGTGGCTATGAAATTTGGTTTAAAGGGATTGCCACCATTAGAATTAGCTTCTATTCGTCAGTTTATTGCTGGTTCAATTTTCATTGTTTTCTTTTTATTTAAAAAAGAAGCTTTACCAACTGTTCAACAATTTAAGAAATTATTTTTTTTAGCCATTCTCACATTTGTCTTAGCCAACGCTGTAAGTACTTGGAGTTTAAAATATATTTCAAGTGGACTTGGAGCACTTATTGGAGCTTTATATCCATTGAGTGTTGTTATTATTGAATATTTCTTCTTTAAAAATAAAAGCATAAACTATTTAACTATTATTGGAATTTTACTAGGTATAGGAGGAATAGTTTTTGTGTTTTATGATAATGCTTTTGGTGCACATCCACAAGGATATATTTTTGGAATCGTATTGGCCATTATTGCAATGCTAGCTTGGAGTTTGAGTAGTATTTTAATTTCTAGAAAGTATATTCAAATGAATCCTTATTTTGGTATGGGTTGGCAAATGTTAATTAGTTCAATAATTGTTGGAATCTTTAGTATAAGCTCTGAAGATATCATCAGCATAAGTGAAATATCACTCACTTCTTGGCTGGCCATTACCTATTTAATAATTGCTGGTTCTATTGTTGCAATCATTGCATTTATATATTCATTAAAATATTTAAACCCTGCTATTGCTGTATTGTATGCATATATTAATCCTATTATTGCTATGATTACTGGAGCAATTCTATTAAATGAAAAACTTACAGCAGTAATTTTTATTGGATCATTAATTACTTTAATTGGAGTTTTTCTTGTGAATTTTAGCATGAAAAAAATTAAAGAAAAAGAAATCTTAGGATGAGTAATCAAAATCTTAAACTACCAATAGCAATATTTAACTTTTTCTTTACCACAATTTAAATATTTTTAAGAAATCGATTGTAAGTCTTTGCTGTACTGAGTTTGGCTTTATTATCATTAAAGTCAAAGTTTGTTACAAATGCCACTCATCCATAATTGAAAACTTATTTTCACTATTGTCACATTCACAAAAAAGCATTTGGTGTTAAAAATAGTTTTGTGTTTGTAAAACAATTTTAGAAACACAAAATTTAAAACTATGTACAATAAAATATTTGTAAGTGTATTAGCACTTATATTTTCAGCAAATACTTTTGCTGCAAAAGTCAATTTAGATTGCACTATTATTTCTTCTTTGAAAGAAAAATTTTCAACTGCAAAAAATATTCATTGCAAATTGAAAGATAATTTTATTAAGGTTAACCTTGAGATTGATGGAGAGACAAAAAATGTATATTTTGATTTAGATGAAAATTTAATAGGGGAGAGTAAAAAGGTTGAGCTAAAAACATTACCTGCTAGAGCGTTGAATTATATTTTACAACATTACCCTTACCCTAAGTATAATTTTTATGAATGTATTGAATTTACAGATGATAAAGGGTTTAAAAATTATTATGTAGCTTTCGAAAAAAATAATCAATTAATTACTTTGAAATTAGATACAAAAGGTAGAATGAGTCATTTTATTGTTAGTTAGATTCCACAAAAAAACCTCATGAAACTTCATGAGGTTTTTTATATAAAAAAGTAATAGCTTACATAATATCCATTCCTTTAGCAAAATGAGTACAAACTCCAGGCAAAGCTAGCCAAAAAAATTGTCTTACATCTGGTGTAATCAACATGTATAAAAGTATTGCAGTCCAAATGGTAAAATAAATCCAGTATTTTTTTGTTGATTTTTTTGCTTCCATGATTTAAAATTATTTGGCAAATATAAGGATGCCATCAAAAATATTCACTCAATAATATTTTTTGATAATAATTAATTAAGTTTTTTATCCATTGAGTTTGGTTTATGTTTGCAAACTAACAAGTGTTAGTTAAAATATAGCTATGAATTTTCAACAAACTGAACTTACTACACAAGCTGCACAAATTGCACGTGATTTTGCCCAACAACATATAAAACCACATTTAATGGAGTGGGATGAGAGTCAAGAATTTCCAGTTCATATTTTTAAGGAATTAGGAAAACTAGGTATGATGGGTGTTTTAGTTCCTGCAGAATATGGTGGAACAGGGTTCGGTTATTTTGAATATAATGCTATAATACAAGAAATTTCTCAGGTATGTGGTTCTATTGGCTTGAGTGTTGCAGCACATAACTCTCTTTGCACAAACCATATTTTAACTTTTGGAAATGAAAATCAAAAGAAAAAATATTTACCAAAGTTAGCAACTGCAGAACATATTGGTGCTTGGGGATTAACTGAGCCTAATACAGGTAGTGATGCAGGAAATATGAAAACTACTGCGGTTAAAGAAGGAAATAATTGGGTTTTAAATGGAACAAAAAGTTGGATTACACATGGTAAAAGCGGAGATATTGCTGTTGTAATAGCTAGAACAGGTGAACCAAGAGCAAAAAATAATGCAACTGCATTTGTTGTTGAACGAGGAACACAAGGTTTCATGGCAGGAAAGAAAGAAAATAAACTAGGCATGCGTGCCAGTGAAACCTGCGAAATGATTTTTGATAATTGTATTATTAGTGATGAACAAAGATTGGGTGAAGTTGGAGAGGGATTTAAACAATCTATGAAAATTTTAGATGGAGGAAGAATCTCCATTGGAGCCCTATCTGTAGGAATAGCTAAAGGTGCTTATAAAGCAGCATTACAGTATGCACAAGAAAGACATCAATTCGATCAACCCATTGCAAATTTTCAAGGAATTAGTTTTAAACTAGCAGATATGGCTACTGAAATTGCAGCTGCTGATTTGCTGTTAGAAAAAGCTTGTGCCATTAAAAATGATGGAGGTAAAGTAACTTTACAAGGTGCAATGGCTAAATATTATGGCAGCGAAATAGCTGTAAAAATTAGTACAGATGCTGTGCAAATATTTGGTGGATATGGATACACCAAAGACTTTCCTGTAGAAAAATTTTATAGAGATTCTAAACTTTGTACTATTGGAGAAGGTACAAGTGAAATTCAAAAATTAGTTATAGCCAGAGAAATTCTTAGCTAGTTTTAAACTTGAAAAACTCCTGTTTTAAATTCTTCAATTTTTGGATTATGATTGGCTGCATTAATAGCTTCTGAAATTAGTTTTCTGGTTTCAATAGGGTCAATAATATCATCTACCCATAATCTTGCAGCTGCATAATATGGTGAAGTTTGTTTTTCGTATCTGTCTTTTATTTTATTCAACAATTCATTTTCATCTGCTTCGCTTACTAATTTACCTTTAGATTTTTCGCTAGCTACTTGAATTTGTAATAAAGTTTTGGCAGCAGCATCACCACCCATTACAGCTATTTTAGCACTTGGCCAAGCATAAATAAATCTTGGATCATATGCTTTACCACACATGGCATAATTGCCAGCTCCATAACTATTACCAACAATAATTGTAATTTTTGGAACAACAGAATTAGCTACTGCATTTACCAATTTAGCACCATCTTTAATTATGCCACTATGTTCACTTCTACTACCTACCATAAAACCAGTTACGTCTTGCAAAAACACTAATGGAATCTTCTTCTGATTACAATTCATTATAAAACGGGCAGCTTTATCTGCACTATCGTTATAAATAACACCACCCATTCTCATTTCACCATTTGCTGTTTTGGTAATGAGTCTTTGATTAGCCACAATACCAACTGCCCAACCATCAACCCTGGCATATCCACAAACTATTGATTTACCATAATCCTTTTTAAATTCATCAAAACTAGAATTTCCATTTTCATCTGCATCAACTATTCTGTCTATAATTTCTACAATATCATAAGGTTTAAGATTGTTTTCGCTCATAATACCATAAATCTCTTTTGCATCTTTAAATGAATTGTAAGATTTTATTCTATTAAAACCTGCTTTTTCATTTTCACCAATTCTTCCCATTAAGGTTTTAATATAATCTAAACATTCTTTTTCGGTTTTAAATTTATAATCTGCTATTCCACTAATACTATTGTGTGTATCAGCACCGCCTAATATTTCATTATCAATATCTTCGCCTATTGCAGCTTTTACCAAATAGCTTCCTGCTAAAAAAATACTTCCATTGCCTTCAACCATTAAAGTCTCATCACTCATAATAGGTAAATAAGCACCACCAGCAACACAAGCACCCATAACAGCAGCAATTTGAGTAATGCCCATTGCACTCATTTTTGCATTGTTTCTAAAGATTCTTCCAAAATGTTCTTTATCCGGAAAAATTTCATCTTGCATGGGTAGAAACACACCTGCACTATCCACCAAATAAATAATTGGCAAGTGATTTTCCATAGCAATTTCTTGCATTCTCAAATTCTTTTTACCAGAAATAGGAAACCATGCACCAGCTTTAACAGTTTGATCATTTGCTACAATTACACATTGTTTTCCACTTACATATCCTATGCCTGCAACACATCCACCAGCTGGGCAGCCCCCTTGTTCTTCATACATTTCATATCCTACAAAAGCTCCAATTTCAATAAAGTTGGAACTTTTATCAATTAAATATTCAATTCTTTCTCTTGCTGTTAGTTTGTTTCTTTCAGCTTGTTTGGCCATAGATTTTTTTCCACCACCAAGTTTAATGATTTCATATTTTTGTTTTTTGTTACTAATTAGTAACTTCATCCAATCTTCATTTCTATTAAACTCTAAATTTTGCATACGAACAAATGTTAGTTTTGGCAAATATAGCTTGGGTTAAATTAAACTTTTAAGGATTAAATATATCGAAACCCCAATAACTGATTATGATTCAACAAGAGGATAAAGAACTTTTAATTTTATTTAAGCAAACCGATAGTAAGGAAAAAGCCTTTACTGCTATTATAAAAAAATATCAGGAAAAATTATATTGGCACATTAGAAGAATGGTTGTAGAACATGAAGATGCTAACGATGTTTTACAAAACATGTTTATTAAAGTATGGAATGGCCTTGAAAATTTTAGAGAAGATAGTCAACTTTATACATGGTTATATAGAATAGCAACCAATGAAAGTTTGACTTTTATTGAACAACAAAAAAGAAAATCTGCCTCCAGTATTGATGATGAGGAAAACGGGTTAAGTGAAAAAGTTGCAGCAAGTGAAGGCTTTGATGTTAAAAAACTAGAATGGAAATTGCAATTGGCTATACAAAAATTGCCCGAAAAACAGCGAGTTGTCTTTAACCTAAGATATTATGATGAAATGCCTTATGAAGAAATGAGTAGGGTATTAGAAACCAGTGAAGGAGCATTGAAAGCTAGTTATCATCATGCAGCTAAAAAAATTGAAGATTTTATTAGAAATTATTAAACTTTTACGTTCAAATACAGTCAGAATAACGTTATGGGCGACGATTATAACATACTCAATCAAATAAAAAGCACAAATTCAGATACTTATAAAGTTCCAGAAGGATACTTTAATCATCTGGCAGATAGCATTTTACTTAAAATTCAATCGAAAAATGCTTTCTATAGGGTGCCAAATAATTACTTCGATAATCTTTCTGATACAATTTTGGGTAAAATTAAAGCCCAATCTAGTGTAGAAACTTGTAATGAAGAATTGGCTACCATTGCACCATTATTAACACAAATCAGCAAAAAGAACGTTTATCAAGTACCAGAAAACTATTTTAGTTCTTTTCAAGTTCAAGCTCTTGTTCAGCAAAAGCCAAAAATTGTTCAATTCAAATTTGTAAAAACTTATTTAAAATATGCTGTTGCTGCAGTAATAGTTTCTGTAATTGCAGTTGGTGGTTTATTTCAACAGCATAATACTAGTCAACAAAGTTTAGCACTTCATCAACAAGTAAAACAGATTGATATTGAAAAAAGTATTAATCATATCAGTGATCAAGAATTAAATCAGGTTTTGGAAGAAGAACAATTGATAGCATATCAATCAACAAATAAATCAACAAGTTTGCCTTGGACTAATTTAGACAATTTAGATGAAGAACTGAAATATGTTACAGATGAAGAAATAGACTCATATTTTAAAGAAAATAATATATCAATTAATTAAATTACTTATAATGAAAAACTTTTTACTCATATTGCTTTTATCTCTTTCTGTTCCTGTATTTGCTCAGGAAAATGAAATGTACGAGCAAGATGAAATGATTGAAAATAGTAAAATGGCACAATCTATTGATGCACTTAAAATGGCTTATATTACTAAAGAGTTAAATCTTTCTCCAGATGAAGCACAAAAGTTTTGGCCTATATATAATAGTTACTCTACTGAAATACGAAAAGCAAGAAAAGATTTTAAGGCAGATGATCTAGCCTTTCAAGAAAGGAAAGTAAACATTATGAAAAGATATCATGAAGATTTTAGAAGAGTTTTAAATAGTGAAATCCGCTCAAAACAGTGTTTTAAAGTAGAACCTGAATTTCATAAAGTATTAAGAAGAGAATGGCAACGAAGACATGGAAACACACTTCCTGATAAAAATATTAGAAATATTCGTCCAAACAATGTTAAACCTATAAAAATTAAACCTTAATAATGTTATTTTAAAACTGTAAAACAGTTTTAAACCCTAAAAGATGCCAAGTTTTTTACGAGTTTTTAAAAATAGACTCTAAAAAAATTTGGCATCTTTGTTTACACCTCTATATTTGCAACCCAATTCAAAATGGAGCGTTGGTCAAGGGGTTAAGACACCTCCCTTTCACGGAGGAATCACGGGTTCGATTCCCGTACGCTCTACTAAAATCTTTTCAAAAGAAGTCAAAAGCCTGTAAAAAATTAGTGTTTACAGGCTTTTTTGTTTTCGCACCTTTATTATTGATTTGAATGAAATCAACATCAAACTTAAAACTTGCATTAACATACGATAGGCTGGTTTCAAAATCAAAATTAAACAGCATACCTGTTATCATATTACTTCTATACAGAAGAACTTGAAACTGTTCAATTGTTTATGTAGTTTTCTAAAACTGTTATGAATACAATTTTTTCTTTGTTTTTTAAAATGTTAACTGTTGCTGTTTCTGCAAATGGAATAGGTAATTGTTTCATATTAATTTGTAATTAAGGTTTTAATAGTTCGTTTAAGCATTCTGCTATTTCTTCAATTATATCATCTTTTGTAAGTTGAATTAATTCAGCAAAACGGGTAATCCTAAAATAATATTCCATCTCTAATATTCTGCCAGAATCCCCTTCCCAAAAATCTTTATCACCATGAACACCAAATAATGCAATTCCATCCATAGGAATTATTCCATCACAATCCTATTTTTCAAAGATTTTCTTACAGCATAAATTTTCGCTTTAAAAATATATGAATCAAAATATGATAAAAAATCACTAGAAAAATTCTAATCCGAATCAAAAAAAAAGTGGCGAGATTATCTCGCCACTTTTTTAATTTAATTTATTTGTAAGTTTTACTATAATTTGATAAGCTTAACAACTTTTCTTTCAGATCCTTGAGTTAATTCTAGTAAATAAACTCCTTTATTCCAGTTTTCGCCAAGAATTAAATTTGAGTTTGAATTAATTCCGTTTCTAACTTCAATTAACTGGCCATAAATATTTACAGTTCTGGCAATTAATTGTCCTTCTGATTTACTATCTATTCTAATGTTAAATGAACTACTTGATGGGTTCGAAAATACTTTAACACTTAATGGACTAACTAATAAATTGTTGTCATCTACAATTGATCTTGATGCAGAATTTGGAGCACAAGGTAATTGATTACATGTACCTAGTCTATCTCCACCATGTAAACCAATATGAGCAGGTACAGCATTTACACTAATTGAAAGTGTTTGTGAATTACCAGGATTTCCAGAAGGTAAATGGCATACATAAACTTTACCTGTGTTTTTACCGTTTTTATCAAATACTCTGATGTCTGTAACACATATATCAATAGTACAAGTTGTTGTACATCCATATTTATTTGTAACTAGAACAGTAAAACTATAATTGCCAGCTACAGTTGGTGTAAATACTGGGTTTGATGTGTTGGTATTACTTAAATTATTACCAGTCCAAGAATAAGTATAAGGTGCACCACTTGATGGTGTTTCAACACTTAATGTGGTGCTTTGAGCTCCATATCCTAAATACAAGTTGGTTGATGTTCCTCCAGTAAAGGTTGTATTAGTTGGTACTGATGTAATGCTACAAGTTGGAATTTCTCCTATTAGATTTACTGTTGTATTGCAAGTTGAAGTATTGCCACTAGCATCTGTTACAGTTAAAGTAACATTATTTAATCCAAGGTCATTGCAATTAAATGAAGTTTTTGAATTTGCTAAACTTAATGTAACTATACCACAATTGTCATAACTTCCATTATCTACATCCGCGATAGTAATACTTGCAGTTCCATTAACTAATGTAGCTGTTACTGGTTTGCAGATTGCGTTTGGAGCTTCATTATCTACAACTGTTACACTGAAAGAACAAGTAGCAGAGCCGCAATTATTATTTAAATTAGCAGTAACAGTTGTTGTTCCTATTGGAAATAAACTACCTGATGCTATAGAATAAGTAATTGTTGCACCAGTTGTACCAGTTACTGCAGGATAGTTTACAACTGCACCACATTGACCAGCATCATTATTTACAGTAATATTTGCAGGACAAGTAACCACCGGATCTTGACAAGTTGAAATAGTATAATCTTCGGCTTCGCCATAATATCCTGTAAAACAAGAATTCCCTGGATTATAGTAATAAGAATATTCTGAAATCACTCTTAATCTATAATTTCCTGTTGCATTTGATGGCACAGTAAACGTAGCTGAACCTAGAGAACCATGATATGGTAAATATACATAAGAGGCTACTTGTTCGCCAGCATCATTAAAATCACCATCCTTATTCCAATCTACAAATACAGAAGCATATTGATCGTAATTTGCACCATTAATAGAAATGGTATAACTTGATCCTGGTGTTAATGTTGTTTGCATTGATGAGTAATCAGAATAACCACCATTACAAGAACTAGAATTATTAATTGTACCAAAAGATACATTTGAAATAAACATATATGAACACTGGTATCCATATCCTGACGGAATACAATATGGTAAAATATCAACCAATCCATCACAATTATCATCAATGTTATTCCCTACAATTTCTGATGCATTTGGATGAATGTTAGGATTATTATCGTTACAATCTCCTTGACAAACTGATAATCCATCTCCATCATGATCAATTTCATTGCTTGGAATTACTCCATCACAATTGTTATCTTTTCCATCACAAATTTCAGGAGCTCCTGGATATACAGATGGGTCATTATCGTCACAATCATCTTGAGTTCCACATGCTGCTCCTATTGCACTATGTCCATCCCCGTCAGCATCAGGTGCACTAACTATTACATCAAAACTGCAATAACTTAAATTTCCTAAATCATCGCTTGCCGTTACATTAACAGTAGTAGTACCTAAAGGAAAATAAGAACCACTAGGTATAGAATATGTTACTGTAGGATTTGGATCTCTGTTATCTACTGCTGTTACACTATAGTTTGCAATTCCACCACAACTATTGCTAACATTTACATTGTTACAAGTTAAAGCTGGGCCATAAGTATCATGAAATGTTTCAAGAATAGGTGAAGTTGGATATAAATTTGAGCAAGCTTCATCGAAATAAATATTATTTCCTCCATTGATTGTTATTGAAGTTAAAACATCAAATACAACTGGTGCAAAATCGTAGTAAGCCCAATCATTATATGCATTGGCTTCACCACTACAAGCAGAAAGTACTTTAATATTAGCTCCACAATCTGATAAATTATTAATTGTTGTATTATTAATAGTACCAGTAGGATTAAGCCATTGGGTTGTTGTAGTTGTACCATAGGATGAAGTAACGGAAACTTGTCCAGCATTAAAATTATTCGGTAAATCTCCATGCCAGTGTTCTATAAATACTCTAATAAAACCATTATCTTGTAAACACCAAGCAACTTGAACACCATGTGCCGAAACACTCATTTGAAATATAAAAATTGTTAGTAGAGTATATATTATTCTTTTTATTTTATGAATTATTTTCATTTTTGTTTTTTTTTGAATTAATTATTTTAGGGCTGATATCTTTTTTAAAAATTTTGTTTGTCAAATTGATTGACAAACAACCAGATAGATTTAAAGTCATTATAAATTTCTATTTTATCTTTTGATATATTTTCTTCTTTGTTTAACCTAAAAAAATCATTTGCTAATTTTTTAAACATAGAAAGTTCTTTAGGATATTCTTCCATCCATTTTTCAATATTCTTTATAGACGAAATGGTTGACTTTTTTTGTAAGGTAATTTGATTGCCTACTAAAACATCCTTTGTACCATCTTCTGATATTATTAAAGCTGGTAAGTGTGGAGAGATTAATTTCAAATCATCTAAATTAACTCTTTGAGCATAAAGAGAAAAGCTAGCAATGCAACTGAACAGAAAAAATAAACTTCGAATTTTAAAAAATTGTTTTTGAATCATTTTGAATCATTTTAAGGGTTAAAAATTATAATAAGAATTGTTTAAACTTATTATTAAATAAAAAAGAATAATAACAAGGTTGCAATAGCTCTACATATAGAAACAAAAGGAAATAGATGAAAAGCAGTTATGATTTATTCCGTTAATTGAAATTAAGTAATTAATTTTCAAAGAGATATTAAAATGTTATTAGAATAACAATTCAATTATTTATTTAATAGTTTACTGCATTGCAGTACGAAAAAAGGCTCCCCGAACAACCAGGGAGCCTACTCCTTAAGACTAAACACGAAACACTCTTCGAATATTATTGAATGGCTTTAACCATTTTGGTATTACCTATTATTCTTCCTTTATCATCAGCCACAACAACTGTATAAGTTCCAGAAGAAATATTCGTCACATTCATTGGAATGATAACTGAATTATTTCTATTCATTGGAACATCTTGTCTTTGTTGTTGAATTAATCTGCCATTCATATCAAATACTTTAACCGTTACTGAATTGGTATATTCAGGAACAGCCACTTCAACTTTAACATGGTTATTAGTTGGGTTAGGGTATAATAATACTTTTTGTGAAATAAATCTTGGATCTATACTTGGTAGGTTAACAACAGGTATAGAAGTATTGTTATTCACGCCTCTATAATTCGTAACACTTCCTGTATAAGTATAACCAGGATTAACTGGAATTGTAGTAGGTGTTGTACCATCTGGACTGAATGTTGCTATAGAAACATCACTTACGCCTAAGTCACTAGTTACTGTTAAGGTCACTCTAAAAATATAGGTTGTTTCTATAGCAGTTTCAATTGCAAATTGTACATCAGCACCATTAACAAGTGCGTATTGCGTATAGTTTGTTCCTCCATCAGTTGAATATTCTACTTTTAAAGTTGAATTAGCTTGTAAAACACTACCTGTTACTACTGAGCTAGGATTAGCTGGATTACTAAATCCGGTAATTCTAAAGTAAGAATAAGGTGTTGATCCTATTGAGCCAGTAAAAGGATTAGGTTGTTGAGCTGTAGTTTTTCTTATTGAAATAACTGCTTTAGGTGTAATAGTTATGGTTACAGGGTTTGTAACTGTAGTAGTACAACCTGGAGCAGATGTAGCTGTTAATGTAATATTCTTAGTGCCTCCAGTAGCATAAGTAAATGCAGTTGGTGTTGCTGTATTTTGCCCCACCAGTGTTGGTGTTGCAGTTCCAGTAGTTGACCAAGCATAACTTGTAGCACCAGTAGTTGCACTCGCATCAACAGTTACAGGTGGGTTAGCATAAATATCTGGATTACTGTAATTAACATTAGTAGTAAATGACACTACAGGTGGGTTATTTAAAGTAATCGGTGTATTATATGTTGATTGACAACCTTGATCTGATGTTACAGTTAAGATTACATCATAATTACCGGCAGCAGTATACAATATTCTTGGTTGAACATAGTTTCCTGCATGACCATCTCTAAATGTAATATTAGTATTACCAGGACTAAAGCTCCATGCCAATGTAATATTACCACTTGCTACAGTTGATAAACTTCTAAATGAGTAGTCATCATTAGCATCAAAACATCTTACTAATGGATTGCTTGGTCCGGTTGGAGTTAGATTTGTATTTAAATACAATTCATAGTAGGCCACAGGAGAAGCATTCACAGTCATAACCGCGTTATTGCTAGTAGTTGTACAACCACCAGAAGTATTCGAAGCAGTGTATGTTGTTGAACTGCTAGGTTTAGCATAAACAGTTGCAACACTTGTTCCAGTATATGGAATGGTTGCTAAAGCATCAGTATATAATCCTGCTGTAGGGCTCCAGATTGCAGCAACATTAGCAGTTAACAGAGTTGCAGCATCATTAGAACATCTTGTTGTATTAGCAGGGCTTATTGTAATTGCTGCTGGTGCTGCGTTTACAATTGCATCTACTTGAGTTCTTGCAGAAGTACAACCATTTTCTGTTGTAGCTACCCAGAAGCTAGTAGTTCCAGTTGTTAAACTTGGAGTAGTAAAGCTATTACCAGTTCCTAAAGATGAGCCACCACTTGAAACATTATACCAGTTCAAAGTTCCTGAAGATGCAGTTGCTGTTAATACTACTGTACCATCTCCACAACGAGTTGCACCAGTTGAACCAGTGATGGTTGGTGTGATAGTGATATTAGCAACACCATATTTGATTACTGTACTATTTACTGTAGTTGGACAAGTTCCAATAGCAGCAGTAGTTAATGTTGCAGTTAAAGTAGCATTATAATATCCGGCATTAGCATAAGACCAAGTTGGGTTAGCCACATTATTGGCACCAGTACCTGTGCCACCAAAATCCCATGCATAAGTTACAGTACCAGATCCTCCTGTATTTTCAGTTATTGCACTTGTGAATGCATAACTATTACCTAATAAGCATTGGTTTGCTGTTGAGTTGCTTGTAAAGTCTGCAGTGATTTTAGGACAGTATTGCACTGTTTTAGCTAAAGGTGCAGATGAGCAACCATTTGAACCAGTTACAACTAAAGTAGCAGTGTAAACACCAGCAGTTGCATAAGTAACATTGATATTACTTCCTGAACCACTAGCAGGAGAACCACCAGTTGTTGTCCATGCATATGTCATATTTCCTGAAGGGAAAGATGATGTACTATTGAATAGATAGTTGTTACCAACAGAAGGGTTGTTATTATAAATATCAAATCCTACGGTTGGAGAAGCTAATACTGTTATAAGCTGAGTTGCAGTATGAGATCCCACACCATTTGTAATAGTTAAGGTTACAGTATAGGTACCAGCATTTGCATAAGTTTTAGCAGGTGGGGTAGCTGTATTATCAGTTGTGCCATCACCAAAATTCCATGCATAAGTTACAGCACCACTTCCAATAGTTGAACTTGAGCTGTTGAATGTAAATGCTTGACTAGAACATTGTGAAGTAGCATTTACACCAATTACAGCTATAGGAGCAGTACCAACAGTTACAGTTTTTGTAACAGTTGCTGTACATGGTCCAGTTGCTAAAGTTGTAGTTAATGTTATTTGATGTGTACCATAAGTTAAATTAATAACAGGATTTGGATCAGTTGAATGCGTAGTTGCACCTTCTGTCCAGGCATAAGTAGCACCTGCACCTGTAGAAAGGTTTGTAAATGTAACATCTTCACTTGTAGTGCCACCAGTTCCCACACTAAAGCTATAGTCAGCTGTTGGACTAGGGTTTACAGTAATATTATTAGTATAAGATGTAGATGTAATTACTCCATTATTATCCACAGTTAAGTTAACAGTATAAGTTCCAGCACTAGCATAAGTTAATGTTGGATTTTGAGCAGTTGTACTTGAGAAAGTACCACCTGCAGGAGTTGAAGACCAGCTATAAGTTACACCAGAACCTACAGCAGATGTATTAGTTAATACAAAGCTGTTACCAGTTAAACATTGTGTAGCATTGTTCACTAAAAATCCTGCAGCTGCACCTGTATTGTAAATAGTTTGAGTAGTTGTTGAAGTACAATTTCCATCACTAGTTACTAATAAAGTAGCAGTATAAAAATTCGGGCTTACAGGGAATGTAAATTGAGGGTTTTGATTGGTTGAAGCACCAATGGTTGCACCCACATTATTTTTAAATGTCCAGTCATAGCTTAAACTTCCTTGAGATAATGTAGAAGTACTTGTAAAGCTAAACAAGCTACCACTTACAGTATATGTAAATCCTGCAACTGGTGTTGGTTTAACAATCACTTGTTGGTTGCTATAGTAATCTTGACCATTGTGAGTAGCTTTTAAAACAACATTATAGTATCCTGCAGTAGTATAAACATGCGATGGGCTAAATGAAGTTGAAGTATTTCCATCACCAAATGTCCATAAATAGGTTACACCACTTAAAGGATAAGTACCAGTATTAGTAAACACATAGTTATTCGAAGCTAAACATTGTTGACTAGTATTCACTGTAAACGATGGATTAGGTGTAGTACTTACACCACCTGTACCAGTTACATTAATTGAAGTTGTGTTTCTAGTTCTGTTAATACAACCCCATTGGCTTGTTACTATTAATGTAGCATCAGTATTACCAGAAGGTAAAGTTACTTGAGGATGTTGTACAGTTGATGTAGAAGACGCTGTATTAACAAAAGACCAAGCATAACTCATACTACCTTCAGTTAAGGTTGATGTGCTATAGAAATTATAATTAAAACCAGTATTTGAGTAAGTAAATGAAGAAACTGGGTTATGGCGTACAATTACTTGTTGGTTCGACCACACATCATTACCATTAGTAGTTGCTTTTAATTGTACATTATAGTAACCAGGTAAAGCATATGATTTTGTGTGAGGACCAGCACCAGTAGTTGATGTACCATCACCAAAATACCAAGTATAAACAGTACCACCAGTACCTGTTGAGGTATTGGTAAAGGTAAAGCTGTGTTTAACTTCAGTGTAAGGGTTAGGATTAGTGTTATTAGTTGTTACTATATAATCACACTTATCAGTTGCATCAACAGTAAATGATGAAGATGAACCACCAGTACCACCACTACCACCTGTGCCAGTTACATTGATTGCAGTAGTTTTTTCAACTCTATTAATACAACCCCATTGACTAGTTACAACTAAAGTAGCATTTGTGTTTCCTGCAGGTAAAGTTACTTGAGGATGTTGTACAGTTGAAGTAGAGGTAGCTGTATTAGCAAAAGTCCAAGCATAGCTCATACTACCTTCAGTTAATGAAGAAGTACTAAAGAAATTATAATTAAAGCCATTATTTGAATAATTAAAGTCAGCAACTGGATTATAACGAACTATAACTTGTTGGCTCGACCACACATCATTACCATTAGTAGTTGCCTTTAATTGTACATTATAGTAACCAGGTAAAGCATATGATTTTGTGTGAGGACCAGCACCAGTAGTTGATGTACCATCACCAAAATACCAAGTATAAACAGTACCACCAGTACCTGTTGAAGTATTGGTAAAGGTAAAGCTATGTTTAACTTCAGTGTAAGGGATGCCAATTGTTACTGCATAATCACACTTATCTGTACCATTAACAGTAAATGATGAAGTAAGAGATCCAGAACCACCACTACCACTACTTACAGTAAATGCATTATTGGTAAAAGTGTTTACTGCACCAGCATCGGTAGTTACTTGTAAAGAAACTGTATAAGTACCTGCAGAAGGGAAGGTATATTGAGGACTCGCAGTAGTGAAAGTTACACCATTAATAGTCCATAAATAACTTGCTATACTACCTGTAGAAACAGTTGAGGTACTTGTAAAGTTGTATGTTAATCCAGTGTTGCTAGAAGTAAAGCTAGCTACAGGCATTGGATGAACAATTACTTGAGTTTGATATTGAGTTTTCTCAACAGCATCTAAGAATGATTTTACAACCACAGTATATGTACCTGGTGTATTGTAAGTATGTGTTGTTGAGCCAGGATTTGCAAATGATACAAATCCACCACCATCACCATAGTTAATAGTATAAGTAGAAACTCCACTAGTAGCATCAGTAGAAGCATTAGTGAATGTAAATACGTTATTAGGTGTAGTTCCACCAGATGTATTTAAAGGTTGTTGCGTTGGGCTTACTGTAAAGAACGGAGTTGGATTGCTAGTTGCAGGGCCACCAGAACCACCAATAATTGATGTTGCAATGGTAGATGTTGCAGTACAACCTGCATCAGTCGTTACAGTTAAACGAATATTGTAAGAACCTGAAGTAGCAAAAGTTCTTTGAATGCTAGAACCAGTACCAAATTGTACAAAAGTTCCAGGAGTTACTTTATCATCACTCCAAGCATAAGTAGTAATATTTCCTTGAGCTATTGTTGAACTGCTCGAGAATGTATAAGAACCATTACCATTGTTAGTAGTATTAAAGCTTGCAGAAGGTAAAGGACCTACAGTAACTGATTTACTGCTATAATAATCTATACCATTGAAAGTAGCTTTTAATTGAACCAAGTAAACACCATGAGCAGCATAAGTTTTTGTAACACTTAAGTTACTAGAAGTTGAAGTACCACCATCACCAAATGTCCATAAGTAAGTTGTACCTACAGGGTCACCAGAAGGTCTGTCAAAAGTGAATGTATTACCGGTAATACATTGAGTTGTGTTACTTGCAGTAGTAAATGCAGGGTTAGGAGTACTAGCCCCTGATGTAATAGTTACATTAACAGGAATTGTAATTGCACTAGAACAACCAGCATCACTAGTTACAGTTAAGGTAACATTTTTATTTCCACCAACAGAATAAGTAACCTGCGGACTATTCACAATTGAACTTGGAGGCGTTGAATTAGCACCAAAGGTCCAAGCATAATTCATATTACCACTACTAATAGTAGAGGTAGAAGTAAAGGTGTAACTACTTCCATTACCTGTATTCAATGTAGTATTAAAGTTAACTACAGGAATAGGGTTTACAGAAACGGTTAAAGTATAATAAGTGTCAATTCCATTTAATGTTTTAATTAACGTTACTTGGAAATTGCCGGCTTGTGTATAATTATGTGTTTGAGCTGCTGTAGATGTTGTAGTAACAACTGCAGAGCCATCACCAAAATTCCATTTATAAGTTGCACCTACATCAGGGCAACCCATATAGAATGTAAATGGAGTGCTGCCACCTGTTACACATTTAGAAGGTTCAGCAGTATAAATACCTCCAACTGCAGCAACTATTGCTGTTCTTGCTGTTGAAGTACATCCATCATTAGTTACAGCAACATAATAAGTTGTATTTGATGAAACACTAGGACTATATGTTGCAGCAGTAGCCCCAGGAATTGCAGTTCCACCAGTTGGTACAGTGTACCAGCTAAAAGTGCTTCCACTTAAAGATGAAGTTGCCGTTAAGTTAGCAGTACCAGCTGTACAAATTACTACCGGAGTGTTTGTACTGGTTATTGTTGGTCTTGGTTTAACCGTTACTGTAGCAGGAATTGTTGGACCTGTACAAACAGTTGAACCACTTGTATAAACTGGAGTTACAGAGAAAGTAACCACCAAAGCATTAGTAGCAGAGTTGCTGAAAGTTCCAGAAATATTTCCTGAACCACTAGTAGCAATACTTCCTGTGATTTCTGGTTGAGTATTTCTTATCCAGTTATAAACTGTACCAACAACATTACCTGTTAATGCAATAGGTGTTATAGCATCTCCAGAGCAAATGCTTTGAGCAGCAGGAGTTGCAACAGCATTAGGTTCTGGAACAACTGTAACATCAACAGTAAATGATGCTCCTTGACATCCATCAGGAGAGGTTGGTGTAACAGTATATCTTACTACGCCTAATGTATTGCTAGAACTAGTTAAAGTTTGAGCTATTGTTGTACCACATCCACTTGTACAGTCACTAAATCCTGTAATGCTTGAAGCTACTCCAGAAATTTGTGCTGCAGTCCAAGTAAATGTTGTAACAGGTACAGTTGAGTTTAATGCAACGTTAGTTGCAGTGCCAGAACAAATAGATTGAGCAGTAGCACTACCTACTGGTACAGGTTTAACATTAATTGTATAAGTTGCAGTAGCTGCAGTACATGGTGCATTTGAAACAGTCATGGTTAATGTAACTGTTGTTCCTGCATCAAGTGCAGTTGGTGTATAAGTAGGTGTTAAAGTTGTTGCACCAGCAGTGATTGAACCACCTAAAGAACCAGAAGAGGTCATAGTAACACTTGTTGGTGAACAAACTGAATATTCATGAACCCATCCAGTAAGTGGGAAACTTGAAATTGTTCCAGATGAATTTTGCCAATAATGAGGTATTCCAGGTGTTCCAGGACCAGCAGGTGCTGTAGAATATGTTAATGCCCATTTAGTACCAGTCCAATAAATAAATAAATTAGGTGTTGCAGATCCATTTAAATTATACTGTGGAGCACCATTTACATTTGTTCCAATATATGTATAAGTTCCATTTAATCCTGTACAGCTACTACCACCAGCAGGTACAATAACATTTAATGGTAAATTTGTTGCTCCATTTACTGTCCATAAAATTGTACCATTAGTAGTAGTTGCTTCACCACTTACCAAAGTATAAGATTGATCGGCACAAACTTGTTGAGTACCAGATGGTGTTGTAGAAGCTGTTGGTTGAGCTTTAACTTCAATTGTAAATGTTGTTGAAGTTGAGCTTTCACAACCATTTGCATTTTTAACAGTCAAATTACCTGTGTAAATTCCAGCATCTGTTGCAGCAGGAATATTTAAAGTTATTGGGCTTGCTCCTAAAACAGCATCAGTAACAGTTACAAAACTATTTGCTGGTGAAGGATCCCAAGTAATGCTATAAGTTGTTGGAGTTTCAGTTGTTGCAGAATAAGCTAAAGTTGTAGTTTGAGCTGATGCATTATAACAAACATCTGCAGCAGCAACACTATGAGTTATTGTAGGTAAAGGGTTAACAGTTACAGAAGTTGTAGCAGTATTAGAGCAAGTACCATTAGTGAAAGAATAAGTTACTGTGTATGTGCCAACAGTACTTGTACTAGGATTGATTTCGCCAGAGGTAGAATTTATTGATAATCCAGTAGTAGAGCTATAAGTTCCACCACCCTGTCCAGTTTGGGTAACAGTAGCAGAAGTCACATCTTTACAAAAAGGTGTACTATAAGAAATTGATGCTTCAGGCGTTCTATTTAAAGTAATAATATAATTATTTGTATTACTAGCATCTTGAGAAGTTACCCTTACATCAATAGTATTGGTTCCAGAAGCTAAAGAAATACTGTTAGCAGCACCACTTGTCATTGGTATATATCCACCAGTGCCATTTAATTGATAGGCAACAGTTCCACCATAACCAGCAGCTACAGTTGGTGTAACATTAATACTTGTCAAGGCATTTGAAATACAAGCTGAATAAGAATAAGTGCCCACAGCAAAAGCTGGTGATAATGATCCAGGGCTAATGGTTAAATTGTCTAAATCTGCATTGGTTGCAGGATCATCTCCAAAAGAAAAAGGAGAAAAGCTTCCTGTATAATTAAATGTTACAGTAAAAGGACCAGAGCCTGATGGTGTTGAAGTAACCCCAGTAACGGTTGTCCACTGACCACCTGTATAATGTAATAAAACTTTTTTGGTTGTATTAGAAGTGCCAACAGGTAAATCTCCATTATTATATTGGAAACTTAATGTTGCACTACCTGGTGCAGCACTTGGTGTAATATTCCATTGGCGTTGAATAGTTCTAGAAGCAGTAAAAGGAGATACAGTGCCACCAGCAGGAGCAGACACTATTGTATTTACAGTGTAGTTTGTTGTAACACCACTATTAGATATAGTTAAGGGTACAGATGTACTTGATCCATCAGGAGCAACAGGGAAAACAACTGGATTAGAGGATACTTGTTGTCTAACTGCTCCATTTGTAGGTACAATCATTTTTGCAGTTCCAATGTATGTAGATGTACCATTAATATTTAATGTAGCATTTGAAGTTTGTGTTAGCGTTTTACCTGTATTAATAGTAAAATTGTTTACATTAATAACTCCTGCACTAGCAGCAAGTGTAATATTTGCATTAATTACTACATCTGCATTACTTGGTGGAATTTGATTCCCATCCCAAGTCGAAGATTGATCCCAAAAACCATTATCTGTAACTGCAGTATAATTACTTCTTGTAACAGTAATTGTATAAGTTTTAGTTGTACCATTTTCTGCTGTAACTTTTATATCAATGGGATTTGCACCAAAGTTTAAAGCTAAAGCACTAGAGGCGGCTCCAGAATTAATATTTACATAAGTACCATTATTAACTCTAATTTGCAAAGTAGCATAAGTATCTGCAGCAGTTGGTGTAACTGTTACAGTATTTGTAGAACTGGTAACGTTAACAGAATATGCAGTGGTAGCTAATACAAAACCTGGAGTTAAACTTCCTGAACTTATTGTAAGATTTGATAAATCATTATTAGAGCTTATATGGCTTTTTTTACAAACAAATGAAGATTTTGCAGTTCCAGTACCATCACCTAATTGAAATTGATCATTTCTTCCTGCACTGCAAATGAATGAAGAGTTATCTCTTATTCCATTTGAAAATTCACCACCAGCATAAATACTTGTCCAATCAGTAAGACTTCCAATTTGAATAGGACTAGTAGAAGCAATTGTAGTTCCATTGCCATATTGACCATAATTATTTTGACCCCAAGCCCATAGTGTGCCATTAGATTGTAAACCAATTTTGAAATTATCGCCTGAAACATCAATCCAATTTGTTGCTGAGCCAATTTGTGTAGGATTATCAATATTAGTTGTTGTTCCATTTCCTAGCTGACCAAAACTATTATAACCCCAACCCCAAAGTGTTCCATCTGTTTTTATTGCCATTGTATGCCAACCGGAAGCAATCACTTTTTGCCAGTTGGTTGAAATGCCAATTTGTATTGGTGTTGTACTACCAGCTGTACTGCCATTTCCCAATGATTTATATTCATTTCTTCCAAATGCCCACAAAGTGCCATTAGTTTTTATAGCCATAGTATGTTGATAGCCACCACTTACACTTTGCCAGTTAGTAGCAGTACCGATTTGAATTGGCACATTCGAATTGGTAGTAGTTCCATTACCTAATTGTCCATGATTATTAGCACCCCAGGCCCATAAAGTTCCATCTGTTTTAATGGCTAAAGAATGAAAAGACCCTGCAGCTAATTTTGCCCAATTTGAGGCTGAACCCACTTGAATTGGAACATTAGAATTTGTGTTAGTTCCATTTCCTAATTGACCGTAATCGTTACGCCCCCAAGCCCAAATTGTTCCATCAGTTTTTAACCCTATGGAAAAATAGTATCCAGCACTAACTGAAAGCCAATTGTAAGCATTTCCAATTTGTTGAGGTGTGTTTTTATTAGCTGAAGTACCATCTCCTAATTGTCCAAAATTATTTAAGCCCCAGGCCCATAAACTGCCATCTGATTTAATGGCCAAAGTATGTTGTGTACCAGAAGCCAAAACAGACCATGTAACTTGGGCACTTGTATTACTGGTGTAAAAACTTAGCAAAAACAATAATGCTATACTAAGCGTTTTAAACATTGTAAATTTTGGCTTTATAAATTGAGAATTAGAAGGTTGTTTCGTGTTCTGCTCAGATTTCAATTTGCACACACTAACTGATTTTGCTATGTTTTTGATAACTTTTAAATAAAGTTGTTTTGGCAAATGGCTGGTTGTAGAATTTAAACTCATAACTTAAGATTGTGGCTTATTGAAGTATAAATTGTTAGTTTGCACAACAATACGAGTAGCGAAATTCTTGTAAAACTGTAAATTAATATATCCCTTAAACTAGTGTAACTTTTGTTTCATTAATTTAAAATCACACAATAAAGTAATTTAATTCGCCTTTCCTCAGCTTGACCATTCAAAATAAATAGGCTTTTATTCTTGCATTTCTTCAATTAATCATGCATAAATACCTTTCACAAATTTTTATTGAAAAAATAAAAAGGAGATTGTTTCTTTGTAGTAATTAAACTAAAAATAGATTTAAATGAAAAATGCCTTACTCTATGTGTTAGTACTTGTTGGTATAACTTCCAGTTCATTAGCACAAGCACCAAAAATTAAATTCGAAAAATATACTTTACCCAATGGTTTAAAAGTAATTCTGCATCAAGATAATTCTGTTCCGGTTGTTGCCGTTACTGCTCTCTATCATGTTGGTTCAAAAAATGAAGATACCGGAAGAACAGGTTTTGCTCACTTCTTTGAACATTTATTATTCGAAGGAAGTGAAAATATTAAAAGAGGAGAATTTGATAAATATGTTAACGGAGCAGGTGGTGCTTTAAATGCCAATACTTCTCAAGACAGAACTTTTTATTACGAGCTTCTTCCTTCTAATCAAATTAATTTAGGCTTATGGTTAGAAAGTGAAAGAATGATGCATGCTAAAATTGAAGAAATTGGTGTTAAAACTCAAAGAGAGGTGGTTAAAGAAGAAAAAAGACAAAGAGTAGACAACCAACCTTATGGAACTATTTTAGATCAAACTTTTAGAAGAGCTTTTAAAGAACATCCATATCGTTGGATGCCAATTGGCAGTATGGATCATTTAAATAAAGCACAATTACAAGAGTTTATTGATTTTTATAAAACATATTATGTGCCTAATAATTGTGTATTATCAATTGCTGGCGATTTTAATATTGAAGAAACTAAAAAGAATATTGCATTATATTTTGGCGAAATTCCAAGAGGTACTACACCTATTCAAAGACCTAATATAGTTGAACCTCCTTTGAATGGAGAAGTAAGAGATGTTATTGAAGATAATGTTCAATTACCATTACTATTACAAGCATACAGAACGCCAAAACAAGGCACAGAAGATTATTACACATTTAATGTTTTATCTACAATTTTATCGGGTGGAGAAAGTTCAAGAATGCAAAAAATATTGGTGAACCAATCTCAACAAGCTTTAGCAGCTGCAGCTTTTCCTTTTGCTTTAGAAGATGCAGGTATGTTTATAGTTTATTCTTTACCAAATATGGGCAACTCTGTTGAGCAGTTAGAAAAATCTATGGATTCTATTATTACAGATTTAAAAACTAATTTGGTGAGTGAGAAAGAATTTCAAAAAGTGATGAATCAAATTGAAAGCAATTTTGTACAACGAAATTCAAGCATGGCAGGTATTGCAGAAAGCTTAGCTAATTATGAAGTGTACTTTAATGATGCTAACTTAATTAATAATGAAATTGACAGATTTAAAAAAGTAACAAGAGAAGACTTACAAAACGCTGCAAAAAAATATTTAAATAAAGATAATCGTGTTGTACTTACTTATGTGCCTAAAAAGAAGGGTTAAAGTATTAAGTCAATTACATTAACAACATCATCTTTTAAAAAAAATACAATGAATACAATAAAAAATATAATTCGAATTGCATTAGTAATGTTACCCATTACTTTAACTGCTCAAATAGATAGATCAAAAGCTCCAAAGCCAGGTCCAGCACCAACCATCAATATCAATCAACCTCCAATGATTACGTTACCCAATGGATTAAAAATCTTTGTGGTAAAAAATAGTAAATTACCTAAAGTTTCTGCTACTTTAACTTTAGATGTAGATCCTTTTATTGAAGGTGATAAAGCTGGTTACGCTTCAATGGCTGGTAGCTTAATGAGTGTTGGAACCACCACAAAAACAAAAGAAGTATTAGATGAAGAAGTTGATTTTTTAGGAGCAGATTTGAGTACCTCTGCAACAAGTGCAAGTGTTAACTCGCTTACAAATAATTTTGAAAAAGCATTTTCATTAATGGCAGATGTAGTCTTAAATCCTTCTTTCCCTGCAGATGAATTAGAGAAAATTCGTAAAAGAACTATTTCTGGATTACAAACTCAAAAAGATGATCCTAATGCTATTAAAAATAGAGTCGTGAGTAAATTAGTTTATGGTGCTAATCATCCTTATGGCGAATTTGAAACAGAAGAAACTGTTACAAAAGTTACATTAGATGATGTTAAAAAATTCTATAATAGCTATTGGAAACCTAATGTTGCTTATTTGGTTTTTGTAGGTGATATTACAACTGAAAAAGCAAAACAGTTAGCTACAAAATATTTTGGTAAATGGCAAAAAGGAACTGTTCCAACTTATACTTATGCTATGCCAAAAGCACCTGCAAAACCAATAGTAGCAATAGTTGACAGACCTGCTTCTGTTCAAAGTGTAATTTCATTAAATGCTCCAATACAACTAAAACCAGGTAGTGAAGATGTTATTGCAACGAGTGTAATGAATAACATTTTGGGTGAAAGTGGAACAGCTAGATTGTTCAATAATTTAAGAGAAAAACATGGATTTACTTATGGTGCTTATTCTAGAATTAATACAGATAAATTAGTAGGATCATTTAGTGCAGATGCTTCTGTGAGAAACGAAAAAACAGATAGTGCAATTCAAGAATTTTTTGTTGAGTTGAATAAAATTAGAAAAGAACCAGTTTCTGAAGAAGAAATTTCAAACGTAAAAAATTATTTGAATGGAAGTTTTGCTCGTTCATTAGAAAGACCAAGTACTGTTGCAAGTTTTGCTTTAAATGTTGCCCGATATAATTTGCCAAAAGATTATTATCAAAAATATTTATCAAACCTTGCTTCAGTAAACATTGCAATGGTGCAACAAATGGCCAACAAATATGTTACACCAAAAAATATGTACATAGTAATTGTTGGTAATGCCAAAGAAATAGCTAAAGGATTAGATAAGTATGGAGAAGTAAAGTATTTTGATGCTAATGGTAATGAAACAACTGCTCCAACAAATAAAGCTGTTGATGCTTCAATTACTGGTGAAAGTATTATCAATAAATACATTACTGCTGTAGGTGGCAAAACTGCAATTGATGCAATAAAAGATGTTAATATGACTGGTATTGCTAAAATAGATGGTGCCCCAATGGATTTTGCAGTAACTCAAAAATATATTTTACCGAATAGCTTTTCTATGAAAATGGCTGCTGGGCCTATGACAATAATTTCTCAATCAGCTATTAATGGGGAGTATGCAAAATCTCAACAAGGTCAAACTATTCCTGTTGAAGAAGATGAAAAAGAAGAACTAGATGAAGAAGCTAGTTTAATTAACGAACTATATTATATAAAAAATAATTATAAATATGTAGTTAAAGGAATAGAAGACGTTGATGGAAAAGATGCTTATGCAATAGAAATTACTTCTGCAAAAGGAAGAACTTTCACTAACTATTATGATGTTGCAACTGGTTTAAAATTAAAATATTCACATGTTGAAGATGCAGGGCCACAAGGCAAAATGACCATCTATACTGATTTTGGTGAATATAAAACGTATAATGGAGTTCAACTTCCAACTAAAATTACTCTTTTTGTTGGAGTGAAAATAGGAATTACAATGAATGATGTTAAAGTAAATACCGGCTTAAAAGCTGAAGAAATTAAGTAAGAACTACTAATTAAGAAGTACGAAGTAAAAAGTCCTGATGAAATTCATCGGGACTTTTGCTTTTTATTTATCTGTTCTGCAAGCACATTCATGGTGCTCATTAATATAAGCAATAGATATTTTGCTAAGCTTTTCTAAAACATCAATATTAATATCTGAAAGTTTTTTTATATATATACAAGCTTTGCCCATTTTATATTTACCTAATTTATTTAACAACTCTTTGCTGTTTTCTGTTGCTGAGTAAACATATAAAGAAAATGCAGGTTTTCGAGGTGAGAAACCAAGTATTGGAGCATCTCCTTCATGACCACTAGCATACTTGTAATGATAGGTTCCAAAGCCTATAATTGTGGGTCCCCACATTTTGGGTTCAAAGCCCGACCATTTTTTTAATAAATTTATTAATTGAAAGCTTTCTGCTTTCTTTTGTTCATTATCCACATAACTGTTTATGAAATCCATTACATCAACTTCTGTTGCTGTAGTTTTATTTTTATTTGTCATAAACTTTAATTGATATTTTATTTTATAAATGCAATAATCCAACATTGTGCAAAGTGTTCATGGGTTTATTATCCCAAAATAATTCAAAATCTTCTAAACCATTCTTTTCATAATCTTCCTTAACTTCTTGTAAAGAATATTGTTTAATATTTTCAATAGAAAGCTTTGGAAGTAATAAGTGTAGCCATTTTCCTTGTTCACTATCAACTGAAATAGAAATAGTCTCTTTCTTAGTTTCAAAAGTTAAGCTAGCAACTTCCCATTGATTGCCTTTTTTCGATTTAGTAATGATTTCTAGAGAAGGAGTTTTACCTAAATAAATAATTTTTGTTGTGGCTTTTTGGTTAGGAAGTTCAATACTATTTAACACAGTAGAAATATAATTTGGAGCAACAGTTGTTTTAGGAGTTTTAAAATCGAACCACTTGTGTAGTGGATAATCTAAACAAGTTTGGTGCATGAAGTTGTGTAAAGATTTTTTCAGACCAAAACTAAATGCTTCATGTTCTGTGCCTGTTTCATCAATATGTTCAACATCGTTATTTGCAAAAGTTATGGCAACTTCTTTTGCTTTTTTAACACTAAATTTTTCTGGGTTTAATCCAACAGGACTGTGAGCTGTCATGGTAAACTGATGCCAAAAAGCAGATTGTAAAATTCCTGCTTCAAACATTTGTCGAACCATTTCTAAACTATCAATAGTTTCCTGTTCAGTTTGTGTAGGAAAGCCATACATTAAATAAGCATGTACCATAATACCGGCATCGGTAAGGTTTTTATTCACTTTAGCAACTTGCTCTACAGTAATTCCTTTTTGAATCAGTTGTAATAATCTATCACTGGCAACTTCTAATCCTCCAGAAACACCAATGCATCCAGAAGCTCTAAGTAATAAACATAAATCTCTAGTGAAGCTTTTTTCAAAACGAATATTGGTCCACCAACTCACCACTAATTTTCTTCTGATAATTTCTAAAGCCACAGCTTTCATTAAAGCAGGTGGGGCTGCTTCATCAACAAAATGAAAACCATTATTGCCAGTTTTTTGAATAAGCTCTTCTATTCTATCACAAATCAAGTTGGCAGTAATAGGCTCATAAATTTTAATATAATCTAAACTAATATCACAAAAAGTACACTTACCCCAATAACAACCATGAGCCATAGTGAGTTTATTCCATCTTCCATCACTCCACAAACTGTGCATGGGATTAATAACTTCAATTGCATTGATGTATTGATCTAACAATAAATCATTGTAATCTGGTGTACCAACTTCATGTTGCTTATAATCGCTGCAAGAAGAATTGTTGATGTATATGATTTGATTATGCTCTACAAGAAATGTTCGTTTTAATTCTTGTTGAGAAATTTTTCCACCAATATAATTTAATAAATTTTCTATTGGAGCTTCACCGTCATCAAGCGTAATAAAATCTATAAATTCAAAAACTCTGCTGTCTTTAATATCACGTAATTCAGTATTGGCAAATCCTCCACCAAATGCAACTTTAATGTTAGGATAATGTTTTTTGATGAATTGACCACATCGTAAAGCAGCAAAAACATTACCAGGAAAAGGAACAGAAATACAAACCAATTTTGGGTTTAAGTTTTGAAGTTTAAGATTTAAAGTCTCGATTAATATTTCATCAATAAAACTTAATGGTTGTTGTAAAGATTGATAGAGCTCATCAAAACTATTGGCACTTCTTGCTAACTTTTCAGCATATCTGCTAAAGCCAAAATGAGGATCTATACATTCTTTAATAAAATCAGATAAATCCTCCAAATACATAGTAGCAAAGTGTTTGGCTTTATCTTGAATGCCCATTTTTCCAAAGGCCCAACTGGTATCATCAATTTGTAAAAATCTATCTGCTTCTGGTAAAAAATTTCTTGATGCAATAAAATGAGCAATGGTTGGATTTTTTCCTTGCAAAAAAAGAGTTACATCTTCAATGGAATTTATATATTCTTCTTTTAAAGAAAATATTCTCTTTGCATTTTTTGAAGTTTCTTCTTTTTCTTGATATAAATCAAAAACTGAAGACAATCCCTTTTTCGAAAACAATTTTAAAGTAACTTCTATTCCTAAGTCTGCTTGATGACTTGAAATGCCTTTTGTATTCAAAAATCCTTTCAAATAAGCCGTTGCAGGATAGGGTGTATTTAATTGTGTAAATGGTGGAGTGATTAAAAGGATTGAAGTACTCAAATTATAGGTTTAATTGTAAAGATATTTTAAGAATCTTTCTTTTTTAAAAATAATGTAATAACAAACAATTGTCAATTATTATGTTCAATTTTCTTGAACCACAAAAACAAAATAAAAATTAATTAAATTTGTAAGGAAAATTAAATTTGTATTATGAAACAAGTTACAATAGAAGTAAATGCAAGAAAGTATAAGTTTATTATGGAACTACTAAAAAGCTTTGATTTTGTTACTGTTCAAAAAGAAGACACAGCAAAAAAGAAAACTTTAAAACATGTTGCTGAAGGAGCTTATCAAGCTATTTTAGCATCTAAGGGTAAAGCTAAAACTAAAGATGCTAAAGCATTTTTAAATGAACTTTAAAGTAGAAACGATATTACCTTTTGAAAAAGAGTTTAAAAAACTTTATAAAAAGTATCCTTCCCTTAAAAATGATTTATTAGCTCTAATACAAACTCTGGAAACAAAACCTACTCAAGGAATCTCTCTAGGAAATAATTTTTACAAAATTCGTTTAGCAATTCAAAGTAAAAGCAAAGGAAAAAGTGGGGGTGCTCGAATTATTACATTTGTAAAAATAATTCAGTCTAAAGTCTATTTAGTTGCTATTTATGACAAAAGTGTTCAACCAAATATTACGAAGAAAGAATTGCAATTGTTATTGCAATTTGTAACATCAACAATTTAAGGTTCATTAATCCAATTTTCTAATTCCCAATTCCTAATCAACCATTCTCAAATAATCCCTTTACTTCATTTGAACTTATTTATTTTTGTCATCCTTTTAAATCAATACATAAAATAATAATATGCAAGTTTGGAACGATTATCAACAACAACATCAAGATAGATTTTTAAATGAAATGCTCGATTTATTACGCATTCCTTCAGTAAGTGCAAAATCTGAACATAAAGCAGATATGTTGAAATGTGCTGAAGCTGTAAAACAAAATTTATTATCATCTGGTTGTTCAAAAGCAGAAGTGATGGATACTGATGGCTTTCCTGTGGTGTATGGCGAAAAAATGATTGATCCTGCAAAACCAACAGTACTTGTTTATGGTCATTACGATGTACAACCTCCTGAACCATTAGAACTTTGGCATAGTGGTCCTTTTGATCCTGTAATTAAAGATGGAAAAGTGTTTGCACGTGGTTCTGCCGATGATAAAGGTCAGTTTTATATGCATGTAAAAGCATTAGAAACCATGGTGAAAACGAATACTATGGAAACTAATATTAAATTCTTAATAGAAGGAGAAGAAGAAATCGGTTCTCCAAATCTTGGAAAATTTGTTGCACTGAATAAAGAGTTATTGAAAGCTGATGTTATTCTTATTAGTGACAGTTCTATGTTAAGCATGGAAAACCCTTCATTGGATACTGGTGTACGTGGATTGTCTTATATAGAAGTTGAAGTAACTGGTGCTAATAGAGATTTGCATAGTGGTACTTATGGAGGTGCAGTTGCCAATCCAATTACTATACTTGCACAAATGATTGCTAGTTGTCATGATGAAAATAATCACATCACCATTCCTGGTTTTTATGATGATGTTGCCATTGCAACAAAAGAAGAAAGAGAATTGTTAAATGCTGCTCCTTATGATGCTAAAGAATATATGGATGAACTGGGTGTTACTGCTCTTTGGGGAGAAAAAGGATATACTACTTATGAAAGAACAGGCATTCGTCCAACACTTGAAGTGAATGGTATTTGGGGAGGTTATACTGGCGAAGGTGCAAAAACTGTACTTCCATCAAAAGCATTTGCAAAAATTTCTGCTCGATTAGTGCCAAATCAAACCTCAGAAAAAATTACTGACATCTTAATCAAATATTTTAAATCTATTGCTCCTGCTGGGGTTGAAGTAAAAGCTAGTTTGCATCATGGAGGAGAACCTTATATGACACCAATTGATAGCAAAGGCTATAAAGCTGCTTCAAAAGCTGTAGAACAAACTTTTGGCAAAGCACCAATTCCTGTTCGAGGTGGAGGAAGTATTCCTATTTGTTCTATTCTTGAAAAAGAATTAGGAATCAAAATTGTGTTTATGGGTTTTGGTTTAGATAATGATAACTTACACAGTCCCAACGAAAAATACAATTTAGAAAACTATTATAAAGGCATTGAAACCATTCCTTATTTTCATAAATACTTTGCTGAGTAGTGTTAAGCAAGGGTTATTAATGAATATTTTAGGATTTTTTGGTCTAATTTGGGTGTAACTCCCTACTTTTGCAGCCCCAATTCTGTTTTGGCAGAATCGTTTTAGTGTTAAACTGAAATGTCCATTGGGATAAACCAAATTTTTAAATAAAAAAAACAGAGTAATGAACAGTTACGAATTAATGGTGATTTTTACTCCTGTACTTTCTGAAGAAGAATTTAAAGCTGCTCAGAAAAAGTACATTGCTATGGTTGAAGATGCTAAAGGCACAACTGTAAATAGCAATCCTTGGGGATTAAAATCTCTTGCTTATCCTGTACAAAAGAAAACAACAGGAATTTACTGGGTGTATGAATTTAAAGCTACATCTGATTTCAACGAAAAATTGAAAATTGCTTTATTGAGAGATGAGCAAGTAATGAGACACATGGTTACAAAACTCGACAAAAACGCCGTTGAGTACAATGAAAACAAAAGAAATGGCGTATTTTCTAAACAAGTAAAAGCGGAGGTATAAGATGGCAAGAAATGAAATAAAATATTTAACCGCAATTAAACAAGAAAATCCTAAAAAGAAATTCTGTCGTTTTAAAAAATACGGAATCAAATATGTTGATTATAAAGACATCGATTTCTTAAAGAAATTTGTAAACGAGCAAGGTAAATTATTACCTCGTCGTTTAAGTGGAAATTCTTTAAAATATCAACGTAAGGTAAGTGATGCAGTTAAAAAAGCTCGTCAAATGGCTTTAATGCCTTTCGTAACCGATTTATACAAATAGAAAAATTTAGTAACCTTCCCTAATTTCATTTACTTGGAAGACAGTCACAATCTTAGATTGGGCTTTGGGGACTAAAAAAACAAAAAATGGAAGTAATATTAATTAAAGAATTAGACACTTTAGGCGGAAAGAATGAAGTTGTTAAAGTAAAAAACGGGTATGCTCGTAATTACTTAATTCCACAAAAATATGCAGTAGAAGCTAGTCCTTCTAACCTTGCTCAATTAAACGAAAGATTAAAAGTACAAGGCAAAAAAGAAGCAGCTATGTTGGCTCAAATTACAAGTGTATTAGCAGTTTTAAAAGAATCACCTGTAAAGGTTGGTGCTAAAACTGGTACAAGTGGTAAAATATTTGGTAGTGTAACTTCATTACAAATTGCTCGTGCCATTCGTGATCAAAAAGGATACGAAATTGATCGCAAACGTATTTCAATAGTTGATGATGTTAAAGAACTTGGTTCTTATAAAGCATCAATTGATTTTGGTAATAATAATGTTACTGAAATTGACTTTGAAGTGGTTGGCGAATAAACTATATTTATTGATGAAAAGCCCCGCCTTATTGCGGGGTTTTTTATTTTGAATACTACTGAATAATTAATTTTTCGGAAACAACATTACTTTTATTAGTAATGACTTTTAGAATATAAACTCCTTTTGAATATTGTTGAATATTTAAAGCAAGCTGAATATTGTTTCCGTTATTTTGATTCCGAATTTTCGGAAGAGAAATCTCTCTGCCAAACATATCAAACAATTGAATTTCTTTTACACCCTCTGTTGATTGTATGTTAATCATATCTTTTGCCGGATTAGGGTAAACTACAATTCTCGAATTCCTAATACCTAATTCCAAATTTTTAACTTCACTATATTGTTTCTTTCCATCTTTATCAATACTTTCTATACGGTAGTAAAGAGTCAACGGTCTACTGTCAACTGTTAACGGTAAATTGTTATCTATAAACTCATATTCATTTAAGTTATTATTATGGGCTTTTATTTGTCCAATATTTTCAAATTGGATGCCATTGATAGAACGCTGAACATTAAAATGCGAAACGTTGATTTCGTTTGCGGTTTGCCATAAATTTATAATAGATTGCTTCGTGCCTTGCAATGACTGCTCATTGATAATTCGTAATTCATAATTCGTAATTGTTAAAGGCAATGGATTAACATTTATACAAACTGTATCACTACTGGTAAAACCATTAACAGTTTGGGTTAAAATATAGCAAGTATTAACTAAAGGTTTTACCCAAAAACCCGGGCGTAAAGAATCTATAGTGTTGCTGGTGCCTAATATTTGCCAACGTAATGTATCTATACCATTGGTATAACTACCAATAAAAGCACTATCACCAATAGTAATAGTGGTATCTCTACCTGCATCTGCTTTTAAATTAAAACTGTCTAAGGGTATTACAGAAACATCATCTACATAATAACCAGCAGCATCAAAAGCATAAATAGTATTATTTATTAATACACTTTTTGTTAAACTATCGGGCTTAAAATTACCTAAGGTAACATACTGTTCTCCACCTATAGCAGAATATATACCACTAATTGGAACCCAATTTAATGTATCACATATTATAGGATTGCCATAATTTACAATCTGCGGACTAGCTGCTAATAAGCCATTACAATTGTTAAGGCCTAAAGTATCTGCAAACACTGGTGAATTTGTTAAAAGCATACTTAAATTGTTTGATGCATATTTTGAAATGTTTACAGTGCTTACCCAATAATTACACCAATACTTTTTGTTTACTTGTAATGGTTGTTTTAAACGATTTTGTATATATAACCATCCTTTATAAGTAGGTATAATAGCATAACCATCCCCTGTTTTGGTCTCTTGATAAGACGAGTATGGAGAGTTTGATGAATCGTAGTTATAAGGTACAGACGCCCAATTAACTTGACTACACCTATTTGAGTAATAACCATTTATTTTTCTACATTCAAATTTTGTTGGGGAATACCAAGGATTTGGAATTGGATCCCCAGTTAAATTGTTGGGGCAAATCACACTATCCTCAAAACTCCAATTTGGCACAAGATTATATTGTTGTTGAGCAAAACTGTACTGAAATAGTAAACAAAATAGTATGGCTAAGAGATATCGCATGGGTATCAACTTATAAAGTGTTGCAGTATATTCTTTACTGCAACACTTTATTTAGTCTTAATCTTTTACAAATTTTTCAATTTTAATATTGCCTTTATTATTTTTAATTTTTATCAAATATAAACCTGGTAATAAATTAGAAGTGTTAAATGTAATAGTGTTAGCTCTTGCTTTTTGAATTTGCAATTGCTTGCCAGTTATATCTATTAGAGTAGCTTCTTCTATATCATCTCCTAAAACATTAATAAAGTTTTTAGAAGGGTTGGGGTAAACCAAAAGATTGTTTGTTGTTAGTGGTTTTGTGTTTGTTGTAATCGCTGCTCTATTTCCTTCTTCATTATAAGTTAAACCACAACTATTATCGAATAAACGATGTTCGTTAGTTAAACTATTGTACAAACACTGTGCTGCAATTACCACACTGCCATCTGTTAATGGACATTTTAAACTCATAACTTCAACTTCATTTATGTCAATACTTTTATTTTGCATTTGATCTATTTTCCAACTAAGATAGGTAGCATAATTTTCATCAACTTTATTAATCTTATTCCAATTGTTTAATAAGTTTTGTGCTGTAGTGATATCATTAATTGCAATAGCATCACTTATATTAAGAATAGTGCCAAAACTATTCCCATTACAAACATTAACCCACTCTTGTAATTCATTTCTTTGTTCTTTAATGCCATTTGGAGATTTTAGATATAGATATAACTGTAATTGTTGCACATATAATCTTTCATCTGCCTCAGGTAGATTGGTTTGTAGGGTATTGCCTTGGGCAAGTGCTACCATTTCATCTAATTTAATACTCATTTCATCACTACTTAAAGCAATTAGTTCTTCTTCTGTATTAAAATCAAATTCACCATAATTAGGCATGTTAATTTCGTGTAAATCATCTCCAACAGGTATTACTGCAGGACGAGGTTCTTGGTCTGGGCAATCTCTATTTGTTGCTGGAGCATTTATAACTGTTCCATTAGTTGGTGTATAAAGAGGTAAAAGTGAACCAGGATTTCTGCCAGAAGACAAACTTAAATCATATAAATTATTATTTTTTCTTAAATAAAAAGGTGAAAATTGGGCATTGGAACCATTGCAATAAGACATTAAATTTCCATTATTAAACCAAGTACTACCTGAATTAGGAGAAAACAAATTATCACTAGCATAAGTTACACTACCTTGGGTACCAATAATTCCCCCATTGGCAAGATGTAACCCTTTTTGAGCAAGCCCAACAGTGTAAGTTTGGGGTGAAAGATTATTAATTTGAAAAACTGATGGATTATGAGCTCCATTTATTAAATAATGTGAGCTAAGTGAGTCAGATCCATTACATTTCATGGTATATACACTAGTATTTAAAAGAGTAACTCCTTCTTTTATGATACTATTATTAACTCCTGCAAGTGCATTAAAATTATTTGCATATACTAAATTATTGGTTTGAGAAGCTCCTCCTTCAAAACGAAGTGCATATTGAGGAGTAGTTTGGTTAAAACCTGTATTACCGTCGTATAATATAATTTCATTTTCTATCGCTCTAATATCTTTAGCATTCCAATTTTTACACAAAATTCCATTATTTACTAAAGTCATGGAGTTTTTATACAAACGCAATGGCCAAATCAAGGTATTAAATGGTGGAGTTCCAGTTCCAACATTAACATTACAAGTGATGCCTTGATTAATAAAAAAATTAGGATTTGGAATAGGAGTTCCTAATGGGTCTAAACTTATTCCCATTTCATTATAATAAATTTCTATTTTATTTAATAAATAAGGAATGTAGGGATTAGTTGGATTTGGAATGGGGTTAGCAGGGTCCATATTCCAAGGAACATCTTCATAATTAAGTGTTATACCATAAGCTACATTTATAATTCTGTTTCCTTTAATGCTCACTTCATTACTATAGTGAGTTGCTAAAAAATTTTCTATAGTACTTGTTCTTACTGTAATACCTTCTCTACCTTCTTGAACATTGTTTAAAGCAGCAGTTTTACTACTAATAATGGTATTACCTTCAATTATAGCATTTGTAATATAATTACTTACTATGGCATATTTGCAGTCAACAAACATGTTTCTATTGGCATTGGTAGGTGTTGTAATTAATCTGTATTTAGCTTCATCGTAATGTTCTGCTAATAATCCATAAGTTTCAGTATTAGGGTTAGAACCAGGTGTGTGTTGAAAAGTGCAGTTATTAACCCTTACATCAGCATCCCAAATTTGTACACCTCTGGTTTGGTTATCAAAAATAGTTTCTTCACCATTATTTGTATTGCCTATTTTAAATAGCCCTTTATAAGGGTAGTGTAAAGCTATAGTAACACCTCTCTCACTTTTTGTATTGGTAGCTGCAGGTAATTTTAAATAGGCATTAGTATTGGTTGCAGAAAATAAGTTATCGTTTATATAGGGGGATTTATAAGGTATGTAGGCTTTAGCTTTAAAATTAGAAATACTTACCCAATTGTTAGATTGTGGAGTAAAAGGAATATCTCTACAAGTAAATATTGAGCTGCTAATTTCCATATTATAAGGTACCATATCCATAGCATCTGCTTGATAAGCTTTTAAATCTATACCTATTTTATTTCGGTTAAAGATAGTGTTTTTAACACTTAAAAAATTGTTATAAATAAAACCAGTATGTGTTACAAAAGCATCAATAGCAACATTTGCATCTTCAATAAGTGTGTTATTATGAGTGGTAGTTTTATCAATAATTAAAGTTGCATTTTGTTGCATTTCTATTCCACCCCACATTTCTGTACAGCCATAAAAATGACAACCATTTATTGTTAATGAACCATTGTTAATAATAATTTTTTTTCCTGGAGCCACCAATATTTCAGCATCGGTTATAGTTATATTACTATTAATGTAAACATCATTATCCATATAATAAACACCAGTACCAATGTTAGCAGTTGGGTTACTATTTATAATTGATGAATAGGTTAGGTTATAACATTGGGCTGTTAAAAAACAGGGTACTGAATTTAAAAAAGTAATGAACATGAACACAAGAAAGTAATTTATCAGAATTTTTCTCATATAATTAATTTAAGTTGAGTTGAAAAAAAATGAATTGATTCAAATTGATTTTGGAATAAATGATAATGAATAGGACTACCCCTTGTGAAGAAACAAATAACTAATAGCAGTAAATGAGAAGAAGAAAAAAATAGATTAAGAAGAAAATTGTAAAAGCCAAATATTATAAGAATTGCCATTGACCAATGACCAATGACCAGTGACCAGTGACCAGTGACCAGTGACCAGTGACCAGTGACCAGTGACCATTGACCATTGACCATTGACCATTGATTTTTTTGACTAACTAAGTTACTGAAAATATTTTCAAGCAAGTTGGTTTTCATATCCTAAGAGCGATAATTTAAAGAATAAACTTCTACACCAAATTTAAAAATTTTATTTTGATGAAACCAAATTATTTTTTGTTGTACAAGTAAATCTTTTATTCATAAATCATTTTATTATGTACAATTTTGCTGTAATAATTTAGAGTCTCTCTAATAAAAACGAAAATACTATGATAATTATAGATAATAAACTGATAAGCGATGAAGTAATCGAAGAGCAATTTGTTTGCGATTTAGCTAAATGCAAAGGTGCTTGTTGTGAAGATGGTGATGCTGGTGCACCTTTAACTGATGAGGAGTTAGATGAAATTGTAAATAATTATGATATCATTAAAAGCTACATGACTGAAGAAGGTAAAGCAGTCATTGAAAAAGAAGGTAAATATGTATACGATAAAAGTTTTGGTTGGGTAACACCAACTATTAATAATGCTATTTGTGCTTATGGTATTCGTGATGCAAAAGGCACCATAATGTGTGCAATAGAACAAGCATATTTAGACCAAAAAATTACTTGGAAAAAACCGATTAGCTGTCATTTATTCCCCATAAAAATTACAAAAAGTAAACAAGATCCAGATTTGGAATTTGTGAATTACGAACCTCGTGAAGACTTATGTGCTGCAGCTTGTAGCTTAGGTAAAAAATTAAAAGTGCCTGCTTATATTTTTTTGAAAGATGCTATTATTAGAAAATATGGACAAGAGTTTTATGATACTCTAGATGCTACTGCCAACAGAAATAAAGGTTAAAAATTCACTATAAATTTTCCTCCAATCCTTCCAATGTTCTTGCTCTGCTAAAAAATGGTTGTGCATGATGAAGATGAAATCTCCATCTACAGATTTTACGGTTTCATAATATTTTTTCATCTCAATTAAAGCTTCTTCTGGTTGAAGTTTTTGCTCAAAAATAAAATTGGCATCCATAAAACAAAAAGGATGTAAAAGCAATTTAGTTGCTGTGTCATTTTCTAAATCATACCAATAAAAAGGATAACAGTAAGATGCTCTAAAACCATTATGTGTTCCATAACCCAAAGTATAATCTTCTTTAATCCCCTGCTGAATCAATTTTTTATAAGTTAAAGGAAATTGTAATTGTAAATAATGTTGTCGTGATTTTGTAATACTATTATTTGTAATTGATGCTAATATTTCTATTTCTTTTTTTAGTTTTTCTGAAGTGAAATTACTTTGATAAGAAGGATGAATGCCTATAGCACAGTCTTTTGCCAGCTCTTGAATAAATTGTTTTACCTGCTTATTTTTTGGGGAAGGATTTTTATCGAACTTGCTTCTTTTAGTAGAAACCAGTAAAAAGTAAATCGGGTTAAATTGATGCTGCCGATGCATTTTATTTAACCAATGAAAAACTTGATAGGGGTCATTTTTTGAGCCCAATAACACTTGTAATCTTTCTTTGAAGGTTCCTCTTTTATACAATAAATCTTTTAATAATCCACCCCATTTTACACTCCAAGGGTGGTGTTGGTAAGCAAAAGAAATATCTACATCGTAAGTTGGAATTGTTTTAAATTGATTTTTTCTTGAAACAATGCCAAACTCTTTTTCAATTTCTTTTAACCATAAATGAATGAGTGGAACTTGAAGAAATCCTTCTTTCCAGGCTAAAGAATTTTCATGATGAAAATTGCCATAGCTATCTTTTTTATATGCTGATGAATATTCTTCATATCTGCTCATTAAATAAAAACTAGCAGCAAATACATCGAATGGAACAGAGCCTTGAGTTGTATAAAAGACTTTTAAATTCTTCCATAAAAAACAATCAATATGTTGTGATGAAATATGTGTTTCAAAAAGTAAATCAACCGGTTTTATCCATAAGTCTGCAACTAAATTATTATTAGTTGAATAATTAATTTTCTTTCCTTCAAAATTGTTGAAAGCATTGCTGTTATTGGTTATTCTTACATCATCACCCAACAAAGTAGTTACAATATATTGCAATCGATTGGTGATATGTTCAGAATAGATAATGATCATGAAAATATTAATGTTGACCAAAATACTTTAATTCAGCATTGAAGTCAATAAAAGAATATTGGTCTTGCAACTGTTTAGTTTTTGTGAAGTAATTCTTTAAAAAATTTAGATGTTGATTGCTTGATGGATTAAAAGGTTTATGTTGAAAGGCAGTTTGAATTTCTGCAATTTCTTCCATCAATTTTTTTGTGTCTTCATTCATGCAAGCATCAACAAATTTCTCCCAAACATATTGTGTTGCATAATAATTAGGATGTACTAAATCTTCTGCATAAAAACGATAATCTCTTAAGTCATCAATCACCAATTCATAAGCAGGAAAATAATTGAGCTTAGGAAGTTTTTCTAACAAATCATGCACTGCTTGTATTAGTACAGCTTTACTTCTATTATTATTAATATGGCCTTCACGTAAATGCCTAACAGGACTAATAGTAAAAATGATTTTAATATTAGGATTAAATGCACCCAATTTATCGAGCATGGTTGCTAAAACTAAAATGGCTTGATCAACTCTTAACAAGCGTTTTTCAAACCAATCGTTTGGTGCTTTGTGATTATTAGCTGCAACAGTTCCCTTTGTTGCATTAATAGCTTTTTCTGTAAGTGTATAAACCCATGCAGAGCCTAATGTGATTAAAATATAATCTGCTTTTTTCAGAAACTGATGTGCAGCTTCTGTTGTTGAATTAATTTTTTGCAAAGCATCATCAATAGAAGTTCCAGAAAATCTGCTATGATGTTGCCAACTATGAAAGCCTTCATTCCATTCAAACAAATCTTTCTCAGTATAAACTTTGTTTTCAATTACATTAATGATAGCCTCACTTACACTTACTGGGTTAAATAAAATGCCATTCGGATTTTCGAAGATTTCAAACTTGTGTTTACGTAATTTTTCTCCAATATTTTCTGTAAAACAAGAGCCCACTAACATTAATTTATTTTTATGTGTAATGCTAGGTTCTAGTTTTTTAATGTCTAGTTCAGTTCTAAATTTCATTTATACAAAAATTTCATTAGCCAATAAAAGTGCTTTTGCTAATGCTTCTTTATTAAGATTATTTAAAATTTTTTGTTCTTCAAAATATGCAATCATTTTTTCAGTATCCATATTGCCTACTAAATCATCCTGTGCCATAGGGCAACCACCAATACCTTTTAAGGCTCCATCAAATCTTGTACAATTGCTAACTAAAGCTGCTTCAAGCTTAGGTTTCCAATGGGTTGGTGTAGCATGTAAATGCACACCAAAATTGATGGATGGATATTTTGGAATTAGAGTTTGCAATGCAAATTCAATTTGTTCAGGTGTACAAACACCCACTGTATCTGCAAGTGAAACAATTTCTATTGCTTTTTTAGCCATTACATCTGTCCAAAATAATAATTGCTCTTGATTATATTCATCACCATAAGGATTACCAAAAGCCATGCTTAAATACACCACTAAAGTTTTTTTATTTTTAATACAGAGCTCTTGAATTTCATCAATCCTTTGTAGACTTTCTAGTTGTGTACTATTGGTATTTCTTTCTTGAAAAGTTGGAGAAATAGAAAAGGGAAATCCTAAATAAGTAATTTCTTCAAAACAAACAGCATCGGCTGCACCTCTTGTATTTGCTACTATAGCAAGTAATTGAGTGATTGAATTTTGAATCTTTAGTTTTTTTAAAACCTCAGTTGTATCTGCCATTTGAGGGATGGCTTTAGGCGAAACAAAACTTCCAAAATCTAAAGTGTGAAAACCTACTTCTAACAAGGTGTTGAGGTATTCGATTTTTTTCTCAGTTGGAATAAAATGGTTCCAACCTTGCATGGCATCTCTGGGGCATTCTATTAATTGTATGTCTTTAGCTGTATTCACATTTCAAAAATAAGTTCAAAGAGTCAAACTTTAGAATTATCAATAATTCTAATCACAAACATAGTAGTATTGTATATTTGATTGAATAAAGCAATTATTTGATACTATTATGATTAATGTTGGAAGATATAATGAACTAAAGGTTTTACGAGAAGTTGATTTTGGTGTTTATTTAGAGGATGAACTTGATGGCATTCTCTTACCCAAAAGATTTGTACCTGAAGGATTAAAAGTGGGTGATATTGTTAAAGTTTTTATTTATAAGGACAATGAAGGAAGGCTAATTGCAACAACTCAGCAACCTAAAGCACAAGTTGGCGATATTGCAATGCTAGAAGCTAAAACAGTTACACCACATGGTACTTTTTTAGATATTGGAATTATGAAAGATGTTTTTGTGCCAAGGACCAAGCAATTGGCTGATATGCATGTGGGTAAAAAATATTTGGTAAAAATTTATATTGATGAACAAACCAATAGAATAGTTGCTTCTGAAAAACTTGATGTTTATTTCGATAACGAAAACCTTACTGTTAAACGATTAGATTTAGTTGATTTAATTGTTTATAGGAAAACTGATATAGGTTTTGTGGTTATTATTAATAATATTCATTCGGGATTATTACACCATAACGATGTTTTTGAAAAAATTAATATTGGCGATCAATTGAAAGGGTTTATCAAAAAAATTCACGAACCAGATGAAGATGGAAAACTGAAATATAAGATTGATGTGGCTTTGGGTAAGCCTGGTTTTATGAAAGTAGAGGATGAGTCGGAAAAAATATTAAGATTATTAAAGGAAAACAATGGCTTTCTTCCTTATCACGATAAATCTAAGCCAGAAGATATTTATGCTTTTTTTGGAATGAGTAAAAAGACATTTAAAATGACTACAGGAAACCTATTTAAGCAAAGAGTAATAAGTTTTGATAAAGATGGAATAAGATTGATTTAAAAATCAAATTCTCTTTTTCTTAGGTTCATTCTAAATCCAACATTGAAAATATTTGTGTTCATATCTGCACTATTAACTCTTTTATAGTTTCTGATAATATAATCTGCATCTAAGAAAATATTGGGTAATAGTTCGTAGGTTGCTGAAACATGAGTCAACAAGCCTGTGGCTGCAACTCCTGAACCTGTTCTCCAACCATAATCATAAGGTCTGGTAGTGTATGGCAATAATATATTATTGCCCATATTAACACCAGCTGAATCTAGGCCTTGTTTAAAATAAATGACTTTGGCTTGTAATGCTAATTTAGGAATTGGTTGATAACGAACTATGCCAATAAGTTCTTTAAAGTTAGCTCCTAAAGGATGTGCCAATGCTTGATTGTAATGTGTGTAAGAACTAAAATTGTCTTTAGATGTATACACAAATGGTCGAACAATATTTAACTCTCCTTGAACATCTAAATTAGGCACTCCAAATAAATCAATGGTTTTAAAACCCAGCTGTAGTGCTTGTTTATTTGCCCACCATCCTTTGCTATATTTCAATACTTCACCTAAAACAAATTCGTTAATGATTACCTGTCCATAAAACTGTGTATTTTTTATAGCATTGGCTTTAAAATTCATTCCTATTGTTGCTTTATCAGGGCTGCCTACTTGATGACCCATAGCAACCATAAAAATCATGGGATTTAAATAATTTAAATCATATCCATTTTTTCTTCCAAACATAATGTTCTCAAAAAAACCAATGTTTAACCATTTAGTTACTTGTAAGTCTAGAGAATGAAATGTCATGAATTTTTTGGGATAAACTGTATCTCCAAAAACACCATCTCTATTAATCATTTGAGCAAAGAGATTGGTGTAATTAATTTTCCAAAAACGCGTATTTACTTTTAAGAATAAATAGTTATTACTAAAATCACTTAGAATTAAACTTCTATAACCATTACCAATAAAAACTTTATCGAACGCAAATTGCAAATCAATTCCTTTTGCAGCATTCATCATAATACCACCCTTCACTTCAAAAGCATCTATGGGTGTTACGGAACCTGCTGAAACATCGCCTTTAAAATAACCAAATCCAGGTACAGCATAGTTTTTAGTGCTATACTCTCTTACGTATAAAGGATTTCTTAATTGATTATCTGTTGTGTAAGTATAGTATCCAATACGCTTAGATACTTGTCCACGCCATTGAAAAATACCACGTGAATTATTGTAAAGTTTAGCAGATGAAGCACTCTCTTTGCCTAATTGAAAATTATACATAAAGTGAGAATAAAAAGAAAAGTCTCCTCTTTTTACACCAAAATAATAAGGGTTGTTTTTATGTTCTTTGCCCCAAAGATTTTTAAATTTAAGCGTGGTATCACCTAAATTTTTTCTCCAATCGAAATTATTTTTTAAAGCTAGGTCTAAATTGTATTGATCAACTTTCGATAATTTCAATTTTCCTGTTTTTTGTAAACTATCTATATATTCTAAACGTTCAGTAATAATTTTTCTATCATAAGGCTTAACCATACTAAAATTTAATACAGAATCTTTCTGTAGTTTTATTTCAAGTCTTTCTAGTAAATTATATTGTCTGGACCCCAATTCTATAAAGTCGGCTTGTGCATTTATTTGTTGTAAAAAAAATAAACTGAGTAAAAAGAAAAATATTTTTTTCATCTTTGGTCTTTATCAATCAAAAATAAGATTCTATGGGTACTTACCTAATAAAAAATGCAGAGATCATTAATGAAGGTATACGAGTGGTTGGAGATGTTTTAATTAAGGATGAAAGAATTGAAAAAGTAGGTTCAAATATTCAAGTGAATTTTAAAGTTGAGGAAATTGATGCAACAGGAAAAATATTAATTCCTGGAGTTATTGACGATCAAGTTCATTTTCGTGAACCAGGGCTAACACATAAAGCAAATATTTATACTGAATCTAAAGCTGCAGTTGCTGGTGGTGTAACAAGTTTTATGGAAATGCCGAATACGAATCCACCAGTTTTCACACAACAACTTTTAGAAGATAAATATCAAATAGCTTCACAAACATCTTTGGCTAATTACTCTTTTTTTATGGGTACGGGTAATGAGAATTACGATGAGCTAATGAAAACAAATGAAAAGAAAAATGATGTTTGTGGAATAAAAATATTTATGGGTTCATCTACAGGAAATTTATTGGTAGATAATCCGGTATTATTAGAAAAAATATTTGCAGGTTCTGAAGTATTAATAGCCACTCATTGTGAAGAAGAGGCACTCATTAAAGCTAATATAGAAAAACTAAAAAATAGTAAAACAAAATTTACAGCTTCTGATCATGCAATCATTAGAGATGAGGATGTGTGTTTTGAATCTTCTTTAAAAGCCATTCAATTTGCCAAAAAATTCAATACACGATTACATATACTACATATCACTACAGCCAAAGAAATTCAATTATTTGGTAATATGTTGCCTTTGAAAGATAAAAGAATTACGAGTGAAGTTTGTGTACATCATTTACATTTCAATAGCAATGATTATGAAAGATTAGGCTATCAAATTAAATGTAATCCTGCAATTAAAGATGAACATTGTCAGCAAGCCATTTGGCAAGCTTTGTTAGATGATAAAATTGATATTATAGCTTCTGACCATGCACCACACACTTGGGAAGAAAAAAATGTAGATGATTATTTTGCTGCTCATGCAGGATTACCATTGGTTCAGCATACATTACAAATTATGTTGCACCATGTAAAGCAAGGAAAAATCAGTATTGAAAAGGTTGTTGAAAAAATGAGTCATGCTGTTGCTGAGTGTTTTCAAATTAAAGAAAGAGGTTATATAAGAGAAGGCTATTTTGCAGATATAGTATTGGTAGACTTAAATAAATCTTACAGGATTTCTAAAGAGAATATTTTGTATAAATGTGGTTGGAGTCCATTTGAAAATTTTACTGTGCCTGCAACAATTGAAAATACTTTTGTAAATGGTCATATGGTTTATGGAATTCATGGCTTTAATGAATCTATAAAAGGCGAGCGTTTGAAATTTGAAAGGAATTAAGCTATAACTACTGCTATATGCAAATAGACAAAACCACTTTACAAGACCTTTCTATCTTTAATAGTGAAGAAGAGTATTCAATTTTTCATCATTTAAACTTTACTCAAACAACTGAAGGAAAAAGCATTTTAAAACAAATTTTAGCCAAACCACTTTCAAGTATTGCAGCTATTGAAGATACTCAACAAACCATTCAATTTTTAATAAATGTTCATCATCAAGTTCCTAAAATTATAACTAATGGAACATTAATGGTGATTGAGAAATTTTACTTAACACCTTTAGAAAGCTATCCACATCCTGCAAAGGCAATCAATACTAAAGTTTATAAATATTTTTCAAAACCAGATTTCTTTCTTACTAAATACTCGGTAGAGCATTTTATAGATTTTGTTAAAGGTTTGCATGAAATAAATAAAATTTTGCTAGCTGCAAAATGTAAAAAGATTCGATCATGGGTTAATAGCATTACTTCAATTTTACAAAAACAAATAATACAGCAAATACTTCAAGAAAATAAACATGAACTTTCTGATGTATCAGTTTTAAAATATGCTTCTTTTTTTAGGAATGATTTTAAAAATAGTTGTCAGGAATTAACTGAAATTTATAGTACAATTGATGCTTACCTAAGTTTAGCAATTGCAACTGAAAATTTTGGATACAGCTTTCCAAAATTTATTGAAAGTAAAGAACCACTAATTGAATCCATAGACTTATATCACCCCTTATTACAAAAACCAGTATCGTATAGTTTTAATTTAAAAAAGGATTTAAACTTTTTATTTTTAACAGGGGCTAATATGGCCGGTAAAAGTACTTTTATAAAATCAACTGGTATTGCAGTTTATCTGGCACATTTAGGAATGAGCGTACCAGCTAAAAGTCTTCAATTATCATTCTTTGATGGACTTTTAAGTAACATTCAGATTGCAGATAACATAGTAAAAAATGAAAGCTTTTTTTACAATGAAGTTCAAAGAATAAAAAACACCGTTTTAAAAATTAACGATAATAAAAAATGGTTGATTTTAATTGATGAACTTTTTAAAGGGACCAATATTCATGATGCCATGAAATGTAGTATTACTGTAATTGATGGATTGCAAAAAAGAAAAAATGGCTTGTATATCCTATCCACTCATTTATATGAAATAGCTGAACAGCTTATAGATTATAAAAACATTCAATTCAAGTTTTTTGAAACTAATATTAAGAATAATGAAATGGATTTCAGCTTTCAACTTAAAGATGGTATCAGTGATGATCGATTAGGGTATATGATTTTAGAGAAAGAGGGCGTTGTAGACCTTCTTAAAAACTAAATGATTATTTTCGTGTTTCATTATTTCCATTTCTCTCTTATTATTCTTTTCCCAATGGTGTTAAGTTTTTTTGTAGAGAATAATTTTTATTCATGCATAAGTATTTAAATCTTTTCAATTTTTCTCAAAAAGTAAATTATAGAACAGAAATTTTATCTGGTTTAACTGTAGCATTGGCCTTAGTGCCAGAAGCTGTTGCATTTGCTATGATTGCTGGTTTATCTCCATTAACAGGTTTGTATGCAGCATTTATGATGGGCTTTGTAACTTCTGTTTTTGGTGGTAGACCAGGCATGATTTCAGGTGCCACAGGTGCTGTTGCAGTGGTTTTAGTAACACTTGTAAAAAGTCATGGTGTTGAATACATTTTTGCAACAGTTATTCTTGCAGGATTCATTCAAATGTTAGCTGGAATTTTAAGATTAGGTAAACTTATTCGATTAGTTCCTCATCCTGTAATATTTGGATTTGTAAATGGATTAGCTATCATCATTTTCATGTCTCAATTAGATCAGTTTAAAGATGCTTCAGGTAATTGGTTAACAGGACCAGCATTTTATATCTTATTATCTTTAGTTATTTTAACCATGTTCATCATTTGGGGTTTGCCCAAAATTACTAAAGCCATACCTGCATCACTTACAGCAATTTTAATAGTGTTTGGAATTGTATATTTTTTAGGTATTGATACTAAAACTGTTGGTGATATGGCTTCTATTCAGGGAGGTTTTCCACCTTTTCATATTCCTAATATTCCAATAAGTCTTGAAACATTACAAATCATTTTTCCTTATGCTGCAATTGTTGCTGGAGTTGGACTGATTGAAAGTTTATTAACCCTAAATATTGTGGATGAAATTACTGAAACTAGAGGGCGTGGAAATAAAGAGGCTGTAGCTCAAGGTGCAGCAAATATTTTATCAGGATTATTTTCAGGTATGGGTGGATGTGCTATGATTGGTCAGAGTTTAATCAATGTATCTAATGGTGCAAGAGCAAGACTTTCAGGAATTGTAGCTTCAGTAATGTTATTGGTATTTGTAATGTTTGGTTCAAGTTTAATTGAGAAAGTTCCTATGGCAGCATTAACTGGATTAATGATTATGGTTTCAATAGGCACATTTGAATGGGCCAGTTTTAAAACCTTTAATAAAATGCCAAAATCTGACGTCTTTGTAATGGTTATGGTTACACTAGTTACTGTTGTTTTACATAATTTAGCTTTAGCAGTAATTATAGGTGTAATTATTGCCGCCTTGGTTTTTGCATGGGATAATGCAAAAAGAATTAGAGCCAGAAAATATGTTGATGATAATGGAATAAAACACTACGAAATTTATGGACCATTGTTTTTTGGCTCAGTTGCTGCTTTTAATGAAAAGTTTGATGTGTTGAACGATCCTGTAGAAGTTATAATAGATTTTAAAGAGAGTAGAGTTGTAGATATGTCGGCTATTGAAGCATTAAATAAATTAACCGAACGTTATCAAAAACTCAACAAAAAAATTCACTTAAAACATTTAAGTTCAGATTGTAAAAGGTTATTGACAAATGCTGAAGAAATAATAGATGTAAATGTTATAGAAGATCCAACTTATAAAGTAGCAATTGATACCTATTAATGCTAATTCTTTTCTCAAAAAATAATCATTCTTAAAAATAATTCAATAACCTTTGCCAAGTTTTAAAAACCCTTACTTTTGCATATAGTTGCATAAACAACTAAATAAAAATTGTTACAATGAAAATCTTAGTTTGTATTAGTAAATCACCCGATACTACATCAAAAATTGCCTTTAAAGATGGTAATACTAAATTTGATGAAAATGGTGTACAATGGATTATTAATCCATATGATGAATGGTATTCATTAGTGAGAGCTATTGAATTAAAAGAGAAGGATGCTTCAATAATAATTCATTTGGTAACTGTTGGTTTAGCAGATTGCGATCCTATTATTCGTAAAGCCTTAGCATTGGGTGGTGATGAAGCTTTTAGAGTGAACATTGATAGTAATGATAGTTATACTATAGCAGCTCAAATTGCAGAAGTTGCTAAGAAAAATTCTTACGATTTAGTTTTTACTGGAAAAGAAACTATTGATTACAATGGTTCTTCAATTGGAGGAATGGTTGCTGAAATGCTTGATGTGCCTTATGTTTCACTAGCAACAAAATTTGATGTTAATGCTCAAACTGCAACTGTTTCTAGAGAGATTGAAGGTGGAGAAGAAGTGTGTGAAGTGAGTTTGCCAGTTGTAGTAAGTTGTCAAAAAGGTGTTGCAGAGCAACGTATTCCTAATATGCGAGGTATTATGGCTGCAAGAACAAAACCTTTGAATGTTGTTGAGCCAACAAATGTAGAAAGTCTTACATCTGTTTCAAGTTACGAATTGCCACCAGCAAAAGCAGGAGTGAAATTGGTTGATGCAGATAATGTAGATGAACTAGTTAGATTATTACACGAAGAAGCAAAAGCAATTTAATTATCAAATTATCAAAATAAAAATATGTCTGTTTTAATATTCATAGATCAAACTGAAAATCACATTAAAAAATCTTCTTTCGAAGTTTTAAGTTATGGTGCTCAGTTAGCAAAACAATTAGGTGTAGCTGCAGAAGGATTAATATTAGGTACTGTAAATGATGATTTGGCTGCATTAGGAAAATATGGAATAAATAAAATTCATCATGTTAATCAAGAAGCTTTAAATCATGTTGATGCACAAGTTTATGCAAAAGCAATAGCAGATGCGGCAGCTCAAACTAATGCTAGTGTTGTAGTTTTCTCACATAATCCAACAGGTAAAGCTGTTGCTTCAAGGGTTGCAGTTCGTTTAAAAGCAGGTTTAGTGGCTGGGGCTATTGCATTACCAGATACAACTAATGGTTTTGTTGTAAAAAAATCTGTGTTTAGTGGTAAAGCATTTGCAAATATTGCAGTGCAGTCTGCTATTAAAGTAATATCGTTAAATCCTAATAGTTTTAATATTGTTGTTGGTGAAGGTGTTGCTGAAGTTTCAACAATGAATTTAGAAGTGGCAACTTCAAAAGTAAAAATTACTGCAGTAAATAAAGTTAGTGGTGAAATACCTTTAACAGAAGCTGATGTTGTAGTTAGTGGTGGAAGAGGATTGAAAGGGCCAGAAAATTGGGGAATTTTATTAGATTTAGCAAAAGTATTAGGTGCAGCAACTGCTTGTAGCAGACCTGTAGGAGATGCTCATTGGAGACCACATCATGAACACGTTGGACAAACAGGTGTTCAAATTGCTCCAAACTTATATATTGCAATCGGAATTTCTGGAGCTATTCAACATTTAGCTGGTGTAAATAGAAGTAAAGTAATGGTGGTTATTAATAAAGATCCTGAAGCACCATTTTTTAAAGCTGCTGATTATGGTATAGTGGGGGATGCTTTTGAAGTAGTACCAAAATTAACTGAAGCTATTAAAAAACTTAAAGCAAATTCATAAATAGTAAAGCTGCAGCAATGCAGCTTTTTTATGCATTGAAAGTCTTTCTTTATAGAAAAACTCACTTTGCAATATTGCAAACTCTTTCCTTAAACTTTTACTCAATACTTTTGCACTAATGGAATATACTTTAAAGAAAAGTTTGGGTCAGCATTTTCTGAAAGATGAAAATATTTGTGTTAAAATAATTGATGAACTTAAACAATTAGAATTAAACAATTTGGTTGAAGTTGGTCCTGGAGCTGGAGCCTTAACTAAATTTCTTTTAGAGATTCCAAATATAAACTTCAAAGCAGTTGAGTTAGATGATGAAAAAGTATTGTATTTAAAACAGCACTATCCTCAACTCATCAATCAAATTATTCATCAAAATTTTTTAGAAATAAATGCTCCTTTTTCTGATGAATTTATAGTCGTAGGAAATTTTCCATATAATATTTCAACTCAAATTCTTTTTAAAATACTCGATTGGAAAACACAAGTGCCTTTTGTAATTGGAATGTTTCAAAAAGAAGTAGCAGAAAGAGTTGCAGCAAAACATGGTAATAAATCTTATGGCATTATTAGTGTATTAATTCAAGCTTATTATCAAGTAGATTATTTGTTTGATGTGCCTGCAAGTGCTTTTAATCCTCCACCTAAAGTTGTGAGTGGCGTAATAAAACTTACTAGAAAAAAGGAACCTTTACAATTCAGCAGTGAAAAGAAATTTATTACTTTGGTAAAAGCGGCTTTCAATCAAAGAAGAAAAATGTTACGTAATCCTGTTAAGACTTTATTCGATGCAGAAATTTTGCAAGAAGAAATTTTTACCAAACGTGCAGAGCAGTTGAGTATTGAAGATTTTGCAGCATTAACCTATAGAATGAAATGAGTAAAAAAGTTGTTATAGCATCCAATTGTCACACAATTTTAATTCAACAATTAGAATTAAAAGGATTTGAAGTATTGCAGCAACCCAATATTAGCTATAGGGAATTAATTGAACAGACAGATGATATGGTAGGTCTAATAGTTGCAACAGGAATTCATATTGATGAAAATTTCATCAATCATGCAAAGTCTTTACAATGGATTGGAAGATTAGGAAGCGGCATGGAACATATTGATGTTGAATATGCAATTTCAAAAAATATCAAATGTGTAAGTAGTCCTGAAGGAAATAGAAATGCAGTAGCTGAACATACTTTAGCTTTATTATTGAACTTAATGAACAATATTCATAAAAGTTCAAAAGAAATTGGTAATGGCTTTTGGTTAAGAGATGAAAACAGAGGTGAGGAGCTTTATGGCAAAACTATTGGTATTATTGGATTTGGTAATACTGGAAGTGCATTTGCAAAATTATTAGAGTCATTCAATGTTACAGTTTTAGCAAATGACATTAGTAAAAAGAATTTTTCTAATCATTATATTAAAGAAGTAGGAATATCTGAAATATTTGAACACGCAGATGTAGTGAGTTTGCATTTGCCACTAACAAAGCTTACTAAACATTTAGCTAATGATCCTTTCTTTAATTCATTTAAAAAGCCCATTTATTTTTTAAATACTTGTAGAGGAAGTGTTACCGAAACAAAAGCACTTATTCATGCATTGATTCATAAAAAAGTTAAAGCAGCTGGTTTAGATGTATTAGAAAATGAAAAATTGAATTCTTACACTCAAAAAGAAAAAGAAGAACTAGATTTTCTATTACAACACCAAAATGTCATTATCACCCCACATATTGCTGGTTACAGCTATGAGGCATCTTATAAAATGGCAAAAATTCTGTTGGAAAAATTAGAATTAATGTAATTATTCAGCCATCATTTCATTCACCACTCTTATTACATCTTCAACATTTGGTTTGCTAAAATAATCTCCATCACTACCATAAGCTGGTCTATGTGCTTGTGCTGATAAGGTTCTTGGTGCAGCATCAAACCATTTATAGCCACCTTGTTCTTCCATAACTTTATTAAACATATATGCAGTTGCACCACTTGGTACATCTTCATCTACAAATAAAATTCTGTTGGTCTTTTTTAGAGAAAGTAAGATGTTATGATGAATATCGAAAGGTAATAAAGTTTGAACATCAATAATTTCACAACTGATGTTTTGATTTTCTAATCTTTCTGCAGCTTCAGCAATGATTCTTAAAGTTGAACCATAAGATACAATAGTAATATCTGAACCTTGACGAATAGTTTCAGTAACTCCCATTGGAACGGTAAACTCTAAAATATTTGCAGGCATTTTTTCTTTTAAACGATAACCGTTTAAACACTCAATCACCATTCCTGGATCATTACTTTGTAATAAAGTATTATACATTCCTACAGCTTGTACCATATTTCTTGGTACACAGATATACATTCCACGAAGTGAATTAATAATCATTCCCATCGGACTACCACTGTGCCAAATTCCTTCTAATCTATGTCCTCTGGTTCTAATAATTAATGGACAACTTTGCTGACCTTTTGTTCTATAATGAAGTGTAGCCACATCATCACTTAAAGTTTGTAAAGCGTATAATAAATAATCTAAATATTGTATTTCTGCAATAGGTCTCAATCCTCTTACTGCCATTCCTATGGCCTGACCAACAATAGTAGTTTCTCTGATTCCTGTATCAAAAATTCTTTCTTCACCATATTTTTTTTGTAGTCCAGAAAATCCTTGATTTACATCTCCAATATAACCTAAATCTTCTCCAAATGCTACTACTAAAGGGTTGTTGGTAAACAATGCATCAAAGTATTTGTTTAAAACCTCATAACCATTTAATGATGGTGAATCAAAAGAAATCCAAGGTTTAACCTCTGAAACTCTTAAAGCACTTTTATTACCTTGATTGTATAAATACGAATTGAACAAGTCTTTATTATCTACCAAGAGTTGATGGTAATATTGTTTAATTTCATCTACATTAATTTTTCCTTCTGCAAACTCTATTACTAAATTTAAAGTTTGCATTACATCTCTACGTAAAGGCTCTTTAATGTCTTTTAAATTAGCAGCATATTGTTGTAATTGATGATACATGCCAACATCGCTTACAGTAGTATGTGCAATTAAATCAACAGCTTTTTTAACTTGCTCAAGTATAGGTTGTTGAAATTTTTCCCAAGCACTTTGTTTACTTTCTCTAACAAAATTTTTGGCTTCTTCTTCAATGGCATCTAATTCTTCAACAGAAGCAATGGCATTTTCTAAAATCCATTCTTTAAATTTCTTGTTACAATCCCATTGTTTTTCCCATTCTAAACGTTCAGGAGTTTTATATCTTTCATGGCTCCCACTGGTACTATGACCTTGAGGTTGAGTAATTTCTTCTACATGAAAAATTGCAGGGGTATGCGTTTCTCTCATTTTTTGTATTCCTGCTTCAAACACTTCACACATTTCGGCATAATCCCAACCTTTTACCTTGTAAATATTTATGCCGTTTGTATTTTTTTCTTTTTGAAATCCTTGTAAAACATTTGAGATTGAACCTTTGGTTGTTTGGTATTTATTTGGAACAGAAATTCCATAACCATCGTCCCAAACAAAAACTGCTAATGGTATTTGCATAACTCCTGCAGCATTGATGCTTTCCCAAAAATGACCTTCACTGGTTGACGCATCTCCAATGGTGCAAAAACAAACTTCGTTACCGTTATGACTTAAATGGTGTTGATTCCAAAGTTGCTGAATATTTCTAAATGATTTTGAGGCTAAAGCTAATCCTACTGCTCTTGGCATTTGACCAGCAGTTGGAGCCATGTCTGCAGAAATATTTTTCCTATTTGCCAAGTCTAGCCAATTGCCATTTTCATCTACATTTCTGGTTGAAAAATGACTTACCATTTGTCTGCCAGCACTGAATGGTTCATTTTTAACATCTGGATCAGCGTATAGTTGAGCAAAAAATTGTTCAACACTAGCCAAGCCGCTAGCAAACATAAAAGTTTGGTCTCTATAATATCCACTTCTAAAGTCTCCACTTTGAAAAGATTTAGCCATAGCTATTTGTGCCAGTTCTTTTCCATCACCAAAAATGCCAAATTTAGCTTTTCCAGTAAGTACTTCTCTTCTACCTAAAATACTGGTTTCTCTGCTTATAGAAGCTATTTTATAATCTTGTAAAACTTGATTTTTAAAAGCTTCGTAAGACAGTACACCATTGTTATATGTTATAGTAATTGGTTCTTCCATAAATCAAAAATAAGTGATAGCTATTTACAAAAATTGAAAAACAGGTTTGTGGAAAAGAAATAGGCTAAAAATCAATGCTAAAATAATAAACTTTAAGCAGAAGCGTTCTTTAATTTTAATATTATTTGTTTCAGATTATTGTGGCATTAATTTTGAAAGTAAGAACGCAACACTGAAACTTTAATATTATTTTAAATGTAACCACCTTAAAACAATTTAACTTTACAACGATAAAAAATTAATTATGAAAAGAACTTTTATTTTTACCCTAGCATTATTTACTACAATCAGCGTTTTTGCACAAACAGAAAATGTAAAGTCAGAAACTAAAGATGTTGCTGTTGCTACACAACCTGCAGCACCTGTTGATGTAAACAAATTATTTGAATTTAAGAATGATGCTTATGATTTTGGCAAAATTCCTGCTGGCAAAGTAGCAAAGTATGATTTATTTATTAAAAATGTAAGTAACGAAACAGCAGAGTTAACTTTAGTTCAACCAGGATGTGGATGTACAACTCCTGAATATGAACAAAAGAAAAAATTTGCTCCAGGCGAAACTGTAAAAATTGGATTAGGATTTAATGGTGGTGCACCTGGTAGTGCAGCTCCTTTTTCTAAGTCAGTAACCATAACTTTAAATGGTAGCCTAACAAAAATGGTATCTTTTAAAGGCGAAACTTTTGCTGTACCAACTGAATCTGCTCCAGCTAATGAAGCAGTAAATAAATTAAAACCTGCATCTGGTAATTAAATCAAGTAGTATAAAAAATTATGAAGCAATTATTAAGTGTTTTTCTTTTTTTAGGTTTTGGGTTATTATCTAATGCTCAAGGCACAAAAACTAATGAGCTAGTAAGTTTTAATACCGTAAAGCATAGTTTCGGTAAAATAAAACAAAACGTTCCCGTTACTTATGTTTTTGAATTGAAGAATAATGGTAGCAAACCTTTAATTATTGAACAAGCTACAGCTCAGTGTGGTTGTACAACTCCAGATTATACAAAGAAACCAATTATGAAAAGTAAATCGGCACCCATTAAAGTAACTTTTAATGCTGCTAATCCTGGCCCATTTACAAAAACAGTTACTGTTAAATTTTTAAATATTCCAGAACCTTCAATTTTAACTATTGAAGGTGAAGTAGTAGGTAAATAAACTCTCTATTTCGAAAACGATTAAAAGATGCTCACAATTTGTGGGCATTTTTTTTGTGTAGTTTTGCAAGAATGAAAAATACTATAAATAACAAAATAGTAATTGCTATTACTGGTGCAAGTGGTTCTATTTATGCTAAGGTTTTAATTGAAAGTTTATTGCAAGTAAAAGAGCAATGGAGTAACTTGGCTTTAGTCATGAGCAACAATGCCAAACAAGTTTGGGAAATGGAGTTGGGGAATAAAGATTACGAAAATTATGGACTTCCTTTTTATGAAAAAAATGATTTTACAGCTCCTTTTGCATCAGGTTCGGCTTTATATAATATAATGATTATTGCACCTTGTAGTATGGGTATGATTGGAAGAATTGCTTCTGGAATAAGTGACGATTTAATTACTAGAGCAGCTGATGTTATTTTAAAAGAAAGAAGAAAACTGATTCTTTTGCCAAGAGAAACTCCCTATAATCTGATTCATTTAAAAAATATGGAAACTATAACACAAGCAGGTGGAATTATTTGTCCTGCTTCTCCATCTTTTTATAGTAATCCTAAAACTTTTGAAGAACTAGCAACTACAGTTACTGATAGAGTTTTGCAATTAGCAGGTATTAATAAAAAGGGATATCAGTGGGGAGAAAGCTAAATTATCTGATTACTTGAAACTTACCACTTTCTATAAGTTCGCCTTGTTTATCTCTTACTTGATAAACATATAAACCACGAAAATAATTATCTAATTGAACAGTGGTTCTGCCATTATTTAATCTCATTTCATCTACTTTTTTACCAATGAAATTGTAGATTGAAAGTATATAAGATTTTTCTGTTTGAATAGGAATTTCAAAGTTGATACTTGCTACTGCAGGGTTTGGATAGCATTGTACTAACCTGATGATTTTATCAGGAAATACTCCATCATTTGATGCATAGCTATTTGCATTTATGCAACAAAAAACAAAAAACAATAATAATATTTTGTAGAAATACTTCATCAAATTATAACCTATAACGGCATAAAATTAATAGTTATTGCTAATGTTACAAAATTTAAGTTGAACTAAGCTCAGATAAAATTTTGTTAATAGCTTCAAAATTTGGCATTTCTCCAGCATTTTCAAGCACTTCAGTATATTGAATTATACCATCTTTATCTACTATAAATGCTGCTCTTTTACTAACACCCTTCATCCAACCAATAAAATTTTCATAAATGCAATTATAAGCTGTAGAAACTTCTTTATTAAAGTCGCTTAATAAAGTAAAGTTGATGCTTTGTTCTTCTTTAAACTTATTTAAAGTTGCAGGTGAATCTACTGAAATTCCTAAAACAGTTGCATTGGTATTGTTATAAAAAGAAATGTTATCTCTAACATTACAAAGTTCTTTTGTACAAACTCCTGTAAAAGCTAAAGGAAAAAAAAGAATCAAAACATTTTGACCTTTTAAATCTTGTAAACTTACAGATATATCTCTTGTTGAGCTTGGTAATGTAAACTCTGGTGCTGTTTGTCCTTTTTGTAACATTTTTTTAATTTGTGCAAATAAAAGGCTAATCAAATAGATAAAAATCTTAGCGTGTGAACATTTCCATAAATCAACAATAAGAAATAATTAGCATTGTAAAAATGAATTTGTTTATTGTAATAGTTTTAATGCCGATGCTGTTATTTTTGAACTGAATAATTATTTTATGTATTTAGTAAAAACTCCAAGAATTATTAAGGAACTGTTTTCAGAGCTGGTTTGGAGTATAAATACAAATGAAAAAAATATTTATTTAAGTTTCGATGATGGTCCTCATCCCACAATCACAACTTTTGTTCTAGAAAATCTAAAGCAATATAATGCCACTGCAAGTTTTTTTTGTATAGGAAAAAATGTTGAAACTCATCCTGAAATCTATGAAAAAATTATTAACGAAGGGCATCTGGTCGGCAATCATACCCAACAACATTTAAATGGATGGAAAACCAGTAATGAACATTATATTAATGATGTAATGCAAGCTAGTAAAGTAATTAAAAGTAATTATTTTCGGCCTCCATACGGAAAAATAAAAAGAAACCAATCGAATTATTTAATTAAAAAAGGTTTTCAAATAATCATGTGGGATGTTTTAAGTGGAGATTTTGATACATCCATTTCTAAAGAAACTTGTTTAAAAAATGTAATAACAAAAACTAAAGATGGATCAATTGTGGTTTTTCATGATAGTGAGAAAGCATTCGAAAAACTACAATTTACTTTACCTAGAATGTTACAGTATTTTAGTGAGCTAGGTTATAGTTTTAAGAGGTTACCATAATTTATAATTATCATGTTAAAGAATAGAATTACACAACTATTTAATATTGAGAAACCAATTATTCAAGCAGGAATGGTTTGGACGAGTGGTTGGAAATTAGCGTCAGCTGTAAGTAATGCTGGAGGTTTAGGTATTATAGGTAGTGGAAGTATGTATCCAGATGTGTTAGAACATCATATTTCATCATGTAAGGTTGCTACTGAAAAACCATATGCTGTTAATGTTCCTTTATTATATCCAGACATTGAAAAACATATTGAAATTATTATCAAAGAAAAAGTGCCTATTGTTTTTACAAGTGCAGGAAATCCTAAAACATGGACTAAAATTTTAAAGGATGAAGGTATTATAGTAGTTCATGTAGTGAGCAGTAGTGTATTTGCTCAAAAAGCAGAAGCAGCAGGTTGCGATGCTATTGTTGCTGAAGGCTTTGAAGCTGGTGGGCATAATGGGAGAGAAGAAACTACAACATTAGTCTTAATACCTCAAGTTAAACAGGCCATTTCTATTCCATTAATTGCTGCAGGAGGAATTGCTAATGGCCAACAAATGTTAGCAGCAATGGTTTTGGGTGCTGATGCAGTGCAAATTGGTAGTAGATTTATTTGTACACCTGAAGCTTCAGCACATTCAAATTTTAAAGAAGCAATTTTATCTTCAAAAGAAGGAGATACGATGTTGAGTATGAAAAAAACAGTTCCTGTACGATTAATGAAGAATAATTTTTTTCAACAAATTCGTGATGCAGAATTACGAGGTGCTAGTGCTGAAGAATTGAATGAAATATTAGGAAGAGGTAGAGCAAAAAAAGGAATGTTCGAAGGACAACTTGATGAAGGAGAACTTGAAGTAGGACAAGTGAGTAGTATGATTAAACAAATAAAACCTGCAGCAGATATTGTGGCTGAAATTTGGAATGAATGTATAGCTGAAGCACAAGCTGTAACTAAATATTTTTAATTTTTGAGCTTAATAATAGTTTATGCTCTGGGTTAACTTGAATAATATTTTGATCTTGTAAAAAACTAACTACTTCTAATAATTTTACTTTATTAATTTGCTTTAATTCTTTAACAACAGTAGTAATTAGTTTAGGTTTTTCTGAAAGTGAATTTTTTATAGCTTCAGTAATAAATTCTAGTTCTTTTTTTGAAATTGAAGTCTTCTTTTTGCTTAAACAATTATCACAAATACCACAATCTTTATTTGTGGGGGCATTAAAATAATCAGCAATCATTTTTGCTCTACATTGATGCTGCTCTCCAATATATTTTAAGAATTGTGATAATCTTTTTTCAAATGCTTTTTTTCGTTTAAAATAAGATTCATGGTTAATGTGCAAACTATTTACATCTGCTCTGTTATTAATAAAATAAATCTGAGGCGTTTCTTTTTTAGCATGATATTGAATAATACCTAGTTGTTTTAATTGTTTTAAATCATCATTTATTTTTTCTAAAGATTGATGACTCACTTTGGCAAGTTGTTTTTCGCTAACAGCAATTTCATTATTTAAAATTCCTGCATAGGAACGTAAAAGTGTTTTTAAAGTTTTTTCAACTGTTGGATGAGTTGTTTCAATATGTTGTAAAATATTTTTATCAACCAAAACTTCAACTTTGGCTGGAACAAAAATTTGTTCATTAAAACTAATGTGCTCTTCTTGTTCTAGGGTTTTTAAAACGTGTAATACAAGCTGACTATCTAATTTAAATTTCTTAACAAAATCAATTAAGTCAAAATCGTAATAGCTTCCTTCACCAATTCCAATAGGTAGTTGTAAATAATTAGCTAAAGCTTGATAAACTTTTCTTATTTCTGCAATACTTGGATATCTTATTTCACTCAATTCTTCAAATACTTTCATATCTATATTATCATGTAATAAAACAGCATAGGCTTTTTTATCATCTCTACCAGCTCTTCCAGCTTCTTGATAATAATTTTCTAAGCAATCAGGTGCATCGTAATGAACTACAACTCTAACATCGGGTTTATCAATACCCATTCCAAAAGCATTGGTACAAACCAAAACTCTAATTTCATTTTTTATCCATGATTCCTGTTTTTGATTTCTAAGATCTTGAGATAATCCAGCATGATAATAGTCTGCAACAATATTCTGTAAATTCAACAATTCTGCTACATAACTAGTTTGTTTTCTGTTTTTACAATATACAATTCCACTTCCTTTTACATTATTAAATATTTCAATAAGCTTGTTTATTTTACTTTCTACTTTAAAAACAGAATACGATAGTTGTGGTCGCTCAAAAGATTGTTGAAATATTTTTGGGCTCTTTAATTGTAAATTTTTAACAATATCATCTTGAACAAGTTTTGTTGCTGAAGCGGTTAATGCAATAATAGGTGTTGCAGGAAATAAGGCTCTTAGTTGAGCAATTTTAGAATAAGGTGGTCTAAAATCATAACCCCATTGACTAATACAATGTGCTTCATCTACTGCAATTAAATCAACTTTACAATCGGCTATATAATTTTTAAACAAACTATTTTCTAATCTTTCCGGTGAAACATATAAAAATTTATAATGACCTAGAATTGCATTATCTAGAACCTGAATTACATTTTTTTGAGATAAACTGCTATTTAAAGCTATAGCATTGATTCCCCTTTTTTGTAAGTTGCTAACCTGATCTTTCATTAATGCTATTAATGGAGAAACCACTATACACATTCCTTCAAATGCCATTGTAGGAACTTGAAAACATAAAGACTTACCACTACCTGTTGGCAATAAAGCTAAAACATCTTGTTGTTCTAATACAGCATTTATAATTGGCTCTTGTAAGCCCTTAAAGCTCTCGTATCCCCAATATTTATTAATTATTTCATTTATACTAAGCATGATTTTCAACTAATTAAAGTATATTCGGAGTTATTAAAAAACTATAATGTACAAAATTGTACAATTGAAAGTATAGTTTAATACTTAATTTTATTTAATTATTTAATCTATTTGATTTTTATGTACGAAGATTTTTTTTCAATTTTAGTTTTTGTTTTTGTCGGATCCTTTTTGATTAAAATTATTACTTGGTTGGCAATTACAGATATAAGTAGAAAGCCTAGTTTTTGGACAAGTTTTATAAGATTATATTCTATATATCATTTACACGATGCTCCATCTAAAAGAACATTACAATTTTGGAAATTAAGCAATATTTTAAACTTATTTTTTTGGCTTTCATTAATTATGATTGGTTATTATGGTTTAAATATTGTGTTAAAACCCCCTGTTTCATAATCTATTAAGTTATTCTTTTCTGCCATTTTGTACATTTTCTATTCATTAGTTTTCGTGGCATTAATATTGAACTACCTTAGCACCCCTAATTTAGAATTTAGAAACCAATGATGAAAGAAAAGAATTATTTTTTGCCTACAGATGAGAATGATTTCATGCCTATAATTCCATTATCTGAAAACGATGAAAATGAAAAGGAAGTTGTTGTTCCTGAGAGTATTGCAATTATCCCTTTACGAAATACTGTTTTATTTCCTGGTGTAGTTTTACCTATAACTGTGGGTAGAGATAAGAGTATTAAAGCAGTAAATGATGCCTACAAAGGAGATAAGTTAATTGGCGTTGTTTCTCAAAAAGATACAGAAATTGAAGATCCTGAAGTAAAGGATTTATGTAAAGTTGGCACAATTGCTAAAATTATAAAGCTAATTAAAATGCCAGATGGTGGTACAACCATTATTATACAAGGCAAAAGAAGATTTGAAATTACAAGTGTTGTATCTACAGAACCTTATTTTGTTGCCAATATTCTAAAACTAGATGATGTTGAGTTAGTAAAAGATGATAGTTTCAAAGCACAAATTGAAACCATAAAAGATATTGCAGCTCAAATAATTCAGCTTTCACCCAATCTACCAACAGAAGCTTCAATCATTTTAAAAAATATTGAGAGCCCATCTTTCTTAATCAATTTTGTTTCAAGTAACCTCAATAGTGATATTGCCCAAAAACAAAGCTTATTAGAAAATAACGATATTAAATCTCGTGCAGAAAAACTCATAGAAATTCTGCATAAAGAATTGCAATTTGCAGAACTTAAGGAAAAGGTTTCTAATAAAACTCGTTTAGAAATTGATAAGCAACAAAGAGATTATTTTCTTCAACAACAACTTAAAAGCATTAAAGATGAGTTAGGTGGAGATAATAATGAACGTGAAATTGCTGATTTAAAGAAAAAAGCAGAATTAAAAAAATGGCCCGAAGAAGCCAAGAAAATGTTCGAAAGCAATATTGCTAAGCTAGAACGTATGCATCCTCATACTCCAGATTACTCAGTAGTGTATAATCATTGCGATTTAATGTTAGATCTTCCTTGGCATGAATATACTGATGATAATTATAACTTAAAAAATGCTAAAAAAGTTTTAGATGCTGATCATTATGGCATGCAAAAAATTAAAAGCAGAATTTTAGAATATTTGGCTGTATTAAAATTGAAAGGCGATATGAAAAGCCCAATATTATGTTTTGTGGGTCCTCCAGGTATTGGTAAAACATCATTAGGAAAAAGTATTGCTCATGCTGTTGGTAGAAAATACTCTCGATTAAGTTTAGGTGGATTGCATGATGAAAGTGAAATTAGAGGGCATAGAAAAACTTATATTGGTGCTATGCCAGGCAGAATTTTGCAAAACATCAGAAAATGTAAAAGCAGTAATCCTGTAATGATTTTAGATGAAATTGATAAGATTGGTAAAGATTTTCGTGGCGATCCTTCTTCAGCTTTATTAGAAGTTTTAGACCCAGAACAAAATAATAATTTTTACGATAACTATTTAGAACTTGAATACGACTTAAGTAAAGTGTTGTTTATAGCTACAGCTAATAATTTACAAAATATTCAACCAGCATTAAGAGATAGATTGGAAATTATAGATTTAAGTGGATATGCCATTGAAGAAAAAATTGAAATTGCTAAGCGTCATCTACTTCCTAAACAAAAAGAAGCTCATGGATTAGAAAAAGTTAATATCAAGGTATCTGATGTGGTTCTAGAGAAAATTATCGAAAATCATACAAGAGAAAGTGGGGTAAGAGAATTAGATAGACAAATTGCTTCTATCATGAGAAATTTGGCTAAAAACTACGCTTCTAAAGGAAAAATAAAACCAACTGTTTCTGCTGGAGATGTAGAATCTATTTTAGGAAAGCCAAGATATAGTAATGAAATTTATAAAACAGCCAATATGCCTGGTGTTGCTGTTGGTTTAGCATGGACATATGTTGGAGGCGATATTTTATTTATAGAAGTTGCTTTAAGTGATGGTAAAGGCGACTTGAAATTAACGGGTAATTTGGGTAATGTAATGAAAGAAAGTGCTTCTACAGCCTTAACATTTTTGCAATCTAATTATAAAAAATTGGGGATTAACCCAGAAATTTTTAAAACAAAAAATATACATATTCATGTTCCTGAGGGTGCTACTCCTAAAGATGGACCAAGTGCAGGAATTACAATGCTTTCAGCTTTAACATCAGCATTCACAAATAAAAAAGTGAAACCATTTTTGGCTATGACTGGTGAAATTACTCTACGTGGACAGGTTTTACCAGTTGGAGGAATTAAAGAAAAAATATTAGCTGCAAAACGTGCTGGATTAAAAGAAATCATCATGTGTTATCAAAATCAAAAAGATGTTGATGAAATTGATAACAGTTATATAAAAGGGCTAAAATTTCATTATGTAAAAACAATGCAACAAGTTTTAGATATAGCAGTTAATTATAATTCTTAGGGTTTTAACATAACTCAACAATTTTTAGTACTTGTTTTTAATTAATATTGCAATACATGATACAGAACATGTCAACATCTTCTCAAAAACGAATTGCAATATTTGGATCTACAGGTTCTATAGGTACCCAAGCTTTAGACGTAATTGAAGCAAACCCAGATAAATTTGTAGCAGAAATTTTAACTGCTCAAACTAACGATGTTTTATTAATTGAACAAGCAATAAAATTTAATCCAAATTGTGTTGTAATTGGCGATGAAACAAAATACTTAAAAGTTAAGGAGGCACTTGCCAATACAACAGTAAAAGTTTTTGCAGGTGAAAAAGCATTAGTAGAAGTGGCGTCGTTTCAAACTTATGATATGATGTTAGCTGCAATTGTTGGGTATGGAGGTTTAAAGCCAACTTTGGCTGCAGTAGAACTTGGCAAACCAATTGCTTTAGCTAATAAAGAAACTTTAGTGATTGCTGGTGATATCATTATGAAAAAAGCTGCAGAAAAAAGAGTTCCAATTATTCCAGTAGATAGTGAACATTCTGCAATTTTTCAATGTTTAGTTGGAGAAACTCGAAATAAGATTGATAAAATAATTCTTACAGCAAGTGGAGGTCCATTTTTAGGAAAAAAGCCAAATTATTTGGTTAATGTAAAACGAGAACATGCATTACAACATCCTAATTGGAGTATGGGTGCAAAAATTACAATCGATTCAGCAACATTGATGAATAAGGGTTTAGAGATGATTGAAGCCAAGTGGTTGTTCAATTTAAAACCAGAACAAATTCAAGTGGTTATTCATCCTCAAAGTATTATTCATAGCATGGTGCAGTTTGAAGATGGCAGTATCAAAGCTCAAATGGGTTTGCCCGATATGAAATTGCCCATTCAATATGCTATGGCATTTCCTCAAAGAGTATCAAACAATTTTCCAAGATACAATTTTAAGCATCCCAATACTTTAACCTTTGATGAGCCAGATATAAAAACTTTTAGAAATTTAGCATTAGCTCAAGAAGCTTTAGACAAAGGAGGAAATATTCCCTGTGTGTTAAATGCAGCCAATGAAATTGCAGTATATGCTTTTTTGAAAAACAGAATTGGATTTCTAGATATTACAGATGTGATTGATAAAACCATTCATACTATTCGGTTTATTGAAAACCCAACCATTGAAGAATTGTTTGAAAGCGATTCAGAAGCACGTAGTTTCGCAGCCAATATTATCAAATTATAATTTACTTTTTATTTTTCTTGTATGACTTTATTAGCGATTGATTGGAGCAGTATTTTAGTTAAAGCTGGTCAGTTTATTTTATCTTTTTCCATTTTAGTTGTGTTGCACGAATTGGGTCATTTTTTACCCGCCCGTTGGTTTAAATGTAGAGTTGAAAAATTCTATCTTTTTTTTAATCCATGGTTTAGTTTATTCAAAACAAAAAAAGGCGATACTGAATGGGGTATTGGTTGGATTCCTTTTGGTGGATATGTGAAAATTAGTGGAATGATTGATGAAAGCATGGACAAAGAACAAATGAAGCTACCTCCTCAACCTCATGAATTTCGCTCCAAAAAAAGCTGGCAACGACTTATAATAATGTTAGGTGGAATTATTGTAAATATTCTTTTAGCAATTGTAATTTTTATTGGAATTATGTGGTATTGGGGAGAAGAATATGTGCCTAACCAAAATGTAAAATATGGTGTTTATGCCGATTCTTTAGCAAGAAAAATGGGTATAGAATCTGGCGACAAATTAGTTTCTATAGATGGAAAATCAATTGATAATTTCAATACTATTGGTAGTGAAATTGCTTTAAGCGATGCAAAAAATGTTACTGTAAATCGTAATGGAAATGAACTAGAATTAAAGATTCCAGAAGGGTTTGTGAATGATTTAAATAAAAGTAGGTTAAATGGTTTTATCGAACCTAGAGTGCCTTATATTATAGATTCAGTTTCTCCACAATGTAAAATAATTAGTGGAAGTATTTTAAAAGGAGATCAGGTTATTGCAGTAAAAGATTCTTCTATACAATATTTAAACGAATACTTCGAATTGAAAAAAGGAATGACAAAAACTCCTTTGAAAATTACATTGTTGAGAAATGGAAAAGATACCATTCAAACTAAAGTTGAATTAAATGAAAATGGATTAATGGGTGTTTCATCAAAAACTATTGAAGAAATGCTTGGTACTACAGTTAAAAAATATACTTTTCTTCAATCAATATCTGTTGGAACAAAAAAGTGTTTTTCTACTTTAAATAAATATGTTACCAGCTTGGGCCAACTATTTAAAGGAAAAGTAAAGGCTCAAGATTCGTTAGGTAGTGTTTTTAGTATTGCTAACACTTTTGGTGGGATTTGGCATTGGCAAAGCTTTTGGACATTAACGGCCATCTTTTCTATAATTCTTGCATTCATGAATCTATTGCCAATACCAGGTTTAGATGGTGGTCATGCTTTATTTACTTTGGTAGAAATGATAACTGGCAGAAAGCCATCTGATAAGTTTATGGAATATGCACAAACTGTTGGAATGGTTTTATTATTAGGATTAATGGCATATGCATTAGGACTTGATATTTGGCGTTGGTTTAAATAATTATTTAATTGTCAGTTGCAGTTCTCGATAATAAATTGTGGTTTCCAAAACCAGATGAAGCATTAAGTGATGGGTTATTAGCAATTGGTGGAGATATTTCTGTTGAAAGACTTTTGCTAGCATATAAAAATGGAATTTTTCCTTGGTATGATGGCGATTTACCATTGTGGTGGCATCCCAATCCAAGATTTGTATTGTTTCCTGAAGAAATTAAAATTAGCAAATCGCTTCTGTCATCACTTAAAAAAAATCAGTTTCAATTTAAAGTTAATACAGCTTTTGTTGATGTAATTACTCATTGTAAAAATATCTCTCGTCCTAGTCAAGATGGAACATGGATTAATGACGAGTTTATTAAAGTGTATCATCAATTACATGAGAAAGGTATTGCTCATTCAGCCGAAGCCTGGTTAAACAATGAATTAGTGGGTGGATTGTATGGAATAAAAATGGGAAACATATTTTTTGGTGAAAGTATGTTTTCGAAAGTTTCAAATGCCAGCAAATTTGCTTTTGCTAAATATGTTGAACAACTAAAAAATGAAGGCATAGCATTAATAGATTGTCAGGTTTATACAGAACACTTAGAAAGTTTTGGAGCAAGAATGATTTCGAGAGAGGAATTTATGAGGCTGTTGCTAGTAGTTAGTTGCTAGTAGTTAGTAGTTAGTAGTTAGTAGTTAGTAGTTAGTTGGAATTTGGAATTTGGAATTTGGAAGTTGGAATTTGGAAGTTGGAATTTGGAAGTTGGAAGTTGGAAGTTGGAATTTGGAAGTTGGAATTTGGAATTTGGAATTTGGAAGTTGGAAGTTGGAATTTGGAAGTTGGAATTTGGAAGTTGGAAAAAAGAGAGTTAAAATTACAATTAATAATTAATAATTAATAATTTATAATTAATTATTATCCCCTAAGTCCATACATCCTTTCAACCTCTTGAACAATTTGTTCTACTTCATAATCTTTACCATAGGCTTCATAGCTCTGCTTTAAATTAGTGCCAACAATAATTGCAATGGTTTGATAAAATGTTGCTGAAAATCCTCCTTTATAATCTTTTATAATTTCGTAGCAACTATTTCCACTTTGTCTGTAAATCAATTTCATTAAAACTTTTCCTTGGTAGATGGAAAGATTGGTTAATCGATCAGCAAACTCTTTTCTTAATTCTTTTTCTCGGGTTTTAATGATTGCTTTTCTATCTTTTTTATCACTAACACCTACTAGCTTAGCATTAATTTCATTCATAATTCTAGAAGCAGCCAAAGCATAAGGGTAAGTAACATAAACTGCATTTCTTAATCGGGTCCATTCTGCTTTTTTTCTTCTCTCAGCAGCAGTTAAAGTTCTATGTGTTTCAACTGTAATCCAACTTAAATAGGTTAAGGGTAATGTATCACCTTCTGGGCTCACCCAGGCATAAACTTTTAAAGTATCGTATGTTCCAGTTTGAGCAATTAATTTATTGTTGTTTATACAACATAAATACAAAAGAACACATATCGCTATTTTCTTCAATTTTTTCATTGAAACATTTACTCCTAATTTAAATTACTTTTCACATTAAAAGTAACCATATTAATTTGTTAAATCTTGTTTTTTAATCTTAAAATTTAAATTGTGTAAAGCTGTTATTTAGAATTATTTAAGTGATGATATTTTCATGATGCTATTTTGTTATCTTCGCTGCCACCTCATATCAACATGAGTAAGTTAATTAAACATATAGAATCTTTAAAAACAAATACTATTACAAATGGATCCCATCAGCATAATTATAGGCATTGCATCTTTAGTCATTGGAGGCGTTGTGGGCAAACTGGCCTTTAGTAAAAACAATAAAAAAGAATTAGAAGAAGCTCAAAAGAAAATACAGGAAGTTGAAAAACAAATAGCAGAAGCAAATAGTCAGGCTAGAGATATTGTTAAAGAAGCTAAACTTCAAGCTGAAACTATTAGAAAAGAAAAAGAGCTTGAAGCCAAAGAAAAGTTTGTTCAATTACGTTCAGAATACGATAAAGAAGTTAATGATCGCAACAGAAAAATCAACGAGGCAGAGAACAGAATTAAACAAAAAGAAATTTCTTTAAACCAAAAAGATGCTGCAATTGATAAGCAAGTAAAAGAAAATGAAGCTATCAAAGAAAATTTGAATCGTCAGATTGAAATTGTAAATCAGAAAAGAACAGAACTCGAAAAGCATCAAGAGGAACATATAAAGCGTTTAGAAAAAATTGCTAACCTAACTGCCGAAGAAGCAAAAACGCAATTAATAGAAAGTTTAAAAAATGAAGCACAAACTCGTGCATTAGTATTGCAACAAGAAATTATTGAGAACGCTAAGGAAAAAGCAAATAAAGAAGCTCGTAAAATCATCATTCAAAGTATTCAAAGAACTGCATCAGAACAAGCTATAGAAAATACTGTAACTGTGTTTCATTTAGAGTCTGATGAAATAAAAGGACAAATTATTGGTAGAGAAGGAAGAAATATTAGAGCCATTGAAGCTGCTACTGGAGTTGATTTAATTGTTGATGATACACCAGAAGCTATTTTGCTTTCATCTTTCGATCCATTACGTAGAGAAATAGCTCGTTTAAGTTTACAACGTTTAGTTGCTGATGGTAGAATTCATCCTGCACGTATTGAAGAAGTGGTAGAAAAAACTCGAGGGCAATTAGAAGCACAAATTGTTGAAATTGGTGAAAGAACAGTTATTGAATTAGGTATTCATGGGTTGCATAAAGAATTGGTGAGAATTGTAGGTAAAATGCGTTTCCGTTCATCTTATGGTCAAAACTTATTAATGCACAGTCGTGAAACTGCAAACCTTTGTGCCATCATGGCTAGTGAATTAGGCTTAAATCCTAAGCTTGCAAAACGTGCAGGTTTATTACATGATATTGGAAAAGTGCCTGATGAAGAAACAGAATTAAGTCATGCTTTATTAGGAGCTAAATTAGCCGAGAAGTATGGCGAAAACCCTGCAGTTGTAAATGCCATTGGTGCTCACCACGATGAAATGGAAATGCAATATGTAATTTCTCCAATCATTCAAGCTTGTGATGCCATTAGTGGTGCAAGGCCAGGAGCACGTAGAGAAATGATGCAACAATACTTGCAACGTATTAAAGATTTAGAGACCCTTGCCATGAATTATCAAGGTGTCGAAAAAGCTTATGCCATACAAGCTGGAAGAGAATTAAGAGTTATTGTTGAGGCAGATAAAGTAACAGATACAGATAGCGATAAACTAAGTTTTGAAATTGCACAAAAAATTCAAACCGATATGACCTATCCTGGCCAAATTAAAGTAACAGTAATTAGAGAAAAAAGAGCTGTTAATTTGGCTAGATAAACTAAAAAAAATTACTATGAAAAATTTTATTACACTAGTATTTGCAAGTTTTCTTGCAATACAAGTTATGGCACAAGACATTTCATCAAGCAGTAAATCAACTTCAAATTCTACATTTAGTTTAGGAATAGAAACAGGGCTCCCAACTGGTGACTTTAGTAATACACACAGTTTTGCTATTGGTGCGAGTGCTAAAGTTGCTGCAGAACTTTCTGCAAATGCTGCATTTACCATTTCAGTTGGCTATATGAGTTTTTCGGGAAAAACAGTAACCGTTTTGGGGTCTAGTTTTAAAAATGATGCCTTTAATGTAATACCTGTAAAAGCTGGAATTCGTGGAATATTTGATGGGGGATTTTATGTAGAACCTCAAATTGGGTATACCTTTTTCACTGGCAATAATTCATCAGGAGCTTTTACTTATGCTCCAAGTATTGGATTTATTACTGATAGTAAAATTGACTTTTCGTTGAGATATGAAGTAATGACAAGAAATAATAGCAATCTTTCCCTTTTTGGAGTAAGATTAGGTTTTGGGTTATAACATCTATCTTAATTTTTTTGAAACCTCCAGAATGTCAGGTTTTTTTATGTGAAAGATTCTAAAATCTACTTTTTATCAATTTGTTTAATTTATTTTCTTAATTCATAGTACAAGTTCTAAATGTTTAAATTATTTTATATTTTTTTTAGAGTTTGAAGTATATATTTGATACTTAAACATTTATTCATATGAAAAAAGTATTATCAGTAATCATTGCAACTGTAATTACAGGTGCTGCATTTTCTCAAAATGCTGGTTCAGAAACCATGCAATTTAATGTTGGTTTAGAAGCAGGAATGCCAACAGGAGATTTTAAAGAATCGCACAATTTTGGAGTTGGTATTAGTGCCAAAGCTATTTTATCAAGCGGCTTAACCGGATCAATCGGTTATGTTACCTTTTCAGGTAAAGATGTTCCTGGTTTTGGAAAATTACCAGCCTTTAATACTATACCAGTAAAAGCAGGTTATTTAATAAAAGGTTCTGGTGGATTTTATTTTGAACCTCAAGTGGGAATTACTTTTATGTCATCTGATGGTGAGTCAATGAATGCATTTACTTGGGCTCCCAATGTAGGTATGATTTCTGGACCAATCGACATTTCTGTTAGATATGAGAATATTTCTCAATCTGGAGAAAATTTAGGTTTTTTAGGTCTTAGATTAGCTTACAGCTTTGGTGGTAAATAATTTAGTTTATTCTAATAATTTTAAACCCTGCAAAATGCAGGGTTTTTTATTGCATCTAACTATTATATTTACAAATACAATTAAATTATATTGAAAAAGATTTTTTTACTCAGTTCAATCCTTAGCTCAATTTTTACATTTGCACAAAAAAGAAATGCTCAATTTTCAATTGCAGCAGAAAGTGCAGTAATGGCCACCAAACAAGCCTATAAAGTTTATAATTTAGGTTTTGGAGGAAGTGGTAAAATATTATTTCCAACCAATAAAAAAAACTTCATTACAGGCACTCTAGAATTGATGGCTTTTTCTGGAAGATCTGGTCCAATTGGTGAAGTATTAAATGTTCAAGGGGCTCCAGCAAATATTAATGTTGCTCATCCCTCTCTAACTTTAATTGTACCTAAAGTAGGGTATAAGCTTTTTTTGAATAGCAAACTAAACTCTGAAATTGAAGCTGGCTATACGTTTGCTTCTGTTAAAAAATTAGATAATAATATTAAAGGAGATGTGGGTGGACTTTGTTTTTCTTTTGGACTTGGTTTTTTAGTAACTAAAAAATTAGACATTGGTTTACGCTACGAACAATTCGAAACAACTGCAAGTGAAAAAGATTTTACTTCTTTTGTTGCGTTGAGAACCTTGTTGAATATAGATTGGAAGAAGTAGGTTATTTAGTTGATTAGTTGATTAGTTGATTAGTTGATTAGTTGATTAGTTGATTAGTTGATTGGTTGATTGGTTGATTAGTTAATTTGGAATTGGGGATTGGGAATTTGTTGTCGTCCTTTCGAATTCCGATTCATTCGGAATGAGAAATCTGTTTGTTAAACGAAAATAAGATTTCTCGTTCGTTCCTCACCAAGACAATTAAGCCAAAGCTTTCTCACAATTCACCTGATCAATAGCAAGCTGATTTTTTAGGGCTTCCAAACCATTCAAAGGCATATCACCTCTAACATAAGCTATTACTTTAACCCTCATTGTGGCATCGTAAATATCATCATCAAACTCAAAAATATTTACTTCTATTACTCTGCGTTTTCCATTTACTACTGGCCTACTTCCTATATACATCATCCCACCAAAAGATTGATGTGAATATGTATTGTTTTTTATTTCAACTTTTACTGCATATACACCATCTCCAGGTACTAATTTATCTTCATGATTTATCTGAATATTAGCTGTAGGGTAACCAATTGTTCTGCCAATCTGGTCTCCACGAATAATAGTTCCTTCAAAAAAATAAGGATACCCTAAAAGCTCAGTTGCTGTTTCAATTTCTTGATGCAATAATGCTTTTCTTGCTCTGGTAGAACTTACAGCAGATTGTTCTAAAACTTGTTTAGGAATTTCTTTTACAAAAAATCCTAATCTTCTACCATATTCTTCCAACAATTCATAATTACCTTTTCTCCCTTTTCCAAACTGATGATCGTAACCAATAATTAAAGTATGTGGTTGAAGTTTTTTGAAAAGAAAATTTACAATGTATTCATCGGCTAACTGATTGGCAAAATTTTCATCAAATGGAACTACAACTAAATGATGAATACCTTCTGCTTCCAACAATTCAATTTTTTCTTCTAGAGTTGTTAGTAACATTACACCAGTTGTATCGCCAACAATATTTCTAGGATGAGGATGAAAAGTAACTACAACCGATTCTCCTTGTATAGCCTCCATCTCAGCTTTTAGTTGATGTAATATTTTTTTATGACCGGTATGAACACCATCAAAAGTTCCAATGGTGATTACAGCTTTATTAAAAACAGGTAATTGTTCAAGATTGTAATGAATCTTCATGTTGAAAAATAATTTAGAAGATTACTTTAAAGAATTTGTAACCACATCATGCAAAAAAGGAGAAGCATTACCACCATTTTTAATAATATCTCTAACAATTGTAGAAGCTACTGAAGTAAACTTAGGTTCACCAGTTAAAAAAACTGTTTCAATATTTCTATCTAAAGTTCTATTAGCATCGGCAATAGTTTTTTCGTACTCAAAATCACTCACATATCTTATTCCTCTTAAAATAAATTGAGCACCAATTTTTTGGCAAAAATGAATCGTTAAACCTTCATAGGTAACACATTCTACTCTATCATCATTTTTATAAATTTCATTTACCCAATCCATTCTTTGCTGAGCTGTAAACATGGGCGTTTTGCCAGTATTAAAACCAATTCCCACAATAATTTTATCGAATAAAGGCAAAGCTCTATCAATAATATCTAAATGTCCCAATGTAACAGGATCGAAAGTTCCAGGGAAAAGACAAATTCTCTGCATAATCTTTATAATTATCAGCGAAGTTATAGCTGTATGATGAGATAATATCAAGAATAAGTCACATATTCAATCACCTTTTACAGTTTAGTTAGCATATTAAAAGCATGTCTCCACACGTAAAAGATTATCTTTGCACGAAATTTTTAAGAAATGATAACATTTAGTGAGTTAGGTTTAGACGAGAGACTAGTTCAAGCAACCGACTCTTTGGGTTATGTGAACCCAACACCCATTCAAGAAAAATCAATCCCTGTTTTATTAAGTGGAACAAAAGATATGATTGGTTTAGCACAAACCGGCACAGGTAAAACTGCTGCATTTGGTTTGCCTTTATTACATTTAGTTGATGAAAAACAAAGAAACGCTCAAGCATTAATAGTTTGTCCAACCAGAGAACTGTGTTTACAAATTGTAAAAGAATTAGACTTGTTCAAAAAATTCATGCCCAGTATGAATGTTGTGGCAGTTTATGGAGGAGCAAGTATTGGCATGCAAATTCGTGATTTAAAGAGAGGCGTTCAAATTGTAGTAGCCACTCCTGGTCGATTAATTGATTTAATAGAAAGAAAAGCCATCAATTTAGAAGAAATTAAATATGTGGTTTTAGACGAAGCAGATGAGATGCTTAACATGGGCTTTAAAGAAGATATTGAATTCATCTTACAAAACACCCCAAAAAAAGAAAGTACTTGGTTGTTTAGTGCAACTATGCCAGCTGAAATTAAAAGGGTGAGTAAGAAGTATATGAAAGATCCTTTTGAAATTACAGTAGGCAAAGTAAATACTGCAAACAAAAATATAGATCATCAATATTTTGTAACACAAGCTCAGCATCGTTATGAAACTTTAAAACGTTTAATAGATTTTAATCCGGGCATGTATGGTATAATCTTTACTCGTACTAAACTTGATGCTCAGAATATTGCAGAAAAGTTAACAAGAGAAGGATATGATATTGATGCATTACATGGAGACTTATCTCAACCTCAAAGAGATAAAGTAATGAATGCTTTCAGAGATAAAACATTACAACTTTTAATTGCTACAGACGTTGCAGCACGTGGTATTGATGTAAAAGAAATTACTCACGTAATTAATTACGAATTACCAGATGATACCGAAGTGTATACACACAGAAGTGGAAGAACTGGTAGAGCAGGAAGTACTGGTGTTTGTATGAGTATAGTTCATGCAAGAGAATCTTTTAAATTGAAAAATATTGAAAGACTGATTCAAAGTCCGATTCATAAGTTAGAAATTCCAACAGGTAAAGATGTTTGTAGAAAGCAATTTTATCATTTCATGGATAAACTATTACAAGTAGATATTAGCCATGGCGATTATGATTCTTACTTGCCTATGTTACAAGAAAAATTTGCAGATGTAAGTAAAGAAGATATTCTTAAAAGAATGGCTGCTACTGAGTTTGATAGGTTCTTGAAATATTATGAAAATAGTGAAGATTTAAATTTAAGAGAACAAAGAAGAGGTGATAATAGAAGAGAAAATACAAGAGAAAGGGGCAATTCAAGAATGGATGAAAGAGCAGGAAGAGGTAGAGAAAGTAGAGATGGAAGAGAACAACGTAATTTTAGTGGTGGAGGAAATACAACTAGATTGTTTGTAAATCTTGGCACCAAAGATGGTTTCTATAAATCTAGCTTTTTACAATTTGTTCTTGATATGAGTGATTTAAAGAAAGAAGTATTGGGTAAAATTGATATGAAGGAAATGAATAGCTGGATTGAGATTGATAGAAATGCTGCAGGTCAAATGATCAAAGCTATTGATGGTAAAAATTATAGAGGTAGAAAAATTAGAATGAATGATGCTAACTCTCGTTAATTAATTTCAATATTAAATCTCTTTTTTATTTAGTGACCATTTTACATGGATAAACAATCAGCAAATAATTTTTTCTTTCCTAAAGATGGATCTGCTGGAATTATTTCTGGTCCTTGTTCTGCTGAAACACGAGAACAAGTTATAGAAACTGCAACTCAATTAGCAGCATTAAAAAAAGTACATCTATTTAGAGCTGGAATTTGGAAACCAAGAACCCGACCAGGTATGTTTGAAGGTGTAGGTAGTATTGGACTTGAATGGCTTTTAGATGCAAAGAAAATTACTGGTTTACCTACAACTGTTGAAGTAGCTACTGCTAAACAAGTAGAAGAAGCTTTAAAATATAATGTTGATGTATTATGGATTGGTGCAAGAACAACAGTAAATCCTTTCAGTATTCAAGAATTATCTGATGCATTAGTTGGAGTTGATGTTCCAGTTTTAATTAAAAATCCTATCAATCCAGATATTGAATTATGGCAAGGTGCTGTTGAAAGAATTGCAAAAGCTGGAATTCAAAAAATAGGATTAGTTCATCGTGGATTTTCTTCTTATGGAAATACAGTTTATAGAAATGCACCCATGTGGCATTTAGCTATTGAAATGAAGCGACGATTTCCTGAGTTAATATTCATTTGCGATCCAAGCCACATGGGTGGTAAAAGAGATTTATTGCAAGAACTTGCACAAAAAAGTATTGATCTAGGTTATGATGGTTTAATGATAGAAAGTCATGTAAACCCAAGTGAAGCTTGGAGTGATGCTGCTCAGCAAATTACTCCAACCAATTTAGATATATTACTTAACAATATTATTTGGAGAAGAACAACTCTTGATGTTGATGAGCAAAATGAGTTACAAAAACTTCGTCAGCAAATTGATCAATTAGACGATGAATTATTACAAGTTTTAAGTAATAGAATGAAGATTACAGATTTAATTGGAGAATATAAAAAAGAAAATAATATTACCATTTTGCAAGCTCAACGATGGAATGATATTTTGCAAAGAGCTTTTGAAAAAAATGAATCTTTAGGTTTAAGTGATGAGTTTATTAAAAAGTATTTCGAAGCAGTACATTTAGAGAGTATTAATCATCAGAATAAAATCATGAATAGCTAAACTTTGTTCAATTGCAAGTTCAAAAACCATATCAATACAAACAAATTCCTACACAATTTTATTTTGAAAGTAAATTCAATCAGTTAAAGAATATGGTTGATGCTTCAAATACAGTTATTATAACAGATGAAAATGTTTTTGAACATCATACATCAAAATTCAAAAACTTAAATACAATTGTTATTAAATCTGGAGAGCAGTTTAAAATTCAAAAAACTGTTGATAGTATTATTCAGCAATTGATTTTTTTTAAGGCAAATCGTTCAACAATTTTAGTTGGTATAGGTGGTGGAGTTGTAACCGACATTACAGGTTATGTTGCAAGTATTTTTATGCGTGGAATTGAATTTGGTTTTGTGCCAACAACTGTATTGGGGTTAGTTGATGCTAGTATTGGTGGCAAAAATGGAATTGATGTTGGAGAATTTAAAAATATGGTAGGAACAATTCATCAACCAAAATTTATATTGCATGATATTACTTTTTTAAACACTTTACCCGAAAAAGAATGGCAGAATGGTTTTGCTGAAATAATAAAACATACTTGTATTGGCAATAAAAAGATGTTTCAAGAACTTAATGGAAGAAATATTAAATATTATCGTTCAAAAAAAACTGCAACCAGTTTATTAATACAACAAAATGCTAAACAAAAATTAAAAGTTGTTGCTGATGATGTTTTTGAAAAAGGTAATAGAAAACTCTTGAATTTTGGTCATACTTTAGGCCATGCCATTGAAACGCCTTATAAACTTTCTCATGGTCAGGCAATAGCCATTGGGATGATGTTTGCTTGTAAAATATCTGAACAAATATTAAGATTAAAAGAAACTCAATCAGTTGAAAAACTGTTGCAACAATATGGCTTGCCAACAGAATTAAAATTCAATCCTAAAAAAGTATTAGAACTTATTATCATGGATAAAAAAAGAGTTCAAGATGAAATTCAATTTGTGCTCTTAGAAAAAATTGGTAAGGCTGTGATTCAAAAAATTAGTCTCAATCAGTTAGAAAAAGCTCTTGTTGATTTTAGTGCTTAAATCTTTCAAAAGATTGTTTGCTCAAATCCTCTCTATGATTAGGATGAGCAATATTAATAAGTGCTTTAGCTCTTTGTTCCATATTCATTCCAAATAAATTTACTGCACCATATTCTGTAACAACCCAATGAATATGACCACGAGTGGTAACTACACCAGCACCGGGTTTTAATTGTGCAACTATTCTAGATATTCCCTTATGAGTAACAGAAGGCATGGCTATAATAGGTTTACCACCCAAAGAAAGTGCTGCTCCTCTTATAAAATCCATTTGCCCACCAATTCCTGAGTATTGATAAGTACCAATAGAATCTGAACAAACCTGACCAGTTATATCTACTTCAATGGCACTGTTAATAGCAGTAACTTTTGGATTTTGGCTAAGGGTCCTAGGGTCATTAACAAAGTTGATATCTAGAGCTTTTATGAATGGATTATCATCTACAAAATCATACAATTGTCTTGTGCCCATAATGAAAGATGTAACACAGTATCCATTCACAATTTTCTTTTTACTATTATTGATAACTCCATTTTTTATGAGTGGAATAACGCCATCAGAAAACATTTCAGTATGCAAGCCTAAGTTTCTATGTGTTCCTAAATTTTTTAAAACAGCATCTGGTATACTTCCAATTCCTAATTGTAAAGTAGCACCATCTTCTACAAGCTCAGCAACAATTGCTCCAATTTTATCAGTAATTTCAGTTGACTTATCAGCATAGTTGGTTTCTGGCAATTGCTCATCAACCCAAACTGCAGCATGAAATGAACTGAAAGGTACAAATGCATCTCCATGCACTCTAGGCATATTAGGATTCACTTGAGCTATTATTTTTTTGGCTGTTAATGTTGCAGCACGTGCAATATCAATAGAAGTTCCTAAAGAACAATAGCCATGTTTATCTGGTGGCGAAACTTGAATAATAGCCACATCAAGTGGTAAAATATTTCTAGAAAATAAAAGAGGAATTTCACTTAAGAAAACCGGGATATAATCTCCTAATCCACTATTCACAGATTTACGATTACATTCAGAAACAAATAAGGAATTCATAAAAAAATGACCAGCTAATTCAGGGTTATTTAAGTTAACTCCTTGCTGTGAAATGCTTACCAACTCTACGTTATGGAGTCTATGCTTTTGTTCTATCAGCTTATTAATTAGATGAATAGGAGTTGCAGCACTGCCATGTAAAAAAACTCTATTATTTGAGTGTACTAATTGTAAAGCTTCATCAGCCGAAATGTAATTCATTTTTAAGTTTCTGTTGAATGGCAAAGTTTAGAAAATGTATGAAGTTTAAAAGTGATGAATATCATAACAAAAACTAACCTTAATTATTAAAATCAAATAACTAACCCGTTTTGTAATAACTTTAAATCTAAATTAGCATATGAAAAAAAGTATTTTAACAACTATCGCTATTCTGTCTTCATCAATTATTTTTAGTCAGATAAATATTTTAACAAAAGACACTACTAAACCAGTTCAAGTAGTAGAGACTGCATGTGGTCAATGTCAGCTTGGATTACCAGGTAAATCATGCGATTTAGCAGTAAGAATAAATGGCAAAGCTTATTTTGTTACAGGAACTTCAATAGATGACCATGGAGATGCCCATGCTAATGATGGATTTTGTAATAAAATTAGAAAAGCAGAAGTTCAAGGAGAAATTAAAGATGAAAAATTTTTAGTAAGTTATTTTAAACTAATACAAGAAAAAAAAGCTGATAAGTAGTTTTATTATCTCATCATCTCGAATTCCGATTCATTCGGAATGAGAAATCTGTTGAATTGTGATAATGAGATTTCTCGTTCGTGGCCTCACTCGAAAAGACTAGACCTATTGAACGTCATTTCGAATTCCGACCCATTCGGAATGAGAAATCTGTTGAAGTTGTAATGATGAGATTTCTCGTTCGTGGCCTCACTCGAAAACACGAAAATATCATCCCCAAAACAAAAAAAGCCTAGTAAATAAATACTAAGCTTTTTTGTGCCCCGGAACGGACTTGAACCGTTACGGACATTGCTGTCCACAGGATTTTAAGTCCTGCGTGTCTACCAATTCCACCACCAGGGCGATAAAAAAATCTTGTCACCATCAACAAGATTTTTTTGAGCGGAAGACCAGGCTCGAACTGGCCACCCCGACCTTGGCAAGGTCGTGCTCTACCAAATGAGCTACTTCCGCTTGTTAAAGAACTTTTGTTCGGGGTGCAAAAATAGCCTCTCAAACTTTATAGCAAAATTTTTTTTCAAAAATTTTTATTTGTACTCTGGAGTATATTTTGTGCTTCCTTGTATTTCAATATCTGGTGTACCTTTATATCTTTCTTGATATAGTCTTACACTAGCACCAAATAAGAATGCTACAATTGTAAATACAGATAAATAAAATACAAATCTTGATGAGTTTACCCAATTCTTGGTAAAATCTTTACTTTTTATTTCTTCTTGATGAGACATATATTAAATTTCAGTGCAAAAATAAGGGTACGCATCAATACATAAAACCATTTTTTTAATTATGTTTATGAACAACCACAATCTATTAAAAACATAATTTACTTTGCAAAGTGAATAAAGCTGAGATTCGACTACAATATAAAGACTTAAGAAAGCAAATTTCATCGAAAGATAAAATGAAATTTGATGATTTATTGTTATTGCAATTTCAACAATTACCACTTCCTTTTTTTCAAACTTTGTTTACCTATTGGCCAATGGCTCATCAAAATGAGCCCAATACATTGTTATATTCATCTTACCTAAGACACTTTGTTCCTGATTTAAACATAACGTATCCAGCATCTAATTTTAATCAAAATGAAATGCAAGCCATTTTGATTAATGAAGACACCGTTTATACAACTAATGAATTAGGCATTACAGAACCAAAATTTGGTGAAGTAATAAATCCTTTAGATATTGATGTGGCTTTTGTGCCTTTATTAGTTTGTGATAACTCTGGTTATAGAGTAGGATATGGAAAAGGGTTCTATGATAAATTTCTTGCACAGTGCAGAACAGATATCATTAAAATAGGATTTTCTTACTTTGAACCTATAGATAAAATTGAAGACACTAATAGTTTTGATGTACCTTTAACTTATTGCATTACACCCGATAATATTTATGAATTTTAACGACTTCTTTCTTAAATCTTTCAGAATTCTATTATTGCCTTTTGCTATTATTTATGGCTTTGTTATTTCTGTAAGAAATTATTTGTACGATACTAATAAATTAAAAAGTGTAAGCTTTAATTTTCCCATCATTTGTGTAGGCAACTTAGCAGTTGGAGGAACAGGAAAAAGCCCAATGGTTGAGTATTTGGTAAGATTATTAAAAGATGAATATGCTATAGCAACTTTAAGTAGAGGCTATAAACGTAAAACCAAAGGGTATGTTTTAGCAAGCAATAAAACTACTGCTTTAGAGATTGGGGATGAACCCATGCAGTTTCATTTAAAATTTCCTGATATTGCAGTTGCTGTGGGTGAAGAAAGAATTGTTGCTATTCCTCATTTATTGCAAGATAAACCCAACCTACAAGCTATTATTTTAGATGATGCTTTTCAGCATAGAGAAATACAAGCTGGCTTTAATATTTTATTGACAGAATATGAAAACCGCTTTACTAAAGATTTCTTTTTACCAACTGGCGATTTAAGAGATGAGCAAAGTGCTTATAAAAGGGCTCAAATTATTGTAGTTACTAAATGTCCAGAAGATTTAAGTGAAAAGAAAAAAACAGAAATTTTATACGAGATTCACCCTTGGCCTGGTCAGCAAGTTTTTTTTACAACTATTGCTTATGCACAACCTTACCATATTTTTAATAGAGAAAAAACTACAGATATTAATGAAGATGTTGAAGTGTTATTGGTTTGTGGAATTGCCAACCCTAAACCGTTAAAAGATTTATTATTGAAGTACTCAAAAACTTATTATCAAATGAATTTCGATGATCATCATATTTTTAATATTGATGATTTAAATAATATTAAAGCTAAATTTAATGATATTGATGAGCCCAATAAAATTATCATTACAACAGAAAAAGATGCAGTTCGATTTTTAAAATTTGCTAAAGAGTTAGAGCATATTCCAATTTATGTGCTTCCCATTGAGCATCAGTTTCTATTCGAAGAGGGTAATGAGTTTAATAAAGCAGTAAAGTCGTACATAATTAATCATTACAACAAACAACAACATGTCTAAATCAAACAAAAGAGATAAAAGAAAACATACTACAGCATCTTCAACAGCTTTGGTAAAAGGTGTTTTAGAAATCACCCGAAGTGGTTTAGGTTATGTGGTAGTTCCTAATAAAGATGGAGATGTAATTGTTAGACCAGGAGATTTTAATACAGCTTTAAATGGAGATACCGTTAGAGTAAAAGTGACGAAAGAAAATCAAAACTCTGGTAGAAAAGAAGGTAAGATTACTGATGTGATTACTCGAAAACAAACAGAGTTTATTGGACATATACAACTCAGTACCAACTTTGCATTTTTTGTTCCATCAACTAATAAACCAGTTCCAGATTTTTATATTCCTTTAGATAAATTAAATGGTGCAACACATAAACAAAAAGTGGTGGCTAAATTATTGAAGTGGGAAAAAGCAGATAAAAAACCTTTGGCCGAAGTAGTGAGTATTATGAAAGAAGATGATGAAAATGATGCAGCCATGAAAGAAATTTTGGCTGAAGCTGGCTTTCCACTTAGCTTTCCTGAAGAGGTAATGGAAGAAGCACATAGGCTTTCTGAAGTGATTACAAAAGAAGAAGTAAAGAAAAGAATAGATTTTAGAAACACACTTACATTTACTATTGACCCTGTTGATGCTAAAGATTTTGATGATGCTATTTCTTTAAAAACTATTAGTAAAGGCTTGTACGAAATTGGAGTTCATATTGCCGATGTAAGTCATTTTGTTTTGCCTAATACTCAACTTGATGAAGAAGCCTATAAACGAGCAACGTCTGTTTATTTGCCAGATAGAGTGAACCCTATGTTGCCAGAAAGAATTAGTAATGAGTTGTGCTCTCTTCGCCCAAATGAAGATAAATACACGTTTTCAGCCATCTTTCACATTAACGAAAAAGCAGAGATAAAGAACACAGTTATATCAAAAACTTTGATTCATTCTGATCATCGTTTTACTTATGAAGATGTGCAAGAAATTATTGAAACTAAAAAAGGAAAACATAAAGATGAAGTATTGTTGTTGAATAAAATTTCTCAAACACTTCGTAAAAAAAGATTTGCAAAAGGAGCTATAAATTTTTCTTCAAAAGAAGTAAGGTTTCAGTTAGATGATAAAGGCAAACCTATTGGCATAATGATTAAAGAAAGTAAAGAATCTCATCAACTCATTGAAGAGCTCATGTTGTTAGCTAATAAAGCTGTTGCAGAATTTATTGCTAAAATAAAAATCAATAACGAAGCGGTACCTTTTCCTTATAGAATTCATGATACGCCAGATGAAAAGAAATTAGCACCATTCATGGTTTTTGCTAAAAAGTATGGACATACATTCGATACATCATCACCTCAAAAAATTGCTGAAAGTTTTAATCAGTTATTAGATGATGCCAGAGGAAAACCTGAACAACAAATATTAGAAACCTTAGGTATTAGAACGATGGCGAAAGCAGTTTATACAGCTCAAAATATTGGACATTATGGTTTAGGTTTTGAGCATTATTGCCATTTTACTTCACCTATTCGTCGTTATCCTGATGTGTTAGTGCATAGAGTTGTTGAAAGTGCTTTAGCAAAAAACATTAAGCCCGATAAGAAAATGGAGGAAAAATGCAAACACTGTTCTGTTATGGAACGTGCTGCAATGGATAGTGAACGTGCAGGAAATAAGTATAAGCAAGTTGAGTTTATGAAGGATAGAGTAGGCTTAACTTTTGAAGCTGTAATTAGCGGTGTTGCCGCATTTGGTTTTTGGGCAGAAACTATGGAACATAAATGCGAAGGTTTAATTAGTTTAGTTAGCTTAAGTGATTATGATGATTTTAGATTGGTTGAAAGTGATTATTGTTTAGTTGGTAAACGTAGTGGCAGAACTTTTAAAATGGGAGATAAGGTTACTGTTCTTGTTGTTGCAGCTAATCTTGATAAACGACAATTAGATTATGAATTGGTGCTTACGAATTTAGTTGCAAGTAAATCGAAGAAGAAGAAGGTTAGTGGCTAGAGGCAAGTGGTTAATGGGTTTTTATTAATAAATTATCTAAGTTAAGAAAGTATAAAATTTAACTTCTTGCAACTAGCCATTTGCCACTAACAATTTACAATTTATAATTATTCTTTAAGACTCATCAAATAAGCTTTAATAAAACCATCTAATTCACCATCTAAAACTGGTTGAACATTGCCTACTTCAAAATCAGTTCTATGATCTTTAATCATTTTATAAGGGTGTAAAACATAACTACGAATCTGACTTCCCCATTCAATTTTTTTCTTGATTGCATTAGTTGCATTTTTTGCAGCTTCTTGTTTTCTTAATTCTTCTTCATGCAATCTACTCTTCAACATTTTCATGGCTAATTCTCTATTCTCTCCTTGTGAACGAGCTTGCTGACATTCAACTATAATACCAGAAGGAATATGTTTTAATCGAACAGCAGTTTCAACTTTATTTACGTTTTGTCCGCCACTACCACCACTTCTAGAGAATGACCATTCAATATCTGAAGGATTCACATCAATTTCAATGGTATCATCAATTAATGGATATACAAACACACTGGCAAATGAGGTATGCCTACGTGCATTTGAATCAAAAGGCGATATTCTTACCAATCTATGTACTCCACTTTCAGCTTTTAAAAATCCATAAGCAAAATTTCCATCAAACTGAAGTGTAACAGATTTTATACCTGCACCATCACCTTCTTGATAATCGAGTTCAGAAATTTTCCAACCTTGTTTTTCACCATACATTCTATACATGCGTAACAACATTTCTGCCCAATCCTGACTTTCAGTTCCACCAGCACCAGGATTAATTTGCATAACAGCAGGCAACTCGTCTTCGGGTTGATTTAAAGTGCTTTTAAATTCAGCATCTTCAATGGCTTCAACAGCTTTAGTGTAGGCTTCTTGAGTTTCAGATTCAGTGGCATCGCCCGATTTCCAAAATTCAAATAACACAACAAAATCTTCAACAGCATTGCTTACACTGTCGAATAATTTAATCCAGTATTCATTTACTTTAATGTCTTTAAGAATTGCAGTAGCACGAACATTATCATCCCAAAAACCTGAAGAAAGAGAAACGGCTTTATCTTGTTCTACTTTTTGTGTTCTATTAGCATAGTCAAAGAAACCTCCTCAGGACCTCTACACGGCTCCTCAAATCTTTAATTTGTTCTATCGTCATATTATTATAAGTTTGAATAAATAGGTTGGCAAATGTATTACATAAATCTTCCTAATACAATTTTATGGAACCCATAGAAACCGACCTCAATACAATTCTTGCCAAATCAACACATGATGAAAAAATCAATGATCGGTTTAGTGAATTCTTGAGCAGATTAGACAGTGAAGCTTTAGATCTGGAAATTTTTCGGTTAGAAAAAATAGTTACACCACAAATTAATTGTACAGATTGTGGTAATTGCTGTAAGTCTTTAATGGTAAATATTAATGAAGAAGAGGCTGATAAAGCTTCTGTTTTTTTAAATCAATCTAGAGAGGAATTTGATGATTTGTATATAGAAAAAAGTGAAGCAGGTAAAATGCTTATCAATACCATTCCTTGTCATTTCTTAAAAGATAATGCATGTAGTATTTATGAAGTGAGGTTTGAAGGTTGTAGAGAATTTCCTGCATTGCATTTACCTTACTTTCAAAAAAGGTTATTTACAGTGTTTATGCATTACAGCAGATGCCCCATTATTTTTAATGTAATGGAAGAATTGAAAGAAGTTGTTGGGTTTGATTCTACCCAATAGCTTTATTCAAATCTTCAATTAAATCATCAGCATCTTCAATACCTACACTTAAGCGAATTAATCCATCACTCAAACCATTTTTAATTCTTTCTTCTCTTGGTATAGAAGCATGCGTCATACTTGCAGGATGATTAATTAAACTTTCAACACCACCTAAACTTTCTGCTAATGAAAATAAATGAGTAGATGATAAGAGTTTTGTATAAGCTTCTTTGCTTTCATCTTTCAATTCAAAACTAATCATACCACCAAAACCTCTCATTTGTTTTTTAGCAATATCATGCCCTGGAGCATCAGTAAATCCTGGCCAATACACTTTTTTTACTTTGCTGTGATTACGTAACCAATGAGCAATTTTTTCTCCATTCTCACAATGGCGTTGCATACGTAAGTGTAAAGTTTTAATTCCTCTTAACACTAAAAAACAATCTTGTGGACCAGGAACAGCACCACAACTTTTTTGTATGAAATAAAGTTTATCTCTTAAATCAGCATCATTCATTACTAAGCAACCTTGAATAACATCACTATGACCGCCTAAATATTTTGTAGCACTATGCATTACAATATCTGCACCTTGATCTAATGGATTTTGTAAGTAAGGAGAAGCAAAAGTGTTATCTACACAAAGCAAGATATTATTTGCTTTTGCAATGCTTGCAACAGCAGTAATATCTACAATATTCATTAAAGGATTGGTAGGCGTTTCAGCCCAAATTAATTTGGTATTTGCATTAATGTAAGATTTAATATTCTCAGCATCTTGCATATTAATGTAATGAAACTTGATACCAAATTTTTCAAACACTTTGCTAAATAATCTATAAGTACCTCCGTACATATCATTACCAGCAATCACTTCATCACCTGGGGCTAGTAATTTAATTACAGCATCTGTAGCTGCAACACCACTACTAAAAGCCAAGCCAAATTTTCCATTTTCAATTTGTGCAAAAGCTTCTTCCAAAGCAAAACGAGTAGGATTCTGACTACGAGCATATTCAAAACCTTTATTCACTCCAGGAGCAGTTTGTACATAAGTACTGGTTTGATAAATAGGAACCATAACAGCACCTGTACTTGGATCTGGAGTCATACCAGCATGTATAATTTTAGTTTCTAATTTCATAATATGTATTGTATTTGCAAAGATGTAGTTTGAAATTTAATTTTCTAGTTAAAAATAGAATCTTGTTTAATAGTTTTTGGCGTGTGAAGACACACGCCAATTGGCTTTATTGGATGCTGTTTTCACCATCCAATATTAAAGTTTATTTGTAAATAGCAGCAGCACATAGAATTCGCCAATCCATATTATTAGTATCATGTGCATTTGATGCTTGAATATTTTGATCCATGATAGATGAATGGAGAATATTTTTATCTACTAACAATTTTCTGCTATCTAAAATCATCTGTTTCATTTTAGGATGCTGAAGCCATTCAGTTTGTGGAGGTTCGTAGCCTATTTTTCCTTTACGCCAAACAATTTCATTCGGTAATTTATCTTTTACAGATTCTCTTAAAATCCATTTGGTAAAACCTTTGTTGATTTTATATTTTGAGGGAAGAGAAAAAATAAACTCTACTAGCTCATGATTTAAAAATGGCAAGCGAACTTCTCTGCTATGAGCCATAGAATTTCTATCGGCATATCTTAACAATTCTTGTAAGCCAAAATGTATGGTGCTGAAGTGTAAGATATCATTCAAACTATTAATAACGGGTTTTTGAAGACTTTTTTTATTCTGAAATTGTAGCAAATATTCATTATTAATAAAATCATTTTGTACTTGCTGTTGGATGGCTTTTTTGGTGAGCTGACCAGCAGTAACATCGGGCATTAATGCAGCAAAATAGTTTTTGTAATTCCATTGTTCCAAAAATTCATTTGTCTTTAATAATGATTTTTCTGTAGGAAATTTAAAAATATTCTTCAACAACAATTCTTGCAAAAACCAATGAACATATTTTTTATAACCCCCAAGAATTTCATCTGCACCTTGTCCGTCTAGTAACACAGAAATATTTTTTTCTTTGGCTTTTTCATAAACCATAAACTGCGTAAACACACTACTACTCTGTAATGGTTCTTCTTGATGATACATTAACTGTTCGAACTTATAAATTAAATCTTCTGCAGTTGGTGTAATGAAATACTGGTTTAAGTCAAAAGCTTCAGCAACCTTTTTGCTGTATAGGGTTTCATCGTTTATAAAGTTTGGAAAAGAAGCTGTAAAAGTTGTAGGTTGATATTGTTCTTGATGAGAAAGTTGATGAATGGTGGCTATGATGGAAGAACTATCAATTCCACCACTTAAACTGGTGCCAATACTCACGTCACTTCTTAATCTTTTTTGAATGGATGATTGCAATAAATTTGAAAATTGATTAATTACTACTTCGGACTTTCGGACTTTCAGACTTTGATCTTTTTCTAAATTATACCATTTTTTTTGAGAGATGGTTTGTTTATTTAGTGAAATTGTAATGTAATAGCCAGCAGGTAAGGAGTTGATGTTTTGGTAAAAAGTATGAGAAGGATCACTTGGATTTGAAGTAAAACCAAGAGTAAGATAATTCAACATTTGTTGATGATGAATTTCCTTCTCAACACCAATAGACCAAAAAGCTTTCATTTCACTGGCAAAATAAAAATGAGTTTGATCTTTCTTTTTTTGAAGATGATAATACAGAGGCTTTTCGCCAAAACGATCTCTAGCTATAAAAACTTCTTTTTCTTCATCGTCATAAATGGCAAAAGCAAACATGCCATCAAATTCATTCAAACAATCCTTCCCCCAAAATAAATATGCTGCAAGAATGACTTCAGTATCTGATTGAGTTGTAAATGAAAATCCTTTGGTATTTAGAAATTCTTTTAATTCTAAGTAATTATAAATTTCTCCATTATAAACTATAGTACAATGTTGGTATTGAAAAGGTTGATTGGCATTAATATTTAAATCAATAATTGATAATCTTCTGTGGGCAAAACCAATTGTTAGCTGTTCATTCATCCAAAAGCCTTCAGCATTTGGTCCACGATGAGCCAAAGTATCAGCCATTTTTTGCAAATGACTATGTTGAATAAATTCATTTTGAGTAGAAATAATGCCAGCAATACCACACATAATAACAAATGAGTTTGCAATATAAGGCCACAAAAGTTTTGCAAAATAGATTTATGATTTGTGCATTAGCCAGCTTCACATTATATTTGCAGCCCAGTTTGAGATTTTCAATCTGAATTGGCTGCGTAGCTCAACTGAATAGAGCATCTGACTACGGATCAGAAGGTTTTAGGTTTGAATCCTAACGCGGTCACTTAATCTTTGAAGCACAAGTAATTGTGCTTCTTTTTTTTGTCTTTAAGTAGCACTTTCCCCTGTTTTGTTTCGTAAATGTTTCGCGAAAGTTCAAAAACGTGTTTCACGAAGATTATTAATCGTTAAACATAGTTTATGTCTATTTATTTTAGTCCAGAAATCCAACATTAAGTAGCTAAGACCAATATTACTTTCTCATACTTTCATCACTTATCTTAATGAAGTTTACCTTTTATATGATTAAACATTAATTAATAACTAATGCTAGCTTAAGACTTAATTTCAATATTTTAGTATTTCAAATAACAATTTTATCACTTTACATTTGAAACAAACTTTAATAAAATACTGAAATCGAAAAGAACCATACTAAATTATCTACTTGTACGAGAATCAGAAAGTAAATTAGTTAGAAGCTTATTTGTTTTCGAATTTTTTCAAGGATCAGGAATTGCTTTATATTTCACTGCTGCTATATCAATTTTCTTACACCATTTATCAACTACAGATCTTTCAAAAGTATATGTACTTTCTGCTTTATTATTATGGACAGCAGGATTTATATATCATAAACTAGAGCATGCTTTAAGTATTAAAAAACTAGTAACTACTGTTGTTGTGTTTAATACATGTGCTATTTTACTTTTTAGAATTTTCTATAGCTATAATTTAGAAGTTTGGTATTTGTATTTATTTCTTGCTACTTATAATATTTTATACCTTTTAAATAATTTAGAGTTTTGGGGTTTAGCTGCTCAAGTTTTTGATGTTAGACAAAGCAAAAGATTATTTGGTGTAATTAGTGCTGGAGATATACCAGCAAAAATGATTGGTTTTTTATCTGCTTATTTAATCATTCCATTTATAGGAACTGAAAACCTTTTATTAGTTGCGGCTTCTTTAACTTTAATATCTACATTGCTTGTTGGAAGTTTGTTTAAACACATTCATACTAATAAACCAGCCTTAAAAAAGAGTAAGCACTTTTTTACTTCCAGTATTAAAAGTATACATACAGTAATTACAGGAAATATACTGATACGAAAAATTGCTATTGTTTCTTTTTTTTCATTTGCCATTTTTTTAATTGTAAATTTTATTTTTTATGGATATGTAAAAGCCGAATTTAAGTCTGACAAAGATTTAGTTAGCTTTTTTGCTATATTCTTAGCAATTACCAGATTAATTACATTTGGTTTAAAGATTGCAGTTGCAAACAAAATGACAGATAAAATAGGGTTAAGAAATGCATTAATGATTCCTCCATTAATATTATTTATTATTTGTGCAGTTGGACTTTATTTAATTCAGCAATTTGAAGGCAATAAATTTACTTTTTATTTATTTGGAGTATTATCGGTAATAACAGATGTTTTAAGATCTGCTATTCAAACCCCAGTATTATTAGCAGTTCTACAGCCTTTACCATTGAATCAAAGATTAAAAGGACATACTATTATTAAGGGATTAATGGACCCGTTTGCTTTTTTAATAACTGGAGTTTTTCTTTGGATATTTACAAGTACTCAAAGTATAGATTTTATTTATTTAAATTATGTAATTATAGGTTTGATTTTATTTTGGGCATTTTTTACTTGGTCAGTAGAAAAAGATTATTTAAGAACATTGCATACTGCAATTAGTAATAAATCTCTTAATGAAAGAGAAATAATAATTTCTGATAAAGCTTCACTTAATTATTTATTAAATAAATTAATAAATGGAGATGAAACAGAAGCTATTTCAGTTCTTAAATTAGTTTCTGAACAATCCATACAAAAGAAAATCTACTTTGAAGAAGGATTAAAGCATAATGCTAAAAATGTGAATTTGGCAACCCTTGCAATAATTCAAGATTCAAATGCAATTGAGATGTTGCCTTCTTTACAATCTTTTTTAACTCAGGAAGAAAAGGAATTAATTCTTCCAGAAATTATAACAACTATTAATGTTTTAGATAGTAATTTCAAAATGGATGACTTTATTAAGCATCCAAATGCTGATGTAGTTTTTGCTGCAACTTTATCTACCATACCAAAACTAGAAATAGATGATAAAGAAAAGGCAGAACAAGTATTATATCAACTTTTTCATAATAAAGGAAACACAAATAAAATAAATGCTTTAAAAGTTGTAGCTAAACTTAAGATGATGAAGTTCGAGTATAAAGTGATAGAATTAATGTTTAGTGAAAATGAGCAAATTAAATCATCAGCTAGATCAGCAAGTGCAGCATTAGGTACAGAACAAGTAATTATTAAATTAATTGAAGATTTTAATATTAATAAAAATGATACTGATATTTTAGAAGCTCTTGCAAAAATTGGTTCAAAGGTTGTAAAAAAAATTGAGCCAATTTTAATTGAAAATAAATGTCATGGGGTTAAAGCAAGAAAATTGATTTTGCTACTAGGAAAAGTTCATTCAATAGAATCAAAAAACTTATTAGAAAACTTATTAGAAACTTATCCTGAAAATGCTGATGCAATTATTATTAGCTTAAATCAAAACAAAACCAAATCAACTAAGTCAACTCAAGAAATTCATCAATTAATTAAACAACATTTAGATAGTGCAGTTCAAATTCTATTTAATGTTAATTTCACTAAAGATATTAATTCTGTAGTTACAAATGCTTTTGAATTAGAACTAAACACTATCAGAAATAAATGTTTATATTGGTTTTCTTGTTTACATGATATTGAAACAATAAATAAAGTTCGAAATGGATTTTATATAAACACTAAAGAATCAATTGCAAATGCTATAGAAATAATTCAATTAACTGTATCAAAAGACTATGGAAAACTCTTTGCACTAGTTTTTGAAAACTCCTCTATTAATGACAGATGTTTACAGTTAGAGGTTAATTATAATTCAAGTAAACTGTCAGAAACAGTACTTACAAAAAATATTTTGTTCGATGTAAATTATGCATACAGTAATTGGACTAAAGCTTGTGTATTATATCATATTAAAGATTCTAAAAATATTTTATCGAAAGAATTTTTACAGCCATTTGCTTATTCGAAAAATGAAGTATTGAAAAATACTGCAGAACATATAATTTCAATTTTAAATGACAATTAGATTATTCAACAATGAAAAATACAAATCAAAATAGACTTTTATTGATTGAAAGAGTTTTGCTTTTAAAGACGGTTTCTATATTTTCTGAAACGCCAGAATCGGTTCTAGCAGAGATAGCACATTTAATGGAAGAGGAAGTTATTGATGAAAATATTAATGTAGTTACAGAAGGAGAAATTGGAAATTGTATGTACATAATTTATAAAGGAGAGGTCAAGGTGCATAAGGGTGATCAAACCCTTGCCATACTTAAAGATAATAACTACTTTGGTGAGTTGGCTTTATTAGATACTGAAACAAGATCTGCAACAGTTACAACACAAGTAGAAAGTATTTTTTATAAAATAAATCAAGAACCATTTTATGATTTATTGGAATTCAGTCCTGAAGTTATAAAGGCAGTAGTTCAAAACTTAAGTAAAAGATTACGTGATGCAAATTATAAAATATTTGAACTCTCTACTAAAAGCTAATTTGTGATAGTTTAATTGCCTCTAAATTTTTATATTTAATCGCTTCTCTATTTTCTTTGCTATAAGTTGTTAAGTAATTATGCTTGGTCATAAATTCTTGTTGCATGACTTTCCAAGATTCAAGAGAGTCAATTAATGAATTCAATTGTAATTCTTTGAACAGTTTTTCAGAAATGTGAGGATAATCGAATCTTCCAAGATAATCTAAATCAGCATCAGAAATTATTTCTTCAAGTTTATTATTTGCTTTATTTGAAAGTTTAGTTGCCATAATCATTCCACATATTAAATCAATTTGATATTGAGAAAACCCTAGCTTTGGTAGATCCTCTCTTGCATAATCACAACCTTTACTTTCATGCCCGTTATATAATTCAATGAATCCAGAATCATGATAGGCAATTGCAATACGTAATAAACTAATTTCATCTTGTGCAATATTTTCAGCTTCTGCAATTTGCATTGCTGCATTCATTACATCCAATGTATGAAAATAACTATGATATATTAATTTGGGAGATAATTCATTCTTCAATCTTGTAATTATATCAATTTCTGCTTTTAAAAAATTTGGCATAAATATTATTAGAAAATATTGAAAAACAAACTACTAAATGATTAAGTATTAACTCTAAATTAAGAAAAAAAATGAAAATGTTAATAATTAGTTGTACTTTTAAGTTTCGTTACAATAAGTTTTGTAAAAAGATTACTCTTTAGACTAGGTATAAATTCTTCGAATTCTGTGTTTCTTTCTTGTGGAAATGTATTTAGATGATTAATAAAGAATCTAGACATTAACAAAGCAGGCATTTTCTCAAGTTTTATTTAATTTCAAAATTAACTCAAATGAGAAAGTATTACTTTGTTTGCACCTTACTATTTCTAATTACCTACTGTCCAGTTCTTTTTTCACAGACTTCACAACAATTACAAATGAAAGATTTTGTATTGTATAGTGTAAAAGATTTAAAACTAAGTGATAAAATAAAAGTTACGGGTAATGGTAATCTTGGTAGTAAAAAAGATATCAATTTAAAAAAAGAGTCTAATATTTATGCCAATTTATTTAGTGCAGAAAAAATAGATCTAGATAAAGAATCTAATTTTTTTGGAAATATTACCGCAAATAATCTTTCAAATTCAAATAGTGATATTTTAAAGGGCGATAAAACCATCAATATTACAGGCAATTTACTTATTAAGGGTAAAATTAAATTAAGCAATAACAATAATTCTTTAACTGGTTCAGTAAAGCAACCTAGTGGTTCATCTTATTCTGGTCCAGTTCCTACAGGAGGTATTACCAAAGGAGTATTTTCTTATCCTTTAATGCCATCCTTACCAATTATTAATTCTTTTAAAAGTGGCACATTAAATATTAATGGCTCTCAAACAATTTTACCTGGAATTTATAAAGATGTAACTCTAGATCAAGGACAAACTTTAATTCTGGATGGTGTAGGAACATATGTTTTTAAATCTATTACTAATAAAGGAAAGAATAATGTAAAAATTAAGTTCAACTTCAAAAATAGTGCGACAGGCCATTTTAGAATTTTTGTTGAAGAAAAAATAGATTTAAAAAATGTAACAGCTTCATTAATTAACGGAGGTAACGCCAATAGAATTTATACAGAGGTTCATTCAAACCTATTTGATGATGATGATACTAATGATTTTAAAAATGCATTCTTTTTAGAGAACGGTACTGGAAATGATAATTGTATTTGGCTTGGAACGGTTTGGGTGCCTTATGGAAAAATTAAAATTAAATCTTCTGGAAAATCTACTACTACTAAATTAGAAGGAGCATTATGGAGTGGAGATAAAATATATATTGAAAAAGATGTTGAAATAAAATTTACTCCATTAGTATTCGATCCTAATAATATTTCTCCATATTATCCACCACCAGAATCAGGGAAAACTACTGATTTAATTGGAGCTGAATTGACTCAGTTAACAACTAATATTGGTCCAATTACTAGTATTCCTGCAAATAATATTTTTACAATAGATAGCACCAATGTAACTATTGAAGCTATTGCATTACAAGGCCAAGAAGCTGCATTATTAGCTTACTTGCAAACGCAAGGATTGACTAATATTATTAATAATGGAAATGGTTCTTTAACTATAACTGGTAGTCTTCCTATTATAAACTTATTAAATTTAAATCAACAAACTAGTTTACTTAGGTTTTCAAGACCTTTATATCAACCATTAACTAAATCTGGCTTAACAACTTCGCAAGGTGATATTGCAATGAGATCAAATATGGTTAAAAGCGGATTTGATGTTCATGGCTCTGGTGTTAAAGTAGGTGTTATGTCAGATAGCTATAATACACTACCAAATAATCCAGCTTTAGCCGATGTATCAAATGGTGATTTACCAGGTACTACAAATCCAAATGGTAATACAACACCTGTTGAAGTTCTTTTAGATTATCCTTTTAGTAAAAAATCTGATGAGGGTAGAGCAATGTTACAAATTGTACACGATATTGCACCAAAATCTACATTAGCATTTAGAACTGGGTTTATTAGTCCTGGTGATTTTGCAGAAGGCATAAGAGAATTAGCTTCTAATGGTTGTAATGTAATTGTTGATGACATTACTTATATAACAGAACCATTCTATAAAGATGGTGTTGTGGCAAAAGCAGTTGATGAAGTTGTAGCAAATGGTGTGACTTATGTTTCAGCAGCTGGAAATTATGGTTCAAAATCATATGAAAACAGTTTTAGCTCAACAATAGCTCCTATAGGAATTGATGGAGAAGCTCATGATTTTGGGGGTACAATTTATCAAAAATTAACTTTAGTTCCAGGAACTTATACAATTGTATTGCAATGGGATGATAATGTCTATTCTTTGGGTGGAAATTCTGGTGCACAAACTGACTTAGATATTTATTTAGCAAATAATGAAGGCTCTAAATTATTTGGGTTTAATAGAAATAATATAGGAGGTGATCCTATTGAAGTATTGCCTTTTGTTGTAAATGAAAATACTGAAACTAACCTAATAATCATTAAATCAGCAGGCAGTAATGTAAAATTCAAGTATATTATTTTTAGAGGTGATGGAGCCATTGAATCAGTTTCAGGTTCTGGAACAGGTACAATCGTTGGACAAGCAAATGCTGCTGGAGCAATCACAGTTGGGGCAGTGCTTTATACAAATACCCCACAATTTGATGGAAGACTAACAGTTGGTGGTGCAATTTTTCCAATCAACCCTCCTTATAATGGAGAGCCTACTGTTGCTTCTTTTTCATCAAGAGGGGGTACTAAAGTTGATAATGTTGATAGAAACAAGCCAGATATTTCTGCACCAAATGGAGTAAATACCACTGTGAATATGGGTGGTCAGAATATTGATGGTGATGCTTTTCCAAATTTCTTTGGAACTTCAGCAGCAGCTCCACATGTAGCTGGTGCTGCAGCTTTACTAATTGAAGCAAAACAAAAATTTTCTAATCAAAATATAACTCCATCTCAAATAAAATCTATCATTCAAAGTACTGCATTAGCTATGTACGGATCTGGATTGGATGAAGCATCAGGTGCTGGGCTGATTCAAGCTGATGCCATGTTAAAAACATTTGCAAAACCAAAACCAAAATTAATTTCTTTAGAATCAGTTGGAGACTCAAGTTTTGCAGCAGGTACAACTGTTAAAGTACATGGAGAAAATTTGTCTCCTGAAACTAAAATTCTATTTAGAGATAATGCCATTCCTACAACAATAATTAATGAATATTCTGCAACTGCAACCATACCATCTTATGTTGGTGGTAATCCAACAATTCAATTATCAACAGCTTCAATTACGAGTAGCCAATTAGATGGTGGTTTATCTGATACTTTAAGGTTCTTCGATATTCCAAAAAAGAATATTAAAGTAATTGCAGATAATAAAACTAAGAAGTATGGTGAATCTCTACCTTCATTCACTTTTAAAGTTACTGTGAATGGTCAACCACTCGATTCTACTAGTTTAACTTTGGCTGATTTAAAATTAGATAATTTACAATTTAATACACCAGTAAATAGTTTAACAAACTCTGGGCTTTATTTTATTCAACCACTTTCACCATTCAATAATAATAATTTAACCCCAACTGATATTAGTTTATTAGAGTTATATAATTACGAATTTGTAAATGGTTTAATTACTGTAAAGAAATTAAATATCAAAGTAACTCCACAAGATAAAAGCTTAATTTATGGAGATAAGATAGATAACATAAAATTCAATTATGTAATTGATCCTTCAGCTAATATAACTGCTGCAAATAAAAATGGATTAACTGATTCATTGAAATTCTATCATGAATCTATTTTAGATTCAAATCACATTGCTTTGGTAGATTCTAGAGCTATAGTAAACTCAAGAGCGATTGTAAATTCAAGAGCTATTGTTAACAGTAGAGCTATTGTAAATATGGGTGTATTAGTGAGTAGTAGAGCGATTGTAAATTCTAGGGCGATTGTAAATTCAAGAGCAATTGTTAACAGTAGAGCTATTGTAAATGGTGCAAATACTATTTATGTTTATGATACAATTAGAGTTGTTGACACTACAAAAGTTGTTGATGTTCCAGCATCTGTTGTATTAGATTTCAATTATGATGATTCAACTCAAACCTCAACTTCAACATTAACAAGTAGTAGAGCTATAGTAAACTCTAGAGCTATTGTAAATTCTAGGGCTATTGTAAATTCTAGGGCTATTGTAAATTCTAGAGCTATAGTGAATGGAACTTATAGTGGTGTGCCATTAGCCAATAGTAGAGCCATAGTAAATTCAAGAGCCATTGTAAATAGCAGAGCTATAGTTAACTCAAATACAGTTGCAACAGATACAGATTCGAGCAATAAAAATGTAGCAGTTATTTTAGATCAAACTGATGTTGATTTCTCAATAGATACAAGCACGGCTCAAGAACCTATTGAAGCATTTAAAGCCATTAGCATGATTACAGGTACAACTGTAGGTCAGCATTTCATAATTCCAGCAGCATTAATGGCTGAAAATTTTGAAATTACTTATGAAACAGGTATTTTAAATATTACTCCAGCTGTATTAACGGTTACAGCAAAAGATACCATTACAACAACTGGTACTACAACTAGTTATAGACATACAATTGAAGGATTTAAAAATTCAGATAGTGTTGGTAATGTAATAACTGGTTCTCCATCTTATATAATTAAAAATGCAGCTGGAACTATTATTACAAATAACACCCTATCTGCAGGAACATATTCAATAACACCAAGCTTACAATTAATAGCCCCTCCTGCACCAGATTTCTTAATTGGATTCTTGGGTAATGAATATGAAGTAGTTTCAGATAGTACCCGACCATCAAATTATATCATAAATTATATTGATGGAACATTAACTGTAACAGGAGTAGCACCTTCAATTAATTGTCCTGCAAACATTACTGTAAATAATTCAACTGGTCAATGTGGTGCAAATGTAACATTTGCTGCTACTGAAACCATTGGTAACCCTGCTTCAACAATAACTTATAGTCATGCATCTGGCAGTTTCTTCTCTGTAGGTACAACAACAGTTACAGCCACTGCAACAAATGTAATTGGCACTTCTGTTTGTACATTTACTGTAACTGTAAATGATACTGAAGCACCTGTAATAATTTCTACTTCAACTAGTTCAACACAAGTAAATTTCCCAGCAGGAGGAAGCACTCCTAATTCATCATGGGATCCTATGATTAAGTATTTTAACGATCCATTACCAGTTGGTGCTGTTATTACTGGAGCCAGTTTATCTTATGGAGCAAGAGACCAGGGTTGGGGTAATACAAATGGAGTAACTCAAATGTATGTTTCAGATACCCATATTGGTGGTGGATTAATTAATCGTCCACAAAGTTTGATTGATTATACCACTATTTATTACTTTAATCTAAATTATACAGGTAGTATTCCAGCATATGTTTATGGAGGACAAAATACATTGAAAATGTATTTTGTAGGTTATCCAGGTTGGCAATCATTCTGGGAAGGTGGAATACTTACATTGAATTATCAAATTGGAGGTAATCTTGCAAGTATAACTGTAGATTGTTCGTCTTCAGTACCTACACCAAATATTAATTTAGTTTCTACATCAGATAATTGTTCAGCTATTGTAACACATGTAAGTGATGTAATAAGTAATCAAACAAATGCAAATAATTATTTAATTACAAGAACATATAAAGCAACAGATCCATCTGGCAATTTTGCAACAGCCACACAAACTATTACTGTTAACGACCAAACAGCACCAACAGCTATTTGCCAACCTATTACAGTTAATTTAGGTGTAGGTGGCACTACAACTGTAAATGCTTCAGCTGTAAATAATGGAAGCACAGATAATTGTAATGCTCCATTAACCTATCAATTTTTAGTTGGTGGAGGTAATAATAATGGACAAAGATCTGTTACTGTAAATAGTGGTACTAGAACTGGAAGAAGTATTACAGGAATCACTTATACCTATAATGGACAACAACAAACTTTAACCCCTGCAAATGCTATAAGATCTTCGCTGGTTTTATCTAGTTTAACAGCAGGACCTGGTGATGCTAATCGATTCTGGGATATTTCTGCTACTTCAATGAGTGAATCAACTGCATTAAGAGTATTGGGTGATTTTGATTTAGGCACTGCATTACAAGATTGTGCAGATCCTGTTGGTGTAAATCATAAAGTAATATTTGATGCACCAATTACACCAGGAGCAGGACCAGAAATATTTATTGTACATGGAGGATTAACCTATGATATTGAAATACTAGATGTAAATGGCAATGTCGCTTTAACTATTCCTGCAAGTGTAATAAATAGTAGTTCAAATATAACAATTGGAGGAAGTGTAGTGAGCAATGTTTTCAATGCATTTTATTTAAGAAACAATGTAAACTTTTCAGTTCAATATACTTCTGGACATTATAACAGCCAGAATAAAGTATTGGCTATAGATATTAATTATAGCGAAGTACCTTTAATTGGTGGTATTCGTTTTGGTGGAGGCTCATGTAATTATGTTTATGAAATATTAGGATTTCAACCTCCAGTACAACCTGTTTCTCAAATTGAATTTAGCTGTAATAATATTGGTATTAATCCCGTTACATTGCAAATAACAGATGCTAGTGGAAATTCATCTACTTGTAATACAAATATTACTGTAGTTGATAATATTACACCAACAATTACTTGCCCATCAAATATTACAGTAAATTCAAGTACTCCAATTGTTGTAAATTATACTACACCTGTTGGCAATGATAATTGTACTGGAGCAACAACAACAAGAATTGCAGGTTTAGCAAGTGGTGCTACTTTCCCAATCGGTACAACAACTGTTACATATCGAGTAACAGATGCTTCAGGAAATACAAGTCAATGTTCATTTGATGTAATTGTAGAGGAAGCATGTTTACAACATCATTGGAAAGCTGATGGCAATTTTGCAGATTCTAAAGGAAATGCAACTGGAACTAATGTAGGTGGTGTTACATTTTCTAATGGTTTTGATAATGAAACAGGTAATAGTAGTTTTAATTTCACTAATACCCCTTCTTATATTTCTTTGGGTACTTCAGGTTCAGTTTCTGGAACTGGTGATTTTTCAGTTAGTGCTTGGGTTAAAACATTGCCAGGTGAACAAAGACCAATGGTTATCATTCAACAAAGAGATGGAGAAATAAATGGTGAATATATTTTAAAAATAGGAGGTTATCATAGTTTGCATTCACCAAGTTCTTTTTATGCAGGTAAAGCATATTTCCTACTTTTTGGTAATGGATCTCCTGTTATTGATTTATTTTCTAACACATTAGTTAATGATGGAAACTGGCATATAATTAAAGCAGACAGAGTTGGAACAATAATCAGGTTATTTGTAGATAATATATTGCAAGCAACAGGAAATACAGCAGTTGTAGTAAATTTGAATAATAATATTACAACAACTATAGGAAGAGATATAAGAGATAATGCATCTCAATTTTATGGTCAAATTGATGATATTAAAATCAATATTTGTGGTAGTACTTCAAGGCAAGTAAATCCTATTGCTCAACAAATTTTAAAACCATTAATTACGAATTCTAAAATTTATCCTAATCCAGCAACAGATAAAATTATTGTAGAAACTGTAAATGAAATTGAGTCTACAAATGATATTTTTATCATGGATGTAATTGGTAAAGCTACTTTACAAAAAAATATTCGATTACTTTCAAAGCATAGGATTGAAATGGATATTTCTCACTTAGCAAAAGGAGTTCACTTTATTAGAGTAAATAATAAAAAAAGCCCAGAAATATTGCGATTTATTAAACTATAATCTAAAAGAGGCTTCGGCCTCTTTTTACATAATAAAAAAATAATGCTATCTTTTCAAACAATGAACTACAAAAATATTTTTTTTATTATTTTTTTAGTAAACTCACTCTCTGTTTTTTCTCAAACCGAAATTAAAAAATATTCAAGTGCAGATTCAATAAAAATCAATCAATTATTAAAACAGAGTACAGATAATTTTAGCGAAGCACCTGAAAAAGCTATAAGTATTGCTGAACAAGCAAAACAAATGGCAATCTCTGTAAATTTTCAAGAAGGCGTAGCTTATGCCTTAAAAAATATTGGAATTGCATATTATTACCAAGGGAAAGATGTGGATGCTTTAGATTATTGGAAACAAGCTTTAGAAATATTTAAAGCTATAAAAGATGAAGTTGGCGAAGCTAATATTTTAAATAATATAGGAGCCATATATTTTAATCAAAAAGATTTAACCAATGCATTAGAATATTATTTACAATCTTTAAAACTAGCAGAAAAAACTAAAGACAAACTAAGAATTCTCACAGCTCTAAATAATATAGGTGGAGTTTATTTTGAAAAGCCTGCAACACACGACAAAGCATTGTACTATTTTTTGAAATCTTTACCATTGAGTGAAGAATTAAAAAATAATGAAACCTTTGGTACAACTGCAGCTAATTTAGGTGAAATTTATTACGTAAGAAATAATGATTCATTAGCTTTAATTTATTTTAACAAATCTGCAAAAGCTTATAATAATTCCGAGAATAGTCCATATGCTTATAATAATTTAGGTAAGGTTTATAATAGGCAAGGAAACTATAGTTTGGCAATTTCATATCATAATAGAGCTTTAACAATTGCAGAAAAACTTAATGGAAGTCTAGATATTGTTCAATCTTTAATGGGCTTAGCTAAAACCAATATTTCGAATAAAGACTTTAAAAAAGCATTAGTTTATTTAAAACGGGCTGAAACAATTGCCTTTAAGCATGGTTTTTCTGGTGAACTCAAAAATATTTATGAAAGTTTTTCAAATGCGTACAATCAATTGAATGATTATAAAAACGCATATGTTTATCAATTCAAATATGCAGCAATAAAAGACACCTTATATAATATTGAGACAGATAAAAAATTAGGAAGTCTTCAATTCGATTTTGATATCAAAAAGAAACAAAGTGAAGTTGATTTACTTACAAAAGATAATGAATTACAAGAAGCTGATATAAAGCGTCAGAAATTTGCAAAGAATGCTTTTTTAGTGGGCTTATTTCTTATATTAATTATAGCAATAAATACCTATCGTAACTATTTAAGAAAAGTAAAAACTAATAAAATTTTAGATAAACAAAAAGACGAAATTGAAGGATTATTATTAAATATTTTACCTGCTGAAGTGGCAAACGAACTTCAAACCACAGGGAAAGCTATTTCAAGACATTATAATGAAGTATCTGTTTTATTCAGCGATTTTAAAGGCTTTACGAGTTTTGCAGAAAAATTAAGTCCACAAGAATTGGTTATGGAATTAAACACATGTTTTGTAGCATTTGATAATATTGTTGAGAAATATAATTTAGAAAAAATTAAAACTATTGGAGATGCTTATATGTGTGCAGGTGGTATACCCGTTGAAAAAGAAGGTCATGTTTTACGTATGATAAAAGCCAGTTTAGAAATGCAAGAATGGATTAAAGAATATAATTTAAATAGAATAAGTAAAGGATTAAATCAATGGGAGTTAAGAATAGGTATTCATGTAGGCCCAATAGTTGCTGGTGTTGTTGGTAAAAAGAAATATGCTTATGATATTTGGGGAAGTACAGTAAACATTGCAAGTAGAATGGAAAGCAATGGAGAACCTGGAAGAGTAAATATTTCAGCATCAACCTACGAAATAATAAAAGAAGAATATTCATGTTCTTATAGAGGAAAAATTCATGCAAAAAATGTTGGTGAAATAGATATGTATTTTGTTGAGAATTTAGTTTAATATATTATCCAAATTCAATCTCTGTTTTTTTATCCACTGAATCTTCTTTAAAGTTTATCTTTTAATATTGCTGATTTATTTTCTGACTTTTTAATTCAACGAATTCTTTTTGAGATTTAAAATGCTTGGAAGAAAGATGCTTTGTAATACAAAGATTTAATATGAATTTCACAAAAAAGTTTATTTCACTCCCAAAGAAATTCTCATCTATATTTAACTTTTTCAATTATTAGCAGGCTTGTGAATTTTCATCTTAACATGTTTAAATACTAAAGTTGCTTTTCGACTCCTTTATTGAACTTTAGGCATTTTTGAAAATATTGAAAACTAAATTCATTTAAAAGAGTAACGATGATTTAAAAAATCCTTGCTAATATTGAACAGGAGTTTTTTATCTTAAAATGCTGTATATATATTATAGAAAAATAGAGAATTACATTTCATGCAAACAAAACATCAAAAACTTAAAGCCTATTTTGTTGAATTATTTCAACAAGAACCATTGTTGGTAAAATCTCCTGGTCGGGTAAATATTATAGGTGAACATACAGATTATAATGGTGGATTTGTTTTGCCAGGTGCAATTGATAAAGCTGCAACGGTTGCTCTATCATTACGTAATGATGATGAAATTCATCTAGTGGCATTAGATCTTAATGAAAAATTTACATGCAATGTTGCAAGTTTAAAACCTGTTGCTGATATTAATTGGCCCAATTATATGTTAGGCTCTGCAGCTCAGTTTGTAAAACGTGGAGTAAAATTACCCGGATTTAATGCTGTTTTGTCTAGCGATGTTCCAATGGGTGCTGGTTTATCATCTTCTGCAGCAGTTGAAAGTGCAGTTGTATTTGGGTTGAACGAACTTTTACAAACTAAACTTGATAGAATTACAATGGTTGAAATGGCCCAAAAAGCAGAGCACGAATATGCAGGAGTTTTTTGTGGCATTATGGATCAGTTTGCTTCCATCATGGGAAAAAAAGATCATTTGATGAAATTAGATTGTAGAAATTTATCTTATGAACATGTGCCTTTTAAATTAGAAGGCATAAAAATATTATTGCTAAATACTAATGTTAAACATTCATTAGCTTCATCTGAATATAACACCAGAAGAAAAGAGTGTATGCAAGCAGTAGTCTGGATTCAAGCTCACCACCCAGAAGTTACTTCTTTAAGAGATGTTACTCTTGAAATGTTGAATAAACATGTATTGCCAAAAAATAAAACAATTCATCAAAGAAGCAGATTTGTTGTAGAAGAAATAAATAGATTGATAACTGGTTGTGAAGATTTACAAAAAGGTGATATAAATGCACTCGGAAAAAAAATGTTTGAAACCCATGATGGATTAAGCAATATGTATGGCGTGAGTTGTAAAGAACTTGATTTTTTAGTAGACTTTGTTAAGAATAGAAATGAAGTTATTGGTTCAAGAATGATGGGAGGTGGCTTTGGAGGTTGTACAATTAATCTGGTATACGAAAATACAATAGAACAACTCATTGCAGATATAAAACCTGCTTATGAAAATGCTATGGGCTTACAACTCGATTATTATATAGCTTCAATTGAAAATGGTTCAGAAATAATTTAAATATGTTTAGTAGTAAAGAACATTCACATATAAGAATGAATCAACTAACAGGCGATTGGGTGTTGGTTTCACCACATAGAATGAAACGTCCATGGCAAGGAAAAGTTGAGTCTTTACACACACTGCAAAGTGTTGCTTATGATTCTGCTTGTTATTTATGTCCTGGTAATAAACGTTCAGATGGAACTGTAAACCCTGATTACAAAGAAGCTTTTGCATTTACCAATGATTTTTCAGCATTATTAGAAAGCACACCAGCTGGAGAAATTAATAAGAATAATTTATTAGTTTCAAAAAGTGAATCTGGTATTTGTAGAGTGGTTTGTTTTTCGCCCAATCATAGTCTTACATTGCCTTTAATGAATGAAGATGAAATTATGAATGTAATTGATCTTTGGCAAGAAGAGTTCAAAGCTTTAGCAACAAATCCATCCATAAAATACATTCAAATTTTTGAAAATAAAGGAGAGATTATGGGTTGCAGTAATCCACATCCTCATGGTCAAATATGGGCATCCTCCTCTATTCCTTTAGAAATATCTAAAGAAAGCACACAACAAAAAAACTATTTTGAGCAACATGGAAAAAGTTTGCTCAGTGATTATTTGACTATTGAATTAAAAGAGCAAGAAAGAGTTGTGGTAGAGAATGAACATTTTGCTGCACTAGTTCCATACTGGGCTGTTTGGCCTTATGAAGTCATCATTATAAGCAAGAGACATGTTCAATATTTACATGAATTTTCTGATGAAGAAAAATTATCTTATGCATCTATTTTAAAAAAAATAACTTGTAAATACGATAATCTTTTTCAAACCTCATTTCCTTATTCAGCAGGTATTCATCAGGCTCCTGTGAATGATGGAAAGCAACCAGAATGGCATTGGCATATGCACTTTTATCCACCATTACTTCGTTCTGCTACTGTAAAAAAATTTATGGTAGGCTACGAAATGTTGGGCATGCCACAAAGAGATATTACTGCAGAATATGCTGCAGAAAAATTAAGAGCAATTTCAGATATTCATTATTCAAACCAAAACAATTAAAACTTGTACAATGCAATTAGTATTTATTGATTATGCAGTTATTGCCATTTACTTTCTGTTTGTTGTAACTATTGGGTATGTATTAAAGAAGAAAATTAAAACGGGTAACGATTTTTTAATGAGTAATAAAAGTATTCCACTCTGGATTACTTCTTTGGCTTTTATTTCTGCTAATCTTGGTGCACAAGAAGTATTAGGTATGGCTGCAAATGGAGCTAAATATGGACTTTATACCGTTCACTTTTATTGGTTAGGTGCAGCTTTAGCTATGATTTTTTTAGGTGTATTTATGATGCCTTTTTATTATGGCAGTAAAGCCAGATCGGTACCTGAATATTTAGCTTTAAGGTATGATGAAAAAACAAGAGGATTCAATGCATTTTCTTTTGCTGCTATGACAATTTTCTCTTCTGGAGTTTCATTATATGCATTAGCTATGTTAATGAATGTTATTCTTGGTTGGAATTTTGACTTTTCTATTTTAATGGCTGCAGGAATTGTTTTAGTCTATACTTATTTAGGTGGATTAACTAGTGCTGTGTATAATGAAGTATTGCAGTTTTTTTTAATAGTGCTAGGTATTGCACCTTTGGTGTATTTAGGATTAGATAAAGCTGGAGGTATTGATGGTATTTTACAAAATGTTGATAATGCAAAACTGCATATGTGGAAAGGAATGGGTAGTGCAGAAACTAACCCAATGGGTGTAGATGCATTTAGCTTAGTTTTTGGGTTAGGTTTTGTGCTGGCTTTTGGTTATTGGTGTACCGATTTTTTAGTTGTACAAAGAGCCATGATATCAAAAAATTTAAATGAAGCACAGCGTACGCCTATTATTGCAAGTATTCCAAAAATATTAATGCCTGCTATTGTAATACTTCCTGGTATCATCATTTTAGCATTACAAAAAACTTCAGTGGGTTTCGATTTACCAGTAAATGCTGGTGGAGAAACCGATTACAATATGGTGTTGCCAACCCTGCTTTCTAAACTCTATCCTAGTGGAATTTTAGGAGTTGGTATTACTGCTTTAATTGCATCTTTCATGTCTGGAATGGCAGGTAATGTTACTGCATTTAATACAGTATTTACTTTCGATATTTATCAGGCTTACATTAAAAAAGAAGCAAGTGAAAAGCATTATTTAATGGTAGGAAAAGCAACTACAGTTGTTGGAATATTATTATCAATTATTACAGCCTATGTTGCTAGAGGATACAACAGTATTATGGATTTATTACAGTTAGTATTTGGATTTGTAAATGCTCCTTTATTTGCAACTTTTTTATTAGGTATGTTTTGGAAACGAACCACTGCTAATGGTGCATTTTATGGTTTATTAAGTGGTACAGTGGGAGCTGCCTTAACTCATGGTTTAACCACAGCTGAAGGTAAGGGTGGATGGATAATGAATTTGCATACTTATTATTCTGGCACTAGTCATGCATTTAATATTGCATGGATTGCATTTGTAATATGTTTTATTGTAACGGTATTGGTAAGTTTAATTACAAAACCAAAACCCGAAAATTCATTGGTGGGTTTAGTGTACAGTTTAACACCTAAGCAAACTGATCAAGAAAAAGTTTGGTATAAAAATCCATTAATGCTAGGCATTATAGTGTTAGTGGTAACCTTGATTTTAAATATTATCTTCTATTAAAAAAATATGTATGAAAAAATTATTTGACTTACGATTTGTAATTGGTTTGTTTTTTTCTGTGGTGGGAATTTTGTTATTGCTTTATCATTTTTTAGTAAATACAACTCAACCAGAAAATCATAAAATTAATTTATATTCAGGAATGGTTTATTTACTTTTTGGAGTAGTGATGATTGTGTTATCTTATAAAAATAAATTATCTTAAAAAATAAATAGTTTGTTCTATGCTTATCGTTACTTTGTTTAGTAATGAGTCTCAAATGTTTTATAATTATTAAGAATTTTTATATGAAGTATTTAATTGCTATTTTAAGTTTATTTTTTTTAAATTCATCATTTGCTCAAAAAGATCCATTAGAAAGAGTTTGGTTTAATCATGAGAAATCTTCAAAAATTCAAATTTACAAGGCTGTTGATGGTAAGTTTTATGGTAAAATAGTTTGGTTAGCCAAACCTAATAATGATAAGGGTGAACCACGAACAGATATTAATAATTCAGACGAAAAACAGCAAAGCCAACCTTTATTAGGATTAATTATTCTTAAAGCTTTTGAAAAAACTGCAGAACAAGATTATTATATTGATGGTACGATTTATGATCCCAATAATGGGAAAAAATACTGTGGTAAAATAACACTCCAAGGTAAAACCTTAAAACTTCGTGGAAACATCTGTGGTTTTGCATTTTTGGGAAGATCATCTACCTGGACACTTGCAGAATAAATAATCACAACTTGTTTACCGTGTATTCTTATTTTTGGCAAATAATTACTTTGATCCCATAGTTCAATGGATTAGAATATCAGATTTCGGCTCTGATGATGAGGGTTCGAATCCTTCTGGGATCACATTTTTAATAAGTTATTCACTATTCACTTTTAGGTTTTAAAACTTAAGTTGTTTTTAACCTTATTTTAAGTATTTTGCACCCTACATTTTTCAACAACTAAAAACCAACACTTGAAACGAATTTTAAATTTTACCTTAATAGTATTATTTGCTTTCGCAACATCTATTCAGGCACAAAAGTCAATGGATTATAACGTGCTTTTTAAATCAGGCAATTTTCTTCCCGAAAAAAATATTAATTCACTTCAGAAAGAAGATGCACTTTTTCAAAAAAGCAAATTTGATCAGCAATATTTTGTTGTATTGCAGTTTAATCAGCTACCAACTGAAGAAGCAAAAAAAGAGTTACAAAAAGCAGGCATTGAATTGGTAGAGTATATCCCGAATTTAAGTTTTACTGCTGTTTTAAAAGGAGATTTTGAGCTGCAAATACTTCAGCAACACCATATACGTAGTGTATTTCAAATGAATAATGCACAAAAAGCTGCTGTTGAATTAATCAATAATAATATTCCGGTTCATGCCATTCAACAAAATGGATTTGTTGATGTTAATATTATTTTATACCATGATATTTCTGCGAGTAAAATTGAAACAGCTTTACAAAATATTAATACTTCTATAAAAAGCGTTGCTCCTAAATTTAGGACTATGGTCTTAAGAACACCAATAAACCAATTGAATAATTTAATAGAGCTTCCATTCGTGCAATGGGTTGAACCAATTGAGCCAGAAGATAGACTTGAAAATACTTTAGGAAGAACATTACACAGAGCAAATATTCTGAATGATGGAATTAGAAACTTAAAAGGTAATGGGGTTAATATGGGTGTATGGGATGGAGGAGAAGTGAGTCCACATTTAGATTTTTCACCAACTGGCAGGGTTACATTGGTTGAAACATCTGCAGCAAGTGATCATGCAACACACGTTGGAGGAATAATGACAGGAAGAGGATTAATTGATCCTAAAGCAAGAGGTATGGCTCCAGATGCAAAATTGTATAGTTATAATTTTAATGGTGATGTTCAGATTGAAATGGATATAGCAATTCCTGCATATAATCTTGCTGTAAGTAATCATTCCTATGGAGGTTCAGCAACTTGTGGATTAACAGGGGCAAGTGTTACTTACTCTAGTAGAAGTAGAAGCACGGATTTAAATTTAAATAATTACGACTATCATTTGCACGTACACTCATCTGGTAATTCACAGTCAAGTTGTTCAGGTGGTTGGGGTACAATTACAGGTAGTGGAAAACCTGCAAAGAATAGTCTATTAGTAGCTAACATAACAACTTTAGAAAATATTTCAGGTTCAAGTAGTTTTGGACCAGTTTCTGATGGAAGAGTAAAACCAGAAATTTCTGCTTTTGGCTCTAGTGTATTTTCTACTTATTTGCCTTTAAATGGATATGGCACCATTTCTGGAACATCAATGGCTGCACCTGGTGTAGCAGGCACTGCTGCCTTATTATATCAACGATATAAACAACTCAATTCAAACAATCTTCCTCCGTCCACATTAATCAAAAACATAATCATGAATTCTGCTTTTGATTTAGGTAATACAGGTCCAGATTATAAATATGGTTATGGAAGAATTAATGCTTTAGAGGCAGTTAGAATTTTAGAAACTAATCGTTATTTCTTAAATACTGTAGCTACAGGAGTTACAAATACATCAAGTATTACAGTTCCTGCCAATACAGCAAAGTTGAGAGTGATGATTACTTGGAACGATCCTGCAGGAAGTTCAAATGCTAATCCAGCTTTAGTAAACAATTTAGATTTAACAGTTGAAAATGGTGGAACAACACATTACCCTTGGATTTTAGATAAAAACAATCCAGGAAATAGTGCAACAAAAGGGGTTGATGTAGTGAGTAATATTGAACAAGTTGAGATTGACTTTCCTGTTGCTGGCACTTATACCATTAATGTAACTGGACTTTCAGTACCTGTTGGAGGTGCTCAACCTTATGCCTTATCTTGGATTATTGAACAACCTTATATTGAAGTTACTTATCCTAATGGTAGCGAAACTTTAAACCCAGGAACTACAGAAACTATAACATGGAATAATGCTGGAATTAATTCTAATCAAACTGTTGAATATTCAATAGATAATGGTGCAACTTGGAACTATATTGGTGTTGTAGGTTCTAATACTACCAGATTGGCATGGTCAATTCCTAGTGGTATTAATACATCTAATGCAAAGGTTAGAGTTAGCACTTTTGATTTAAATGATGCCAGTGATGCAAATTTTAAAATTTTAGGAACTCCAACTGGATTTTATGGAGATAATACTGGTTGTAATCCTGGCCAGGTTACTTTAAATTGGAGTAATACTTTAAATGCAACTAATTATGATGTTTATAAACTAAATACAACTACAGGATACTTTGATTTAGTAGGAAATAATGTTCCCACCAATTCTTTTACAGTAACAGGGCTAACTCCTTCAACTGAATATTGGTTTACTGTCCGTTCAAAAAATTCAGGTACAGGAGCCGAAAGTGAGAGAGCTAATGCTATAAAAGTTACTAGCTCGGCAGGAAATTTACCACCTGCAACTTCTGTCTCACCAAATAGCTTTTCACAATGTAATGATAGTCCTGCTAAAGCATTAAATGCAAGTGGTGGTACTGGAAGCTTCACATGGAGCCCAACTACTGGCTTATTTACAGATCAAAATATGTTGTTCCCATATACAGCTGGAGACTTTAGAACTGTTGTTTATGCCAGACCTAATGTAACAACAAAGTATACAGTATTTTCTACCAATGCATCAAGTTGCTTTACACAAGACACGGCTAATATTATTGTAAACTGTTCTTTACCCGTTTCTATAACTCAGTTTTCTGGAACTAAAGGAAATCAAGTAAATACTTTACATTGGACCACATCTACCGAACAAAACAATAAAGGATTTGATATTGAAAAAAGTATTGATGGTACTAACTTTAGTGCAATAGGCTTTGTAAACTCTAAAGGAGATTTTGGTTATAGCAATACACCATTACATTATAGTTTTGTTGATGATAAAGTAAATTCAACTAGCAATTATTATAGACTTAAACAAATTGATGTTGATGGAAAATCTAAATTGAGTAATGTAATTTTATTGAAAGCAGATAGAATTAATAATATTAAATTAACAGCTCTTTATCCAAATCCAGCAACTGAGGATATTACGGTTTCAATAGATGCAGCTAGTGCTGAAAAAATCACAATTGTAGTGACAGATATTTATGGAAAACAATTAATGATAAATAGACTCAATGTTGAGGCTGGAACTAATATTACAAGTTTAAAAGTGAATCAATTATCAGCAGGAACATATATTGTGAAAATGATTGTTGATAAAAATAACGAAACCTCTACTTTAAAGTTTGTAAAAACAAAATAGAGTAGTAGTTGAAATTAAAAAAGGTCAATTCAAATGAATTGACCTTTTTTAATTTATAAATATTTTTTAATAATTTAAATTTCTATTATTTCCAACTCCAGGCTCAATAGTTCCTTTACCCATTCCTGCTTCAATATCTAATTGTTTAATCATAAGTTTAATATCAGATACCGAACTACAACCTTCACATGTAGCTTTGTAAGTACTACTATTATAAGCTACTTCTACAGAACCAGATGCTTTGTCTATTTTATCTCCATTAAATGTAAAAAACTTAGGAGATTGAGCGTTATTAATGAATTTGATATTGCTTCCTGGTCTGCCAAAATTCATTCTTACTCCATCTGCTTCAACAATTTCAATCATTCCGGCAACTTGAGGTGTAATTTTAAGAATATTTTCAGCTACACCTTTCTTATTAATTAATATTCCTTTTTCATTAATTTCAAAATTTCCATTGGTTGCTACTTTGTTTAATACAATAGTATTATCAACATAGAACTTTAATTTTTTAATATCAAGTCCATTATCCCTGAGTTTGAAAAATAGTTCACGAGTAAAAGGAACTAAAACACCTAAATCTGGTTCAGTCTTTGGAGTTTGTATTTTAACTGGTTCAACAGTTGTAGGCTGAGTTTTTTTCTTAGGCACACAAGAAAAAACAGTAATACTCATAGCAATTAATAAAAAGCTTGACAGTTTTTTATTCATGATTCATGAAGTTTGCTGCAATTTAGCCAAAATAGTTGCAAAAAGAAAAGACTGAAAAACTTTGAAAATTTTTTACAGATTTGCACACTGACGAATAAGACTGCTATTTTTTAATCAATAAAAGGGTTGAATTGTTTTTCATGTCCCACTGTTGTTGAAATTCCATGACCAGCATATACAACTGTTTCTTCGGGTAAGATGAAGATTTTTTCTTTTATGTTTCTTATTAAATCTTCGTGACTACACATGGGAAAGTCAGTTCTGCCAATACTTTCATAAAACAAAACATCGCCTCCAATAATGAAATTTTGTGCTTTTGAGTAAAAACAAACATGACCAGGACTATGACCAGGGGCTTCAATAACTTTTAATTCATCATCATCTAAACTGATCACATCGTCTTCTTTAATATATTCCACTTCACCAACATAATTGTCAAAAGGCAAACCCCATTTTTCTCCAGATATTGATGCATATTGCATCATTGCTTCTTCATTTTTATGAATAATAGGTTTTAAGCTATAAGTTTCATTCACCCATTTGTTGCCAAAAACATGGTCTAAGTGGCAATGTGTATTCAATAACATTTTTAAATTGAGTTCATTTTCTTCTATAAATCTTTTTAAAGTATTTTTTTCTGCAATGGAATAACAACCTGGATCTATTAAGAGGGCATTCTTGTTTTCGTTGTAGAGTAAATAAGTGTTTTCTTCTATTGGACTAAAAGTAAATTGTTTGATTGTAAACATTAATAATTGATTATTTATTGATTGATTATTGTTGATTTTTTTCTGTCGACTGTTGACGGTCAACTGTCAACTTATTTTATTTCTATTTCATCTATAAAAATAAAAGCATCATCTCCTTTACCAGCATGCCATTCAGGCAATTTGCCAAAATTAGTTGCTTTAATTTTTATATACCTTGCAAATAAATTTTCATTTTGGCTTTTGAATTTTAACTTTTGACTTTGAATAGTATAATCATTTGCTGGAATATTATTTTCTAAAGTTTGAACAAGTGTAAATTTGATATTATCATTTGAAGTATAAAACTCAACTTTAGTAGGAAACAAAATCCAACTTCGAGTGTCTTGTAAAAAATTAGCTGATATTTCAGAAAGTGATTTTACTTCTTTCATATCAATAATGGCTTCAAAATCTTGAGCTTGATAACCTTGCCAACCACCTTTTCTCCAATCTACATATCCATATTGTCCATCAATAATCCCATCATCACCATCAGCTGTGTATTGCTTGTTGTATTTACAATTGAGTTGAATAGAATAGTTGTGTGGACGTTTGTAGAAGTATGCTATTGATTGATTTGAAGTTGATTTTGAGTTAGAAACATAAGCTTTAACCATCGAATTTTCTTTGATAAAAAAGGGAGAAGTATATTTTTTAAAACTATCATTATTAAGGGTAAAGTAAATAATATTATTAAGTTGATTACTATTTTTCACTAAGTTAATTGTAACCAAAGTTGAGTCAACAAAAGGTTTAAGATTTGTTGTGCTGATTAATGGTGCATGAAGAAAAAATGTATTGTGATTAATTATTTTTTTATCGGGTTTTTGATCAACGAAAAAATTAGATTCAATAGTTGAGGATTGAAGTGTTTTATTAGTTACTATGAAAGCACTATTATTCTCTAAATTAATTTTTGCTCTATTAAATACAGGTAATCCTACACTTAATTTATTTGTACCAGGGCAAGTTTGATAAAATCCTAAAGCACTCATTACATACCAAGCACTCATTTGTCCACAATCTTCATTGCCAATTAAGCCATCTGGGTTGTTAGTATAAAAATTTTCATATACATACTTTAAATACTTAATTCTTTTTTTGCTGTTTAATAAATAAATATAATTATGACTTGGTTCATTGCCATGTGCATATTGTCCAATCAATCCTGTAATATCTGGCTGTGTTCTTCCTTCAGTTTTTGGTTTAGCTTTAAACAAACTGTCCAACATTATTTCACTGTAAAAAGGATGTTGAGGATGATAAAAACTATACTGCCAAGCATTGGCTTCTGTATAATTATTGTTTACTTCGTAAGGGTTAAAATTTTGTAACCAATTTCCATTTTTTCGTGGTTGTATAAATCCAGTTTCTGAGTTTTGTAATTCTTGCCAAGCATTGCTATATTTTCTAAAATATTTTTCATCATTGTCATTGCCAAGCACTTTTGCAATTTCACTCACACACCACATGTCATAAGCGTATTCTAGAGTTTTGCTTACACTTTCACTTTCATCTTCTACACTTAAAAATCCTTTTTCTCTAAACTTATCCAAACCAAATCTATTGCTCATTGCTTCTGCTTTAACAGCTGGCCAAAGTTGTTTAAGCTCATCTTTAGTAATCACTTGTTTTCTATAAGCATCTAGTATTACACTCACACTATGAAAACCAATCATACAATCAGTTTCATTATTCCACAATTCCCACATGGGCAGTCTACCACTTTGTTCAAATTGTTTTAAAAATGTAATCATAAAATCATGACTTCTTTTTTTATCAATAATGTTTAGTAAAGGATGTAAAGCCCTATGAGTATCCCACAAGCTAAAAACTGTGTAGTAATTAAAGCCTTCTGCTTGGTGTATTTTTCCATCTCGGCCTCTATATCTTCCATCCACATCATTCATAATACTTGGGTGAATCATGCAATGATAGAGTGCAGTATAAAAAGTATATAAGTTGTTAAGTTGATAGGTTGATAAGTTGAGAATTTTGGAATCCGCTACTTCAATCTTGCTCAATTCTTTTTCCCAACTATTATTTGCTTGATGTTTTATTAATTCAAAATTCCAATTTGGGTTTTCTACATTTAAATTATTTAAGGCAGCATCTGCATCAACTGTTGAGATGCCTGTTTTTATTAATATTTGTTGGCCTTTTACAACTTTATATTCTAGAATTAATTTGGTTTCATTGTTTGCTTCTATAACAATATATTCATTAATCGGATCAATTAAATATTTCTCGTCATTTCGAAGGTTCTTGCCTGAGAAATCTGCCTTTTTTAGAGAGATTTCTCGTTCGTTCCTCACTCGAAATGACGATACTTCAAAACCATAATACAATTCTTGTCTCGTTGCCCAAGCTTTACTAACCCTAATTCCTTTGTATTTTAAATTTCTTATTTCTATGTTTTTGCTTTGTACTTCGTAGTTCGTATTTCGTACTTTTTCAATTTTGCCTTGTACAAGTTCATCTCTGTGTTTTAAATTCAACACAATATATCCATAACCATCTTCATTAAAAGTGTATCGTTGAAAACCTGTTCTTGTGGTTGCAGTTAATTCAACTTTTACAGGAATATCATCTAACTTAACACTATAATAGCCTGCACTTGCTTTTTCATTTTTATGAGAAAATTTTGATTGAAAATTTTGAGTTTTTAATTTTTCGAATTGACTAGTTTTTGAGAAGTAAGGCATAAATGCAATATCTCCATAATCGCTCACACCTGTTCCACTTAAATGGGTATGTGAAAATCCATAAATGATAGAATCGCTATAATGATAGCCACTACAACCTTCCCAAGAGCCATCAATTCTTGTATCAGGACTTAATTGCACCATGGCAAAAGGTGTAGTTGCTCCAGGAAAAGTATGACCAGTTCCGCCAGTACCAATAAAAGGATTTACATACTTTGTTAATTGAGCTTGTAAAGCACTACAAATAAAAAGTGAGGCAATCAATACTTTCTTCATTTGCGATATTTGTTGAATTATCAAATTTCTAACATATTCTTTAAGAAAAGTTTAAACTAAACTAGTAATTTTAATTCTTACATCAATATTATAGTATTGCAATGTTATAGGCTTTATCTTTACCTTATTAAAGTAGATCGGATTATGCAAATCAAAAGAATAGTATCTCTATTTTTATTATCAATATTTCTAACACCATTTCTTTCAAAAAGTCAGGTGAATGCTGTAGAGTTTGGTAAAAACAGAATTCAATATAAAAAGTTCAATTGGAAATTTTATGAGGGTCAGAATTTTGATGTTTATGTAACCCAAGGTGGTACAGAATTAGGCAATTTCGTTTCTCGCATGGCTGAGTCAGAACTTATGAGTATTGAAACCTTTATGGAATCTACATTACGTGGAAAAGCTACAGTTTTTGTTTACAATAGTTATGATGAATATCGTCAGTCTAATATTGGTTTAGGTGCTACAACACAAAATTCAAATGGTGTAACCATATTGCCTAATAATAAAATGTTGGTGTATTTCGATGGAAATCATACTCATTTGAAAATGATGATTCGTAAGGGTATTGCACAAATTATTTTAAACAATTTATTATTTGGAGATGATATTGGCGAAGTAGCCAGCAATCAGGCTTTATTAGATTTACCTAAATGGTTAACTGATGGATATATAGCTTATGCTGCTGAACATTGGAGTACTGAGAAAGACGATGAACTAAAATCTGCAATGTTAAATGGCGATTATAGAACTTTTTATCATTTTGCATTTGCTAAACCAGAACTTGCAGGTCATAGCTTTTGGCATTATATAGCTACAAACTACAAAAAAGAAAGTGTTACTTATTTTTTGTATTTGGCTCGTGTATATAAAAACTTAAATACCGCTTCTCAAAAAATTGCTAAGATGAAGTTTAAACCTCTCTTGGCCGAGTTTATGGAGAAGGAACAAGACAAATATTATACAGATATTAGACGAAGAAGAAATGCACCAAAAGGAAGCATTATTGCAGATATGGATGTTTCAAAATCTGATTACTATAGATTTCAGGCCAATCCAAATCCTAAAAATAAAAACTATGTAGTAGTAGAATTTAAAAAAGGATTTTATAGTGTTCAGTATTTTGAAGATTATGAGAGTAAGACTATTTTAAAGAAAGGTGTTAGAACCAACGAAGGTGATATTAATCCCAATTATCCTATACTTGCTTGGGATGTTAAAGGCAATAGTTTTATTTGTATTTATTGGGAATCTGGTAAAACCAAAATGTTTGTTTATGATATTGTTTCTAGGTACAAAAAATATAAACAAGAAATTACCGACTTTGATCAAATTCTAGATGCTAACTACATGTTAAACGATAATACACTGGTATTAAGTGCAACAAAAAATGGTCATACCGATATTTATACTTACTTAATAAAAGAACAAAAAGCCACACAAATTACGAATGATATTTACGATGATTTAAATCCATCTATTGTTTCCTTCCCCAATAGAACAGGTATAATTTTTTCATCAAATCGTCCTTCACCAGATGCCCCTAATGCAGATACTGTACAACCCAGCAGGCATAAATTCAATATATTTTTAGTCGATATTTTAAACAATTCTGCAACCAAACAAATTACACAACTTACCAATGTTAAATTTGGCAATGCTACAATGCCTATGCAGTATAACACCAATCACTTCAGCTTTGTTTCTGATGAAAATGGAGTTGGAAATCGTTGGGCAGGTTTTTTCAGTACAAAAAGAGAAGGGCTAGATACTTTATATTTTGTAGGAGATGAAATGTTACGGAACCCTTCTATAAAAGAAATGGATTCTGCTTTAGTTGCTTGGCAAAAGCAAGAACCAGATAGTATTGCCTATTTTCAAGTATTTAAAGATTCAACCTATACATTTCCAATTACTAATTATCAAAGTTCACTAACTGAAAGTAGGGTTGCTGGTAATAATGGACAAATTAGTGAAACTCGTAGAGAAGGAAACTATAAATATCTATACAAACTAAGAATTAATGAAGATGCTTTGTTAAAACGAAATGTAACTGCACCACCTACTGCATACATGAAAAAAGTAATGAATGATGCTAAAATTCAGCAAGGCAAAGCAAATATTTATGGTAAACAAAAGATAGATTCTGCTGTTTTAGAACAAAAAGATTTTTTTGAAACTCCTTTTGCTGATGAAAAGAGAGATTCAAATTATTTAGCAAGAATCATAGAAAAAGCAAATACACCACAAGTTATTGCTAAAGCCAGACTTTTTAAAACCAAATTAAAGTTTCAAGCAGATAATTTGCAAAGTGGTATTGCCAATAATTTATTAGTCACCAGATATCAGCCTTATGGTGGCGGTTTTGGTCCTATTCAACTAAGTAATGGTAATAATCTAAATTTTGCTTTTAAAGCTGGAGTGTTTGATTTGTTCGAAGATCATCGTATTACAGCTGGTGTTCGATTAGGAACAAATTTTTCTGATAAAGAAATTTTTGTAGGGTATCAAAATTTAAAAAAACGCCTCGATTGGGGTTTTAATTATTACAGAAGTAATATAACAAACGCCTATAGATATTTGGTAACTCCTGGTAATGGAGTGTATAATGCAGATTTAGTAACCAATATTTATCAAGGTAATGTGTCTTATCCTTTTGATGAAGTAAGAAGTTTACGTATAAATATGGGTATAAGAAGAGATCATATTACTTTAAAACCAGCTAACCTTGCAGCATTTGGAGCTCCAGATGTTATTGGATTAATTGTTCGCGATTCTACAGCTTATAATGTTTTGGGAAGAATAGAATATGTGCATGATAATACCATCAATCCAACCATGAATATTTGGGAAGGATTAAGATTTAAAGCATACATGGAATTCATTTTACCAGGTGCCGATAAAAAATTTATTCCCGGACAAGAAACTTTCAATTTTGGTTTTGATGCTCGTCATTATTTACCAATTTATAGAAATTGCATTTGGGCTGTTAGGGCAGCAGCAGATATTAGTTGGGGCAATAAAAAAATTATTTACTATTTAGGTGGTGTTGATGGTTGGATTAGTCCACAATTCAATAATAACAACCCTCCAGCACAAGATCAATCTTATGCTTTTCAGAGTTTAGCAGTAAATATGCGTGGCTATAATCAAAATGTTGCAAATGGTAATAATGCTTTTGTTATCAACAGCGAAATTAGATTACCCATTTTTACTACATTTTTTAATAAGCCTATTAACAATGCTTTTTTGAGAAATTTGCAATTGGTTCAATTTCTAGATTTGGGTACAGCATGGAATGGAAAATATAATGGTATAACAAGACCAACAGAAATATATACACAACCAAATAATCCAATAACAGTTAAAATTGATGCTGGTGGTTTAGGCCCCTTTGCTGGTGGTTATGGTTTTGGATTACGAAGCACAGTTTTCGGATATTTTTTAAAGTTTGATGTAGCATGGCCTATGAAAGGTGTTTTTGTAGGAAAACCTATAGGATATTTTGCTTTAGGTGTAGATTTTTAATTTAATTCGTTGCTTTAATTTTAATATGTCTTTACAAACAACAGTCGATTTTTTAGAACCAATTAACCTTGCATATCTCTCCAATGATGAAGGATTTAGAGATACACAAATTGGTAAACATATTCTTGTACATGATGAAGAATTTCCTGATATCAGTCAAGCCGAAATGGTAATAATTGGCTGTGGAGAAATGAGGGGAAATGGATTAGAATATGATAATAGCTCCTCACCAGATGAAATTAGAAAAGAATTTTATAAACTTTTTCATTGGCATAATAATGTGCATGTTGCAGATGTGGGTAACGTAAAAAAGGGTGCTAGTTTACAAGATACTTATGCAGCTTTACAAACAGTAGTTACAGAACTTTTAGAACAAAATAAAAAAGTAGTTATTTTGGGTGGAAGTCATGATATTACTATGGCACAATATGGTGCTTATGTATCAATGGAAAAGCTAGTAGAAGCTGTTTGTGTAGATGCTGCCATTGATTTAAATATGGATAGTGTTTTACTTGCAGATAATTTTTTAATGGATATGCTTACAAGTGAGCCCAATTTTGTAAAGCATTACACACATATAGGTTTCCAAAGTTTTTTATGTCATCCGCATATGTTAGAAACCATTGATAAATTAAGATTCGATTGTTATAGAGTAGGTACTGTAAGAGATAATATTGATGAAATGGAACCAGCCATAAGAAACTCTAATTTGTTTTCTTTTGATATTAGTGCAATTCAATATGCACATGCACCAGCAAATAAATTAACACCAAATGGGTTTACTGGTGAAGATGCTTGTAAATTAATGCAATTTGCAGGTTTAAGTAAATCTGTAAACACAGTAGGTATTTATGGTTATTATCCAGCTAATGATGTAGAAGGTTTAACTGCCAAACAAATTAGTCATATGCTTTGGTATTATATGGATGGAATTTATAAAAGTAAAATGGAAGCAGACATTGATAATAAAGATCAGTTCAATGAATATTCTTTGGTTTTATCTGATATAGACACAGTTTTTTTACAAAGTAAAAAAACAGGCAGATGGTGGATGAAAGCTCATGATGGAAAATTTATTCCATGTTCTAAAAAAGATTATTTAACTGCAAGCAATAATGATATTCCAGAAAGATGGATGCGTTACGCAGAAAGATCGTAATTATTTATATGAATATTTTTTAAAGGTTAACAAAACAGTTAACCTTTTTTATTGGTTGTAGCTTTCAGTTTTCAATTATTTAATATTGTAATCCTTTATTTATAAGTGTTTCAAGGTTTCCCCCCTAGTTTAAGGGATTGTGCAGGTGTAGTATTAGTTTGATTTTTGCTTTGTCAAACTCCTTAAACAACTAAACAACACAAACATGAAACACATTCAAAAAATCGTAGCGTCTATTATAGTAATAGCAGCTACCATCTCAACTGCAAATGCTCAATCAACTGCTTCTGCATCTGCCTCAGCCACAAT
>Ga0207952_1000021_pt1 | contig 243059 bp, 195 predicted proteins | sample SubbioR12Aug_8Ca_FD_184831 | JGI IMG/M metagenome (GOLD analysis project Ga0207952, IMG submission 184831) | Serpentinite rock and fluid subsurface biosphere microbial communities from McLaughlin Reserve, California, USA - CR12Aug_8Ca (SPAdes) | ecosystem: Environmental > Terrestrial > Deep...
CGTCATCCGATATTAGCTCGTTTCAAAAGGATTCGATTTCAATGAAATTACAAATGTCCTAACAGAATCCCGAAGGGATTCAACTTCCGTAGCGCAGCGATAATGAAATGTTGGAAGGATTTGGCGGATTTTTTGCGCCGGAGGCAGGCAAAAAATGTGACAAACCCATAAACAAAATATGAAATAAATTAAATGTGCATCAAAATCTGTTGCAGAATTTTGTGTCCATCGGCATCCAGTACAATTCCCACGTAAACCCCGGCAGATAAGCCGTTGATGTCAATCACATTGTTTGTATTTTGAACAGGAATCTGAACGCCATTGTACGAAAATAATTCGAATTTATAACCGGATTTCATTCCGCTGATTTGCCAAAAATCAGAACCTGGATTTGGAAATATTCGGATGTTCTGCATTTCATTTTTCCCCACAGAATTGATTTGTGGTTTTGCATCCAAATATTGCGGATAATCTTCATAACATATGCTGTAATCCTGAATCGCATTGGTAAAATCTTTGGCGGTCATGCTGTGTTCTAAACTCACATTGCATACGCCATGTGTATCCTGACAGGAATTATATGCCGCCTCACCTGGCAATGCGCCTTTCTTTCCCAAAATGGTAATATAACCCGGATCGGTATTGAAATCCGCATGGCTGTATCCCACTTTTTTTAATGTATTCATTACTGCATTAAAATTGCTCAGAGGCGTAATCTGGGTATTGGTTATGGCGATATAATCGCCGATGTTCATGGCTTCTACAAAACTATCGAATTCCAGTTGTCCGGCGGAAGTGGTTATATCGAAAGTGTAAAATATTTGGTAATCAGGACCGCCTCCAAATGTTGACCACTTGCTTCCGTATTCACAATGCGGCACCAATTGCCCAACCGGCTTTCTATTCAATGTATTGGCATCAAAAACAATGGCTAAAAGCGGTTGTTCACAAACACCAAAATGCAGATTTGGTGTAGATGCACTGTTCAATTTAATACCACTATTTGCTGTTCCTGCAGAAATAAAAACCGCTTCCGAAGGACATGGGGTAACGTTTTCAGGAAATGCATCGGCACTGCCTGACACCGAGTTTTTGGTATAATAGATTTTAACACCTGTAATGATGATGGTGTCTTTGTTAATATCCTCATTAGCTGTGGTGCTCATCAATGCGGAATCTCCGGGTTTTAATGTGCTGTCCAGGGCGGGAATCTGAATGGTTTTGTATTTAAATGTATATTTTCCACTGGCATTAAAACTGCCCTGATATTGGTATTTGCCGCCACCGGGGATGGTAATGGAAGGAGTAAATGTGAGTCCGCCGGTTTGATGAAAGAATCGCATGGAAGCGCTCACCAACTTCACCGTGTCGCTGCCGGTATTCTTTACATACCAGGAACATACATTTTTATTGGTAACCGCTTTAATGGAAAATTGCGCCTGTATTGGCAGTAAAATGAGGGCTAAAATGCCAAGGCTGTAGAATTTCTTCATTGAATTTGCAAAGAAAACACCAACGGCAGAATGGCTATCCACATTGTACAGCGATACCCAATTTTACGCACAAGTGATTCACTTAGCTTTCCTGCAGGGCTTCCCAGAATTCCACTGCACGGCGGGTGTGCGGAATTACGATGGTTCCACCTACAATATTGGCGACAGCGAGAATTTCAAACATCTCAGGGCTGCTCACCCCCAAAGCATGGCACTTATCGAGGTGGTATTTCACACAATCATCGCAGCGCAACACCAGTGATGCCACTAATCCCAGCATTTCTTTGGTTTTGCTGTCGAGCGCGCCATCGGCGTAGGTATTGGTATCCAGATTAAAGAGTCGTTTGAGTACCAGATTGTCTGCATCCAGTATTTTCTGGTTCATTTTTTCCCTGTAGGAATGGAAGTCTTCTACTGCCTTATTCATAGAATTTTCAGAATGGGTTTGCAAGGTACTCCGATTTTACTATTTTTGCACCCTCGTTCGCGATTCGGTGCGGTAGTTCCGTTCCGACTTTGACCGAAGGAAATTAGTCGGACGTGAATCCAGATAAGCGAAACAAAGTGGAGCTTCATCCGGACTCAGTGGAATTAAGGCTGACTTCTTAAAAGAACGGTGCGGTAGCTCAGTCGGTAGAGCAAAGGACTGAAAATCCTTGTGTCGGGGGTTCGATTCCCTCCCGCACCACAAAATTCCCCAAAAAGGCTGCCCAACAGGCGGCCTTTTTTGTTGGAATTTTGTGTCCGGACAACCATACTGCAAGTATGGTTCGTCCTGGCACCCCAAAAAAAGAATTTGCAATACCTTGTGCCTACATTCTATTCTCTGAAAAATTCGGCACCTACTACAAAGGCAGCACTGTTGATTTAGAAAACTGCCAATAGAAGCATAACACAGGGAAAGTCAAATACACTAAACCAGGCATTCCATGGCGGATTGTTTTGGTATTGGAAAAATCCACTATTTCTGAAACGAGAATTTTAGAAAGAAAATTAAAAAATATCACATCACATGTGAGGTTGGGGAAGGTTTTTGAAAAATATTTATACTTCAGGATTGGGGATAATATGACAAAATAAGAAGCCGAACAATGGATATTTAATACTGCATCTTATTTTTGTTTCAAGACTTCTCAGGCTATTTCATGGTTAAATGAAGTAAAATGTAAGGGAATTTTAAAAAAATGTCTAAATCAATTATTAAAGTAAATTAGATGTCAAATAAAGATTTTATTGAGAAACTCCAGGTGTTTTATGAGGGGGAGTGGTGTGTAATTAACTCTATAGTCTCAATTGGAGAAAACTACTTTGTTTGCCTTTTAAGAGATAAAAATCCAGAAAAATTTAAAGGGAATATTTTACGACTTGAATATAATGGCAAGATAACACATAAAATTGGTTATGGCAGTTATGTTTTTAAAACAAAAAATGGTGATTTGGGGGTGTACGATGATGGGATGGAGTTGTATTACAATCCAATTACATTAGAATTGAATGGTGATGAATGGGTGAAATAAATGCATGAATATTTCAATATTCTGCAATGTCTTCAGGAAAGTTCGGAATCGGTTTAAAATAAATTATGAGTTCAATTTATAATAAACATTTAAAAATTGTTGATTTCAACTATCCAATCAGATCTATATTGGAGTTGCCAGATCGGTATGTTATTGTGTTGGAAATACCTTCGGAAATTCATTATCCAAATAATGTATTCTGTTATAACAAAGATGGTAAATTGCTATGGCAAGTCGAATCTCAGGAGCTTTTGCATCCGATCACATCTTATTATGGACTTGAGTATAAAGATAACCACCTTATTATTTTTAGTTCTTCCATAGAAAGGGAAATTGACATCAATACCGGAAAAATCATTAACGCAGATTTTTTCAAATAAAAGTGTAACGATTAATTGTATAAAAAATATTCAATTTCATAAACCCTGATTTAAAGGGAAGTCCGCTCAACTGCTGTAAACCGACCTCTTAGGTCTTCAAAAATAACCATCGCAGCGCAAGGTTGACTAACAACATAAATTTCCTATGTTGCTCTTGCCAGTTTTGCCTTACTTATCCCAAACTAAAATCAATAAAGTATTATCAAAATATTTACTATCTTTCATTATCAAATACCATGAAAAACACTGCATCATTTTCCGCAAAATGCAATGTCAGGCCGGATATTGCATGTAAACTCATATTGTCTGTAGACGGATTAAAAGCCTGGTGGATTGGAAATATCACTATCAGCCATATGGATGAAACGTGGCCTTCCCCTGGCTCAAAGATGGTTTGGAAAGCAGGCGGGGGAAAGTTTCAGGCAGAAATAACCGAAGATTCCAGACCTGCCAAAGTGGTTATGAAGGTAAACACCCCGTCTGCAGATTCTACAATTACACATAGCTTTGATTTGTTACCCGAAGGTGGAACATTGTATACCAAAACAGTGGTAGGAATTTTTCGTACCCCCATATCCCGATTCTTTGCCAAACCCATGATGTGGATGCTCCAGAAATTTGTTGTCAAAGAAGTGAAAAAAGCAGCACAATTTGTGGATGATTTGAATCAACATAGTTGAGCTATTTCACGCCCGTCGCAGGCCTCCTGACTTGCAGCGCAGCGCATGAAGACCAACGACAGACATGATTTAGTTTTAGAAAAAAATGCGCATTTAGGCTGTTGGTCGCCGCATGCTTCGCCAATGCAGCATGAGGACCAACAGTGTCAAGCCTGGTAGATCATCGTTGGTCCTCATGCCTTACCTGCGCAGCGCAAGGCGACCAACGATATAAAAACCCAAAACAGGTTTCTCGAAACATTGTATATTTGGTTGTTTTCCCTGCCTTTTATAAAATGATAAAACAGAAAATTATTTCACTCTTATTATCTGGGTTGTCATGGATTTTGGCTAACTCTCAAATTCCGGAACTGGTTCTTCCTACAGGCCACACAGCACCGGTTTTGTCAGTGGCTTTTAGTCCCAATGGTCAATATCTCACCTCACTTTCCGAAGATAAAACTGCTATTGTATGGGAGGTGGAAACAGGCAATAAACTGGTGACTCTGGACTATCAGAAAGAAATATTCCGAGAAGTACGATATAATTCAACCGGTGATTTCCTTGCCTTAATTTCAGATTCCGGTATTGTAGTATACAACCTAAATAACAAGGAATTTGCTTACAGAATAAAGGACGCAACCGGAATTCAATTCGATCCGCAGGGCAATTCGGGATGGGTTTATGGAAAATCCGGACAAATATTTTATGTAAATTTTGAAACGAGTAAAATCCGGATAACCCAAAAGTTGGTATTGGATGGTGCGCTAAATAGCGTTATGTATCAGCCGCTTTCTAATGCGTTACTCTTAATTACTGATTCTGCTGTTTTTGATTTTAACATTAAAAAGAAAAAAATAGTAAAACAAATGGATGTTGGTGACAGAATAATTAATAGTGTTTTGTCTCCTGATGAAAATTACTTCTTAATTCTAACAGATCAATATTTTATTCGTGTTTTATCTAACAATTGGGATAAGAAGGATACCTTCCCGGAAGGGTATTACATGCCTCAGTTGTTGCCGTCAAAGGCTGGAGGACATTTGTTGGTGATGGGCGATGGATTTGAGTCCAATATGGTTGAATTGTTTGAAACAAATAATTTTAAAAGATTATTTTCCTCAGATACAATTTATTCCATTTATGATACCATTGCAGTGGAAGAAAATGGTATTATGGTTGCAAAACCTGCGGGGAAATACAAAATCACCATTCCAAGACACCTGAAGTACCGCGCACCCTGTTTGTCGGAAAACGGGCAATTTCTGAAAGCCGGAAATGTAATCTGGAATTTCAGGGAAAGTGCAAAATCCTATGAGTTTGATGAATGGCATTTGATGCGAACTGATTTTACCTCGGATTCCAAATATTTTATCATTCAAAACAGAGACTATTCCTTGTCATTAATTCGAGCGTATGATGGAGAAATTATTCGAGCTTTTAAAGGACTGGGTTATTCTGCAGAAATTGCTGCAATGAGCCGCAACGGTAATTTCTGTGCGTTAAAATGTAATGATTCAGTGGTGAGGGTATTTGATTTTAAAACGGCTGCGGCAATTAATTATTTAAAAGGGCATAAAAAGAGTATTACAAGTATTAAATTCAATACAGGTGGCAATAAAATTCTTACCATGTCGGAAGATTCTACTGCCAGAATATGGGATGTTGCAACCGGCCATCAGCTTGCAAGTTATCATCCGGTTTTATTGGAATACAACCCTGCGTCCTTTGATGGGGATAGTGATTTGGTTTATGTACCGGAAATAGAATATGATACAATGGTCATAGAAGATATCGAGGATCCGGAAAAGCAAGAATGGATAATAAGACCAAGATTATATGAAGAACGGAAGTTTCAGTTCTATTTATCGAATGTCGTAACACATTCTACAGACCTTTCATTTGCTGCAAAAACAGAGATGGATTATGAAAGGAATATTTATGATTCCATTTCAATTTTTCGCAGCGACACCTTGTATTACTCCGGCCGGTTGAATATTACTACCAATGAAACAGGCAGCAATTCTGTAATTAAAAAATTGGAATTTAGTTACAACAATAAATATCTTTTTATTGCGGATCACAATAAATACATTCATGTATTTGATCTGGAAAGAAAAAAGAAAATTTGGGAAGCTACGGGCACAGATTTCATTTACAGTGCAGATCCCGACATTATTGGTATTCTCAGAAATGGGAGCCTGACTTTTGTTTCTTGTAAAAATGCAAATTGGATATACAGTTATGTTTCTGTAGATGTACAAAATTATATCACAACAGATTATCATGGCCGATATGATGGCACGGAAATGGCCAGAAATAATTTGTATTTTTTATGCGGCAGGGAAATTATAAAATTGGAACAATTTAAATCCCTGGCATGGGAACCAGACCTTGTTGCAAAAATCAATGGTGTGAATAAAGAACCGATTTCTGCAAAGGCCATTTCGGAAATTGACCTGTGTGGCCAAAGCGGGAGAATACGGCAGTTAGGTCTTATTCAGGGGAAATATACTTTTGAAGTAATTCCGGGAAATCAGGCAATAGAATATTTTGAATTCAGAGTGAATGACAAAATTATCAAAGTAATTGAAGCAAAAAATGTAAAAAAACACAAAGGAATTTACAAAATAAAAATAGATTCCATCGAAGTGTCGCCGTACTTGATAAGTGGCGCAGAAAACAAGCTGACGTTAAGGACTGCCTGGAATTCCGGGGCCCTCAAATCACGGGGTGAAAACATCATTATTAAACCTGTTTTTCATAAATCGCCAACTAATATTTATATAGTTTCAATTGGAATCAGCGAATACAAAGGAGAAAAATTAAAGCTGAGTTATGCCAGCAAAGATGCCCGGGATATTTATGAAACCATGAATCGGTCTGCAAGGTTATTTCTCAATGATACTGCGGGGAAAGCGGTGCATTCCTATTGTCTGAATACAACTCCTGAAGCGGATATGTGGCCTGACAAATTGCACATAAAACAGGTATTTCAAAGGATTATGGATTCTGCAAAAGCAGACGATATTGTATTTGTTTTTTTTGCCGGACATGGAATACTCGAAAGCGGAAATTCCAAATTGTTTTTGTTGTCTGCGGATGCTGCAGATTTTAATATACAGGGAGTGCAGAAGGATGTTGCAATCAGCACTACAGAATTGAATACCTGGATGCAGGGAATTAAAGCCAACAAGCAAATTTTAATTTTGGATGCTTGTAACAGTGGTCAGGCTTTAAGCGATCTCACCAATCTTTTGGCTGCCAGAAATATGCCCGCCGATCAAAGACGAGCGCTGGAAAATTTAAAGGATGAAACCGGTATTTGTATTTTATCTGCATCTGCATCCGGGCAATCTGCATATGAAACCAGTATTTACAATCAGGGATTGCTCACATATAGCCTGCTTTCCGGAATTAAATTCGGAAGCGGACTGCGCGACAATCGCTTTATTGATGTAAACCTGTGGTTTGCTAATGCATCAGAAAATGTGGGTGTTTTGGCAAAGGAAATTGGCGGCAGGCAGGATCCTCAAATTATGGGAAATGGCAGTTATTCTATTGGAATGGTTAGCGCAGCAATATCAGATTCCATTTATATGCCGGAATTAAAACAACTTTTTAAAAGAAGTAAAATGATTCAGGATGAAGAATTGTTGAATGACGATTTGGAGCTTTCCTCCTGGTTGGATCGTTCCCTGACAACATACTCGTACCAAAAGAACAGCAGAATTTCTTTTATTGCCGATAATACATTTTCCAGTTCTTATTCTATTCGCGGCAGGTATAACATTCAAGGTGACTCCGTAGTGGCCAGAATTTCTTTGATAATAGGCCAAAAGGAAAAGGTGTATCAGTTTGAAATTGCAGGCAAATCAGATAACCCGGAGAAGATGGCATTGGAGATAGTAGAGAGAATTGCAGTTTGGCTTCATGAAAATTAAAGTATGTAATGCTGTTGGTCGCCGCATGCTTCACTAATGCGGCATGAGGACCAACAGCGCTAGGCTGGGTAGATCTTCATTGCTCCTCATGCCTTGCCTGCGCAGCGCAAGGCGACCAACAACATCCATTGCCACCTGCCCAATCCCTAATACACTTTAGTCTAGCATAGAATATCCCCATATCTGCAACCGTTAAATTTGCATCATCTTGCGGAGGAGTATTTTCATAGCATTGTTTTTTCTGGGTTTTGGCTCTGCACACGCCAGTTGGGCGCCGCGCGATTCTGTTCGCTATGCACTTTATGCCAATAGCCCGGGATTTCGTGTAGGACTGGATGGAAGAAACTCTTTTTTAAACGGACATGCAGTTCGTGTTGGCGGTTTGCGTTTTGGATTTGACTACAAAAAAATTGGAGTATATACGGGTTATTACAATACCAATTTTGTGGAATTCGGTGCCACAGATACTATCCACACCGGATTTGGTTATGTAAGTTCCACACTCGAATACAGCCTGTACAGAACCTGGCGCTTTGAAGTTGTAAATACATACCAGATAGGACTTGGAAATGCCTTTGACCGCCGCATTTCGGGTACAGATGTTACCCGCAATTTTCAGGGAGTAGTTGTACCGGTAGAAGCAGGTTTGTCAGGTACTGTGCGTTTTTTGCGCTATTTCGGCTTTTGTGCGGGTTTTGGTATTCGTCTCAGCCCATTTAATAGTTATGGCTTTACAGGCACTTATTATTCTTTTGGGCTAACCTTTTTTACTGGAACCATGTACCGCGATGCAAAAAAACTTTATCATAAGCTGAAACGGGAATAGTTTTGGCCTCAAGCCTCAAGCCGCAAGCCTCAGGCCTTTATTCGTAAATGTTGTTACCTGGTTTTTTTTGAAAATCTGATAGTAACATTTCACATATCCCGTTGTTCAAACGAATCCAAAATCAATTATAGAACATAGGGGCCATCTTTCAAAAGTTGCTAAATATGCATAGTCAATTGATTTGAAACCAAGAGCAAATAAAACATCTATTTCAAAAGCCTTAAATTCAGGCTACTCGGCCTAACCCTCTAATGCTCTAAAGCTCAAAATAATCCAGCTAATCTTTAAAAGCTTGTGGCTTGAGGCCTATAGCCTGCGGCTTTCCCCTCAAAACTGCCCGTTCGCCTTATCGTTCTTGTGCTTGTCCATGTAGTCAATAAAATCGGCTAACTTGTCTACATCAATTCGATTCGCTAGAATTTTTTTGTTCTGATCCAATACAAAAATAGTAGGACTTGCAATTACATAATAACGTTGTAACTGGTCTGCCCAATATTGGCTGCGCACTGTTCCACGGATCAAATGTAAAAACGGCTGTGATTCGGGATGTTCCTTGTAATATTCATCAAATTCCTTGCCTTTATCAGCAGAATGCAGGGCAATAACTTTCCATCCTTTGGCCTTATTCTCTTCATAAACTTTTGCAAGTTTTGGCATTACTTCTCTGCAATGTCCGCAAGTGGGGTCCCAAAATATTAAAATGGTATAGCTTGCAGGGATTTCATTGGTTTGTACCCATTCGCCCTTGCTGTCCTGTAATTCCAGTGCAGGTGCGGTTCTTCCAATCACTGTTTCATTCATGTCCACCGCATGCTCGCACATTTTGGCAATAGTGCCGCTGTCTGCCCACCACGCTTTGCCTTTGCAATAGCTTTCAAATGCCATATGAATAAACACACGATCCAGTCCCATGATATTGCTGGTTTCAAATCGGTTGGTTAAATACCAGATGATATATTTCTCTACCTCGATGGTGTTTTCAGATTTTTTCATCAACATATTACATTCCTGAATGCAGGTATCCGCATCGGATATAATTACTTTATCGAAATAGATATCCAGTTTTTGTTTTAAAATATTTACGGGCATGCGTACCAATGCGTCTTCACCCAAATCCACATGGTCCCAGTAATGCGCTCTGTAATAGCGATAAGGATAAGTGCTGTCTTTGGTGCCATCTGCTTTGGTTGGTAATTCCGTTGGAAAATCGGCATCCACCATGGCATATAAAAATCTGGAAAGAATATGGTCGGGATGCGCTTTGATATAATCGGCATCGTAATTGTTTTTCTTTTCCATCAAAGCAGTACGTTCCTTACCCAATAAGTCTTTGGTAGCTTTGGTAGTGTCTTTTTTTAACTGATCGTCTATTTTAATTATTTGTTCTACTATGCGCGATTTGCCAAGTTGATAATCCAAAAATCCCTGGTTTTGATCGGAACCGGTAATCTTCATTTTGGAATAATAATCTCCTTCATAAAAGGAAGTATCGCTGGTAATCAGAAAATTCTGGTCATCATCTACTATAAATTCAAAGAAGCCTCTTTTTTGGGGCAAAACAAACAGATACATACCGCGCTGCAACTTTTGCTTTCCGGTAAAATCTGCAATACCTTTTTTGTCTACAACAGTAGTATCACGCAGGTATTTTCCGTCTAAATGGTAATCTGCGAGATAAACAGTATCGCCGACTTTAATTCCATTAATTTTAAATTTCAGAGAATAATCACCTGCTTCACGACCGTCCCAGGCTTTTGCATTGTGCAGGGTTTTGTCGAAAAACACGCCTGCGCCATTGGGTTTAATGGGTTTAGGTCTTTGATAGGGTGTTATCTGAGCGTTAACGGCTGAGGAAAAAAATCCAATTGCAGTAAGCGAAAAAAGTATAGCTGCGCGCATATTTTTTGTAGTTCTGTCAGAAATAGACAAATTTTGTTCCAAAAAGTTGTTTGAATGCCGGAAGAATTGTCCTTTTTTGATCAGGTTTATGAAGTGGTACGATGTATCCCCAAGGGAAAAGTAACCAACTATGGCGCAATTGCACGCTATCTGGGCACAGGAAAAAGCAGCAGGATGGTAGGCTGGGCAATGAATGCCAGCCACATTTCAGGTTTAAAAGTTCCTGCACATCGCGTGGTAAATCGTCTTGGAATTTTATCTGGAAAAGCACATTTCGGTGATCCTCAAGCCATGCAAAGACTTTTGGAAAAAGAAGGATTGAAAATCGAAAACGACAGAATCAAGAATTTTGAAGCTCACTTCTGGGACCCTTCCAAAGAATTGGAATTGCCCTGACTAAGGCCAAATCTCCATTTTGGGATAAGGTGCAATGATGGACACTTCTTCATTAGTCACCGGGTGTACAAACGTTAGTTCATATGCATGCAAACCAATGCTGCGATCGGATAAAGGGACTTTCGCACCATATTTTAAATCCCCCGCCAATGGCATTCCCGCTTTGGACAATTGTGCGCGAATCTGATGAAATCTTCCCGTCTCCAAAGTGATTTCCAACAAATACCCATTCTTGTATTTTTGAAGCAACCGGTAATGGAGAATAGCTTCTTTCGTGCCGGGTTTTTCATTTAAATAGGTAAGCGCGCGGTGCGTTTTTGAATCCTTTCCCAAAAAATGTCTGAGTGTATCATTTTCTTTCGTTGGCTCAAAAAAAGTTATCGCATGGTAAATTTTTTTGGTTTCTTTTTTTCGAAACAATTCATTCATCCTTGTTAATCCTTTGGAGGTTTTGGCCAATAAAACCACACCGCTTACAGGTCTGTCCAACCTGTGAATCAATCCAATAAATGCCTTTCCGGGCTTTTTATACTTAATTCTAAGATACTCTTCTGCCTCATCCAGCAAATGCCTGTCACCAGTAATATCGCCCTGCACAGCAAGCCCTGCAGGTTTGTTTACAGCCAATAAATGGTTGTCTTCATAAAGTACAGAAAGCACGGCGCAAATTAAACAACAGAAGATTCAAATTGCCTTCGCCCGCAGCCTCCCTTATTTTTGCAGCTTTTATAATCTTGAAAAACCCTTTTGTACAATATCGGTTGGAAATGCAGGAAGCGATTAAACTCGCATTTCCCATCATATTGGGGCAATTGGGTGTTATCCTTATGGGTGTGGCAGATACCATTATGGTTGGACGTCTGGGCAGCGATGTTTTGGCAAGCGCCAATCAGGCAAACAATATTTTTTTTATGGTTTCCGGAATCACCTTCGGTGTTCTTTTTTCTGTTAGTACATTAGTGAGTATAAAAGTAGGAGAGGGAAGGGCATCTGATAGTTTTATTACCTACAGAGCCGGACTCGCGGCTGCCATTATTTTATTTGCCTTTCAATTTACAGTACTGGAAATCATCGCATCCAATTTTCAATGGTTGGGGCAAACAGAGCCGGTAAATCAAATGGCACCGGGATTTTTGCGCATCATTAATTTCAGTATTCTGCCGATGCTTTTAATTATTACCGCGAGACAATTTACAGATGGACTGGGCCACACCATGGTAGCTATGTTCATTACCATTGGCGGGTTATTAATGAATATTTTTTTAAATTATTTGCTGATATACGGCAACTGGGGATTTCCAAAACTGGGTTTAAATGGCGCAGGTTGGGCAACTCTGATTTCCAGAATTTTAATGGCATTATCTGCCCTTTGGTACATCCGATATGCTCCGGCAGTTGCAAAATACCGTCCCATGAAAATGCCAAGTTGGGAAGCCATAAAAGCGGAATTACCTGAAATCTGGAAAATTGGGCTGCCCATAGGATTGCTAACATTTGCAGAATGGGCATGCTTTAGTATCAGCGGTATTATGGTGGGCTGGCTTGATGACAATCCGCAGGACAATACTCGGCTGGCGGCGCATGCAGTAGCTTTAAATGTGGCCAGTGTTACCTATATGGTTGTAAGTGGAATTGCTATTGCAGGTTCTATTATGGTGGGCAATGCTTACGGGGAAGAAAACAAAAAGAAAATTAAGAATGTTGCCAATGCCATATTGTGGATCATCGTTGTTTTTGAAATCATCAACGCGCTTATTTTTATTTTATTCAACAGACAAATTGCAGATTTATACGGGGTAAAACCCGATGTACACAAATACGTTTTGCCTTTGCTGGCTATGGCCGCAATTTTTCAATTGGCAGATGGTATACAGGCTGGTGCCATGAATTTATTGCGTGGTATTAAAGATGTAAATTTTGCTTCCGGAATCTCGGTGCTTTCTTATTGGGTAATATCTCTGCCATTGTCTTATTTTTTGGGAATTGCAATGGAAGGAGATGTATATGGAATATGGCTTGGTTTCACAATCGGATTGTTCGTTGCAGCGTTATTTGGTGTATTCCGTTTTTATTTAAGACATAAGACCTTGAACTTTGAATATTAATTTATGAATAGAAGTGTCATAAAAGTCTGCCTGGTTTTGGCAGGTTTAAGTTTGGCTGGCAGTGCTTCTGCGCAAAAAAACAAAAAGAACGAACGGTTTCTGGATTTTACTGTTGGCCCTTCTCTGGGCTTCAGAATGATGACCAAGTACACGGTGCCCGATAATTATAAGGGAACTACCAACGAGTATACCGATTCTTTAAATAAAGGCGACAGACCAGGACAGAGCCTGAATATTGGAGTAAACCAGATGTGGAAGAAAAATGCATTTGATGCATTTAGTGTTGGTTTGTCTTATACCACTCTGTCATTCCGCAGAATAGTGGATGATGTCCGTTTCGGCGACAGCGTTCATTTACTGGGAGTTATTCCCACCATCATACAAGCTGGTATTTTGCAGGTGAAATACGATTACCGTTATCGCTACCTCGAAATTCCGTTTATGTGGTATAGAACTGCTGAAGGGTATGGAAACCTTCGTGATTTTGATCTATGGTATTCTTTTGGTGTGGCTCCAGCGCTATTACTTGAAGACAAGGTCCGAATCCGCACCTTTGGATTTTCATATTACGGAGAAACCAAATTTGAAAAAAAGGATCCAACCATGCCCACGTATAAAGTAAATGCCATTGCACAATTGGGTTTCCGCGCCCATTATCATTTGTATCATAAACTACATGGCATTTTCCAACCACGAATTCGCATACCGGTTTTACCTCAGGTTCATGGACACCAAACCATTTGGATTCCACAATTTACTGTGGATTTGGGATTGGTATATTTGATTGACAAGGAAAAAGACAACAAGAAATAACGCGCCAACCCCTTTCACTTGTATTCTACCGAAATGCGAGTGATTTTTTAATCCATACCTGATTTAGGGGAAAAGCATCCCTGACTATTCCTGGGGTAATTCGATATTTTAACAGACAATTTATTGCAGGCCGAGTGGAGCTGTTAAGCGATAATTGAATGAGACAATTTATTGTGGGCTTAGCGAAGCTGGTAAATGACTTTTGTAAGATGCAATTTATTTCGGGCTGAGCATAACTGCTAAAGGACTTTGAAACGAGACAATTTATTGTTGGCTGAGCGAAGCTGGTAAATGACTTTTGTAAGATGCAATTTATTGCGGGCTGAGCGGAGCCGAAGCCCAAAAAAGTAGCCCATACACTGGCAGGTATATGGGCTTCCGGAGGGTATTGATTCATTAGAATGAATCAAAATCTTAATAACACCAAAGCCGTATTGGCTTTTTAGTAAATCAAAGGTATGTCCGTTTTTTGAGCTGTTATAGTCTGATTTATCAAACTGCCTTTTCGATTTACGAAAATACGCTTGTGATTTGTAGGCATTTTTCGCTATCCGTTTAAGCTCTGTATGACCTGATTTTACTTGCCGTTGAGTTTGGCAGCAAGGTATTCGCGGTTCATGGTTGCAATTACACTCAAAGGTATTTCTTTTGGACATTCTGCCGCACATGCTCCGGTATTGGTACATGCGCCAAATCCTTCCGCATCCATCTGATTCACCATTGCAACTACTCGGCTTTGTCTTTCTGCTTTGCCCTGTGGCAACAATGCAAGTTGGGTAACTTTTGCACCCACAAACAACATGGCACTCGCATTTTTACATGCGCTTACGCAAGCACCACAACCAATGCAGGTAGCAGCTTCAAATGCCTTGTCCGCAATTTCTTTTGGAATTAAAATATTGTTTGCATCCACCGCATTTCCGGTATTTACCGAAACAAATCCACCTGCAGCAATAATTCTGTCGAAGGCAGTGCGATCCACACTCAAATCTTTAATAACGCCGAATGAATTGGCTCGAAATGGTTCCACCACAATAATATCACCATCTTTAAAACTGCGCATATGCAATTGGCAGGTAGTAATTCCACCTTTAGGACCATGTGGTCTACCATTAATTACCATGCTGCACATCCCGCAAATTCCCTCTCTGCAATCGTGATCAAATGCTACAGGATCTTTGCCTTCGGTGATTAACTGTTCATTGAGAACGTCAAACATTTCCAGAAAACTCATATCCGGATTTGCCTGCACTTTATAAGTTTCAAAACTACCGGCGCTCGTTTCGTTTTTTTGACGCCAAACTTTTAGAGTAACGTTTATTCCTTTTTCCATTCGATTTCTTATTTATAACTGCGCTGCGCTATTTTGATATTTTCGTAAACCAGATTTTCCTTGTGCATATCCCAATCCGACATGTTTTTGAATTCCCATGCAGCTACATATTTGAAGTTGTCGTCATCGCGCATCGCTTCACCTTCCTCGGTCTGGTATTCTTCGCGGAAATGGCCTCCGCAACTTTCATTGCGATGCAGTGCATCTTTGCACATCAATTCGCCCAATTCCAAAAAGTCTGCTACGCGACCTGCTTTTTCCAATTCAGGATTGAATTCAAAACGGGATCCGGGAACGCGAACTTCTTTCCAAAATTCTTCTCGCAACTGCTGAATTTCAGCAATGGCTTCTTTCAAGCCCTCTGCTGTTCTTCCCATGCCACATTTGTTCCACATTATTTGTCCCAGTCTGCGGTGAAAACTTTCTACTGTTTGTCCGCCCTGAATTCCCATTAAAGTATCCAAAACATCGGCACAGCGTTTTTCTGCTTCAACAAAAGCTTCGTGATCTGTGGGAATGCTCTTGGTTGCAATTTCTTTACTTAAATAAGTTCCAATGGTATAAGGAATTACAAAATATCCATCTGCCAAACCCTGCATCAGTGCAGAAGCTCCGAGGCGGTTGGCACCGTGATCGCTGAAATTCGCTTCGCCCAATGCATAAAGCCCGGGAACGGTGGTCATCAATTCATAATCTACCCACAGCCCACCCATGGTATAATGCACCGCAGGATAAATGCGCATTGGAACCTCGTATGGATCCTCATCGGTAATCTGTTTATACATATCAAAGAGGTTGCCGTATTTTTCCTTTATTACCTCTTTGCCAAGCTTTACCAGAGTTTCATCATCCGGGTTTTCTATCCCCAACTTTGATGCTTCAGCCCGGCCATATTTGTTCATTAAATTAAAACGGAAATCCAGATATACCGCCATTTTACTTGGTCCAACGCCATATCCTGCATCACAGCGTTCTTTTGCTGCGCGGCTGGCCACATCTCTGGGGACCAGGTTCCCGAAGGCTGGATAACGGCGCTCCAGGTAATAATCCCGCTCTTCTTCCGGAATATCGTTGGGGTTGCGGTTGTCTCCTTTGGCCTTGGGCACCCAAATTCTGCCGTCATTTCTCAAAGATTCGCTCATTAGTGTGAGCTTGCTCTGATAATGTCCGGAAACCGGAATGCAGGTAGGGTGAATTTGCGTAAAACAAGGATTTCCAAAAAATGCCCCTGTTTTATGCGCTTTCCAGGCGGCAGTTACGTTGCTTCCCATGGCATTGGTACTTAAATAAAATACATTGCCATATCCACCGGTGCAAAGCAAAACTGCATGTCCAAAATGTCTTTCTAACTCGCCTGAAATCAGGTCCCTGGCAATAATACCTCTGGCTTTGCCATCAATTTTTACCACTTCAAGCATTTCGTGGCGGTTGTACATTTTTACATTGCCAAGTCCAATCTGTCTTTCCAAAGCACTATAAGCACCCAGTAACAGCTGCTGACCTGTTTGCCCTGCGGCGTAAAAAGTGCGCTGAACCTGGGTTCCGCCAAATGAACGGTTACTAAGTGTTCCGCCATATTCTCTCGCAAAAGGCACTCCCTGTGCCACACATTGATCAATGATACTTGCGGATACTTCTGCCAGCCTATGCACATTTCCTTCTCTGGCTCGATAATCGCCGCCTTTTATGGTGTCATAAAATAATCTGTAAACGGAATCGCCATCATTCTGATAGTTTTTCGCGGCATTGATTCCTCCCTGCGCCGCAATACTATGCGCCCGTCGCGGAGAATCCTGAAAGCAAAATGCTTTAACTTTATAGCCCATTTCAGCCAGCGATGCTGCTGCGCTTGCGCCAGCCAGCCCTGTACCTACTACAATAATTTCCAGATTTCTTTTATTCGCCGGATTTACCAGAGCAACTGAGCTGCGGTATTTGGTCCACTTTTCTGAGAGTTGTCCTTCCGGAATTTTTGAATCTAAGGTCATCTTTTATTAATCTCTTTTCTTAATTATTGAACAATGTTAAAATGCATAGCTACCGGCATTGCAGCAAATAGCACAGAAACAACTATGGCAAATCCGTTTCCTATTTGTTGAATCAACGGGGTATATAATGGATGGTTAATTCCCAAACTCTGAAAAGCACTTTGAAATCCGTGCATCAAATGGTAAGCGAGTGAAATGCAACCTAAAACATATGCGGCAACAACCCAGGGTTCCGCAAAAACTTCCTTCATCATTTCATAAAGGGTTTGTTCGCCTCCGGTAACCACATCTGTAAATCTGCTGATTACCCAAAAATGTCTGAGGTGGATAATTAAGAAGAGCAACAACAGGGTTCCCAATAATCCCATACTTCTGGAATACCAGGTACTGTTGGCATTTCCCGCAGTCTTGCCATATTTTTCCTTTCTCTTTTTTGCATTGTCATTCCAGAGATACAACCCTTGAATGATATGAATGAGCAGAAAAACGAACAGGCCAACTTCTATGGTTCTGATTAACCAGTTGGTACCCATGAATTCGGCTGCCTCGTTAAAGATTTCGCCGCCGTCATTAAAAAAAATCATGGCATTTACGCCGCAGTGAACCAGTAAAAAACTGATGAGAAATAATCCCGTCAGCGACATCATAATCTTCTTACCGATACTGGATTGGAACAGGAATCCGAATATTTTCATTATACTCTAAAGCGAATTAAATCGCCCGCAAATGTAACAAAAATGGGGTAAAGAGGGTTGGCTAATTTGCGTGAATTTCCACTATTTATAACCAATTTAAATACGGTCAATTTTCTTTATTGCGGTTTAATTTTTCTAAATATTTCCCGATTATATCAAATTCAATATTTACCAAATCTCCCGCCAATACTGAGCCTAAATTGGTGTGATCCCTGGTGTAAGGAATCAGTGCAACTGCAAATGCGCCATCTTTGCTTTCAGCTACCGTTAAGCTAACACCATTAATACAAACAGACCCTTTTTGGACTGTAATTCCCAATCTATGCTGATATTGAATTTCAATCCATAATTGTCCGTCGGAATTATCCAATCCTGAAATTACTCCTGTACCATCCACATGCCCCTGAACAATATGTCCGTCGAATCTTCCGTTTGCCGGCATACTTCGTTCTAAATTCACTTTAGTACCCGTTTCCCAATTTAGAATATTGGTTTTTATGGTGGTTTCATGTATTACCTGCACGCGGTGCATTCCTGGTTTTAACCCAACTACAGTTAAACAAATGCCATCATGGCAAATACTCTGGTCTATTTTACATTGTTCGCTAATCTCAGAGCGTATCCAGTAATTCCAGATATCTTCCAGCTGATACATTTCTTCCACCACACCCATGCATTCCACTATTCCGGTAAACATGCAGCAAATTTATTTGCATTGTACTGCAATTCCGCGTGATTGCTCGGGTTCTGCCACAATGTCACCAATTTGCTTTTGGCAAATTTGTTGATATTGCCACATCTGATGAATCCTGAAGAACAGAAAAGCGAAGAAATTATTGAAAACACCCAGGAAACGAATGGACAGGAATCTGTAAAGGAAGATGGAGCCGTTACAGAGCACTGGCCTGAAGATGAATCGGTTTCTGAAAACAATGCAAAGCTGAAAGAAGAACAGGAAAAATACCTGAGACTTTACAGCGAATTCGAAAATTTCCGTCGGCGCACAGCCCGTGAAAAAATGGACCTGATGATGACGGCTGGAAAGGATGTAATTGTTAGCATGTTGCCAATTTTGGATGATTTTGAAAGAGCACTCAAATCGGTTGAGCCTATGCGAAAAGAAAATGCAGCGGCTATTGAAGGATTTGAATTGATATTTAAAAAAATGCTATCAGGCATGGAAGCTATGGGCTTGAAGGCAATGGATTGTAAAGGGAAAGATTTCGATGTGGAATTGCATGAAGCAATCACTAAAATACAGGCCGGACCGGAAAATTCAGGTAAAGTGGTAGATGAAGCAGAAAAAGGTTACATGATGCACGATAAGGTAATCCGTTTTGCAAAAGTGGTAGTGGGAGAATAATAAAAATGAGCAACAAAAGGGATTTTTATGATATTTTGGGTGTGAGCAGAAATGCGAGTGCTGAAGAAATAAAAAAGGCGTACAGAAAACTTGCCATCAAATACCACCCCGATAAAAATCCGGGCGATAAAGAAGCAGAAGAACAGTTTAAAGAAGCCGCTGAAGCCTATGATGTGTTAAGCACACCAGAAAAAAAACAGCGTTATGACCAATACGGACATGCAGGAATGGGCGGTGCCTCCGGATTCCAGGGCGGTGGCTTTAGCATGGATGATATTTTCAGCCAGTTTGGTGATATTTTTGGTGATGAAAATTTCTTTGGCTCCTTTTTCGGTGGCGGAAATGGTGGAAGAGGTGGCAACCGCAGACCAGTTGGCAGTGCCATTCGCATTAAAATCAAACTCACCCTTGCGGAAATGCGCAATGGGGTTGAAAAGAAAGTAAAATACCGCAGATTAGTAGAAGCCAAAGGTGTTCAGTATACCGATTGTCGCAATTGCGGCGGTTCAGGTACCATGCGCCGCGTTACCAATACTTTTTTGGGTCAAATGGCTACAACAACCACCTGCAATGTTTGTCAGGGAATGGGAAAAGTAATAAGCAGCAAACCCAAAGAAGCCAACGATTTCGGGCAAATTGCGGAAGATTTTGAAACTACTATTAAAATTCCGGGTGGTGTTGCAGATGGCATGCAGCTGTCTGTAAACGGAAAAGGGAATTATGGCCCCGGTGGTGGCATTGCAGGGGATCTTGTAGTTTTAATTGAAGAAGTGGAACATGAAGAGCTCACCCGCGATGGAAAAAATGTAATATATCAATTGTGGCTGAGTTTTCCTGAAGCCGCCATGGGTGCGCAAGTGGAGGTTCCAACCATTGAAGGAAGAGCGAAAATAAAAATTGATCATGGCACCCAACCAGGTAAAGTTTTGCGTTTAAAAGGCAAAGGTTTTCCAGATCTTAATGGCTACGGCACAGGGGATCAGCTGATTGTAATCAATGTTTTTATTCCGCATAAATTGACTTCTGAAGAAAGAGAAATGCTTTTGAAATTACAGGAAAGCAAACATTTTAAACCCGATGAAAAGAACCATGAGACCGGGTTCTTTGATAAAATGAAGGATTTCTTTTAAATCGCTACAGAATTTAATTCCAGATTTCTTTCATCTTGAATCAAAGGGTTTTTTGGAGTGATGCGATACAGGTTTTCAAAATCACTCAAAATCAATTTTTTTAATTGTAATTTTCTAAAAGATTTATTTTTTTTCCCTTCCCTGAAATCTTCAATCATTTGTGGCCAAAGATCCATGGCAATTGGAATGCCCAATAAAAATACAGAAAGGGTCATAAAACTCCGGTTTCCCGTGCCAAATTCAAAGGCACTCAGGCGGATTTCACCGGGTACTGAAACTGCATATCCCAACAGGAGATGTTTCATGTCGTGCTCTTCAAATCCGGGAATAAAATCCAGTTTATAATTTCGCATATGTTCTCCGAGCTTATGGCCAAAGGTGTGTTCCGGTAGTTGCAAAAGCCCGTCAACCGTAATTTGTCCGGGTGATTTTTTTTGAATAACTCCTGCTACAGGGAATAATAGTTTCACTGCAATCCATTCCACATACCGGTTGCGAAATTGGATTGAAATTTTCCAAAGTACTTTGAAAATCAAAGTGAAAGGATAAAAAAATGGTGTCTCATATTTTATTGTTTTTAATGATGGTTTGCAAAATATTTAAGTGGTGCAAAAATGCTTTTCTGCCCAAATTGGTTGCGCGGTAACTGCTGTTAGGTTTTTTACCGATAAACGCTTTTCTCACTTCTATATAATCTATTTCTTCCAGGGATTTTAAATGCGAAGCCAAATTCCCATCAGTTAATCCGAGGTTTTCCTTGAGCATGCTGAAATCGCACCATTCCGTTGCCAACAGCATAGTCATAATGCCCAAACGCACGCGGTTATCGAATGCCTTATTTAGTTCTTCAATATGAAATTTCTTACTCAATTTCCGGAGCGAATTAATACATAAATTCCCATGAGTATATGGCCCGGTCCAAAACCAACCATCCAAAAAAACCAGCCAAGGGATGGAACCAACATACCTATTATGCCACATAGTAAGATCCATACACCCAAGAATTTCAATGAAGGCAAACTCACATGTGAAGCATGAAATTGCGCCAGGCCATACATCATGCACATAAGCGGAGGAATAAATTGCAATATTCCCATGGTGGGCTCTGTTGCCTGAAATAATAAATTGAAGGCGATAAAGCCACCGGTGAGGATATACAAAGCGTAGGTTCCTATCAGTCGCAATAAATTTCTCCAGGCATATTTGGTAAGATCTTTCGGAAGGCTCATTAAAATGATGGATCCACAAACCACCGCCGCAATTACAAACAAAGCAACAATTGCAACAATAAATTGCCAAACCGATGCCGAAGTTACTATTGCATTCGGATCCGCATGGTCCACCAGCCAGGGGGTATCATAAAATATGCCCAATGCTGCATAGGCAATTAAGCTCAGAATTCCTGCCACCACTGCGGCCCATCCGTTCAGGTGCCTGAATCTGGTTAGTCTGTCCAGTACGCTTTGTACTTCGATGATTTGTTCAACAGGTTCCATTGTTTATACTTTGAAATACAAAGTAATTTGAAATATTTTGAATTGTCAAATTTATTTTTATACCTGTGGAAAGGAAGCCCTTTTTCATCGTCGCACATTTAGTAATATTGAATCCTAGAATTGTATGATGAAAAAAATCTGCCTAGCATTGGCCATTAGCGGTTTATTCTCTATTTCCAATGCGTTTGCCCAATCCCTGATTTCCTACGAAGATTTAAGTTATTATGAACGCTTGTCTCTGGAAGATGCTTTGGCCTCTGATGAGCCCGACAGCGTTTTTGCCATCCAAATATGGGGCGAAAATTATGATGCCACGTATATCTCAGATTCCACTCAGGTTTCAGAAGAAATCTTGAAATTCCACAACTTGCAAATACTGGAGATCAATGATCAACTCGCAACTTTGATCGCCCCAAATCTGGATAAATTTCCGCTATTGCAGGTTCTTACTTTAAGAAATGTGGGTTTAGCTGAATTCCCTGAATCTGTTTATTCCCTGAAAAATTTAAAGAGACTGTATTTGCAGGATTTGGGCAGTTGGGAAATGAATGCAGAAAAGCTGGCCGGCAATCAGATAGTTGCGTTAGATCTTAGCCGGGTAGGCAGCTCATGCGATGATGATACTCTAGATTGTGAACACGATATAGAGAATTTCCCGCACTTACAGGAACTTACCATGAACGGGAATGTATACAACGTTCCACATGGTGTATATGGCTTAAAGGAACTTAGATACCTGGATATTTCCAATTGCAACATTAAAAGTATTTCACCGGAAATTGGAAATCTGAGTTCTCTGGAATCGCTCACCATCGGTTCGCTGTCTGAACTGGAATCCTTACCCGATGAAATCGGCAATTTAAAATCGCTGATAACCCTCGATGCCTCGGGTTGTGGATTTACGGAATTGCCAAAAGGAATTCAAGGTTGCACAAACCTTGAATCCTTAATATTAAACAATACAGCTGTTCTGGAAGTTCCGGATTGGATAGGGGAACTTACAGAATTGAGAACTCTGAATGTTGCAAGTGCATTTGTTTCCACTGTTTCAGAAAATATTTCAAATTGTACGCAATTGAGTTCCATTTATTTGTGGAACAATACACTTACTGAATTTCCGAAAGTGTTATTTCAGATTCCTGCATTGGAAACAATTGATCTCGCGGGAAATTCTATTTCTGAAATACCAGCAGGAATGGACGCATTACCTGCACTGAATAGTTTGGATATGAGCAATAATCCTATCCGTAAAATTGCACCGGATGCATTTATAAGCACTAGCCTAAATTTTTTATCTCTTAGTGGTTGCAACCTTCATACACTGCCTGATATGAGCGGGCTTTCCAATTTAAACTCATTGGATTTAACGGATGACAGCCTCAGCGAATTCCCTGTATCTGTTCTAAAATTAATCAATTTAAATCAATTGAATTTGAATTACAATCAAATCAAAATCCTTCCTGCATCTGGATGGGGATATTTGTCATCATTGGGAAGCCTTTCGCTTTCACAAAATAATATAACTGTATTTCCAAGTGATATTTATTCCCTCATGAGCTTATATAGTTTGGATATTTCCAACAATCAAATCAAGAAACTGCCCAAGGGAATTGGTAAAATGTCGAATTTAGGTTGGGTGCGTGTGTATGGAAATAAAGGAATTTTACTTCCAAAAGATTTAAAAAATTTAAATGAACATTTGGTAACTTTTCAAATAAGTACCAAAGATATTACACCTAAAAATCTGGCGAAACTTCGCAAAATGATACCCGAAGATAAACTGGAATTGTACGAATATTAAATTAAAAAATCAGGCATAAAAAAACCGGCAATTTGCCGGTTTTTTTATAATTAAATATGCTTTAGGCAGTTGCCTTGCCCAATCTGGAAGCGAGTTCCTGATTTAGTGTTTCCAGAAATTCTTCGGTATGCAAATATTGATCTTCTGATACTTTATTTCCATAAATACATACTGCAAGATCTTTGGTCATTTTCCCGCTTTCAACTGTATCTACACAAACTTTTTCCAGGGTATGGCAAAAATGAATCAAATCATTATTGCCATCTAATTTCCCGCGATGTTCCAGTCCTCTGGTCCAGGCAAAAATGCTTGCTATAGGATTGGTGCTGGTTTTTTTACCCTGCTGGTGCATGCGATAATGTCTGGTAACTGTACCATGCGCAGCTTCAGCTTCAACAGTTTTACCATCTGGTGTAACCAACACACTGGTCATCAAACCAAGAGAACCAAAACCCTGAGCAACTGTATCACTTTGCACATCTCCGTCATAATTCTTACAAGCCCAAACAAAATTGCCATTCCATTTTAAGGCACTTGCAACCATATCGTCTATCAAACGGTGCTCATATGTAAGGCCTTTTGCATCCATTTGCGATTTGAATTCTGATTGATAAATATTTTCAAAAATATCTTTAAAACGACCGTCGTATTTTTTAAGTATGGTATTCTTGGTGCTCAAATATAGAGGCCAGCCTTTGGTGAGTGCAACGTTAAAACAGCTGCGCGCAAATCCTCGGATACTTTCATCGGTGTTATACATGGCGAGCGCAACCCCGTCTCCTTTGAAATTATAAACTTCAAACTCCTGGGTGGTACCATCTTCTCCTTCAAATTTTATGGTGAGTTTTCCTTTGCCCTTGGTTACAAAATCTGTTGCGCGGTATTGATCCCCGAATGCATGCCTGCCAATACAAATTGGGGCTGTCCAGTTTGGAACCAATCTGGGAACATTGCTGCAAACAATGGGTTCGCGAAAAACTGTACCATCTAAAATGTTACGAATAGTGCCATTGGGGCTTTTCCACATTTGTTTTAAGCCGAATTCTTCCACCCTGGCTTCGTCAGGCGTAATGGTGGCACATTTGATTCCAACGTGGTATTGTTTAACCGCCTCAGCCGCGTCAATGGTCACCTGATCGTTGGTTGCATCGCGGTGCTCCATGCCCAGATCGTAATATTTAATGTCTACATCCAAATAGGGGAGGATGAGCTTGTCTTTAATAAATTTCCAGATGATACGGGTCATTTCATCCCCGTCCATTTCCACCACCGGATTTGCCACTTTAATTTTGGTCATGCTTGCTTGAAATAAGATTGTTTTTCGGGGTGCAAAGGTAGTGAAATCAAAGGGATTTCAGCGAAGGAGGATGGTCCATTCATTCGCTTACTTCTTCTGGAATTTTATCCGGTTATTATCCTGGAATTACCTATTACTAAAATGGATTTTCAAGTGTAAAAATTTAAGAACCAATTTCTATTCGGTATGAATTGGAATAAATAATTCCAACAAACTGCTTTATGAATTCAGGGGAATTTCGGAAATTTTTGAAAATCTGGTTTCCGTTTTTCCAAAAAGGCATTCTTGCCCTCCTGCGCTTCTTCCGTCAAATAATAAAGCAATGTGGCATCCCCCGCAAGTTCCATCAAACCATGTTGCCCGTCAAGTTCGGCATTGAATGCGCGTTTTAACATGCGAATGGCCAACGGACTTCGCTCCAAAATGGTGTTACACCAATCCACCGTTTCATCCTCCAGCATTTCAAATGGTACTACTTTATTTACCAGACCCATGTCTTCGCATTCTGCCGCCGTGTATTGCCGACACAAAAACCAAATTTCCCTGGCTTTTTTTTGACCCACATGCCTTGCCAGATAACTGCTGCCAAATCCACCATCGAAGCTTCCAACCTTCGGACCGGTTTGACCGAAAATGGCATTTTCGCTGGCAATGGTAAGGTCGCAAACTACATGTAAAACATGGCCTCCGCCAATGGCATAGCCATTCACCATGGCAATTACCGGTTTGGGAAGACTTCTGATTTTTTTATGCAGGTCTAATACATTCAACCTCGGTATTCCGTTGTTATCCACATATCCGCCAATGCCTTTCACATTTTGATCGCCACCGCTGCAAAATGCCTTATCTCCAATTCCGGTTAAAATTACCACACCAATTTCCTGCGATTCCCTGCAAATTTCAAACGCATCCAGCATGTCCATTACCGTTTGTGGTCGAAATGCATTGTAAACCTCCGGACGGTTGATGGTAATTTTTGCAATTCCTTCAATAGATTCGAAAAGTATATCGGAATAAGGTTTTATGGTCTTCCAGTTTCTTTGGCTCATCGTTTACCGGACGCAAAATTAGGGCTAATCTATTTGAAATGAAAAAGGGGATCCGAAGACCCCCCAATTTTATGAAAAGAAATTAAAAGGAATTTGTTTTTTTATTGCATAATAATTCCGAATTGAACTGCATATGCCTCTTCCCCCTGGCCTTCCTTGAAAACAGGAGTGGTGGTGTATCTCGCATAAAATCCAAGTGAATTATATCCAATATAAACGAATGGTGTAATGGCCAGATCATTGAAATTGAAATCATCAAATACTTTGTCTTTATTGTCATTCTCAAATTTTACCTTGGAATGCGTTCTCACGCGATAGCCTCCATTAACTCCGGCACGTATAAAGAAACCGTCTTCAACCTGGTTGGGATTACTCTGATAGCCAATAGAAACAGGAATTCCAATATAGTTCACAACTACCTTGCTTTTTATGGAGCTGGAGCTGGAATCGACAGTGGTGGTGAAGTAAGATTTATCTCCCAACAAGCGTATATCAGGATTGTTAAATCTGTAACTCATGATGTCGTATCGTAAACCCATCCAAAACCTTAATTTCCCTTTGATCATATTAAATCCCCAATTATTTTCCAATCCTACATGCATACTGTTTCCGTTTTTTAATTCTGGAAATGCACTGTACATATAGGCTCCCTGAGTGTAGTTACCGGGTTTGTATACATTGGCGAAACCCAAATTCATATTTCCGGAGGAAATAATTCCACGGGGTTTTTTGTCATAAATTTGAACAAAAGAGTCATTATTCCAGCGGATTTCCACAGTATCTCTGTCACTCATTTCCGCACTGTCATGTGTTTTGTGGATGATTACTATTTTCTTTTCTTTTCGATTTACGATAGTGGTATCATTCTGTGCCTTTGCAGAATTGGATAGCATCATACCTGTGAGAATCACAGCGAATTTTATATAGTTCGTGTATTTCATTTTTGTCATTCTATTAATGTTGCGATTACGTCTGTTTTGTATGTCTTAATTTCCATTTTAATGGTAGGAATATTCCTATTATTGTTTTTTTCTGCTTTGAATTTGATATTCGGTAATTGCAGGTTAGCCAGCATTTCTCTGCTATTGTGAAGCAGCTTGTAGCTTAGTGAGCGTTTTTTACTGATGCGTACCGGTCCTTGCTGGGTGTTGGTTGCAGTTGCAGTGCTGTCAGGTACATTTCCATTTTCAATTGCATCTGCAATAATTTCAGCGTCTGTATTTTTCACTTCTTCATCCAATTTTACCACCGGAATGGTCATTTGTTTCTGGTCCGGTTGAATTGTTTTTTGTGTATTTAATTCTGTTTTATCGGATGGCGCAATTCTCTTTTTGGTTGCGACAAAATTTTCGCTGTTCTCATTAGAATTTAGTTCCAATTTCTGCTGTGAAGAATTGTTTTTTGGCGATAATTCTATTTTATTGGTTTGCGGAATTTGTTTGCCAATATTCTCATTTTGTGCACCATTGTTTCCACGCATAAAGTACCAGCCGGAATAAGCGCATGCTGCTATTACAACCGATGCTGCCGCATATCGGACAATTGGATTCCAGGAGAAAAATAAACCTGGTTTGCGATATAATTTATTCTTGTTTGGAAATACAACATGATCATCCTCAGGAATAAAATATGTCTTGGAAAGTAATTGATATTCTTTTTGCAATTCTGCAGAAGCGGATATCATGTTCAGCACTTCTGCCTTCTCTTTGTCTGAAAGATTTCCCTCCAGCAAATCAAAGATTTTCATTTGCAATTCTTCTGTTATTTTTGTCATAGTACTGCCTCCAGACTACCTAATATGTTTCTCAATGTTTGTCTTGCCCTAAAAATGTAAACTTTTACCTGACTTTCATTTAAATTGGTGATTTCACCAATTTCTTCATAGGAATAACCCTCGTAATCGCGCAAGAGAATAACGGTTTTTTGTACCTCGGGCAATTGGCTCAAAGCTCTTTCTAATATGGCTTTTAAACCTTTGTACTCCGCTACCGGAGCGCTCATTCTGTTTTCTGTTTCTTCACTGATCTGTGTCATTCGTTTTGCCTTTCTCCAATAGTCGACCATGGCGTGATAAGCGGCGGTGTACAGGTAGCTTTTGGCTCTTTCAAAATCCACATCTTCCCTGCGCACCCACATTTTTTCAAATGTGCTTTGCACTATTTCCTTTGCCTCGTCTTCATCTTTCAGGTTTTTCAGCGCGAATCGGAACAGGCCATCACTATGCATGTCAACACATGTATTGTATTGCTCCGAGTTCATTCTGTTTGGCTAATACGAAATGGGATTGATGCAAGTTACAATATCTTTGAAAAAAATTTCCGGCATTGAAAAAAACGGGATGGTTCTCAGAGTGGTTTGATACGGAGTATTACCATATGCTCTATCGGCGCAGAGATGATGCCGAAGCAGCCGCTTTTGTGCGAACCATAACCGCTTTCCTTCAATTAAACCCTGGTTCCAGGGTTGCTGATATTGCCTGTGGCAAAGGCCGTCATTCTCGGGTTTTAGCCGGAATGGGCTTTGAAGTGCATGGTTTCGACCTCAGTAAAAACAATATCGAATATGCCACGAAACATGCTTCCGGAAAGGAACAATTTACAGTACAGGATATTCGCGAACCATATCCGGACAACAATTATCACGCTGCTTTTAATTTGTTTACCAGTTTTGGATATTTCGAAACACGTGCTGAAGATCTTCTGGCTTTATCTAACATCTTCCAAATGCTGAATCCGGGAGGGTATTTTGTGCAGGATTATATCAATGCACCCCCGGTGCTTAGAAAATTACCGCATAAAAGCACAGAGTCGTGTAGCGGTGTTAAGTTTTTTATTGAGAAATCGTGGAATCCACCTTTCATCACCAAAAAAATTACTGTAGAAAAGGCCGGTGCTTCCAGCGAATATCAGGAAAAAGTAAAACTCTATGAGGCAGATGAATTAAAGGAAATGCACGTACAGTGCGGATTTGAGGTTCTTAATATTTTTGGCGACTACCAATTACAACCTGTTCAAAGAGATATTTCACCCAGATTGATTGTAATATCGCGTAAACCCGATGTTTGACCTGTTCCGAAATATCGACCATGCATTGTTCCATTTTATAAATGTTACAGCGGCCGGTGAAAGCCTTGATGGTTTTATGATTTTGATGAGCAACAAATCCATTTGGATTCCTTTGTATATATGGTTGGCAATTTTGCTATACAGAAAATACAAAACCGTGTTTTGGGTTCCGCTGGTTTTGATTTTTGCATTGGTATCTGTCTCTGATCTGTTATGTTCTAAAGTAATAAAACCGTTAGCAGAAAGAACCAGGCCCAACCATTCCCTGGGTTTGGAAGTTAGAATGCCGAGAATTCAAATGGATGTTTCAGTTCGCAATGGTTCTGGTGTTGTAGAGTCCGTTCACACCCAGAAACTTACTGATGGAAACGGAAAATATGGATTCGTAAGCAGCCATGCAGCAAATGCATTTGTGGTTTTTCTCTCATTTGGGTTGTTATTGGCCAGAACAAGACGTCAATTTTGGTTTTACTTAATCATTCCGGTTTTAGTATCTTATTCCAGAATTTATTTAGGTGTGCATTATCCTGCCGATGTGTTGGGCGGTGCGGTGTTGGGTATGGGTCTTGCTTTTGGTGGATATAAGATTCTGAAGAAATCAGGTTTTTTACCTTCCTATCCCAGGCGGGGGAAATGAGCACATTTCCTACTTTTGCCGGATGGATTACGAATTCATTCAGGTAGAACCGCGGTTTGCTCCTTTTGTAGCGCTATTGCGCCTTAACCGGCCCAAGGAATTAAATGCCCTCAATTTGGGTTTAATGGGCGAAATCCGCGATGCCCTTGGAATTTTGGATAATGATGAAGAAGTACGTGTTATCATTTTGACCGGAAATGATCGCGCTTTTGCTGCTGGTGCGGATATCAAGCAAATGGCCGGCAAAGGGGCAATAGACATGCTCAAAATAGATCAGTTCAGCACCTGGGATGCCATTCGTAAAACAAAAAAACCAATAATAGCAGCAGTTTCAGGTTTTGCCCTCGGCGGAGGCTGTGAACTTTGTATGCATTGCGATATCATTATTGCTTCTGAAACTGCCCAATTTGGCCAACCTGAAATTAATATCGGGGTAATGCCCGGAGCCGGGGGAACCCAGCGATTGACCCGTGCTGTTGGTAAAGTTAAAGCAATGGAAATGGTTCTCACAGGATCTTTTATTTCTGCCCAGGAAGCACTGCAATGGGGGCTCATCAATAAGGTAGTACCGGTAGAGTTATATCTGGATGAAGCATTGAAAATGGCGGTGGAGATAGCATCTAAATCTCCTATTGCAGTGCAGCTTGCTAAAGAATCCGTTTTGAAATCTTTCGACAGCCATTTACAGGAAGGGTTGTACTTCGAAAGAAAGAATTTCTATATGCTGTTTGCAACCGAGGATCAGAAAGAAGGTATGAATGCATTTATCGAGAAACGGAAAGCCGCTTTCAGTGGAAAATAAAATATAAAATAGGACATAAAAAAAGCCCCCGCCATTGGCGGGGGCTTTTTTTATAATGATTTACTAACTCTTCAAATTAATCGAATGCCTGAGCAGCATCGAATTCAACTTTCTGTACGTTGAGGATCTGAGGAGATACGCCGCCAACACCAACGAAAGCGAGGATGAAATATTCATCAGCAGCACCGTTAGTGATAGATACGTCGTAAGTATACTCAGACAAAGCGCCTGCTTTTACATTGTCAGCAACAATGGTAGAACCTAAAGCCGGAGTCAGAGCATCCAAAAATACATGTGGATGATCATAAGGATCGATACGGCTGTATGTTTTGCCGGAGATCAGGGTACCTTTTTGGTAGTAAGGATGTCCTGAAGTTCCATAGTAGTAGTTGATCTGTCCGTCAACAGAACCTACGCCAATGTTGGATTTTTTTACCAGGAAAACGTTCATTTTGTAAGTAGCGCTTGGCAAGTCTGCACCAGCAATACCCAATTTCACTTTAACCTTGTAATCCAATCCTGTATGTGTGGTTGCGTCGATAGACAAACCGCATTTAGCAGGCTCATCCAGTGCAACTGCAACTTTACCGCCCCAAGATCCACGGTTGATAGGTGCTCCGCCAAGGCGGTTAACCATACCGGTTGGGTAAGCGCTTACGCCAAATGAACCCATGATGTCCATTCCGTCCTGATTCTGCATGTTATCACCATAGTGGAAGGTAACATAGTAGAACTTGTCCGCACCATATTGCTTAGTAAGGTTTTCAGCATACACACGACCATCTGGGCAGTAACCGCACCATGCTCCGGTGTAGTACTCCAATAAAGCCTTGGATGTGTAGGAGGTTGGCGCTTTAGTTCCGCCGCCATTGTCTCCGGTGGTTTTTTTCTTACAGGCAACTGCAAATGTCAATGCGGCGGCTGTAACTACGAGTAATAACTTTTTCATATTGTTCTTTTTCTGAATATGTCTAGGAATGCGAATTACGGGAATGTTAAAGCCATATACAAACAGTTCGGCTCCTTTTTTTGCCAAATATTCCATTTAAATTACAAAAGACTGATAGAAGACGTTGAATGGTTCTGTATCGGCCACTTATGTAAATTTAATCGAAAATTCGAACAAACATTCTTAATTCGATTTTTTCAGCATTTTCAACCCTTTGTCCAGTAGTTTGTTGAAATCCTCAGAAATCTTCCATTTATAGCAGATCCACAGAAAAGGAATACCGAGTACCACCGTACGCACAATCCCATCCAGAAAAGGATTTTCCAGCCATTTGCCAAAATATGTCGGGATTAGAAAAACTGATAGCACCAGCATAATTTTCAAATGGTTGCTGCTGAATGGATGAAAACCCTCCTTTATATAAATGATCCAAATAAGGGTGCCATTGGATAGTAAAAAGGTAAAAACCGTAGCCAAAGCTGCGCCATTAATACCCAAAATTGGTATTAACAATAGGTTTGCACCTATTGCAACCACCAGGGAAATCAGGAAATTGATGAGGCTGAAATAATAATATTTGGAATTGGCAATAATAGGTCCACCGGCAGACCCGACCATATCGAGTAATCTGCCCAGACCCATTATGAAAATTACCATTTTGCCAGCTTTAAAAATTTCACCTTTGGGCATAATTTGGAACAGGTTATCAATATTCAACCATATAAAGAAAAAAATCAGGGATGCAGCAAGCAGTTGATTCAGAGTAATGCTCCGGTAAATATGATGTACTTCTTTTTTGTTTCCATCTTTCATTTTTTGCGAAATTATAGGTGCAGCTACCTGAAGTATGGTGCGTTTGGGGATTTCGATCATAATAGCCAGATAATATCCCACGCTATAAATTGCTGTGTCAGTAAGCCCTTTTTTTGCAGAAATCATCAGGAAATCAATTTTCCCTACTACCAGAGTAGTTACTCCACCAATAAATAGAAACGCAGTAAAGCGCAGAGCATCTTTCCCGAGCTCTTTGTTTTTGCGCATAAAATTGAAATCCGGAATAAGATGAATATCCGTGAGGGTTCTCAGATATATAAAGTTGAAAATTACGATTATACCATAGGCGCAAACCATGATCCATACCGAGGTGATAAAATCGATATAATTTAAAAAAAACAGAGTACCTGCGGCCAGAATAATACATCTTAAAACCACCTCGCGCAGAAAGTTGCTTACTGCAATTCTGCCGTGGTTGGAGTTACACGTTTCCAAAACCACCTGAAACAAGGAAAAGAATACCAGCAACAACAAAGGCGGATATAAACTTTCAAGAATGCTTGCATCCTTTCCAAACAGCGCCAGCAAGGGTTTTTCGAACCAAATCAATCCTGTAAAAACCAAGGCAAATCCCACGAGGGGAATCATAAATGCCCAGAAGAAAAATCCGTTGTGCCTTTTATCTTCGGTTTTGAAATAGGGGAAAAACCGGTTAATGCTGTAATTCGTACCCAGCAATGCAAAACTGCTTAATACAGCCCCTGTTTCCAGTAAAAGCCTGATTGCACCTAAATCATGCGGGGTGTAAAACTTGGGGAAAAGCAAAAACAGGCTGAGAAAACCCAGTAAAATACCCAGATAATTGCTGATGGAAGCCTTAAAGCTTTGTCTGGCAATGATTCCCATTGTGGCAAAAATAGGGTTGAATTGGTTGGGGAGGAATTATTGCATCTGTTTTGTGCGAATGTTGGGCGAAAAATGGTTCAGATTTGCAAGTGTTCCAGAGTTTCAGGACTATGATATAAATTCATGAATTTATCCGCGATAACTTTATCCGAAAACCTGCTTTCAATATATGCCTTCATTGCATCAGGATTGTAAATGGAATAGTTGGAAATGGCTTCTTTCACTGCGGATTCAATGCTTGAATTCAAAGGAGAAAATAAAATACCGCATGAATCATTTACAAATTCTTTTAAGGGTGGTAAATCTGTGCTTATTACAGGTAACCCGCAAGATATTGCCTCTGCCGCTACCACACAAAAAGTTTCAAAACCACTATTGAGTACAAATAAATCCGAATTTGACATGGTTTCATAAATAAAATCTGCACTCTTCCATCCATGAAAAGTCAATGACTTAACATCCTTATTCCTGCCATATGTTTTCCAATGCTCAATCTGATCAGTGTTTCCACCTATGATATTCAAATTGATTGTAAACCCTTCCATTTCAAGATTCCTTACTGCATCGATAATCCCCTGAATGCCTTTAACCGGAGCGAGTGTGCTCACATGGCAAATTTGAATGGTATCACCTGGTGGTTTTTTCAATCGCAGAAATTTATGTGATGGAATGATATTCGTTAGGATGTAAATTTTTTTGTTAAAACCCAACCGGAGAATTTCTTTCGCATGAAAACACGTTACAGCTGTTACTGCTTTGGCATTTTTGATAATTTTACCAATAATAAATCTTTTTATAAGCGGTTCTTTTTTGAAATTATCGTAAATAAGATTGGTGCTGTGTTCCGTCAAATAATATTCCCTGTTAAATATATATTTGTGAACCAGGGCAATGATTCCAATAGGGAATGCACATTCCAAATGCCTGATATCAAAAGAACCATTTTTTTTTTCTGCTAATTTAATCGCCTTTAATATACCAAAATAGAATGCAAAAAAGGAGAGTAAATTCTTTAGCAGCGGAATTCTGATTATGGAATTATTATAATAAACTATGAATTCATTTAAATTTCCGTTGGTGTTTTCTGTTATTTCATACCAAATTCTTCCCAAGGCCGCATCCGCTTCTGCACTTACTACACTTACCACTTCACGCTCTGAAAGAGCCAAGGCATGCCTCTGGATAAATGGACCTTTCGCATTGTTTTTCCTATTTGGATAGTAACTGCAAAGAAACAATATGTGCATCAGTCTTTAATTTTTTGAATCCAAAATGATCCCGGGTTATTTTTAATTTTTGCAAGCATTGGAAATGCTTTTGAAATATGCTCCATTTTGTTCATTCGCAAATAGTACAAAGCTCCAACCACTGCATATTTGTCTGAATTGCAAAGTATGGATTCCAGGATGAATTGTTCATTCCAGAAGTAATCCCCTTTATTGATCCAGTCCTTGGGGAAGAAATAAGGGGTGAAAATATCATGAATGTGAATGAAAACACCCTTTTTAAGTAATGGTAATATTTCCATCAATTCAAACAAAACATCCCCTTCAGGGCGCACCATATGCGAGCTGTCAATAAACAAAATATCATTTTCATTCAGTTGAAGAAATGTTTCTTTTGGGATACATTCCACACGTTCTTTTATTAATTCTATGGATTTAACTTCAGGGAGCCAATAATTGGGATAGGGCTCAATACAGATTTGTCGCGTAATGTCTTCAGGGTTTTGAGCGATGTTTTTTTGAATGGCTTTTTGTGCGATTAAAGTGGAATTTCCTGAACCTATTTCAATAATAATTTTTGGCTTTTTACTGCGAATTAAACTGTATAAAAATTCTGCATCACCCGCTTCAAAACTGGAGTTGGAATAAAAATAATCGTTGGTGTATACCCTGTTCACGGGAATTTCCAAAAGCTCCTCACCAAACTGAAAGGACTGAATTAACTGAAGCTGCGCTTCCAGATTTAAATCAAATCCGGTAATATTTCTGGGGGTTTCCCAGTTTTTAATTTGTTTGTTGTAATTAAATGTGGGGTCATAATAATGATCCATTATGGGATATACCCCGACTTTCTGCAGTATACCCCTGGTTAACCTAAATTTACCTGAAATAGTCTGCTTTCTAATGGTTTTAAACCAATATGCATATACCCAGGTAAAGGGAATCATCAGGATTTCAATTGCCGGTAAAGATTTTTGCAGGAATATTTTCCATATTTTCCGTGCATTCAATGGGGCCTTCCTCATTTTGCAGCAAATATACCTTTTGTATTTAGGAGCCATAATTTTACAACTGAAATTTTATAAACCACCGGATATTTTGGCCGTTTCAACATATGGGATTCGCTTGTCGGTAAGGTTATGGCATTTGGAAAATCGATTTCTTCCCCTATATTCGATTTTAAATTTACCTTGAATTATGAAAAATTATATTTTGAATTCGGCTTTGGTACTTGTTCTTCTTGTATTAGGCGCATCCTGTAAAAAAACCACCAAAGATCCCAAATCAGGCACCTGCATGCCGGACCCGATAAATCTCAACGCAAGCTATTTGTTTGACAACTCCTTAACTGAAGGGTCAGGAAAAAGCGCTGCAGGAACAGCGTATGGGACATCCTATGGATTGGGCAGAGACGGGAGTGCCAATGGAGCCTTATTGTTCAATGGTACAAACGCTTATGCCACCCTTCCAAATGTTATGGATGTGCAACAGAAATCGATTTCGCTATGGTTTAATGTGAAAACTTTTCCAACCGGATCTGCACCTAGTAATGATTTGGGTTATATTTTAACATTAGACCATAAATATTTAAATTTTGGTTATGTTACAGCCTATGTTTCTGGTGCAGGTGGTTCTAAAATTCTTACCATTGGTATTGGATCTACAGATGCTGAACTGAAAGTGAGTCTGGCCAGTGAAAATGTTTGGAATCATTTGGTATTCACCCAAAATGGATATAATGTCAATATTTATTTAAATAACACCAAGATACTTAGCAAGACAGTTACCAGCTATTATAAATCAACGGATGCCACTACAAATGCATTTATATTGGGAACAAATCGCAATTTGTTAAACAGATATTTAGATGGCAGAATAGACGATTTTAAATTCTATAATGTTGCGTTAAGCGATTGCCAGGTGGATTATCTTTATAAAAACTAAACTCCGATTAAATATTTATTGTAAATGAATTCCATTTACGTTCGCTTTTACAAAATAAAGTTAGTAATTCCTGGCATATTAATAGGGTTTTTTCTAATTGGCTGTGGTGATTCGGGTAAATCACAGATTGTCAAATTGGATAAAAAAGACAGTGTCAATTTCACCCTCCAAACCTTTCAAAATCCAGATAGTTCATACGGTTACGATATTTATCAGGATTCTGTGAAAATGATTCACCAGCCGCATATTCCTGTTTTGCAAGGGAACAGGGGCTTTGTATCTGAAATAGATGCGAAAAGGGTTGGGGATTTGGTTATTCGTAAACTAAATAAGGGTGAAATACCACCAACAATAGACTCAGCAGAAATAATAACAATTATTAAATAATTCATATGAAAAATTATATCATTTTACTTTTAATTATCTCCTGTACATTTCGGGTAAATGGACAGTTGGATTGGACTGCCAAAAAGAACTTTGGCGGGGGAAACCGTTATAGCACGGTAAGTTTTGCATTAAACGACAAAGGTTATACCGGTATGGGATTGGTAAATTCCGTAGAGAAGAAAGACCTTTGGGAATATGATCCGGTGAACAATACCTGGACACAGAAAGCGGATCTCCCCGGTGCTGCAAGAAAAGAAGCTTCCAGTTTTGCTATAAATGGGAGGGGCTATGTGGGACTTGGCTGGAGTTCCAGTAGTGGCACTAATTTTTATCCGGATTTTTACAGATATAATCCGGACTCGAATATCTGGACAAAAGTGGCTTCTTTTCCCAATAACAGATATTCAGCTACAGGATTTTCAATCGGATCCAAAGGTTATATTACATGTGGTATTGTTTCGGGCACTCCTCGTGAAAAGGATCTCTGGGAATATGATCCGTCTACCAACAAATGGACACAAAAGGCAAGTCTTCCCACTGCTGCGCCAGCCAGAAGTTATCCGGTATGTCTTTCAGATGAGAATTACGGGTATTTGGCTACCGGCTTTAATGGCACAGGGCATGAAAATGATTTTTACAAATATGATCCATCCAACAACACCTGGACACAACTTGCCGGATTCCCGGGAGCTAAAAGAGCAAATGCATCAGGTTTTAGAATTGAAAACCGGTTATATATAGGTAGTGGTTATGACGGTAAACTTTACAGAGATTGGTATTATTACCACACGGATTCGGCTAAATGGGTGAAGTTCGACAGCCATCCATCGAAATATGCATTTTCCATGACAGCTTTCGCATTGTTAGGTAAGGGATATACCATTTCCGGATACGATATTTCCAATGCAACCGATCTGGTATATTCATTTGACGCAACACCATGGGCTTCTGTAAAGAAGGTAAATCAAGTTGAAAAAATGAGTGCTCCTTTTTATCAGGAAATGCTATCCAATATTCTTGTAGCAAAATCGGATTATAAAAACTTAATTTTGGAAGTAATGGATAATTCCGGAAAACGATGTGTGCATCTGGAAATAAAACAGATTCGAAAGGGAGAGAAAGTGAATTTGCCTTTGCCCGCCGCAGGAATATACTTTCTGCGGGTGATGAAAGATTCAAAAACATCCACTACTAAAATGTGGATACAATAAGGTTTTAACTGCTTTTATTTTAACCCGAAATCAGAAATGGTTTCGGGTTTTTTATAGATTTTTGGTAACAGTTTCCCAAAAACGCACAACATGTTGTTCAAAATTATGGTCCTTCAAAACTCTTTGCTGTCCGGCTTTGCCTATGCTTTCTGCAATAGCAGGATTTAATATTAAATACGATACCTTATCCAATAACTCTTCCTTTGATTTGAAAAATATAGCTTCCGTATCTGGTTCAAAATAGTCTTTAGCGTTGGGCTTATAATCTATCAATTGGCATGTTCCGCTTCCTGCTGCTTCCGAAAGTCTCATGTTTCCAATTTGATCTACAAAATCGCCATGGGTATTTAATGTCATAGAATAATTTGCCATGGTTTGATACATCTCCAGTCCAAATAACAAACCCCGATTGTGTCTCTCAAACGCGAAATTATCCGCCAATCCTCTGAAGTTAAAATATAACAATTCCCTCAATTTTGATTTCGTAAAAAAACCTGTTCCGATGTTTCCAATCCACCAATCCAACGCGTTTTTCTTACGCAAACCATGCAATATTTGATTCCGGTAATTGTGTTGGTTGCTGGATAAACTTCCAATAAAACAAACTTTGTTTTCTTTCCGGCCAAATTGAATTTTATGAAGAATACTGCGTTCAAAACCAAATTTATTCAAAATGCAGTTTTGACCAGCAGCTCTGTATTGATCCTCGATTTTTTTCACACATGTGAAATACAGATCATACCCCAAACTCCCGTCTGCCGGGCTGCTTGCCCAACAGTCCCAAGTGGAAATCTGGCGAACAAATGGGAATTTATTTTTGATTTCACGAACCGATCCTTTTAAAATCTGAGAATGGTCAAATACAATATCCGGTTTATGAAAGTCAATTAAATCCAATGCAAATTCCTTTGCCGTATTTTTTACTTCTTTTTGTTTTTGTAAATACCAAGCGTTTCTCAGGTCCGTAATATTTACCAGTGCCTCTGTAACTTCACACAGTTGCAAAGCTTCCAGATTCAATTTATAAAAATTTGAAAAATCGATACACTTTGAATGCACTGCATTCAGTTTCGAATCGTAATCACTGTTGTCAATTGTATTCAATTCCGATTGCAGAGCTTCATGGTATTGGTGATTTACGTTTGAGAGTTTCAGCAGCTTCATCAGAATGGAAATTGGGCTCCAAAAATAGGATTTAATTGACTTTGGGAAAATGGGTGTGAGTGTCCTGCTTTGCTATTTTGAAAAATTCTGCCAAAATCTTCGATGTGTTTTCCCAATTGCATTGCATTTATTCCATCAAACCATATTTCTTTGCATCTCCAACCATGCTCAATATTGTAATTTTTGGCCCTCCGGGAGCAGGCAAAGGCACGCAGAGCGAGAAAATCCTCAGGCACTACAACCTGGCACACATTTCCACCGGTGATCTGCTGCGCGCAGAACGTGCTGCCGGTTCCGAACTCGGTAAAGCTGCCGAAGCCTATATCAATCAGGGCCAGCTTGTGCCGGATGAAGTGGTAATTGGCATGGTGCATAATTTTATTGCCCATAACCAGGGTAAAGCAGGATTTATTTTCGACGGATTCCCCAGAACAGTGAAACAGGCTGAATCCCTCGATGAAATGTTGCTTGGTTTTCAAACCACCATTCAGGTAGTACTTGGATTGGAGGTAGAAGAAGATGAACTGGTGAAACGCCTGCTTCTCCGAGGTAAAACTTCCGGTAGGGTGGATGACCAGGACGAATCCACCATTCGCAACCGCTTCCGTGAATATCAGGCCAAAACGATGCCGCTCAGCGATTTTTATAAGGCTCAGGGTAAATACCGGGATATTATGGGGATTGGGGAAGTAGAAGATATATTCTCTGCCCTTTGCACAGAAATTGATCAGGTAAAAGTGGCCGGAGTCTGATTGAGCCAGACGATGAGCCCAATGAACCTGAAATGGATTTTCCTGGATTTGGATAATACCATTTGGGATTTTGAAGCGAATGCTGCGGATGCCCTTGCCGAACTTTTTCACCGACATCATCTCCATTTGAAGTCGGATTATGATGTTCACCGGTTTATTGATTTGTATAAATCTATCAATCAGGAATTCTGGCGAATGTATGAAAAAGGCCATATCCAAAAAGAATTCTTGCGAACGCAACGCTTTACCAGAACCTTTATGGAAATGGGAATTCCTGAAACAGAACACCCTGAAAATGCCTGGGAAGAGTATTTAACTATTTGTCCCACCCTAAAGAAATTGGTACCCGGAGCCAGAGAATTTCTGGAAAATGCAATTAAGAAATTTTCGCTTGCCCTGATAACCAATGGATTTCATCAGACCCAAAAAGGGAAATTGTCAGCTTCGGAGCTTTCTCATTTTTTTCAGTTTGTATTGGATAGCGAAGCTTCTGGTTTTGCAAAACCCAATAAGGAAATATTTCATCTCGCCTTACAAAAAGCGGATATCCAACCCAATGAAGCAATATATGTTGGAGATACCCTGGAAACAGATGTGAAAGGCAGTATAAATTCCGGAATTCCGGTAATTTGGTTCAACCCTGACCAGTTGGAAATACCTTCTGACATTTGTGATAACGAACTTTTTATGGGCAGTTTTGCCAGTCTGGATGCCATTTGGCATTTTTTTGAAGAGAATATTCTTTCAGATTGACATTCCTGTTACGCTTGGAAATGCCGAAAAAGCTATATTTGCAGCATGTTGAGACAAATATTTTCCATTCTGTTGGTTGCGGGAATTTCTCAAATTGCTACCGCACAAAGTGTGGAGTTTGAAGGTGGTAAAACACATACCTATGTAATGGGCCACAGTGGCAGCACAGACTGTTACCTGATTTTTAGAAATCACATGGGCAAGTCCGCGAAATTTGTATATAATAAAATTCAGGATGATTATCCGAGCGCATGGTGGGTTTCCTTTTGCGATAATGTGAATTGCTTCGCAAATCTGGTGGCAAATGACACATTCGCTACCATTGCGGACAGTGCTGAAGCGGAGTTTAAAATTACTGTAACTCCAAACGGTAAAGCAGATACAGCAACTGTAAAATATGAGTTTTATGAAGAAGCAACCCCAAATGTAAAAGACACTTTGACTTTTATTTTTGTAGTTCAGTGGGGCGCCGGATCACAGGATTTGGTAACTTCTACTTACAGGGTTTACCCCAATCCGGTTTCCGATCAGTTACATGTTCCCTTTGCAACTCCGGGTACAAAAGTGTATATCACCTCCCTTACCGGCGACTATGTGAAAGAAATAACAGCTGCGGATACCAAAACCAATATCATGGTTTCCGATCTGCAGGCGGGTTTTTATTTTGTGAGTTATATGAACAACGGCGTACCCGTAAAGCTGAGATTTTTGAAGAACTAAACCCAAAAGAAAAGAGAATATCTAAAAAGGCTTGCTTTGGCAGGCCTTTTTTTTGAGATTGCAATAAATTAGAAAAATTGAATTTTGAAATCATTACGGTAGCCCCGTTATATTTTATTCTTGTTTGTATTCTCGCAGCCGCATTATTCACCTGGTTGTTGTACAACCGCGCTGCATTCGAAAATAAAAAAGAGAAGTATGCTATGGGCATTCTGCGTTTCCTGGGGTTATTTTTTGTGTTTGTTTTATTGCTTTCCCCATTTGTTAAATTAAAGGTACATCATGAAATAAAACCGGAATTGCTGGTGTTTACGGATGTAAGTAACTCATTGGATTCTGTCGAAATTCGAAACAACGAAAAAAGAGTCGAAGCAATACAGGAGGCGTTGGGGAATAAGTTGAATATCAAAAATTTTTATTTCGCAGGGGATATTCAAAATCATACCGATTCAGTACTGGATAAGGATGCCACGCAGCTGAGCGCAGTATTTGACTATACCAATGATTATTTTGAGGGTGGAAATACAGCCGGAATTGTAATTCTTTCAGATGGGATTTATAACCGGGGAATGAATCCGCTGTATAAATCCCTGAATAAAAAAAATCCTGTATATTTTCTGGGATCAGGTGACACAACCATGCATCCTGATATCTGGATTTCACAGGTAAATGCAAATTCCACCGTATTTCTGGGAAATGAATTTACCATTAACGCCAATCTTCGTTCCAGCGGGCTTAAAGGGAAAAATGCAGCAGTAAATTTATTGGAAAATGGGAAGGTAATTCAATCGAAAAACATAACCATTGGTGACGATATTTATTTTGCCAATCTGGAATTTAATTTACGACCAAATACACCAGGAACTCAGCGATATACCATACAAATTAATGCTGTTGCCGGAGAGCATAATTTGTTTAATAACAGCAAAAATATTTTTGTAAAAATTACCGATACAAGAAGAAAAATCTGTATTTGTTATCATGCGCCGCATCCGGATATTGGCGCCCTGTATCGTTCTTTGGAGGAATTCGGGCAATATGAAATTGTAAGAATCCCCGCTGCAAACCTTCCAAATCATTTGGATGCAGATGTATATGTTTTGCATGGTTTTTCTGCGAATGCACAAGAACAGAAATGGATAGATCAGTTAATTTCGTCCAAAAAACCCATTTGGAATATTTTAACTGCACAAAGTGAGTCTGCATTCTGCAATTACACAGAAGCAGGTATAGACCTGCGTTTCCAATCCGGAAATCTGACTGACGCACAAGCTGTTGCGGATAAAAACTTTTCAGACTTTTTACTGGATGATGAATTTGTTCAATCCCTTAAAAATTGGCCACCACTTAAGGTACCTTTTGGGAAGTATGATTTACCCAGGCTGTTTAAAACGGTTTTTATTCAAAAAATTGGAGCGGTAGAGTCATCATTTCCATTAATGGGTTATACTTCCGTAAATGGAATCCGGCAGTCCTGGTTGTTTGGAGAAGGGCTGTGGCGATGGAGAATGAGTGATATGCAAATACATGGACAGGCAGACATTTTTGATGCATGGGTTGCAAAAAATATTCAATATTTAAGTACAGATGCTATCAGGGAAAAGTTTCGTGTTTTCGCAGAAGCCACCCAATTTTCACAAGAGGAAAATGCAATCATTTTTGGAGAATATTTAGAAGAGGGAATGACATTTTCCAACCAACCGGATGCAGAAATAAAAATTACGGGCCCTAATGGGTATAACCGGAATTCGCCATTCGCAAGATCAGGCAACCGATACAGGCTGGAATTGGGTAAACTACCGGAAGGGGATTATCAGTTTTCCGCAAAACTCGCATTAAAGAATCCGATTCAATATCAGGGAAAATTTGTGGTTTTACCAACCCATTTGGAATTGGAAAATACCAGGGCGGATTTTGATTTAATGCGGAAAATAGCAGCCAGAAATAAAGGGAAATTCTTTCCGGCTTCCCAATATGAAAAATTAATTGCTGAACTAAAATCTACCAACCATAAATCCATGATTAGCGAAGAGGTGAAAGCCATGGAATTTATTCGTTTGAAATGGGTTTTTGCACTCATACTCATCCTTTTTTCAGCAGAATGGTTTTTGCGCAAACGCGCGGGTAGTTATTGATTTAAATTCACGAAATTTGCACCACATTTTATGGCTAGAATAGTTGTTGGGATGAGTGGGGGAGTGGATAGTTCAGTAGTGGCATTGCTATTGAAACAACAAGGTCATGAAGTTATCGGACTTTTCATGCGCAACTGGAACGAGGCATCTGTTACTCTGGAAGATGAATGTCCATGGATCGACGACAGCCGCGATGCCATGATGGTAGCGGAGCAATTGGGTATCCCTTTTCAGGTACTTGATTTGTCTGAAGAATATAAAGAACGTATTGTGGACTATATGTTCCGAGAATACGAAAAGGGCAAAACACCCAATCCGGATGTGTTGTGCAACAGAGAAATAAAATTCGACAGTTTTCTAAAAGCGGCTTTAAAACTGGGTGCGGATTATGTTGCAACCGGGCATTATGTGCAAAAAGCGGAAACAGAAACTCCCAAAGGAAAAATGTATCGACTATTGGCGGGAGCGGATCCCAATAAGGATCAAAGTTATTTTTTATGTCAGCTAAATCAGTTTCAATTGTCTAAGGCCCTTTTCCCTATCGGTCATTTACTAAAACCGGAAGTCAGAAAAATTGCTGAGGAAAATAATCTGGTTACAGCAGCTAAAAGGGATAGTCAGGGATTGTGTTTTATAGGTCACATCAGTTTGCCGGAATTTTTACAGCAACAACTAAAGCCGAAAAAGGGGGATGTCATTGAAATACCTATGGATCATCCCAAAATTGTGGAATATAGGACCGGAGTAAATTACCCAACCATGGATCTTGCAGCAGTTTCAACTCCTCCGAGATTTAGCGCGGAAGATGGTGTTAAAGTTGGTGAGCATAATGGGGCCCATTATTTTACTATCGGACAGAGAAAAGGACTTCAGATTGGTGGTACCGAGGAACCGTTGTTTGTTATTCAGACCGATGTAACAAAAAACATAATTTACGTTGGTCGTGGTAGTGAGCATCCGGGATTATTCCAAAAAGCTGCGGCTTTTGAGGAAGGAAAGTTGCACTGGATAAGGCCTGATATGGAACTTGAAGTTGGGGAATCTCGCGATTTTTTAATCCGCATCCGTTATCGGCAACAGTTATTTTCTGGCAAAATTTATAGAACAAGCTCGGAATATTTTGCAGTTTTTAACGAATTGCAGAAATCCGTAACCCCGGGTCAATTTCTGGCTCTATATGTTGAAAATGAATTGGTTGCCAGTGGTGTAATAGCCTAATTGTTGTGTCGCCGCTCTGTCATGGGATTGTCATATCCCGAGCATGTGGAAATACTCTTTAGTTATAATAACAAAACTGAACTTTTGTTCGGTCGCTTTGGTTAATTTCGCATTATATGAAGTTCATAGTCAGGCTGTTTGCTCTGTTCGTCTTTTGCCTTACAGGGGCGCGACTGTCTGCACAAATCTCATCTACAGGTAAAACATTCTTTCTAAGTTTTATGGAGATGGAGGCGCGCACCGGAGGTTACCCGGATTCTTTGCTGATTTACATTACATCGGAGGTAAATACCACTATTGTAATTGATAATCCGAGAATCGGTGGTACAAGTCAAACCATTAATATTACGGCCGGAAAGGTAAATCGCTATTCTGCGGATCCTGGTTTTTATTATCCGCAGGGATATGAGAAAACATCCGGAAATATTGAAAGCAAAAGAAGTCTGCGCATAGTTGCTAAAGATCCGATTAACGTTTACACGTTGAATCTGGAATTGAACCGGTCTGATGGAACATTTGTTCTACCTTATGAATCTATACCGCTTGCACCGGAATTCAGGATTGCGGCTTTTACTCCCACCCAAACAGCAGGTGGTGGAAAATACCAACCCAGTGAATTTGTGGTGGTGGGTATGGACAATAATGTGGAAGTGGAAATTACACCAACCACCAAGTTGGCTTCCGGAACTGCGGCCGGATCTACGTTTAGCGTAACTTTAACCAAAGGTCAGGTATATCAGGTACAAAGTGATCCCAGTGATGGAAATACAGGTGGAAATTCAACAACAGGAGACCTTACAGGTACCAGAGTTCGGGTAATTAATGGTTGCGGAAAGATCAACGTGTTTTCCGGAATGAAATCTGTGAGAATTCCAGGTGCAACCTGTGGTGTTGCAGTGGATCATTTATATACGCAGGTATTTCCCACAAAAATTCTTGGAACCAAACACGTGTTGATGCCCTTTATGTCGCAAACCAAGGGCTATATCTACCGGGTAATTGCTACCAAACCGAATACAAAAGTTTATATCAATGGTACACTTACTTCAACACTAGCAACTGCCGGCAAATATTATCAAGGGGATATTACCACTTCGGTGGCTACCTGTATTACTTCAGATAGCCAAATTTATGTGGTACAATACATGAAAAATGGCGGTACATGTGCAGGTACTTCCGGAAATAACGGAGACCCGGCAATTCTGATTATGCCGGATCAAAACCAAAAAATGCTTAAAGCGTTGGTTGGAACAGCTACTACCAATAATATGAATTTGCATTATGTAAACATTATGGTAAACAGCAATTCTACCAATGCTGTTAAATTGAATGGTTCATATGTTTCGAGTTCTTCTTTTACCAATGTAGCATGCGCCGGGCAGGCTTATGTCCAAATCAAAGTAAATAATCCATCTACCAATTTAATTGAGTGTGATTCGGGATTGATAGTGGTTGCTTATGGCATGGGACAATATGAAAGTTATAGTTATTGTTCCGGTGCATTATTTGAAAATCTGGATTACGATTTTACCATTCAGAGAAAAGGAAAATGTCCGGGTGAAAATGTAAAACTTACGGCAATTACTACCAACCCGAAAGTAAAAGGATATATCTGGAATTTTGGTGATGGTTTTACTGATACAGGTAAGATTGTGAACCACAGATTTCAGCGGGCAGGTTCATTTTATGTTGTATTGAAAGTACTGGCCCCGGGCCCGTGTGGGTCTACAGATACCATCAGCAGAAGTAAAATTATTAATATACTTCCCGGTCCGATTTTCAATATTCCCGATACCGTATTTCAGTGTAGAGATACATTGAATTATGTGTTTACAGGACCAGTGAACAAAAGCTTTTTCTATACCTGGAGAGATTCATCCAAATCCAATGTTTTTGTAGCAAAAACTCCTGGAAAAGTTTGGTTCAAAATCAATGATACGGCTTCCAAGTGTACTTTATACGATAGCAGTTGGGTAAAACAATTCAGCCCGGTAAAGGTGAAGTTTTCAGCCGATACCGCAAACATGTGTTTGCCAACAAACTTCTTTAGTCTGGCAGATAATTCCGGGTACACGAATGACTCATTTAAAAGTGCAAAATGGCGGATTACCAGGCCTTATATAGCTAATGTTTCCAAGCGGGATACTTTCAGTATTCTGAACAGATTCAGAATTAATTTTGATACTACAGGAGTTTTTCCCGTAAAATATTGGGTTTTTTCTAAAAATGGATGTGTGGATTCTTTAACCTCCAGCGTATCAGTTTACCATATGCCAACTGCGGTATATAATGCTTCTGATTCGGAATTTTGTGTGAAAGAGTCTGCGAGATTTGTAGACTCCAGTTTTGGTGAAGGAGGTATTGCAAAATCATTCTGGTATTTTGGAGATGGGGCTTCCACCACTGGCACTCCGGCATTCCATTCATTTTTAACTTTTGATACATTCTCAGTAAGATTAATAACAGAAACCACCTACGGTTGCCGGGATACTGCGGATTCCAGTGTGATTGTGCATCCTCTGCCAAAAATGGTAATGGCAGTTACGGTAAATAATGTATGTAAAAAAGCAAACAGTTTTAATTTTAACGACAATAGCACACTTCCATACGGAACCATGATAAATAAATGGAAGTATGAAAAAGTGGTGGTCAATAACCAGTTGATTTTGAATAATATTAAATTTAGCGATACAGGAAACTTCAAGGTTACACTATACAATACAACCGAGAAAGGGTGTATGGATTCTACCAATAAAACGGTATATGTTGCACCCGAACCCAAGGCAATAATTTCATTGCTCGACTCATCCAAATGCTTGGATGTAAATTATTTTACATTCGATGATGTGAGTACATTATCCAAAGGAACAATTGCTTCCAGGATGTGGTATTTTGGCGATGGTAATACAGCTACAACCAAAACAGTTACCAAGAAAAATTACAACGCGTACGGCATTTATACTGTGAAATTGGTAGTAAATACCACAACCTATAATTGCAAAGACAGTATCACAAGAAAAGTACAGGTATTTGCATCTCCATTGGCTCCATTTGATGTAAATGATTCTACCCAATGTTTGCCAAATAATAAATTTGATTTTACGCCTAAAACAGTATTTAGTGTATCCGGGGTAACTGCAACCCATAACTGGGATTTCGGCGATGGTAATTATGATATTGTGTCAGCTCCAAGCCATGGATTTAACACTGTTGGAAATTATTCCGTACGGTATATTATCAAAACCGATCAGGGTTGTGCAGATACAGCTAATAGAATTATGCAGGTATTTGCAAATCCGGTGGCAAATTTCACTATGAGTAAAGACAGCTCCTGTCTTGGATCCTATAAGTATGATTTCATTAATACCACCACATTTGGATCCGGTTTTAACAACAAATGGACATTAGGAGATGGCAATACAGCTACAACAAAAGATGTGTTGCAAAAGAGCTATAATTTTGCCAATACCTATAATATTAAGTTGGTTGTTGGTTCCGCTCAGGGTTGCAATGACAGTATTGTAAAAAGTGTGCATGTATTGCCTGTTCCACAGGCTTCATTCCTGATTAATAAAAAAACCCAGTGTTTGGTTGGAAACGATTTTCAGTTTACCAACAACACCAATACCAATGGTGCATCTCCAATGAATTACCAATGGACATTTACACCGGGTTCTACTTTCAATACCCAATTTATTGCAAATCAAAACATGCCGGATACCGGAAGTTATGATATTGAATTAATAGCTTTTTCCGGATTTGGTTGTTCAACATCCATCAAAGACAAGATTTACGTAGCTGAAAACCCGCAGGTACAAATTACAGGCGGCAATGCATGTGTAGGAGATCCTATTCAATTTAATGCAACTGCAACAGTTAATTCAGGTAGTATTACCAACTACAGTTGGGATTTTGGCGACGGTAAAACCGATGTGTCTGAAGATCCTTTGCACACCTATGCTACTGCCAACACCTATAATGTAAAACTAACGGTTACTTCAGATAAAGGTTGCACGGCAACTGCCGGTCCAATTGCAGCCAATGCATATGTTTTACCGGTTGCAGATTTCTCATGGCAACAAACGGAAACCCGCGGAATGGAAACCGATCATGTATTTGAATTTACAGGTAGTGGAGCCAACCAATATTTCTGGACATTCCACGATGGGCAAACCAACACTGTAGGTGGTCCATTTACGATGACTTTCCTTCAACAAGGTCAGAAAACCGAAGAACTTCTGGTAATAAGTGCCAATGGTTGTCGGGATTCCATTAAGAAAATCATTATGCTGAATCCGGCATTGCAAATGTGGATTGTATCTTCTTTCTCTCCGAATGACGATGGTCTTAATGAGAAATTTGGTCCATCCACCGCATTTGGATTAACCAATTATTCCATGATGATTTATGATCGCTGGGGAGCAAAAATGTTTGAAACCAAAGACCCTGCTGTATCCTGGACGGGCAACGATGACCAGAACGAACCTGCGCCTGAAGGCGTTTATGTATACCGTATTGTTTTCCGCTATGTAGATGGAAAAATTTATGTATTCAAAGGATCGCTAACTTTAATTCGATAAATCAGATTCAATCTTAGTACATAGAAAAAGCCCCGGAAACGGGGCTTTTCTTTTAACGGTTATGAATGAATTTAATTCAACAAATTGGTACAAAAAAATGCCGGATATTCCCGCATTTTATTCCATAAAAAAAGCCCCGTTTCCGGGGCCTTTTGTGGAATATGTTTATCCCAAATAGGATTTAAGTACTTTGCTCTTGCTGGATTTTCTCAATCTTCGTAGGGCCTTTTCTTTTATCTGCCTCACTCTTTCGCGTGTAAGTCCAACTTTCTCTGAAATATCTTCCAGGGTGTGGGCGGGGTTTCCATCCAGGCCAAAGTAATATTTCAAAACATCTCTTTCTTTATCGCTCAGGGTGCTGATTACTCTGTTAATCTCATTTTGCAATGATTCATTAATCAGCGGCATATCGGGATTTGGTTCGTCGTTTTGATCCAATACCCCCAGAAGTGTATTGTCTTCACCATCTGCCAAAGGCGCATCAATGCTCAAATGCCTTCCGCTACTGCGCAATGCATTTTCTACTTCGGTAATTGGAATTTGGAGTGCTTCAGCAATTTCCTCGGGAGTTGCTTCGCGTTCCAGTTCCTGCTCCAAACGGGCAGCCATTTGGGTAATTCTGCCCAAACTTCCTACCTTATTTAAAGGAAGTCGCACAATACGGCTTTGGTCTGCCAAAGCTTGCAAAATGCTCTGGCGAATCCACCATACTGCATAGGAAATGAATTTAAATCCGCGGGTTTCATCAAAGCGTTTTGCTGCTTTAATCAAACCCATATTGCCTTCGTTAATCAAATCACCAAGGGTTAAACCCTGGTTTTGGTACTGTTTGGAAACAGATACCACAAAGCGTAGGTTGGCGTTTACCAGCTTTTCTAATGCTGCCTGATCACCTTCGCGAATTCTGCGCGCGAGTTCAACTTCCTCCTGCGCATCAATCATTGAAACCTTGGAAATTTCATTCAGGTATTTATCGAGAGACTTATTCTCTCTGTTTGTAAACTGCTTACTTATTTTAAGCTGTCTCATGTATGTCTGTGAACTGGGATTTTAAAAAATGAAGGTGCAAAATTAGCGTTTTTCTCGCAGAAATGGGATTTTTCATGCTGAATTCGCAATTTTTCTCCGGTCCTCTATAGCATCAAAAACCGCGCCAATATTGTATTTTACAAAATCAGGCTGAGCTGAAATATGCCAAATGCAGCGACATAGGCAATTGCACCAAAAATAATAAATTGCAATACCGGCAATTTCCACGAACCGGTTTCTCTACGCATTACCGCAAGTGTACTCATGCATTGTAAGGCAAACGCATAAAACAGTATTAAACTATAAGCATACGGCGCTCCGTATAACAATTTACCGCTTTCCGGATCTCTGGCTTTGGCCATTTTTGCACGGATTCCCTCTACTTGTTGCGCATCTGAACTCTGAAACAAGGTACTCATGGTTCCTACAAAAACTTCACGGGCAGCAAATGAGGATATCAAAGCTATCCCCGTTTTCCAATCATAACCCAAAGGACTTATTGCAGGTTCTATCCATTTTCCCATTTTGCCGGCATAACTGGATTCCAGACGCACTGCCATTACTTTGGTTTCCATTTCGGCACTGCTCAGGTTTTTTTCACTTCTCACTTTCGCTTCGGCTTTTTCCATTTCATTCCCCGGCCCATAGCTGGCTAAAAACCACAATACCAGCGAAATTACCATAATTACTTTTCCTGCTTCTTTTACAAATGACATGCTTTTGTACCGTACGTTGGACCATGCGGTTTGCATGCGCGGAATCTGATATGGCGGCATTTCCATTATAAACTCGGAAGGTGCTGTTGATTTTTTAAATATTTTAATTAATCTGGCCAGGATTACAGCTACAATAATTCCGGAAAAATATGCCAAAGTCATTACCAGACTTTGAACACCTATTGGTCCAATTCTGGTTCCCGCAGGTACTGCTAAACTCACCAATAACACATAAACCGGCAATCTTGCACTACAACTCATCAATGGAATTACAAACATGGTAGCATACCGCTCTGATCTGTTTTTTATGGAACGGGTTGCCATAATACTGGGAATTGCGCATGCAAAACCACCGATTAACGGAATTACTGATCTTCCGTTGAGACCTATTTTGCGCATCAGTTTATCCGTAATAAAACTGGCGCGTACCATATATCCACTGTCTTCCAGCAGCGAAATAAAGAAAAATAAAATTGCAATTTGCGGCAGAAAAACCAGTACCCCGCTCAAGCCCGGAATTACGCCACCCGTAAGCAATCGGGTTAAAAAATGATCCGGTAGGGAATTGCGCAGAAAATTGGCTAGTTGCCCAAAACCATTTTCTATCCATGTCATTGGATAATCTGCCAATGTAAATACTCCCTGAAAGATAGTGAGCATGATGCTGGCGAAAATGAAAAATCCCAAAAATGGATGCGTGAAAATTTTATCCATCCGCTTTGTAAGCGAAATTCTTTCTGTTTCCTTTTTAACAACAGTCTCTTTAACTATTGCTTCGATTTTTTTATACCTGCCAAGGGTTTCAGCACTGATACCCGGAATTTTTTCACCCTTTCTAAATGCAAGTAATTTATTCCGGGCTTCAGAAGAATCCATTCTTTTAGAAGGTAATTCCAACAAATTATTTTCTAATTTATCAATTCCAAATCCTTTTCTGGGATTGATAACGCAAACTTTGCAATTCAACTGAGCTGCAAGTTTTTCTTCCTGAATTTCTATTCCGCGGCGGATAGCAGTGTCTGCCATGGTGAGCGCAACCACCATTGGGAATCCAAGTTCACTTACCTGATCAAATAACAACAGGTTGCGTCGCAGGTTGGATGCATCCAATAAAAAAATGATATATCCGGGTTCCGCATATTTGCCATTGCCCAATAAATGATCTACCACCACTGCTTCATCTTCTGAATGGGTATACAGAGAATAAATTCCGGGTAAATCTTTAATGGCGCGGGATTCAGAGCCGAATTTCCAAATACCCGATTTCTGTTCCACTGTTGTGCCCGGAAGATTGCTGGTACTCTGCCTCATGCCTGTGAGCCGGTTGAACAAAGTGGATTTACCACAATTGGGATTTCCTAACAGGGCGATATATGATTCCTTAGGCAACACTTATTCCATTTCCACAATAATATTCTCCGCCTCAGAAATACGAAGTCCCAGAACATAACCATCAATATTAAATGCAAGCGGATCCCCCCCCGGTGAGCGGAATTCCAACTTTAAGGGAGTTCCGGGAATACAACCCATTTCCATTAATTTCTTAGAACTATAACCTTCAATAATTTCAACGATCCTGGCAGTTTGTCCTATTTGAAGTTCCGATGCTTTCAAAATGCTGCTGCGAAATTACATCGCTTCCGCTTTGCAATCAAGGTGAATCGGCATTACGTTTAAATGCCATTGTAAATTTGCTGATACAATTGCAAAAGTTCTCTGGTATTCTCTGTATCGCCATCCTGATCCGAATCTGCCTGATCCAACTGTTGTTGTTTCCGCCCTATTTCTTTGTATAACCTGCTTTTTATAACCTGAACCTGCATTTGCCTTCCATTTTTCTTTAATTTTTCAAGCAACAATCCAAATTGTTCCTGCATGAGGCTATGCGAGCTTTCGTAAAAAAGGATGTTCAATGCTCTATCAAAATTTTCAGCATCCACACGCGGATTATTAGCCAGCAACATCAAAGCATCTCCGGTTTGGTATTCATTGTTCCAAACCAATTTATTCATCCATGCTATTGCAATGTCTGCATAAGCTTTTTCCGTTTGCACTTTTGCAACAGGAACCCAGGATAATTTATCTTTTAATCTGCCAATGATAAATGTGCTGGCTGTAAGAGCAGAATCGGAAATATAATGCATGAGTTTTTCATCAGAATATTCCGAATAATACAATAGATTTAATGCTGCAATTCTGGTGTCAGACATGTATCTTTTATTTTCCAGAATATACTCTACGTCAGGCAGGCTGCGACTTTCGGTAAATTGCAAATACCAGGGATGATTTACGCCAAATTGAAATGCTTTTTGCAATATTGGATCAAAACCGGAATGAATGGCTTTTTTGTAAATTGGCATAAGTGCAATTCTCAAATCTTCGTTAGGTTTTCCTTCATCCAATTCTTCCGCAATTTTGCAGGCCATTAAAAACATTCGGTATTTTACCCCGTCTGAAAGCGGTTGATCCCAGGCCTGATGGATAATTTGCAGTTGTTTTAAAGCTTCACCAAGGTTGGAATAAATAATTTTTTCTTCACACAAAAGCGAATTTTCAGTATCAAAAACAAACCATTCCGGTTTTTCATTTCCAAAATCAAAAACAAAATTTCGGGTTCCAATAAATAATTTTTTGTTAAAAATACCTCTGCTGTTTTTCCAACGAACTACTGCCGGAAATACATAACAATTGCGGTTATCCTGGGTTTGTTCAATCTGCAACTTGTAAATAGAATCTGTTTTCTCCGTTACGGTATTGTACAATCCGGTTTCTGAATATATCAATTGTATTTTAGGATGGTTATCGTCTAAATACCACTGGTTAAAAAACCAGTTTAAGTCTTTTCCTGTAACCTCTTCAAATGCCATTCTCAGGTTTGCAACTTCCGCAGATTGAAATCTGTATATATTGAGGTATAATTTTAAGCTTTCACGAAAAGCATCATCGCCAACTGTGTTGCGAAGCATATGCAGTATGCAGCCACCTTTTTGATAGCTGATATTGTCAAACAATTCTCCCTCATCTTCATATTCATAACGCACCAGTTTTTTGCCTTCTCCGCTGCCCGCAAAATCATATTGATTGCGCAAATCCACCAATAGAGATTCTGCATTGGATTTTCCGTAATAAAATTCTCTCCATAAATATTCTCCATAGGTTGCAAAGCTCTCATTTAAAGTAATATTGCTCCAGCTCTCCGTGGTTACCAGATCTCCGAACCACTGGTGAAATAATTCATGTGAAATATAATCCTCGTAGGAATTGTCCAAATGTTGCAGGGAATCGTGTTGCAACGCTTCCATATGAACAGTTGCGCTGGTATTTTCCATTGCGCCGCTCACAAAATCGCGCACTACAACCTGGCTGTATTTATCCCATACAAAATCTACACCCAGATAATTGCTGAAAAATTCCATCATTTTTGGTGTGTTTCCAAAAATCATAGGTGCATATTTTGCATATTTTTTTTCAACCAGATAATTCACTTCTTTTCCCCGCCATTGGTCTTTTGTTACGCTCCAATTGCCAATGGCAATCATAGTCAGATATGGAGCATGTGGCTGTGTTTGTTCCCATTGATCTACTCTTAACCCAGGTGAATCCGAAGGATAAGAGCGAATGAGCTTCCCATTGCTCAGACTCACCATGGTATCCGGAACATGGAGTTTAATATTCAGTGTGGTTTTTTGATTTGGTGCGTCTAATGTGGGAAACCATTTGCTGTTGCTTTCTGTTTCTCCTTGTGACCATATCTGGCGTGGTTTTGTAAATTGTTCCAGATCATGGTTGATGAAATACAATCCGCGATCTTCAGTAATAGCATCATTCCCTTTGGCTGCAATTCCATAACTGTTGGATGCGTAATAAATTACCAGATGTAAACTTTCGTTTCTTTTGTATTTTCTGTGCAGGTAAACAATGAGTTCTTTGGAATTTCGATGTTTCCAAATAAGGTGGTAAGCAGTTGGTGATTTGGATTTTATCTGGTTGGAATCCAATGCAGTAACATCGCCAATCATTAAGGCTTTGGCATCGAGCACGAGTGAGTCCTGATCCAGGTAATGGGGATGAAGAAAAAGTTCAGCTTTGCCCATTGCCATCCTTTTGGAAAAATTGAAATGCAATTCAAGCGCAGTATGCTCCAAATCCCATATTTTTTCTTTGGTACCGCGGTACGATGAAAATAGAATTTCATTTGAACCGTGCCATTCCTCTCCACCGGAATGCAATACCGATGGATCCTCAAAATTCCATTCAATAGGTTCAGGATTTTGTTGTTTGTGTTTGAACCATTTGCAGGAAACTGCGGAGATGCAGATTACTGAAATTACAAGAATGGATTTCAGAGACATATTGGATTACTTGCAAGAATAATGCTGGAAAATGAAATGGCTTTTTTTATTCGACCGGAAATGTGCTTTCATCCTTGAAAATTTCCCATGCTGCTTCTGCTTGATATTGTAACATCTTTAATCCATTTGTTATCAGCGCGCCTTGTGCTTTACATGTTTTTAAAAATACAGTTTCAGCAGGGGAGTAGATTAAGTCCATGCAACAATGATCAGGTCCTATAAATTCATATGGAATATCCGGAATTTCACTTTCATTTGGATGCATTCCCAACGGTGTGGTTTGGATAATCAATTTATGACTTTCCAAAAGGTTTTTATGGAGGTCAGAATATTTTAAATAACCTTCTTCATTTCTGCTGACTTTTTGAAAAACAATACCGATGTTTTTTAAGGATGTTGCAACAGCTTCTGATGCACCACCGGTGCCCAGTATAAGGGCATGCGATGGCAGAATAGGAAAGGTTTCCAACAAGGATTTTTGAAATCCGAAAATATCCGTATTAAATCCAATTAAACGTACAGAATTGGTTTCACGTAAAACTTTTACAGTGTTCACTGCACCGGTTTTTTGCGCATCCGGGTGCAGCTGATTCAGATAGGGAATAATTTGTTTTTTAAACGGAATGGTTACATTAAAACCGACGAGATTCGGATGTTTCATTATCCATTCCGGTAATTCGGAAATGTTATTTAATGGAAACAAACCATAAGTAAAATCATTTCGGTTTTCCTCCTGGAAAAATTCCCGAAAAATGCGCGGAGACTGGCTATGGGAGACAGGGTTGCCAATCAGCCCCAACAATTTCATTATTTCGCCATTTTGTGTTTTATCCATTGAAAAGCAATGGGCAATAAGGAGATGGCAATAATTCCGAAAACCACAAATTCGAAATTTTTCTGCACCCAGGGGTGGGATCCAAGGGTATAACCTGCAAGGCTTATCAGGCTTACCCAAAGTACCGCACCTGCGATACAAAATCCAATGAATTTTCGGTACGTCATGGTTCCAATGCCTGCTGCAAAAGGAGCAAAAGTTCTGATAATGGGAATGAAACGCGCAATAATGAGCGCTTTTCCACCATGTTTTTCATAAAATGCATGGGTTCTATCCAGGTATTCGCGTTTTAACAATTTCCATTTCAAATCGAAAATGCGTACCCCAATTTTACTACCAATCAAATAATTTGTGTTGTCTCCAAGCAATGCAGCAACAATAAGCAGCGGAATTAAAATAAAAATGCTGAAATCGTTTTCGGGATTTGCAGCCAGTGCGCCAGCTGCAAATAACAAAGAATCTCCGGGCAATAATGGCATTACTACCAGGCCGGTCTCTACAAAGATGATCAGGAAAAGAATTCCATAAAGCCAGTTGCCATATTCCTGCATCCAGTCTTTGAGATAGTCGTTTAGGTGGGTAATAAAATGCAGCCCGTCTGCGAAAATGTTGAGAATGGTCATTTTTGAGTTCGCAATATTAGCACAGTATTTGCGTTATCTCTATTGAATTATATTTGCACCATGCGCCGAATTGTGTTTGTTATCTTCGCCACACTTATTATGTTCAGTGTCGTTTCCTGCGGCACACAACGCTCCGCTGTTGGCCATGGAGGCCAGAAAAAAGGCTGCAACTGCGGCTTCTGAGATATCTCTACTTTATCTGGTTTTATTTACATTTGATGGATGTACCATTATTGAATGAATTACATAAAGTAGTTGATGTTTGGGCCATGAATTCTTGAACAATACGGCCTATTTCGCTATTTTTAATTAATTTTGCAGCCCGAAAAATAACATGAGTACCGATACAATGACTTATATCCCCTACAAGGTAAAAGACATATCCCTGGCCGAATGGGGCCGCAAAGAAATCAAACTTGCCGAAGCAGAAATGCCGGGCCTGATGGCCATCCGCAATGAGTACCGCAGCCAGCAGCCTCTAAAAGGTGCCAGGATTGCAGGTTGTCTTCACATGACCATTCAAACCGCAGTGTTGATCGAAACCCTGAAGGAACTTGGCGCCGATGTGACCTGGAGTTCCTGTAACATTTTCTCTACCCAGGATCATGCTGCAGCAGCAATTGCTGCTGCAGGAATTCCGGTTTATGCGTGGAAGGGAATGACCGAAGAAGAATACGAATGGTGCATTGAACAAACTCTGTTTTTTGGAAATGACCGCCAGCCATTGAATATGATTCTGGATGATGGGGGAGACCTCACCAATGTGGTTTTGGATAAATATCCCGAACTGGCAGCTTCTATCAAGGGTATCAGCGAAGAAACCACCACAGGTGTGCACAGATTATACGAAAGAGTAACGCATGGCACATTGCCGGTTCCTGCTATTAATGTGAACGACAGTGTTACCAAAAGCAAATTCGATAACAAATACGGTTGCAAAGAGAGTTTGGTGGATGCCATTCGCCGTGCAACGGATATTATGATGGCAGGTAAAGTAGCAGTAGTAGCTGGTTACGGGGATGTTGGAAAAGGAAGTGCAGAAAGTCTTCGCGGTGCCGGAGCACGCGTAATGGTTACCGAAATAGATCCGATATGTGCTTTACAAGCCGCTATGGATGGATTTGAGGTAAAGCGCCTGGAGAATGCCATTCCATTGGCGAATATTGTGGTTACTGCAACAGGAAACTGCAATATTGTTACCAAAGAACATTTCAAATTGATGAAAGACAAAACCGTAGTTTGCAACATCGGTCACTTTGACAATGAAATTGACGTGGCGTTTTTGAACAGTAATTATGGTTCTACCAAATACACTGTTAAACCACAAGTAGATGTTTACAATGTGGATGGAAAAGAAATTATTCTTTTGGCAGAAGGGCGTTTGGTTAATCTTGGTTGTGCGATGGGCCACCCGAGTTTTGTAATGAGCAACAGCTTTACCAACCAGACTTTGGCACAAATTGAATTGTGGAAGAACCACAGCAATTACGACAACAAAGTGTATGTGTTACCCAAACACCTGGATGAAAAAGTTGCAACTTTACATCTGGCACATGTGGGAGCTGAGCTTACTGTTTTAACCAAGGAACAAGCCGATTATATTGGCGTTCCGGTAACTGGTCCATTTAAGAAGGACCATTATAGGTATTAATTCTGTAGCAAACTTTTATTCATTTTTATTTGAATAAAATGAATAATAATCAAAATAATTATTCCAATAATTCCAAACAAAAATCCCTGCATCACGTAGGGATTTTTGTATTTTAATACAATCTCCTTCCCGGGTTTTTCCACACTCAACAAACCACTATAGAATTTGATTTTACCTTCTCCATGTAATTGCCAGTATTTGCTGTAACGCAGGTTAAATACCAGCAAATCCCCTGAAGTGCTGATGTTCATTTTGCCTGGAGTAAAGTGAATCTTTTCTGCGCCTGAAACGAATGAACGCATGGTGTCAAAAACCGGTGGGAGATTCAAGGGTTGGTAGGCATTCAATACCAATTCATTTTGCAACAAATGAATAAACCCCCTCTTTTTTTCTGCATCCGGAATCCGAACGGTTACCAGTTTTGGATCCGGATGTTGGGATACAACATTCTTCACTTCCATCATTGGCGAATCCTGCACAAAGCTGCAGTCGGCGCGGAAAGACAGGGATTGCGCAATTGCGGCAAATAAAAGAATCGCATAAGCAAAACCCTTTTCCTTCGTGTTTTTTAACACAAAAACCACTGCAACTGCAATTGCAAACAGAACAATAAAACCGAATCGGGAAGGGGCGCGCAAACTGCTGAAAACGGGAAGGTATTTGTTCATCCAATACCATGGATTTACCATTTCAGGAGTATTTCCCAAACAAATCCAAATTACAGGAATCGCCAGAACAAGCCATTTCCACCAGGATTTTATTTCGTTTTTATAATAAAAAATAATGCCCAATAAAATGATATTAAAACCAAGTGTATATTCCCACCAGCCATGCCAGGTACCCATCCTGCTCTCATAACCACCCAGGGATTGCAGCCATTGAAATAATGAAATTCCACTTTCGTCTTTCATCAACCTTGGCGTTTCTTCCCATAATTTTAAACCAGGTAATATTTTCCAAAATCCAAAACAAATGGAAATAATAAGAATGGCAGGAAAAAGCAAAATACCTTGTCGGTTTCCATAAATCCACCAGTCTGCAATCAGCCATAAAAGCATGAGTGCAACGGCAATCAGAAACACGATAGGGGCGCCACCGATAATCATTTGAAGCAATACGAGAACGGCACCAATGGTATATTTCAGGGTATATTTTTCTTTTAGTTTTACCAAGAAATAAAACAACCAGGGAACCAAATATAAATAAAGCACATTGGAATGTCCAGCCCGAAAAATATGGGCGCTGAAATAATTAGCAGCACATAAAATCAAAGAGAGAAACAGCGATATTTTTTCGTCTTTTTGGATGCTTTTAAAGAGTTTGAAACTCCCTATTGCGCCCAAAACCATGGCTAGAAGTATGCTCAATTTATATCCGTAAAAAGTACCGAAAACCAGAATGGGAATAAAGAAAATACTGAATTGACCCGCCTGCGGATCGGCAACAAAATCATAGCCAAAAGAGACAAATGGATTGTACAATGGCACACTTCCATATTCCACAACAGCCTTTCTGGCAGATTCAAACATGGTATAAGTCAGATCCCAGTCTTCACCTCCATAAAAACTCCAATTGCGAGGCAGCCACAGGTTGGTTACGAACAATGCCCAAAGAAAATAAAATACCCATTTCCCATATTTGGAGGTGCTAAATTTCCATATACGTTCAGAATATTTCATTTTTCTTTTTCAAATGTAACCAATCGGTATTGTGAATTTTGGGTGAATTTAAAGTATTGCGTATTTAATGTATCGGTTTTAATTGGATATGCAAATGAGGCACCATAGAACAATCCCCTGGAATTCAATACGGTGGTATCCGGTTTGCCGGTAAACGGTTTCAGCGTAACGGATTTTCCGGAATTGGATTCGCTTCTCATAGCGGATTCATATGGCAAGGCCCAGGTTACCCGCCATTCTTCCGGATTTAAAATAGAATCTGAAAAATACAATTTTTCATGCCCCCGGATGGCTGTGTGCTGAAGCAATGCATCCAGTCGCTGCAATCGCTCCGTATAAAATTTACCGGAATTCCACCTTTCGCGTATGCCGTTTCCAAAAAGACAAATCACCACAAATAAATACACCTTATACGCCCCCGGATTAGACAATGGAATGAACAATGCCGGTATCACAAAAATGAGAGCAATGGGTGCGAAATTTTTTTCCATCATTAAATTGCTATCGCCTATACTGAAGATGGCAATTACAGAAAATATGCAGGCCAGAATGGTGAAAAATAACAGTATATTTTGTTTCAGATTTAAGGTAGTACTTAGAAATAAAATTGAAATTACAAAAATAAAAAAAGGCAGAAGAATTCGACCTGGTATGGATTGTAAGAAATATTTCCAGGCGTAGGATTCAAAAATTGCAAATACGTTTTGCATATCCGTAGCTCTGGAAAGTACTTCATTTTCATACCCTGTATTTGGCAATAAAAAGCGTTTGCCAATTACCATTATACCCAATACCAGCAATACAACCCATCCGGTTTTGTTACCTGTAAAAATCAAATAAAATACCGCGCCAAAAAACAAAAAGGGCAGCACACCTGGATGTGTAAAAAATGCAAGTATCATAACCAGAATTGCCATATAAACAGCAATTCCTTTTGCACCTTCCGATTTCATCAGATATGCCAGGTATAAAACAGCAAAACACAGAGCCGGAGCCATTTCCGCAACGGAAAGATAAAACCATTCCGGACCGGTTAAGATGTAAATCAACAGGGGTAAAATATATATTTGATTGTCATTGCTGATTCGCCAACACCAATATGAAATGCCTGCTGCCAATGCAATTGGCGCTGCACTAATAATGGCTGTTATTACCACTACAGGTGCGTGCAGCCATGCGGCAAACCAGGCAGGTGCCAAAACCGGAACCATTCCCCATCTTCCATGTTCCACAGGAAATTGCAAATCGCAAATCCGAAACAATGCATAAGCGCTGTCCTGGTACAAACAACGTTCCTGTCCCATCCACAAGGAAAATCCTAACAGAACAATCCAAAGAATCCAAATAAGACTTGGATATCCGGTACTGCTTGTTTTATTGATTTTTCTGGCAGACAATCCGGAAATATTTTAAATGAATTTGGTGTAGAATGATAAAATTATTCGACTTCCACAGGAATCGCTTCTTCTTCCACAACATCTTTTTCTACCACCAGATTATCAATTATAAATTCTTGTCTTTCCGGTGTGTTTTTGCCCATGTAATAACTCAATATTTGTTCAATACTGGCTTCCTTGCGCAAGATTACGGGTTCCAGTCTGATGTCTGTTCCAATAAATTTACCAAACTCTTCCGGGCTAATTTCACCAAGTCCTTTGAACCTGGTAATCTCCGGTTTGGAGCCCAACTTGATTACTGCGCGTTGTTTTTCTTCCCCACTATAGCAATAAATGGTTTCTTTTTTATTGCGAACCCGGAATAATGGAGTTTGTAAAATATACAAATGTCCGTTTCTCACCAGGTCCGGGAAAAACTGCAGAAAAAATGTCATCATCAGCAGGCGTATGTGCATGCCATCCACATCGGCGTCTGTAGCCAAAACTATTTTATTGTATCGCAAATTGTCCAGGCTTTCCTCGATATCCAGAGCATGTTGCAGCAAATTGAATTCTTCGTTTTCATAAACAATTTTTTTGCGCAAACCATAACAATTTAATGGTTTTCCCCGAAGGCTGAATACCGCCTGCAGCTCCGGATTCCTACTTTTGGTTATACTGCCGCTTGCACTATCTCCTTCGGTAATAAACAATGTGGAATCAAATCGATTTTCCTGTTTTACATCCTGAAAATGTACACGGCAATCTCGCAATTTTTTGTTGTGTAAATTTGCTTTTTTCGCGCGTTCTCTGGCAAGTTTTTGTATTCCTGCCATGTCCTTTCTTTCGCGCTCATTTTGCAATATTTTCTTTAATAATGCCTCAGCAGTTTGTGAATTTTTATGTAAAAAATCATCCACTTCTTTTTTTACAAAATCCAGAACCGCACTTTTTATGCCGGGGCCATCCGGTCCCATATCTGCACTGCCAAGTTTGGTTTTGGTCTGGCTTTCAAATACAGGTTCCTGCACACGAACGCTGATTGCGGCACTAATACTTCCACGTATATCGGTGGCGTCAAATTCTTTTTTATAGAAATCGCGTATGGTTTTTACAATTGCTTCACGAAATGCCATTAAATGTGTTCCACCCTGGGTCGTAAATTGCCCGTTTACAAAGGAATAATATTCCTCTCCGTAACTCTGGGTATGGCTGAAAGCAATTTCAAGATCTCCTCCTTTTGCGTGAATGATTGGATACAACAATTCTTCTGTATTGACCTTGTTTTCCAGCAAATCCAGCAGCCCGCGCTTGGAAGCATAACTTTCCCCGTTATATCGGATGGTTAGGCCACTATTGAGGTAGGTATAATTTTGTACCTGCTCCCGCAAATACTCATCAATAAACCTGTAATTCTTGAAAACCGTATTGTCAGGTTCAAAACTGATCAGGGTACCATTGGTTTCTTTGCTTTCGGCTTCTTTGTGGTCTTTAATCAGTTCTCCGCGTTCAAAATCGGCGCGTTTGGTTTTACCATCCCTGAAACTTTGCACCACGAAGCTGGCGGATAAGGCATTTACAGCCTTGGTTCCAACCCCGTTTAAACCAACTGATTTTTGAAATGCCCTGCTGTCATATTTGCCACCTGTGTTGATTTTGGAAACACAATCAATCACTTTTCCCAAGGGAATTCCACGTCCGAAATCCCGGATTTTTACAAATTTATCGTCTACTGTAATTTCAATTTTTTTGCCATGGCCCATTACATGTTCATCGATGCTGTTGTCCATGATTTCCTTAACCAGTACATAAATTCCGTCATCTGCCGCTGTGCCGTCTCCGAGCTTTCCGATGTACATCCCCGGGCGCATGCGTATATGTTCTTTCCAATCCAGACTCCTTATCTCGTCTTCCGTATACCTTGCTGTCTCGCTCATGGATGCAATAATAATTCTATTTTTTGCCATTGGCAATTGCCAGTTTATGGGAATTTTACAATACTCTTATACCGGAACTATAGAAAAACCGAAGGGCTTCTTAATTTCGCGGCATGATCAGAACCCTGATATTGGCAATGTTGGTTTGTTTGGTTGGATGTACCAATCGTGAAAATAAATTGTTGGAAGAGTTGAAACCGGTGGATAAGTATATCGCCGAAAATAACATTCAACTCAAGAATATCCACGACTCTTTTTCCCTTCGCCTGCATGCATTTGCTACCACTTATCCCGCCAATCCCAAAAGCCAGGATTATTTATATACTGCAACGCTTTTGTCAGAAAAAAGCGGTAGAAAATTTGAAACCGCAAAATGGTGTGAAGAGTACCTCAACCTATTTCCCACCGGCCATTACCAAAAAGACGCGATGATGCGCGCCGCATTTAATTTTGAACAATGTGGCACTCTCGATAAGGCCATTCAATATTACGAAATGGTGGCTCAGAAATATCCCAAAACCTATGACGGTAGTAGTGCGGCACAAACCGCAAAATATTTAAAAATGGGATTAACTACTCCGGAAGCGCAATTTGAATACATTCAAAAGCACAAAGATTCCGGCACCCAATAAAATTATTTCTTATTCTTCTTTTTGAAGTCGCCCCGTTTCCAGGCTTCAATAAATTGTGCCCAAACCAAAGGACTCAGATAGTTCTGCGGAGGTGCCTGTTTGTAATAATAAAGCTGGTTTGCGCGGGTTTGAGCCAACAATTGCTGGCTTTCCTTGGCGTCCGCAGGTTTCAGTTTCATGTTCTCCTTCAACACCTCCGATTCCATGTTTTTATTCGCCCTGGTTTCCATGTCATCCGCAATGTCAGCATTTACAAAATCATGGTCGAACATGGTTTTTAGGGGCAAAGCACGAATGAAAATCACTGGCAGGTCTATAGTATCCTGGGCCATCAACTTAATGACATGATATTTGTTAGCGGTAAGCGTATCCGGTATTACATGCCATTCGGAAATTTTTTCCGCTTGTGTAAACCAAATGGTATCGCCTTTTTTAACCACCACATCAAAATGTCCTACTTCGTTTGTATATCCAATCAAACCGCGGCGGTTATTTTTAATGGCTACATAGGGAAGAGCGCGAAGGCTGTCATCAGCAGTAAGCACCAATCCGGTAAATAAAATGTACGGATTTTCGGCAAGTTTTTTTGCCTGAGCATGACTGAGTATTGGGCTTAGCGCCAGAACTCCCAACAATAACGATCTAAAGAATTTCAACTTCGGCATTATAGACGTTTACCCAATGTGGTATGTTACAAAGGTATTATTACTCCGGCAAGAATGGTGCCGATTACCAAAATGGGAGACGAGATTTTTCTGCTGAACAGAGCGCCCAGGGTTATGGCAAAAATTGCGTAATCCCAGGGATAATCAGCAGGGGAGGGGTGCGAATTCCAGAAATAGAAATTGAGTATCAGCGCCGCACTTAAGATAAAACCGACGGATGCAGCAAAAATTCCGTCCATGGAACGTTGAACAATGGGATATGTCTTAAGCCTGTTCCATACCGGATAAGCGAAGAATATCAAGAGTGTACCGGGAAGAAATATACCTATTAACCCAATAAGACAACCCAATAATTGTCCCGGGAAATTGTACCCGTAGTTTTTCATAGCAATACCATTGAGGTACACTGCAAAATTGAAATTGGGCCCCGGCATTGCCTGAACCAGACCGAATCCGATATTCAGTTCATCCAGTGACATTCTGTGACGCGGGGAATGTGGTTTTGGATTTGCATATTGGTCTACAGCCATAGCTGCCATAGAATTGCCCCCACCAAAGGCGAGACTGCCCATCCGGTAAGTATTTTCAAAAAGCAAAACAGGTTTGCCAATTCGCATCAGTTTTTCATTTTTATTCAAAATCAAACCCACAGTTCCAATTATCATAAAAATGCTCAGATACAGAGTAAGATTTGCCCAACGAATGGGGCCGAATGGCTTTTCATTGGGTACAAATTTTCTGTTTCCAAAATTGGCGCTTATAACAGCACCTCCAATTATTCCAATTGGAAATATCCATGGTGTATGAACTACGAATCCCAGTATCCCAACCATCAGAAAAATCAGATAATTCAGATACCCGCGTTGTATGAGACCAGACATGCTTATCACCGCATAACAGAGAAATGCAGAAACCATCGCCGGAAGGAACCGCAAATGACTGTTACCGAGGAATTTCGGTGAAATGGTAAGGATGGTGAGGATTAATGCTCCAGGTAATAACCAGGCAAGCAGAGAAAGAAATGCCAGTCTGGGTCCTCCCAATTTGAATCCAAGTGCTGTGATGGTCTGTGTGGTGCTTGGCCCAGGCAACATGCTGCAAAAGGTATTTATGTCCAGCAGGGTTTGTTTGTCGCAGAATTTTTTTTGCTCCACCAGTTTGCGTATGAAATAGGGAATATGCATCTGGGGCCCACCAAATGCAGTGCATCCGAGGAAAAACACGGTTTTTAAAAAAGACCATCTTTTCCATTTCCCTATTTTTGTATTTCCATGCTGCAAGCGAATCGGTTTACTCGGCAAATAACAGGAAAAATTGTATTTATTATTCTTCCATTTACACTCATTTTTATACTCAGCCAGTGCGGAAATCAAAGAGAAAAGGAGGAAGAACTGCGACAGTGGTGTGCACAAAAAACGGATACGCTTTGGAATATCCTTTCAGATACCCGAAAGAATTTTACCTATGAGATGGATGAAATCGCCGAAAGAAAAATGGTCATAGACAGCAACCTGATACTGATACATAAAGCATATCCGGCAGGGTTAAAAGGGGAGGCAGCTTCCTATATCCCGCAGTACAAATCTATTCTTGCAGTCTATAACCCTGTTGCTTCGGAATATAAAAGTATGATTTTGGAAACAGAGGATTTGTTTTTTCAGGTGAAAACTCTGGATGCAGATGTAGAAAGGGGGAGTTACGACAAGGATGTTTCTGCATTTAAGTCTACCTATGCAGAATTGGTTTCCAGGCTTTCTGCCAATTACAAAAGGTCCGTTGATGTGAGCGAAAAACTGAAAACCGTCGAACCTATGTATATCCGGTTATCACCAAAAATAGACGATATTATTTCGAATTTGCCTTAAAATAAGGCTTTTTAATTTCGGGAAATTCTTCCTGAATTTTTTGGAGTGTCAGGTTTTTCTTCTCGGCCCAGGCCATGAGTTCGGTATTGTCCGTGCTTATGGGTCTGTGTTGTTCCATCTTCAAAAATTTGGAATATTTTTCAATAAAATCCCGGCTTCGAATATCCATTCTGCTCTCTACAAATCGTTCAAAAATATAACGAACAGTCCATTCAGAAGGGTGTGCAAGATCTTCGCCATAGAAGCGGTGATCGCGCAATTCTTCTGTTACAATTTCATAAGCAGGAAAATAATCGGATTTAAAATTACCCGTTTGCAGGAATAGAAATAAACTACTCAAAAGACGCGCTTTCGAAATGGCATTTTCCTGCAAGCCATCACGTAAATGTTTTACGGGACTTATGGTGTAGGAGATTTTGGCATTGGGATTTAATTCGAAAATACTTTCTTCCAAAATTCGCAAATGGGTAATAATTTCATTTTCAGATAGTAAAATTTTGTCGAATTCGGTTCCGGGTATTTTATGACAATTGGCCACAAATTTGTTGGATTTTTTATGGTAGTATGCATATGCAGTTCCCAATGTAATAAAAATTACATTTGCCTGCTTTAAAAAAGCATTGGCATCCTGAATATTCTGGTTGATCTGTTGAAGCAAATTTCCGGGGGTGGAATTGCAATAACTGCCATGGTGGTCCAGGCTGTGGTATTTCTCTTGATGCAGAATTAATTCTGTTTCTGTAAATACAGTATTATTGGCAATTTTTTCCATGCAATTCGCCATTGAAACAGGATTATACATAATACCAAAAGGGTTGCAAAAAACATCAAATTGCAATTCGCCGAGTGCTTTAAAAATATTCTCCGAAAAACAGGAACCCAAAAAAAATATTTTGCTGTTTAATCCAATGAATGGGTTATCGGAAATTTGAAAATCTGTAGTGAGTTTGTCTCTGAGTGCGCTGCTGCTCATGGAGTGCAATTTACTGCCAACACCCGGGAATTTGACCACTTTTGTGGATTGTTTGTAGTCAATCCCTATCCAAACTTAACTTTGCACTGTGACTCCCGATTTAAGAAAAAAAGAAAATTTGCATATCGTTTTTTGGTTGATCAAGGATTTTGCCTGGATCATGGACTTTCACACTTTGGGTGTATCTATGGCAATCCCAACCATTTTGCTTTCTGTATGGCTCACCTATAAAAGCTTTTCAGTGAAATCGGATTTTTTTCACAATCTGGCTGTAACTTGTTGGATTGCGGGAAATAGTATTTGGATGTGGGGTGAATTTTTCTATAATGATGGCACCAGGGCATATGCTATTCCGGCATTTGTAGCAGGTTTATCGGTATTGGGAATATATTATATCAGTGATTTTTTTAAATCAAAACCAATAAAAAAGCCGCACCAATAATGGTGCGGCTCTCCCCTCGAACCAATTCCTGCCTTAACGTTTGTGGCAGGCTACAAAAGCTTTCCACTGTCTTTCAGTGAGTATGCTATGGATGTTCTCCAGAAAACCTCTATAGCATTTTTTGAAAGCCTCATCCAGTTTTTCTTTCAGTTGTAAGCTGCGCAATTCCTGGTGAAATGCTTTGCGCAATTCTTTCATGGCAGCTTCAAATTTATCCTTGCTGATTTCTCCATTGCGATATGCTTTTACCAATCTTTGGGCTTTTTCCTGATAGGCATCGTGCAATTTTTGATAAATGGCACGGGCTCTTTTCACAGCGCTTTCTTTACATTGCTCATAAGCGCGCATTGCTTTTTTCACTGCTTCCACTTGTCTGTCGCTCAAATCCAGTTTGCGCAAACATGCAACGAATGAATGATTACGGGCATAATTCCTTAAGTTGTCAGTGCTGCCAGCAGGTGCAGCAGCTGCTTCGTCCATGTCCGCTTCTTCGGCAAGAAAATCGGCAGAAATGCCTTCGTTTACCATGAATACGCCCATTTCCGGGTTTTCAGCTGTTGCTTCTGTGTTCAACATGTCGTTGCCTGCCTGATCCACTAATGCTGTCATTTCAGTATCGGTGCCGGTTGCTGCCACAACATTTTGTACGTTTTCTTTTCTACATGCGGTGATTGCGATGAGTGCCACTCCCAGCACTATTGTCGCTTTTTGAATTGCATTTTTCATAACCTGTTCTTTTTAAGTTGGTGTTGCTTTTTTGTCGACCATTTGATGGTGTGGTTGCATGCCGGTTTAAAAAAATAAAATATATTTTTTTTGATGCAACCATTTGAAATTTTAACAGACAAACTAGCTTCATATTTATTTTTTGTTATTTTGTAATGAATTGAAATACAGTAGTATATGGTATTTTTACAAATGAAAATGAGAATGTCTTTTTAGAATCAAAATCGCAATTATTTTTTTATTGAAGTATCGTTTTTTTAATATTTCGGAGTGAAAAATCGAATTTTTACTTATTTGTGGGAACAAATAATAGAATTTTAGAAATCCGTTTTCGGACTGTAGAATGACAAAAAAATCCGCAAATCATTGGTTTTTAGGTGATTTGTATATTAAAATTGTGATTAACAACTAATTAATGAAGCCATGGACAACAACAATTCAAATGCAGGTATGGTACCTGTCAAACTGGTTAAGCGCCGGTCTGTTATCATGTTTATTCTGGGTATTCTCGTAGGAATGGCCATCATGTGGTTCCTTTATACGAAATGTCTTTTACCAAAAAGCGGTTACATGAAATGCTGCACTACAACTACAGATACTATTGGTGGAAATGATTATATCACCAATCATGTTGCATATAGTGCAGATTCCAGCTATGTAAATTGTACCGGATGTGATTCCTTTTTGATGAGCAGTTCCGAAATGGGTTACTTGTTGAGCAATACCCAGTATTTAAGCAATTCAGACATGTTTTATTCCCTGCGCAACAGTTTTCCCAGATTTGACAGCAAAGGCGTAAGAATGCATCGCTGTGTTTTAGAAACCCTGTTAAAGACACTGAGTACAGAAAAACCCGATGAACAATATATTTATTTCCGATACGGAATTGAAAATGTTGCAGGAGTGAACAAGATATTCCTGATGGCCAGGGGAGGGAACAACTGGATGGCTGCAAGTCCACCGGCGGGAACAACCTTCGGGCCCGAAATGCTGCCTGTAACTTACCGAAGCGGAACACATGTAGACACCTATTGTCCTATGATGTGCAGATAATTATTCGGGTGGCATTACAAAATACATATCCAATTCACCTTTGTTTTTGGCATGTATTTTTCCGCGATGCACCACCTTGAATTTATCATTTAAAAGCGCCTTTGTTTTACTGCTGATATTGATGCGGCCCGGTTCGGAATTCTGTTCCATCCGGGCCGCAACGTTTACAGTATCTCCCCAAATGTCGTAAGCATATTTATTATAGCCTACCACCCCGGAAACCACATCCCCGCTATGCACTCCAACCCGAAATTGAAACACAACCCCATATTGTTCGTTCATCGCAATGATGGAATTGCGGACATATTCCAGTATCTTCAATGCGGCCTGCACCGCTAAAATCGCATGTTCCGGATTAGGAGAAGTAAGTCCTGAAGCGAACATATAGGAATCTCCTATGGTTTTAATTTTCTCTAATCCAAGATCCGCTACAATTTTATCAAATCCACTGAAATAATGGTCCAGCATGTTAACCAACCGTTCTGCACTTAATTTTTCTGAAATGGTGGTAAATGCTTCAACGTCACAAAAAATGATGGAAACAGACTCATGATGTTTCGGAACTGCGTGCCCATATAGTTTTAATTCCCGTGCTGTACTTTCCGGCAAAATATTCAACAATAATTTTTCTGACTTTTTTCGTTCTTTTCGAACAGAGAAGAAACCAATTGCGCCAATAGCCAGAACAATGCAGAGTATAATCAGAACAAGATTCGAGCGCCGTTTCTTTTTTTGATTTTCAAGCAATTTTTGGTTGATGGTATTTTCCGTTTTTTGAAATTCAAACTTTGCTTTGGTAACAGCAATTTGTGCAATAATGTCTAATCCCAATAATGTATCCCTGTAATCTGTGTATTCTTTTAAATACTTTAAGGCCTTTTCTGTATCTCCAATTTTTTTGTAAATGGCATACAAAGTTTTCGGAATTTCCAGAAGAATGGTTTGTTTATGGACTTTTTGGGCATATTCCTCTGCTTTGATTGCATGTTTTAACGCATCAGTAGTATTGTTTTGATGAAATAATAGACGCGCTCTTTCCAGTTCAATTAAAGCCAACGGTTCATATTCAAGATTAATTAAATAAAAGGATTCTGCTTTGTCCAGATATGGAAATGCCTTAGAACTCATGCCCATTCTGGCGTACGCTTTTCCCAGAGACAGAAAAATTTCATGCATTCTTAGAGAATCTTTTTCAACTCTGGCATATTGATAGGATTTTTCGAAACGTTTTATAGCCTCTGCGAACCTCGAAAGTTCCAGTAAACTTACCCCGGTTAAGTAAACGGGAGTGCTTCGCTTGATAGATTCCCTGGATTGTTCATAGGATTTTTCCGCTTGCTGAAAATAGTCTAATGACTCGAACCAGCGCCGTTGTGAATAATAAATAAGTCCGATGCCAAAGTAAGAACTTCCCTGATAGTATTTTTCATTTGCAAGTTCTGCATATTTTAAAACAATAAAATGATATTCCAATGCTTTCGCATTGTTATTTAAATACACATAATTTCCGGCTAATAAAGATGCTGTTTTTAATATTCCGGAAGTATAATCTGCTTTCTGTGCAAGGGTAAAAGCCTTGCTTAGGAAAACATTGGATGCCACTATGGAATCCGAATATGGTGAATAGTATTTATCATATATATCCAGGCATTTTCTTACTTTTACACTATCTTCCAAATTAGATTGCAGCACTTGCCAAGGTGATTCCCGGGCCGCCAGTTGGCAACTTATAATGAGAAAAAAAATAGAAATTATATGGCGTTTCATACCATAGCAGCGTTTTCAGGCAAGTAACCGCAAGCTAAAGATTTTGTGTGTATTACCCAAAAGCGGAAGGCAATTTGTTGAACTGTATTATTTTTGCCGTAACATGAAGGATGTTCCTGTTTACCAGCCAAAGCACAATGTTAGAATTGTTACCGCCGCATCATTATTTGATGGGCATGATGCCGCCATTAATGTAATGCGCAGAATCATTCAGAGTACTGGTTGTGAGGTAATACATCTGGGGCACGACCGCAGTGTGCAGGAAGTGGTACAAACCGCCGTTCAGGAAGACGCCAATGCCATTGCCATGACCAGTTATCAGGGAGGGCATATGGAATATTTTAAATACATGTACGACCTGTTGCAGGAAGCCGGAGCAGGGCACATCCGCATTTTTGCAGGAGGTGGAGGAGTAATTCTGCCTCATGAAATTGATGAATTGCAGGCTTATGGTATTACCAGAATCTATAGCCCTGATGATGGTCGTGAACTCGGCCTGCAGGGAATGATTAATGATTTGGTTGAAAAAAGCGATTTCCCTACCGGAGAAACCCTGAACCATGAGCCGGTTAAAATGATTGAAAAAGATTCCGTTGCTATTGCAAGGATTATTAGTGCAGCGGAGAATTTTCCGGAGAAGCATGTAACTGTGTTGCAAGAAATTCGGGAAAAAGCGAAAACTGCAAAAGTGCCCGTGCTGGGAATAACCGGCACCGGAGGAGCGGGGAAAAGCAGTTTGGTGGATGAATTGGTTCGCAGGTTCTTATTGGAATTTCCGGATAAAAAGCTCGGAATCATTTCCATTGACCCAAGCAAACGCAAAACAGGAGGAGCTTTGTTGGGGGATAGAATTCGAATGAACAGCATCAACAATTCCAGGGTATTTATGCGTTCACTGGCCACACGACAAGCGAATCTTGCAATGAGCCCGCATGTAGATGATGCGATTGCAATTTTAAAAGTATCCGGATTTGATTTGGTGATTGTGGAGACTTCAGGAATAGGACAAAGCGATACAGAGATTACAGCACATTGCGATGTTTCATTGTATGTGATGACTCCGGAATATGGTGCGGCTTCGCAATTGGAAAAAATAGATATGCTGGATTTTGCAGATTTGGTAGCGTTGAATAAATTCGATAAACGCGGCGCCTTGGATGCGCTTAGAGATGTTCAAAAACAATTTCAGAGGAACCACAAAATGTTCGATAAAAAACCGGAACAAATGCCAGTTTTTGGCACCATTGCAAGCCAGTTCAATGATCCCGGTATGAATCGTTTGTACACAGCAGTGATGAATACCATTGCAGAAAAAACCAACTCGGATTTGAAAAGTGATTTTCATGCAGGGGAAGAAATGAGTGAAAAAATTTATGTAATTCCACCAAATCGAACCAGATATTTGAGTGAAATTTCAGAAAATAACCGCCGTTATGATGAGTGGGCTGCCAAGCAGAGCGAGGTAGCGCGTAAGCTTTACCAATTGGATGGTGCAGTAAAACAAATGGAAAATTTGGGAGAATAATTGAATATAAAATGTCGGTAAAAGAAAAAATATCCAATGCGGAAGTAATTTCAGAATTGAAAAATCAATTCGAAAAAATGAAACGCCAATTGGATGCGGAATGTTTGGAACTAATAGAAAATTGGCATGCAAAAAAACAAAATTATGCAGGGGAATTTTTTACTTACCATGTTCGTGGAAAGGATATAAAAGTTGAGAACCATACAGAGAGTTTAAGTCATACCCAGATTACTAAAATCGGCTTACCACGCTATGAAAGCTGGGGAGATTTATTGCAATGGCAATTACAGGAAAATGTTCCCGGAGAATTTCCATATACTGCCGGTATTTATCCTTTCAAAAGAGAAGGGGAAGACCCAACAAGAATGTTTGCCGGCGAAGGTGGACCTGAGCGGACCAACAAGCGTTTTCACTATGTAAGTTTGGGCATGCCTGCTAAGCGGCTTTCCACGGCATTCGACAGCGTTACGCTTTATGGCCGAGATCCGCATATTCGTCCGGATATTTATGGGAAAATAGGTAATTCCGGAGTGAGCATTTGCTGTTTGGATGATGCCAAAAAATTATATAGCGGATTTAATTTGGCAGATTCAAAAACTTCCGTTTCCATGACCATCAACGGGCCGGCACCAATGCTGCTTTCATTTTTTATGAATGCCGCCATTGACCAGCAATGTGAATTGTATATACACAAACATGGATTAGACAAAGAAATCAATCAAAAAATTGATAAAATTTTTGCAGATAAAAACCTTCCAAGACCAACCTATAATGGCGAATTGCCTGAGGGAAATGACGGACTGGGTTTGATGTTGCTGGGAGTAACAGGAGATCAGGTTCTGCCTGCGGAAGTTTACCAGGAAATAAAAGATCATACATTAAGCCAGGTACGGGGTACTGTTCAGGCAGATATTTTGAAGGAAGACCAGGCACAAAATACCTGTATTTTTTCTACAGAATTTGCATTGCGTTTGATGGGCGATGTACAACAATATTTTATTCAGAAAAAAGTTCGAAATTTTTATAGCGTTTCAATTAGTGGATATCACATAGCGGAAGCCGGCGCAAACCCGATTTCACAACTCGCTTTTACACTTTCAAACGGATTTACATTTGTAGAATATTACCTGAGCAGGGGTATGCATATCAATGATTTTGCTCCAAATTTATCTTTCTTTTTTTCCAATGGTACAGATCCTGAATATGCGGTAATTGGACGGGTAGCAAGACGCATTTGGGCTAAAGCCATGAAGCACAAATACGGTGCAAATGCACGCTCTCAAATGTTGAAATATCACATACAAACCAGCGGTCGAAGTTTGCATGCACAGGAAATTGATTTTAATGATATTCGAACCACATTACAGGCATTATATGCAATTTATGACAACTGCAATAGCCTGCATACCAATGCGTATGATGAAGCAATCACAACCCCTACCGAAGAGAGTGTGCGCCGTGCAATGGCAATTCAATTAATTATCAATAGAGAATTGGGATTGGCCAAAAATGAAAATCCAATTCAGGGATCTTTTATTATTGAAGAATTAACGGATTTGGTCGAAGAGGCAGTATTGGTGGAATTCGACAGAATAACGGAACGCGGAGGAGTTTTAGGTGCCATGGAAACCATGTACCAACGCAGTAAAATACAGGAAGAGAGTTTGTATTATGAGACTTTAAAACACAGTGGAGAATTGCCAATTATTGGAGTAAATACATTTCTAAGCAGCAAAGGATCTCCCACAAGTATTCCCCAGGAAGTAATTCGCGCAACAGAGGAAGAGAAACAATTTCAAATAAATATGCTCGCGAATTTGCACCAAAAAAATTCAGTAGAATGTGCAGAATCGTTAAAAAATCTACAAGCCGCTGCAATCCATAACGAGAATATGTTTGAAAAAATGATGGAGGCCGGGAAATATTGTTCGCTTGGACAAATAACCGAGGCTTTGTTTCAGGTAGGTGGGCAGTATAGAAGGAATATGTGAGGGGAGGATTAGCGGGATAGCAAGAAATAGCAAGAAATAGCAAGAAATAGCAAGAAATAGCAAGAATGGCAAGGGATAGCAAGGGATAGCAAGAAATAGCAGGGGAAAGCTAGGGAAGGCTGGGGATAATTGAATAGCAGTGGGGATAACTGAATAGCGAAGAGCTTCAGAAAAGTTGGGATTTGCAAGTGGAATTTTTCCTGCGAAAAATATCATTTTCGTTCATAATTAAGTAGATAATTATTAATAAGGAAATTTATTTTATCCTAAAAGGATAAACTTAAAAGGATAAAAAAATTATAGTTTATTATTCAAGGATTTTTTGAGATTTGTGAGCATTCGCTGTATTTGATTTACCTCGGATATTATTTGCTTTATTTTTTCGGAATTTCCATAATTTAATCTTTGACAAATCAATGCAAGTGTTTCGACTTCGGAGGCAGATCCTGATGAATAGAATAAAAAAAGTTTAAATTGTCCAATGGTTTTTCGCGAATGGCCTTCAGCAATATTTGCGACAATGCTCACCGCCGCTCTGGTTTTTTGAGATATAATTCCATATTTTTCTTCCTTTGGTAAATCTGCACAAAACTCATAAATCAATACAACAAGGTCCATGGATTTTTGCCACACCTTCAAATCTTTGAAATTCTCAATTCTTTTTTCCATAATGAAATGCAATACTATATTATAAATATTTCGCAGTCGTTTTTAAACATTTATATCCGTTTAAATCGGATAATGTATTACATTTTGAAATAGAATTTCTACTTCCAGCAATAGAATTCAACCTAAATTTAATCTGATTTATTTTATTAAAAGGCCCCAATGCATTTTACAAACCTTTACACCATCAATCCGAAATGCACATATTATTCCTTGCTATTCTTGCTTGTCGCCTCCCTTACCATCCAAGCTATTCTTGCTATCCTCGCTAACCAGCTATCCTTGCCATCCGTGCTAACCAGCTATCCTTGCTATTCTCGCTCACCCAAAAACAATCCTTGTCTCACATTCTCATTTTGACAATCCAACCCACATCCAGCCATATTTAAACCCGCATAAACCCTCACACCTGTATTGGATTTTAATAGAATTGACTAACTTTGGCAAGCTCCTTGTAAAAACCTTACAAATACCATGAAAAAACATATCGGAATATCCTTAGTCGTATGTGTTGTATTTGCATTTCAATTTTCTTCCTGCAACAGCGGAGAAGCTGAAATTGATCTTGCAGACAGCACTGGAATGCCCGGTGATAATTTCAGTCTTGCCGGTGCATTAAATTTGCTCAAAGAATCAAATAATCTGGAAGAATTCGAGAAAGGGCTGAATACAAAAAAAGGGGAAGTAAACAATTTAGACCTCAACGGTGACGGGAAAATTGATTATATCCGTGTTATTGACAATTTAAAAGAAAATTCACATGCTATTGTTTTGCAAATTCCTGTAAATAAGGATGAAGCCCAGGATGTTGCAATTATTTCCATCAAAAAAACAGGAGATAAAAAAGCATTCATTCAAATCAAGGGAAATGAAATGTTGTATGGAGACAGTGCAGTACTGGCTCCTGAAAGCGGAGATGGCAAAATAGCTAACGCGTCCATGACACCGGAAATTTTTAAATTTACAGCAGTGGATTTGTATGTGAACGTTTGGGGATGGCCTGTGGTGCCGGTGTTATACAGTCCTGCATATGTTGTATATGAATCACCCGTGGTACTTTGGAACGTTTATCCAACCTGGTATGAGCCGTGGCCTCCATATCCATATGGCTGGTACAGAAGAGAAGTGGCACACCGACATAAGAAATATTATACTCCGGTTTATTTTCTTGCCCCAACACCTGCTTTAGTAATGTATGGACCTACCATGCGCAACTCCGTATTTGTGGTCAACAGGTATCAGAGTATTTATGTGAAAAACGGTTGGCCTAAAGCCCGTGGTCGTGCTTATTACGGGCCTTCGGGTCCGGTATATATGCATGGTCCCGCACATATGGATCATGGAAATGGTGCACCTATGAAAATGAAAGGTGGAGGCCCCGGTAAAGGGGCTCACGGAATGAAAGGAAGTCCGTCCGGAAGTGGTGGAATGAAAGTGGGCGCTCCAAATAGTGGAGGAAATAAAGGTGGCGGTCACAAAATGAATGCACCCGGTCCAAAAGGCGGTGGAGGTGCTCCGAAATCTAGCGGTGGTGGTGGCAAAGGTGGAGGAGGCAATTCCAAAGGCGGAAGTGGTGGTGGCCATGGTGGTGGAGGAAAAAAATAATTTCTTTTTATTCCATTTTAACCATAACATTTATTCCGTTAGAACTTCATTAAATAGGTTTCCATTATTGTCCGATATCCGTTTATACACGATTAAAAACGGGTATATCCATTTATTTCCGTAATTATCCATTTATAATCTTGTAACGGAATTTTAAGTGCTAAATTTGTTTATCAGAACGGATAAAATATTTGACATTTAGAAAGAGGCGTTATGGAAAACTACGAATTTGAATTAGCAGAACAATTTGTCAATCTTACGAATACACCCATATTTTTAACAGGTAAAGCAGGTACCGGAAAAACTACATTTTTAAGAGAGGTAATAAAGCGAAGTGAGAAAAAATCGGTAATTGTTGCACCTACCGGCGTTGCAGCAATTAATGCTGGGGGCGTTACCATTCATTCTATGTTTGGTTTGCCTACCAAAAGCTATGTGCCTTCCAATGACAATGTGGATCCCAATGTGGCAAATAACCAACAAATGTTGAGTAACCATTTCCATTATACCAAAGAAAAACTGGAAGTATTGCTGGAGATGGAATTGCTGGTAATTGATGAAGTGAGTATGGTGCGTGCGGATATTATGGATGCAGTGGATTTTGCACTTCGGTATGTACGCCGCATTGACAAGCCATTTGGCGGTGTACAGGTATTGTGTATCGGTGATATGTACCAGTTGCCTCCGGTAATTAAGGATGAGGAATGGCCGCTGCTTTCCCGCTATTACGACAGTCCGTATTTTTTTGATTCCAAATCCTTTAAAAAACTGGATCCCATTTATATCGAATTGCGAAAAATTTATCGCCAAAGCGATAATTATTTTATTCGAATTCTGAATAATATTCGCAATCAGGACTTTCAGGAAGAGGATTTTGAAGCATTAAAAATTCATTACAATCCTGAATTTGAAACCAGCGAACCCGGTTATATAACGCTTACCACACACAATAAAAAAGCAGACGCTATCAATGAAAAGGAATTGCAAAAACTGGATGGAGAAGCCTTGTTTTTTGATGCGGAAGTAAATGGAGATTTTGGAGACAATATGTTTCCAACGGAGCGGCTGCTTCGTCTTAAAATCGGTGCCCAGGTAATGTTTGTAAAAAATGATACCAGTGGTGAAAGAAAATATTTCAACGGAAAAATTGGAATTATTGAGGAATATGATAAAGAAAGTGGTTTGAGAATATTATTTCCCGACGAAGGGAATAAAATATTTGTAAAGCAGGAAACCTGGGAAAATATTCGATATTCTTTAAATTCGGAAGACGACAAACTGGAGCAAAATAAAATCGGCAGTTTTAAACAATTTCCATTGCGTTTGGCATGGGCGATAACCATCCACAAAAGCCAGGGACTTACATTTGAAAAGGCAGTAATAGATGCCGGCGAAAGCTTTGCACCCGGTCAGGTTTACGTAGCTCTTAGCCGCTGTACTTCCATGGACAACATGGTTTTGAAGTCTTTAATTACAGGTAGGAATATTTTCTCAGATCCGAGAATCGTGGATTTTTCAGGACGCATTATGAAAGATGTGGTTTTGGAAAACCGTTTGGTTACAGGTAAACGGAAGTATGAACTGGATTCTATCATGGAAAAATTCGACTTTCAAAAATTAGAAAAATTCATTTTTAATTGGGATAAAAATGTTTCTAAATTGAAATCTGTGGATCGAAAAATTACTGCTGCACTCACGGCAGAGAGTATTCATGCAATAAAAGCATTGCAACCCGTTGCACAAAAATTTGTAAGACAACTAAATCTGATTTTAGATAAGGACATGCCTGAAATGGAGCGTGCCGAATGGCTGCAGGAGAGATTGGAAAAGGCAATTGGTTATTTTGGAAAAGAGATGTTTGAGAAGATAGTACAACCCTGGGAAAAACATTATGAAGTATACCGCGTGATGGCCAAATTGAGGAAATACCAGCGGGAAACACTGGCTATGGTATATTTCCTGCAGGCGAAACTAGAGCAGTTGTACGAATTAACTCTGGATGGGAAAATGATTTATCCGGAAGAACTTCGAATGAAACAGGAAAAACCGAAAAAGGAAGAATCCAAAAAGGAAAAATCCAAAGGGGAAACATATGATATTACACTGGAATTATTCCGAAGCGGAAAAACATTGCCTGAAATTGCAGATTCCAGAGGAATGGCTTTGAGCACCATTGAAGGACATATTTCCAAGTGGGTTTCTGCAGGAAAAATAGCTTTAAATGAACTCATGGATGAAAATAAAATAAATGCAGTAATGGATGCTTTAGAGGAGTTGGGAACTTCTTCTCTGGGTCCGATAAAGGGGAAGCTGGGGGATGATTTCTCCTTTTCCGAAATCCGGTGGGTGATTCAATCTCCATTAAAGCAGAAAGCAGTTTCACAATGACACGCCTGTTTCGTATAGCACCTACGCCAAGTGGTTATTTGCATAAAGGAAATATTTTCAATTTTCTGTTAACTGCAAAACTCGCCAAAGACAACGATGCAAAACTCATGTTGCGGATAGATGATCTGGATGCAGAAAGGGTGAAACAAGAATATGTGGATGATATTTTCCGTGTCCTAAACCAGTTGGAATTGCAATGGGATTTGGGTCCAAAAACAGCAGGAGATTTTATCCGGGATTGGTCACAAATTTCACGTTGGGATTTGTATTTGGGATATTTAAACCAATTAAAAGAAACCAGGCAGGTTTTTGCCTGCGAATGCAGTAGAAAGGAGTTGCCCAAAAATGGCATTTATCCCGGAACCTGCACCAATAAAAACTTATCGCTGGAAAACAAAAACTTGGCCTGGAGGGTGAAAGAGAGAGCCGAAATTATACAACTGGAAGATCAAAAATTGGGAACAATAGAAATGAATCCGGGAAAGGAGTTGGGAAGTTTTATTGTTCGCCGGCGCGACGGGATTCCATCTTACCAGCTTTCATCACTGGCAGATGATGTACATTTCGGAATTACGGATATCGTTCGCGGAAAAGACCTTTTCGATTCGACATTTATGCAATTGCAATTGGCAGAAATGCTGGATTTGCCCGCCTTTCAATCCATTCAATTCTACCACCACAACCTCATTACGGATGGCAAAGAAAAGCTTTCCAAAAGTGCCGGTTTACAAGCAGAGCCGCTGGAGTTTGACGCAAAAGAAATCAAAGAAGAATTTGAGGCGTGGTTGAAATAAATATTCCTATTCATCCGAATGGAATTGAACCTTTACATTTACTAGGGTGTAAGAACAAATTCTCCTTTTTGTAATTTGTATTTCTGTTTTCCAATTTTAATTGTCTCTCCCTCCATCATATTTGCAAGTGTATTAAGGTCTTGTTCCATGGTGTGAACAGACCCGCCCGTGGATCTGGCGAGTTTCAAATATTCCGAATTTACGCCCCAGGATGCGCCGCAAAGAATAACACGAACCGGAACCTGTATTTTCTCTATCAATTTGAAATCCCGCATGTTTGCAAAATTATCTGCAATCAAAATGACCTCTTTCACATTTTTAAATTCATCCTGAATATGTAAAATAGATTCCACGTCGTTTTCCGGGCCATCGCCACCATTGCCATTTCTCATGGCCTTGTTGCAGGAATTCATGATGTGATCAAAACTGAGTTTTGTACAATCATAAATACCACCAGTATGGCCTGCAAATTTTAAATGATCCGGAGTAGAATTACCATCATTGAAAAATGTAAAAGACCGAACTCTTGATAAATTGCTTTGAAGGGCAATCCATTGGTAGACCTGCTGGGTGTAAGGGCTCATACTGCCGGTTACATCCACCGATATTACCATGTTTTTCCATTCTTTATTGCGGTTTAAAACTGCAGTAACTACAGAATCATTACCCCAGACAAATGCACTACTTACCAATGATACCGGTTTTTTGGAAATGGCAGTATCCATAGGGCAATCCCCTTCAAAAGTAGTAACCACTCGTTTACGCATTCTGGGTCTTTTTAAGGGAACTGTATCAAAAACAATCACCTCTTTGCGAAAGAAAATACTTCTTCTCGTATACCGTATTCCCTGGTCTGCTTTGCTTTTTGAACGAGGCAAATAGGTATAGGAAGACACCACTTTATACTTTTTAATCGTATCCCAATAGGTGGTTCTTTTTGTGCTGCATTCCAATTTGGCCAATTCTGTGCTCACACTTAATGCGGTTGGTTTGGGGCGATAATAAATGGCGAAACCGTGAAAATAATCCTTGCATCCCTCTGACGAATTGCATCCCGTTTGTGCAATAAAATTCCAGATAATTGCAGAATTTTTAAATGCTTCAGGAAGTATTTTCTGCAAATGTTGCATCCTTTTTAAATTCAATACCGGTTGATCAAAAGTTTTAACACTTCGGTAATCCGTATATACCAGGTCTATCATAAGAATATTCAGTCCCTTTAATCGCTTTACCACACCGGGATTCAGGATGGAATCATCGGCAAAATTCATATTCACTTTGATGCCGTTTATATCTTTTTGAATCTCGTATTTTTCCCTAAATTCAGGTTCCCGACTCAATAAATAATTAATGGAAACCTGAGCACATGACTTTTCAAGATAAAAAAGAGAAAAGATGAAAAGAATAAATGTAGAAACTTTCATGTTACCTATAACCCGTTTTCACTTATTTCATTACAAAATCACAAATTGAATGTTGAAAATCTGCAACATAAAATAGAATAATGGATACCTACAGAATTAAAAAGGCACCGCATCCCAAATTCCTGTTTATTACATCTCCACCTTAGGAATATTGGCTTGCGGCACCATTTAAATGAAAAGAAAAAGTATATTTCTGCTCCTCCAGTTACACACACCTGTTGAAGCTTGTATATGTATAAACAAGGGCAGATGAAATTCATTACAAGGGAGGTAAAAAATATTTTTAATAAATCCAGCGACAAGTCATGACTTGTCGCTACGAAAACAAATTACTCAAATACCTTTTCAAAGCAAATGCTCGCTTCCACCCCAGTATACTGGCCGTAATTGGGAATAACCTTGTAATTGTTTTTATGGTAAAGGGCAATGGCTTCAAATTGTTTTTCTCCGGTTTCCAAAATGCATCTTTTATACCCTAACTCCATTGCCCAATTTTCCAATTCTCTTAAAATGCTACTTGCTATTCCTTTGCCTCTATGTTCCGGTGGTACAAACATTCGTTTGATTTCCATGGCATGCACGTCGTATTCTTTAATTGCCCCACAGCCTACGGCTTCGTTATTTTCCATAGCCAGTAACACATATTTGATGCGGTCTACCTTGTTAAATTGCGCATAGAAGGCATGGTCCTCTCCATCCCTAATGGCGAGGTCTTTATCCAGTTCGTGAACCAGAGCAAGAAATTTTACATCATCCGATTGGGTTCTGAAAAATTGAATCACCATGCAAATTTAATAACCACTTAAGTGAATAAGTGAAAAAGTGATGAAGTGAAAAAGTAAGGAAGTGCAAAAGGATCAATTGAATTGTTAATGATCTAGAGTTAAGTGAAATATAATACGAGATTATTGTGAAGCGTTTAATGTTTGGTATAGCGCGAAGATGAAAACGCTTCTTATAGCTTTAGACTTACTGAGCTTAAGGCTTGCAGCCCTGGACGAATTCCATGTATTTCCACTTCCCACATCAAACATCTAACATCCCACATCTAACATCCCACATAGAACCACCTTCCCTTCCAATTTCTTAATTTTGCCCCATGGAAATTAAAGCCGAAACCGGAAAACGCGTGATTATTGCTCCAATTGGAAATACTTTGCATTGCAAAGGATGGGTACAGGAAGCGGCGTACCGGATGATTCAAAACAATCTGGATCCGGATGTGGCTGAAAAACCCGAAGAACTCATTGTTTATGGTGGCCTTGGGAAAGCAGCGCGTAACTGGCCAGCTTTTGATAATATTTTAAAAGCATTGCGTGATTTAAATGATGATGAAACATTATTGGTGCAAAGTGGCAAACCTGTGGGCATTTTGCCCACCCATAAAGATGCACCTCGTGTGATAATTTCCAACAGCCAGTTGGTTCCGAATTGGGCCAATTGGGACCATTTCAGGGAACTGGAAGCCAAGGGACTGATGATGTACGGTCAAATGACAGCGGGTAGCTGGATTTATATTGGTTCTCAGGGTATTGTTCAGGGCACTTATGAAACATATGCTGAATGTGCACGCCAAAAGTTTCAGGGTTCTTTGAAAGGTACATTAAATGTAACTGCCGGCTTAGGTGGAATGGGCGGGGCCCAGCCGCTTGCAATTACTATGAATGGTGGCGTTGCGCTGGTTGCAGAAGTAGAGGAGTGGCGTATAAGAAAAAGACTGGAAACCAGATACCTGGATATGATGGCCAGAGATATTGATCAGGGAATTGATATGGCACTCGCAGCAAAGGAAAAAGGAGATGCTGTTTCTATCGGAGTGCTGTGCAATGCCGTAGATTTATTGGAAAGACTGGTTGCCAGAAATATTGTTCCTGAAACTTTAACAGATCAAACTTCTGCGCATGATCCGCTCATTGGATATTACCCGGAAGGAATGGATGTGGAATCTGCAGACAGATTGAGAAGAGACAATCCGGAAAAATATGTGGAACTGAGTTATGCAACCATGGTACATCATGTGAAACTGATGCTTGAATTGCAAAATCGAGGCAGTGTTACTTTTGATTATGGAAATAATTTACGTGGTCGGGCATTTGAAAAAGGATTAAAAAATGCATTTGATTTTCCAGGATTTGTGCCCGCTTTTATTCGACCACTTTTTTGCGAAGGTAAAGGTCCTTTTAGATGGGTGGCACTTAGTGGAGATCCTGAAGATATTTATGCAACGGATAAAAAAATATTGGAATTATTTCCGGAAAATAAAAGCCTGAAACGCTGGATACAGATGGCTCATGATAAAATTGCATTTCAGGGATTGCCGGCGCGCATTTGTTGGCTCGGCCAGGGGGAAAGAGAAAAGGCCGGACTGGCATTTAATGAAATGGTTCGCACCGGACAGGTAAAAGCACCAATTGTAATTGGCCGCGACCATTTGGATACAGGATCCGTAGCTTCACCCAACAGGGAAACGGAAGCCATGATGGATGGCAGTGATGCTGTTGCGGATTGGCCGATTTTAAATGCTTTGATTAATACAGCAGGAGGAGCCAGTTGGGTGAGTCTGCACCATGGCGGCGGTGTTGGCATGGGATATTCCATTCACGCGGGTATGGTAATCGTTGCCGATGGTACCGAAGATGCTGAAAAACGACTCAAACGAGTATTATATAACGATCCGGGAATGGGCGTAATCCGCCATGCAGATGCAGGCTATGAAATTGCAAAGGAAACTGCCAGAAAACACGGGCTTTCTTTGGAAGATCGTCTTCAAGGTAAACCTTAAGTTTCCAACGTCAATCTATGGATTGACATCCTGAGCCTTTAGGCGCCTTCTCTCTCAGACCAACCACTTATCAATCTATGACTTCAGTCATGGATTTACACATTTACGGATGTGAATCCGTGATATTTATCATTCATTTAACTATGCGAATTCATTTTTTACGCAATGCTGTGCGAGCATTTTTGTATGCGTAAAAATCATGGTCTTTCGCTATCTAAATAGGATTTCAAAATGGTCTGGATTACTCATTACAGTCCCATTTATGTGGCCGAGACGCAATGGAATTTCACTTCTTCAGCTTGCTTTTAAATGAACAGGACAGAAACCAAAACCAAAATCAAATGCTACCATTGCGGCGATGATTGTGATGTAACAACGATAGTATCCGGTGATAAATATTTTTGTTGTAACGGTTGTAAATCGGTTTTTGACATACTGAATAAAAATGACCTTTGCGATTATTATACCCTGAATGCAACACCGGGAGAAAGCAGGAAAAATGCATCTTCCAAAGAAAAATTTGCATTTCTGGACAACAAGGAAATAGCAGCTGAGTATCTTGAATTTGCAACTTCCAAAGAAATACGGGTTAGATTTTATTTGCCACATATTCATTGCAGTAGCTGCATTTGGTTGCTTGAAAATTTACACACCATAAACTCCGGAATTCAATTCAGCCGCGTAGAATTCGAAAGAAAAGAGATAATCATTTCATTAAATCCGGAACAATTCAGCATTCGCGATGCGGCAGAATTGTTGGCTAATATTGGTTATGAACCCTATTTCGCTCCACGGGAAAAAGAAGAAAAAAAAGATACAAGAGAACAAAGAAACCGAATTGTTAAAATAGGAATTGCAGGTTTCTGTTTTGCGAATATCATGTTGCTGAGTTTTCCGGAATATCTCGGTTTTGAAAGTCTGACGAAAGACGGGCTTTCCCCGGTGATATTCCGCATATTGAATTTGGCATTATCCATTCCGGTTTTGTTTTATTCCGGCTCGGAATTTTTTAGAAACGCATTATTGAGTTACAGGCAAAAGGTATTGAACATCGACGCCCCAATCGCATTGGCACTTGCAGTTACATTTGTCAGAAGTGTTTATGAAGTAATTTCCAACACAGGAAGCGGATATTTCGACAGTTTAAGCGGAATTATATTTTTTATGCTCGTAGGTAGGGCCTTTCAAAATAAAACCTACAAAACACTGAAATTCAATCGCGATTTTACTTCCTATTTTCCAATTGCGGTTTGTGTAAAATCCGATGAAAGTGAGAATTACAAAAGAATTCAGGATGTTCAGAAAGATGATGTGATTGTTATTCACAGCAATGAAATTATTCCAGTAGATGGAATCGTTTTGCGCGGAAAAGCAGAATTGGATTATGGTTTTATTACCGGTGAAAATGACATACATCCGGTTGGAATTGGTGGTATAGCGTATGCAGGTGGAAGGCAAAAATCCGGCAATGTGGAATTGTTGGTAATCAAACCTTTTTCACAGGGAAAATTCACCAGATTATGGAACGAAGAGGTATTTAGAAAACAGGAAAAAGATAGTTTTTCTTTTGTAACCATAATAAGTAAATACTTCAGTTTTGCAGTAATTTCTCTGGCAATTATCGCATTTGTTTTCTGGCAATTTGAAAATGCCTCTCTTGCTTGGAAGGCATTAACTTCTGTGTTGATTGTGGCTTGCCCATGCGCATTGTTACTGGCAAATACATTTACCGAAGGTTTTGTATTAAATATTTTCAGCAGGAATGGTTTTTATTTAAAAAATGGAACCGTATTACAAGGTCTTTTCAGGGCAAATAAAATTGTATTTGATAAAACAGGAACACTTACCATACCTGCAGAATCGCATGTGGAATACCTGGGAAAGGCTTTTGAGCCACAACAGCGATTGGTGCTTGCGGGAATGTTTGCTCAAAGTTTGCATCCTTTAAGTCGTGCTATCTCCAATTATTTCCATATTTCCGGATATTCCTTAGAGCATTTTAAGGAATTGGAGAACGGAATGGAAGCCTGGTTTAATGACAACCATTACCGCGTTGGATCAGCTGATTTTGCAGGCGCCACAGGAGCAGCGGGAAATGGTTCAGAAGTTTGGGTGAGTGTAAACAACCATGTATTTGGAAAATTTGAAGTTTCTAATGTACTGCGTAAAAATATTGGAAATATGATAGCGGCATTAGAACCGGAAATTACAGTATTAAGTGGAGACAATTCATTTGCAAGGGCCAGCCTTGAAAAGGAAATTCCAAGGAGGATGGAATATCGGTTCAAACAAAATCCGGAAGATAAATTTCATTATGTGAATGCATTAAAATCCGAGGGATACGATGTAATGATGGTAGGTGATGGATTGAATGACGCCGGTGCACTCAGGAGTGCAAATACAGGAATAGCAGTGGTTGAGAATACCGTGCAGTTTTCACCTGCCTGTGAAGGGATTCTGCTGGCAGAAAAATTATCTGAATTTCATCATTTTATAAAAGCTGCAAAACAAAGCAGAAACCTCATCATATTTACTTTTATCATATCGGTATGTTATAATGTTGTCGGTCTTTATTTCTCTGTTACCGCACAATTGTCGCCATTAATTGCTGCAGTGCTTATGCCATTAAGTACCATCAGCATTGTTTTGGCAACCATGCTTGGTTCCGGATTTATTGAAAATTTCACCATCAAAAACAACAAAAAGAAATCATGAAAATCATTATACTGCTTCTTGCCGTTAGCTTATCTGTGGCGCTGGCCTTTTTGATCGCTTTTATCTGGAGCGCCAAAACGGGTCAGTTTGAAGACAATTTCGCCGATGCAAATCGCATATTATTCGACAACAAAACCTCAAAAAAAGATAAATAAATTACCATGGAATTAGAGAAATTTCATTACGACAACCGAATGGTCCGAAACTTTGGCTATGCCACTGTTATATGGGCTTTGGTTGGAATGCTGGTTGGCGTTATTGTCGCCTTTCAGCTGGCATTCCCGCAATTAAATCTGGGTATTGCTGAAGTAACATTCGGACGCCTTAGACCCCTTCACACCAACGCGGTGATTTTTGCATTTGTAGGAAACGGTATTTTTACCGGAACCTATTATATGCTTCCGCGTTTGCTCAAGGCTCCCATGTGGAGTAATATGTTGAGCAAAATCCATTTTTGGGGATGGCAACTCATTATTGTTTCGGCAGCAATTACGTTACCGATTGGTTTAACTGAGGGAAAAGAATATGCGGAATTAATTTGGCCTATAGATATAGCTGTGGCGCTGATTTGGGTAGTATTTGGAATCAATATGTTTGGTACCATTCTCACCCGAAGAGAAAGACATTTATATGTAGCCATATGGTTTCTTATCGGTACCTGGGTAACTGTTGCAATGCTGCACATTGTAAATTCATTTACGCTCCCTACTTCTTTTACCCATTCCTATAGCTGGTATGCAGGTGTTCAGGATGCGTTAGTACAATGGTGGTATGGCCACAATGCAGTAGCATTCTTTTTAACAACACCTTATTTGGGATTGATGTATTATTTTGTTCCAAAGGCTGTTGAAAGGCCGGTTTATTCATACCGTTGGAGTATCATCCATTTCTGGGCATTAATATTTATTTATATCTGGGCTGGTCCTCACCACTTGTTGTATACCGCACTGCCTGACTGGGCACAGTCGTTGGGAGTTGTGTTCAGCGTGATGTTGATTTTACCGAGTTGGGGTGGAATGTTGAATGGATTATTTACGCTTCGCGGTGCTTGGGAAAAAGTAAAAGAAGAGCCTATTCTGAAAATGTTTGTTGTTGCTTTAACCTGTTATGGCATGAGCACCTTTGAAGGGCCAATGCTCTCTTTAAAAACGTTTAATGCCATTGCACACTATACAGATTGGATTGTTGCTCACGTGCATATTGGTGCTTTGGGATGGAATGGATTTTTGACATTTGGAATGTTGTACTGGCTTGTTCCCAGATTGTTCAATACAAAATTATATTCCAAAAAATGGGCGAATACACATTTTTTGATGGGAACTGTTGGTATTCTTTTATATGCAATTCCTTTGTATTGGGCTGCATTTTCACAGGCTCTGATGTGGAAAGAATTTACCGGTGCAGGTCAATTAAAATATCAGTTTTTGGAAACAGTAACCAGAATTGTTCCGATGTACACTTTACGCGCATTGGGTGGCACCATTTATTTGGCAGGTGCGGTATTGATGGTGGTAAATCTTGTCAAAACCATTCGTGTGGGTAAATTTGTTGAAAGTGAAGAAGCAGAAGCACCTGCGCTTCGTTCTGTGCCCTTGCCTGAAGGTAAAGTATTCTGGCATTCCATCATTGAACGCAGGCCGGTAAGAATGCTTATTTTCAGTTTAATTGTTGTTGGAATTGGAGGTGCAATTGAATTGATTCCGACCTTCCTGGTAAAATCCAATATCCCAACCATTAGCGCAGTGAAACCATATACTCCGCTGGAATTACAGGGCCGTGATATTTATATCCGTGAAGGTTGTTATACCTGTCACTCACAAATGATTCGTCCGTTCCGCGATGAAGTAGCCCGATATGGTGATTATTCCAAATCAGGTGAATTTGTTTATGACCATCCTTTTCAATGGGGAAGTAAACGTACCGGTCCGGATTTGGCGAGAATTGGCGGTAAATATCCGAACAGCTGGCACTACCATCACATGGATGAACCACAGTTGCTATCTCAGGGAAGTATTATGCCGAGTTATTCCTGGTTGTTGGAAAATTCGCTGGATATTTCCACAACACCTGCTAAAATCAGGGCAATGCAAACCCTTGGTGTACCTTACCCTGCAGGTTACGACAATACTGCAAATGATGACCTTAAAACACAGGCAGAAGAAATTGTTTCAAACCTGAAAAAGGACAAAATTAACACTACCAGTGATAAGGAAATCATTGCATTGATTGCCTATTTGCAACGTATGGGTACAGATATTAAAAAAGCTCCTGAAAAAGAAGTGAAAGACCTCCATTAAATCAACAACATGAAATTTAAAAATTATTTAACCAGTATAGAAAATGTAAGCATTTACCCAATGGTATCGCTTATCATTTTCGTGATATTCTTTGCTGTGGTTACCTGGTATGTATTTAGCAAAAGCCGCAGTGAAATGGATGAACTAAGCAATGTCCCATTTAAAAAATAAATGAAAATAAACATGAAAAATATATTTTCAATAAAAAATATTGCAGGAATTCAAAACATAATTTCGGGTAAAAAAGGAATTACATTCTTGTCTTTGATGCTGCCATTATTTGCATTTGGACAACAGGCGGCTGATGTGGTTGCAACCACTCCGGAGCCGGAAAAACGCTATTCTGCATTTATTGCCTGGGTAATGTTAGGTGTGGCAGTTTTGCTGATGCTCGTAATTTATTTTTTGAGTCGCGCGGTAGTGTTATCTGCAAATATTAAAATAAATAGAAATGCAGGTGGCAATGTTGCCAAAATAATTGCATTTGCATTGCTCGTTTACAGTCCCGGATTGTTTGCTCAGGAAGCAACATCGATAGCTCCAACGCCTGTACCGGAAGTCCCTTCCACTGTATCTGCATGGTTGATTTGGTCGCTGGGTGCAATTCTTCTGCTGGAGATGTGCATTGTTTTATATTTTACATCCATGATTTTCAGTTTCCTGAAACCGCTGGATGCAACCGTGGTTGCCGGGGAGAAAAAGAAATCCGGATGGCTATCCAATTTCTTTTACAAGAAAAATTCAGAGGAGGATATTGCGCGTTTGGATTTGGGACACAATTACGATGGAATTAAGGAATTGGACAATGATGTACCTGGTTGGTGGAAAATTGGTTTTTACGCCAGTATGGTAGTTGCAGTAGTTTATTTGTATGTATATCATATTGGAAACTTGATGCCGTTACAACAGGAGGAATTAAAAATTGCACTGTCAAATGCGGAATCAAAAAAAGCGGCAATCCTAAAAGATGAAAAAAACAGTATAGACGAAAATACGGTCACCATGTTGGGCGCTGCGGATATTGCAGCCGGTAAAGAGATGTTTATTAAACCAGGGGCATGCGCCACCTGCCATGGAGAAGACGGAAGCGGTACTGTAAACGGGAATCCCGGAATTGGTCCAAATCTCGCAGATAAATACTGGTTGCATAAAGGTGGGATTAAAGACATTTTTTATTCCATTAAATTTGGATGGGTTGAAAAAGGAATGAAACCCTGGAAAGATGATTATTCACCAATGCAAATAGCCCAAATAGCAAGTTTTGTGAAATCTTTACAAGGCAGCAATCCTGCAAAACCAAAAGAAAAACAAGGAGAATTATGGGAGGATCCGGCGGAGGGTGTAACTACATCCAATGCGGATTCTTCAGTTGCTAAATAATGACTCAAAATCAGGAAATACCAAATTCGAATAAAACCGGAAGGGAAAATAAAAAACGCTCCTGGGTCTATGCAATGCAGCCCAAGGGGCGTTTGTACAATTACAGAAAATACCTGAGTTATTTTTATCTCATTGTATTTTTTGCTCTCCCATTTATCAAATACAATGGGAATCCCATGTTCAAATTCGATTTTTTGAATGGGGAATTTACTTTTTTTTCCGTATTGTTTACTCCCCAGGATTTTGTTCTGATGGCAATGGGGATGCTGATATTTGTGTTCTTTATTATCATTTTTACCCTGATTTACGGCCGTGTTTTTTGCGGTTGGATTTGCCCCCAAACCATTTTTATGGAAATGGTTTTCAGGCGTATTGAATATTGGATTGAAGGGGATGCCAACCACCAAAAACTGGTAGATAAGAAAAAATGGACCACTGAAATATATCTTAGAAAAACAATAAAACATATTCTGTTTTTGGCCATTTCTTTTTTAATTTCCAATACCTTTTTGGCATACATTATAGGCATTGATGAGCTTTGGAAAATAATCACAGAACCGGTTTCCGCACATTTGGGTGGTTTTATCGCGATCATTTTCTTCACTCTTTTGTTCTATTCTGTTTATGCCTTTGTGCGTGAGTTGGTTTGCACAGTAATTTGCCCTTATGGCAGATTGCAGGGCGTATTAATGGATAAAAACTCCATAGTAGTTGCATATAATTATTTGCGCGGGGAACCGAGGAGCAAAAAGCGCAGTGAAGATGTTGGTGATTGCATCGACTGCAATATGTGTGTGAATGTATGTCCTACCAATATTGATATCCGGAAAGGAACCCAGCTGGAATGTACCAATTGCACAGCATGTATCGATGCCTGCGACATGATGATGCGGAAAATCGGGAAACCGGAAAAATTAATCACATTTGCTTCGGAAAATAATATTGCAAGTGGCAAACCTTTTGAGTTTTCCTGGCGCATTAAATCTTACTCAGGAGTATTGGTTGTTTTGATGGGCTTACTTACCATTTTGTTGTTTACCAGAACCACTTTCGATGCCACTATTTTACGTGTCCCCGGTCAATTGATGCAAAACAATTCTGATGGTACCATAGGGAATATGTATCGCATCAAGGTTACCAATAAAAGCAATAAATCACTACCTTACAGGTTGGTTCCTGTGGATCCGGAAGTGCAATTGAGTTACGTGGGTAAGCATTTGGACAGCCTTCAGGGAAGGGTATTGGCGGAAGAAACATTCTTCATCAAAATACCAAAAGATAAAATTAAAAACCGAAAGGAAAGACTTAAAATTAAATTGATGAGTAACGATAAAGAAATGGCGGTAAAGGAAGCCATATTCGTAAGCGATTATTAAGATGAGCTGGAAATACAGAATATTGATAACCTTTTTATGCGGAGTTTCATTCATCATGTATTTCGTTGTAAGAAGTTTTCAGGTGAATACTGAAATGGTAGAAAGCAACTATTACGAGAAAGAATTGGAATATGAAAAACTAATGAAAGCCGGGAGTAATTTCAATGCGGTTCAGAATACCCTGTATACCACTTTGGAGGGTACAACAGTAAATATCCGGTTGGACACGACCTTATCCAGAAGCCTGGAAAATGGTACTGCTCAATTTTATTTCGCTGCAAATTCTAAAAATGACAGAACTTTTCCAATAGGTAAATCTGATGACGGAAATTATAGTTTTGACAGAAAAAATCTGGCCAAAGGAAAGAACACCCTAAAACTTTCGTTTGAATCCAATGGCAAATCTTATTACAGGGAAGAGACGGTTTTTATTCCTTAATGGCAATTGCGGCAATCATATCAGCATTGGTTTTGGGATTGGGCGGAAGCCTGCATTGTGCAGGCATGTGTGGTCCATTGGTGCTGTCAATGCCTTTTCATTTAAATGGAAAAAAATGGCTGGTACCATCTATCCTTTTATATAATTCCGGAAGGATAGGAGCTTATATGGTGTTAGGAATTCTGATATATTTATTTGGGGAAGGTATGAACTGGATTGGAATCAGTCAATATATTTCAGTTTCAATTGGGATATTGCTTTTGGTTGGTGTTGCGCTTCCATTCATTCACAAAAACCTGAAATTTAAATTTCTGAATAAAGCAATTGGTTTTCAGAATCGTGCATTGGGATACTTTATGCAAAAAAAGCACCCGATTTGGACCATTTTTACCGGGTTCTTAAACGGTCTTTTACCATGTGGAATGGTATATGTAGCCCTCGCAGCGGGACTCGCTGGTATGCCATATTTGTCACCGGTATTTTTTATGTTTTTCTTCGGATTGGGAAATTTACCAGTACTTTTTTTTATTGCATTTTCCGGTCAAAAATTTTCTCCGGTTATTCGAAAAACATTTAAGAAAGTAACCCCTGTAATCACGGTAGTGTTGGCGGTTCTGTTGGTTATTCGCGGACTCAATTTAGGTATACCGGGCATCAGTCCAAAGGTGGAACAACATGCTCATGGAACTACTGTAAATTGTTGTGTGAGAAAATAGCGATGGCCTTAAATAGAACGCGAAAAAAATGCAGGGCATCCAAATGAAATACACACCTTAATTTAAAATATAATGAAAATAATAAAAATAAGTTTGATAACAATCTTGGCGTTATTCTTTGTTTGGGGTTGCGGCAATCAAACAAAAACAGATATGAAAGATGACCATTCCGGACATCAAAACCATACCCCGGATTCAGTGGGTATAAAACTCAATCATGGAGAAAAATGGCTGGTAAATAATGAAATGAAACCATTTGTTCAGGAATCAGAAGCTATTTTAAATGAATATCTGGACAAAAAGAAAACCGATTATCAAGTGCTTTCGATGCAATTGAAGGAGAAAAATACTGGTTTAATTAAAAGTTGCACAATGGATGGTGAAAGCCATGAAGAATTGCATAAATGGCTGCATCCGCATATGGAATTAATTAAAGCACTTGAACAGGAAAAAGATACTGAAAAAGCGCAAACGCTGATACAGGATTTAAAAAAGTCTTTCGAAACGTACCATCTGTATTTTCAATAAATGTTTCCAACCATCCTCCAATATGCACATTGAGAGATTGGGTGCACATTGACGGATATCCTCTTCCTATTGGAAATAGTCCAAAATATCCTGCTTTCTGGTAGGGGAGACTTCAATTTCGGCGCCGTCTATCATGGTTAAAACACCACCGCGGCCTTTGTGGTAAGCTTGTACATGTTCCAAACAAATCATATGGCTTTTATGCACGCGCATAAAACCCTGGTCTTCGAGTAAATCCTGAAAGTGCTTTAGCACTTTGCTCACGACTTTTTTTCTACCGTCAACCATAAAAATATCGGTATAATTTCCGCTGCCGCTTAAACGAATAATGTCTTTAACCGCTACGACTTCAAATCCGCTGGTGGTTGGGAGAACCAGCTTTTTCCCCTGCGGATTTTTCATGTTCTGTGCAATAATTGCAGTTCTGTTGATACGCTTGTCATCGTTCAGACTTTCTCTGGCTTTTTCTACTGCTTTTATCAATTCCTCAATAGATACCGGTTTTAATATGTAATAAGAAGCAGAAAAATTTAAAGCGCGAATGGCGTATTCACTAAAGGCCGTTACAAAAATGGTTTCATAATTCTGATCTGCAGTTTGTTCCAATACATCAAATGCATTTCCAAAGGGCATTTCCACATCCAGAAACAAAAGTGAAGGTTTTAGTTTTTGGATTTTATCCACTGCGTCAGGAACATCTTTGGCTTCAGCAATTACCTCAATATAAGGGCAATATCTGCTTAAATAATTGTTTAAAGTTTCCCGGGCTGCGCTTTCATCATCGGCAATAATTGCCCTTATTTTTTCATGATTCATACTTCTTCTAATTGCATAATATAAGGTATGGATATTTTGGCCATGGTTCCAGAAGGCAGGCCATTTTCAGTGAGATCATAAATAGCAATATGCAATTTGGTTCCATGCAATTTATTGAGCAATTCTATGCGCTCTTTTGTATTCTTTATTCCGGTACTTTGATAGGTCTTTTGATTTTCGGTTTTCAATGCTGCTGACTTTTCTCTGCCAATTCCATTGTCTTTTACCGTACAAAACAATTTGTCGTTTTCGGTATAAAATCGAATTTCCAACCTGCCTTTGTTCTCTTTGTATCTTAACCCATGCCAAATGGCATTTTCAATATAAGGCTGGATGAGCATAGGCGGAACCTGTACCAGTGCTGCATCCATATCATCAGCCAGTTCCAGGGTATAATCAAATTTTTCTCCAAAACGAAAATGCTCCAAATCCAGATAAATGCGCAAGGTTTGAATTTCGGTTTCCAGAGATATGAAATCCTGATCGCTGTTTTTTAATACAGTACGCATGAGTTTACTGAAGTCAGATAAATATCTGTTTGCACTGCGCTCATCATTTTTGGAAATAAAATTATTGACACTATTGAGAGAATTAAAAATAAAATGGGGATTCATTTGGGCTCTTAATGACTGCAATTTTATTTGCATATTTGCCTTTTGTTTCTGGCGTATACTGCGTATTAAAAGCCAGGTGAGCAGGCCGAACAAACCCAATGCAGCTGCCAGACTCCATAGAATTGTCCTTTGCCTTTTTATATCCGCTTCCTTTTGTTTTTGGGAACTTATTAGTTTTTGTATTCGCGCTTCCTGTTTGGCAAATTCGTGGTTCAAAGAAATACTCGCATCTAAATTTTTATCGTGTAAACTTTGAAGGGAATCCAGCGTATGAACATAGTCTTTAATCACCGTTAAGGCCTTATCATACTGCCCCATATCTTCATACGCCTTAGCAAGTTCCTTAACGGATTTTTGTTTTAATTCAATGTTCTGGCTTTTATTGGATAGTGAAATACTCTGCTTTAAAAATGGAATTGCCTGCTCCGGTTGTTGCGTTGCAACGTAGGTACTACCCAAATTATAGGATGCAAGATTTACAATATTTAATTTCCCGCGTTTTTTGCCTTCTTCCAAAACATTATTTTGAAATCGGATATTCTCGGAATAATTTCCTGTTGCATTATAAAAAGTACTTAAGGAAGTAGCCTTATCTAAAACCACACTATCCGATGCGCGAAATGTGGCTTCAGCTGCCCTGTTTATAAATCCCAGGGCCTGAGTGGTGTCTTTATTTTCCAGATAATAATTCCCTAACTCGCTGTAAATATCAATTTGGTCGCTCCCTGACGCGTTTTTGGAATACTTGGATAAAGACTTGGTTTTGTACTCTTTCGACTTGCTGATTTTCGATGATTTTTCATAGGCATTCAAATCATTCAATTTCTTTCTTGATAATAGGAGGTATTTATCACAATATGCCTGATTGGATTTGTCTTTAAGTTCCCCAAAACCGGCTGAAGACAATTCAAAATATTTTATGGCTGCTGTGTAATTGGCAGAATTGTAATAGAGGGTTCCCAATGTCTGATAGCTTCTGTATTCAGCAAGTTTATCTCCACTCTTAAAACTGCGTTCCAATGCTTCTGTAGCCAGCTTATTGCTGCTTACAGGGTCAGAAAGCGCTTTCTTATTCGCCTCGTTTATTAATTGAATTGCCGTTTTCCCCTTGATGTTGTAATTGCTGAATGAATCTGAAATTTCAGATTTACCGGACTGAGACCAAACCTTAGCCGGAAGAAGTAATAACCCTATAATCAGAATAGTCCTCAATTCAATTTCTTCAAAATTAACGGGTTTTCTCCAAACACGAGGTCAGCAGGCATATCAAAAAACTGTTGAAACACCGCTTTGAACAGGCAAATATGTACAATGGTGAAATGGAACTGCTGTTTTACACAAAATTCATGTAACAGCTTTTGACCCCTTGCGTTATATATCTGCTTTTACACACAGAGTCTTTTTTTATTATTTTTTGGTGTTATAGGTGCATTGTAAAAAAAAATGCCATCGGAAACGGTGGCATTTTTCATTGGTTTAGGTGTTTTATTTCGGTTTCTTCAAATCCGGCAACTTTTCATTGCTCTCCGTTGAAGGTTTCGCAGACTGTTGCTTCTTAGACGATTTGCTATTGCCGTTATAAGATGCAGCAACCAAAGAGATTAAAACCAACAGGAGTGCACCACCCCAGGTGATTTTTTCTACTATATCGGTAGTTTTTTCAACTCCGAAAATTTGGTTGCCCTGACTAAAATTGCTAGCCAATCCGCCGCCTTTTGGGTTTTGTACCAATACTACCAGCATGAGTAGGAAAGCAACTATAATTCCGATGATCAATATCCAGGTCATAAGTGATGTTCTTTTTTTATTTTGTCAATAAGGGCTGCAAAGTACGCCTTTTTTGAGGGAATTTTCAATATCAGCTTCTCATAAATACGTATTGCACCGCTATAATTTTCTTGTTTGAGGTAGACTCCTGCTAAAGTTTCCGTAGCGATATCATCCGGAAATTGCTCACTTTTTCGGGCTACATCCGCCGGATTGAAAAAATCGCTTTTGGGCCTTGAAATGCCCACCGGATTGCGTATGAACTTTTCTATCAGATCGTTTTTCCCTTTCTCCTCAACTATTGGCGGTGGTGGCATCGTTCCACTGTATTCAGGGTTTTTTAACCAACTGAAAAAATCGGAAGGCGGGCCCGTTTGATCTTCATCTGCGGTGAAGTAGTCTTCAATATTATAAACTGCCGACACCTGCGGCATTTTTCTTTCTTCTTGCTCCTGAACCGTTACGTCAGATTCCTCTTCAAAATCCGGTTCTACCATAGATGGTGTCAACTCAAATTCAGCCAGCAATTCAAGCGCCTCATTGTCATCCTGCATCAGCAATGGCATTGGATTCTCATGCTCAAAGGGCATGATTTCCTCAAAAACAGCATCTTCTTCCACCACATCTTTGTCTTGGGCTGGTTCCACAAGGGTTTGATGTTCTTCCGCCGGCTCCAATTTAACCATTTCCAATTCCGGAATTCCTGGTTTTTCAGTTTCCAGGTCTATATATAATTCGGTTTTTTCAGCCTCTGGAAGTTCCCCAATTGGATCCGTTGTTTTTGTCTCCGGGATTTCAAGAGTGATGGAAACTTCAGGTTGAAATTCAGCTATTTCAGGTAGTACTTCTTCCGTTTCTTCAATTGTTGAAGAATTCAGATGCTGTTCTTCCAGAATTTCAACCACATCTTCCAAAAGTGCTTCCCCCTCGGATTTTTCATGAATTTCGGTATTGCTAACTTCTGTTTCCAATACAACCGAAATTCCTGGAGCTTCTGTGGTGACCTCGGGAATTTGCCCCATTTCTGATTTTAGTTCTGCATCGTTTTGGTGAAGCAATTGGTACAACCATTCCCGGTTATGAACACGCAAAGCGGTTTTATGCAGCAGGTCTTCAAAACGATAGTCATTTTGTTTGGAATAATACCTGGTGAGTAATGCAAACGGTAAGGAAAAATAAGGAAAAGTTTTGGTGAGCTCTTCGAGCTCGCGCGCATCTTCGGCATTAATTGCCGAAGGATTTTCTGCTATATAATTAAGTTTTTCCTGATTCACCAGTCCAACGCAGTTGCTGCAAAAATTTGCTGCACAATATTATCAGTAATTTCGTCTGAAAGTTCATTCTCAACACTGGAAAATTCTTTCGAAGCATCAAAAGTGCGGTTGAATGAAAAGTCTTTGGAGAAATTCTTCGTCGGATCTTTTTCATTTTCAAATACCACATGTACCCCAATAGTAAATTGGTTTTGCGAAGCTCCGGTATTGTTGTCGATAATCACCGGTTCAATTTTATATTCCCGAATGGCCCCGGCAAATCGCCAGTCGCCATTTTCCGTAATCAAATGCAATTTTGTTTCTCTCTGAAATTTGGTCTTCAGTTTTTCTGTAAAAAGCAGACTTAACTGGGGGTTTACAAGCTGGGCTTCATTCCCGAACAGATCAACAGAAAAAGTTTCTACATCTTTTGAAATATTGGAGCCCTTGAAATCATAGATACCACATGCCACTGCTCCAAAAAGTAAAAACAGACAAAATACGGGAAATAAAATCTTTTTAATCCAATTCATATTGCTTGATTTTGCGGTAAAGGGTGCGCTCGGAAATACCCAAATCCTGTGCCGCTTTCTTCCTTCTTCCTTTGTTTTTGGTCAGCGCTTTCTTTATCATTTCAAGCTCTTGTGCTTCCAGACTTAAATCATCGATGGGAATGTGATGAAAAGTCTCCGCATCCACAAATTCCGGTTCATCTTCATCCATTGCTGTTGGATTTAGAATTACCGGCGTTTCCGCCTGATGTTTGTATTCTGCACCCGAACTCAATAAATTATTATCCTGTGGCATCTTCATGGCCGTTGAATTCGTAACGGGAATGGAATTTGATGGCATTTCGGCATTCCCATCGAGCAAACCAAAAACCACTTTTTTCAAATCATTCACATCCCTTCGCAATTCAATCAGCACTTTATAAAAAATGTCGCGCTCACTCATCCCGTCAGAATAAGCATCGCCCTTTCCCAGCAATACCGGCAACCCCGAAGGAACCGGAGGAAGGTATTTGCGAAACGTATCTGCATGTATGAGGTTGTCACTCTCCAGTACACAAATCTGTTCTGTAATATTTTTTAATTGTCGCACATTACCGGGCCATGGATAAGCCATTAGCAATTGCTGGGCATCCGGGGTCAATTCCATCATTGGGGAGCGGTGCGTTTCAGAAAAATCGGCACTAAATTTTCTGAACAACAGATAAATATCTTCTTTTCTTTCAGACAGTTTTGGAACGCGAATGGGAACGGTTGCAAGCCTGTAATACAAATCTTCTCTGAATTTACCGTTAGTTGCACGTTCTAAGAGGTCTCTGTTGGTAGCTGCTACCACACGCACATCGGTTTTTTGAACCACGCTGCTGCCTACTTTGATGAATTCACCATTTTCTAAAATTCGAAGTAACCTGGCCTGAGTACCCAATGGCAATTCTCCAACTTCATCCAAAAAAATAGTTCCACCGTTTACGGTTTCAAAATAGCCTTTGCGCTTGTCTGTGGCGCCCGTAAATGCTCCTTTTTCGTGGCCGAAAAGCTCACTGTCAATGGTGCCTTCCGGAATCGCGCCGCAGTTTACCGCAATAAAGGGAGCATGCTTGCGTCCACTAAGCTGGTGAATGATTTTGGAAAAACTCTCTTTTCCGACACCACTTTCACCATTGATTAACACATTCATATCCGTTGGAGCCACCTTAATGGCGGTTTCCAGCGCATTGTTCAGCATGGGGCTGCTTCCCACAATGCCGAAACGTTGTTTTACCTGTTGTAAATCCATATTTCGCACAACTGAAAGACCTATCAGGCTTCCATTGTATTTTGGTTGCTCTTGCAAATATACTACCAATCTGACATTATGGCAGAGGATTTAGGCTTTGAAATACTGCTCCATACCATCGAATCGATGAATAATGCCTCATGTCGGCTGAATACTGATGGAAGGATCAGGGTTTGTTTTTTCGGTAATTTCTCAAAAAAATCCGGTGGGTTGTAGTTGGGAAAATCCGACTCATCCAATATGCAAATTTTCCCAAACGGGAATGCACTGATAATGTTTTTTTATTCATGAGTTGCTGCAGAATTCGCTTTGCTGTCTGTTCCTGCGTAGCAGGTTTAAACCGCCTTCTATCCTGTATTTGAACCAGATTCCCGGAAGTATCATAGGTTCTTTTTTCTGCATCATTTTCTGTAAAACCGACATATGCAATTCCCAAAAAAATACCGCTGTGATGCAGTTCTTTTCTAAGGCTTTGCCAAAATCCGGTTAAGGCCATTTTGCCGGAGCTATAGGCTGCATATTCCGGAATCCCGTGCAATGCAGCAAGGGAGGAAATCAAAAGAATACTTCCTTTATTTTTCTTCAATTCTGAAAGTGCAGCATGAACTGGAAAAATGCTTCCGTAAATATTACTATTGATTATTTCTTCGAAAACAGAAATATCAGATTCTTCGAATTTTCCGGTACCCGACATTCCTGCATTTGTAATTAGAAAATCGATTTTCCCAAAATGCGAAATCGCCTGTTGAATAAGCTGTACAGCCTCGGTTTTGTTCGATGTATTTCCTGCAACAAAATGAATCTGATCTTTATATTCTGAAAAATAATGGCGCAATGCCGCTTCACTTTCTGCATTCCTTCCATTCAAACAAACTTTACCACCTGCCACCAATACCTGCCTGGCCAGTTCTCTTCCAATTCCTCGCGTAGATCCGGTGATAACAAAAACTTTATCTTTAAAATTCATGAAACGCTGCGAAGATAGAAGAAATTGTGTGGAAGGTTTTGGAGGTTTGGGGAGGGGATAGCTGTTTATGGTCTGCAAGCCTCAAGCCTCACGCTCGGTTATTTGAAATTTATAAGATTGTTTTACACTTACCCACTTATCACTTCTTCACTTACTTTTCGTTTTCGGTTTGCGCTTTTAGTGTCATTGGTTATTCGGCTGAAAGCAACCTACAACGACCTTATTTCAAATATTTTATTGCCACTAATTTCACGAATGAATACGAATTAAAATACAAATCACCTTTTCGTTTATCACCGCGAAAACGACAAGACGTGACTTGTCGCAACATTATTGGGAAAACGACAAGTCATGACTTGTCGCTACATGCAACTTACCACCATCTTCTGTATTCTCGGTTACTCGGCCACTCGGTTACTAACTTATATATATTTATTCTTCCGAAACCAATCCAAGCACAATTGAATCGCTTGTTTGGCAGGAGTTTGTGGCATATTTAATTCCTTTACAATTTTGGCGTTGGAATAATATTGTCCTACTCCGGAAATTTTTGCCATTCCAAAGCTGAGTTGTGGTTTTTTGCCGGTAATTCGTGCTAAAATTGACGCAAAAAATCCAAGAGAATTCACCAAAAAACCCGGAATTTTTTTGAGTCGAAATGGAACATTTAAAACTTCTGCCGCACATTTAAAAAATTCGCGATAAGTTAAATTCTCGCCCGCTGCAATATAGCACTGACCCTCACTTCCGCCGGTAATAGCATTGGCAACTGCAGCTGCCACATCCAAAGAACAAACAAAACTTTTTCCTCCCGCAGTATAACCGGGCAACTTTCCAAGTGCAAAAGCCTGTAACATTTTTCCGGAAGTAGGAATGGAATCGTATGGGCCAATCATGTAAGTGGGGTTGATAATAATTACAGGAAACCTTTTGGTTACATACAAGTCCAGCAGGTATTTCTGCGCTGCATATTTGCTGTCGATATAATCCATGCCGAAGCGATTTGCATTAAATATTCCGCTCTCATTTCCCGGATTTTCCTTACTGCCCTCCGGAAACGAATTTGCTGTTCCTATTTGAATAAATCTTTTAATGCCTAAATTCTCGCAAATGGTTGCCAGTTTTTGCACGCATTCGAAATTAATTTTCCATATAAAATCCGATTTTCTGGGATAGATCTGGGTACTGGCTGCAACATTTACTACAGCATCTGATCCGCTGATTTCGGCCTCCAGTAAATTCGTGTCTAATAAATCTCCATAAACTTCCTGAATATTCAGTCCTTTAAGATTTTCATTTTCAGTACCCGGTTTGATCAGGCATTTTACTTCATATCCTTTTGCAAGCAAAGATCTGGTTATTGCAGAGCCCAGCATCCCGTTCGCGCCTGTCACAAATACTTTCATGCGCTGCAAAGATGCATTGCTAGCATTGAAAATGCATATTTACACAATCAAATTTCAAATGTTTTTCTTGCGAGTACCGCCGATGTATGGTCCTGTATGGTTACTGTGTATTTGCCGTGAGGCCATTTGTATACATTTAGATTTACACGATATACCCTTTTCCCAACCATTTTAGGCATGATTTCTTCAATGGTTTGCATAGATTTGGCATTTTCATTGGTTACAGAAATGGTAACCACTCCATAGCTGGTAACCTCGTATTTGATTTGTCCCTTCAATTGTACCGGAACATTGCTAAATAATTGATCGGGATCGTGGGCATATTGTATGAAATACCATGGAATGGGTTCGCCTTTTATTCCTGCAACTGTAGCAATTAATGGGTAATTTTCATGTCTTATACCTACCGGAATGGATGCAGTGGGATGGTTGTTGGATATCGCCCAAACGGCTTGCTGTACTGCACTTTCATCGTAGTCTCCCTTGTTTATTATTGTTGCCAGTTTCAACCATGCAATAGGCGCTAAAAAACCTATGGAAAACTTCCCTCCTTTTTTTGGAGAATGGTCATGACTCTGACAACAAAATCCAAAAAGCGCTCGTTTTCTGTTTTCTTTTGGTGCCAATTTCACAGAATTTTCCTTTACTAAAAAAATATCTTGTTCGGAGCTGTCGCCGGCTACCAGCCTTCTCCCGGCTTCAAAGGTTACTTCCAGCGAATCAGCAGTGAGATTTTCGATTTCCGCTTCTACACAATCTCCCCTGTGGCCTCCCAGGCTTGTTAAATTAACCTTTAATTTTCCTGATTGAATAAGAGTTTCGATGGAATTTTCTGCATAGGCAAAAACAATTCCACCCGCTGCGCAGGCAGCAGTAACCAATAGTTTTTTCATGGCAGGTATTTACTTTTAAACGACTGAAAAAGCCGTATATTTCAACTTATCCTAAAAAATATTAAAATCTTTTTAATTAGAGTTCGGAGCTACTGCAATTTCCAATGTGCACGGAAGTCATTGGCCAATTGTCATATTAGGAGCCGGGCTTTTTTTAAATAAAGAATATGGAATTTATTCTGGATAATATAATTTTTTTCCAAAAAAGCAGATCTCTAAAATCTGAATTTAGGATCAGAATCCAGTGGCAATTACTTTTTTTTCTTTTTGCCTTTTTTCTTTTTTGATTTCTTTTCAGAAGGAACCTCAGTAACAGGTTTGGTTTTCTTGGCCGGGGTTTCCTGTTCAAATTTTGAAAGCCATTTCGTTACATCTTTTAATCCGCCGGTACGCGCTTCACAAAATCGCTCTCTGCCTTTGCTGGTAACTTTAACCATTCCGCATTCTTCCAATATTTTTACATGTTTGGAAATTGCCGGTCGGCTAATATTGAAATGTGCTGCCAGTTTATTCAAACTCAGTTTTTCTTTTACCAGTAATTCGATAATTTCCCTTCTGTTGGGATCTGCTATTGCTTGAAAAGTATCGCGTCTCATGCGTTCGCAAATATAAGTAACCGAATGGTTTTTGAAAATTCTGTTCATGTAAATTATAAGGAAAAACTGGGGAGATGGCTCCAATATCAAGGTTGGCCCCGTGTTACGCGTTAAACCCAAAGCTTCTGCGAAAAGGAAGGTCTTGGGGTTTGTTACTGCAGACGGGCATTTCGATCGCTTTTTGAATGCTTCCAACAGGCCTCCAAATGCCCTAAAAATGGAATTGTTGCCAACATTGCTTGCACCCTTGGGCGCATTTTGCTTTTTTTGCCTTCCCGTAAATGGCCGATTTTCCCGAGGATAATATAGACAACCTGGAACCTGAAATGCAGGAGGAGCACCACTTTGGCTCAGTAAGGCCGGTAAGTGGCATGTACAAGGACTGGTTCATGGAATATGCCTCCTATGTGATTTTGGAGCGCGCCGTTCCGGCACTTGAGGATGGTTTAAAGCCGGTTCAGCGCAGAATTCTGCATGCCATGTACGAGCTGGATGACGGCAGATTCAATAAAGTTGCAAATATTATCGGGGCTACCATGGCCTACCATCCGCATGGAGACGCGGCAATCGGTGATGCACTGGTAAATTTGGGTCAGAAGGACCTACTCATTGAAACCCAGGGTAACTGGGGTGATGTTAGAACCGGAGATAGTGCCGCTGCACCCAGATATATTGAGGCAAGGCTCTCCACCTTTGCGAAGGAAGTAGCCTTTAATGAGAAAACCACGGAATGGCAACTTTCCTATGATGGCAGAAAACGGGAGCCGGTGACGCTGCCAATGAAATTTCCTTTGCTTTTGGCTCAGGGAGTGGAAGGTATAGCAGTAGGTCTCAGCACCAAAATTATGCCCCACAATTTTCTGGAACTTTGTGAGGCAAGTATCGATATACTCAAAGGCAAGCGGGCAGAAATATTTCCGGATTTTCCAACCGGAGGTCTCGCGGATTTCAGCCAATATAATGAAGGAAAAAAAGGATCAAGAATTCGATTGCGTGCAAAAATTGAAGTGCGCGACAAAGGAACCCTCAGCATTCGTGAGATTCCTTTTGGAACCACAACAGGATCTTTGATTGAAAGCATTATCAAGGCAAATGATAATGGTAAAATAAAAATCAAAAAGGTGATAGACAATACTGCAGCAAATGTAGATATTGAAATTCACCTGGCACCTGGTGTGAGTACCGATCTGGCAATAAATGCACTATTTGCATTTACCGATTGTGAAATATCTATTTCTCCACTTGCATGTGTTATTTCTGAGGATAAACCCAGATTTCTTTCGGTAAATGAAATATTAAGAGAGAATACAAAAAACACGCTGGAACTGTTGCGCAGGGAGTTGGAAATACGCCTTCACGAACTGGAAGAAAAATGGCAATTTTCATCGCTGGAAAAAATATTTATTGAAAAAAGAATCTATCGTGATATTGAAGAATGTGAAACTTGGGAAGAGGTTATTGCGGCTATTGATCGCGGTCTTAAGCCTCACAAGAAAAAATTGTTGCGCGAAGTAACAGAAGAAGATATTGTAAAACTTACAGAAATTCGAATCAAAAGAATTTCAAAATTCGACAGTTTTAAAGCGGATGAGATTATGCGCGGATTGGAGGCGGATATTAAAGATGTCAAGCACAATCTGGATCATCTCGTGGATTTTGCGGTGGATTATTTTAAGAATCTCATCAAAAAATTCGGAAAAGGAAAAGAGCGCAAAACAGAAATACGCGCATTTGATATAATTGAAGCCAACGTAGTTGCCGCTGCCAATGTGAAATTGTACGCCAATTTCAGCGAAGGTTTTGTGGGGACCTCCCTTAAAAAAGAAACCTTTATTGCAGATTGCAGTGATATCGATGATATCATCGCATTCAGAAGAGACGGGAAATACCAGATATCTAAAGTATCCGATAAAACTTTCTATGGAAAAGATTTAATACACGTGGATGTATGGCGGAAAAATGATGAGCGTACCACTTATAATCTGATTTACTGGGATGGTTCCGCGAAAAAAGCCATGGTTAAGAGATTCAACGCCACCGGGTTGATACGCGACAAGGAATACGATGTAACTTCGGGAAATAAGAACAGTGAAATTTTATATTTTTCTGCAAATCCTAACGGAGAAGCGGAAAAAGTAACGGTTTATCTGAGCAATATTTCTTCGGCCAGATTGAAACAATTTGAATATGATTTTGCGCAACTTGCCATCAAGGGTAAAAATGCGCAAGGGAATTTGCTTACCAGATATCCGGTTCGAAAAGTGGAAATAAGGGAAAAAGGAATTTCTACACTCGGCGGAGTGAAAATATGGTGGGATTCCATGACCGGAAGACTCAACGGAGAAGGGCGAGGACAGTTTCTGGGTGAATTTGATGGCGAGGACAGAATTCTGGTGGTTTATAAAGATGGCAGTTACGAATTGACCAATTATGAATTAATCAACCGCTATGAACCGGAGGATATTTATTTCATACAGAAATTTTATCCGGAACAGGTATTAAACTGCGTATATCTGGATGGCAAATCGAAAAGTTATTTTGTAAAAAGATTTAAAATTGAGACCACAACTCTGGCTAAAAAATTCCCTTTTATAGGCGAAGCCAAAGGAAGTTCTCTTACTCTGGCAAGCACGGACAGCAAAGCAGGAGCGAATTTTTTCACCGAAGACAAAAAGAAAAACCGACAAGAATGGTTGTTGACTTTCGACGAATTTATGGAAGTTCAGGGATGGAAAACAGTTGGCAGCAAACTGGCTTCTGAACCGGTAAAGAAAATTATAATGGTAGGCGAAAGAATTGGTCTGCCACCTGTTGTTCAACCGCAAACCGTTGCAAAACAATTTGCGGAAGAAAATAAGGAAAAGACCGGCGGAAACGGCGATCAATTGAATTTGTTGTAAATTCAAATGAGAAATTCTACTCTTCATTTTTAACTAATTTAATCCAATACTTTCCATGGAATTTAAAAGAATTACACCACCTAATCTCCCCGAATATGAATTGCTGGATAGCGGTGATTTTGAAAAACTGGAGCGATTTGGAAAGTATATTTTGCGCCGCCCGGAACCACAGGCAGTATGGAGGAAAACACTGGATGAAAAGGAGTGGGATTCACAATGCCATGCATATTTTTCGAGAAAAGGAGAAAAGGATTCCGAGACGGGCAACTGGCATTTAAAACAGGGAATGCCCGACCGGTGGTGGGTAAAATATAAAAATGGCAAACTGGATTTTCAGATGCGCCTTGGTCTCACTTCGTTTAAACACGTAGGAATATTTCCGGAACAGGCAGAAAACTGGGATTTTATTGCCAATTGTATTTCTGATATTCAAATTTCCAAACCCAAAGTATTAAATTTATTTGCATATACCGGAGGGGCCTCGCTTGCCGCTTGCCAGGCAGGGGCCGACGTAACCCATGTGGATTCTGTGAAACAAGTGGTTACCTGGAGTCGGGAGAATATGGAAAAAAGTGGATTGGACGGCATTCGGTGGGTGGTGGAAGATGCGTTTAAATTTGTTCAGCGGGAATTAAAACGCGATAAAAAATACCACGGGATTATTCTGGATCCGCCTGCTTACGGACGCGGACCTGATGGTGAAAAATGGCTTCTGGAAAAACAAATAGCCGAATTGTTGGAAATGTGCGCTCAAATTTTAGAGCAAACAGATGCATTTTTTCTAATTAATTTATATAGCATGGGATTTTCTGCAATGATTACTGAAAATTTGGTAAAAAATGCATTTCGCACGGAGAACTTTGAAAGCGGAGAAATATACCTGCAGGATGGTTTCAAAAAGAATCTTCCTCTGGGAACCTACCTGCGCTTTCGCAAATAAGGACTGAAAAATTACTTTTTTTTATCTGATTTTATCTGAAATTGAGATAATTTCGGAACGGGAAAAAACTGTTTCGCAGAAATCGCAAAACCCGTTTTAGTAATAAAAATATTCTCTATCATTGAATTTAAGATATGTCAACTTCCACCGAACGCGCAAAAAAACTCATTGCACAATTTTCAAAAATTAAACCTTTTGAACAGATTTTAGAAGAAATAAAACAAAAAAATCCCGCGGATCTGGAGGCAAAGGCAATACCCGGACCTATTAGCTGGACTGAAGATTCCAGACAAAAAAGAGTTGCATTTTTGGAAGCAGAAAAAAATATTTCGCTGGATTGGATTTGCGGAAAAAAAACTTTTACAGATACAGAAGATTTGCGCGGAAATATTGAACAATATATAGGAATGACCATGGTTCCGACCGGTGTAGCAGGACCTGTAAGTATCAATGGAACCCTCGCTTCCGGTGATTATTATGTTCCAATGGCAACTACTGAGGGCGCACTAATTGCTTCTTATACCAGAGGTGCAAGGGCTACCAGATTGTGCGGAGGTGTCACCAGTGTTTGCCTGACAGAAGCGGTGCAGCGCGCTCCGGTTTTTCGTTTTAACTCCTTAAGCGAAGTTGGAAAGTTCATGCAATGGCTGCTTGAAAATCATAGCTCGTTTCAGGATATCATTTCACAACATAGTAGATTCGCGCAATTGCAGGATCTGCGCTTGAATATGGAAGGCAATCAGGTATTGGTAATTCTGGAATACACCACAGGTGATGCGGCCGGACAAAATATGGCCACTATTTGCACCGATGCTTTATGCAGACATATTTTGGCCAATTGTCCTACTCAGCCCAAAGAGTGGTACATCGAAAGCAACTATTCGGGCGATAAAAAAGCGACCAGTGTTTCCTTCAGTACAGTGCGGGGAAAAAAAGTAACTGCTGAAGCATTAATTACCAGAGATGTGGTAAAAAATGTACTTTCAACTGTTCCGGAATCCATTGCACAATATTGGCAAACCAGTTCTGTGGCTGCGGTGCAAAGCGGGTCTATTGGGATTCAGGGACATTTTGCGAACGGGTTAACAGCTATTTTTCTCGCCTGCGGCCAGGACGTAGCATGTGTGGCTGAGGCTTATGTTGGAATCACGAGAATGGAAGTTACCAAATCTGGAGATTTATATGTTGCGGTTACATTGCCCAGCTTATTGGTGGGCACAGTTGGCGGAGGTACAGGTTTGCCCACGCAAAATGAATGTTTGAAATTACTCGATTGTCAGGGCCCCGGATCTGCAAGAAAATTGGCGGAAATTTGTGGCGCAACTGTTTTATGTGGGGAATTGAGTATCGCAGCAGCACTGGCCGGAGGTCATTTTTCCAAAGCGCATAAAATATTCGGAAGAAAGAAAAAATCCTGATGAAAAAACAGAATTTTATTGTCAGGTTTTACATCTACCAAAAGGAGAGATTTCCTTTTCTTTCCCATGGAATATTAATTTCAGTTTTTACATTTTCCGCTATTTCTTATTCGAGATTGAGCGCAGGAATTTCGAATTTTATTCCAATACAGGATTATCTGCTCGCCATTTTTAATACCATCACTTTATTTTTTTTACTGCGTGTTTCAGATGAGCATAAAGATGCTGAGGACGATTTAAAATACAGAAAATACTTACCGGTTCCGCGAGGAATAATTCAATTGCGTGAATTGCGTTATGTGGCATATATTATTATCATTCTTCAAATAGCATTGCAGGCATATTTGCATCCCATCATGTTAATTCCATATGCGGCAATATTGGTTTATATGTACGCCATGCTGCGAGAATTTTGGGTTGCAGAATGGCTCAAAAAACACCAGTTTTGGTATGTGATTTCCCATATGTGGATCATTCCGTTTGTGGATGTATATGCAAGTGGTTATGACTGGATACTTGGTGGCAGAGAGGCCCCGGTGGGTCTGCTTCTATTCTTTGCTGTTTCGTTTTGCAATGGGGTAGTTTTGGAAATTGGCAGAAAAATAAAAGCACCACATTTGGAAGAACCGGGTGTAGTTTCTTATTCCGGTTTAATGGGGAAAAAAGCACCCTGGATTTGGTATCTGATTTTGGTTGCAACGGGCATTCTGGCTTCCCTAGCTGCATATTTTGCGCATCTGGGTATGACGGTATACCTGGTTTTCAGCGTATTAATTATTTGCAATTTGATACCGGTAATTTTATTTCAAAAAAGACAGGATAAATTCAGCGGAAAATGGATAGAGCATGCTTCGGGAATCTGGACTATTTTAATGTATCTCACCTTGGGTGCCGCCCCAATGATGGATAGACTTTTCTTATGAAATCACTTTTTAATCCGGAAAATATTTCTTCTGAAACTTATGGCAATAAGGCATTTTCATTATTACAACTTCGCGATTGGGGCTTTCCGGTACCTGAATTTATTGTGCTTCCCGCAACTGCATTTGATGCAAAAGGACAATTCACTTCAGAATTTATTTTACAGGAATTTCAATCCAAAATTCAAAACCGTTTTCAAGAAAATATTTTTTTCGCAGTGCGGTCGTCTACCAATGCAGAGGACAATCCGGAATTCAGTTATGCAGGGCAATTCCGCACGGAGCTATTTGTGAAAAAAGAGCAACTGCAAGAGGCTGTTTTGCGTGTGGTGGATTCCGTTCATTCCGTTTTGAAATCGGAATACGGAAATATTAAAACTCCAAAAATGGCTGTAATTATACAGGAAATGGTAAATGCAGAAGTTTCAGGAGTTGCCTTTGGTGCAGACCCGGTAACCGGAGCCAGAGATACTGCTGTGATTTCAGCGGTTTGGGGTTTGGGAGAAGGTTTGGTTAGTGGAGCCCTGAATGCCGATGTATGGAGAATAAAAGGCAATCAAATGGCGCATATTCCGGCTGAAAGAATAGAGGCATTTCGTTTAGATCCTGAAATGGGATATGGTGTAAAAGCCATGGAACTTTCTCAGGATGAAACATCAAATGCCCCGTTGGAAACGGAACATCTGAAAATAGTAACCAATTGGTTACAGAAACTGTTGCAATTGACCGGAACGTATCCCGATATCGAATTTGCATGCGATAAAAATCGCATGTATTTGTTGCAATGCAGGCCTATAACCACATTAAATAAAATACCGGATAAAAGTGGTGCCGAAGTAGTTTGGGATAATAGCAATATTATAGAGAGTTATCCTGGTTTGACATTACCATTAACATTTTCTTTTATCAACGGTGTTTATGAAGCGGTGTATAAGGAATTCAGTGCAGTAATGGGAATTCGGAAAAAAACCATTCAGGCAAATGCGGAACTGTACCGCAATATGTTGGGTTTAATTCAAGGCGGGGTATACTATAACCTCAACAGTTGGTACGGGGCATTGGCACTGTTGCCGGGCTATACCCTGAATGCGGGTTTTATGGAAAAGATGATGGGGGTGAAGGAAAAGCTCGATATACGGGTAAAACCAAAATCTGGTTTACGGGAAATTCTGGATATAGCATTTGCCATTCGCAAAATCCTGGGCAACCTCAGAACCGCAAAGAAACAACGGGATATTTTTTACAAAGAATTTTATGAAGTATTGTACCATCCGCGATTTTCGAATGTTGCAGGCAAAGGGACTTGGGAACTGGTGCAGGATTACCGCGAATTCGAAACTACGCTCACATCCAAATGGAAAGCTCCGTTGGTAAATGATTTTTTTTGCATGATCTATTTTGGATTGCTTCAGAAACAGGCTGTAAAACTTGCGGGAGATGCATATCCCAATTTGCACAACGATCTGTTGTCGGGCGCGAAGGATGTAGTTTCCGCAGAGCCTGTAAAACTGATAAGAAACATGCTAAAGGAAATTAAAAGTTCGGTGGATTGGAAGAATAAGTTTGAAGAAGAAAATGAACAAATATTATCTCAGGAATTATTGAAAAATTCATCAAAAATTGGGAAATTGTTCCAGGAGTATATTGAAAAATGGGGAGACAGAACGGTGGCAGAATTGAAGCTGGAAACCATTACCTACCGCATGCAACCTGAGCTTCTGGTGCGGGTTTTGCGCAACCAGCTGGATGGCGAAATGAAACAAAACGGGTATCGGGATGATTCCAGAAAAAGTGCTGAGGAGTTTGTTGCAATGGCTTTGCGGGGCAAACCAATCAAACGTTGGTGGTTTCATTATATTTCCAAAAAAGCGGGATATTTTGTGAGCAACAGGGAGAATTTGCGATATGAGAGAACGCGTGGATTTGCCAAGGTGCGCGAGATATTTCTGCAAATTGGAATTCAATGGAAAGCAAGTGGACAGCTGGAAAATGCAAGGGATATATTTTATTTAAAAAAGGAAGAAATATTTGATTTTACTGAAGGGAAAACTCCTGATTTAAATCTGAAGTCATTGGTTGAATTGCGGAAAGAGTCCTACATCGGATTTGAAACACAACATCCTGCGGAAAGAATAACCACATGGTTACCAGTTTATTTGGGTAATAATTTTGAAAGCAAATGGCACAACTCTGTGTTAACCGGGGATTTGAAAGGAATTCCGTGTAGTGCGGGAGTGGTAACCGCAAAAGTGCGTTTTATCACTGATCCATATTCAGTTGCTTCACTTAACGGAGATATCATTGTTACCGAATCCACAGATCCGGGCTGGACAGCTTTGTTTGCAACAGCCGGCGGGATATTGGTACAAAGGGGAAGTTTATTGAGTCATGCTGCCATTGTGAGCAGAGAAATGGGCATTCCCTGTATTGTCGCCATACCGGAATTGATGAGCAGGTTGGAAAATGGAGATTTGGTGATGATGGATGGAAGCACGGGAATGATACTTAAAATGGAAAACTAAATTGAAAAGGGGATTAGCCATACCAATCATTCGATATGCCAATTGCTGGGAGGACGCATCTGTTTTGTTGCGCGCCCTGCAAATGGGAAAATGGAAAAAATATGTATCCATTGCCTCCGGTGGTGACAATACTTTTTCATTGCTGTTGCTGGAACCAGAATTGGTTGTGGGCTTTGATCTCAACCCGGTGCAATTGCATTTGTGCGAATTAAAAACCATTGCAATCAAACATCTGGAATATGAATCCTGCGTGGCATTTTTGGGTTTTTCAGCATCGCAAAATCGATGGGAAACTTATCAGAAAATACGGGAATATTTATCGGAAGAAGCGAGAAATTATTTCGATGAACAGGGAAAAAGCATCAAAAAGGGAATAATTAAATGCGGAAAATTTGAAAGATATTTTGAAAAATTTCGCAAATACCTGATGCCTTGGATTCACAGCAAAAGGAGTATTCGAAAACTGCTGACATTCAAATCTGCTGAAATGCAGGAGAATTATTATAACCATGGTTGGAATACCAGGAGTTGGAAATGGTTATTCCGCTTGTTTTACAGCCGTACCATTATGGGTTTGTTCGGTCGCAGTCCGCGGTTTCATAAATATGTGGAGTTTAATGTCGGCGATTTTATTTATCAACGCGCTGAAAAACATTTACGGAGTACTTTATGTCAGGAAAACGAATACCTGCATTTTATTTTCAAGGGCTTTTTTTCTCCGCGACTTCCGGTTTATATGCGCAAAGAAAATTTCGCCAATATTAAAAACAGGTTGCATGTTCTACAATGGTTTTTGGGGGATTTGAGCGCAGTTTTGGATAAAACCGGTGCAGTGGATGGATGCAATTTGTCGGATATTTTTGAATACATGAGTGAGGAAGAAACTGCTGTTCATGCCAGAAATATAGCAGATCATTTAAATCCCGGAGGCAGGGTTGTATATTGGAATCTGATGGTAGAAAGGAATCTGGCAAATTTTAAAGGGGAATTGGGAAAGCTGGAAAATCTGGAGCAGGAACTTGCAGAAACCGATAAGGGATTTTTTTACAAAGGGATAAAATTAAATGAAAAACAACATGTCTGAAATGCTCTGGTTTTTAATATTAGGAAGTATTTTTTTATTGCTGTTTGCAATTGGAGAATACTTGTTTCGAAGGAGAAAATGGGATGCGGAACATACCCGGAAACTGGTGCACGTTGGCTCCGGATTGTTGGCATTGACATTCCCTTTGGTATTTGAGAACCACTGGTGGGTGCTTGGACTTTGTGGATCTTTTTATCTGATTTTAATATCCAGCAAAAAATTCGGATTTTTGGAATCCATTAATGGCGTAGATCGCATTACATATGGAAGTGATTTATTCCCGGTTGCGGTTTACGTGTTGTTTTTATGGTACCAAAGAAATGTGGGAAGTGCAACACCAGAAATTGGTTTATCCTATAAACTGCTATATCTGTATTACCATCCTTTGTTAACTCTCGCTATCTGCGATCCGGTTGCTGCTCTTGTGGGACGAAGGTTTCAATGGATTCCTTTAACAGTTTTTGGCCATACAAAAACCATTGCAGGGAGTTTGGCATTTTGCATAACCTCCATTACCATTTGCATTGGTTTGTATTATGTGTTTGGCGAATATTATTGGAAAGAATTTGGTATTTTATATTTATTGGTAACCGGTGTAGTAACTGCAGTAGCCGAATTCATCAGTACCAAAGGCATAGACAATTTTGTAATTGTTGCGGTAGCAGCAATTCTGGATTATTTATTTTTTATATGATATGAATATCTATTCTGTTTTCGAGAAATCGGCTGTCCTTTACGGAAACAGAATTGCTTTGATTCATGGCAAAAACAAAATCACCTATAGTGAAATGGAATCGCGCATACGCGCAGCGGAACGTTCGTTGCGGAATTGCGGTATTCAAAAAGGGGACAGAATATTGGTATTTGTACCCATGGGAATTGAGTTGTATATCGCAGTGCTTGCCATTTTCAGAATGGGCGCAGTGGTAGTATTGGTAGATCAATGGGCGAGTCAGGAAAGGGTAAAAAACTGTTTGATAGCGGCACCTTGTGTGGCCATGATTTGCAATAAAGTTACCCGATGGATATCCTATTGGAATCCCCAATTCTGGAAATTAAAAAAAATAATTCCCGGAAGAATAAAAAGTGTTGAAACAGAAACGGAAAACATGCTGGATCATGAAGAGGCGCTGATAACCTTTACTTCGGGAAGTACCGGTTTGCCAAAGGCTGCGAATCGCACACACGGATTTTTAAATGCGCAGTTAAATGCTTTAATTCCATACATTCCTAAAGACATTTCCCATCCTGTTTTATGCACCTTGCCGGTAATTACCTTGTTGAATTTGTCCCTCGGGAAAACTACGGTGTTGCCCAATTTTCCACTCAAACAACACAAATTCCAGGTGAGAAAAATGTATGAAAATATGGTGAAAAATAATGTTGCTGAAATTATTTCATCTCCTTTTTATATTCATGAACTTGCCAATATGGGATTTCCGGGAACTCTGGAACTGGTACTTACCGGAGGCGGAGCGGTATTTGTGGAAGACGCCAAAAAATGGCTGGCAAAATCCGAACAAATTCAATTTACGATATTTTATGGTTCCACAGAATGCGAACCTGTAAGCCACATTAATGCGCATGATTTACTGCAATATGAAATGCATAGGGGATTGGCAGTTGGGCGTGTAGATGCAAACACAAATGTTGCGATTATTCCGTTTCTGGATTCCGGTTACCATTCGATTGCAGATGCTGTTTGGGAGTCTATGGTTCAGAATGAAAAAGCCGGGGAAATAGTAGTTGCAGGAGACCATGTTTTAACTTCCTATATTGGACTTTCTGAGCATGAATTGTCAAATAAAATCAGGGTGGGAGACATGCTGTGGCACCGCACCGGAGATGCCGGTTTATTCGTTGGAGACATGTTGTTTTTATTGGGCAGGGCTGCAGAACGGATTGACCATGAAAATGGAAGTATATTCCCTTTTGAAGCAGAAATGTTGTTGCGCAGGATGTTCGGTTATTCTGCAGGAACCCTGATTAAAACAGATAAGGGACCCACACTGGTTTTGGATAAAAAGCAAAAAGGGATTGAAACCGAATTGTTACAGATTTTTAAGGAGCGATGGAACCTGGAACCTGTATTTGTATATGTGGAGGAAATTCCGATGGATCCCAGGCACCATAGCAAAATACTTTACGACAAACTGAGAGTCTATGCCACAGAATAAAGAAAGGATTTTTACCATTCCCAATTTTTTGAGTGCCTATCGCCTGCTCTCTTTTCCTTTCATTTTGTTACTCATCTTAAACAACAAAGAAGGTTTGGTGGCCATTTTAATATGTATCAACCTGGTTACAGATATTCTGGATGGAATCATTGCACGCGTATTTCATATGCAAACCAAACTTGGTGCCCGCCTGGATTCACTGGCAGATGTGGGTACTTATATTTTGGTTTTCTGGGCTCTTTACCTTTTTAAAAGAGAAGAACTTGGAATGGATATGGTGGGTGTTTGGTTGTTTTTAGGCATGTATATTTTCACCCATTTGGTAGCCCTGATTAAATTCAAAACCTTTCCCAGTTTGCATTTGTACTCTATAAAAATCACAGGGTATTTACAGGGGATTTATTTCTTTCTGCTGTTCGCATACTTGCATGTGAGTTGGTGGTTTTGGATTGCAATAGGGTGGGGAATGGTAGCCTGGACTGAGGAATTTCTGGTGTTAATATGGTTAAAAGAAATGCAGTCCAATTGCAAAAGTATTTTTCATTTGATTCGAAATAAGCAATGATATTCTGGAAATATATATCCATTTATCTGGTGCTTTCTATAGTTGGGGGAATAGGACTGTTAAAGGCTTCCGGGAAATTGGATCCCATAAAACAACGCGAAAACCGGATTAAATACTTCATGTATTTGTTGCTGATAGTTTTGATGACGGCATGCATTATAGCGGGCGTTACCGTTTACATTTGGGTAGTGGCCATTCTTATTTTCTTCTGTATCAGAGAGCTCGCCAGTATTTCGGGAAACCTGAGAAAACGCGGAAATTCCCGATGGATACTTTATGGTGCATTGGTTTATTTGGCCATGATGTCCGGATTTTTATTCAGCGTAGTTTTATCTCCGGAAAGACTGTTGTTTTTATACACCAACGTGGTTGTATTTGATGGATTTTCTCAGGTTGTTGGACAGCTTTTGGGCAAACACAAAATGGTGCCAAAAATCAGTCCCGGCAAAACCTGGGAGGGTCTGTTAGGCGGCATGGTATTTATGTCGTTGTCCTATTTTATTTTGCGTGGTGATGCGGGTAGTGTGATGCCGGTTCGCGATTATTTTTTGGTAGTTTTGCTCGCATTGGGTGGTGATCTTTTTGCATCATTAATCAAAAGAAAAGCAGGTATAAAAGATTTCAGTACATTATTACCGGGACAGGGTGGGTTTTTAGACCGGTACGATAGTTTGATTGCTGTGTTTAGTGGTTATGGATGGATTTATCTTGTAATGTCGTTATAGCACATTATTTTGAGATTTAAGGTAATAATGCCGGACTTAGTGTATGAATTGAATGTTTCTACAGTCATTCTTTACCACCTTTGGCATCCGCCCGTTTCGGTACGGACAGGTTGCCCAAAGGTGGAGCCAAAGGCTAGCGGCTGCAATGGCCTTAGTCTTCACGCTTGAAACCATCCGAATGTCGTCGGTGATCTTCTCCCATCCGGTCGAAGCTACCTCGACATTTCGCGGATGCTTTCGTTACTTTGAAGCCACGCCCATTGAGGCCGCATCCCGGGCCGCAGGAATTTTTTCTGGAATTAAAATGATAACCATTGTAAAATGTTATCTCTCCGATTGAAACACCAATTTTCAATGTTACGCCTGACCCCGTGGGGTCAAATATTATTAGCCCGGGGTTTTAACCCCGGGATATAATAATATTTTATGAATGGGTTTGGCGATTTTTTTGCGCCGCAGGAAAGCAAAAAAAATGACAAACGCAAAAATCGGATTACGATAATTCCAACAATAAATATCGTTCTAATTTTAAAATGAGTTGTTGATGTTGCATGCCTCCATATGGTCCTTTTCAGTTCGAATGGTACTGGTGGGGCATCGGTGATCTTCTCCCATCCGGTCGAAGCTACCTCGACATTTCGCGGATGCTTCCGTGGCTAAGAAGCCACGCCCATTGAGGCCGCGTCCCGTGCCGCAGGAATTTTTTCCGGAATTAAAATGATAACCATTGTAAAATGTTATCTCTCCGATTGAAATGCCAATTTCCAATGTAATGCCTGACCCCGTAGGGGTCAAATATTATTAGCCCGGGGTTTTAATCCCGGGATTAATAATATTTTATGAATGGGTTTGGCGATTTTTTTGCTCCGCAGGAAAGCAAAAAAAATGACAAACGCTAAAATCGGATTAAGATAATTCCGAAAATAAAAACCGGTTTAATTGGAATATTTTGCAAATTGAAATTCCCAAATATCCTTAATGATAACTCAATTAATTTTGGCCTGGATGGCTCAAAAACCATGAAATCAATTCTTCATAAATATCCATTTTCCCAATTGTTTCCATGTAGGTTTTTTACCGTACATCAATATTCCCACACGATAAATTCTGCCTGTCATCCACACAAAAATAATGAAGGTGAGCAGGAGCAAACTGATGGACAACATAAGCTCTATAGGCGGTACACCAAACGGCGACCGCACCACCATTACAATGGGACTTGTAAATGGAATGAGAGAAAATATAGTGGCCATCGGACCATTGGGATCCTGAAAAACGGAAGTCTGTGCTATTACAAATCCAAATATTAACGGAAGCGAAATGGGAAACATAAATTGTTGTACATCGGTTTCCTGACTTACCGCAGCACCAATGGCAGCAAACATGCTGGAATACAATAAAAAACCGAGTAGAAAAAATACGAGAAATATGAGCACAATTTCCAAATGTGGCAAATTATAAAACGCCATAAACATATCATTCTCCATCGGAATTTGTTGTTTCATGGGTCCGCCAACAGGCAGGTTTTGGGTTTGTGCCTGGCTCAATACGTTACTTCCAAAAATGGTGGTAATGGAAATTATTAGAATCATACTCAGCAGCACCCAGGTTGCGAACTGCGTTAATCCAACCAAGGCGACTCCCAGAATTTTTCCGAGCATCATCTGAAACGGTTTTACAGAGGAAACAATTACCTCCACAATTCTGCTGGTTTTTTCTTCAATGGCACTGCGCATGACCATACTTCCATACAGAAAAATAAATAAATATATAATAAATGCTGCCGCCATTCCCACACCGCTTTTTAATCCGGAACTGCTGTTTTTCATTAATCCGCTTTCATCAATTTCTATGGTGCTGATAGATGTTTTCGGACGCAGACTGTCAATTACTCCCTGGCGAATTCCCAGTCCCTGCAGGCGCGACATATATACTTTATCGCTGAGCCAGCTGCTCACTTTTTCCTGTTGTAAAATAGACATGGTTTTTCTGGAAACCCATTTGACGCTGTCAATTCTGGAGAGGTCATGGTCTTCTATAATCATGTACGCATTGAACTCTCCGGAACTTACTTTTTTTAAATTTTCAGATTCATTCACCATCGCAGGTGTAAAATGAAAATTCATGATGGTATCCAATCTGCCACGGAAAAATCCGCTTTCATCGGAATATAAAATATTCTTTGGGGTTTTATCTCCGGCATCTCTGGCAGCTACAAGAAAAATAGCGCCATAAAAAACCGCAATTAAAACCGGACCCAAAATGGTCATCCAGATAAATGTTTTATTTTTAACTCTGGTGAGATACTCTCTTTTTAAAATTACCCAAACTTTTTTCATGATTCGGCAGTTACGGTGTCAACAAAAATTTGATGAATGGTAGGCAAATCTTCGGTAAATAAAACCAGTCCGCCTTCTGCTACGCAGGATTGTAGCAAGCGTTCCCTATCCTTGTTGTCTTCCAGATAAAAGGTATAAATAACCCTGCCATCCTGCAGTCGCTCTGTTGAAATGGGTTCAAATCCATTATTGCTAAAGTTTTTATCTTCCAGATAACCCGCCTGATATTGATTTTTAAACATGCGTCTGCGGATATTTCCGGATTCGCCATTTAAAACCATTTTCCCATGGTTAATGATGCAAAGAAATTCGCATAATTCTTCCACATTATCCATGCGGTGGGTGCTGAATAAAATACTGGCACCCTGGGTATGCAATTCCAAAATTAAATCTTTAATCAGATCTGCATTTACCGGGTCAAATCCGGAAAAAGGTTCATCGAGAATGATAAATTCCGGGCGGTGAATGATGGTGCACAGAAACTGAACTTTTTGCGCCATTCCTTTACTCAACTCCTCCAGTTTTTTACCGGCCCAGGATTTCATATCCAGCCGTGTAAGCCATTTAACCGCCTCTTCCTTGGCGAGGCTTCGCTTCATGCCTTTGATTTCAGCAAAGAACAGCAATTGGTCTATCACCGACATTTTTTTGTACAAACCGCGTTCTTCAGGCATGTATCCCATGTGTAGGGCATGTTCTTCGTGTAAACGTTGCCCTTTAAATTTAATGATACCGGAATCCGGTTGGGTAATGGTGGTTGCCATTCGAATAAACGTTGTTTTACCCGCGCCATTCGGGCCAAGTAAACCGTATATACTCTGTTCGGGAATTTGCAGCGAAATGTGGTCTGCAGCCTTGGTTGTACCAAAGGTCTTCACCAGATTTTCAGCTTCCAGGATGTATGCCACAAGGCGAAAATAGGGAAAAGTTGGCACTGGTAAGTGCAGTAACCGAGTTACCGAGTAACCAAGTAACCGAGTAAAAGAGTAACCGAGCGACCGAGTGGCCGAGTAACCGAGAATACGATTGTTAGTGATAATTTGCATGTAGCGACAAGTCTTGACTTGTCGAATTGTAAGTAAAAATGTTTTAAGAATCGTCGTAAGTTGTTAGTAGGCAGTTGCATGCAGCGACAAGTCATGACTTGTCGTTTTCCAAATGATGACCGAAAAGTGGATTGTATTTTAATTCGTGTTCATTCGTGGCGATGGAATTTTGGGAAGAAAGAATCTTTCAGCCGAATAACAAATTCGCAGATAACCAGAAGTGCTGAAAGCGCAAACCGAAAACGAAACCGAAGAGAAAGTGTCAAAGTGATAAATGAAGAAGTGAAATACAGTCTTTCAAATTACGTAGAACAAAGCTCGCAGCTCGCCCGCCCGAGCCGGTGGCTGGTGGCCGGCAGCTGGTGGCCGGCAGCTGGTAGCGGTTTTCCCCTCCACGGGCAACTATTAACCCCCTCATCTTGTCTTTGTGAAATATTATTGCAGCTTATGTTAAAAAAATACTTCTTATGCATGTTGTTGTTTTCCCTGATCAGGGTTGCAGATGCTTCCCATTTGTTGGGCGGTTCTATAGAATACAAACACCTGGGAGGAACGAAGTATCTATTAACGGCAAAATTATATCGCGATTGCAGGGGTATATCTCTGGCTGCACCAACCTTTGGTGTATATGCCGGAAATAGTGGCGGAAACGGATGCGGTACTTATTCACTAACTGGATTCAAAAGGGTTTCCATCACAGATATTACCAATCGCTGCGATTCCGCGGTAAAGGGGCCATGTGATCCACTTGATAGCAATGGTACAGGTCAGGGAATGGAATTGCATGTTTATCAGATGACGGTGGATCTCACCCAATCTCCCATCAGTAATTTTTATGGAAAAACCAGTTGTTGTGAAATTACTTTTTATTCCAGTTTTTCATACCGTGCAGCACCAGACTATAGTTCCTGTAAGAGCCTGGGCAGTCCTTGTGATTTCAATGTTAAAGCCATGTTGCAGCAATGCAATTTGAAAAAATGTGCAGATACTGCGAACAATAGCCCGGTATATAAAAATGACCCGATACAATTCCCGGGGTGTAACGTGATGCTGGTGCACAGCAATGGGGTAGTAGATTCGGATCCAGCGGATTTGTTGAAATTTTCATTGCAACCTGCAATTAATAGTTTGCCGAATAATGCAATTTCATATAGCTCTCCGTTTTCATACCGGTATTTTGTAACCCCCTATTGTGTGCCTTCCGGTTCTGTTTCCTGTACTCCGAATATTAGCACCTTACCAGCAAAGGGAATTTATTTTGATACAGCAACCGGGGATGTCATTTTTACCCCAACCAAATGCGATGAACTTGCAGTATATGTGGTGAAAGCAGATGAATTCAGAAAAGATACCTCAGGAAATTGGATACCGATTGGTTACATGATGCGCGATATCAGTTTCTATATTTGGGATGGCGGCGACCATAATAATGCCCCCACATTGAGCGGTCCATTGCAAAATAAAGTTTGTGCCGGAGATAAAATCTGTTTCGATATCGAGGGAAAAGATGCAACTTTTACTCCATATCAAACGATTCCCGATACAGTTCAAATGTACTGGGATACTGCAATTCCTGCAGCTACATTTAAAATTAAAAATCCGACAGACAGAGAAAAAACTGCAGAGTTTTGCTGGCAAACCCACGATAGTGACGCACGAATTCCGGCGCATCGGTTTTCAGTAACAGTAACAGACAACCATTGCACCAATAATTTAAAAACTTCCCGCACCTTTTTAATTCATGTGTATAATAAAGCAAAAGCGGAATTGAAAATCAAAGAATTAAATTGCAATGTACTGGCATTGGAAGCCGCTCCGGACAAGCTTTTTATGGGGATACCATTTCCGGATTGGAAAATATCGGATGCGAAGGGGAAGGTATATTTTACGAGCAAAAAATTAAAAGACACTACGCGATATCTCACTGGAAATAAATATTATATTTCATTAAGAATAAACAATCCTGGTGGTTGTTATACGGATTATCTGGATTCCATTACGCTAAAACCACAAACCGGATTCACTCTGGGTCCGGATACCTTCGGTTGTTACGATCAGACTTTTACAGTACTTCCCAAAACTTCCAAATTTTCCCATTCCCCTTTTGTGATTTCCTGGACGGTAAAAAATTCTACCATTCAAAATGATACTTTGCCTTTTTTGACATTTAAAAATTTTAGAAATGATACCCTGGTTTATGCAAAACTCACCGATTCTCTGGGATGCGTTTTCAGAGATACAGTGCGGGTTTTGGTGAAACCCACACCAAAAGTTTATTTGGGTGCAGACAAGAGAATTTGTGCAGATCAGTTTGCAGTTTTGGATGCAAAAAATGCAGATACTTTGTGGTATTTGTGGAACACCGGCGAAACTACCAGAACCATAATAGCCAATAAAGCACAAAATTATTGGGTAAAAATAACCGATACAGTATGGCATTGCAGCACATACGATACCGTAAAAATCATGGCAAATCATGCCGTAATTGCAAATGCGGGAAGGGATACTGCAATCTGTACCAACAGCCAAATGCAGTTAAATGGCAGTTATGAAAACGATTCTTTTGGCGCTTTAACCTATTGGTACGATGCCAGTACAGGAGCTTTTATTAATAGTGGGAATTCCATTCCCATTTCACCAAAAAATTATAATGGAAATGGTGCTGCAGCAAAAATATTTCCATATGAATTTCGGGTGAGTATTACAGAAAATGGTTTAACCTGCACCAACAGCGATACCATAAATATCCTGGTAAACACCCTTCCCAAAGTCGCATGGTTCAGAAATCCCCTGGATTCACGATGTCATGATTATGGCGATATTTATCTGGATACTTTTATTGTATTGCCTGATTATTCTTTGCGCAAAAAAGGGAATATCATGGTATGGGGAACCAAAACGGGACATGGATTTAAATCCGGAATGAATACCAATGGTTTGGTAGACAGTTTGGGTTATCGAAAACATATTTTTCGGGCCAGTAAAATCAATAATGCAACAGAATTAAGTGGCGGAAAATATCTGGAAGATATCCTCTATGTTTGGTTTAAAGATACCAATGGCTGCATCAATACCGCCAATACCAAACAGCGAATTAATGGTGTTCCGGTTATTGTTCTGGACACCAGTTTTTACTGTCAGGATAAAGGTTATGCCAAGCTGGATTCCTCTGTTCTACGTCCAAAAACCAAGTTCGGAACACGTCAAATCTGGCGCACATTAAAAGTGCCTGCGGGTGTGGATTCTTCCTATGTGGTGGTGGATAATAGCGGCGGTTCGGGTACTGATTGGGAATTGAGATTTGGTGCCACTTCTCAAAATTATTTTGCAGGAAATTACCAATTGGAATTTACGGTAAAGGACCAGGTAACCGGATGTTTCGCGCAGGACACTACTTTGGTAATTGTGGTTGCAGAACCTGTGTTGACATCGGCGAATCCGGCTGCATTTTGTTCTGCCGATGGTCCGCATGAATTGGGAAAATTGTATCTCTCGGATTCTAATAAACCAGACGCTGCGGCGAGCAAATTCCAAATATATGCTTACAACGGAAATACAAATCCCACCAGTTTTGGAAATACCAAAATTGTAAACGGACATTATTTATCTGCAAATGCTGCAACAGGAACCTGGAGTATTTTCTGCACCGATGGAACCAATGGCTGCCCTTCGGAAGGGTATTTTAATATGCAAATTATTGAATCGCCGGTAGCTGCTTTTACCACTTCCCCTGTGGATTCTGCGCCGTTGAACAATCCTGTTTTTACTATTAATAATACCAGTAATATTGGCAGCGGAAACATTCAATATTTCTGGAATTTCGGAACCGGAAAAACTGCAGATACTTCCAACCAAAAAAATCCAACCATTACTTATCCGGCTATTTCAGCCAATTACAAAATCATGCTCATTGTAACTTCCGACAGCGGATGCAGAGATACTGCTTTTCAAAATGTGCAGGTGGGCAGCGGCAATTTGGGTAGCCATATTTTTAACAAAAAACAAGTTTGGCTCGACGATCAAATGCGCATAAACAACGCAATTGGCCAGGTGATGGAAACCAGAATTTACGACATGTCCGGCCGCATTGTATCCGTATTTGCGCGGAACGTAGGAGCAGAATTGTCGAATGGAATTTATTTGTATGAAATTTTAGTTCAAATGGATTCTCACGAAACCGCAAAAATTTCCGGGTTGAAACAAATCGCGAAATAAAATTTCTGCATCATTTTCTGTTATTAGGACAGTGACCGAGTAACCGAGAATACAAGAGTTAGTAGTCAGTTGTTAGTCGTTATTGAAAAAGTGATAAGTGTTGAAGTGCAAAAGTGAAAAACAATCCTGCAAATTTAAAATAACTGAGCCAGCGGCTTGAGGCCTGCCCTCCCGTGCCGGTACGGACGGGTGGCTTGTGGCCAGTAATTCGTGTTCATTCGTGAAATTCGTGGCAAAAGAAATTTGTGATCTCAGCGTGAAAAAATGGCAAATTGTTTAGAATAAACGAATAAAATTACCGCAGAATAAATACAATCGCAGAAGACCGCAGAATTAGGCATTGTATTCTCTGCGCATTCTGCGTGAAATCATAGACTGAGTCTGCGACCTTTGCGTTAAAAGATTTTAGTAGTTAGTGGTCAGTCGTTAGTTTTCAATCATTATTGGGTAGTAAAAAAGAAAAATGTTTAATTGAAAAACAATCTTTCAAATGAATGAGAACATAGCTCGTGGCTCGAGGCCAATCACCCCAACCAGTCAGAAAATAGTAGCCGTTTTATATGAACTGCAATCACTCCAAATCACGCTTCACAAACCCACAAAAAACAAAATTCTGTGTGCTGCCAAATGGGGTAGTGTGCACTACTCTTTTGCATTCGGTATTTTGAAAACCTGCAGTTTGGAATAAGTCTTTCATTTTGTTTTCATCATACTGGGTAATTTCCAGTCCGCTGCACTTGAAAGGGCCGTCTACCGAGAACGTACCTATTACCAGATTTTTGGCGAATTTCGATGCCAGTTGCACATAAGCATCAATTTCCTTTTTTTCTGTGAGGAAATGAAATGCCGCGCGGTCATGCCAAAGATCATATTTTATGCTTGGTTGAAAATCCAGAATATTGCTGTTGATCCAGTGAATTTTATTTGCCTCATTTCCGAGTCTGTTTTTGGCGCGTTCAATAGATTTTTCTGAAATGTCCAATACCGAAATATTCGTAAAACCTTTTTTCAACAAATAATCTGCGAACTTGCTGTCGCCGCCACCAACATCCAAAATGGAAGCATCCTTGGGCAACTGCAAAGCCTCCAGAAACGCAATAGAAGTCTCAGGCATCTCCTGTGTCCAGGAAACCTGTTCTGGTGTCTTAGTAGTATAAATATTCTCCCAATGCTGCTTAAAAGCGTTTTGCATGTTGCAAAGTTCGGGGAGAGGAGCGAGGTTGTTTGGTACTTGGGTTACATAAAATGCGACCTTTCTACTGTTGTCAATAAATTGTTGTGACTTTTAAAGTATTTTCTAAATCTATGCAATGACTCTTAATTGTAATCATTGGTTGGATTGTAGAATTGTGAACTTTGTAAAATAGGGTGGTTTCTTGTGCATGGGCACTAGAAAAGGGTAGTTTTTAACTTCAAACAATGGACGTGATTTGGATCTATTTCCAAGCCTTTGATAACAACCTTCTTGGCATTTTTTCTATCACCTGCATTTAAATATAACCAAGCTAACTGTGAACAATCATCACTTTCGTAAGAGTTTTTATCCAAGATATTTTTATAAGCAGTGATTAGTCTATGAGACAATATTTGCTTCTCAGAGTTATCAGTTTGAAATTTGTTATTTCTAAAAAGTGAATTTATCTTGAATACAATTACTCTAATTTTGTCAATAGAGGTGATTGATAATTCACTCATTTCAATCAATGCATGCATTTCACCATCTGCGTCATGTGTTTTATAAAATAATTCAGCTAATTTTTCCCAACTACTATAAGTTTCATTTTCATTTGAAGTAGTTTCTAAATGGCGCTGTAATGACTGAATTGCCTTGTCAATCTTGCCTTCTTCCTCGTATAGCGATGAGAGGGTTAACCATGCGTAAGGATATTTCCTACAAATAAATTCCAATACCGGAATGTAATTTTCAAGCTTATCTAATTTTAAACTTACCCTTTTAGCAATATCCCTGAAGAATTTGATTATTCTAGGTTCAATTCCAAGATGAATTTCTGTGTGAAGCCCAACCCCAAAAGTATGAAGTAATTTGGTATCAGCTTGAATTGCGGTTTTCATGGGGCTTACAGATAATTTTTTCTTTCCAAATACTGAGGCGGAATATGGTACAGATAAGAACCTCATTCCATCTTTTTCGGAAACTTCAATTAGAACTAAGGAAGAACGGTATAATTCTTCAATTCCTTTTCCAACATCCATTAATTCATTGGCTTCACGAATGAGGGTAGCTTCAATGGCAATTTCAGGTATGGTTGATCTCCAATTTGATAATGTTAAAAAAATACGTTTTGCAACTGGCGAGAGTCCATTATAAGTGCGTTCGAAAAGTGCTGTGAGTATTTCATCTTTACTTGCTACTATGCGTTTAACACGACTTAATTTTCCTTCTTTTGCAACATCACCTAATAATACCTTGATTACATACGGATGACCATCAGATTCATTATAAAGTTCTTCAAGATAATCCTTATCATTTACCAATTCAGTAATTCCCAAACTTTCAGAGGTAGCTTGAACGAGTTGGTTAAACTCCTTCTCATTCATTCCATCAACTTCAATTGGGTAATCAGCTTTAAAATCTCGAAAACGTGAAGTGATAAGTATTTTATTGGGATTTCTAATAAAAGTATCCAGCCAATTAAATAAATCAATTGGCTCTTTCACCGTTTCAAAATTATCGAAAATATAAAGCGCTGGTCCAATTGAATTAATTTCTAGTTCTTTTTCAAAAAAGGATTTGGGTTTAAATCCTTTTACCTTTGATTCAGTAGGTTCAATAAGTTTGCAATATTCTTTGGCAATATCATCATTTGATAAAATATGCGCTTTCACTGGCTTTGCACCTTCCATTAAAAGATCGATATCACGAGCGCTAAACCAAATTATTGTCGCGTATCTTTGAGTATCACAAAGTTTCTTTAACACCGAAATAGCTAATGATGTTTTCCCTATTCCACCGCGGCCTGTTAATGTAATTATAGGGTGTCGTTCATCTAATAGTTTTTTATATAATTCATTTTCTAATTCTTCTCTTTCAATATATATCTGGTTAATACTTGGTAAGTTAGTAAAAACACTTCCTACCAGATCGAGTTTTCCAATTCCTTCTGTTTCACTTGAAGGGAGCTCTCCCGGTGGTGTTAAATGTAAGGAAGCATCTTGATATTCTTTGCTTCCTGTGATATAAGAAATCAATTCATATCGTTTATTATTAAACCCACCATTAGGAAAATAAAAATCAGTTAAATCCGAATTAGAGAGCAATAATTCAACCTTAATTGGTTTATTTAAGAAAATATATACTCCATTTTCGTAGTTCGAACTGTTGTCCTTTCTGAGATAATGAAATCTTGGTGCATTGTTGGATATATCAGTCACTTTATACTTTCCAGATAGATTTCTATGTAAATAGGCCCATTCAACACTTTTTAAAAGTGAGTAGTTTTCTTGAATTAGTGCAATAGAATTACATAAGTTATTGCAGATACTGGAATATACATCTGAGCTATAAGCCCCATGACCCCTTGTCTTGTTGCGTAAATATGCAAATTGTGAAAACCATGTTTTGCCAGAAACCTTAACTGAAATATCCTCAAAAGTTGGATCTATAACCTTTATACATTCCCCAAGTAGTTTAATACTTCGATGCTGCCAACTAGAATTCCCAAGTCTTTCATTCAATTCCTGCTGAAGTTGATTTGCTATAGGATTAAAATACTGTGAGGACGGACCCGATAGAACTTCATCAATTACTGAACTCCATTCGCCAATGCCATCTGCCCTTAATAATTTATGTTCTTGGCTGTATCTGTGACGTTTGCTGTCATCCGTTATACAAGCTAATAAGCCTAAAGTAATTAACTTTGTTAATTGCTCACCGGCTAACATCAAATCCATGAAATAAGCAGTATCTGAATCATTTTTTGATGTTTCCAGCCTCTCTTTTATTTTATTAATAACTACCAGCATTTGTCAAAATCAATACATAAGTTTACATCTTAGCCTTTTTATATTTTACCTTTTCTTCTGCTGCAATTTTTAAAGGTTTCTCTTCAATGGAATAGGTTTTGGTTTTCTTGCCTTTCTTTTCTGCTGCTAATCTTTCTTTCTCCTTTTTTATTCTCTCCAACAACACACTTGCTGGCTCATCATTGGGGTCTTGTGCCACCAACTCACCTCTAAATGCTTGTGCCAAAATGCTCTGCGGCAATTTATCCAGCATGGCTTTGGCTTTCATGTAACGGGCTTCAAACTTATCGGCAAAGGCAAAAAGTTGTTCTACCCTGCGGACGATTTCTATCTGTTCTTCATAAGGCGGCAAATTAATAAGTAATGAACGAATAGAGATTTTATCAATTGTTATATTTCCAACTCCTTTGATATAATTCTTAATGTCAACTTCACCATATATGGAAGTTAAGTAATAATATATGTATTTACTTTTTATAAATTCAGAATTAAATTTTAATGCAAATAAGTTCATAGCAAGTGAGCAAGGACTATTTAATTGTGGCATATAATATACTTTACCTGCATTACCGATTTTACCTATAATTACCTCACCACCGAAAAGTTTAGATTTTTTTAAAAAGTTGTATCCATGTTCGTTAATGTATAGCATTAAACTAGCGAAATTGTTTTTCTCGAAATTCGTGGCCCTAATCATCATCGCATAATCAGGTTTATCAAGTAACTCCACATTTTTTTTAAGAATTACGTAACTGCCATTAGCATGATAGTCTGTTAATTCATCATGTATTTGACCCAACCTGCATTGTATCCAGCTTTCGGGAGTTTCTATATTATAGGAATATTCTTCCAGATATGATTTCGACAACTTTGGGTTTGAGGAACTTCTTGAAATTTCAATTTTATCTAATAAGAGACTTGCATTCTCTATATTAGTATTTAACGTCCTCCAATCTTCCGTCAACTTACCATTTACCGCAGTAGCCAAAACCGATTGCCGAAAGCGTCTGAGCAGTTTGGGTATTTTATCTAAGCGTTGTTTGTTGCTTTCTACCTTTTGCATTACCGCATCCAACTTGGTTACTATACGGTGTTGTTCAGCAAGGGGTGGGATTGGGATTTCAATTTCACTTGCTCCATTATCTGTTAATGCTTCTTGAGTTGAACCCGTTGCTAAGTCATTTTTTTGAGAAAGGAATAAATCAGATTTTATCAAATAATAAAGCAACTTATTATGATAAGTATTTCCAAATGGTCGAATTTGTAAAAACCCGGTTGAGAATAATTGTCCATCAAGTTTTTCATCTACCAAAATTCCTTTATCGGTTGCTTTCATTCTTGCTTGCAACACATCACCAATTTCTGCTATTCTATTTGCCCTTGAAGGTCGATTATTAAAAGTAAATTCACCTTCTGGAGTGTATTCGTTATCTTGAATACTGCCTGTTGAATAATATTTTTTAGTTCCTTTGAATTCCGTTACACCTGTTGGTAAGAAATTCAATTCCTCAACTAGCTTAACTAATTCCCAACTATTTGGTAAATTATTCTCCATCTTTTTCCAATAGGGTTAAAATGTCACGTAAATCATCCACCACGGCTTCCAGTTCTGCAATGGCTTCGGTGGCTAAATCATTTGGTTCGGGCAAGCTATCGGCATCTTCCATGCTGTCATCTTTTAGCCAGGTAATGTCTAATTTGTAATTCCGTTTTTTTATTTCGTCCATCGTAAAGCAACGGAAACGTCCAGTTTCACCTTCGTCTTTTCGTTTGCTGTTTCCGTTTGGGTCGGAGCCGTAGCATTTTTCAAAATCGGCAAAATGTTTATCCGTTAATGGTCGGTCTTTTTTGGTAATGCCTTCTATATTACTGCGGTTATCATAAATCCAAACTTTTTCGGTCGGCAATCCTTTTTGGAAGAAAATTACATTGGCTTTTACACCTTGCGCATAAGGCGTAAATGTTCCTCTTGGCAAACGAACAATGGTGTGCAAGTTGCAATCCTGCATCAATATTTCAAATACTTCACCTGCTTTATCTTCAAACAGAACATTATCAGGCAGTACAATGGCGGCGCGTCCGCCAGGTTTTAATGTGCTCATAATATGCTGTACAAAATTTAACTGTTTGTTACTTGTTTCTATTGTAAAGTCGTCTCTCTCAGGCACCTGGTTAGCACCTTTGGTGCCAAATGGAGGATTGGCCAATACCACATCAAACCTGGTGCTATCAGGAGTGTTGTAAATGGTATCGCCCAATTTTATTTTTGGTGTTACACCATGCAAATACATGTTCATTAATGCCAGGCGTCTTGGCCGGGCCACCAACTCTTGTCCGAAATATGTTTTTTCACGAATACGTTTTACATCCTCGCGCGGGATAACTCCTTTGCTTTCCTTCATCAGCCATTCATAAGCACATACCAAAAAACCACCCGTGCCGCATGCCGGGTCAGAAATAGTAAATGAGTTTTTGCCTCTCGGATCTGGCTTCATCAACCTCACCATGCTTTGAATTAGAGGGCGGGGGGTAAAATATTGCCCTGCACCTTTCTTTCCTTCGCTGGCCGCTTTTTCCAAGAGTCCTTCAAATGCTGCCCCTTTTACATCCACATCCATGCTTGTCCATTCATCTTCTTCAATCAGGTTTAAAAGTTTTTTCAAACTCACCGGATTGTTGAAACGGTTTTGCGCTTGTGTAAATATTTCTCCCAACAGCCCTTGTTCTTTAGCCAGTTCCCGAAGCGTATCGCTATAGTGGTCCATCAAATCCCCACCACTCAATTCTTTCAGTGCTTGCCAATTGTATTTTTCTGTTAAATGCACTTCTTTTTCGTCTGCCATTTTCAAAAAGAGCAGAAAAGACAATTGCTCTATATAATCGTTATAATCAATGCCTTCGTGGCGAAGGGTATGGCAAAATCCCCATAATTTATTTACTACATCACTCATTTTTTTTTCTTCTTTATAGGTAAAATTTGTTTTTCATCGACTTGTTAATTGCCTTACAGTTTCAGTATAAATTTGACAAGAGGTAAATTCTCGTGCACAATTCCATGTTCGATAAGCATTTTAAGAACTGCGAGATTATTATAAATATCCTTTGTTTTAGAACCTTTGTGTATTGGTATCGTTTTCTTGAAATCAGGAAAACGATCTTTAACTTCTTCAATAACATGTTTGCCGGAATCTTTGGCTTTTGAAATTTCCTTTTCAAAATTCTCACATTTGCTATATCCCAAAAGCTTTTGTAATTCTCTCGCACTCCAACATTCCACGTCGTTGTATATATAATAAATGCTCTCAAACTTTTGAAATAGATCGCGTATTAGTTCTTTTTTCATCAAATAATTCTATCAGGCTGCGATGGCCTGGTTAATTTCATATATAATTTGTGGGAAATCGGCAGGAAATACTTTTTTGAATTTATTTAATCCACCCCGGTCAGCAAAAACGGGTAATTCCTGAAGGTCGTTTTCGTCCAAAGTCATGTTTTGTTTTAAATGTTCTTTGATGTATTCCATCCATTTTTGTTGTTCCGCATTTAAGGTTTTCCCTGCAGTTACTTTTCGTATGGCCTGGTTTACCCTTTCGTCAGGACTTAGCAAAGGTTCGGTTTCCTTGGCTGCATGCTTAACCATGCTGATAATATCCACTGTGTCTTTATGATAAACAATTCTGTGCGCCTTTTGCAAATTTGCTTCATCATAATTGCTTTCTTTCAATTTTTCTTTCAGTTCGTTTAATGCATTTGTATTCCAATCTTTCGGTTTGTTTAATAAAATACCAATTGCTGCAATTTCATTTTCTTTTCTCTTTACAAACTCAGAAAAGGCAAGCAAATAGTCGGTTGGTTGCAATCCGTATCTGCCCTCTGCTTCGAACAGAACAATGGAACTTACTTCGTCCTGCACTTCATACCCAACCATAAAAACTTTTTTAGCTCTTTCGTAGTCTGTCAATAGTTTTTGGAACTGCTCGTTTTGAAGCAATTCCATTACACTGCTGAAGCCATCAAATATTTCTGAAAACGACTTTGCCATTAATTATAAGCATCAAAAAATTTGGAAATTTGTTCCGCAAATTTTCCCATATCTCCATCAGGAATATAGGTTTTGAATTTGTCCCTTGCATTTCCACTCATGTCTTTTTCTATGCGGTGAAGCCTTTTGCTCAATCGCTTTGCGTTTGACTTGCGGTCGTCGTTGTTGTATATTTTTTCAATGAGTTCTTTAATAGTAATTGTATCTGTACCGGGAGGGTCAATCTTAAAGTTGTAGCTGGCATCTTTAAAATATTTTATTAATGTTCCGTTAAAGCAATCAAAAATTACAAAATGGGTTTTGCCAATATCATCACATTTTCTCGTGCCTCTTCCTAGCATCTGTTCCCATAGAATTCGACTTTTTATAGGTCTTAGAAAAACGATATATTCCAAAGAAGGAATGTCAACACCAGTGCTTAACATGTCTACTGTTACCACAATTTTGGGATTGGGCCTGTTCCGAAACTCTTTTATTTTTTTCAAAGGTCTGTCCACCGTTGGGCTTCCAGTAATCTTTGCCACAAAGTCATCACCCCGATTGAAAACAGATTTGCAGATACTCACCAAACGATCGGCATGAGAAATCATAGGAATATCATTTGAAGCAAAAATTAAGGTCTTTGGAAATCTCCCTTTTTCTTTTTCAAATTCGTCTGCATATTTTTTTAGTTCTTCAATTATTTTTTGGTTGGTATCTGGCGCTGTAATTTTTTCTTCAATCTCTGTTGAAGTAAATTCCCTTTCATCTTCCAGTTGGTCAATTTGTTCTCTGCCCGTCTCAGTGTCTATCATTCCCACTTGTTCCCCTTCTTTTAAAAATGCGCCATTCATCAATACTTCTGAATTGATTGCGACAGCATCATAATCCACCAAATAACCTTCGTCAATTGCAGTTTGCAATGGATAATTGTAAATGGGTTTCCCGAAATAGGCAACAGTATGGGAAGCAGGTGTTGCCGTTAAACCTACTTTTACTGCGTCAAAATGATTGAGCACATTCCGCCAGACATTGGTTTCTTTTGAAGTATAACCTCTGTGGCACTCGTCTGCAATAATTAAATCAAAGGCATGTGAAGGAATGGAAAGTGTTTCTTCTTCTTCATCTCTGCTTTCTTCATCTTCACCAAATGCGCCCATTTTCCCGTAAAGGTTTATTGCCATTCGCTGAATGGTACATACATAAAGAAATGTTTTTGTACCATCAGGATTTGTTAAATAAGAGTTGGGCAAAACCGTTGGGTCATATGCTTCGCCTTCAAAATCTTCTTTTCTAAATCGTTGTGAATACAATTCATATTCGTCTTTAAATTTAATATTTCTTGGCGTGTCAAAGGACGCAAAAGCAGTAACGGCTTGTGCTGCCAAAGATTTACGGTCAACCAAAAACAAAATGCGTTTTGCATAACCAGATGCCAACATCCGGTAAACAAGATTAACAGTTGTAAATGTTTTTCCTGTCCCTGTAGCCATCGCTAAAAGCATCAAGCGTTTGCCATCTTCCAAATTATTTTCAAATGCCTGTATCGCGTCTTTTTGGTAAGGCCTGAGTCCTGGAGTATTAATTGGCTTGTCTTTCAGCCATTGCAAAGCCGTTTCTCTTTTGGAATTAAATAATGTTTCCATTGCTTCAGGAGTATGGAAAGCATAAATCTGTCGGCTTAGGTTTTTACTGTCTCTGGTATCTAAGTAATAAATCAATTCGCCATTGGAGGAATATAAAAACGGAACGCGATATTGATTCCATTCGCCAATTGTCTTGCTAGCACCTTTTGAATAACGTTTTGCTTGTTCCAAAACATTTTGGGCACCAACTTCCAATTTCTTTGCTTCCACAACGCCTAATAATTTTCCATATACTACCAAGGCATAATCTGCGGGGCCATTCTCGGTCTGAATTTCTTCAATGGCATGATTGGTCAAGGAGGTCAAATCCATTCCCTCAGAATAAGTAACAAGAATCCAGCCGGAAGCCTTTAGCTGTTGGTCTATTCTTATCTTTCGTGTTATTTTCTCTGATTCGTGGGGCATATTGAAATTCTGAAATTTAGGTTTTCAAAGGGAAAGTGAGCAAAAATAGGGATTTTAAGTTAGTTGAAGGGTTAGTTGTGGGGTGGCTAACAAAGCAAAGTGTGGGTGGTCTTCTCAATGGATTAAATCGCCTGGGATAATACTCATCAACTCTATTTTTGAGCCTTTCTATCATGACTTATAAGTTCTTTTAGTGATTTGATAATTTCGTCTTTGAAATTCGAATTCTGAGCCAAACCATTTTCTTTAAGATATTGAATACACCGTATTCCTAACCTAGCGAATTTAGGTATGGTGATTTTTGAGTCATCATGCATTTTAGTAATAAAATCATGCCCATGTTTAATAATCGTCTCATTCAGTGGCCATAGTACTTTTGAATAAAAAAGAAGGTGAAGTCTAGTCGCACTGAACTTTTTAAAAGACTTAGAAACCAATTTGTTATTATCTATTAAATTTAAATACGTCTCAAATGAAGATAAAACCAAATTGAGGTTGTCAAGAATAATATTATTTTCGCTATTCTTAAGGTCAAATAATAGATAGGCATCTACACCTTTTTGGCCCTTAAATGATGCGTCATTGATATCGCTATTTAAATATGTAAAATATTTTTCAATTTGAGTTCTTTCATTGGATTCGCGATTGAAAAAATACGTTAATGCAACAAATAGAATACCAATTGAAGATGATACTATTGAAAATGCAATACCAAAATCTTTAAGTTGGTAGTCATTTTTGCATATGAAGTTGGTACAAATAATTACATCGAGTAGTACTAAAATAAATAGCATTCCTATTGTCAAATAATTGAATATTCTTAATTTCATTTTGCTAATTGTGGTTTAAGGCTGGTAAATCTTAGCTGCCACTGAGTAGAAAACACGTGCATTCCTATCATTGCAGTATTTTTTGAGTACGAACCCTAGAATTACATTTTCAACCAATGTTACCATAACTGCGTTTTTTACAGCAGTAATTCTAGATAATTTTGTTATTCTTTGGTGAATAATTGTTGCCATTGTTTGCAAATATTGTCAAAAGACATTCCTGTGTTTGCAGGACTTGTACTGGGTAGCAAAATATATTTTATATTACGCTTTCTCTCAAAATACTTGTCGAAAAGAGCTTGGGATTTTGTTCCATTAAAACCAACAACTTTTAAGTTCTTAAGACTAGCGATAAGTCCTTCCAAGTCATTTGGTTCTTCGTCTTCTATTGCACTGTCAAGGCTACCTTTTCTATTTGCTTTATGAGCCACATCCCAAATGCCAATTTTAGATTCTAATAAAATTTGTATTCTATCTGAATATGTAACAGGTAAATCCTTGTTAGTAATGGCGGAGATAATCCTCCAAAATTTGTTTCTTGAGTGTCCGTAATACTCACCTAGTTCCAGTGACCTGTCACCTGGCATAGTTCCCAAAATTAAAATACTTGTATCTGAGTTTGCAATTGGATCGAACGATGTTTTAGTATTTGTAGGGGCTGATCTTGAAGTTTTTTTAATTACTTTTTGCTTTTCTGTTGTCTGTGCTTTGGTTTTAGAAATTGATTGTCTAATAAGAGAAACATTGGAACCCGCACGCTCAAACAAAGTTGCATATTTTCTAGTCCTGCCGTGAATTTGAAATGCCTGAATTGATGAACCGTTCTTTTTTTTATACCATCCATTTTTATTTAACTCGTCAGCAATTTGTTGGGTTGTCATGGGTTGCCCTGTTTGGCTCAAAAGTTTTTCTATTGCTTCATGTAATGTCATAAATTCAGTTTTATATTAAGTTGACCGACCATTGCTATTAATTATTTACATTTCATCGAAATACCATCAATATATACCAAATATCAAAAATATGTGCTAATCCAAACAAAAATAATCCCTTTTGACAATTCTGAAAATTACAGTGTACTAAATTTGGAAAGGAGACACAGGAATTGGATTCCAGCTGCTATGAGGCTAACCTGTTCTTTTGCAAGGGAATGATTATGAATCGATGGAATTGGAACTAAGATGTTCAGTAAAAATGGCGGGATGGGCTTTAAGTAGAAATAAGGAGCAGTCGGGTTAATCCTAAAACATGTAGGAATAGTTTAAAAAAATCCAGACAAGCCACCGGTGGGCGGCTGTCCGGACAGGTTGGGGAGCAAAAAAAACGCGCAATTTGCGCGTTTTTTTTGTGCTCCCCAACCTGGACTCGAACCAGGGACCTACTGATTAACAGTCAGTTGCTCTAACCAGCTGAGCTATTGAGGAGTGTTTACCCGTTTTTGGTAACGGGACGGCAAAAATAAGACTTCAGAGATTTTTTTTCAAGTACTTTTTCACTTTTTTTGCAAATTCTATGTCTTTGCTCATTATTGGTTCTGTAGCCTTCGATGCTATTGAAACCCCTTTCGGCCAAACCGGAAAAATTGTCGGCGGCAGCGCCTCCTACATCTCCCTCGCCTCCTCTATGTTCTGTGATCGGGTGGGACTGGTTGCCGTGGTGGGTGAAGATTTTGATTTTGAATTCCTCGAAACCCTCCGCTCCCGCGGGGTGGATACCAACGGCGTTCAGGTGAAAACCGGCGAAAAATCTTTTTTCTGGAGCGGCAAATACCATTTGGACATGAATTCCCGCGATACTCTCATCACCGAACTCAATGTGCTCGGAGATTTTGATCCCATTATTCCACAGGAATGGGAGAGCCCGGATTTTGTGATGCTAGGAAACCTCTCGCCCGGCGTGCAAATCACCACTTTACAAAGACTGAAAAAACGCCCCAAGCTGGTAGTGATGGATACCATGAATTTCTGGATGCAGATTGCACTCCCCGAATTGCACGAAGTTCTGAAAATGGTAGACCTGCTCACCATCAACGACGAAGAAGCCCGCCTGCTCAGCGGAGAACTCAGCCTGCTGAAAGCCGCGCGAAAAATCCAATCCATGGGTCCCCAATATTTGATTATCAAAAAAGGAGAACACGGTGCACTTTTGTTCGGGCCTGATAATCAGATTTATTTTTGTCCTGCTTTGCCACTGGAAGAAGTTTTTGACCCCACCGGTGCCGGCGACACTTTTGCCGGAGGATTTTTGGGCTACCTGGCATCGCAGGATACCGTTGATTTTTCTGTAATGAAAAAAGCTCTCGTATACGGCAGCAGCGCCGCGAGTTATTGCATCGAAAAATTCGGGACTGAAAGGTTGCAGGAAATTAATAAAACGGATGTGGAATCCCGCCTAAAATTATTTCACGAATTGGTTGCGATTTAACGCAATTTCAGAATTAAAAAACTTCCTCCGGCAATTTCCATGGAACTGTTGAGTTCCACTTCGGAATTGTCCAGAAGGTTTACCGCGGTACTATACCCGCCAAGCCTTTCTTGAAATCTGGAAAAGGTAACCGATTGGTTTTCTTTTTCAGTGTTTGTAATAACCATGATGCTGTTTTTTTCGTCGTAACGAAAGAAAACATAAATGCCTTTTTCTACCGGGTATTGCATCATTTTTCCATTGGTGAGTATGGGATTTGCAAGGCGAATTTTCATCAGTTTGGTGAGATAATCGTAACCGATTTGTTCTTCTTTACTGCGCCCGGTTAATAAAAATTTATTTTTGGAATCTGATTTCCATCCACCCGGAAAGTCGCTCTGGGCGGGCATGCTGCCGGGTAAGTCAGAAGACAACATAATTTCCGAACCATAATAAATTACAGGAATACCGCGCAACGTAAACAAATAAGCATATACCATTTTCCAGCGGTTTACATCATTGCCGCACTGGTCTACCACGCGCTTTTCCAGACTGTTGTCCAGAAAGGTGAGATTCAATGAAGGGTTATCATATAAAATATCATCGGACAATGCAGTATATAAACTGGAAACCGAATAGGTGAGATGCAAATCTTTAGACATCATATTCCGGAAAACATAATGCAAATAATAATCTGGAATGGATTGCAAGCGGTTATTTTCAAATCCGGTAATATTGTTTTTTACCATAGAAGCTTGTGCCGCAATGGAATTGGTTTTGGTATCCGTAATGATGCTGACACCCGGAAATTCCTCTTCCAGAATTTTGCTGAGATGCGCCAGATAGGTATCGCTAAACAAAGAAACGCGGTTGATGCAATACCCGGAAATTCCGGAATATTCCAACCACCAGATATATACCTGATCCAGGTATTTCTGCATATGCGCATTTTCCTGATTTACATCGGGAGAATTAATATCTATCCAACCGGTGATGGCGCGCATTCTATCACCTGGAGAATAATAGGGATCGTTGATGCTGTAAGACGTAAAATCAGGATGAATAAAAGTATCCCACTGGTTGAACCAGCCGGTGTCAAAACTGCTGTACAGCCAATGGTTCATGCTGAAATCATTTGGATTGATATCCATGATGGATTTCAGATTTTTCTTGCGGCATTCTGCAGTTAATTTTTGAAACTGATCGTTATTTCCAAGTCGCGGATCCACATTAAAATGATCGCTGATGGAAAATCCGAGATAACTTTTTTCGGGATGGTTGTTTTCCTGCACCGGAGTAAACCAAACAGCAGTAATTCCCAGACTTTTGATATAATCCAAATGGCTGTGAAAACCCTTTAAATCCCCGCCGTGCCTGGCTTCCGGATCGTTGCGATCCACAGAGGTTCTGCTACCTGGATGGTGGTTGTCATTGTTTTCGTCCCCATTGGAAAACCGGTCTAAAATAACGCGGTAGAGAATATCATTTTCATTTAAAGAAGATCGCAAAACGGGAGTTCTTGCGCGCAATTCGTAAACGAATTTAAATGCCTTTGCATAACGCGGTCTGAAGATGGAAGGTTTGCAAACGAAAATTAAATTCACGGGTTTTGCATCTGGAGAAATTTGGAGATTTAAATAGGCAATATGTCGGTTTCCGCTATTGGTTTTTCCTAGAAATTGAACGCCTTCAGCTTCTTCCATTTGCATGTCGTACAAATCGATATTTTCGGCGTGAATCAGAATTTCGAGAGTGGGATCTTTAAAGCCTACATACCAATGTGCAGGTGCCAGGTGGTGTACCTTGGGCGGGGGTGTTGCTGCATTCGCGGAAGAAAAAAAAATGCATGCAAACAGCGCAAACCAAACCTTCAAAATGAAATGCAATTGTATTTTTTTTTGCACCCTACAAAGTAAAGGTTTTTCTCCGAAGGTAGGAGAGTAAATATGAATTCAAAGGGATTATAGATGTGGTATATATGAAGATGCACGCCCGAATAGATTGTTAAAGCTGGGGTATAGTGCGTTTCAGCGATGTGGTTGGAGGAAGGGCAGTGCCGCCCTTCCCTGCAAGTAATTGATAATGGTTGGCAAAATTGTGTTTAAGTGAGATGCGTATTTGAATAATAATTTCATCTATAAAACACATGTTTTTATCCAAACAATACTATTAGTTGTTCTAATAGAACTGCTGATAGAATGAATACGCAAATTTTATTATAGAACAATTTCGGATAACCTATTTTTTTAGAGTTTAGAAGAAAAATTTGTTTTACCACCTTTGGCATTGCCCAAAGGTGGAGCCCCGCCCGAATGACATGGTCGGGCGGGCAAAGGCTAGCGGCTGCAATGGCCTTAGTCTTCACGCTAGAAACCATCCGAATGCCCGCCCGAACGGTACGGGCGGGCATTCGGATGCTTTCGTCGCTAAGAAGCCACGTCCATTGAGGCCGCGTCCCGGGCCGCAGGGATTTTTTCGCAGGTTTAATTGGTAACAGTTGTTGCATTTGTTTGCTTCGATTGAAACACCGATTTTCAATGCAATGCCCAACCCCGTAGGGGTTGAATTTTCGTAGCCCGGGGTTTTAACCCCGGGTACGCAAAATTTTATGAAATTGTTTGGCATCCATTTTTGCGTCGAAGGCAAGGCAAAAATGATGACAAACAATAAAATGATTCATGCAAATTGTTGTAACGGTTCGCGGAGGTTTTCCGAGTATTACCGATTACAAAAACGTGCCTCTCTCGGAGCGCAATCATCTAATGTCAAAACGAAATGCGGAATGGTTTCCCAAAAACCCTTCCAGCTGATCGCCGGCCTGCACAGGCCCCACACCAGACGGGGTGCCGGTGAAAATGAGATCCCCTTTTTTCAGGGTAAAAAATTGGGATACATATGCAATAATGGCATCGATAGAATAAATCATATCGCGGGTATTTCCCTGTTGTACTAAAACACCATTTTTTTTCAAGGAAAATTCCTGATTATCCAATTGAAATTCGGATTTCGGAAATGTTTTTCCAATTACTGCAGAATGGTCAAACCCTTTGGCTTTTTCCCATGGCAGACCTTTGGTTTTTGAATGGTTTTGTAAATCGCGTGCGGTGAAGTCAATGCCCAGCCCCACCTCATCGTAATAGGTGGCAGCGAATTTTTCGGGAATGGCTTTTCCGTGTTTTTTTATTTTTACAAAAACCTCCACTTCATAATGCACTTCCTGCGTAAATGCGGGAATAAAAAATGGAGAATTGTTGCGCAAAACTGCCGAATCCGGTTTGATAAAAATGACCGGTTCTTCGGGGGTTTCGTTTTTTAATTCGCGAATATGTTCGCTGTAATTTCTTCCTATGCAAATGATCTTCATCAGCGAAGAATGGTATTGTCTCTTTCCGGCCCCAGCGAAACTACTTTCACAGGAGCATGGAGATATTTTTCAATAAATTGAATGTAATTTTTAAAACTGGAATCCAATCCGTCGAATCCATTTTTGCCCGACATTTCTTCACTCCAGCCTTCGAAATTTTCGTAGACTGCATGCACCTCATCGGTACACAAATTGGCGGGAACTTCCAATGTTTTTTCTCCCTGAATAATATAAGAAGTGGCTGCAGAAATTTCTGAAATTCCGTTTAATACATCGGATTTCATCATAATTAATTCATCCACGCCGTTCAGCATACAGGTATATTTTAATGCCACCAGATCCAGCCATCCGGTACGCCTGGGCCTTCCGGTAGTTGCGCCAAATTCATTCCCTTTTTTGCGCAGCATTTCTCCCTGTTCGTCATTTAATTCTGTAGGAAAAGGTCCGCCACCAACGCGGGTACAATAGGCTTTAAATATTCCAAAAACTTTTCCAACATGTTTGGGCGCAATTCCCAATCCACTGCATACACCTCCTGCAAGGGTAACGCTGCTGGTAACATACGGATAGGTTCCGAACTCCACATCGAGCATACTTCCCTGCGCACCTTCGGCCAATACTTTTTTGCCTTTTTGAATGGCATCATTAATAAAATATTCGCTGTTGATGAGTTGGTGTTTTTTCAAAAATTCTATGGCTTCAAAGAATTTGATTTCTTCTGCTTCCAGATCAAAATCGGTGAATTGAAAAAATGCAATTTGCTGCAAATGAAATTGCTTGGCTTTTTCATACATTTCTTTGAAATCTGTTGCCAGAATATCACCCACCCGAATGCCTGCCCTGCCTGTTTTGTCGCGGTAAGTTGGACCAATACCACGCAGAGTGCTGCCGATTTTATCGTCTCCTTTTGATTTCTCAGAAGCTGCATCCAAAACACGGTGTGTAGGCAAAATCAAATGCGCTTTTTTGGAGATATAAAGCCTGTCGGAATAATCCGGACATTCGCTTACAATTCTCGCAATTTCTTCTTTCAGGCGCACCGGATCTATTACTACTCCGTTGCCGATTACATTGGCTGTATTTTTATGAAATATTCCGGATGGAATGGTATTCAAAACAAATTTTTTGCCTTCAAATTCCAGTGAATGCCCTGCATTAGGTCCTCCCTGAAAACGAGCTACCACATCGTATTGCGGTGTGAAATAATCTGCAATTTTTCCTTTGCCTTCGTCACCCCATTGCAGCCCGAGAATTATATCTACCATTATTTATTTTATGCGTTCGAAACCTGTGTATTTGAAAAAGATTTTCCGCATTGTTTGCAAGATCCGGCTTCATCCAATTCCGGATCGCCATACAAATGCAGAGAATGCTGGGCCACTTCAAAATGAAGCAATTTGCCCATGGTGGAAGTGATTTGTTGCACGCGAGGATCGCAGAATTCCAATACTTTATGACAGCGGTTGCAAATCAGATGGTCGTGTTGTTTGTAGCCAAATGCCTGTTCGTAATGGCTGGTATTTTTTCCAAACTGGTGTTTTTTTACCAATCCGGAATCCACTAAAAGATCCAGGGTATTGTAAACAGTTGCACGACTTACATGGTAATTGCGGTTTTTCATTTTGATATACAGATCGTCTACATCAAAATGTTCCTTGTGCGAATATATTTCATCCAGGATGGCATAGCGTTCGGGTGTTTTGCGCTGGTTATTCTTCTCCAGATATGCGGTGAATAATTCGCGAACATCGTCTTTGGTTTTGGAAACTTTTACATCCTGTTTCATTGAAACAAATGGCAAATTTACGGATAGTAAGGCGTTAAGGGCGTATTAAATATCACAATTAATGCACACGGGGAGCGGGGACCAAATCATTTACAATTCTGGCGCCTGCGTACCGTTTTCGGATATAAACCAGGGCTGCATCGGCATCTGCTTTGGAAACAAATTCTCCCACATAAACCTTGAAATTGGGTTCATCGTATAACATGGTAGAGGGATATTGGTCGCCAAAAATGCTGCGAGCTTCAGACAATTTTGAAGTTGCCTCATCGCGCTTGGAATAAAATCCAACCATTATTCTATAGCCATGTACATTGGAACCCAGTGATTTTCTTTTTGCAATGCGCGCATTTTCCATTTCCTCCACAGATGGATCCGCAATAATTTCAACCTGCGCAGTGGCGGCAGACATCATAAACAGGGAAATTGCAAGGAGGCAAAAATGCTTCATGCTGTGATGCATGCAAATATCGTGCATTATGGGAATATACCCAGCTCGCGGTAAGACATACCTACCTTTTTGATGCCGAGTACAAAGGCTGCAGTGCGCATATTTTCAATATCCGGATGCTCCGCCATGGTATGCAAAATGTCTTTCAGGCTGGTGATCATGGTTTCTTCCAAACCGGAATACACCAGGTCCACTTCATCTGCACCGCGAAGAATATGGTCTTTCTCTGCCGCATCAATCTTTTGACCGGTAAGGGTTTCCATCTGGCTCACAATATGCGCGTTCATGTTTTCTGTAAAGCGCTTTTCCATTCTGCCGTAGCGAACGTGGCTCAGGTTTTTCAACCATTCGAAATAGGAAACCGTTACACCGCCTGCATTCAGATAAATATCAGGAACCACCAGAATGCCTTTTTGGGTGAGGATTTCATCTGCTTCCACCGTTACAGGGCCATTTGCAGCTTCTGCAATAATTCGGGCCTTGATTTTTGGTGCATTGTCCTGTGTAATTACATTTTCCAATGCTGCTGGAACAAGTATGTCGCATTCCAGTTCCAGGGCATCGCCGCTCTTTTCCAGATTGGTTGCACCCGGAAAATTCAGGATGCTGCCGGTTCTTTTGCGGTGTTCAAAAACTTCGTCTTCATTGAGTCCGTTGGGATTCATAATAGCGCCTTCGAATTCTGCAATGGCAATCACTTTGGCACCACCCTGACGGAAAAATTTCGCAGAGTGAAAACCCACATTTCCCAAACCCTGCACCACCACGGTTTTTCCTTCCACACCGGGAGCGAGTTTGGCTTTTTTCATGATTTCTTCATGTTTGCACAATTCTTTGATGCCATAAAAAACACCCAATCCTGTGGCTTCTTTGCGGCCTCTTACGCCACCCTGGGAAACCGGTTTGCCAGTAACACAACCAAGTCCGTCGATTTCGCCGGCGCGCATGGCCATATAAGTATCCGCAATCCAGCCCATTTCGCGCTCGCCGCTACCGTAATCCGGAGCAGGAACATCGATACCGGGGCCAATAAAATTCTTTTTCACCAGTTCTGCAGTGTAGCGCCTGGTAATGCGCTCCAGTTCCAGCTCTGTATATTTTTTCGTATTTACTTTAATACCGCCTTTGGCGCCGCCGAAGGGAACATTAACAATCGCACATTTATAAGTCATTAAAGACGCAAGTGCCATTACTTCATCCTGATTCACATCTTCGCTGTAACGGATACCACCCTTGCAGGGAGTTTTGTGCTGAGAGTGCTGCACACGGTATGCTTCTACCACTTCAATCCTGTCGAGGTCTTTCCCCAGTCTTACCGGGAAACGCATACGCAACACATGGTTGCAAGCTTTTATCTGTTCCAGAATTCCCTCATCAAAGGGAGTATACTTAGCGGCTTTGTCAAAATAGTATCCTACTGTTTCATAGAAGGTGTATTTGCTGTTTGCTGTAGACATAGAAATTTCTTATCCGTTTTGGGCTGCAAACCTACTTAAAATTGTATTGAGGTATGCCAATTTTATCAAAAAAATAGGTGCGTTATATCCTTGTTTCTAATTTTGCACCATGCAAAGAAAAGCCGCCATCGTAGTTTTAGATGGCTGGGGTATAGGTAAGCACGACAAAAGCGATGCGGTGTGGAATGCAGAAACCCCTTTTACAGATAAGTTAAACAGCTCCGTTCCATATACTACATTGAGAACTGATGGTGAAAATGTGGGACTGCCGGAAGGACAGATGGGCAATAGTGAAGTGGGGCATATGAACATAGGTGCCGGAAGAATTGTATGGCAAATGCTGGTGCGTATTAACCGCGAAATGGAAGATACCTATTTGAATCAAAATAAAATCTGGCAACAAATTTTGAATCAGGCAAAAGGCGGCAAAAAATTGCATTTGATCGGATTGCTGAGCGATGGCGGAGTTCATTCTCATATTCGCCATGCCATACAGTTATGTAAAAATGCTGCAGCCAATGGCGTGTCAGAAATATTTATACATGCATTTTTAGATGGCAGGGATACGGACCCAAAAGGAGGATTGCAATATATCCAAACCCTGGAAGAGGGAATTGCCGGAACGAATGCAAAATTATCTTCCGTAGTGGGCAGGTATTTTGCCATGGACAGAGACAAGCGCTGGGAGCGGGTAAAAAAGGCATATGATTTATTGACACATGGAACCGGAGAAATTTCAAACAATATCCAAAACACCATTCAAAAAAAATATGAGAAGGGGATAACGGATGAGTTTATGGACCCCATTAAAATAGGGGATTCCCATACCGGAAATATCGAAGATGGGGATGTGGTACTTTGTTTTAATTTTAGAACCGATCGCGGAAGACAAATAACCACCGCATTATCACAAACCAATTTTCCGGAATTCGGAATGAAAAAATTGAATTTGCATTATTACACCATGACAGAATATGATGAAAAATTTCATATTGAAGGTGTGATGTTTCAAAATCAAAATTTGAATGAGACATTGGGGCAGGTAATCAGCCAATACGGTGCTACCCAATTGCGCGCGGCAGAAACCGAAAAATATCCGCATGTTTCCTTTTTCTTCAGCGGAGGAAGAGAGGATACTTTTGAAGGTGAGAGCAGGCTTTTGGTGAATTCTCCGAAAGTGGCAACCTACGATTTGCAACCCGAAATGAGCGCAGTGGAATTGACAGAAAAAGCTGTAGAAATCATCCAAAAAAACACACCGGATTTCGTGATGTTGAATTATGCGAATCCGGATATGGTGGGGCATACAGGCGTATATTCAGCCATTATTAAAGCAGTGGAAACTGTAGATGCCTGTTTGGAAAAACTGGTAACGGAATTTCAGAAAAATAATTATTCCGTAATTGTAATTGCCGACCATGGGAATGCAGATTTTGCAATTAATGACGATGGAACTCCCAATACAGCACACACTACCAATCCGGTTCCCTGCTGGTTAATCGGAGGGCCGGAAGGTGTGAAACTGCATCCCGGAATACTGGCGGATGTTGCACCGACGATTTTGAAACTCATGGGTATTTCACAACCAACAGAAATGACCGGGAATGCGTTATTTTAATTTTATTATTTGCATAGGAATACTGTTAGTTTCCTGCAATTCCACCGAAAAAAGTGAAGTAAAAAATTCTAAATTCCCCGATTTAAAATCTTTTTTTCAACTTCAGATTTCCATGTTGGATTCTATAAAACCCGTTATCCATAAAACCATGGTGAACAATGAAGATCCGATGGATGTAAAAATGGATTCGGCAGATTGGAAAGAGGAACTTTCCTTATTTGAAATGTTGGATTTACGAACTGCGGCGAATGAGGATAAATATACCGAGTCGGTAGACAGCAACGGCAATTTAAAAATACAGAGATTTTCGGCCCTGGACAGCAATCGTGAAATTCAATCTCTATCCATTACTTACAGGAATAATGAAATAGAATTGATTGAAGCATTTTTAAAAAAGCGCACATTTGTGGTGGATCGGGACACACGAATGAGTTACCAGCCTGGTAAAGGATATGGGATACAATTGGATGAGAATTATATTTGGAGCAAACCCCACACAAAAGAAATATTTGTTGAACTGGAACCAAACGGTTTCTTAAAAAAATAAAATGATTCAGTTACAGAATTATATCAATGGTTCATTTGAACCGCCAAAATCAGGAGCATATCTGGAGAATTTTGAACCGGCAAAAGGAGAGGTTTTTTCCATGGTTCCGAATTCTGGACCGGAGGATGTGGAAGCTGCTTATCAAGCGGCCTGGGCTGCATTTCCTGCCTGGAAAAACACACCTGCAGAAGAGAAATTTAAAATATTAAACCGCATTGCCGAATTGATAGACAGCAATCGCAACCGCTTTGCTGAGGCCGAGAGTCGTGACCAGGGGAAACCGGTGTGGCTGGCGAAAAACGAAATGGTTCGCGCTGCACAAAATTTTCGATTTTTTGCAACTGCTGCCATGCAATTTGCGAGTGAAAGCCACAGTATGGAAGACCGTGGAATTAATTATACCTTGCGTCAACCGCTTGGAGTTGTTGGGTGTATCAGTCCATGGAATTTGCCACTGTATTTATATACCTGGAAAATAGCACCGGCATTGGCTGCAGGAAATTGTGTAGTGAGTAAACCAAGCGAATTCACACCGTATTCTGCATACATACTCGGTGAAATTTGTACCGAAGCGGGATTACCTGCCGGTGTTTTAAATATTGTGCATGGCCTCGGTAATTCGGCAGGACAGGCAATTGTGGAACATCCCGGAATTAAAGCCATTTCTTTTACAGGGGGAACGGTTACCGGAAAACATATTGCCTCGGTTGCTGCACCCATGTTTAAAAAATTAAGTCTGGAATTGGGAGGGAAAAATCCGAATATCATTTTTGCAGATGCAGATTTGGAAAAGGCAGTAAAAACCACCATCAATTCTTCCTTTCTCAATCAGGGAGAAATTTGTCTTTGCGGTTCCAGAATTTTGATACAAAAACAGGTTTATGAAACTGTTAAAAACAAATTGGTGGATGCTGTAAATCAAATGAAAACAGGGAATCCGGCAGATGAAAAAACGAGAATTGGAGCCATAGTGAGCAAGCCGCATTACCACAAAGTTTTGGGATATATTGACCTTGCAAAAGAAGAGGGTGGAAATATATTAACAGGCGGTAAAGCGCTGGACCCGGAAGGTTTTGAAAATGGATGGTTTATTGCACCCACGATAATTGAAGGACTGCCTTATGATTGCAGAACCAATCAGGAGGAAATATTCGGTCCTGTTGTATCTTTAATACCTTTTGAAACAGAGGAAGAAGCATTGCAAATGGCCAACAGCACTAACTATGGCCTGGCTTGTTCTATTTGGACCAGCGACTTAAACCGCGCACATAAAATGGCAGCGGCAATAGAGAGTGGAATTGTGTGGATCAATTGCTGGTTATTGCGCGATTTGCGCACTCCTTTTGGTGGTGTAAAACAGAGCGGAGTTGGCCGTGAGGGCGGGTGGGAAGCCATGCGCTTTTTCACCGATCCCAAAAATGTGTGCATTGCATTTTGATGTGGGATATTTAATTCTTCTATACCATTTTCATGGCTTACATTCGCAAACATGTTCGAGAATCAACGAAGAACTGAACTTCATGACCTTGGTGAGTTTGGTCTGATTGAACATATAACTTCCTATTTCAAAAACCAAAATAAGGAATCTGTTTTTGGTATTGGCGATGATGCGGCGGTACTGGATTTCGGCGAAAAATATACTTTGGTTTCTACGGATCATTTTATTGAGGGAATACACTTCGATCTCACCTTTCATCCATTGAGACATTTGGGCTACAAGGCTGTTGCAGCAGCGGTTAGTGACATATGTGCCATGAATGGAAATCCTCTGCAGATTTTAGTAAATATTGGATTGAGTAACCGGTTTTCTTTGGAAGCAGTGGAAGAAATTTACAGTGGAATTCAAATTGCCTGTGAAAAATATGCAGTAGATCTGATTGGAGGGGATACCTCCTCGTCCCCGCGTGGATTGTATTTGTCTGTTACCGCAATAGGCTGTGTGGACAAGGATAAGGTTACTTACCGAAAAGGAGCGGAAGCCAATGATCTTTTGGTATTGACCGGAGATATTGGTGGCGCATATATGGGTTTGCAAATTCTGGAAAGAGAGAAAAAAGTTTTTATGGAACATCCGGAAATGCAGCCCGATTTGGAGAGACATGATTACATTGTAGGCAGGCAATTGCGGCCTGATGCGAGAAAGGATGTGATACAAATTTTGGCGGAAAAAGAAATTCTTCCAACCAGTATGATTGATGTGAGTGATGGCGTGGCTTCCGAGATTCACCATTTGGGAAAACAAAGTGGTGTTGGATTTCAGGTTTTTGAGAATAAACTTCCCATTGATCCGCAAACTGTGGAACGCGCCATTGAATTCGGATTAAATCCGAGTATTGCAGCACTCAATGGCGGAGAAGATTACGAACTTTTATTTACCATCAAACAGGGCGATTACGAAAAAATAAAACACCATCCTGATATGACTGTAATTGGTCATGCCACCGAATTAGTAGGGAAATACAATCTGATTACCGAAAGCGGAAATTCATTTGAAATTCAAGCCCAGGGCTGGCAGCATTTTCAGGGTTAATACATTGAATAGATTTTTTACATATTGTCTTTTTCTGTTTGTGTGTTCTGTTGCCAGTCTGCATGCGCAGGACCCCGTATACCGGGTGCTGGATTACAAAGCCGGATTGCCTTCTAATTCCGTTTATAATATTCTGCAGGATTCACGCGGGTATATCTGGATGGCACATGACAAAGGACTTAGCAGATATAACGGATTAAACTTCGAGCATTTTTCTTCCAATGTTATTCAGAGCCGGGCACTGAGCAATCTCGCTGAAGATAAGGATGGTCGTATTTGGTGTGAAAATTTTACCGGAGATTTGTTTTATGTAAGAGACAAAGCACTGGTGAAACTGGATCAGATGCGATCCACCGGGAATTTTGTACCTTTTATTGTTTATCGCGGTTCCAAAATTGTTTCTACACGCGATAACAAACTCCAGCAATACGATATCGCCAAGGAAAATACCGAATGGTTACAGATTCCCGGAATTAAATTTTCTGCTACAAATGTTTACGAACAAAACAATATTATCTATAGTTTTTCGGAAGCATCCAGAAAAATTTGCGCCATCAAGGATCAGAAATTATTCTGGTCGGTAAATCTTCCTGCGGGCATGAGTCCTTTCCACCTGGCTATTGGTGGAAACAGGGTATATGTAATGCCCAAAACAGGTACAGATAAAATGCTTATTATTCAGAATGGGAAAATTCTGAAAGAAACATCTTTGGGAATTCCGGCAATTATACAAAATGTAAATGTGTTGGATAACCGTATATGGGTTAGCACTACAGAAGGAGCATACAGTTTTGATCTGGAATTGAATATTCAAAATGGAGGCAGGGCATATTTTAGAAATTGCAATATTTCGAAAGTGCTGCAGGATGCAGAAGGCTTGTTGTGGTTCAGTACTTTGAACAAAGGGGTTTTGCTGGTTCCAAACCTGGATGTGGTAATGTTGAATCCGGGCGTGGAAAGCATCACAACACTGCAATATTTACCTGCATTACAACGCTTATTGTTGGGCACAGAAGACAATAAATTATTTGAATTAAATGAGAATACCTGGAGTGCTGTTTTATTAAAAGATTTTGGTATCCGACATGATGTAACTCTTCTGTATCACGATATTTCCAACGACCGATTTTTTGTTTCGAGTGATAAAATGTATGCACTTTCCGGTATCGGAAATGTGATAGAGTTTCAAAAGTCTATTCCCATGAAAGATGTAGTTTTTCTTGGAAATGAAACTTACGCACTGGCATCACCGGAAGGTATCGTATTGTTTAAAACCACCAACGATACTACCGATCAATATTTTGCAAAATTATTTACAGGACATCCCTTACCGTGGATTTCCAACAGGCAGTTATTGCCTGGTACAGAAGGCCGGGCGAAATGCGTGGCCTATGATCCCATACACAAAATTCTTTATGGTTCCAGCTATACCGGTTTGTTTAGTATGGGACAGAAAAAACGGATTATTAACTATAAAAATAAAATTGGAGAACATATATATGCTTCTGATATTGTTGTGAGAGGTGGGAGGGCATTTGTGTCTACATACAGGGGCCGGTTACTGGTTTTAGAGAGCGGGAAAATTATTCATAATATTGAATCTTTCAGAGGATTGGAATCCAAATCCATTGTTAAAATTCAGGAATCCGGTGATTTTTTATGGTTGCTTTTTGAAAATGCTCTGGTAAAATATAATATGTATAAAAATACATATTCTGTAATATCTGTTGCAGATGGTTTGCCAAATACCGAGATTAAAGATATTACCAGCGCCAATGGAATTGTATATCTGGCAACCCGTGAGGGGCTTGTAGTTTTCAGAGAAAATATAAATTCCAAAGTGGTAAATCCCAGATTGGTTATAGAAGAATTTTCGGTGAATAATGTGGTGCTCAGTAATCCGCTGAATTCTTACGAATTGGGTACTTCTGAAAACAATCTGGAGGTGGGTTTGGGAATTATGTCGTACAGCAATAATTCCGAAATTGAGGTATTTTATAATATCAACGAAAAAGGCTGGATCAGACTCGGCAGTGTAAACCGGATGTTGCATCTGGTGGGTCTTGCACCAGGAAAATATGAAGTTCGATTTAAGGCAATTTCCGTAAGTGGAAGGGAAACCATTTCACCGGAAGTGTTGCGTTTCCGAATTGCAGCACCCATTTATGCGCGTTGGTGGTTTTTGTTGTTGCTGCTTATTTTGGTGAGTGCGCTGGTATTTTATTTCATGCGATTCAGGTTATATGAATTAAAGAAAGAAGCCGAATACAGAACAGCCAAGGAAAAGCTGGAGCGCGAGCTTCAGATCAGCACCCTGGCATCGATTAAATCGCAGATGAATCCCCATTTCGTATTTAATGCGTTGAATACGGTACAGTCCTATATTTTTACAAATGACAGAGACAATGCTACGGATTACCTGCAGAAATTTTCGGAACTAACGAGGATGATTTTGGACATGAGTACCAGAGAAAAGATCAATCTTTCTGAAGAAATTAAAGCGCTTACATTGTACCTGGAACTAGAAAAACGCCGTTTTGAAGATACCATAGAATACCAGATTGTAGTAAATGAAAATATTGCTCCTGAAATGGTTCAGATTCCATCCATGCTCATTCAGCCTTATGTAGAAAATGCAATCAAACATGGCTTACTCCACAAAAAAGGAGATAGAAAACTGAAGGTGGAATTCGTAAAAGAGGGAAATGCAGTAATTGCATTTATTGATGATAACGGAATTGGAAGAAGAAAATCTCAGGAAATGAAGGCTTCGAAACCGAGCAGCCACAGAAGTTTTGCAAGTGAGGCGAACAAGCGCCGGTTGCAGCTTTTGAATCAGGGAAGAAAAAATACAATTGATATAGAATATCTCGATAAAATGGACAGTTATGGAAATCCACTGGGAACGATGGTGATTTTAGCCATACCTCTGAATTTCTAATAAAAACGAAAGGAAGCAATAATATTACTTGCCCATTTACGTGATATTGAATAAATTTGAAAAAAATGGCAAAATACCCCTGCGTAATCATCGATGATGAAGGCATGGCCAGAAAACTGTTGAGAGCTATGCTGGACAGTTATTGTCCGGATCTGGAAGTAGTTGCGGAATGCAGCGACCTGCCAACCGGTGTAAAAGCAATAAAAAAAATGGACCCGAAGTTGGTATTTCTAGATATAGAAATGCCCGGGTACAGTGGCCTTGAGTTGTTAGACTTCTTCGATGAAGATGAATTAACCTTTGATGTAATTTTTATTACAGCGTATAACGAATATGCCATACAGGCATTCCGTTTTTCTGCGATCGACTATTTGTTAAAGCCACTGCAGCAGCAGCAATTGATTGATGCTGTGGATCGCTTTATTAAAAAAACCGAAAAGCAAAGTACCAATAGATTGGAGGCATTAAAATCCAATTTAAATACCGATGAGCCCATTGGTGAAAAAAGAATTGTGGTGCCAATTGGCCAATCTCTGAAATTTTTAAAACTCAGTGATATTGTAATGATCAAAGGAGAAGGTGCTTACAGCGAGGTGGTTTTGAGAAATGGAGAAAAATTACTGGCAAGTAAAAATTTGAAGCATTTTGAAGAGATGCTCACCGGTGTTTCGCGTTTTTTCAGGTCGCACAAATCCTATATCATCAACATGCATGAGGTGATTGAATACAGCAAATCAGATGGAGGTGTGATACATATGAAAGACAATCTCACTGCAGGAATATCTCCGGATAAGCTGGAAGATTTCATGAAACTGATGCAGGGGAATAATTAGAACGTATCTCAAAAGTCCTTTTAGTCAATTCAATTAAACTAAAATCAATTTATTTTCTCCTGCTCCATTTTGCGCAACACTGCGTTGCTTCTCTTTTTCAGGCAACCAGCCTGAAATTCGAAAAGCGCCTTGTTTTGCACAAAATGGCTTGGAATTGACTTGAAAATTACTTTTGCGATACGTTCTTCCTTTCCTAAATAAAATAACAATTAAATAAAAAATGGGAATAAATCTATTCCCATTTTTTTGGATATTTATTTAAATTTAATCTCACAATTATGCATAAAAATAGTGCATCGCTACTTTGTGCAATGATTTAAAAAACTGAGAAATTGCGATTATGAATTCAGCCAGGTAATGGCGTCGGACTCATTTTCGAAATACTTCTTGCGTGCTGTATCTGAAGTAGATATCAGACTGAAGAATTCGCGTTTGTTTGGAAGTACAATGGCAATTTTATCGATACCATTGTGCAACAGAGGGAGTTCCAGACTTGTTTTGGCCCAATCCTGCATATGATTACTCACATGATGGCTGAGCTCGTGGTTGTGAACCAGAACTTTGGTTACATTGTTGCTTACGGCGTGTGCTACAAATTGCAGAAAGGCAGATTTCATTGCCTCTTCGCTATTGATTTCATTGCTCAGTGAAATCTTCGCGATTCCACCATCCAACAGGTGTACACTAAATCCCGGGGTACTTTGTATTTGACTCATGGCTAATAAATTAAATGCCAATGTAGCACTTTGTTAACGTAATTCAAAACGAAAAACATCGCTTATCGTTGAATTTCATAAAATTACATATTTAAGATATCTTTTTAATGCAGAATTTTAACTGAAATCCACAGGTTCGGCATTCAGCGTACCATACAACAAACCATCCGGGTTGTGTAGCTTGGACAAGTGCTCGATTTCCGTTGCACCTGTGCCGTAATACTTTACAGAGATATTGTTTTCAGCCGGATCTGCATAATTCGGATATAGAAATCCATTCAAAAAGGGTTGCAATTTTTGATACGTTTCGTTTACCCATTGTGTAGCTCCGTAACGTTCCTGGTCTTCAAACCAAACACCCATAATGCTCAGAATAAAATTGGCATCCCTGTGTGCGAATGCAATTTCTGCATGATCCGGATGTTGAATTTTCCCACTCAGTGTATCCAGATTGATTCTACAGTAAGGTGTAGGGCATTTGGAATAGGCATCTAATAGTATTTGTATGACTTCTGCAGCGATATTCCCCTGAATGAGCCCATTCTTCCATTGAAAGCAGGGACCTTCAACAATCGTACTTGCATTGATCTGCTGCATTTCTGTATAGGAATAGGTGCCAATATTATGAAATACCGGTTCAGCCCATTGAAGCATGGTTTGAAAGTAAGACATGCCTATTTCAGAATCTCCGTTATACATGCCATAAATCTTGATAATCGGACCCATTTCCTGGTTGATGCGCAAGTACAGATTCAGAGCTTCCGGTGCATCCTGGAGCATTTTGTCGTAGAGAGGAAGGATTTCTTCTGCATGGTTCAAATGCCAGCAAATATTACCGCCGACAACCTGTGCGGGAATGTCAGATAACCTGAATTTCAAACTGGTAACAATGCCGAAATTGCCCTGGCCGGCACCTTGCAGGGCTCGATACAGAGAAGTATTGGATGTTTTGTTGCATACCAAAACTTCACCACGCATATTGATCAATTCGGCCTCCAAAAGGTGATCGCAGGTTAGACCAAGTGATCTGGACAAAAAACCATTTCCGCCTCCGAGCGTGAGACCGGCTATCCCTACAACAGGGCAATCCCCGAGTGGAATGGCTTTGAGGTTTGGATTCAATGCAGCATCAATTTCGTGTGCCAAAGCTCCGGCACCAATTTCTACTGAATTTTCCTTCCAGTTGGGAGTAATGGTTTTGATTTTTCGCATGGATACCACCAATCCATTTTCATTGAGACCTGAGCCCACGGTACTATGGCCACCATTTAAAACAGAAATGCGAATTTGATTTTGTTGCGCAAATAATACAGCTTGTACAATATCCTCATTGGATTCTGCAACCAGAACTGCAATTGGTTTTTTTTGAAAATGACCGTTAAAAGTGAAGAGATTTTCGGAATATCCGGAATCTTCTTGTAAATAAATTTTACCCTTGCATGAAGCGCTCAGGACATTCCAGTCCAACATTTAGATAAAAGGCGCAAATCAATCAGTGCTTTTCGCGAATGTACCAGCCGGCACCTTTCCTATTTTCATTCAGGTACCATCCCGGTGTGCTTTTTTCATTCAAATACCATCCCGGAGTAGATTTACGCAAAGCAAAAGTGCTTTTGGGGTTTGGAATGGTTTCGAAATCAAAATTGTCTTTTGATGGGGTAACCGAGAATTCCATTTTCAATTTTTCCATGGCTATAGGTTAAATTTATCTTGAATTGTCAAATATAATCAAAAGAAGCACAAAAACAATTTTGGGGTAAATTCCGCATGATTAATTTCCCTTCTTATCCGTATAAAAAGATGGTAAGTAAGGAGATACCTAACCGGTTAATGACGGGAATTGTCTGCATTTCAATGACGGTTTTTATGTTTTGATGTTGTACGAATTGCATGTTTTTTGATAACGAAATCAGAAAAAACGGGATGCAATTTTGTAACATTTGTTACTGTATTGGTTGTGAATAAAGGTTGAATTTCCGTTTGATCTCCATTTTGAAATATCGCAATATCCATAACTGGTATGTGTTTTAGCGTGTAATGGCCAAACAGTACAATTCCGGTAAAACTTAAATATTCGTTGTAAATAAATGACCAAATGTGGAGATTTTTCTTACATTTGAGGTCACAAGCAACTGGGAATGAATGCATAGAAATTACTTCCTCCTCATTTTATTTGTCTTTAATTTATCCTTATTCTCTCAAAACAACAACGCATTGCAATGGAGCAATGACGTGCGGGAAATACAGGAGTTTCAGACAATTCCGGACCGAAATTTTAGTCCGAAATCGGCCATGTCACAGTCCAACTGGAGGGTGCATCATTCAAATGAATCGAATTTGTCTGCCGACACAAATACCTATTGGGCGCGATTTGCATTGGTGAATCAAACGGATGCAGATCATACCTGGATTTTGGAATTGGATAAATGGACCGACGTTCAATTGTATATAAACGGAGATGATAAAAATCCAAAACGAACCGGACATTTTGTTGCCTTTGACAAAAAAGATTTTGCACATGCAAATTACAATTTGTTGCGGGTGGATATACAAGCCGGAGACACAGTTTCCTGTTTGTTAAGGCTGGAGAAGTCCAACGCTTATTTCGCGGTTCCTGCCAGCTTTGAATTTAAGGCCATGAGTCTGGAAAAGTATTTTTCCAATCAATTTAAAAGCAGGATTTGGCTGGGATTGTTTCTCGGTTTTTATCTGATAATGCTCGCTCATAATTTATTTATTTACTGGTCTACCAAAGACCATTACTATGTGCATTATTTAATCATACTGGCCACACTGTTGTTGCTTACGCTACACAACTTCGGATATACGGTTTCCCTGCTGCATTTTATTCCCAATTACGGGTTTATCCATGCAAAGGTTCAATTTATTCTCAGTGCAATACTCGGTGTAAATATGATATTATTTACCCAGCAGTTTCTGCATTTGAAAACCGAATTTCCGCGCATTCATAAATTGTTGCGCATATTGATGATTCTGGTTATTCTAATGCCATTACCCTCCTTCTTCGGACAGGCAGAAGTGAATGAAAAAATTTCCGGAATGTTGGGGACACTTACCATGATAGTGATCATGATTACTGCGGTTAAATCCTGGCTCGCGAAATTTCCTTCATCCGATTATTTTGTAGTGGGATACGGCGCATTTTCAACCGGAATTGTAGTTTTATTGCTGAGTTTTCTCGGTATTTTACCGGCCTATTTTCTGGAATATTATCCTATGAATATCGGTTCCAGTATTGAAATGATTTTCTTTTCCATTGCGTTGGGGAACCGAATTAATTTACTGGCGAGAGATAATGAAGAAAAACAAAAACTTATCATTACACAGCTTCGTGCCAATGAAGAATTGCAGACAAAAGTGAACCGGGAACTGGACCAAAAGGTAAAAGAACGCACGATAGAAATTGAAAAGCAAAAAATAGAAATTGAGGAGCAACGCGATTTGGTTGCCATGGAGAAAAAGAAATCCGATGAATTGATTCTGAATATTTTGCCAGCAGCAACTGCTGAAGAATTGAAGCTTACGGGAAAGGCAAAACCCCAATACTATGAATCTGCTTCCGTATTATTTGCCGATATAGTTTCATTCACCAAAAAAGCTATGGAAGCAGAGGCAAATGAAATTGTTGCAGATCTGGATTATTGTTTTGGTGCATTTGACACCATAATGATGAAATACAATATGGAAAAAATTAAAACCATAGGCGACGGTTATCTGGCAGTTGGAGGCATTCCTATTGCAAATGAAAGCAATCCCATGGATGCCATACGGGCAGGGATGGAAATGCAGGAATTCATGAAATCCTTTGCTGCTGCGAGAAAAGCGAAGGGAAAAAATGAATGGGGAATTCGAATTGGAATTCACACAGGACCAATCATTGCCGGAGTTGTAGGTAAAAATAAATTTGCCTATGATGTTTGGGGCGATACCGTAAATACTGCATCGCGAATGGAATCTGCAGGAGAAAGCGATCGTGTGAATGTTTCTGAAAGCACCTATTTATTGGCAAAAAATCATTTTACATTCGCTCACAGGGGAAAAGTGCATGCAAAAAATATTGGTGAAATGGACATGTATTTTGTGGTGAAAGAATTGAATTAAAATCGAATTTACGCATGTCGCAATTTGATTTTCCAAGGCTCAATTTTACAGGCAGAAGTTATATTGATCCGGCTACGGCCAATAATGGCTGGTTCGTGCCACTGGTAATATTTCAACCCATTTCCATAAAAGCAGTTTGTCCGCCCAGGGTTTATGTAGATGCGAAATTTATTTTGAATGGTAAGTCGCTGGAGGATATTGAGGCAATATTACCACCGGGTGCAGAAATAAAAGAGGATTTTGAAGGGCTGTATAAGGGCGCGAAATATGTAGAAATATTGAGTATCCATACAGAATCGGTTTTTAAAGAATGGGCTGGAATTCCTTTGGGAAATTATGAAGCCGATAAAGCGTACTGGCGGCTGTATCAGGCTGTAGGCCCGAATGCAAAAGGTACCCAGTCTTTAATTGGCGCTACCCCCGGATATTGGAATTATTATGGAACCATGCAATACCGTTTTCTGCAAGCAGATATATGTAGTGTTGCGGTGAATGATAACCATTCGGTTACACAAATATTTACTGAGGATTCGGAAAATTTGCCACCTGAAATAGGTGAAATGTTGGGTGCCAAACTGGATATGTTTTCGAAAATTGGGGATTATTCTACCCATGAAGCCGTAATGGTAGATCTGTTGCCCACAATGGCCATGTACAGCCAGATTTTTTGCAACAGATTGAACATGCTGAAAGGTGATAAGGTCCTTTTTTCAGGCAGCCCCAAAAAAGGTTCCTTAAGGCTGGTAAATGCATTTCGCGTGGTAAATGAAAATATGCCACAGGGGGCATCCGGTACATTTTTCTCGGCAATTCCTCTGGAAGATCTGGATGATGGTTTGCAATCTCCGGTGATTCAATTCTTGGATCAGTATAGAGATAAAAGTAGAAAATTAAAGGGCATATTTATCCAACAGGTAATATCAGAAGTCGAGGAAGTGAGATCTGTGAATTACAAACAAAACGGAAAAGTATCCAATGCGGCATTCGGAAAGCTCTGTGGAACCATTTCACCATGGTATGACGAGGATATGCTGAACTGGCCTGTTGCGAGACAACTCAATGGCGGAATTCCTTTTTTAAAACACAGTGTACCCGGATATATTTCACCTGTTGCAGTAATGACTCCGATGTTGTTTCAATTTCAGGAAGCACGCAATATGCTGGTAGTGGATTTTTTGAATAATTTTCCGGTAATCAATACCTCACACTTTGGCGATACACCTGCAGAACCCAGCCCGAAAGAAACCAATACTTATGAAACTTACCCGCTGGGAACTCTGGATTTTGTATTGCAATATGAATCGGAAAACAGTGTAGAGAATATCCCAATTGGTTCCATAACTATAGACCACAAAAACTGGCCCAGAGAGAAATATTTTAAAGAGGGCGGCATCGTAGAAATTCCTATTCCGGACCATTCAAATTTAAGCAGTGAAAAATTAAGGAATGGAAACCTTTTGGTTTTTAACAAACAAATTTCTGCAGATGCACCCTTGATGATAGAAACTCCGTATGTAATTACTTCGGAACAGTGCGGCATGTATTCTGAAGTAGATCAGGATCCGGCGGTAGGCTTTCGAAGTAATAGCCATTTGCGCGAACCTTTTTTTATTCGAATTTTCAAACATGGCGTTCCACAAAAAGAAAAAACAAGAATTTATATCATTGAAATAAAAATCAGTGATGGGGGTGCAATGAAACAGGAACGTTTGTATCGGATCGAAGATTACTGCGATATGGATCGCATTACCTTTCCCAATCACGAGGCTGCAAATGCAATTTATTTGTTTTCGGCAAACGCACCACAGTTGCCATTAACACCGCAGTACCCGGTGCAACTGTTAACAACCGGTTTTTTTGTAAATCTGAAAGTTTTGCCAACCCATGATTACGGAAGGTTTTTAAATCCGAAACATCCTGAATACAGAAAGGTAACCTTTGCAGATTTGTACGACGAAATTTTTAAGACCTATTCTATGATAACTCCATTGATGCGTTTTGAAAAACACCGTTGGGATAATGAACATATGGCAAAATTACTGGTGGAAAAAACCCACCCTGAATTCTGGGCAGATGCAGGTTATATGCCTATTAGCCGCGATCTTTCAGAAGACCAGTTGGAACTGATCTGGCAATGGGCATCGGAATTTAAAAAACTGGAAAAACCAATTCCCATTCGCGGATTAAAGAAAGAAATGGCGACGATTTTAAAAACGGAGCATTTAGATGGAATTGAATTTTTTAATAAATAATCAGTCATCCAAAGAATGGAAATTAAAATACCGGATAAATTAACAGACGTAGATATTTTACTTCCGGCCAGCGGTGAAATAATAATTCGCAGAAACAGGGATGTAAATCAAATTAATGGTATAGCACCGGAGTTATTTATTAAAATATGGAACAACATAGACGGAATAAAAAGCACTACAGAAATTCACGCCCAATGTGCAGAGGATTTAACTCCTGAAAATCTAACAGATTTCTTGAACACCATCAACGGTATATGCATTCGTTTTGTTGGTGAAAAATTAGAAACCGTTCAGTTACATAAATCTCCGGAGGCCGGAGAAAAAATGATACCCTTACTGGCGCCGGAGGATTTTGATGGTGTTTGTGTGAGGAATTTAGATGCCGGAAAAGATGCAGATCAGATTTATAAAAAAGTGGTAGTGGTGGGTGGCGGTACGGCAGGTTATTTTACTGCATTGGCATTGAAGAAAAAAAGACCGGAATTACAGGTAACTATTGTTGAAAGTACTGGTATTCCGGTAATTGGGGTAGGGGAAGCAACCACTCCTGTGATACTGTCTTTTTTGCATGAAGTACTGGATATCCATCCCATGGATTTATATGAAGCGGTAAGACCTTCATGGAAACTGGGTATTAAATTCGATTGGGGTCTTCCCGGTGATTATCACTTTTTTAATCCATTTGGATTAAATAATCTTTTAGAAAGCGATTATTATAACAACGGCCTGGATTATGTAACATTGGGAACCACCCTGATGATGCAGGGGAAGGGATTAATAGCGAGAAAGAGAAACGGAGAATATTATTCTCTGATGAATCAGGTGGGATATGCCTATCATTTGGAAAACAGAAATCTGATTCAATTTTTGAGAAGTATTATTCTGAAATCGGATATTGAATGGCTGGACCGTGTGGTGAAAAATGTGAAAGTGGATGAAAATGGAGATGTTTCAGCAATTGTTACGGACCGGGAAGAGGAGTTGTCGTATGACCTGTATATCGATTGCAGCGGTTTCAAATCTCTGTTACTGGAAGGTGCAATGAAAAGTGAATTTATTCCATTTGATAAAACACTTTTTACGGATCGGGCAGTAACGGGAATTTACAATATTGAAGGGAATCCAAATCCTTTTACATTGGCACAGAGCATGCACCATGGCTGGAACTGGAATATTCCGGTGGATGGGGAAAACCACAGGGGATATGTGCATGCTTCTGCTTTTTGCACCGTGGATGAAGCCATGGCAGAAATGCAAAAAGTAAATCCCCAGATTACCGATTTTAAAGTAGTTCATTTCAAGTCCGGAAGGCACAGGGAATTTTGGAAAAACAATGTAATCGCCATTGGCAATTCTTATGCATTTGTAGAACCCTTGGAATCCACCGGTCTGCATATGATTATTGAAAGTGTAAAGACATTGCTGAAAAATCTTCCGGCTGAAAAGGGGAATAACACAGCCATTCGCGAAGCAGTGAACCAAAAAGTTGCCATGCAATGGGATTACATCAAATGGTTTTTGGGAATACATTTTAAATACAACAAAAAATTTGATACCCCATATTGGAAACATTGCCGAAATGAAACAGATGTTTCCGGTGTGCAGGACTTGCTGGACCTCTATGGACAAATAGGACCACTCACCATTATTGCAGAAAATGATCCGGAAATATTGCAGTCTTTGGTACATGACCAGGTTTTTGGTGCTCACGGTTTTGATTATATGCTGATGGGCCAGAAAGTGCCTTGGGGCAAGCAGTTTCGTGTAGTACCTGAAAAAAGCGACTATTTGGAAAAGAGAAAAAAATGGCAGGAAATTGCAGATGAAGCATTAAGCCATAAAGAATCGCTGGATTTGTTCAAAAACCATCCCGATTTAATTCGAGAAATAATATGAATTCCGAAAATCGCGAAAAAATAATTCAGGAATTACAGGAAAAACTGATTGTAACCATTGAACTGGAACATTCCACAATTCCTCCTTATTTATATGCGTACTGGTCTGTAAAGGACAGGTCTTCTGAAACAGCCAGAGTACTGCTGGAAGTGGCAAAAGAAGAGATGATGCATATGGCAATGGCATGTAATATTTTACATGCCACCGGAGGTACTTTAAAATGCAACCATCCGGGTTTTATTCCGGATTATCCATGTGCTTTACCAGGACATAGCAAAACGCAAACTCCATTTATTGTGGGATTAAGAAAATTATCCCTGTTAAGTATCGTTACATTTCTTGAAATTGAAAGACCACGAGCCGCCAATCCTCTGGTGAAATTAAATAAACCGGGAACGAATAAACCTATTGATGCAGGCTGGGAAACCATAGCTGATTTTTATATGGAAATTACAGCACTTATAGCCAAATTGGATGACAGTGATTTTCAAAAAGGAAGGCAATTAAACAACACGGATAAACCAGATAACAGTGGAATATTGTTTGCCGTACAGAGCAAAGCGGATGCATTAAAATGTGTTGCTGAAATAATAGAACAGGGAGAAGGATTTGGATTTCAGGATGCCGATTCTGAGGAATCCCATTTTTATCGTTTCGTGGATATTTACCGAAAAATGGGGGGCACCGGAAAAATTGAAGATGGCATTTTCAATGCAAACGAATTGCGAGATACCTATGATAAAAATGTGTATGCGGAATTTGAAAAACAAATTATACATCTGGTACCAAATCCGAGAGAAGACAAATACAGTACCGAGGCATATGAATGGCAGAATAAAAGATTTAATTCCATTTATAGCCGCATGCTGGATGACTTATGCAGTGGAATGTTAATGGATAACCCTGAAATTGGCGGAGCGATAAAAGCCATGTTTGCATTGGGAAGACATGCCGATGCCATTATGAGTATACCTGCCTGGAGAGAAGTGGAAACTGCGCATTTCGGACCCAGTTTTGAATATTTGGAACCAGGCGAAAGAATCTGATGAAAAAAGGATTATGGTTGCCTTTTTTGATTAGTGTAGCAATTGTAATTGCAATATTTCTTCTATTTCCTGAAGCCGAAAATTATTTTCAAATCGCATTACAAAATGTTAAAGAGAGCAAATCCACCTTTTCAGTTTGGAGTTTTTTAATTCTCACTTCCGACATTTTTTTACCCGTTCCATCCAGCATTGTTATGTACTTCAACGGTTTGGTTCTTGGAGTAATTTGGGGTTTTTTGCTTTCGATGTTTTCTGTGTTTTTATCTTCGGCTTTAGGATATTATGCAGGTAGAATTGGAGCCTGGGGTGTGAAAGCAGTAGAGGATGAAAAAGCAAATGCTTTTATGGAGAAATACGGAATGTTGGCAATTTTGATTAGCAGGGGAATACCGGTACTTTCTGAAAGTATTTGTTTTGTGAGTGGCTACAGGAAATTCCCTTTTGGAAAATATATGGCATATTCCGTGCTCGGTTATTTGCCGGTTGCAATCATATATGCATGCTTTGGTACTTTGGGTGAAAGCCAGGATTTGTTTTTGATATCTTTTGGTGCGTCCCTGTTGTTTTCCGGATTGATTTATGTGGCAGTTTCCCGATGGAGAAAGTGAGGTGATATGCTTCGTTTATCACAAGGAAAGAGCATCTACCCCTGATTTTTATTATTCTTTAAAATATAGCAGCTAATTTCGCGGAATGTATCGTACGCATAACTGTGGTGAATTGCGCATGGAGCACGTTGGTGTGGAAGTCCGCTTATCCGGCTGGGTAGCGCGGAACAGGAACAAAGGATTTCTTTGTTTTGTAGACCTCCGGGATCGCTATGGCATTACCCAGTTGACCTTTAATGAACAAAAAAATGCAAAATTGCTGGAGCAGGCAACCTCACTTGGAAGAGAATTTGTAATTACTGCCACGGGAATTGTAAGAGAACGCGAAAGCAAAAATCCCAATCATTCAACGGGTGATATTGAGATTGAGGTAAGTGAATTAATTATATTAAATGCTGCAAAAGTTCCTCCTTTTATTATTGAAGATGAAACCGATGGAGGAGATGATATTCGCATGCAATACCGCTATTTGGATTTGCGCAGAAATGTGGTTCGGAAAAATCTGGAATTGCGCCACAATTTGGCACAGGAAGTAAGAAAATACCTGGATAGCAAGGGTTTTTTGGAAGTAGAAACTCCGGTATTAATTAAATCAACTCCTGAAGGAGCGAGAGATTTTGTGGTTCCAAGCCGCATGAATCCTGGGCAGTTTTATGCCCTGCCTCAGAGCCCGCAAACGTTTAAACAACTGTTAATGGTGAGTGGATTTGACCGCTATTTTCAAATTGTAAAATGTTTCAGGGATGAAGATTTGCGTGCAGACAGACAACCGGAATTTACACAAATAGATTGTGAAATGGGTTTTGTGGTGAGGGAAGATGTCATTCAAACATTTGAAGGTTTAACCAAACATCTTTTTCATAAAGTATTGAATTTGGAATTGGGCGAAATTCCGAGAATAACCTATGCGGAAGCTATGGAAAAGTATGGAAGTGACAAACCGGATATCCGATTTGAAATGCAATTTTGCGATCTCAGCAATATCGTAAAAGGCTGTGGATTTTCTGTTTTTGACAATGCAGAATCTGTACTTGCAATTAATGTAAATGGGGCAGCAGATTATACCAGAAAACAACTGGATGAGTTAACCGAATTTGTTAAAAAACCACAGATAGGAGCCAGCGGACTTATTTATTGCAGGTGCGAGAGTGATGGAAATTTAAAATCTTCGGTAGATAAATTTTATGATAGCCAACAGCTTCAAAAATGGGCAGAGGCATGTAGTTCCAAACCCGGAGATTTGATCCTTGTATTGGCAGGTAATACGGCAAAAACGCGCAAACAATTGTGTGAGTTGCGACTGGAAATGGGCAGAAAACTCGGACTCCGCGATCCATTTAATTTTAAAGCATTATGGGTTGTGGATTTTCCATTGTTGGAACAGGATGAAGAAACCGGTAACTGGCATGCCATGCACCATCCATTCACAAGTCCTTTACTGGAAGATCTGGAATTAATGAATTCCAATCCGGGAGCGGTGCGGGCAGATGCCTATGATTTGGTAATAAACGGCGTGGAAATAGGAGGTGGAAGTATACGCATTCACAACAGAGAATTACAGGAAAAAATGTTTTCACTTTTGGGATTTACTCCTGAAAGTGCAAAAGCACAATTCGGCTTTTTGATGAACGCATTTGAATTTGGTGCACCTCCACATGGTGGAATTGCATTTGGTTTTGATCGATTGTGTTCCATGTTTGGAGGTAGTGAAACCATTCGCGACTATATCGCATTTCCAAAAAATAATGCGGGAAGAGATGTAATGATTGATGCGCCAGCTGCTTTAGACGGAGCGCAATTAAAAGAGCTGGGAATAGAACTAAAGTAAGTAAGAAGCAAAAATAATACTTCCGCAAACAGCGGAAATAATACAACTGAAAGTAACTGCTGCTGCTGCAATATCTTTTGCTTTTCCCACAGCTTCATGAAAATCCGGATGCATGTGATCCAACAATTTTTCGATAGCTGTATTCATTAGTTCTAAAGAAATTACAAGGGAGATACATAGTAAAAGAATAGTCCAATGGGTGGTATTCACATTCAAATAAAGACCGGTTGCAACTACCACCAAAGCACTCAAAAGCATAATTTGAATATTCCTGTGGCCCTGAATGCCACTTTTAAAACCGCGAAATGCATTCTTAAATGAGGAGAGAATATTTTTATTTTTATGCATAAAAAAAATCCCCTGATTCAGGGGATTGGAATTTTAAAAAGTATTGATCTTGATTCTTTTTTCGATTTCTTCCACATCGTGGCGGAATTTTTTATCGGTCTCAATCAAATCATTAACGGTTTGACAAGCGTGAATCACTGTACTGTGATCTCTGCCACCGAAAAACATTCCGATATTTTTCAGAGATGCTTTGGTAAGATCCTTGGTAAAGTACATCGCAATTTGACGGGCCTGTACAATTTCTCTTTTTCTGGTTTTGGATTTTACTGCCTCTACAGGAATGTTGTAAAAATCGCAAACCAGTTTTTGAATGTATTCGATGCTGATTTCTCTGGTTGAATTTTTTACAAAGTTTTTTACAATTTGTTTCGCCAGATTCAGGTCGATATTTTTTCTGTTCAGGGATGCTTGTGCCAACAGAGAAATTAAAGCGCCTTCAAGTTCGCGGATATTGGTATCGATATTATGTGCCAGATATTCCACTACATCTCTGTGAATGGTAATACCATCCTGATACATTTTATTTTCGAGAATGGCCACACGGGTTTCAAAATCCGGAGTTCCCAAATCTGCGCTGAGGCCCCATTTGAAGCGACTGAGCAAGCGCTCATCCATGTTTTTCAGATCCTTAGGAGGCCTGTCGCAAGTCAAAATAATTTGCTTGCCGTTTTGATGCAAATGGTTGAAAATCTGAAAGAATATTTCCTGGGTTCTTTCTTTTTTGGAAAAGAATTGAACATCATCCACGATCAACACATCCATAAACTGATAAAAATTCACGAATTGGTTGTTGTTTCCATTTTTTGCGGAATCAATGAATTGATTGATGAATTTTTCTGCACTTACAAATACCACTACTTTTTGTTTGTGGTTTTGTTTGATCAAATTTCCAATTGCGTGAGCCAGATGTGTTTTGCCCAAACCGCAACCGCCAAATATCATTAATGGATTAAAGGCAGTTCCACCCGGTTTTTGTGCGATGGCCAAACCTGCATTTCTCGCCAGTTTATTGCATTCTCCTTCCACAAAATTGTCGAAGGTGTATCTTGGATTCAACTGGCTATCGATATTCATCCGTTTTAAACCCGGAATAATAAATGGGTTTTTTATTGGACTATCGAGATTCACCGGAACACCAAGTTCATTTTGAACAGATTTTCCTGAAGTGCCTGTAGGCAGATTTATGGTATAAGGAGCATTATCATGCCCGGATGTTTCAATAATGACGTTGTATTCCAGTTTTGCAGTTGGACCAATTACTTTTTTAAGTGTCTTGTGTAACAATTGAACGTAGTGCTCTTCCAACCATTCATAAAAAAACTGACTCGGAACCTGTATGGTAAGAATTTTATTTGATAATTTAATTGGTTTGATAGGGTCAAACCAGGTTTTAAAGCTTTGGGGGTTCACATTATCTCTGATGATTTTGAGGCATTCCTGCCAGGCGAGTTCGTGTGTTTTGGTGTCAGTCATAGCTTTTCCCTGGGTCATCCTTTCTTTTTGTGTTATTTCCTTAGATAATTGGTTGGTTGTCAACAGTTCTCATAACATGAGAATCAGACTGCTAAGAAAGTAGAAAAATTCACAATGTGCTAACTTTTTTTACTTGTTTATGAATTTTTTTTTTGTATTGAAACGCAAAGTATTATCCCTTGAATTCACCAAATACCGTTCTGAGTTTACCTGCAATTTCTCCGAGCGTGCAATATGCCTCAACTGCTTCTATAATGGGAGGCATCAGATTGTCGTTACCCATGGCCGCGGCTTGCAATTTTTGCAATACATTCTCTACCAATTCAGAATCTCTTTTTGATTTTAGCTCTTCAATTTTTTTTATTTGTGACAAACGAATATTGTCGTCAACTTTTAACAATTGGATATCGGAAGTTTCAGTGATTTGAAATTCGTTTACACCAACAATTGTTTTTTCTCTGCTTTCAATAGCGCGTTGGGCTGCATAACTGCTCTTTGCAATTTCCGCCTGCATCCATCCATTTTCTATACATGCTACGGATCCGCCCATAGCATCCATCGATTTCATGATTTCCAATGCTTCTTTTTCAATGTCATCGGTAAGTGCTTCCAGAAAATAACTGCCTCCCAAAGGATCTGCAGTTGCAGTTACTCCACTTTCAAATGCAATTATTTGTTGGGTTCTCAAAGCAATTCTCGCAGCTCGTTCTGTTGGCAGACTCAATGCTTCATCAAAACCATTGGTATGCAAACTTTGTGTTCCACCAAGAATTGCAGCCATTGCCTGAAGTGTTACACGTGCAATATTATTTTCAGGTTGCTGAGCGGTAAGAGTACTACCTCCGGTTTGTGTGTGAAACCGCAGCATCATGGCTTCGGGTGCAGTTGCCCCCATGTCTTTCATCATGACGGCCCAAATTTTTCTCGCCGCTCTGAACTTTGCAATTTCTTCAAAAAAATTATTATGAGAATTGAAAAAAAAGGAGAGTCTTTTCCCAAAAATATCAATATCCAATCCTTTTTCTTTTGCAGCAAGTACATAACTTTTACCGTTGGCCAATGTAAATGCGAGCTCTTGAGCCGCAGTACTTCCGGCTTCGCGAATGTGATACCCGCTGATGGAAATGGTATTCCAACGCGGAAGATTTTTACTGCACCATTCAAAAACATCGGTAATAATTCTCATACTCGGCCTTACCGGATAAATGTAAGTGCCACGCGCAGCATATTCTTTTAAAATATCATTTTGTATGGTGCCGCTGATTTTGCTCAAATCCGCACCTTGTTTTTTTGCGAGTGCAACATACATCGCCAATAATATGGAGGCAGTTGCATTGATAGTCATGCTGGTGGTGATATCCTGAAGCAGAATTCCCTGAAAAAGCGTTTCTATATCTTCCAAAGAATCAATCGCCACACCAACTTTTCCAACTTCCCCTTCACTCATTTTATCATCGCTGTCATATCCGATTTGCGTGGGCAAATCAAATGCAACGGATAAGCCTGTTGTTCCCTGAGACAATAAATAATGGTAGCGTTTATTGCTTTCTTCCGCCGTGCTGAATCCTGCATACTGGCGCATGGTCCACAACCTGCCCCGGTACATGTCTTTTCGGACTCCCCGGGTATAAGGAAATTCTCCCGGGTTGGGATTTTGATGTGAATATTCCGAATAAACTTCCCGGATTTCCATACCACTATCGGTAGTGAATTTTTTGCTTTTTTCGGAGGTCATTATTATCCGAAATACAATCCAACTTCTGCTTTCAAAAAGTTGATTGCTTTGTCTGTTGGTTGCTCTCCGTTGGCCATTAGTCTTTCAATAATTGCCCGACTCAGGTCTGTAGAGGTTGCTGATTCAGGCAATTCGGATGCACAATTGTTGATTAGCGCGATCACCTGTTCTTTTACCACCCGGATTACATTCCATGCCTGATTCGAAATATAAACCTGTTGGGATAAATTATAATTGAATTCCTGCTGAATATGACCCAGCATGGTAAAACGAAGTGCTGTGGCAGAGATTCCGGGTTGGTTATCGCTGAGAATTAATTGTTGTGGGCTTATTCTTTCCAGAAATAATACCAACCTTTCATATGCCTGCAGTTTAACGGGAGAAATCTGATTCTGACTTTGCTGTCTGAGTTCCAGACGCAATTTGGACAGATTTTCGTCGCTCTGGTTTTTTAGAATAAAATATGCCGTGAAGAAAACTACTATAGCGGGAAGTACATATTTAATTATATCCAGGAATAGGTTCAGGGCGTCCATATTTGGTCGGCAAATTAAAGGTTTTTTATTGAATAAAGACCTGTATTTGGTATAGAAAACAATTTTTAAGCCTTTGCGTTACTTTTGCAGGGAAATTTATTTTTCATGGAAACTACAGAAACCGTTGGTACTGCGCCCTTGAGCTTTACGGAAACCGCATTGTTGGAGTTGCATAGACTGCGCACGGACCTGGGAGAAGATACCGGACAATTTCTCAGAATTGGGGTTAAAGGAGGCGGTTGCTCCGGAATGAGCTATCTTTTGGCGTTTGATCAAAAAGAGGAGAATGACAATCTGTATCATTTTCAAAATCTGAATGTGATCATCAATAAGGCCCATGTTATGTATGTATTGGGCATGCAGGTAGATTGGATAAACGGATTGAATAACAGGGGATTTGTATTTGAAAATCCAAATGCCAAAACCACATGTGGTTGCGGCGAATCATTTTCGGTCTGAAATAAATCCGGTTTGTAGATTTCGCTTTTATTCCCAATACTGTTTAGGTATTTTCGAATCCTTTGAATTTCAGAGAAAACATCAGGCAGGGTTTGGAGAGTATTCGCTCCAACGCACTACGGGCAGTTATTACCTGTTTAATTATTGCAATTGGAATTGCAAGTCTGGTTGGAATTTTAACTGCAATCGATGGTATTAAATCTGCCGTTACCCAAACGTTTAGCAGAATGGGATCCCAGAGTTTTTCTATTCGCAATGCAGGGGATGTGCGACGTCATGGTGGAATGGAGGCGCAAGCCATTAACAAACCTCTGAAATATCAAAATACGGTCGATTTTAAAAGAGAGTTTCAATATCCTGCGACCATTGCAGTATCAAAGCCAGCAGAATTTGCTGCAATTGCACGCTTTAATGATAAAGAAACCAATCCAAATGTTACCGTAACCGGTACGGATGAAAATTATATTATTGCCTCCGGATATGAATTAAATTCCGGAAGAAATTTTACCAAAAATGATTGTGAACTGGCACTTCCTTTAGCATTGGTAGGGAAAGAAATATCTACCCGATTATTTGGGGAAAGAAATCCGATTGGAAAAGAAATTACGGTAAAAGGAAAGAAATATCTGGTAATCGGGGAATTGAAATCGAAGGGAAGCAGTTTGGGAATGACAGGTGGTGACAGAATTATTTTTATTCCTATTCAAAGGGCCAGAATGGATTTTACAGGTTTTCAGGATAATTGCAGTATGGATGTAATTGTAACCAGGCTTCAGGATTTGGAACCGGCAATGAACGAGGCTTACCTGGTTATGAGAAGAATTCGCGGATTAAAAGTAACAGAGGCAGATAATTTTATAATTACCAAAAGTGACGCACTTGCAAAAGAGGCCATTGAAAATTTATCGATGGTAACTTCCGTGGGTACCATCATTGCAATTGTAACATTATTAGGAGCTGCAATTAGTTTGATGAATATTATGCTGGTTTCAGTTACGGAAAGAACGCGGGAGATTGGAACCAGAAAGGCGCTTGGAGCAAAAGCCATTACCATCCGAAATCAATTTTTAACAGAGGCAATTGTGATTTGCCAGGTTGGAGGAATTGGAGGAATTTTATTGGGAATGTTGCTGGGAAATCTGGTTGCAATTGGATTGGGCAGCGGATTTATTATTCCATGGGTTTGGATCATTACTGCAGTATTGGTTTGCATGGTGGTAGGTTTGGCAGCGGGAATATATCCGGCAAACAAGGCAGCGCGCATGGATCCGATTGAGGCGCTTCGCTACGAATAATTTATTGGTTAATGAAATTTGCAAGAAAAAACCGGATAATTAATCCGGCTTTTTTTAAATTTTATTGATTAGTTATTTCAGATTTTGAAATAAATTCTGATTACATAAACGGAATTTTTACCACAACTCCACGAATTAATTTGCCTCTTATTTCAACAAAAATTTCGGAACCTGCTGTCGAAAATGCACTTTGTACATATCCCATACCGATGGGTTTGTTCAGTGAAGGACTCATGGTGCCACTGGTTACTTCACCAATTACTTCACCATTCGCATTGCAAATCGGGTAATGTTGTCTGGGAATTCCTTTATCTGTCAATTCAAAACCAACCAGTTTTTTGGAAGGTTTATTTTCCTTTAATTTTAAATGGTATTCAGAATTTACAAATGGATTATTGAATTTGGTAATCCATCCCAATCCCGCTTCTATAGGGGAAGTGCTGTCGTTGATGTCATTTCCGTACAGGCAAAATCCTTTTTCCAGTCTTAATGTATCCCTGGCACCCAATCCAATAGGTTTTATCTGGTATTCTGCTCCTGCTTCAAAAAGCGCATCCCAAAGTTTTCTTGCATCTTCATTTTTTACATAAAGTTCAAATCCACCCGCACCAGTATACCCGGTATTGCTAATTATGATGTCATCAATTCCCGCAACATTTCCTTCAGTAAAATGATAATAAGGAGTTTCGGATAAATTAACTGAAGTAAGCTTCTGAATGGTAAGAATGGCATTGGGCCCCTGAACTGCCAGAAGACTGTAATCGTCGCTTAAATTGGTGAGTTTTGCCTGACCTGAAGTATTAAATTTCTGAATCCAGTTCCAGTCTTTTTCAATGTTAGAAGCGTTTACCACCAACATGTATTTGTGGTCATTGTAGCGGTATACCAATAGGTCGTCTACTATTCCACCTGATTCATTTGGCAGGCAACTATATTGCACGCGACCGTCGGTTAAGCTGCTTACATCATTGCTGGTTACAAATTCTATAAGTGCATATGCGCCTGGACCTTCCACCAGAAATTCTCCCATATGGCTTACGTCAAAAACACCAACGGAATTTCTCACCGCCAAATGTTCCTGTATAAGATTGTTGTACAATACAGGCATATTATAACCCGCAAATGGTACCATTTTTGCGCCCAGAGAAATATGTAATTCAGTGAGTGCTGTGTTTTTAAGTGCTGCAGATTCGCTCATTTTTTTGGGAATGCAAATGTAGTCAATTCCAGCCAGCTATTTACGGTCTATTGAAGCACAAATGGAAAAGAAACATCGGCATCGGATTCCCCTGGGTCACAAGTGCCATTTTTTACACCCGGCTGATGCCTTAAATTAACCCGAACGCTACCATTTCCGGCGCTGTTGGTTTTCCATTCTGTTTGAAGGCCGATAGGGAATTTACCGTCAGAATCTGTTGGCGTAATTTGCAGAATGGCGGAAGTGGGAGTATAACAAATTATATGATCCACCGATTCGCTTTTAATTTGCGGGGTAATGTCTGTGTAACCACCATTGCTCTCATTGATGAATTCCAATTTACTTATGTAAGTTTTTCCGGAATTCAATTTAATGGTATCCGTTTGGGTAGGCGGGTTTCCACCGTCGCCATCCGGATCTTTCCAATAAAACTCACCCACCGGAATGCCTCCATCTGTAATCGTAATTTTTATGGTAGTAATTAATTCTGATTCATTGGATTTCTTTGGTTTGCAACTTTGAAAAACTATCAAACCAATTGCACAAACCATTATATAAATGGCGGTATTTTTATTTCTCATGATTTTTGTTTTTATTTTCATTGTGATGGTGGAAATTATAAATAATGCGTATTTGAATATTTCTACCAGGCATATCCGCAAAATATCGGAAACGGTCCAGATAATTTCTATATGAACGGTTTAGAATATTGTTACAATCCAGGTAAATGAGGAATTGCCTCTGATGAATAAAATTTCTGAATTCAATACCTGCATTCAATAACATAAAGGATGGAGGAGGAGGCAGATAATCCGAATTTTCAGTATAAAATATCTGCCGAAAATGATAGGAATTTTCAAAATAAAATTTCAAATATTTGTTGCCATAAGTTCCGGAAACGGCTAACATCGGTGTGGGAATATAAGCTGGAAATATATGGCTACTGACGTTTCTGCCATAGATAAATGAACCTTTAACTTTTAATTGCAAATGGGGTAGGGGCTGATACTGACAATATCCGTCAACTCCAGTGTAGATGGCATCAAATTGCCTATAGCTATAAGATGGATATGCCCCTCGAACCGTAAGTACGGGGGTGGAATCCGGAGTGAGATTAATGAATTGATGCAGATAATGAAAATAAGGTTTCAGGTAAATCTGAAATTTTTTATTATCAAAATAATAGTCCAATTGGAATTTATAATCACTTTCTGTTTTTAATTGTGAATTCCCCTGCTCAAATGAGGCCGAACCATGGTGTACCCCGCTGCTGTAAAGCTCGTTAACCCATGGTGCTCGCCAGAGTCTGGCTATTGAAAATTGAAATTTAGAATATTTTTTATTATAATTATATTCTGCAGCAACTGCCAAATTCGCGAACTTTCTTTGATCGGAATACTCTTTTCCATTGTAATTCCATTGGGCTTGCAGGTATTTTGCATCTGCCCTGGAAGAAAAAATAAAATATGATTTTTTGAAGTTGTATCTGTACAGGGAATAAATACCCCCTGTAACAGAATAGAAATCCGGTATAAAAAAATAGCCTCCATAACGGTTTGCCGTTGGTGACAGATTCCATCCCCATTGTAAATGTTTGTTTTTGGAAAAAGTAGTATTCAGGTCATTTTGAATGCTGATACTCACCAAATACAAATCCAGTTGCGGGAAATTGTCGCTGCTTTTTCTATGAAAATCAAACTCTCTGCGATTGTCTGCCTGTGCAGAAATTTGAAGTTTCCGATTATTGGTTTTTTGCTCAAATCGCATACTGCCATGTGTTACCGATTGAAAAGGTTTCTTAATTTGATAATCAAAGTATCCACTACCGTAATAGGGGTTATGGCGTTGTATGGCATTCAGCAGATCGGCAATATTGCCGATTTCTGAACCCAAAAAAATACCCGATTTATTTTGAAAAAATGAAATGTTTAATTCCTGTCTTTTGGCAATTTTTTCGGAAATAATTCCGGCATTTACATTGAATTCCTGTAAACCGGTATTCAGCAAATAATAATCCGGTGATTGATAATTTCCAGCTCTTCTGTAACTGCCATTGCCAAACCATGTAAGCCCTGTTCCAAATGATTTTCCTGTTGCTTTAAGAAAGGAGGTGCTTTGCAGTCCGTTACTGGCGAATGCGCTTCCCAGCAGGATATCTGTTTCACCGGCATGTGCTTCTTTATTGCCTGAAATTTCTACCACTCCACCCAGTGCGTCGTGCGCCATAGTTAATACCGATGCCCCGTGAAGGATATTGATTTTTTGATAACCTAAAATATCCATTTCAGGACCATGTTCCGCGCCCCATTGTTGTCCTTCCAGTTTCATTCCATTAATATAAATGGGCAATCGCAAACCACTGAATCCTTCTGAAACCGGTTTTCCTGTATTATTCCCGGATCGAAGGTTTTGTACTCCCGGTAATTGTTCCATTTGGGTGGCTAGATTTTCACCTGAATGTTGCAATATCTGATCAGAAAGAATTTGAGAAACCGGTTTTTTATGAGCAATAATATTGGCCGCATGCAAAGCGTTTGCCGGTCGTTCAATATATATATGGAATTGTGTGTCTACATAAATATCGATAAAATAATGAATATGAACCTGATCCCCGAGATCCATTTCCAGCAGCGTGCTTCCAGGGCAAAGTTTTTTTAGAAAAAAATATCCAAACGCGTCGGTTTTTGTTTTTAGATGGTAATTTTCTATGAAGATTTCTGCATTTTGAACGGGCGTGGAATCATCTGAAAAATGCAAATAACCGCCTATGCGCAAATTACATGAATTTTGCGCCTCAAGGCTTGTATGTATAACAAGCCATAACAATATCAGGCTTATTTTTTTCATTTAATTTTCTGCATGTTTGATGTTCATGCAAACCAAATTGCGGATTAAAAAGAAATGGGAGGTGCCCTGTATTTATCGGGCCAAAATGCAGGATGGGAAACGGGTAGAATAATTTTAGCCCAACTAATTATAAATGGGAAAAAGAAAAAAATAATTGAAAAAACAATTCCGGATTCCTGAAAAAATAATTGAAAATCACATGCTGTGCAATCCGATTTAATATATTCGGAGCTCGCAGAAATTTCGCTTAATTCTTCATGGTGATTCGGACAATCATGGGTCCAGTTTTTAGGTAAATTGGCGAAAAGAAAAAATACCAGAGTACAGATTGCAATATGCTTTTTCCAGTATGGCATCAGGCCATTTCCTGTAACATATTTGTCATCTCGCGCAATTCATCTCTGTTGTAAGTGTTCTCAGATTTTCTGCAGAGACTGAGCATATAAAGCAAATTTTCTTCCTGGGTTTCGGCTTCTTCCAAAAAACTAAGTTCGAAGGCATTGTTGGATTCCAAATGCTGCCAAAGCAGGCGCAATGCTCTTGTAACCAATGGATCATTTTCTTTAAGGGCAAATTCGCGGATCTTTTGGATCGTAGCAATATTTGCTTCGGGATTGATGCCGTTTTTTTCAATATCCCCTGTAAGTTTATCCAGTAGTTGGTTTGCTTCTGCTGTATTCATAAATCGGGCGCAAAGATAATAAGTCAGTACATTATTTGCCCCTAAATCTGTCTTTTAAACTAAATCCACGCCAATCATTGTTCATCACAAGCCAAACTCCAAACAAAATCATAAGCGTATAGAAGATTTTAGCCGGTGTAAGCTGATCGCGGCCGAGCATGAGTGCAATAAGGGTTGCCAATACCGGTTGCAGGTAAATATATAAACCAACAAGCTTGGGGCTTCCGTGCTTAACCGCATGTGCGTTAAACAGATATACCAGAAAGCTGGTAAAGAATAAGGTATAGCCAATTTTCCATGCGATATCCGAAGGAATTGCAGTAAAGTCGGTGCTGAATAGAGACAATGCTCCCAATGGAGCGATGTAGATGACGCCGAGTGAAAAGGAAACACGGTTTACAGTTACCGGATTGTATTTATGTACCAGCTTTTTGACGTATACCAGATATACTGCGTAAAAAGCTGCATTAACTGCTACCCAGATATCGCCAATCAGCGTTTCCCGCGTGAAGTGCGCCCCTTTCCCTGCTATAAGCAAAATGGCACCTCCGGACCCGATAACCAGTCCAATAATGGTTTCCATAGACGGTGCTTGTTTGTTTTTGATATGATCGAACAATGCTACAAAAAGAGGAGTAACCATCATCAATACAGCGCCGTTTATGGGTTTGGTCATGCTCAAACCTTTGAAAAACATAAACATATTGGCAGCTGTTCCAAAAAAGGAGCAAATCAGCCATAACTGCCAGTCTTCACGAAAACGGACTTTTTCCCAACCGTAGAAATAGGCGGTAATATTGAATAAAATACAAGCGGTTACTACCCGCAACCATACAAAAGCTTCCGGCTGAATGTATTTGGGCATAATTTCTCCTGCCCAACTGAAAAGTACAGCATACATCAAACTCACCATAAATAATGCGGTGTGGACCCTTACTTTGGTTACGTCCATCCCCGTTTCTTTTTAATAGTGTCGTATGCTTTTTGAACCTTTACAAATTTTTCCTGTGCGGCCTTTTTCTCCGCTTCACCCAGACCTAATAACCTGTCTGGATGGAAACGCATGGCCATTTTGCGGTATGCTTTTTTAACCTCTTCTTCATTTGCGGTTACAGCCACATCCAGGATTTTATATTCTGCATCCGGAGTGCTGACAAACATGGCTCGCAGAGAATGAAAATCGGTACTGGAAATACCGAGTTGTACAGAAATGTTAGTAAGCAATTGCAATTCGCTGGCATTGATATCGCCATCGGCATTAGAAATCCGGAATAAAACGTGCAACAATTCCAACCTTTGGCTATAAGCCATTCGCATGCGAATCTGACGGCAAACCATGGCTATATCATGGTGCTGTTTTACCAATTCCCTTAAGGTGAGCAGCATTTGTTTGGTCCGGCTTTCTCCATAAGTTCGAATCAACATGCGTTTTACCATGTCGAGCTCACTTTTCATGGTTACACCATCGGCATTCATGGTAGCCGCAATCAATATCAGCAACGCGCGGCTGAAATCATTTTCCTGATAGTTCGGCCTTTCATTTCTGCTGAAATTTTGGGAAGTAAAGTCTTCGCGCTTTTCCTCGTCTTTGCTCACATATTCCACATATAAGCCAATGCCAAACCCAATAATGGCACCAAGGAATCCACCTGCTAAAAAGCCAATTACTGCGCCGGCCAGAGCGATTTGTATCTTCAAACGGAAACGTTATTTATTCGGTGCAAAATTATTTAGAACTTCCGTTGCTCAAATCCGACAATGTTTTCATTCGGTTTTTCATGATGGCATCCTGCAGAATCCAAATTTCGTCGGAACCCTGCAGCACTCCCCAATATGTTTCGGTTTCATATACTTTTAAAACACCTTCGCGGGTTTCCGGGGTATAAGTTTCCAGGCTTACAGGAATATGGTGCAGGGAGAGAATTGACTTTTCCCCGTTTTGTTTGGTAATCCGTATTTGAAAAAATGGAGATGCACGCAAAATGCTGTCTTTGCGTTTGCTGCGATTAATGCCACCAGGTGCGCCGGCTTCTCTGGTGATGTTGGAAAACATTTCCAGGTAGGAGAGAATTCGGTTTCTGCTGGCAGGTATTATTTTTCCATCTTTGTTCAACAACTGAATATTATCGCCATCGCGAACAATTCTGAATCCATTTTCGGGTTGTTCCGGCCACTTTATTTCCAATTCGCGTATTTGAAATGAAGGAACACCGAGAATTACGAGGCTTCTCCAATTGTCAATATCCAGATTAAAGAAAGGAGTGAGGTAACCCTCCTGCCCGGGGATTTTTACCACACAGGGACGGTCGGTTCCCGGAAGATGCATATAAGTTCCAAGGTCATTGGCGGTTTTACTACCCACAAAAAAGGTTTTCACTTCTTCTTTATTGGAATAGAACTGCACTTTAACGGCATTTATTGCCATGTCGCGGGTTACATTGTCTTTAGCTGCATCACTTACCGGGCTTTGCACCTGAATGCGCGGCATAATCATTTTGAGCATCAGATTAATAGATGCTGTATCTGCGTTGTATTTGTGTTTTCCGTTGTCAACCTGCCAATTGCCGTCTTTGGATTTGGTGAAGGTGAGAAATTCTCCTTTTTTATTGGAATAAAAGAACTTATCGATGGTTTCCGGGTGTTGCAAAGTGAAGGCATTGCTTGAAATTTCGCCGGTTTGCGACATGTTTTTACGAAAAAATAAATAAGCCAGAGAAGCCAAAATCAAGATGGAAACGGCGATAATAATTCTCTTCATTGGGGGCAAATTTACTGTGCAGAACAGGATTACAAAGCAAAAAATAATGGAAATGACCAGATATAAACGAAGGGAGAAATACGGTGGTTGAGAATGCTGAAAATAGCATCTGGAAAAAAATTCATAAACCGTTTGACAACTCACGGAAAACTACTATTTTTGCAGTCCTTTTTTGAGAGGGGTTTCGACCGCCTCGCGTTCTTATATATTTTGCCACCATAGCTCAGCTGGTAGAGCAACTGATTTGTAATCAGTTGGTCGTTGGTTCGATTCCGACTGGTGGCTCATACAACCGGGTTTTTCCCAAAAATGGGGAAATACCAGAGTGGCCAAATGGGGCAGACTGTAAATCTGCTGTCTTACGACTTCGGAGGTTCGAATCCTTCTTTCCCCACAAAATCCGGTTGAAATGCGGGAGTAGCTCAGTTGGTAGAGCGACAGCCTTCCAAGCTGTAGGTCGCGGGTTCGAGCCTCGTCTCCCGCTCCACTGGTGTAAAAAGCCAGCCGGAGTTGAAAAACGATGGGAATTAGCCGATGTAGCTCAGTGGTAGAGCACTTCCTTGGTAAGGAAGAGGTCATGGGTTCAAATCCCATCATTGGCTCCAGATAAAAGTTAAACATAAAACTAAAATATACATAATACTATGGCAAAAGAAACCTTTGACCGTTCCAAACCGCACGTAAACATTGGTACCATTGGTCACGTTGACCACGGTAAGACTACCCTTACTGCGGCAATTACTACTGTTCTGGCCAATGCTGGCCTTTCCGAAAAGAGATCCTTCGATTCTATCGACTCAGCTCCTGAAGAAAAAGAGCGTGGTATTACAATTAACACCGCGCACGTTGAATATCAAACTGCAAACCGCCACTATGCACACGTGGATTGTCCGGGTCACGCTGACTATGTGAAAAACATGGTAACAGGTGCTGCTCAGATGGACGGTGCTATTTTGGTGGTAGCTTCTACCGACGGACCAATGCCACAGACCCGCGAACATATTCTGCTCGCCCGTCAGGTTGGTGTTCCACGTTTGGTGGTTTTTATGAATAAAGTAGATATGGTGGACGACGAAGAACTGCTCGACCTGGTTGAGTTGGAAATTCGCGACCTTTTGAAATTCTACGAATTTGATGCCGATAATACTCCTATCATTCGCGGTTCTGCACTTGGTGCATTGAACGGTGAACAGAAATGGGTAGATACCGTTATGGAATTGATGTCAGCTGTGGACAACTGGATTCCGGTTCCTCCGCGTTTGGTTGACCAACCTTTCCTGATGCCGGTGGAAGACGTGTTCTCCATCACCGGTCGTGGTACTGTTGCTACAGGCCGTATCGAGCGTGGTGTAATCAATGTTGGTGACAGCGTTGACATTATCGGAATGGGTGCTACTTTGACTTCTACCTGCACAGGTGTGGAAATGTTCCGCAAACTCCTGGATCGCGGTGAAGCTGGTGACAACGCAGGATTGTTGCTGCGCGGTATCGAAAAAGCCGATATTCGTCGTGGTATGGTAATCTGCGCGCCTAAATCCGTTAAACCTCATACTAAATTTAAAGCAGAGGTTTACGTATTGAGCAAAGAAGAAGGTGGTCGCCATACTCCATTCTTCAACAAATACCGTCCGCAATTCTATTTCCGTACTACAGACGTAACTGGTGAAATCACCCTGCCTGAAGGTACTGAAATGGTAATGCCCGGCGACAATATTTCCATCAACGTTACGCTAATTCAGCCTATCGCTATGGAAAAAGGCCTTCGTTTCGCTATCCGTGAAGGTGGCAGAACTGTAGGTGCCGGTCAGGTAACTGAAATTTTAGACTAATCGGCTAAGGCTGATTAAAAATAAATAAGGGATACCATTCCTTATTTATACGGGTATAGTTCAATGGTAGAATAGAGGTCTCCAAAACCTTTGATCTGGGTTCGAATCCTAGTACCCGTGCAAAGTATATAAAAGCGCGATGTTCCAAAGAATAACTAATTATTTCCGCGAAACCCGCGATGAACTCCTCAATAAGGTAAGTTGGCCTACATGGAGTGATTTGACGGAAAGCACCACAATCGTTCTGGTTGCATCAGTGATTTTTGCACTGGTCATCTGGGGTATGGATAGTATCCTCGGGGTAACGCTTACAAACTTTTATAAGCTTTTCAAATAAGAAAAGATGATGACAACAGTTGATGAGAAATATAAATGGTATGTTGTAAGGGCTATAACCGGACAGGAAAAGAAGGTAAAGCACAACATTGAGGTAGAGCTGGAAAGAGCTCTCAAGCAGTCCTATGTGCCTGAAATTCTCATCCCTACTGAAAAAGTTTATCAGATTAAAAACGGGAAGAAGGTTGCCAAAGAACGCAATGCCTTCCCCGGATATATTCTGCTCCAGGGCGATTTTTCAGATCCGGAAGTAATTCCTCTGATTAAAAGTGTTTCAGGAGTAGTTGGATTTCTCGGCGCCAAAGACCAACCGGTACCACTTCGTGCAAACGAATTGAACCGCATTTTGGGAACCGCTGATGAGCTGAGTGAAGGTGAATCACATTCAGAAGAGCAGTTCATTATCGGCGAACCGGTAAAAGTGGTAGACGGGCCTTTCAATGATTTCGACGGAGTTATTGAAGAAGTGAACGATGAGAAAAAGAAACTTAAAGTAATGGTGAAAATTTTCGGAAGAAGAACACCATTGGAACTAAACTACAACCAGGTACAAAAATTGTAAAATATAATGGCAAAGGAGATAACAGGATTTGTAAAACTCCAGGTGAAAGGCGGACAGGCGAACCCTGCGCCACCAATCGGTCCCGCACTGGGTTCGAAAGGTGTAAACATCATGGATTTTTGCAAACAATTCAATGCGCGTACACAGGAAAAAATGGGCAAGGTATTGCCGGTAGTAATTACCGTTTATGCCGACAAGTCGTTCGATTTTATCATCAAAACCCCTCCGGTAGCAGTGCAGTTGCTTGAAGCAACCAAAGTGCAAAAAGGAAGTGCTGAACCTAACCGTAAAAAAGTTGGATCAGTAAACTGGGAACAGGTGAAAACAATCGCAACCGATAAGATGCCTGATTTGAACTGCTTTACCGTAGAATCAGCGATGAAATTGGTAGCAGGTACCGCCCGCAGTATGGGTATTACCGTTACCGGAGATGCACCTTTTAATTGAGAAACGTAACATGAAAGTTGGTAAAAAAAGAAAAGAAGCGCTTCAGAAATACGATAACACCAAGGCTTATACTTTGAAAGAAGCTTGTGATATCGTAAAAACTATTACCACAACCAAATTCGATGCATCGGTAGATATCGATGTGAGATTGGGTGTGGATCCGAAACAGGCAAACCAAATGGTTCGCGGTGTGGCATCATTGCCCCACGGACTGGGTAAAACCGTTCGCGTACTTGTGCTTTGCACTCCTGATAAAGAACAGGAAGCTAAAGATGCAGGAGCGGATTTTGTTGGTTTGGACGATTACATTGAAAAAATTGCAGGCGGTTGGACCGATATCGATATCATCATCGCTATGCCTTCAGTAATGGCAAAACTGGGAAGACTTGGAAAGGTATTGGGACCGCGTAACCTCATGCCAAATCCTAAAAGTGGAACAGTAACCATGGATGTAGGAAAAGCAACAACCGAAGTAAAGGCAGGTAAAATTGATTTTAAGGTAGATAAAACCGGAATCATTCATACCTCCATCGGCAAGGTGTCTTTTGAAGCGGACAAATTGAGTGAAAATGCCCAAGAGCTGGTGAACGTGCTGAATAAGTTGAAGCCAAGTGCTGCTAAAGGAACATACTTCCGCAGTATTTGTCTGAGCAGCACCATGAGCCCTGGTGTGAATATTGATGTTAAATCCATTCCGGGAATCTGATTATGAACAAAACTGAAAAACAAGCGGTAGTTGCAGAACTTACCGAAACATTAAAAGCCAGCAACTTTGTGTATCTGGCGGATACCACCGGCTTGAGCGCCAATCAGACGAACAAGTTCAGAAGGTTGTTGTTTGACAGCGGTGTTTCCATGAAAATGGCAAAAAACACCCTGATAAAACGCGCCATGCAGGATAGCGGAAAAGATTTCGCTGAACTGATGGATATCCTCAGTGGTACCAGTTGTCTCCTGATTTCAGAAAATCAGAAGGCACCTGCTCATGTCATTAAGAAATTCAGAGAAAAATCTGAACGCCCTGTATTAAAAGGCGCGTGGATTGAAAGTAGTGTATTTGTAGGCGACAATCAATTGGATGCGCTGGCAAACCTGAAATCAAAAGAAGATCTTATTGGCGAAGTTATTGGATTGCTCCAATCACCAGCCCGCAATGTAATTAGCGCACTGCAGAGCAATGCCGGTCAGAAAGTAGCCGGTTTGGTAAAAGCACTTTCAGAAAAAAACTAAATAAAACACTTAAAATAAATAACAATGGTAGATTTGAAAGAATTCGCGAATCAGTTGGTAAATCTCACTGTAAAAGAAGTAAATGAGCTGGCTCAGATCCTGAAAGAAGAACACGGAATTGAGCCTGCAGCTGCTGCAGTTGCTGTAGCTGCTCCTGCCGCAGGCGGAGCTGCTGAAGCTGCTGTAGAGAAAACAGAATTTGATGTTATTCTCGTTGCTGCTGGTGCAAGCAAGCTGAATGTGGTTAAGGTTGTTAAAGACCTTACCGGATTGGGCCTGAAAGAAGCAAAAGACCTCGTTGATGGTGCCCCCAATGCTGTAAAAGAAAAAGTTTCCAAAGCGGAAGCAGAAGATCTTGCAGCTAAACTAAAAGAGGCGGGTGCTGAAGTTGAGGTTAAGTAAGTCATTCCAACATTAATGACCACAGGGCCCCGGGAAACCGCGGGCCTTTTGGTCGTTTAACCATGAGAGTTAAACAACCCCATTGATAAATTTTAAAAAAACAAAAAATTGAGCACGACACAAACCAAAAGGGTATCCTTCGGCAAAGTAAAACACGCCATTGATTATCCTGACTTTCTGGATGTTCAACTGAAATCATTCCAGGAGTTTTTCCAACTCGATACTCCCGCCGATAAAAGGGAGGGTGAAGGGCTTTTCAAGATGTTTCGTGAAAACTTCCCAATCACCGATACAAGAAATATTTTCGTTCTCGAATTTCTGGATTATTTCGTGGATCCCCCACGTTATACCATTCAGGAGTGCATCGAGCGCGGACTTTCTTATGCCGTTCCCCTGAAAGCCAAGCTGAGACTCAGCTGTAACGATCCGGAGCACGAAGACTTTAAAACCATTGTTCAGGACGTGTACCTCGGTACCATCCCATACATGACCCCTAATGGTACATTCATCATCAATGGCGCCGAGCGCGTAATCGTAAGCCAATTGCACCGTTCACCCGGTGTATTCTTTGGTCAGAGCGTGCACTCCAACGGTACCAAGTTGTATTCTGCCAGAGTAATTCCTTTCAAAGGATCCTGGATTGAATTTGCAACCGATGTGAATGCCGTAATGTACGCCTACATCGACCGTAAGAAGAAGTTCCCTGTTACTACCCTGCTCCGCGCTATCGGATTTGAAAGTGATAAGGACATTCTCGATATTTTTGGACTGAGCGAAGAAATAAAAGTTTCTAAATCAGGTCTGAAAAAAGTAATTGGCAGAAAACTCGCTGCAAGGGTGCTTCGCACCTGGATTGAGGATTTTGTGGATGAAGATACCGGTGAGGTTGTGAGCATTGAGCGTAATGAAGTAATCCTGGAAAGGGATACCATTATTGCCGATGACCACATCGATACCATTGTTGACGCCGGTGTTAAAACCATTATTCTCTCTACTGAGGCTAAAGATGATGTGAATTATGACATCATCTACAACACATTGCAAAAAGATACATCCAATAACGGAAAAGAAGCACTGGAAGTGATTTACAGACAGTTGCGTAATGCTGATCCACCGGATGAAGAAACTGCAAGAGGTATTATTGAGCGTCTGTTCTTTTCAGACAAACGTTATGACCTTGGCGAAGTAGGCCGTTACAGAATTAATAAGAAACTCGGCCTGGAAACAGGTATGGAAGTGAAAGTGTTGACGAAAGAAGATATCATCAACATTATCAATTACCTGATTCACCTGTTCAACGGTTCTGAAATTCTGGATGATATTGATCACCTGAGCAATCGCCGTGTGCGCACAGTAGGTGAGCAATTGTATGCTCAGTTTGGCGTTGGTTTGGCTCGTATGGCCAGAACCATTCGTGAAAAAATGAACATTCGCGATAATGAGGTTTTCACCCCGCAGGATCTGGTAAATGCCAGAACCCTGTCTTCTGTGATTAATTCATTCTTCGGAACCAACCAGCTTTCCCAATTTTTGGATCAGATCAATCCGCTTGCTGAGATTACGCACAAACGTCGTCTTTCTGCACTCGGACCAGGTGGTTTGAGCCGTGAGAGAGCAGGTTTTGAGGTTCGTGACGTACACTATACACACTACGGTCGCCTTTGCACCATTGAAACTCCTGAAGGACCGAATATCGGTTTGATAAGTTCCCTTTGCGTTCATGCGAAAATCAACAGCATGGGCTTTTTGGAAACACCTTACAGAAAAGTTGTAAATGGTAAAATAGAAGAAGGTATTGTATACCTGAGTGCCGAAGAAGAAGATCAAAAGACCATTGCGCAGGCAAATGCCGAAGTGGATCCGAAAGGAAACTTTAAAACTGCCTTGGTAAAATCGCGTAAAGAAGGTGACTTCCCACTGGTATCGCCGGATGTGATTGATTATATGGATGTAGCTCCTAACCAAATTGTGTCCATTGCAGCATCTCTGATTCCATTTTTGGAGCATGATGATGCAAACCGTGCACTGATGGGATCTAACATGCAACGTCAGGCAGTACCTCTTTTAAAACCTGAAGCGCCTATCGTAGGAACCGGTTTGGAAGAGAAAGTAGCACGAGACAGCCGTTCCTTAATTAATGCAGAAGGTGATGGAGTAGTGGAATATGTGGACAGTAAAGAAATCCGCATTCGTTATGTACATAATGATAACGATGATTTGGTGAGCTTTACCGGAAATACAAAATCCTATTACCTGACCAAATTCCGCCGTACCAACCAAAATTCCTGTATTAACCTTCGTCCTATTGTTCACAAAGGTGACAAGGTTTCTAAAGGACAGGTATTGTGCGAAGGATATGCTACTCAGGGTGGCGAACTTGCATTGGGAAGAAATCTGAAAGTGGCATTTATGCCATGGCAGGGTTACAACTTTGAGGATGCGATAGTTATCTCTGAAAAAGTAGTAAAAGATGATTGGTTCACAACCATTTACATAACTGAATTCGAATTGGAAGTTCGCGACACCAAACGCGGTGAAGAAGAACTAACCAATGATATTCCGAATGTGAGTGATGAAATGACCAAGAATTTGGATGAGAACGGTTTGATCCGTATAGGTGCTGAAGTTAAAGAAGGTGATATTCTTATTGGTAAAATCACCCCTAAAGGTGAAACTGAACCATCTCCTGAAGAAAAACTGCTTCGCGCTATTTTCGGTGATAAAGCCGGCGATGTAAAAGATGCTTCTTTGAAAGCTGCTCCTGGAACTTCCGGTGTGGTAATTGAGAAAAAACTTTTCAGCAAATCCAAAAAAGACAAATCTGCAAGAGCCAATGATAAGAACAGACTTGGCAAACTGGAAGATGATCATAAAAAGGAATTGGCGGAACTTAAAGACGAACTGGTGAAGAAATTGTTCCAGTTGGTTAATGGCAAAACCAGCCAGGGTGTTTATAACATGTATTCTGAAGAGCTGATTCCTAAAGGAACCAAGTTCACCCAGAAAAACCTGATGAGCATCGATTATTCCAATGTGAATTATCACAACTGGTCTGCAGATGACGAGAAGAATGAACTGATAGTTCGCGCTTTAACCAATTTTATCAATGTAAATAACGACAAGGTAACCGACTTCAAACGTGAGCATTATGCGATTAGCGTTGGAGATGAATTACCTACAGGAATTTTGCAACTCGCAAAAGTTTATGTGGCTAATAAACGTAAGCTTAAAGTGGGTGATAAAATGGCAGGTCGCCACGGTAATAAAGGTATTGTTGCCAGAATCGTTCGCGAAGAAGACATGCCTTTCCTGAACGATGGATCACCGGTGGATATCGTATTGAATCCATTGGGTGTACCTTCCAGGATGAACCTTGGTCAGATTTACGAAACTGTGCTGGGATGGGCCGGAAAAGAACTGGGTGTGAAATTCGCAACTCCGATCTTCGACGGTGCTACCATCAGTGAAATCGATGGATATTCTGAAAAAGCGGGCATTCCGAAAAATGGCCTGGTTTATCTGAATGACGGTCTCACAGGAGTGAAGTTTGACCAACCGGTTACTGTAGGAATCATCTACATGCTGAAACTCGGACACATGGTGGACGACAAGATGCATGCACGTTCCATCGGACCTTATTCGCTCATTACCCAGCAGCCGTTGGGTGGTAAAGCGCAATTCGGTGGTCAGCGTTTTGGTGAGATGGAAGTGTGGGCGTTGGAAGCATTTGGTGCATCCAATATCCTGAGAGAAATCCTCACTGTAAAATCCGATGACATCACAGGTCGTGCGAAAGCTTACGAAGCCATTGTTAAAGGTGAGAATATAACCAATATCGGAACCCCTGAATCTTTCAATGTACTTGTACATGAGTTAAGAGGTCTTGGATTGGAAGTTAGTTTTATGGAGTAATACCAGAAATTAGAAATGCAAACACAGAAAAAAGTTCAAAAAATCGGAAGCAATTTTAGCAAGATCAGAATCTCGCTTGCTTCCCCTGAAGTGATATTGCGACGCAGCTTCGGAGAGGTTACCAAACCGGAAACCATCAACTACCGCAGCTACAAACCCGAAATGGGCGGATTATTTTGCGAAAGAATCTTTGGTCCTATCAAAGATTTTGAATGTCATTGCGGCAAATACAAACGTATCCGTTACAAGGGTATTGTATGCGACCGTTGTGGTGTAGAAGTTACCGAAAAGAAGGTTCGCCGCGAGCGCATGGGACATATTAACCTGGTTGTGCCTGTAGCACATATCTGGTATTTCCGTTCCCTGCCTAACAAAATTGGTTACCTGATTGGTATTCCATCCAAAAAGCTGGACATGGTGATTTATTACGAGCGCTATGTTGTTATACAACAGGGTGCCGCAACCAATGCCAATTATTTGGATCTGCTTACTGAAGAAGAGTACCTGGATATTGTGGATTCTCTACCAAAAGAGAACCAATTGCTGGAAGATAGCGATCCTAACAAATTCATCGCCAAAATGGGTGCTGAATCGCTGCAGGATTTGCTCGGACGCATCAATCTGGATACCCTGAGTTACGATCTCCGCAACCAGGCTGCTACTGAAACTTCACAACAGCGTAAACAGGAAGCCCTGAAGCGTTTGAAAGTGATTGAAAGTTTCCGCTCTGCACAACGCACAGGCGAAAACCGTCCTGAATGGATGATCATGAAAATGCTTCCCGTTATTCCACCGGAATTGCGCCCATTGGTTCCTTTGGAAGGTGGACGTTTTGCAACCTCCGATCTGAATGATCTGTATCGCAGAGTAATTATCCGTAACAATCGCTTGAAGCGTTTGGTGGAAATTAAAGCACCTGAGGTGATTCTGAGAAATGAAAAACGCATGCTTCAGGAAGCTGTGGATTCACTTCTGGATAATACCCGCCGCGCAAGCGCAGTGAAAAGTGATGGTAACCGCCCTTTGAAATCCCTAAGCGATATGCTCAAAGGAAAACAAGGCCGTTTCCGTCAAAATCTGTTGGGTAAACGTGTGGATTATTCCGGTCGTTCGGTAATTGTGGTTGGACCAACCCTGAAACTGAACGAATGTGGTCTGCCTAAAAACATGGCTGCGGAATTGTTCAAACCGTTTATCATTCGCAAACTGATTGAAAGGGGTATTGTTAAAACTGTTAAAACTGCTAAAAAGATAGTTGAAAAGAAAGACCCGGTAATTTGGGACATTCTGGAAAACATATTGAAAGGACATCCTGTATTGCTGAACCGTGCACCAACACTGCACAGATTGGGTATTCAGGCATTCCAGCCTAAACTTATTGAAGGTAAAGCTATCCAATTGCATCCTTTGGTTTGTACAGGTTTTAACGCTGACTTTGACGGTGACCAAATGGCGGTTCACGTGCCATTGGGCAATGCTGCGATTGCAGAAGCACAAATTTTGATGCTGGCATCGCACAATATTCTGAACCCTGCAAACGGATCTCCGGTTACAGTTCCTTCTCAGGATATGATTTTGGGTCTTTACTACATTACCAAAGACCGCAAAGGCACTCCTGAAAAACCTGTTAAAGGTGAAGGACAAACTTTCTACAGTTCCGAAGAAGCTATCATTGCCTACAACGAAGGTCGTATTAGTCTGCATGCAAAAGTGAAATGCAAGGTTCGCGTGAAAGAAGACGGGGAATTGAAAATGAAAATGATCGACACTTCAATGGGTCGTGTTCTTTTCAATGAAGTAGTTCCTGCAGAATATGGTTATATCAACGAATTGCTGAAAAAGAAAAACCTCCGCGATATCATTTCCAATATGATTCGTGTTGCGGGTGTGGCAAAAACTGCAGATTTCCTGGATAAAATCAAGGATCTCGGTTTCCACTTCGCATTTAAAGGTGGTTTGAGCTTTAACATGAGCTATGTGAAAATTCCGGATGAAAAAGACGGATTGGTACTGAAAGCCATGGAAGAAGTTCAGGAAATTCAGAACAATGCGGATATGGGATTCATTACCAACAACGAACGTTACAACCAGGTTATTGACCTTTGGACTCGCGTAAACAACCAGTTGGCAAGAATTCTGATCAAAGAACTCAGTGATGATGATCAGGGCTTCAACCCGATTTTCATGATGCTGGATTCCGGTGCCCGTGGTTCCAATGAGCAGATTCGTCAGCTCGGCGGTATGCGTGGACTGATGGCAAAACCTCAGAAGAGCGGTGGAAGCGGAACAGGTGATACCATTGAGAACCCGATTATTTCAAACTTTAAAGAAGGTTTGAATGTATTGGAATACTTTATTTCTACACACGGTGCACGTAAAGGTCTGGCTGATACTGCATTGAAAACTGCGGATGCGGGTTACCTTACCCGTCGTTTGCATGATGTAGCGCAGGATGTTGTAATTACTGATCCAGATTGCGGAACCCTGAGAGGTATTGCAATGTCGGCCATTATCAATAATGATGAAGTAGCAGAAAGCCTGTACGAAAGAATACTCGGACGTACCGCGCTGGATGATGTTTACCATCCAACTACGGATGAAATTATTGTTTATGCAGGTGAAGAAATTACAGAAGCAGTTGCTGCAGCTATTGAGAATTCAGGAATTGAAGACGTGGAAATTCGCTCTGTACTTACTTGTGAAACCAAAACCGGTGTATGCGCAAAATGCTACGGCCGTAACCTCAGCACTGGCCGTATGGTTCAGGCAGGTGAAGCTGTTGGTGTAATTGCTGCACAATCCATTGGTGAGCCTGGTACACAGCTTACACTGCGTACCTTCCACACTGGTGGTACCGCGATGAACCTGGCTGCTGAAAACTCTTTGGAAACCAAATACGAAGGTGTGATCAGCTTTGACAGCATGCGTACCGTGAAGAAAGAGAGAATGGATGATGAAAGTGGTGAAGTTACCAAAGTGGATATTGTATTGGGTCGTTCCGGTGAGGTTCGTATTCTGGATCCTAAATCCAATAACGTAATCACCAGCTATAACATTCCTTATGGTGCAAGCCTCGGTGTAAAAGAAGGACAACTCGTGAAGAAAGGCGACAGACTTTGTACCTGGGATCCATTTAATACGCTGATTATCAGTGATATTGACGGAACAGTGGAATACGAGAATATTATTGAAGGTATCAATATGCGTGAAGAAGGGGATGACCAAACCGGCATGTACGAATTGGTTATTACGGAGAATCGTGATAAAACCAAGATCCCTGTAATGTGGGTTCGCGGTAAAGGCGATTCTGAAAAACACTTCAACATGCCATTGGCATCTATTTTGGTGGCAAAACACGGAAACAAGGTTAAAGCAGGTGATATTCTTGCTAAAATCCCGAGATCTGCTACCAGAACCCGCGATATTACAGGTGGTCTGCCACGTGTAACTGAGCTTTTCGAAGCGCGTAACCCGTCTAACCCGGCGGTAGTAAGCGAAATCGATGGTGTGGTTACCTATGGCTTATCCAAACGTGGTAACCAGGAGATTATTGTTACAGGTAAAGACGGAGATGTGAAACACTATCAGGTTGCGTTGCAGAAACACATTCTGGTACACGATGGCGACTACGTTCGTGCGGGTCAGCCTCTGTCCGATGGTGCAATCACTCCACAGGATATCCTCAGAATCGAAGGTCCTGCCTCTGTACAGCGTTACATTCTGAATGGTATTCAGGAAGTATACCGTTTGCAGGGTGTAAAGATCAATGACAAACATATTGAAGCCATTGTGCGTCAGATGATGCAGAAAATGGAAATTGTAGATCCGGGTGATACGCGTTTCCTCGAAAGTGAAAATGTGGACCGCTGGGATTTGCAGGAAGAAAACGACTGGATTTGGGACAAGAAATTTGTAACAGATTCAGGAGATAGCGCCAATATGCATGCCGGTCAAATCGTAAGTCTGAAGGATTTGCGTCAGGAAAACAGCGCTTTGCGTCGCCAGGACAAGAAACTTGTTGAATTCCGCGATGCTGTTTCCGCAACCGCTCAGCCTGTGTTGATGGGTATTACCAAAGCATCTTTGGGAACCCGCAGCTTTATGAGTGCCGCATCGTTCCAGGAAACTACCAAAGTACTGAACGAAGCAGCAATCGCAGGTAAAGTGGATGACCTGTCCGGCTTGAAGGAAAACGTTATTGTGGGTCACCTTATCCCGGCTGGTACCGGATTGCGTTCTTACGAGGGCGTAGTTACCGGAAGCCGCGAGGAATACGACCGACTGATGGCGTCCAAGTTGGAAGCTGTAGAAGGTTAATCTCTAATTAAGAATTATAAAAAATCCGCCGATAGGCGGATTTTTTTTGCTTTTGGTGACTAACGTCTGTTAGTTTCAAGAATAAAACCTATACATTCGCCGGCACCGTGCCAATGAGGCCAGCCATTGTTTATCAAAAATATCTGGATTATCTGTTGAAGTTCGGCAATAGCCGTAAACTCCTCAATTATTTCAAAAGCAAAGAAGATTTTCGCAAAAAACGGATTCATTTAAAAAGCACTCCGTATAAAATTACCATTGATCCCGGAAATGTGTGCAATTTGGAATGCCCCGGCTGTCATACCGGTGTAAAGCACCCTGAAAGAATGGGGTCGAAAATGCTTTCATTTCAAAATTTTAAAACCATTTTTGATCAGGTGGAAAAGGATATTTTTCATCTTGCCATGTACAATTGGGGCGAACCATTTTTGAATAAAAAATTGTTTGAAATGGTAGATTATGCAAGGCAAAAAAAGGTAGGAACAACTATTCATTCCAACCTCAATCATTTTAGCGCAAAAATGGCAGAGGATTGTGTGAAATCCGGATTGATGCATTTGTATTTAAGCATTGATGGAGCCAGCCAGAATGTGTATGAAAAATACCGAAAAAAAGGAGACCTGGAACTGGTATTGGAAAATCTGAAGTTGCTGCTGGAAACACGCAACAGGATGGGTTCTAAATATCCATATATTACCTGGAAATATTTAAAATTCTCTCACAATTCAGAGGAATGTGAAACAGCAAAATTACAGGCGAAAAAAATGGGAGTTGACAGCTTTGAAATCTTTCAGGCATCAGAAAGTTTGATGGATATTTCGGATGAAGCAAAACAATTTATTAAAGATCCAGTAAAGTTTGAATCTCTGCCAGAGCGCTGTAATTCACTATGGTCAAGCATGTATATTGGTCCGGATGGTTCTGTTTTCCCATGCTCACTGGCTTTTAGGGAAAGTGAAGTTTTTGGAAATGCATTACAGGAAGAAATTCCCTCCATTTGGAACAATGAAAAATATAGGAATTCGCGCATGTTTTTTACCGGAAATACAGAAGTAGAATTACCAGTTCCCTGCAGGAATTGTAAATTCTATTACCATTGTATGAATCTTGCAAATTCGCGAATAAATTAATTTTTGTTTTTGTAAGCAGGGTTGCACATTTGTATGGTGAAATCCACCAGCTTCTTTTGCTTTTTGCTCCTGTTACTACTTCCCAATGCACCCTACGCCCAAACCATCTTACAAACCATTCGTGGAACGGTTGTGGAAAAGGAGAGTCACAGGCCATTGGAACGCGCTTCCGTAGTGTTGATAGGGAACTCAGATACATTCGAAACGCAAACCGATTCATTGGGCGAATTTGAATTCAATGTGATACCTGTTGGTCGTTTTACCATTTACATTTCTCTAACCGAATTCAAAGCCTTTGCACGACCGGATATACTGGTTGGTTCCGCAAAACAAGTAATTATTCTGGCGGAACTCGAAGAAGAAATAAAATCTATCGGGCAAGTAAATGTGGTGCAAAAAAGATCCAATCCTGCAGGTACCAACAATGAATTGGTAACCGTAAGTGGCAGACAATTTACAGCGGATCAAACCAGCAGATATGCGGGCAGTTTGATGGATCCCAGCCGGATGGCGGGAAATTTTGCCGGAGTAAGTGGCACAACCAGCCAAAGAAATGATATTGTGATTCGCGGTAATTCTCCCAGAGGACTTTTATGGCGTCTCGAGGGTATAGATATACCAAATCCCAATCATTTTTCATCTCAGGGCACTACAGGAGGTCCAGTGAGTATTTTAAACAATAACAATCTGGCCAATAGTGATTTTCTGACGGGTGCGTTTCCGGCAGAATATGGAAATGCTTTGAGCGGAGTTTTTGATTTAAAAATGCGTGAAGGGAATAACCGAAAAAGAGAATATACCGGTCAGATTGGATTTAATGGAATTGAATTGGGCGCAGAAGGTCCAATAAACAAGGCCAAGCGAAGCAGTTATCTGGCATATTACCGCTATTCCACCCTGGGTGTTTTTGACAAGCTGGGAATTAATTTAACATTCGCCGGAATCCCTTATTACCAGGACTACAGTTTTAAATTATCATTTCCACAAACCAAAACAGGTAACTGGTCGGTTACCGGTCTGGGAGGTAACAGCCACGTGGATTTACTGGCGAAGAAGAGCGATTCCTCCACCATTAATTTTGGAACTACTTCACGAAATAATATTAAAAACGGGAGCAGCATGGCTGCATATATTTTGGGAAATACTTTCCGAATAAAAAATGGCTATGTAAAATCCAGTGTTGCATTTACCAGAGATGGCAGGTTTACCAAATTTGATACACTGGATATAAACGACTTCGCTACTACCACTTATGGGGAAGGATCTACGATTGATAAATGGGTTTGGCATAGTTTCATCAATAAAAAATTGAATACTTCCAACGTCATTCGCTGCGGGGTCATTTATTCTTTTTTACAAACTTCCATACGCGATAGCAGCATGGATGACAGTGGCAATTTCAGGATTTTGCGAAATGCAAGCGGAAACAGCAATTTTGCTCAGGTTTATGCAGAATGGAAACACAATTTTGGACCGAGATGGATATTAAATTCCGGCATGTATTCCCAATATTATTTTGCAAATAAAACCCATTCCATTGAGCCAAGAATTGGGATGCGTTATAATTTGGCGAGGAATCAGAGTCTCGCTATGGGGGCTGGTTTGCATTCTCAAATGCAGGCTTTGGAAGTGTATTATGGAAATACGAGATTGCCCGGAAATCAATACTGGCTCAGCAATTTTAATTTGGATTTCAGCAAATCCATTCATGCTGTTTTTGGGTACGATAATCAGTTGGGAAGAAATCTGAGATTGAAGGTGGAATCTTACTACCAGTATTTGTATCAAATACCGGTTTCTCAAACGCAAAATACCTATTCCGTATTAAATCTCGGTGGAGAATTCGGTGGGATTTTTATAGTGGACAGTCTTGAGAATAATGGGAAAGGCAGGAATTACGGTTTGGAAATTACCCTTGAAAAATTCTACGCAAAAAATTATTATTTTTTATTTACCACATCTTTGTTTGACAGCAAATACACTGCTGCTTCAGGCAAACAATACAATACCGCATTTAATGGCAAATTTGTATTAAACGGATTGGCAGGATACGAGAAAAGTCTGGGTAAAAGGAAGCGCGCTACAGTTTCTGCGAATATTAAAATTACTTATGCCGGAGGCAGAAGATACACGCCCGTGGATATTCAAAAAACAGAACAAAGCGGATTTATTCAATACGATTGGAGCCGTGCTTATGGATCTCAATTTAAAAATTATTTCAGAACGGATTTGAAAGTCGGGTTGAGATGGAATGGTAAAAAAGTTACACAAGAATGGGCATTGGATATTCAAAATTTCTTTAATACCAAAAACCCATTAAGTTTGGCATTTAACAGCAAAACGAAGTCGGTATATTACGAATACCAACAGGGAAGATTGCCGATTGTGTTTTATCGCATTTTGTTTTAAAAGTACTTTCCGTCGTTGGTACTCATGCTTTGCCCGCGCAGCGCAAAGCGACAACGACTATTTGCCGCACCAAAAGCTGTTGGTCGCCACATGCTTCGCTGATGTGGCGCGAGGACCAACAGCGCTCATCTCCGGGTTATCGTTGTTGGTCCTCATGCTTTGCAGGCGTAGCGCAAAGCGACCAACGACTGTATGTTGTACTAAAAGCTGTTGGTCGCCACATGCTTCGCTGATGTGGCGCGAGGACCAACAGCGCCAATGTCGCGATTTCCCCGGATAACCGTCGTTGGTCCTCATGCTTTGCCGGGGCAGCGCAAAGCGACCAACGACTATTTGCCGCACCAAAAGCTGTTGGTCGCCACATGCTTCGCTGATGTGGCGCGAGGACCAACAGCGCCAATGCCGCGATTTCCCCGGATAACCGTCGTTGGTCCTCATACTTTGCCGGCGCAGTGCAAAGCGACCAACGACTATTTGTCGCACCAAAAGCTGTTGGTCGCCACATGCTTCGCTTATGTGGCGCGAGGACCAACAGCGGTATGAGACAATCACTGCTGCAAAGTTTCAAACCGATGTCTGTCTTTCAACATCAATACTTTTAATGAATCCAAAAACTTCTCCTGGGTTATCTTCTTTTCGGCATAATCTTTAGCTAATGCTTTGAGCCGAATTTCATATTCAATGCTATTTTGAGTATACAAATAATAATCATCTAAAGTAATTTCATCCACTTGCATTTTAGATGAATCTCCAACCCAACAATCATGAAATTCACCATTTTTCCCGTAATCAAATTTTACAAATAACAAGGTTCTCATGCTGTCATAAGGTGCAAATCCGGTAGAATACCCATAGGACATATCCAGGCTATATGGACTTTTCTTTACTTGCAATTCCAGAATTTTTTTCTTTAGATAATTTGTATCACCATTTGTAATATAAAAATCTCTCGGTAAATAGGCTTCATGTGTTTTTGTGGAATGCCTCGTAATGGTCAAAAAGTAAATAGCTATAGTGCCCCAGGTTACAACAATAATACTCCATGCAAGTCCCTGGTATCTGGGAAGATCGAATAAATTGGGGTGTGAAATAATGCCCCAAATAAATAAAATCAACAGCCCGCCAAATATTAATTCCACCAACAATATAGCCGGCAATTCGTCATATTGATTCGGATATAGTACTACTAAAAAGAAAATATTAATAATAACAAAGCCGGAAAATCCAGCGAGGAATAACCATTTATATTCCTTCATTACACCTCCTCTGCCGCTATGAGTTGTGTATGGTACAACTCCGCATATTTCCCATTCTTAGCCAGCAATTGTGCATGTGTACCTTCCTCTACCAGCACACCTTTTTCTAATACAATGATTTTATCTGCATGTTGAATCGTACTCAATCTATGTGCAATTACCATTGCTGTACGCCCTTTTAAAAGGGTTTGAATGGCATGTTGTATCAATGCCTCTGTTTCCGAATCCACGCTGCTGGTAGCTTCGTCAAGCACAATCACAGAGGGATTTAGTGCCAATGCCCTTATAAATGACACCAGTTGCCTTTGTCCTAATGACAGGGACATACCCCGTTCCATCACATTAAAATCGAAATTTCCAGGCAACGATTGTATAAAATCATAAGCGCCAATAGTTTTTGCCGCAGCTTCAATTTCTGCTGCGCCAATGTTTTCATCCTTCAACCGAATATTATCGGTAATGGAACCACTAAATAAAAAAACATCCTGCAAAACCACCGCAATTTTTTTTCGCAACGAAGCCAGTTCATAATTTTCTACCGGAATACCATCAATTAAAATAGTGCCTTTTTCATGCGTGTAAAACCTGCTTACCAGGTTTACCAATGTGGTTTTTCCACTTCCTGTATGCCCAACAATAGCAAGCGTTTTTCCCGCATCAATTTTAAATGAAAGATCCTTTATTACCGGTTGTTCACTAAGATATCCAAATTCAACATGTTGAAATTCTATTTCACCTCTTAAATTCTCTGCAACTATTTTACCGCCTTTTTCCAAATTATTTTCATCATCAATTAAATGAAAAATTCTTTCTGCAGCAACCATCCCCATTTGAATATTATTAAACCGGTCTGCTACCATTCTAATGGGTCTGAAAAATAAATTAATGAACATAATAAAGGCAGTTAATTCACCAATTCCGGCCACCCCTTTTAACAATCCAAAGGTTCCGTACCAAACGATCAATGCCAGCGTAATTGCCACAATTACATCCACTACCGGAAAAAATACCGCATAATAAAATACACCTTTAATATTGGCATCGCGATGTTTTGCATTGATATTTTTAAACTTTTGCATCTCCGCTTTTTCGCGGTTAAAAATCTGCACAATTTGCATTCCGGTTATGTGTTCCTGTAAAAATGCATTGAGTCTGGTTACTTCGGTACGTACTTCCTGAAAGCTATCCCTTACCGCTTTGCGGAAAATGTTTGCCGCATATAAAAGCAAAGGCAAAACCAATAATGAAATCAATGCCAGTTTCCAATTCATCCAAAACATCAAACCCAAAATCACTACAATTTGAAACAAATCTCCGGCTATGGTTATTAATCCGGACGCAAACAATTCTGCTATGGTTTCGATATCGCTGACGGTTCTTGTAACTGCAGTCCCCACAGGTGTTTTGTCGTAAAAAGAAAGTCGTAGTGAAACCAAATGCCGGTAAACATATTTGCGCATTTCATAAATCACATTTTGTCCGATTATTTCTGTCATGTAACTGGTAATAAATCCCAGTATACTTTGAAGAATGAGCAGACCCAGAATGATCAACGACCAGCGCTTCAATCCATCCAAATCTATTCTAACAATAAAATTATCAATTACATATTGAAAAAAATAGGGCTGGGTGGCAGAAAGCAGGGATTGTACAATGGTAAGAATCACTGCCCACACAAAAAGGGTCCTGTATGGCAGTGCCAGCCTTGTAATACGCCAGAGTAGGCCCACATTCAGCTTCTTCTTTTTTTTATCGGCCATGAAGGGAAGTAATGCAAATATAAAGGCATAAGTTAACCAATTTGTTTTTGGGGTTTAGAAGTTTAACTTTGGAATCAACAGTATGAAGTACTTTCTGGTTATTCTCTTATGCACATTCGGTGCAAGTGCCGGTTGTAGAGGTTCCGATACTCCAAAATTCCACCATGTACAATTGGAATTCGGGGTCCCCATGGTCAATTTTATGGATGGAAATGGATTTCAATTTGGTGGTTTAGGTACAGATTTGTTTCAATCAACCGGAATTTCAATTGGACTAAAATATCATTTTAACAAACATTTAAATATTGGATTTCGATATTGGGATTTTTCAAATGATTATATGAATCAAAGCCAATATGGATCTCCGAATGCAACCATACGCAGGTACAATTGGAATTATGAATTATGTGCCGGATATTCATACCTATTTTTACAACATAAAAGTTTAGAAATAATTGTCACTCCCACATTTTCAACCTTGTATCGCATGAATCGTGAAAGGATGTATTTCCCATTCCCCTCTGAAAGTTCAAAGGCTTTTAATTATTATGATTTTGGTTTTGGCCCGGGAATAGGACTGGAAACACTTTGGAGCAAGAAGATTTCTGTAGGCGCAGGTTTTTATTATTTATTTTTTCGACATCTGAATGGTGGAGAAGGAGGGAATTTAAAGCAACTATACAAGGAATTTAAACCCAATACCCAATTGACCCGCATTCAATTCTCCGTTGGTTATTTTTTTCTTTGAAAAGGGGTAAATAAAATGATTTTAAATACATCCATGAAAGCGTTCCAATCCGCTGTATCAGCGTTTTTTGTGTAAAACTTTATTTTAGTAATTTCTTGTAAGGCGGGTACAATGGTTTGTATAATTGCAGCATGGCCATGCATATAGCAGTTGCCGGCAATATTGGAGCCGGAAAAACTACACTTACCAACCTTTTAGCCAGGCATTACAGCTGGGAAATGCAGTTGGAGGACATGGATGACAATCCTTACATTTCGGATTTTTACGAAGATATGCAGCGCTGGAGTTTTAACCTCCAGGTGTATTTTCTCAATACCCGCTGGAAACATATTCAGGAAATTCGCGGTGGAAATAAAACTGTAATTCAAGACAGAACCATTTATGAGGACGCGCATATTTTTGCGCCAAACCTGCATGCCATGGGCCTGATGAGCACCAGAGATTTTGAAAATTACACCCGTCTTTTTGAAAGCATCAACGAACAAATTGCACCTCCGGATTTGTTGATTTACCTGCGCGCCGGCATTCCAAAACTGGTTCATCAGATTCAGATGCGCGGTCGCGATTATGAAGATGCCATTCGCCTGGATTATCTCAAAAGGCTGAATGAACGCTATGAAGCCTGGATCAGCGATTACAAAGGCCAGCTTCTGGTATTTAATGTGGATGAACTGAATTTTGAGGAAAACCCTGACCATGCATCTGAAGTAATTCAGCAAGTGGAAAGTACCCTCAACGGTTTGTTTTGATGAAACTCAACACCAACACTTACACAACCCGACTTTCCGTTAGACCTGATGATATAGACATGTTTCAGCATGTGCACAGTTCGCGCTATGTGGATTATGTGCTCGCTGCCAGGTTTGATCAAATGGCAAGGTGTTACCACTGCAGCATGCAGGAATTTCTCGATCATGGTTTCGGATGGGTGCTCGTATCCACACAAATGGATTTTAAAAGACCTCTCAAACTTGGAGACGAATTTGATGTTGTTACACATTTGATGGAATTTGAAAAAAACATCGCTTTGGTAGCCTTTGATATAAAACATGCCGCTACAGGTAAAAGCTGTTGCAGTGGTTGGGCAAAGTATACGTTGGTTTATCTGGATTCAGGAAAAATTGCACAAATTCCCGATTGGGTTATGGAACGCTACAGCCTGCCAGAGGAATCTTAGTTGCAAATGAAATACGCTAAATTTGTGTAAATGAACTTCGCTTATCCTTCTTTTCTTGCTGCCTTGCTGGTATTGGCGATTCCGGTAATTATTCACCTGTTTCATTTTCGTCGGTATAAAACCATTCGATTTTCAAATGTTAGGTTTTTGCGGAATATGGAAATGGATCGCAAAAACAGAAACAGAATAAAACATTTGTTGGTTCTTACTGCCCGTTGTCTGGCGCTGGCATCGCTTGTTCTGGCTTTTACCCTGCCATCCTGCAATTCTCAAAAAGAAATTTCAGGTAAAAAATCCGTTCGAATTTATTTGGATAATTCTTTTAGCATGGAACAACGAAACACAGATGGAATTTTGTTTGAAACAGCGAAAGAAAAAGCGAGAGAAATCATTCAATCCTATCAAAATGAAGCGGATTTTCAGATTATTTCCAATGACCTGAGTTCCGTAATTCCACATTACCAAAGTGCTCCGGAAGCATTGAACACCATCGATAAAATTCAAATTTCACCGCGTTCCGAATCCTACGCAAAAGTTTGGAAATGGTTGCAAAACCACCAACCGGATGGGGGAAATCCAATTCAATTATTTTATTGTATTTCTGATTATCAAAAAGCGTTTTTAAATGAATCAGAAAATATTAAACCATCTGAAAAATTACGCGCATTTGGTGTGCGTATTCAGGCTTCCGGAAATTCAAATTTCTCCCTCGATTCTGCCTGGTTACAAAACCCATTTGCCCTCGCAGGTGAAAAGAACAAATTGCTTTTCAGAGTTACTAATTTTAGTAATGAAAATGCAGAGGCATTAAATATAAAACTTACCATTGCAGGATCCACAGCCGCGCTAAGCAAAATTTCAGTAGAAAAGCAGAAAAGTAATGTGGGAAGTATTGAATTTTCTATGCCCAACGCAGGAAGCGAGCAGGCGAAGTTGGAATTGGAAGATGCTTCTGCACCTTTTGATAATGTACTTTTTCTTTCTTTATATTCCAGAGGAAATGTAAAAATATTATTGGATGGGGCGAATAATTATTTACAATCTGCATTGCGTACCAATATCTTTTTTAAAACAGAATCCGGCAGCGCGAATACCGTTCGGTTTCCAAATTTCCAGGTATTATATAAAGTAGTAATTCAGCCGATTACAGAGCAGGAAGCAGCAGGTATCCTCGCATTCACAGAAAGTGGTGGTAAGGTCATTTTAATTCCCGGAGAAAATATGGGAATGAATGCATTGTCCGGTTTATCCGGAAGTTTTGGAATTCCCAAAATAAAAGAGAAAAAAAGCCAAAAAATTCAAATGCAAAAAACCGGACTTTCAAATCCGTTTTTTAATCAGGTATTTCAATCTACTCCTGCCAACATGGAAATGCCTGCAGTATTAAATTACTATTCTACAGCAGGCAGCAATGGCAATGGAGATAATATACTGAGTTTGGAAAATGGAGATCCGTTTTTATTGCATTTCAAAAAAAATACTGGCGATTTATATTGGTTTACATCAGCTTTTTCACAAACCGCAGGAAATTTTGTGCAGTCCGTTTTGTTTTTTCCGGTGATTTCCAATACCGCTATGAATAATCAGGTTCAGGGGAATATTTATGGTGAAGTTGCATCATCCAAAGGATATTTGTTACACCAGCGATTCGAAAATTCCGATGGAAAAGTGGTATTGGAACATGGGCGTGAAGAGTTGGTGCCAGAAATTCAAAATGGAATTTATGGGCAGGAATTATTTATTTCCCCTTTACAAAATCAAAGCGGGTATTATCGGTTGGTTCATAAATCCAACCAAAACAAGGAGGTAATTGCCCTGAACGATTCCAGAAAGGAAAGCAACCCGGCTATTTCGACGGATACGGAATTGGAATTATTGCAGAAGCAGGCAGGTATCCAATGGCTTTCTCCGGAGATGTCTTTATCTGCGGGTATAAATAAAACAGGCGAATCGGGAATATGGCGCTTGTTTATTTGGCTCGCTGCTGCTTTTTTCGCATTGGAAGTTCTGTTACTGGTATTTTTTGATAGAGTAACAGGATTGTTTCAAAAAAATATTCAAACCAGCACTCCATGAGTTCTATACTAATAAAATCCGCAACCATTTCTGATCCCGGCAATACCCGGGATGGACAGAAACTGGATATTCTTCTGCATGAAGGAACCATTGTAAAAATGGCGCCTTCCATTACAGATACTGCAGATCAAACCATATTTGCGGATGGTTATTTCCTGGGTGCGGGATTTGTAGATTGTTTTGCCACTTGCGGGGAGCCCGGTGAGGAATGGAAAGAAGATTTGAGATCCTTGTCTGAAGCCGCTTCTGCAGGTGGATTTACTTCTGTAGCAGCACTTTGTGGTACGCAACCGGTTTCAGATTCTTCGGCAGTTATTACTTCGGTATTGGAAAAATCCAAAACACTTTCTTGCAGAATTATGCCGTTGGGAACAGCAACCAAAGGCAAGTTGGGAAAGGAATTGGCCGAATATTTTGACATGCGAAATGCGGGAGCTGTTGCAGTTACAGATGGTTTACAGTCCTTAAACAATGCAGGAATGCGTTCGAGAATTATGGAATATGCCGGAAATAGTGAAATTCCTTTTTTGGATTTCCCATTTGACAGTTCATTGGCAATTCACGGAACCATGCATGACGGTATTGTGAGCAATGGCATGGGTTTGAAAGGTATTCCAACTGTGAGTGAATCAACAGCAATAGCGGAGTGTTTGAAATTGGCCGAATGGCTGAAAACTCCGGTGCGTTTGTTGGGCGTGAGTTCTGCTGAAAGTGTGGTTCTGATAAGGGAAGCAAAAAAGAAGGGAATGGAAGTTTATGCCGCTGTTCCGGTTTTAAATTTGGTTATGACCGATGCCAACCTCAGCGAATTTGATGAAAATTGCAAAGTATTGCCGCCACTGAGAACCGATAAAGATCGGTCAGAATTGATTCGCGGTTTGGAAGACGATACACTGGATGCGGTTTATAGCAACCACGTGCCTCAGGATACCGAAAATAAAACTGTGGAATTTGAATACGCCGCTTTTGGGGCATCCAATATTCAAGTGGTTTTTGGAATGTTATTAGCCGCAAAACCATCCGACATCGATGCAGAATTTATTTCAAAAAAACTGGCATCCGGACCGCGTAAATTTCTGGGAATGGAAATGGCGAAAATAGAGGTGGGAAGCTCCATAGATCTCACTATTTTTAGCACAGTAGGTACCTGGATTTGGGATACAAAAACTGCAAAAGGTAAAAGTAAAAATTCACCATTTTATGGCAGGGAAATTAAAGGCAATGTTTTGGGAACTGTTTGCAAAGGCAAATGGCAGCACCAAAATCAAAATGAAAATCAATAAATAAAATGAACGGAAAAAAAATACATCCTGCCTTATTTCACGGAATACTGGGAGGACTTGTGGTTATGGCTGCAAAATTGGTGCTGGCTTACACAGGCAACTGGACCATAAAATTGGGAGGAGGCTTTAATATGCTGGCATTTTTGATGGTGATGCTGGCTGTAATATTTGCGGGAATGGCCATTAGAAAAATCGCACAAAGTGTTAATTATGGTCGCGCATTATTGCATGGTTTAATTACAGTTTCAGTAGTGGTTTTTATAGCCCAAATCGGTGAACAAATTGCTTACAGAACAAAACCCGGACTTGCACAGGTAACCAAAGAGTTTCAGATTGAAACCATGAACAAAGAAATGGGAAAGGTGAAATTATTTTCTGGTGCCTTCAAAGAGAAAATGATAACCGAACTGGAAAAAATGGAACCCTCTGATATTTATGGAATGGTAACATTTGTAGGAAATGTTTTTACATACATCATTCTCGATATGTTATTTGTATTGGTGCTGGCCATTTTCCTGCGAAAAACACCGGATCCCCTGAAACAGGAATTGATGGAGTGAATACTGAAATTCACATAAGCAGCCTGCAAAATCCAACGGTAAAATTGTTGTTGGAATTGCAGCAAAAATCGAGATCCAGAAACAAGTATAAAAAGTTTGTTGTTGAAGGAATTAATGAAATTCGCCTATGTATTCACGGCGGTTTTAAAATCGATTCTCTATTTTATTCTGAACATTATACATCTGAAACGGAATTGATTTCCGATTTGGGCATTAAAGAAAACTCTTTCCCTTTTGTGAAAGTGAGTAATGCCGTTTTTGAAAAGATTGCGTATCGGAAAGATGTTAAAAATGCCATAGCTCTGGTTGCTTTTAGTGAAAAAAGCACCAGTGATATTGTTCTAAAACCTAACATGTTGCTGCTGGTTGCAGAAGGAATTGAAAAGCCGGGTAACCTGGGTGCAATCCTTCGCAGTGCCGATGCCATGGGGGCCGATGCAGTAATTCTATGCGATCCCCGATGTGATATTTACAATCCAAACGTAATTCGGGGAAGTGTAGGCAGCGTTTTTGCAATTCCGGTTATCTCCTGTAAAAATATTACTGCATTGGAATTTTTGCAGAACCATCAATTTCAAATTTTTACTACATTTATGGAAAGCGCGAAAAATGCATGGAATGTAAATTTTGTAAATCGTTCTGCTATTTTGGTGGGAACGGAGAGTACCGGCCTTACTGATTTTTGGAAGAAACCCGGGCATCAGAATGTCAATATTCCAATGTTTGGCAAGGTGGATAGTCTGAATGTATCTGTAGCGGTTTCCCTGCTGTTATATGAGGCGAGAAAACAGATGGAAACAAATGAAAAATAAATGAAATTGAAAACCATTCTGGTATTGGGTATTGGCAGAAGCTCACACTATTTGCTGGATTATTTGCAGCAAAATGCTGAAAAAAATAATTGGAAAATAATTGCATGTGATAAAAATGCGGATGATGTAATTTCTAAAACTATTGGCATGCAATATATTTCTGCCCGAGCCATTAATATCGAAGATGTTTTCGAATTAAAACAGGCGGTTGTAGAGTCGGATTTGGTTGTTTCGTTGTTGCCGCCAACTTTACATTTTACTGTTGCAAAAGTCTGTTTGGAGCTGGGAAAACACCTCGCAACTGCAAGTTATATTTCGCCGGAAATGCAATCTCTGGATTCCATGGCAAAAGAGAAAAAACTCATATTTATTAATGAAGTGGGTTTGGATCCCGGAATAGATCATATGTCGGCAATGTATTTGTTGACCCGTTTAAAAAATAAAGGTGCTGAAATTATATCGTTTGAAAGTTACTGCGGTGGATTAATTGCAGAGGAAGATTGTATAGGAAATCCATGGAAATACAAATTCAGTTGGAATCCAATGAATGTCATACTTGCAGGACAGGGTGGAAATTCCAGATATAAAAAAGATAATGTGGTACATGAAATTTCCCCGGATTTGGTGTTTGAAGATTCAGTAGAACTGGATTTACAGGGTATTGGTAAATTAGATGCGTATCCAAACCGGGATAGTTTGTCTTATATCCCCAAATACAATTTGCATGCTGCACATACTTTCATACGAGGCACATTGCGACGAGAGAATTTTTGCAAGGCATGGAATATTTTGGTAAAATTCGGATTTACTGACAATCAGGAAAAGGTTCCGGCCGAAATAATTAACTGGAATAAACTGGTGACCTGGAAAACACAAAAAAAACAGGATGAATTATTTTCCAATTGGTTAATTTCTAAAAAATTAATAACGCCGATACTTAAAGAGCATTTCGATTTTTTGGAATCGGAGCAGATTTTGGATGCCGATACTGCAGCAGGTAAATTATTGCAATTGTTGCAGGTAAAGTGGCATATGTCGCCAAAAGATAAGGACGAGGTGTTGCTGTGGCATAGAATTCAATATGTTCAGAATAGTGTTGTAAAAACACTTACGAGCACACTTCTGGTAATGGGAGAAAATGAAAGCCATACTGCCATGGCGCGGACTGTGGGTTTGCCTCTGGCATTGGCTGTGGAGGCAATTCTTACAGAAAAGGTAAAAGATTATGGCGTGCAGGCTCCGATTTCGGAGAATTGGTATAATTTCATTTTGCCTGCTTTGGAAGCGGAAGGGCTGCGTTTTACAGAATCTGACTTTTGACTTTTTTCCACAAATGTGCGTGGATTCGAAGGCTTGGCATAAATTTGGAAGTCGGGAGGACAATGGGTATGAGAAATGTAATTTTACTGGTAATTCTGTCTTCGTTTATTGGCCTTAGTGCCCAGGATTCCACATATAGTTTTAAAATGAAATTTACAGGCCACACCAGAGCACTGGAAGCCGTAGCTTTTTCACCCGATGGCCAATGGCTGGCCAGTGGAGGTTGGGACAATGAACTTCATATTTACCGTGCAGATACACCTGGACTAGGCAATCTGAAATTCAATTTAAAGGGCCACATGTCTGCAATTACCTGTGTGGCATATTCCAAAGACGGTTCCCTTGTTGCAAGCGGATCAAAAGACAATACCATTCGGGTTTATAATACATCAGATGGCTCTTTGCTCTATTCCTCTTTGGAACATACAGGTGCAATTACGAAATTGATTTTTGATCCCACCGGAAAATACCTGATGAGCAGTTCCAAAGATGGCACCATACGCATGTTCAACCTCTATGAGGTAACTGTTAAAACCAATGTTGTGCCCTATGGCAAGCCCATTAATAGTTTTGCCGTGGCTTCAAATGGAAAATCGCTTTATGTGGCGACAGCAAAAGGAGATATTGATAATATTGGTTTTAAAGGTCAGATCATTAAAAGTCTTACCGGGCACGGCCAGCAGGTAAACTGCCTGGAATTGAGCCCTAATGGTAAATTGTTGGTTTCCGGTGCAGATGATAAAACCGTAATTGTTTGGGATCTGGTAGCGGGAACGGCATTGAAAACACTTACAGGACACGGCTGGAAAGTAACAAGTGTAAATTGGAGTACCGATGGTAAATATGTGGTAAGCACCTGTAACGATGGTGCAACCATTGTTTGGGATGTAGAATCAGGGAAAGCCTTGTCCACCCTCCAGGAAATGGGCTCCAATGCCCGTTGCGCATCTTTCAGCCCGGATTTGGCCCGGATATCGGTGGCAACAGTTCTAGAAACCCAAAACCATGGAGCAATTGTTTACAATACGCCATTGAAGAAAATGGAAAACAAGCCTGTGGTCAAAGAAAAAAAGCCAATAGCGACACCAGCAAAAAATGGCAAACCAGGCCCACCTAAAAGACCAGGCAATTAAATTTTAATGACAGATAGCATTCATTCAGGTAAAGCTCCGGAACCGGTAGGTTTGTACCCACATGCGAAAAGGGTAGGAGATCTTTTGTTTTTATCCGGCGTAGGTCCCCGCGAAAAAGGGAGCAAAAAAATACCAGGTGTAGAAATGGACGAAAATGGAAATATTATTTCTTATAACATAGAAACCCAATGCAGAAGTGTATTTCAAAACGTGAGATATATATTGGAAGACTGTGGAAGCAGCTGGGATAAAATTGTAGATGTAACTGTTTTTCTCACCAATATGAAGGACGATTTTCCCATTTATAATAAATTATGGGCAGAATATTTTGCAGAAAACCCTCCATGTCGCACTACGCTGGAAATCAACTGCCTGCCTACACCTATAGCCATTGAACTAAAGGTGGTAGCGACAATGTAATATGAAATAATTGGAGTGGTGAATTAACTACTCACCTGTCTATTTTTGTATTTAACCAACTGATTTTTAAGTGCCATCAAAGCATTGTCTGTTGCCGCTTCAAATGTGCGGTCGTGTTCGGTTACGAATAATTGGGTATCTGCTACGTTAATTTTAATCTCCAGGGTTTTGTTGTTTTTATCGGGCACATGGTCCACTTTCATATAAACCGTTGCATTTACGATACGGTCATGAAAATGGTCCAGTTTCGCAAGCTTGGAAGAAATGAAGTCAAGCAATTTGCGATCGGCTTTGAAATTGGTGGATTGAAAATCGATTACCATAGTGTTTACTTTTAATTAGTTAGGATTTATTGACAAACAGCGAAATTTGTTCATGCAATTTAACAGTATCTCGCAAAAAACCAAATGAATTGTACGAAATGATAGTCTTATTCATGAAAAATTTGCTTTAGTTTCTGGGATGTAATTTGTGAATCGCTTTTAGCTTTTCAAATGAATTTTTGGTGTAAACCTGAGTGGCTGAAAGTGAAGCATGTCCAAGCAGTTCTTTGATGGCCATCAGATTTGCTCCGTTGTTCAGCATATGGGTGGCAAATGAATGTCGCAACACGTGCGGACTGGTTTTCAATGCTGTGGAAAACAGCTGCAAATACCTGGTCACTATTCTATAAACCATCATGGGATATAAAGGTTCACCTTTTGCTGTCTGAAATAGAAATTTTCCTTCAGAATGTTGTGTTTGATATTCCTTCAGATAATCTGCCAGTTCAGGATGAATGGGAATGGCTCTTTGCTTGTTGCGCTTGCCTAAAACGGTAAGGGTATTTCTTTTCAGGTCTACATCCCGGCGGGTAAGTCCGATAAGTTCAGAAAGCCTCATTCCAGTGGAGTAAAACAATAACAGCAATAACTTATCTCTTTGGCCATTTTCATGTTCTTCCCATGGAAAATTGCGAAACATGGCATTCAAATCAGCCGCAGGAACATCCTGTACTATTTTCTTTGGCAATTTGGGCAATACGACCTTGGCCATCGGATCCGTGCTGAGTATTCCCTGCTTTCGCAAATAACCAAAAAATGCGCGAAGAGAAGATATTTTGCGATGCACACTTCGCGGTGCCAGGCCCGAACCGAGCATTTCTGCCATCCAGCCCCTGATGATGCGACTGTCCCAGTTTTCTGGGGTAGGGGAATTGAATTTCTTTATAAACTCCGACAAATGACCCAAATCGTTTCGGTACGCCAGAATAGTATGGGCCGACATACGCCTGTTTTTGGCCTGATATTCCAGAAAATTATCGATGACAACTGCGGTATCCAATCCCTCCAAATCTAAAAGGGATAACGTATGGAAAGTAAAAATTAATATACCCGCCGGTGGAAAACAAAAAACGCCCCATTGCTGGAGCGTCTTTGAAGGTTTATAAATATCTTATCCCTCAACGTCTGCAATCTGCATTTTCTGCTTGTAGGCAGCGCGGATCTTTTGCATGCGTTTGGTGATACAGGGCTTTTCAAAGGACTGACGCGAGCGCAGTTCTTTTACTACACCGGTTTTTTCAAATTTCTTCTTAAACTTCTTCAGCGCCTTGTCCAGAGATTCGCTTTCTTTAACGTTGATGACGATCATTGCGGTTTTTTTTGGGAGTGCAAAGATAATTACAAAATATTATTCAAACAATATTCATCAAATAATTCCTGAATGTAATGCGGATTTATTAAGATTCCCTGGCTCATTCCTTTAGCAGCGCGCGGGAAATTACGAGTTTCTGTATTTCGGAAGTTCCTTCTCCAATGGTGCATAGTTTGCAATCCCTATAGAATTTCTCTACCGGAAAATCTTTTGTATACCCGTATCCGCCAAATACCTGAACGGCCTCATTGGCGACCTTTACGGCAACTTCTGATGCGTAATATTTGGCAAAAGCAGATAGCTTGTTGACATTCCTGCCCGCTTCCTTGCCAGCCGCCGCCTGCATGGTAAGCAATTCTGCCGCCTCTATCTGGGTGGCCATATCTGCGAGTTTGAATGCTATGGCCTGAAAATTAGCAATAGGTTGTCCGAATTGTTCGCGCTCTTTGGCATATTTTACACTCGCCTGATAGGCACCTTTGGCAATACCCAATGATAGTGCTGCAATGGAAATCCTTCCGCCATCGAGCACCTTCATCGCCTGCACGAAACCATCTCCAACCTCGCCTAGAATGTGGCTTTCATGTACCCTGCAATCTTCAAAAATGAGTTCTGCGGTTTCCGATGCGCGCATTCCCAGTTTATTCTCCTTTTTACCCCCTCTGAATCCAGGAGTACCGCGTTCTACCACAAATGCAGTAATTCCATGGGAATCCAGCAATTCGCCGGTTCTGGCCAATACTACGGCAAGATTTCCGGTAATGCCATGAGTAATCCAGTTTTTGGTTCCGTTAATTACCCAATATTCGCCGTCTTTTTTAGCGACACAGCGCATGCGCAGGGCATCGCTGCCAGTATTTGCCTCCGTAAGGCCCCAGGCACCAATCCACTCACCACAGGCCAGCTTAGGAAGCCACTTTTTCTTTTGATCTTCATTGGCGAATTGAAGTATATGTCCGGTGCACAGGCTGTTGTGCGCAGCCATACTCAATCCCACGGAACCACAAACTTTTGCCACTTCCACAATAGCCGAAACATATTCCGGATATCCAAATCCGGACCCGCCATATTCCTGTGGTACCAAAATCCCCATCAGGCCCAGTTCTCCCATTTCGTGAAATATTTCAACCGGAAAGTGCTGAGATTCATCCCATTCCATAAAATTTGGTCGTATGCGGCGTTCGGCAAACTCCCGAACTGTTTGTTCTATAAGCAATGTGTTCTCAGAAGCGGAAAAATCCATATTTGCTGCAAAAATATTTAAAAGCTACGTACAATTTTCGCGATTGTGAAATATCAATTCCGGCTTTCCTTGGGAAACCGAATAGGAACGGTCTAAAAAAAGATAAAATAGTGTTCCATTCGGGCTCTTGCGAGCGGGCTTATTCCTGGATTTTCCTGCAAATTTTTGAGGTTGAATCCCTGATGTTGTTTGCAAAAAGCATAAATCAGATTGGCATCCTTTTTACTTAAATATGGATGAGCTGCCAATTGCTCTGCTGTGGCAGTTTTTAAATCGATTTTTTTTATTTGCTTTGGATTTAATATAAATCTGGGAAGCAGCGTTTTTAGAGCATTACTGTCTGTCCACTTGGTTTCTAAAACCTGACGGACTTCGTAAAAACCGCCGAGTTTATTTCTGAAATTTACAATGCGGTTTGCCGTTTTCATTCCAATTCCGGGCAGTGCTGCTAGGTCATTGGTATCTGCAATATTTAAATCCACAATTTTTAATGAATGTGTATTTTCAGATTCGCTTTTTCTTTCGCGCACCGGGTAAAATGCGGCTCTTAATTTCTGGGTATCCACTCCCGGGATTTCAGCAAAATCAGCAAAACTCCGGATTCTTCCGGCCCGCATTTTTGCGCGAATTTTTTCTGTGGTTTTGGCATCAAATCCCAAAGCCTGAAAATCAGAATCGCTGCTGTAAAAAATATTTTTTTTGCGTGAATATTTTTTGGAATAAGCACACAAACCATCTTCGCGCTCTGCTGCCAAAGCCGCTGCCATCGCAGTGCTGTAATCCATAAACCGAACGGTTACGGGTTTTTGGGAGGAGGCAATTATTCTCGGCAATAAAGCCAGAATAGTGGCAACTCCTATTAAAACAAGAACCCCGGCCTGTTCTCCTTTGTACATGGAAAACCACTTGCCGGGGCCCTTTGTAAATTTCAAATATTTTAAATTTTAAGCCAGCGTTTGTTGAATAAACTCGGGAGAATATTCATTGTTGTCCAGCTTCCTTTTAATTTCGGAAAATGCTTTAATGGTTTCATCCACATCGGCTAAAGTGTGCACTGCAGTTGGTATTAAACGCAACATAATTACACCTTTGGGAACTACAGGATAAATTACAATGCTGCAGAAAATGTGAAAATTCTCACGCAAATCATGGGTGATTTGGGTGGCTTGTGCAACGGTACCATTTAACAATACCGGAGTAACCGGAGTAGTAGTCACCCCAATATTAAAACCGTGTTCTCTCAGTCCGTTTTGTAAAGCGTTTACAATATTCCAGAGATTTGCTTTCAGTTCTTTTCTGGTACGCAGCAATTCAAGTCTTTTAATGGCCCCGATTACCATTGGCATCGGTAATGATTTTGCATAAATCTGGGAGCGCATGTTGTACCGAAGGAATTTTACAATCTGAGGATCGCTGCCAATAAAAGCACCAATTCCTGCCATGGATTTTGCGAAAGTGCTGAAATAGATATCAATACCATCCATGCAACCCTGTTCTTCACCAGTACCGGCGCCGGTTTCGCCCATAGTGCCAAAACCATGTGCATCGTCTACAAACAATCTGAAATTGTATTTCTTTTTCAGGTCTGCAATTTCCTTCAATTTACCTTGGGAACCGCTCATTCCAAACACACCTTCTGTGATTACCAGAATGCCACCACCACTTTGTTGCACCAATTTATTGGCCCTTTGAAGCTGCTGTTCCAGACTTTCAATATTGTTGTGGGTATAAACAAAACGTTTGCCCATGTGCAAACGCACACCATCAATGATACATGCATGGGCTTCGGCATCGTAAACAATTACGTCATGCCTGTCTACCAATGCATCGATGGCCGATATAACACCCTGATAGCCATAATTCAGCAGAATAACTTCAGGTTTTTTGATAAAGGAAGCCAAATCGCGTTCCAGTGTATCATGATAATCGCTGTTGCCACTCATCATGCGCGCTCCCATGGGATAAGCCATGCCAAATTGGGCTGCTGCTTCTGCGTCTGCCTGCATCACTTCAGGATGGTTGGCAAGACCCAGATAATTATTCAGGCTCCAGTTCAGATTGGATTTGCCGTTGAATACCATCCTCGGTCCAATAGGTCCTGAAAGTTTTGGGAATGTGTAATAGCCGTGTGCGTCGTCGGCATACATACCCAAAGGACCCATTTTGTTCACCACTTTTTCGAATATATCGTTCATGTAAATGATTGAAAAATTTCGGCAAAATTACGATTCTTTCTCCAATTTCGCAGGAAATACTCAGTTTTTACCCACCAAAAACACTGTAGGTTGCTTGCCCAGAACGGGTATTCGCTTTTTCCATTCTGCCGCAGTTTTTGTTTTCACAAACGATGCTTCGGTGTGCAATCCACTGGCTATTCCCAAACACAGGTTTTCGGGCATCCACTTGAGCAAAGCCCCCATTAAGCGATCGCTTCTGTAAGGGGTTTCAATAAAAATCTGGGTGTATCCGGATTTGGACGCTTCGGCAGAAATTTCCTGTATGAAAGTTTTTAAAGCTTCGTCCTTCACTGGACTGTAGCCGTGAAAGGTGAATTGCTGGCCATTGAGCCCACTTCCGCATAAGGCCATATAAACGGACCCCGGGCCTGTAAAAACTTCCACAGAAATGTCATTTCTATGCGCCCATTTTGCAACCTCAGAACCCGGATCTGCCATGCCCGGAAGCCCTGCCTCGCTGGTGACTCCGATATGGTCATTCTGAATATTTATTTTCAAAAAATCATGCAATTCCTGCAAAGAAAATCCATCGTTTAATTCAAATATTTCCAGCTCCTGTATAGGGATTCCCAATTGTAAAGACGATAAAAAACGCCTTGTTGTTCTCGCATTTTCTGCCACCCATTTTTTGGTTATTCTCATCCTGTGAATAAATAGGTCCGTTTTCATTTCTTCCAGTGATTTCGGACCAATTGGCATGGGCAGCATGAGGATTTTGTGTTCGGGCATTTGAATTACTGGCGAAATTTAGCATATTTTTGTAATATGAATATTTCTGCCCGGAGGGCGAGTTTTTTCATTGTTTTATTGTTAATCATCGCTACTCCACGGATCTTACGCGGCCAGACTTACGGAAATGAATGGCTGGATACTTCCAAATTACATCTTAAATTTCCCGTAACCAAAGAAGGCGTTTACAGAATCGGGTATTTCACCATCGAGAATTATTTTACCCAGGCCAATGAATTCCTGAGCCTGATTCCAATGAATCAGTATCGCCTGTTCAACATGGGTAAGGAAGTGCCGCTTTATGTCAGGGACCTGAACGGAAACAACCGTTTTGACCCGCTTGACTATGTGGAATTCGTGGGTCATAAGCCTGATGGAACTTTGGATGATGAATTGTACCCTAATCCTTCATACCACAGGCATACCTATGAAAGTATGGTTTCGGATTCCAATTATTATTTTTTTACTTATCGCTCCACCGGAACTTCACTGCGATACAGCCAGTACAGTGGCACGCCTCCTGCATCCTCACCGCGTGCAAACCACCGCTGTGAAAGCGTTTTTCAGCAGAGCCTGGTGTACCACAATGGCATACCCACTTTTCTGTTGGGTACTGCAATCTACCTTCCGGAATATTCACAGGGTGAAGGATTTGTTGGGATGTCTATGATGGGCACTTCCGATAGTACTTATTTTTATCAGATTCCTTTCAATACAACCGGGTATGATTCCACAGGCGGTGCTGCCTGGATAGAAAACGGAATGATTGGTTCTTCCATTTCTGCTACTGCTCCTTTTGCTACCAACCACAGGGTGGTGAGTCATGTGGGACCATCCACCTCCCAATACCGGAAAGTAGGAGATACGAGTTGGTTGGCGATGGGCCGGGTAAATCAGAAATTCAATTTGAAACCATCCGATTTTGGAAGCGTAACCTATTTGTTACTCAATTCCAGAACCATTAATAATTTATTTTCCAATCTGCACCATTCGCATGCTAAAATTTCATTTCCAAAAAAATATACCATGGGTGCATTAAGTACTTACAGTTATTTGGAAGATACTGCGAGCAATCCCATCAATATCGAGTGGAGCAATTATGGTGATGGAACACAAACATCTCCCGTAATTTTTGATGAGGATAACCGTATTCGCATCAGTGGAAATTACAATAGCGGCACAGGTAAGGTAAGTTATGTGTTGCCTGCATTGGCTCAAAAAGGAAGAATGATGATACAGGATTTGAGCGAAGTAACTGAAATTCTGGATGCAGATTGTAAAGCTGTACGGATGAAAGATTTCAGGAATCTGATCAATGTACAGGAAAGTTATTTAATGATCACTTCTGCAATTTTGTACAACGGACCTAAGGAATTAGTAAAAGAGTATGCGAAGTTTTGGTCAACCGAATATGCGGTAAGTGTAAATCTTATCGAAGATTTGTATAATTCATTCAGTTATGGCCTTCCGCATCCTTTGGCAGTGCGCAGGTTTTGCAAATTTTTACTGGATAAATCCACTACGAATAAACCCGAATATTTATTGTTGATTGGTCGCGGATATGACATGAGTTATTATCGCGGAAGCGGTAAAAATGCACTGGCACCGCATCTTTGGCGCAACCATATTCCGGCAATCGGAACCCCGGTTTCGGATATTATGTATACATCCGGACTGGATGGTACTGTACAACAACCCGCAATTGCAACTGGTAGAATTCCGGCCGATGTAGAACAGGATGTTGGAAATTATTTGGTAAAACTGCAAGGGTATAAATCCTTTTACAACAACTACGAAGAGTGGCATAAAAACATACTTCATTTGGGTGGAGGCGTATCTCCTGCGCAAATTGACCAGATCAAAAGCCGGTTTAAAATTTTGGAGCCGTATCCTTTGAGAGATCCATTTGCAGGAAGGGTTTACTCCTATTCCAAAGCACCTAATGAACCGGTAGATGAAGATTTTAGAAGTACCATTGTCAACCATTTTAATTCGGGTGTAAATCTGGTTTCATTTTTGGGTCATGGTAGCCCTTCGGTTACAGATGTTGACGTTGGAAATCCGAACGATTACCTGAATGAAAATAAATATCCGATTTGTTACTTTAATGGTTGCCAGATTGGCAATCCATGTCTGCCTGTAAATCTGGATCAAATTGGATTGTCGGAAAAGATGTTTCGCGCCGATCGCAAAGGTGCCATTGCGTTTATTGGCCAGACCACCATTGGGGAATTATATACCGTTGCAGATCAAATGGAATTTTTCTATAAAAGTTATTTTGATACCACGCAAAAAAATACCATTGGAAAAGTAATTAAAAATTGTCTGGAAAATTGGCAACAACCCGTAAATTCTCTGAACAGATTGCACTGTCAGGAATTGTTTTTACAGGGAGATCCGGCAATACCCTTATACAATCCAACATTACCGGATTATTCCATTCAGGAAAAAGATATTTTTCTGGATCCGCCCAATACCATTGCATTGCAGGATTCTTTTCGGGTTGGAATTATTATTACCAACAGAGGCAGAGGGGTAAAAGATTCTTTTGATGTGGATTTAAACCGCATTTACCCTGGCGGAGCAACCCAACGCAAGTACAAAACACGTTGGAAAATGAATGGTCTTCAGGATACTGTTTATTTTGTAATTCGCAGTAAAGATAAAGCTACCGCCGGCAACAATATTTTTGATGTAAATATTAACCTGCCACACAATCCAATTGAATTTACTTACGATAACAATCACATCAGTAAAACTATTTATTTACCGGCAAACGGGGTGAATTTAATATTGCCGCATCGCTTTGCCATTGTGGGAACAGATACGGTAGAACTGGTGGTGCAAAAAAGCGATTTGTTTAAAGAAAGTGAAGATTTTTATATTGAAATAGATACCACTCCGTTATTCAACAGTCCGGTTTTGCAAAGTTTGGAAAAGAGCCAGCAACCGCTTACTGCAGGGGTTTTGGCAAAGTGGAAAGTGAAGCTTCCAGTATTGAATGACACCACCCAATATTTCTGGAGAGCACGTTTGAATGTACCCATTGATGAAGGTGGAACCTGGAATATGTATTCTTTCACCTACATCAAAAATCACGGAGAAGGCTGGATGCAGAACCTGCACTGGCAATACAGAAATGAAGTTTCTGATAATATTTTTGAAGATCTCACATTCGATTCCGGTTCAACCAAAATGAAATTCGCCAGAAAATCGAAAAATATTTATATCGATTGTCAGTGTGGAAATACAGCAAATAAGGGAGTAAAAGAAACCGGTTTTGGCGCTCAGGATTTAAATTATGGGGTTTGTAAATATGGTATTGTTTGTATCCCCTGGGACGGGAGAAAATTAATAAGGACCCCAGTAGATACGTCTAAACTGAAACCGGATATGGGCTATCCTCCACTGGATTGTTATTGGGGCAGTACCTGGCACACATTTGGAAATGGTGGCGTAGATTATCAGATTTATTATGCCTTTGATATGGGTGATCCTGCACAACAGGATTATTTTGTACAAATGGTAGATGCCATGGATGACAGCATGTACCTCACTGTATTTTCCAGATTGCAAATCAACGCGCATTTATGGAAACCATCTGTGCTTGCTGCTTTAAATAAATTGGGTTGTACCGTTTTTGATACCGCTGCAAATCGCAGGGACAATGCCTATTGGATTGCTTTGGGAAGAAAAGGCTGGGCGCCTGGAACCGCTCAGGAAGTGCTCACATTTTGCGGAGACCCGGGTGCTAAATCTTACATTTCACTGGAAGGCAGAATGGTGGGCGATGCACAAAGAGGTGCAATGTGGTCAGAAAATATTGGACCAACCAATAAGTTCAATAAATATTATTACAATGCCAAAATTCTGAATGATAAAACAACGGAAGGAGATACACTGACACTGGATGTATATGGCATTAAAAACGATGGTAGTTTGAACCCGATTTATTACGATGTAACAAAAACTTCCGATGTTTTGGATCAGGTGAATACCTCCACCTATAAATACCTGAAATTAAAAATAAACACCCTGGACAGAATCAACAATACCACACCAAATTTGTTGAACTGGAGAGTGGTTTACGACTCGGTTCCGGAAGGTACTTTATATCCGGAAGCCAATGCGGGCTACATTTTCCATTCAGATACATTGTATGAAGGAGATTCTTTTTATTTGAAACTTCCATTTAAAAATATTAGCAAAACCGCATTTCGTGATAATATTACTTTGACGTATAATTTGTCTCATAAAATTACGCGCCAGGAATTGGATGCAGGGATAAGAAAATACCCTGCAATCAAGGGGGATAGCTTGTTCTATTTTGAATATAAATTTCCAACAAAGGGAATGTCCGGCCCGTACGGAATTCAGATTTCAGTAAACCCACAATTTGAACAACCAGAAAAAACACTGGTAAATAACAATACCCTCATTAATTTCTATGTATTGCGTGATGTTATCAATCCTGTTCTGGATGTAACTTTCGACGGCAGACATATCTTGAACGGGGATATTGTGAGTGCGAGTCCTGTAATTATGATAAGCAGTAAAGATGAAAATAAATTTTTGTGGCAAAAGGATACGTCCACATTTGATTTGTTTTTAAAGCGTCCGGGAAGTACGGTTTTTAATAAGATACCATTCGGTTCCGAAGCGCAGTTTTTTGCAGCAACAGGCAAAGACAATAAAGCGAGAATTGAATACAGACCTGTGGATCTTGCAGATGGGATTTATACATTGAAAGTGCAGAGCAGAGATGCCAATCAAAATCAGGCGGGCTCGCTGGAATACAATATCGATTTTAATATCATCCGTGAACAAACGGTTACGCATTTTTATCCTTATCCGAACCCGTTTACAAGCAGTATGCGTTTTGTGTTTACACTAACCGGCACAGAAGTACCGGAAGAAATGAATGTGAAAATAATGACTGCAGAAGGCCGTGTTGTAAAAGAATTGAAACGCGAAGATTTGGGTGAATTGCGAATGGGAAATAATATTACCGATTGGGCCTGGGATGGAACCGATCAATATGGAGACAAACTGGGTAATGGAACTTATTTCTTTAAGGTTACCGTAAAATCGGGTGGGGAAGAGGTAAAACTCAGGGCAACCAAAGGCGATTCCAGTTTTAAAGAGCAGGTAGGTGTTATTTATTTGATGCGATAAGGGGATTTCTGTCCGGCTTATTAATTTCGCGCCATGAATTGGGTGCTGCGCCTGAAAGCGCGATGGAAACTCGAATCCGTAATGCAGGTATGGATTACATTGATAGTATTTGCGCTTACCGGAACCACTGTGGTGTTGCTTCGCAGGTATTTGGCTGCTAATTTTGACTGGGCTGCTGAGAAATGGTTTTTATATACCTATTACTGGTTGATTTTACCCTTTTATAATCTGATACTCCTGTTTTACGGTTTTATTTTTGGGAGATTTCATTTTTTTTGGGAATTTGAAAAGCGTTTCTTTCGCAGAATTGTTGGTATTAAGACCAAAGTAGAAAAAGTAGAAAATAAGTAATGATTACAAAAGAGGCGATACTCCAGGCACTTTCCAATGTTGATGATCCCGACCTGAAAAAGGATATCGTGACTCTGGGAATGGTAGAGAATCTGGAAATAAAGGATGAAAATATCCGATTTGACCTGGTACTTACAACTCCCGCTTGTCCCATGAAAGATATGCTGGTAAATGCATGTAAAACTGCAATTAAAGTAATGGTGTCTTCCAGTGCGGTTACTACGGTGAATGCAACGAGCAGGGTAACCACTACCCGAAAATCAGCGGAAGTTTTAACGGGGGTAAAAAATATTATCGCAGTTGCTTCCGGAAAGGGTGGAGTAGGCAAAAGTACAGTGGCAGCAGGATTGGCTTTGGCATTGCAAAAATCAGGTGCATCTGTGGGGTTGCTGGATGCCGATATTTATGGGCCATCTGTTCCAACTATTTTTAATATTCATGAATCACCGGAAATGGTGGTGAAAGGCGACAAACAAATGATGATTCCGGTGGTAAAAAGCGGAATTAAATTGTTGAGTATAGGCATGATGACTGCTCCGGATCAGGCAATTGTTTGGAGAGGTCCAATGATCAGTAGTGCATTTCGGCAGTTTGTAAATGATGTGGAATGGGGCGAATTGGATTATCTCATCATCGATTTACCGCCCGGCACAGGAGATGTGCAACTTACACTTTCTCAAATTGTCCCTCTTACAGGACTGGTTATCGTCACCACGCCACAACAACTGGCCATGGCAGATGCGAGAAGGGCAATATCCATGTTCAAAATGCCCGCTATTGCAAAGCATATCATTGGCATTATTGAAAACATGGCATATTTCAGCCCCGATGATGCGCCTGACAAAAAGTATTACCTGTTCGGCAGGGATGGTGGAAAAGAACTGGCCAGGGAACAACAGGTGCCGTTTTTGGGCGAACTGCCATTAATTCCGGCAATTCAACAACAATCCGATAACGGAACTTTGGATGCCTCTCAACCTGGTTTCGCCCCGTTCGTTGCGGTTGCAGAAGAAGTTGCCAGACAGCTCTCGGTACTCAATTCTCAAAATTTGGCTAACTTTGCATCTCAAAATGTTTGAAACTACAGAACTCAATACCAGAATCAATGACGCCCTGGACACCATCAGGCCTTACTTGCAGGCCGATGGAGGAGATGTGGAATTGGTGGAAGTAAAGGCCGATTCTGAAGTGATTCTGAAATTAACAGGAGCCTGCAGTGGTTGTTCCATGAGTGATATGACCATGACAGCAGGAATTGAAGAAACATTGAGAAAAAGTATACCCGGTTTGGGCAAAATCATTGCAATCAAAGAGTAAAAACGGCGTTTGGGTGTTACACCCATTCTGGCAAATTGCAGGAGTTTTTTTTACTGCTGGTATTCTAAGCGCATTACTTTATTTTTATCAAATACGCGCCAATGCCGGAGGTGAGAATCCATGGATTTATACCATATTGTTATTTTTTGCTGTTTCCTTATTCTATTCCTTCGATCATATTTTTGATGAGTTAAAATTCAATAGAAATAACGCCACCAAAAGACAATCCCTATTGTGGAATTCAGGTGTTTTTGTTTTTTGCGGACTAGCGCTGGGAGGCTATACATGGTGGGAACAGCGCAATATAAATTTCGAAAATTTATGGTTGCCTTTGTTGCTTACCTTTTTGTATTTTTTGGTTGTTCTTATTCTTAAATTAAAAATTCGCGCCTTTAAAGAGCTGTTAATTGCAGCGGTGGTTTCTATGGCAATCTTTTACCCACAGGCAGTTATCCACGGTTGGGCGAGTTTAAAAATACAAATTCTTCATCTTTTTTTGGTATGTGTTCTCAACCTGATGGTGTTTGGCTTTTTTGAAAAAGAAAAGGATGAGGAATTCGGCTTTTCCACCATATTCAGTGGGCTTCCAGACCGTTTGGTAAAAACTATTTTATTGGTGGTTTTTGGTGCCATATTTTTATTCCAGGCCTATTATTTTTTAATTGTAAATAGTGAAATTAAACCTGTATTTTATTGCACAGGATTTTATTCAGCGATGTTGCTTTTTCCAAAAGCATTCAGATTCAAAAGAAATTACAGATTTATAGCCGACGCAGCATTACTGCTTCTGTTGCTTTAACGCGAGGTTGCCATACCTTCTTTCCAATGGGTTTCGCATCGGGCTTCATAAAGGTCTTTGTGGCCAATCATAATTTGAGTGTCATCCAGAGATTTGCGATATGTAAATGAGGCTGGTTGCCCGCAAACTTCACATTTTGCCTTGAGAAATATATGGTTGTTGGAGAACTGTTTCAGACGCGGCATCGGACCAAAATCATTGCCCATAAAATCCTTGTCTAAACCAGCTGCTACAATGCGCAATCCCTGAAGCGAAAGATCCAGAACAACCTGATAAATGGAATCTCCAAAGAACTGAATTTCATCAATAAAAATTTCTTTGATATGCTGGTTTATCAAGGTTGGGATTTCTTCAGGTTTGGATACTCTGTGGCCCGGCAATTGAATTCCACTATGTGTGTTTACGCTGCCTGCGGCATACCTGGTATCCATCAATGGCTTAATTGCAATCTTTTCAAAGGAATCAAAACTACTATACTGGTGCATTTCAATAAGACGGGTGGTTTTACCCGAAAACATACAACCGAAAATGAGGGTGAAATCTCGCATTTTGACTTAAGTTTTGTAATTTGCAACCGGCTTTTATGCAAAATGATATTTCGAATAAAATCAGGCTGCTTCTGAATGAACTGGCAATATTAAATCAACCGGAGTTGATTCAGGGAAAATATTTTTTCAATGTGGAAACTTTGATGCGTTTAAAACAGTTGTCAGCTGAGTTGTATTTGTCTGCCGACATGGCTATGGACGGGCATGTGGAAGTGAAGAATTCAAATCCTTTGCCATTGGAAATTCATGAAAAAGAGCTACAGGATTTACAGGAAAATATGGAAGAACCGGTTGCAATGGAACCTGTGGTTGAAATTCCGGAAGTGACTGAAGTGGTAGTTCCTGTAGTGGAAGAAAGAATAGTAAAGGAAGAACCCGAAATGAAACCGGTAGAACCTGTTGTGGAGATGCCGGTTCCAGTGGCACCGGTGCACGAAAACCCCGCTGCACTTTCCCATAGCAGTGGAAATGCGAATGTTTTTGAAGGGAAACTTTCCCTTACCCGGCGTTTTGAATATGTAAACGGTTTGTTCGGCGGTGATGCAAATGCATTTACTGCATTTATTAATGAAATATCCCTTGCAGGAAATTTGGATGTTGCACTGCAATTATTTCAGAAACATTATGAGGAAAAAAACTGGAAGCGGAAATCGGAAACGGCAGATGACCTGAAACAATTGATACGTAAAGTAAAATAAATTTATTCAACCTCCGGAGGGTGTGAATATTACTGGCAAAATACCGTTTCTTCGGCCATTTTTGGCTTTGACAACTGGCGTGCTTTTGGGCGCGTCGTTTCAGGAGTATATTCAAATACACTCCGATATTTTCTTATTCTGCTTTATTCTGTTATTTGTAGGGAATATATCTCTTTTTTCATGGCGAAAGTTGCGCATGAAAATATTTCAGGGAATATTGGTTTGGCTGAATGTTATTGTACTGGGATTGTTGATGTACCATTTCCAAAACCTGCAATTTTACAATTCCAATTTTGCTAAATTTACAGAGAACCAGGCTGCGATTTTAAAAGTCCATTTGCTGGAAGAGCCTGAAGAAAAGGCCAATTCATGGAGGAGCCTGGCGAACGTAACTGCAATTTGTGATAACAAATTTCAATGTAAAAAATCCAACGGTAAAGTTTTAATTTACTGGAGCAAAAAGGATTTTGCGAAAAGGCCGGATTTTAAGTATGGAGATGATATTTGGATGCGTAACCATTTGGTTTTGATACAGGCTGCATCTTTCCCCGGGGATTTTAATTTTAGGGATGTCATGGAAAAGAGAAATGTAAAGCATCAAATATTTCTGCGCAAGGGTGAATTTAAAAAAACAGGAAATTCAGGCAGTTTCATTTTTGTATTTGCCAATAGTTGTCGGGAGAAAATCATCAACCGATTTCATGAGCTTTTACCCTCAAAAACAGCAGCCATGCTGTCTTCATTAATTATTGGATATAGAGAGGAACTAACCAGGGAAGACACAGATGCATTCAGCAAAACCGGCACTACCCATGTACTTGCAGTTTCAGGTCTGCATGTTGGACTCATTTATATGATTCTGATTTTTCTGTTTACGGGAAAAATAAAATCTGTAAGAGTAAAAAAATGGCAGGGTATCATGATTCTTTTATTCCTTTGGATATTCGCATTGGTTACCGGTCTCTCTGCTTCTGTAGTGCGGGCGGCAATTATGTTTACTATTGTTGAATCGGGTAGAACATTTTTTATTCGAAAAGCAGGGCTGTTAAATTTATTGCTGGCTTCAGCATTTATTCAATTGTGTATTCAGCCAACTGTCTTGTTCGATGTTGGATTTCAACTCTCTTATTTGGCCGTTCTTGGTATTGCGGTAATCTATCCGCAATTAAATTTGTTATTTTCTCCCAAAAATGAAGTACTGCATTATTTGTATCAGGCTTCTATGCTTAGTGTGGCTGCAACATTGGCTACACTGCCGGTAACGCTGTATTATTTTCATACTTTTCCGATTTGGTTTGTTCCTGCGAACCTGTTGTTGGTACCCCTGAGTTCACTTTTGATAGTTATAGGTTTGGTGCTGGTTGCTGCGGGTAGTCTGCCCATTATAGGTGCTGCGTTAATTTGGCTGGTAATATTAATTTGTACTTTTTTTACAGATGCTGCGGCATTTTTTGCCGGCCTCCCTTTTGTAACTATAGAACATATTTTTCTTTCCAAATGGGATGCATGGATATTGGCGACTTGTTTGTTTACAGGTATTTTATATTTTGAAATACGAAACAACAATCTGGCGTATGTTTTGGTGGGATTACTGGGTTTTGTTTTTTTTAGAGGCGTTTTTCTGAATTTTGTTCGCGCTCCTAAACAATGGATTGCAGCGGATATTAAAGGGGAATTAATTCTGGTGTTCCGCCAATCAGATCAAATGATTATTCATTCAGGTATTTTGGAAAGAAATAAAACTACGGAGGTTTTAAAAGCCATGGAAAATTATCTGCATTCCGAAAATGTAAAGAATATAAAATGGTATATGTCACCCTTTTCACACGACCAATTTGAATTTAGCGCAGATGGAAATGGAATGTTTAAAGCAAGAAATACTTCCTTTTGTTTTCTATGGCACTCACCAATTTCGAATAATCCTTCGGAGGTGAAATATGTTTATAACCGCAAGATGAATCGCGGAAATATTCCGGAAAACGGAGGTATCCTGTTGGAACACAACTACTTTATTCTGGAATGATGATTCAATTTTAGGAAAAGGTTGCAGACGAAAAATAACAAATGACAAATAGCTGACAAAAAATCAATAGGGATATTTTGAATGTCATAATGTTGTAAAATACAGATATACAACTGGTTGAAAGCGGTTTATTCGAATTTTTGCTCATTATCGGAATTTTATTCAAAAAAGAGTAAAACCTACATATACAAAGGGTTACCGTGTTTTTGACGGGATTTTTAAAAAACATACTATTGTCATGGTGAAATTTGGTGATATGACATTGGGCTGCAATATATTTGTGAATCTTAATTCGGATAAAATATGAAACAATTATTACAAACTTCCTATTACAGGATGAAACTACTGGCCCTTCTAACCATTGGGCTTGTTTCGTCTGTTGTAATGGGCCAAATGAGCGGTACCTACACCATTAATTCAGGTTCCGCAGCCTCCTCTACGAATTTTGCAGACTGGCCGTCATTTTATCAGTCTTTGCAAGGTTTGACCCGCGATGACGGTGGACCAATTATGGCAGGTGGTGTTTCTGGTGCTGTTACAGTAAACGTACAGTCTACCATGAGCACCTCCAAGCAAATCCTGTTTCCATCCATTAGCGGAATGAGTTCCACAAACACTGTTACCATTAACGGTGGTGGATATGCAGTTTCCTGGGTAGGTCCTTACGAGTTGTTTTCTTTCACCGGTGGTGATTATTTCACCATCAGTAACCTGGTGATTCAAAACAGCCATGCGACAAATGCCATTGGAATTCGCTTTTCCGGAAATTCCGACAACAACAAGATAGACAAATGTACTATCGAGTTTTCCAGCATTACAACCGTTGCAACTTCAGGAAGTGCTTACATCGCCTTTGCGAATGGCCAAACTTCACTTACCGCTGCAACATCGCTGACAAATGGTTCCAACAACACCATTTCCAACAACCTGATGCGCACCACCAACACAAACAGCCCTGGTCCTGCTGCTGGTATTACTGTAATTGGAAATAATTCTGCTTATACCAGTACGGCTCAGAACAACACCATTACTACCAATACCATTCAGAACTTCTGTTACATCGGTATTTATGCAAATTATGGAAACGGTGATCAAATCCTGAGTAATGATGTATCCAGAGCAAATACAACTTTGGCAAACGTAAACACTTCGCAAATGTTCGGTATCTACTTTACCAATATGTACAGTACGAACAGACAATTGAAAGTTGAAGGAAATAACATCCATGATATACCTTATGTAGGTGCAAGCCTTGGTTCAGGTGTTACTGGTACTTCTTATTATTTGATTTGCCAATCTGTAATTGGAACATCCACAACACGTGCTTCCATTGCTAATAATACTGTTGCAAGAGTTACCGGTTACAACCTTTATCTGGGTTACAACATCAGCCATCAGTATGTGGATTATACAGGCAATACATTTGATGCTTGTTCTGTACCATCCAGCTCCTCTTCCTATTATAACTATGGAGTGCTGTTTTCCGGCGCATTAAATTATAAAGTAAACAACAACACCATTAAAAACTGTAAAGGTGGTTACTATAACTATGGTATACAGTTTCAATCCCCTAACTCTTCTTCCACAATTGCAGAGATTAAAGGGAATACCATTACCAACGGTGGTGGATACTACTACAGTTACATGCTGTATGTTACCAACCCCAATAACAACGCAACTTATCCAATTAGAATTACCGATAATACCATTACCAACTGTACCAATGATTTGTATTACATGTATGTAATTTATGCTTCAGGTGCTGGTTACCTGGATATTAGCAGAAATACAATTTCCGGTAACAGGGTTTCGAATTCAGGTTACTATGTTTATTGCATGAGCATGAACAGCGTTACCGGTGTTGCTATCAACAGTAACCTGATGTATAACAACTATGGTTACTATGGTACTTATTATATTTATACTTACCAGAGCGGAAACGGAAACTATCCTCTGGAAGTAAGTCAAAATACCATTTATCATGATGGTAGTGGAAACGGATATTACTATAGCACCATTTTCCCTATGATGTTGCAGCAATATTATTCCACTGCAAAAATGAAAGTTTGGGGTAACGTTGTACACGGTACCAATTGCTATTATGTGTATCCGATTTATGCATATTGCTATACCAACCCATTCCCATTTGATATCAACTACAACACTTACTATTTCCAGAATACATCTTATCTGTATTGGTACACTTCTTCAGGATATGCGCAGGATTTCGCTTCATGGAAATCTACAGGCATCCCTGGAAAAGAAGAACGTTATCTCGATCCGAAGTGGATTAGTGTTCCTTCCAACATGAGATCTCAGGTATTTGAAAATCAGAATAACGTTCCAACTTCTTCAACCAACCCCGGCGATGCTTCTGGTGTTGCAAGGAATATTGTTAAATCTGACCGCGGTGCATTGGAAAGCTACATGGATATTAAAGCGGTGAGTACCAATTTCACGGTTCCTGCTTCTGTGTGTTCCGGATATCAGGTAAGTGGTGGAACAACCATTACCGTTCAAAATCTGTATGCACCTGATACCGCATATGATTACTATGTAGCTTATTCTATAAACGGTGGTACACCGGTTAGAGAAAAGGTTACAACCAAACTTTTGCAAAACCAGACAACTACAGTAACCTTTTCACAGGGCTTGCAGTTGAACAAGGTTGGAACTGCCAGAATTGCGATTTTTATCGACATTCCGGATGATAACAGAACCAATGACAGCTTTATCTTTACTACCATTGTAAAACCAGCACCGGGCGGCGGAAAATTCAACTTCAGTGCAAATCCAACCTGGGCTGTTTATCAATATGGCAAACCCAATGATGTAACAGTTGTAAACCAACCGGTGTTTTATGATATCAATGCGCCAAGAGCTTATACCAATGCAGATTATGGTACCACTTGGACAGCAAGTATCACTACAGAAACTTCAGGTGGATTCCCTGTTGCAGGAGCTACTATTACTCCTCCTTCAGGATCTACCGATATGGAATTGAAGTATGTAACTTCTAATCTCGCGTTGGAAGATGAAATGCTGACTTTGAAATTAAAAATTACAGACCTGATTAACGGTTGCGATACCATCCTTACCCGCAAGGTTTTGATTTATCCTACCATTGTTCCTGATTTTACATTCCCAAGCAAAATATGTGATGGTGATGCAGTTGCATTTGATAACAAATCCACAGTGAAATCCGGTAACATGGAATTTATGTGGGATTTTGGAACAGGAAATCCTGCTGATCAAACAGAAGCACCAAATCCTGTATTCCAATTCCCTGGTACAGGAAATTACAAAGTAAAAATGACTGCGAAAACCCTTCCTTACGGATTCCCGGCTTGGGATAGCGTCATTGTTAACGTTGGTCCTATTCCAACCGTGAAATTTGCCAAATTAAATGCATGCGAAGGGAAAGCACTGGTATTTACAAACCAGACTACTCCAATAAATGCTACATACGACTGGAATTTTGGCGACAATTCAATACACTCGGCCTTGGTTAACCCAACCCATACTTATGCAGTAACCGGTGCTTACACTGTAACTCTGAAAGCCAACCTGAACGGATGTATCGCAGAAACCAGCCAACGCGTGTATCAGTTTGACAAGCCTAAAGCAGATTTCAGTCTGGTTAGCGGCAAATGCGATAACGAACAATTTGAGTTTGGAAATGCAAGCACCATTAAAGGCGGACTTTTTGGTAACAACTGGGATTTTAATGACGGAACTGTTTCTACTGAAGAAGCACCCAAACATACCTTTACCAGCTTTGGCAGCAAAGCAGTGAAATTGGTGGTTACCTCAGAATTTGGTTGCAAAGATTCCATAACCAAATCTATTGTTGTAAGAGAAAGCCCGGTTGCATCATTTATCAATGATCCTGCATGTTCTTTGACTCCAACAACCTTCACCAATACTACCAACGATGTTCCATTGACCAATGCCATTTATGCATGGGATTTTGGTGATGGTGGAACCAGCTCAGCAAAATCTCCGGTTCATGGCTGGAGCAATCTGGGTCCAAAAACAGTAGTACTGACAGTGAGTCTGGATAACGGATGTAAATCCAGCACCAGCAGCGTATTGTCTGTAGGTGTTCAACCAAAAGCAAACTTCGATGCACAGAATGTATGTGCAGGAAATCCTGTAATATTTGAGAACAACACTATTTGGGCTCAGGGTAACATTACCTTCAGCTGGGATTTCGGTGATATCACTACCAGTTCAAACAGTGATCCACAAAAAACCTATGCTACCAGCGTAACTACAACATACAACGTAACCTTGAAAGCCACCATTGCAGGCGGATGTTCAGACCAGATCACCAAACAGGTTACAGTAAATGAAGCTCCTCAGACCTGCGATTTTGTTGCAAATCCTGACTATGCATTCGGATTCCATGGAATGAAGTTAGAGCCTAAAAATGGCGCAGGAGTAATAGGTGCACAAGCAAACGTAACCTATACCTGGGTGTTTAACGGTGGAGGTACTCAAACCGGTCCAAGCACACAATACAACTTCCAGGATGATGGTTCTTATAAAGTAACCATGCGTGCAAGAGTGGATGCAACTGGTTGTGAGTGTAGCAAAACCATGGATGTGGTAATGAACCGCAATGCAGTAAAAGATTTGACTGAAACTGGTGTTGCTGTTTATCCGAACCCAAACAACGGACAGTTCAATATCGCTCTTACCCAGTCTTTTGGAAGCAATGTTCAGGTTGTTGTAACCAACATGGCAGGCAAAGTGGTTAAAGAGTGGAGCGGTGCCAACAATGGAATGCTAAATATGAATGCTTCTGATTTGGCTGATGGAATTTACACTGTAAGTGTTCGTTCCGGAGATCATTCTTCAAGCAGCAGAATAAACATTTCGAAATAATTTTAAAAGTTTTATAAGAAGCCCGGGTAATACCCGGGCTTTTTTGTTTAGAAAAGAATCTAATAATATCGAACAAATATTCAGCGTCTGAAATGGCGCTGGAATTTATGAAAGGCCTATTTTGATTTATGAAAACCGTGTTTTTGCCTTCGAATTATTCATTTTACTGAAAAGTCGTTACAAGAAAAGAAATAACCTATTGTCACAGATGGGTAATTAAGATGATTTTAGATTGAATAAATATTCATTTTTTTGTTAAAAAATTATAAAAATGAATAAATTGCAGGCCAATAACCTTAGTACCTATGTCAAGAATTTACAAGCTGTGGGCAAGCAGCCTGCTCATTTTATTCACTGCATTCCTTCAAAAAGCTGATGCTCAGATATGTGCGGCGAGTTGCTCATTGGGCTGCCAATATCAGGATTACTTTACAGGATTCACTTTTAAGAATGCCAGCGGAACTACCGTTGGTTTTACCGGAATTGGTTGCACATTCAGTGGTGCTTCCACCAATATTAAAATGACAAATGGTCCAATGATGGACGTTGTACCGGGTGAAGAAATTGACCTTACCATTGAGAACAATCCATACTACGCTGAATATGCAGGAGCGTGGATTGATGTAAATGGAGATAACAGTTTTTCTTCTTCAGAATGTATGGCAAATAATGCAGGGCCATTTGGGCAAATCGCTAAAGGCGCAACAAAAAGTGCTAAAATTAAAATCCCCTGCAGTTCTACCTTTAGTGGAACCATTTATTTGAGAATACGTTGTTATTATTCTGGCAGCTGGTCTGCCAACAATGGATGTGGTTCCTGGTCCGGTGAGGGTATGATTTACGATTTCGAAGTCAATTTGAAAAAAGTTAACCCCCCAATAGCGGATTTTAGTTTGCCGGCAGGAAAAGCATATGTTAAAGTGCCATTGGTTTTTAACAGCAATGTTCAATTATCAGGGTATACCCAGTCATGGACTTTTCCCGGTGGAAATGCCGTTACATCAACAGGGCCAAAAGGCAGAGCTTCTTATGTAAATCCAGGGAATTATGATGTTTATTTAAAACAGGAATTTTGTGGTTTAAAAGATTCTACGGTTAAAATGGTGACCGTTGTAAAACCTACTGCTGCTCCGGTTGCAGATTTTATTGCCCAATCCAATCAGGTAGAAGTTTTTTATACAGATCAATTAATAGACCTGAGTACCAATGGCGCATATAAATGGGCCTGGGAAATTACATCACCAAATGGAACTGTGTTGACCAGTGCAGCTCAAAATCCTGTTTTCAGTTTTGATGAAGAGGGAAAATGGGATGTATGTCTTACTTCGGAAAATGATGTTGGATTAAGTACCAAAGTGTGTAAATTAAAATATATTGATTGCACCCCACCCAGCGAATATTATATGGGACCAAATCACCTTGCAACCAATCAGGGTGGGAAAATATATGATAACGGTGGACCAACACTTGCATATGGAAATAACCGAAAAGTAACCATTGATTATTTCAAAATTTTACCTTGTGGAGCGAAAGAAATTCGAATGAAATTTCCGCAGTTGAAATTTTCAGATATCAATGATAAATTGAAAATTTATGATGGTTCGGATGAGTCCGGAAAATTGTTGACACCTGTAGGTGGAATTAATTCATCTAACCAATCAACCTATCAAAATTATATCTTTAAGGCAACCAGTGGGGCCATGTATCTCACTTTCGAATCCAATTCCTCAGGGGTCGACAGTGGATTTATTGGAATTTGGGATAGCGAATTGTTGCCCCCATCCAAACCAAAATCAGGATGGATAACCAATTATAATCCTGCTGCTAATGGCATGAGTGTGATTTTCGATCAAAATGTAACCAAAGCTCAGGGAAATGTAGACTATGACTGGATGATTGATGGCAATCCCGGAATGGGAAATAAAGCCAGATTTGAATATGTATTTACCACCGATGGACAATATCAGGTTTGCCTTGCGGCAGTTACCTGTAACGGTAGTGATACATTCTGCGGAAATATTGATATAGCTACTCCTGTCAAACCAGGATATCTGGATTTTGTGGCAGACAAACAAAGGCCAAGAGTTGGGGAAGTGGTTTCCATCACAACCACAACCGATTACGCCGGAAGTTTTGACTGGAGCATTTATCCACCTACTTATAGTTTTGTAAATGGAACTAATAGTTCCAGCAGAAACCCACAGGTGGTGTTGAATGCCGGCGGACCATATACTTTTACCCTCATAGGTTGGAACAATGTGGGTGGCCGCGCGGCAACGGAGAAAAAAATTATTAAAAACAAATATGTAATTGCTGTGAGTTATTGCGCTCCTCCTACCGATTTGTTAAGTGCAGATATTGGAATCAATCGTGTAACCATTTCACAGGATTCTGTGGATTTGTTTGAAAATGAAAGCACTTCAGGGGATATCGCTTATACCGATTACTCCGATAATATTAAACAGGTTTTAACATTTGGTACCAATTATAAATTGCGTGTTTTAAGAAGAACCAATGTGAATCCTATAAATTATAAGGCCTGGATCGATTATAATATCGATGGAGATTTTGATGATGCAGGGGAACTTATTCTTACCACTGGTGTAATTACCGGAATTGATGGTGTAGTTACATTTAAAACTCCTACGCTGGCAAACAGCTTTGAAGGAGAAACCAGAATGCGTGTTGCCGCATCTTATGGCAATTTCAGCAATACCCCATGCGGTGTAAATATTGTAGGAGAATTTGAAGATTATGGAATCCGTTTGGTGAATGACAAACAGGTTCCGGTAATTACCCTCGTTGGAAATAGTGAGGTAAAAGTAGAAAAAGGGAATAATTGTTATAAAGAGATTGCGGGAACAACGTACTATGCAACAGACCCTACTGAGGGTAATTTAACCGCGGATGTGGTTTTGACTTCAGATTTGAATTGTAACATCCCAGGTATTTATTATATAGATTTTAATCTGAATGATGCAGCTGGAAATGCTGCAAAACCAGTACGCCGCACTGTGGTGGTTGTTTTGGACAAAACCCCGCCTTCACTTACCTTAAACGGTTCCAATCCAATGGTAGTGGAACAGTGTGATCCATTTATTGAACCAGGTGCTATCGCAACTGACTTAACAGATGGCAATCTGACCACTTCAATTGCAATTACTGGTTTGGTAAATAGCGCTGTTGTAGGTGAATATACAGTTACCTACACCGTAATGGATGCCCAGGGAAATACATCCACACTTGACAGAATAGTTAAAGTTGTGGATACCAGGAAACCAGGTATCTATTTGAAAGGAAATCGCATTGTAAACAATGAAGTAATTAAACTTCAAATTGGAGCGGTATTCTTAGATGAGGTATACGCAGAAGATCATTGCAATGGTGCAATTCCAATTTTGAAAACTCCGGGATTTAATGGAGTTGTGAATACACTGGTAAGAGCAACTTATGAAGTAACTTATAACGCCGAAGACCCCAGTGGAAATAAGGCAGATGAAGACGGCTACACTGTTGTATATAAAGTGGATGATTATATCAATCCGGAAATTAGTTTAAATACCAGTGATACAGTGATCCATGATGTAAATACAACTTATAGTTCGCAACAGGTAAGTGTATTTGATAATTACTATGAAACCAAAGATATTAGTATAAGCAAGGCAGGGTTGGTCAACGCGTATAAGCTGGGTGTTTATCCGGAAGTATATACTGCGATTGATGGAAGCGGAAATACCGCCACCAAAACCCGTTTTGTAAAAGTGGTGGATTTGGTTGCCCCATCTATTGTAACCTCTGCACAAACCGTTTGTGTTGGTTCGCCTTTTTGGGCGATGACCGATGTAATTGTGAGTGACAATTACAACTCCGAATCTGAATTGCTTCCAATGCTAAAAGTGGTAAATCACAATGTGAATATTTGGAGAAAAGGGATCTATTATATCAATTATCAGGTTACCGATTTAAGTGGTAATGAGTCTGAAATAGTAATGCGCCCTATCATTGTGAATTACGCTCCGGATTGTGATCAAAGTGGATCATTTACCGGAATTCAGGAATTGAAATCTTCCAATCAGGTTCAATTATATCCTAACCCAACTTCAGGTATTGTACAAATACGTTTTGAAGCACCGTTGACAGCGGATTTCAAACTGGCTATTGTAAATGCTATGGGTGAAGAACTCCTTGTTCAGAACCACAGTGCACAAGCCATGGAGAACCTGCAATTGGATCTGTCCAATTTGGCCTCTGGTACTTACACCATGAAGTTGCAATTGGCTAACGGCGAAATTGTAAATAAGCCGATTGTACTGATTCATTAATAGCGAAAAAGACCCTCTTTAATGACCTTTTCTAAAACAGAAGAATATAAAATGAACATTCAATCTTGTTGATTGAATGTTCATTGCATAAATTATTAAAAACCGATATGATAAAAAAATACATTTCTCACTTTCTGCTCTTGGCATTGATGGTGCTTATGAGCAGACATTTAAATGGGCAAATCTGCAGTGCAACCAATAGCTATGGTTGTACATCCGCGTCCATGTTTTTTTCGGCAGTTAGTTTTAAAAATAGTTCTGGAACAGTAGCTGCGTTTAATGGAATTAGCTGCACAAACTCAGGTAGTGGAAGTAATTTTCTGATGACCAAAGGTGCTATGATGGATGTTACTCCTGGTGAGGCAATGACCATAACCATTGAGAACACTTCCAGTTATAGTTGCCATGCGGGAATCTGGGTTGACTTGAATGGCGATTTAAGTTTTTCAGCCTCTGAGTGTCTTACAAATCCAAGTGCCGGAGCATTTTCGAATATTACTGTTAATAGCACACGCTCGGCAACAGTGAATATTCCTTGTAATGCAACGGCAAAAGCCGGAAAAGCAATGATGCGCGTGAGATGCAGCTATTATGCCTATGCTTTTACAGCAACCAATGGTTGCGGAACTTTGGCCAGCTATGGCAACATCCTGGACTTTGAGGTGAACCTGAAGGCATTAAAGCCGCCAGTAGCGGATTTCACCGTACCGGCAGGACCTAACTACATCAAAACCCCGATAACATTCAACTCCAACCAGCCAAGCACAGCGTTTACCCAAACCTGGACCTATCCTGGTGCAACCGCCATGGTGAGCAGCGGCCCCAAAGGCAAAGCGGCATTCCCTCTGGTAAACACTTATGATGTGTATTTGAAGCAGGAATACTGCGGATTGAAAGATTCCATATTCAAACCTGTAAAGATTGTAAAACCAACAGCAGCACCGGTTGCGGACTTTATAGCCAGCAGCAACCAGGTAGAAGTATTTTATACCGGACAGTTGTTTGATATCTCTACGAACGGAGCCTATAAATGGGCATGGGAACTGACCTCCCCGTTTGGAACCGTGCTTACCTCCGCCTCCCAGAACCCTGTATTTAGCTTTGATGAAGAGGGCAAGTGGGATGTGTGTCTGACGGCGGAGAACGACATTGGATTGAGCACCAAAGTTTGCAAAACAGGCTATATCGATTGCACGCCACCGAGCGAGTATTACATGGGTCCCAACCATTTGGCCACCAACCAGGGCGGCGTGATATATGACAACGGCGGTCCGGATTTGTCCTATGGCAACAACCGAAAAGTAACCATCGATTATTTTAAGATATTGCCATGCGGAGCCAAAGAGATCCGCCTGAGATTCAAACAATTGAAGTTTGCCGACATCAATGACAAACTGAAGGTATATGACGGCTATGACGAGAGTGGTAAAGTATTGAGTCCTGTGGGCGGAATTAATTCCTCCAACCAGGCCACCTATAAAGATTATATATTCAAAGCTACCAGCGGAGCGATGTATCTGACCTTTGAGTCGAATTCAGCAGGTGTGGACAGCGGATTTATCGGCATCTGGGATAGTGAGTTATTGCCCCCTGCAAAACCAAAATCAGGCTGGTTGACAGATTACAATCCGGCGGCCAATGGCATGAGCGTAGGCTTTAAGAGCAACGTAACCAAGGCACAGGGCAATGTAGATTATGAGTGGATGATAGACGGTAACCCAGGGATGGGCTACAAATCTGACTTTAACTATGTATTTACCACCGACGGTCAGTACCAGGTATGTCTGGTAGCCAGCACTTGCAATGGTAACGATACCTTCTGCGGGAATATAGATATAGCCACCCCAATCAAACCGGGAATACTGGATTTTGTGGCCGACAAACAGCGCCCCAGAGTGGGAGAGGTAGTGAGTTTAACGACCACCACGGATTATGCAGGCAGCTTTGACTGGAGCATCTATCCCCCGACCTTCAGTTTTGTAAACGGGACAACAGCCAGCAGCCGCAATCCACAGGTAGTACTGAATGCGGGTGGACCTTATACTTTTACCTTGGTAGCGTGGAACAATGTAGGAGGCAGAACCGCCACAGAGAAGAAACTGATCAAGAATAAATATGTGATAGCGGTATCTTATTGCAGCCCACCAACGGATTTGTTGAGTGCTGACGTAGGAATCAACCGTGTAACCATATCCCAGGACAATGTAGACTTGTTTGAGAACGAGAGCACCTCAGGAGACATCTCCTATACGGATTACTCAGACAACATCAAACAGGCGCTGACCTTTGGAACAGAATATAAATTAAGGGTTTTGAGAAGAACCAATGTGAACCCTATCAACTTCAAAGCGTGGATCGATTACAATATTGACGGAGATTTTGATGATGCTGGCGAGCAGATCATGAGCACCGGAGTAACCAATGGAATCGACGGAATTGTGACCTTTAAAACCCCGACCCTAGCCAACAGCTTTGAAGGCGAGACCAGAATGCGCGTAGCGGCATCCTATGGCAATTTCAGCAACACCCCATGTGGCGTAAATATAGTAGGAGAGTTTGAGGATTATGGCATCAAACTGGTGAACGACCATCAGGGACCTGAAATCACCTTGGTAGGTACCGAAATAGTAAGAGTAGAAAAAGGGGCCAATTGCTATCAGGAAATAGCAGGAACCACTTATTATGCGATAGACCCAACCGAGGGCAGCCTGACCAATGATGTGGTATTGACCAGCGATTTGAACTGCAACATCCCGGGCATCTATTACATAGACTTTACCTTAAAAGATGCAGCGGGCAACGAAGCAACACCAAAACGCAGAACCGTAATAGTGGTATTGGATAAGACCCCACCGGCATTAACGCTGAATGGCGCCAACCCTATGGTAGTGGAACAGTGTGATGTGTATACCGAACCGGGCGCAGTAGCTACGGATTTGGTAGACGGGAACCTGACCACTTCGATACAGATCAGCGGCGTAGTGAACAGCTCGGTGGTAGGCGAATACACCGTAACCTACACCGTAACGGATGCACAAGGCAACCTGAGCAGCTTAGACAGGATAGTGAAGGTAGTGGACACCAAGAAACCGGGGATTTACCTGAAAGGGGTGAGAATCGCCAACAACCAGGTGATCAAATTGCAGATAGGCAGTGTATTCCTGGACGAGGTATACTCCGATGACTATTGCAACGGCTCGATCCCAACCATCAAAACACCGGGCTTTAACGGCGTGGTAAATACGCTGATCCGTGCTACCTATGAGGTAACCTACAATGCGCAGGACCCAAGCGGTAACAAAGCGGACGAAGATGGCTATTTGGTGGTATACCGTGTAGATGACTATGTGTTGCCGGAGATCAGCCTCAACACCAGCGATACCGTAATCCACGATGTAAACACCCCATACAACCCACAGGAAGTAAGTGTGTTTGACAACTATTATGAGACCAAAGACATCTCCATTAGCAAGCTGGGCCTAGTAAACCCATACAAACTGGGAGTATATAGCGAGAAATACACGGCCATAGACGGCAGCGGCAATGAAGGAGTAAAAACCCGTTATGTAAAAGTAGTGGACAGAGAAGCACCACGTTTGGTAACCTCAGCAGTAAATGTATGTGTGGGCTCCCCATTCTGGGCGATGACCGATGTGATTGTAACCGATAACTACTATGCAGAAGCCTCTTTATTTCCATTGATCAAAGTGGTGAACCACAATGTAAACATCTGGAAACAGGGCTTATACTTCATCAACTACCAGATAACCGACCCAAGCGGCAACAAATCACAGATAGTGATGCGTCCGGTATGGGTACAGGCAGAGCCGGATTGTGAGAACAGCTTTACCTCCGTGAGCACCCCGGCATTGGAGAAGAGCGTAAGGATCTATCCAAACCCAGGCAAAGACAAGGTAACAGTGAGTGCAATCACCACAGCGGGCAATACCCTGAAAGTAGAGGTATATACCAGCGCAGGTCAGAAAGTACTGGAAAAAGAAAGCCAGTCATCGGGCAAAACAGAGATAAGCATAGACCTGGGCAATCAGGGCGCGGGCGTATACATGTTCCGCATCTGGGATAACACAAGCAGTGTGAGCCGCCAGGTAATGATCACCAAATAAACCATATGATCCAAAACATATAAAAGAAACCAACCAAATGAAAAATCAAAGAAAAACCATCATCAGATTTGCGCAGCGCATGTTGTTGCTTATCGGATTGGGCAGTGTTGCCATGGTGTCGCAAGCGCAGTTCAGTGGCAATTACACCATAGACAATACAACTGCTGCCTCAGGCACTAACTTTAATAACTGGGTATCATTCGCAAACTCCCTGCAAGGTCTGGCCAGAACTGATGGCGGTCCTGCACTTACCTCTGGTGTGAGTGGTCCGGTAGTAGTTACCGTAGTAGCCAGCACAGTTACAGCGGAAACTTCACCAGTAATATTTCCTGCAATCACAGGAATGAGCGCTACCAATACAGTTACTATAGATGGAGGAAATTTCACGTACTGGTATTCCGGGTCTAACGCAGCGATCCGCTTTACTGGAGGAGATTATTTTACCATTAAAAATCTGACAATTCATAATTCCAATGCTACTCCGGGTGGTATATGGTTTAATAACCAGTCGGATTACAACACAGTTACGGGGTGTAATATCTATTTCTCGGCATTGACATCGTCAAACTCAAGCACTTATTATGTGTCCATGTCCACCAATGTAACCTCACCAACCAGTAATGGATCGTCTGCAACCGGAACTAATGGACAACCCGGTTCGTACAATTCTATCACCAATTGTAAAATGTACACCCAATCCGGAAGCCCTGGCCCTTATTATGCGGTTTCCTTGAATGGTAATACTTCAAATTACTCATCCATTGCCCAAAACAATACTTTCAGCAATAATGTAATCAGCAACTTCAACTATAATGCTGTTTACATGTATTATACCAATGGAAATATTGTTAGCAATAATGACATTAGTCGTTCTAATACAACCACCGGCGGGCAAACCACCCTTTACGGTATTCAAACCTACTATCCTTACTGCACAAACCGGTCATCCGAAATAAGTGGAAACAGTTTTCACGATCTGCCATTTGCAGGAGCAACAACATCAACATCGAACATGTCTTCCTTTTATGGAATGTATGTGTATTATTCTTACGGAAATGCAACCAACACATTTAAGTTGAATGGTAATTCTTTTAAGAATATCACTTATACCACTGGGTCGCGTTATGTAAACTACATTTACTATTGCCAATACATCGATGTTACTAATAATACCATTGACAACGTAGATGGTTCCAGCACGTCCAGTACTGCATATGATTATTATATATATTACCCAACTGCTGTAAGGTGTAATGGAAACATTTGTACAAACAGCGAAACCAAAGGGTATTTATATAATTTTTATTTGTACTATGGAACTTGTGGTGCATATACCTGGAACGAATTCCAGGATAACAAGGTGACCAATAACACCACGGTTAACTATTTATACGCAGCATATCTGTATTATTATAACGGAACAAACAGCTACAAAGTGAACCGGAATTACATTGTAAATAACAATGTAACAGGAACAACCGGCTATTTCTATTTTTACCTGTACTATTTCCAAAATTATGAAGTTTGTGGAAACGTGGTTGCAGGTAATAAAGCAAATTCCAAATACATCTATATTTATTCCGGATTAAGTGGTGGTTATACTGCTGAAATCAGGAACAACACGTTTGAAATTGATCAGACCAATTGCCCAACACCTTCCTCTGCTTATGGGTATTTCTATAACTACCTTTATTATCACACCGTATGGTATACCGGAAATATTATAGATTTCCGCGGACAGGCAGTTAACGGTACAAATCCATACTACAGGTATATTTATATGTACTTGTCTTATGCTACGCCTAGCAATTTGAAGGAATTTGACCATAACACATTTTATTTAAACAATAACTTCCAATATCCATACTGGTATTTTAATGGTACCAATTATACGGATTGGTCAGGCTTTAGCGGCAGTGGTTCTGCAGGTCCGAATGACAATGGATTGGATCCTAAATTTATTGACAAAGCCAACAACGATTGGAGAGCAGGTGCATGGTTTGCACAAAACGGTATTCCTTATAAGCCGATAAACTTTAAAGATGCAAATCAGGTAAACAGAAATACCACACGTCATGACAGAGGGGGCCTTGAAACCAATACCAATCTGAAAGCTATTGCCACTAACTTTTCAGTACCTGCAGTGGTTTGCGCCGGTTATACAACCAGTACCACAACCCTTACCGTGCAAAGTGATTACCTATACGACCTGGCAACAAATTTCAATTGTTCTTACAGCGTAAATGGTGGACCTAAAATTTCTCAGAAAGTTACCAAGAAGCTCGCGCAGGGGGATACTGTAACTGTAACATTCAACAAATCCTTAATGCTCAATGAAGTTGGTGTGAATAGGGTTGCTATATATGTGGATTTACCGGATGATGATAATTCCGATGACTCCTTCATCTTTACCACATTTGTAAAACCTGCACCGGGTGGCGGCAAATATGTGGCTTCAACCAAACCAACGCAGGCAGTGTATCAATATACCAAAGCCAATGATGTAACTATCCTTGGTCAAAAGGTGATATACAATTCTGTTGCTCCTCGTATTTACAGCAACGCCACATATGGAACTGATTGGACAGGCTCAGCTTATGCAATAACTGCAGGCGGAAACATGCGTCCTTTTGGCGAAGCCAAATTCACAGCACCGTCCGGTGGCAACGATTTGGAGGTGTATTTTAGCACTACAGATAAAAATATGGAAGACACCATTATTTGGGTTTGTTTGAAGATCACTGACCTGAATAACGGTTGCGATACCACTATCAAACGTCAGGTATTGATTTATCCAACGGTAGTTCCTAAATTCACTTTCCCGGCAGTTAACTGCGATGGCGACAATGTCTTATTTGAAAACAAAAGCACCGTGCGCAGCGGTAGTATGGAATTCCTTTGGGATTTTGGAACAGGTAAAGTTGCGGATCAAACCGAAACACCGGAGCCATATTTTACCTTCCCAACTTCAGGTTCTTATAAAGTAAAACTGATTGCGAAAACCTTGCCTTACGGATTCCCAAGTGAGGATAGTGCTACCATTACCATTCGGAATAAACCAACTACTGTGTTTAACTACACCAATGCATGTGAAGGTGCTAACCTCACTTTCAGCAGCGCTGGAACTACTCCTACTGCATCCTTATTGTGGACATTTGGAGACAATACTTCTTCCGGATTGGCAAGCCCAACCAAGAAGTACACCAAAACCGGTTCTTACCTGGTAACTTTAAAAGCTACCGAAAACGGTTGCAGCGAGTCTATAACCAAACGTGTATATCAGTTTGATAAACCAAAATCCAACTGGAGTGTAATAAGCGGAAGTTGCGATAACGAAGGATTTACCTTTGCCAACAACAGCACTATTTCTTCAGGTGTTGCCGGAAGCAAATGGGACTTTAATGATGGTACTGTTTCTGCTGAAGAAGCTCCAATTCATACTTTTACTTCATCCGGAAATAAGAGCGTGAAACTGGTATCAGTATCTGAATTCGGTTGCAAAGATTCTATGACTAAAGTGGTGAATGTAAAAGAGAGCCCTAAAGCTTCCTTTACCAATACCCCTCCATGCTCCCTGACTCCAACTGAGTTTACCAACACTACTCCTGATGTAAGCAGCACAATAGCTACTTACAAATGGACATTTAGCGATGGTGGAAATACAGGTGCAAAATCTCCAACCTATCAGTTTACCAGCATCGGTCCTAAATCAGTAACCTTGTTAGTGACTCTGGATAATGGCTGTAAAGAAACATTTGTGAAAAATCTGGAAGTAGGAGTGCAGCCAAAAGCCAATTTTGACGCAGCCAATGTATGCACCGGTCAACCTGTAATATTTGAGAACAAAACCTCATGGGTACAGGGTGATATTACCTATAACTGGAACTTTGGAGATGGCAACTTCACCACCGAGCGCGCACCACGTAAAGAGTATA